>OJIW01000002.1_pt1 | contig 678852 bp, 588 predicted proteins | sample 1596041 | NCBI WGS metagenome assembly OJIW01 (sample SAMEA4350119, study PRJEB24818) | metagenome | biome: human; feature: gut; material: faeces | place: Denmark | collected 2013-09 | reverse complement strand
GACCACTTTGACAAGCCAGATGAAATGGACTTTTTAGGGTACAATTTCAAAATATACAATGTATATAACGAAAATGATCATGTTTTTATGAGCCCAAACAGAAGGGTGCATGTTGATTTATCCCTAAAGAAAATTCAAAAAATTAAAGCTAGAATTATTAAATCATTTATTGCGTATTTTAAAGGGAATAAAAGGTCGAATGACTTTGCATTACTTAATGACAGAATTAAATTTATTACCGGTAATTATCCTATCAAAGATCCAGTTTCTGGCATAAAAATAAATTCTGGTATTTTTTATAATTATCAATATAAAAATATTGGTCTCAATTGTTCTCTAGAGGAGTTGGATAATTTTTTGCGCAGCATTTTGTTTGACGTAAATAACTCGTTCTCAGAAAGAATATCAAACAATCTTACTCTTCAACAAAAGAGAATAATAGCTAAATTAAACTTCAGAAGTGGATTCTACAAGATTAGGTTTCATACCTTTAGCTATTCTAGATTAAAAGAGATAAAGGAGTGCTGGAAATGAATAGAACTGCTAAAGCTGTAAAAAGGAAGGATTATCTTCGTGTTCTTTTGACTGAAACTTCTCCATATGAAGTTCCTGCTATTTTTTCAAATTTAGGATTTTATAATAATATAACGCAGTATAAAAGATCTACAGAGACAGATGGTGTTCTTTCGTTTCTTTTTGAAAAAAATATTAATGAAGACTATACCATTCCTTTAACATATAAAATAAAAAAAGATATTGATTCCTCACGTATATTATCATTAATCCATCCAAGAAGTCAGTTAGCTATTGTTGATTTTTATGAACACTTCTCGAGTATGATACTATCGTTATGTCAGAAAAGTGACTTCAGCCTTCGCTCTCCATCAAGAATATCATCTAAATATTTTATTAAAAATAGTGAAATGGATGGATTAGAGTTTTCACGAGGTGAAATACAATCAGAACAGGATGATAAAAAGTATAAACATCTAGCTTCATATTTTTCTTATAATCGATATACAAGACTATACAAGTTTTTTAATTCTATGGAATTTATAAATCTAGAAAAAAAATTTGATGTTTTTTGTAGTGTGGATGTAGCAAAATGTTTTGATAGTATTTATACGCATAGTATTACATGGGCAGTTAAAAATAAAGAATTTTCCAAGCAAAATAAACATGTCAAAAATTCATTCGGAACTGTTTTTGATCGACTAATGCAATCAATTAATTATAATGAAACTGCTGGAATCATAATCGGTCCTGAGGTTAGCAGGATTTTTTCTGAAGTATTGTTTCAAGATATAGACAGAGAAATTGAAAATTTACTCGGCGAGTTAGATTATCTTAATGGTAGACACTATACGATCAGGAGGTATGTTGATGATATATTTATTTTCACGCTTAATGAAACCATTCTAAATGATGTTCGGTTTGTCGTTGAAGATACTCTTAAAAAATATAAGCTTACAGTAAATAAACAAAAGACATCTATTACGCAGCGCCCTTTTTCAACAGCGAAATCAGGGACTATAAATCATTTAAATGAAATTCTTACTTCATTGACAAGCAAATTTATCGATCCAGAAAATCCAGAAAAAGTGAAGAAAATCTATAGCAAGAAAAATACAGTGATATCATATCTAAACAAGATAAAATCAATGTTTGTTCTTGAGCGAGAAAACTATAACTTAGCTTCTGGCTACACTATTTCTTCTTTGGCTAATATTGCTATAGATTTGGATAGGAAATGTAAAGCTAATAGCGAGTTTATGAAAAACAATGAACGTCAAATCATTGATTTCTTTTGTGTGGCTATAGAGATAATTTTCCACTTATTTTTCATTTCACCTAATCATAATTCGTCCGTTAAAATATGCATTTTTATCGATATAATATGTAAAAATGTGAGTGGAATGAATTCTGGGGACGCAGGCATTCTTAAGGGACATGTTTTTAATTTGATTCATAGTTATTTTGAGCGGTGTGTTGAGGTGGAGAAAAATAGTAAGATTAAAAAGATACCTCTAGAGAATCTGAATTTATTAATTGCTTTAAAATTACTTGGTGAAGATTATAAACTAACTCGAGATTTCTTGGGTAAAATCTATGATATAGAGAATCGTACTGATTTTAGTTATTTTGAGGTAATAACTCTGTTTTATTACATGGATAGAGATTCTCACTATAATAGTTTAAGGGAAAAGATGTTTAAGTATGTTAAGATTATGTTGGAGAATGTAACAGATATTAAGATTGATTCATTCAAGTTTTACTTGTTTCTTGATGTTATTAATTGCCCATTTATTGAAGAACGAAAGAGGAAAAAATTAACGTCCGAAGTTGTGAAGTTACAGCTTAATAGACCACCATCTGCTGATGAGATTGATAGCGGATGGAATGCTCTTACTCAAGGCTATTGGTTCGTTCAATGGGATAACTTTGATCTACGCTTATTTTTAGAGAAAAAAGAATTGCTTAGTGCTTATTAATGTTGTAGATTTTTTTTTGCCACGGCGAATGGCTTTACGGTCTCTGACCGGCGGCAGGGATTCCATATACTGCCTCATTCGACTACACGAGTTCACTCGTGTACGATTATGGCGGAAGTTCGCACACACTACACTATTCGTCGTGGCATATTTTACAACAACGTCCAAATCTAAGACAGCAATGAAGCTGGTTGCATCCCAATTATGAAATCTTAGGTACACGCCTCCTTACACACTTTCTACCACCGCCACATAGCCTATCTGTATCTATCTGCCAACCACTGGTATCACAGTTAAAAATTTGATATCTGACTAGGAGGTGGCATATGCACGACCATCCCAAAAACAATTCCACCTAATATTGATGTAACGAAATCACTATTCAATCCCATACCGCGCGCTCGTAGCCCCGCCACGCCTGCCCGCTTTATGGAGTGGTTTTCATGCAGGTGCATGATAGGCTCTCAACCGCGCCGTATCTGGCCTGGGAAGTAAAAATGCAAGTGCATAAAGTCATGCGATTTCATGCAGTATAGACATGCACTCAGGCTACAGACATCAAAAAACCCGGCACTGGCCGGGCTTAAGTGAGCTTTTCTGTTCAGGTCAGAACAGCTTTCTTTTTTTTCTGGCGTCATGTGATCCTGATACCGGTGCTGAACCGGTCAGACTCATCACGTCGTCCCGGAATCTCAACGGCAATATTTCATTCGTCCACTTCAGCATTAGATTCAGGATAAATTCACGATATAACGTATCTGCATCATTTGTCCCTTCAATAATGCCCGGTATATGCGCTGAGCTATTCCGCTCAAATTGTCTGTACTTCATCCTGAGCAGGCTGCTCAATTCGGCACCGTGGAAAATAAAAAAGTCTCGTAAAAGCTCATCGATACGCTCCTCAGTGATGCCATGATGGCAGTTCACATAGGCGTTTGCCTTACGTGCGGTCGCGTCAGCCAGTACCGGCAGCAGCTCTTCTTTTTCAGTAATCAGCCCGGCCAGTTCTGTGGCTGTTTCCTGTTGTTCCAGATACTCAGCCCGAAGAGCTTTCATCTCCGGTGTTACGATGCCGCCGCTCTGGTTAAGCAATTCCCTGAACTGCGCCCTATTGTCTTTGCTGGCCTGCTCAGTTTCGGTCTGATGCTGGCGCAGAGCCCTGAGGTTCTCAATGGCTGCTTCTTCGGCCTGTCTGGCCTCCGCCCAGGCCTGCATTTTTTGGTAAAGGTCGATTATTCGTGACTGCCAGTCGGAGGAAAGGCTTTTTGTCAGTTTTTCCGTCTCCCGGGCTATTTCATTTGCAGGCAAATTCATGAGCCAATCCGCATCCTGAAGCGGTTTTTTTGCCCTCGCGAGGAGTGTTACTACGTGTCCGGTTGCGGCCTGAATCTGGTTTTCAGTCAATTGTTGTTCTGCCATATCGTTGTTCCTCCTCATTTTATTTTGCATGACGGTCTTTAAGGGTACAGGCTGAACCGTAGCGGCCCAGTGTATGCGGCTGACGAACAAGAGAATCGCTCTGTGATTCAGGCTCAGGCGCCACTGGTTTATGGGGCTTCATAATTATCGTGTCCACACTTTCTAGGGCAGTAAATGTGCAGGAGCATTCAAGATTCTGGCACTGATACCATGAGCGTTTAACCGATGGAGCTTCATAGGCGCTGGTTCTGGCGTGTGCGACCGTGCCACATTCAGGACACTTCAGGGCCATATCAATACTCTCCTTTTTCATTAAGCCTGTTGAGGCGGGCCAGGAAAACTTTATGTTTTGCCGGAGTGAAAGTGGCTGAAGCATCAGCTCGCATTGATGCATCCACCTTTAATCCTGTTTCGTCGATAATGCTCTTATATGCTGCTGGAATTACAGGAGTACGGACTTCGGTTTGTCGGACTACAGCTGTGCGTAATATTTTCATTGCCGCCTCAAGCCCGTATGGTGCGCAAAGAAAAGGAGCCAGAGCGTCAGTGAGTGCATCACCATGCTCGCTCATGAAGTTTTCAGTTGCGCTTGTAACACAGCTTTCCAGCACGATCTGGTGAGCATAAAGACCGTCCCGGGCGGCGCAGTTAATCTGCCATTCGAGGAGTGCAAGACGCTCACGAAGATTCTCAAGCTTGCTGGCATGTGCTGCAGGTTTTTCTTCAGTATCCAGCAGAGCCGCCAGACGAAGCTGGCTGGTACTTTGCACATTACGTAGTGTCAGCCAGCTTTTTATCGCCGCTCGGTAGTCGTTGAGAGCTTCCTGAGTAATGGTTCCGGTATTCATCCCTTCTCACCCCCTTTAACCATGTCACGCTGTTTAAGCATCCGGGAACGCGCTGCAGGGCTGGGTGATTGTCTGGCATCCTGGAGGGCTTTATCGTCCGCATAAATGCTAATCCCCGGTAGGGCCATATCATCCGTTGAAGATACGTTATAGGACAGTGCCGGAGCGGTGAGTTGCTCGCTGATAAATTGCTTCAGCACACTTTCGGGGTCGTTTACGGTATGAACTACGCCGATAACGGAAGAAGCGCTTCGCCCCAGAGTCATTTTCAGCAACCCAAGGATCTGAATAAGTTTCTGGCCGTGTTCCTTCATAAACTCATTCCAGAGCCACACTGCATGAGTTTCAATCAGCCGGTTATGTTCGCTGATGTAACGGTTTGCAGCATCCGCAGTTTTCCAGGGCAGGAATTCATTTTCTGCGGCGTGAGCTGCAATCAATTCTTCGAACTCATCCAGCGTTTCGCGTCCCAGTGCGATTTCTGCCCGCAGTTTTTTCATTCGTGGCGTCATATTCCCCTGATTCTCACGAAACAGGTTTCGCCATTCATCATTAAGCGCCTGCGTCTCCGTTTTTGTATCTTCCTGACGTTTACGGATAGTTTCAGTCATTGCAGCGGCTTCGGTTTGTTTTCGCCGTTCTTCCTGCCAGACAGCTTTTGCTGCCTTAACTTTTTCCACCGCTTCGCGAATTTTCGGCGGCAGGGAGGGGGTAGTGTTTGCATCAGAGATCTGGTTAACAGTTGTCATGGCTGCTCCGGTAGTGTTTTGTTGTTGTGTCAATTGTGCCGGGGTCCATACAAGCGCACTACCGAGGAGGATTGTGTCAGTGACTGAACAATGACCTTGTTCTGGCTAGCCAGAGAAAGGTGTCATGCCTGATCTACACGCTTCCTTTAATACATACTATTCACTACTGTTCACTTCAATAAAAATATAGTAAATACATGTGGTTAAGTGGTGTAGTGTTTTAATCAAGGTGGTCATCTACTGTTCATGACTGTTCACAGAGATAAAATTAAATTTATATTTCTTTTTCATATAAGTCGCGATATTTATTTCAGTTTATTACTGGATCTTTTCTCCTCACCAATATTCACCCGTATTCAACACTATTCAATATACAGTATAAAATGTGTCTTATGTCTGTTTGAAAATCCAACACTTAACCTCCCTACACTCGGTTGCATTCCAGGAAAATATCCATAAAAATGAATCTGTCTGATGCTCATTAAACACATCCGGATAAATGCGGAAGGATGCGGGTAATTTAATTTTTTAGTCATTAACTTAATTAATACGTATGATGAACTGTTTTTTATGAACGTTTTTTTGCTCTTTTATTAATCAGGTATTGTCTTCGTACTTATGATGTAACGCCCGGAATGATATGGTCTGGTTCATAATTGAGTTGTGATCCTGCCTGGTGTAATAGACTTTTTTATTCTTGATGCTCCTTATTATATTCCATAAAAGAATGTTTTGTTTTTGTCCGTTTCATACGGTTTTTAGCTGTTTTATTTTTTGAGAAATCAATATTTCACTCCAAATAAATAAAGCATGCGCGAGCCGCTTATATAAACATAATAAGGAGCTACCTGAATCCGGATGGAATTGCCCGGACTGTTGTAAACATATTAGAGAGGTAGCCAGATGAATAGTATTTCCATTTCCACCCCGGCACCAGCTTCTCCGGTGCTCCCGGTTCCGGCTCAGCAGGAGCGCTTCATACGATTACCAGAAGTGATGCACCTTTGCGGGCTATCCCGTTCAACCATCTACGACCTTATCAGCCGCGATGCCTTCCCTCAGCAGATATCCCTAGGTGGAAAAAATGTGGCCTGGGTACAGTCGGAGGTCAGTGCATGGATGGCGGCGCGAATTGCTGCCCGCGAGCAAGGAGGCCATGCGTGAAACTGGCTTTGCCGTCTCATCTCCTTTTTTCTGGCTTGCGTCCTGATATCTTTTCCAGGTATAGTTTTCCTGCTGCCGCAAAATCGGCTGCCGGGCGTAGGAACCCGAGTTACTTATTGGCGACACCAGACGCGCCGTGCGTCTTTTTTTACGTCGTTGCTCAGGCACACCCATTTTTCGGGCTGCGGTGCTTATACCTTAGCCCCTTTCAGATAATGGTGGTCCGGGCGGGGCAGCCTTCGGGCTGGCCGGTTTCCAATAAGGCCGGTATTCCTACCCCCGTTCGGGTCACCACCCATGAGCGTAGGAACTCCGGTGGTGGCATTTACCGCTACTTATTGGAGGTTGCCCTTATGGCTACGATCCTCGCCCCATCACATCCTCAATTTATATTTGTTTTTGCCGCCGTTCGTCGTGCAGAACGTAAACCACGTATCAGTATGCTGCGTATCGTCGCCAGCAATGAGTATCATGCACGTCTTTCACTGGTCCATGAGTATGTGCTTTGCCTTGCTGCTCGCCTGCCTGTCCGGGAGGTGATCTAATGAATCACGCCGCAATCTCTTATGACGATATTGTCCGCCTGAAGCATCTTCGTAACGTGGGGGAGTTTGTCACCGGAATGGCTGTTCTTCAGGATTGCTACGAAAAACCTGCCGGTGCTCAATGTGAGCAACTGGTTTCCCTGATTTATCTGATGACAGAGCAGCTTGATGGCGTGGTACAGCGTTGCCAGGATGGCCTGCTGAACATGGAGGTGGTGCAACGAAATCACGCACTCTTTCCCTTTCACTTCGGGTTGCGTTGTATCGCCGCGCGGTAGCCTGCGCATGGCTGAGTGCCTGCCATCAGCAAAACCGCCACCTGCAGCTGACTCTGGATGAAATTGAAACCGCTATTGCCCGTGAGCTTGAAGGATTTTATCTGCGACAGCACGGGCAAACAAAAGGCATGGAAATCGCCTGCGCCCTGCTTTCAGACCTGATGGAATCCGGCCCTCTAATGTCCTGTCCCGCACTCTCCCAGCTCGGAATAGCCGTAATGGATGAGTTATGCGTCCGTCACATCAAAAAGCCAGTTTTACACTGAGGGAGAACTGCATCATGTCAGGAATGAAAGTCAGTCAGGCCGTGAAGGCTGCCCGCGGTCACTGGGCTCAGATTCTGCCAGCGCTGGGCGCGAATATATTGAAAAATCGCCATCAGCCTTGTCCGGTCTGTGGCGGTAAAGATCGTTTTCGCTTCGACGATCAGGAAGGACGCGGAACATGGTTCTGCAATCAGTGCGGAGCCGGGGATGGTTTAGCGCTTGTCACCAGGGCACTGAATGTGGATATCAGTGAAGCAGCTGACAGGATACATGGAATGACACATGGCCTGTCTATAGCTAATTCCGAAGTCAGGACGTTAACCGCCGATACCGATAGCGGGAAAGATGCAGCGGCAGCACTTGCCGCGCGACTGCTGCAAGCCTCGCGTGAATCTGCCGGAAATACTTATCTTACACATAAAGGTTTCCCGGAACATATTTGCCATGAGCTGACTTCAGCTCATAAAACCGGTGGGGTGATGTTCCGCCCCGGTGATTTGATCGTCCCGCTCTATAACGCTGACGGGGAGCTGGTGAATATTCAGCTTATCAGTGGCAATGGTAGCAAGTGTTTTCTTAAAGGAGGTCAGGTTAAGGAGGCCTATCATCTGATAGAAGGGGGCGGGAGTTCAGTAAGAAGGATGTGGATTACGGAAGGCTACGCCACGGCGCTTACCATTCATCATCTGACTGGAGAAGCCGTCATGGTGGCATTTTCGGCGGTCAACTTTCTTTCTCTGGCCAGCGTTGCCCATAACAAGTATCCGGGGTATCAGCTAATTATTGCAGCGGACCGAGATCTGAATGGTTCAGGCCAGAACAGGGCTGAAGCTGCTGCAAAAGCGTGTCAGTGTGACATTGTGCTGCCACCGGTTTTTGGTGACTGGAATGATGCGCTTGCCCATTACGGAGAGGAATCCACCCGGAAGGCAATTCTTGAGGCTTTGAGGCCACATAACGCCAGTCCTTTCGACACGATGAGTGAAGCAGAATTCACAGCGATGAGTGTCAGCGAAAAAGCTCAGAGGGTTCGGGAGCATTACAGGGATGCGCTGGCGGTTGATCCGAACGGGCAGCTTTTATCCCGCTATGAGTCTGGGGCGTGGAAAGTGATTTCTCAGTCTGATTTTGCCCGAGATGTCGCAGCCCTTTTCCAGCGCCTCGGTGCACCGTTTTCCTCAGGAAAGATTGCCTCACTGGTGGAAACATTAAAGTTAATTGTTCCGCAGCAGCAAAATCCGGCACGTCATCTGATCGGTTTTCGTAATGGCGTCCTCGATACGCGAACAGGGCTGTTTAGTCCGCACTGTAAAGAGAAGTGGCTGCGTACCCTGTGTGAAGTTGATTTCACGCCACCGGTAAATGGGGAAACGCTTGAAACTCATGCCCCGGCATTCTGGCGCTGGCTGGACAGGGCAGCCGGGCGCAAGCCAGCAAAACGCGACATTATTCTCGCAGCGCTGTTTATGGTGCTGGCGAACCGCTATGACTGGCAGCTCTTTCTGGAAGTGACTGGCCCTGGCGGAAGTGGCAAAAGTATCCTTGCTGAAATTGCAACGATGCTTGCAGGAGAGGATAACGCCACCTCAGCGACAATTGAAACTCTGGAGCCCCCCGCGAGAACGTGCGGCTCTGATCGGTTTTTCTCTTATTCGCCTGCCTGATCAGGAGAAGTGGAGCGGCGATGGCGCCGGGCTTAAGGCTATAACCGGTGGCGATGCAGTATCTGTGGACCCCAAATATCAGAATGCTTATTCAACACATATTCCGGCGGTTATCCTGGCCGTAAATAATAATCCTATGCGCTTCACTGATCGCAGTGGTGGTGTGTCTCGCCGGAGAGTTATTCTGCATTTTCCTGAGCAGATAGCACCGGAAGAACGCGATCCGCAGCTAAAAGATAAAATTGCTCAAGAACTTGCTGTGATTGTTCGCCAGCTCATGCAGCCTTTCAGTGATCCGATGAGTGCCAGAACATTGCTTCAGTCGCAGCAGAATTCTGATGAGGCTCTCACCATCAAGCGTGATGCTGATCCAGCATTTGATTTTTGTGGCTATCTTGAGGCATTACCCGACACCAACGGCATGTTTATGGGGAACGCCAATATTGTCCCGCGCCAGCCACGTACATACCTTTACCATGCTTATCTCGTATACATGGAGGCTAATGGCTATAAAAATACCCTCAGCCTGACAATGTTTGGCAAAGGGCTACCAGTTATGCTTAAGGAGTACGGGCTACATTATGAGAAGCGGCGAACTAATCAGGGAATGCAGACTAACCTCACTTTAAAAGAAGAGAGTAATGCAGACTGGCTACCAAAGTGTGATGAGCCAACAATCAAATAATTGCTAATGACCCGGCTTAGGCCGGGTTTTTTATATTCAAAAATGTAGAGTTTACCGTTCACTCATCACCCAAGGGTTAACGCGTATCTTGTTGATTAAATTTAGCTAAATTAATTGGTGAACAGTGTGTACTGTTTTCTTAAGAAAAAGTATTTGTGGGGGAGGGGTTGTGTTTGAATTTTGAACGCATACGGCGATGTGTATAGATATGTGTATAGGTATTTTTTTAGATTTAATAAATATCATAAAAAACAATGAGTTGATTTTTGGTATTTGTTCCTCTTATCGCACCAGTAATCACGCGGCTTCACGCGATATTCACAAAGTCTGCAAACGTGCCTTGTGCCATATTTGTGTCATTTCCTGTCGGAAATGAGTCAATTTGCATTGCATGCTGCGTCAGCCGATCGGGTGCCAGATGAGCATAATGCTTAACCATTTCAATGCTCTTCCATCCTTCTATTTCCTGAGGCGCTGATAGCGGAACTGGACAAGCCAGCTTGTCCAGGTGTGCCGCAAATCGTGGAAGCGGAAGTTTTCAATTCCTGCTCTTCTTAACGCCGCCCTCCACGCCGTGTTCGCGTCGTTCCTCATTTTCCTGACCTCTTTAATCCCGCTTCCATAGGGACGACTGAGGATTTAGTTTGAACAACTATGGGAAACACATTGAAAGTGTGTTCGAGAAAAATAGTCGTTTAGCCGCAAGTTAACTAAAAGGAGTTGAGCTGGGTATATGTTTTCTGCATGGAGAAATCGGTGTGCTGAAAATAATAGCATCCTCGGGGATGGGACTGAATCTGAAAAAGTCTCCATATTTACGGCATCAAATTGCGCATCGATCGATGCTGATATACAAGGGAACGTAAACAATCAGGCTGCGTGTTTTCCTAATAGTAGTGATGAAAATGGTTAATAAATAGTTTTTTCAGATTTGGTAAATTCCCCAGTTTTTTACATAAAGAATAATGATAATTATAGACGTTCTTTAATGAACAATTCAGAATAAAAGCCATTGTTCTGATAGACTTTCCTGCTATCTGCTTACGTAATACAAGAATTTCATTTTCTGTTACGGCGGTAACACCATTGAGCACAATGTTTTCTCCATCCAGAATACGATCTAAATTGTGTAAGAAAGTTGTTATCCCTTCACTTGTTACGGGAAGTAACGCTATGTCAGGATACCTGGCATACCAATATTGGGCTATTGGTTTCATGAAACTATCGATGACCAGCACGATACGCATCCTCGTTTTTTTTAAGCTCACCATCCAGTCTTCATCAATAAAATACGCAATATTATCTCTACTGAAGTCAACAAACAGAACACCTTCGGGCACTTTTGTATTTCTGTTTATAAGGTGATAAATAGAATCAATGAATAAGGGATTTGTCTCGGGCCAGACGGCAGTTTGTCTCGTGATATCGGGCTCACTCTCGAACAGATTTACATCATCGACAGGGCAACGAGAACAACCGTCAGCGTTAAACATCTTGCTCGGTACTGATGATGACACTATGAAACCTCTTTTAATCACTTCGCGATAGGGTTAATAAAGAACGCTTGAATAAACAGGTAACGTAGCTTCAGCTTCGCTACCTGCGTTAGAATCAGAGCTTTGTTAAAATCATGGGCACCGATAAACTGTACCGCTCAATGTCACATTGGTTTGCTGGCTTGAGCCTGAGCCACGATAGGTACTTCCGGTTTGTCCCGCCCTTTGCGTTAAAAGTACCACGACGTTCCCCCCCATTCTCCAGGCTTTATTTTTTAGATCGTTACGGGCCCCCGTTTCCAGGTTGCTGTTTGATGTCCATCCACCCGTGAAAAAATTTCCTTGGCTACCGGTGACATCACCTAAATAGGTGCATGAGGCATTCGGTTCGTTATGTGTTACACGCACACCCTCAGCGCCGTGCTGTAGTGAATTAGCACTGCAAGCTGTTAGCATAAGAGAAGTTAGAAAAACTAATTTTTTTTTCATGTTAGCTCCTTAATAAATTTAGCTAAAAATAATTCAATATGCTGCTAAAACTATCGGGTGTTGAGGCACATTGTACTGGTAATAAATTGTCCTACCCCGGAATTTTAAAGGAGTATGGCTCATAAAAATAATTTCATACAGATATTTAAGTAAATTATAACGTCTCTTTCTATAAATATAAGACTCTATTTTCTGTATAGGAGTTCCTTGCCATAAACTGAGGCTTCTTTAATTATTAAAAACGATACCCTACGCTTACGCCAAATGTGTTTGTATCAACGAAAAGTAACTTAGCGGTCTCCCACGATAGATCCAGGGAAAGATTAGCGAATGGATTTAAAATAAGGCCTGCTCCATAGGCAAAAGCATCTTCTGAAGAAGACTGATTATCATGGTTCTTGATCTTCATCCCAGCCATGCCTACATTTCCATATAAACTAACATAATCATTAATTCGGTAGGTCGGCCCTATCATAAACGAACTATAACTAGTTGTGTTATCTCCATCTTTATGCAATTTCCCTGCATCCCAACTGTAATTTTGTACGTCATGACGAGTTGCAGTGAGAGAGGTCAAAATACCCCATTCAGAATTAAACTCATAACGGTATTTTAGATTGAGCCCGTGAAGATCTTTACTTGCAGATTTGTTTAACGCACTAAGATGCGTTTGGGCATAGCCAAGCGAGAGGGTGTGATTTTCCATCGCTAAGGCTAATGAGGGAAAAATGAATAATGCTGCCATAATCCATGACGAAAAAATACGCTGCATCTAAAGCTCCTTGTTGTTGATGAAAATATCAATGCTTATATAAGCAATGACCGTAGAAGGATGATTGCGGCAGCAATATAACCAGAAAAGTCGAGTAAAGTTATGAAAATGGTCTTACATAAATTTTACCGACAATTTCAGAAAAAAGTAAGACGTGTTAACTTATTGATATAAATTGATTTATAATCAGTTTTGTTTGTTCATTGCGCAGTGCATACGTTATATATTTGTCGATTTATGGAGTACAAATAGGTGTTTTCACCGACCCTGGTGACTCGTATTTCATTGGCGGCATCAGGATGTAAGAGTCGAAAATGTGCTAAAAAATCACCAGCTGTGTCAGTAGAAAATACTTTTACCGAATCAACATCAAATGTATAAATGCCTGGCCCAGGCTTTTGTAGATTCTTCATATATACATCGCGATACAACACTTTTTTTATCTGCTCTTTCGTGATGATGTCATATTGCAGAGTAATACGTTTGTTTTTGAAATCGAGGACGATATTGCCGTCAGCAAGAAAATTGCCAGGCAGTACTGACGTTACCGTTTTGGTGGTACATAAAAATGAATCGGTAACTAACAAGGGATTGCGCTGCTGGCGTGCCTGTAAAATCAGCAGCACAAAAGCTGCTGCGAGAATAAGCAGCGTAATGCTCCTTAATACCGTTCTTTGATAGTAATGCATTTGGGCTCCGAAACATTAAGTTGATTCAAACACTGAACAAAAATATTGGTATTAGGAACGCGAATATAATAAATAAAATTGCCGTTTTGTTTATACACTTGCTGACTCAGTTCGGAAAAAGCCCCCACGGCGTCCTCGAGAGAACGATTATCTTCAGTAACACCATAAAAGGTATATCCGTTATAGGTACCCAGCTCAGAAAAGTAGTCTGGATGGTGTTTGCTATATAGATAAATCACCACCAGCAGGAACAGCATTGCGCAGATTAAAAATAACCACTCTTTCCAGTTCGAAACTGGCTGCGAGGATTTCTTTGGCTCAGACAAGGATTCTGCAACTGGCGCAACAATATCACTGGCTCTATTTTGCGTTGTGTGTATTGATTCATCAGGCAGTGGTTCGATTGTTATCGAGAGCGTCACGCCAACCTTAGGGCGCGTTAATATCGCAGAAGCAGGAAGGCCGATTTTTTCGAACGAACCGCGTAATTGATTGATTATTTTGTAATAGCTGGCACTGGAAACCACCACACCTTTTCGTCCCCACACCCAAGCAATTAGATCATCTTTTTTGAAGAGCCCCTGATGAAAAGCAAGGAGCAAATTGCATTCGGATTCAGATATTTTTAAGCTTTCGCGATCGCATGATAAGGTCATCCGCTCACAATCAAGAATGACTTTCTTATCAATTAGGTACTTCTTTTTACTCATAGGGCCTTCTGCTAAGAATGAGTCGTTCTGGTTAAACCATTATGTTACCTCAGTGACTACCGATCTATTGAACGGTTTTTACTTTTAATCCTTTCATTTTGCTCATTGGCATGCGTATCAAGCCAGGTCGTAAAATCAGACGAACTCATTGGCTTTGCATAAAGATAGCCCTGCATAAAACCTACATTATGATCGAGGATATAGCATAGCTGATGTTCTGAACTGACGCCTTCCGCAACAATATTAAGCCCCAGCTTTTGACTCAGCATAATAATGGTATCCAGGATGGGCACGTCGCTGCCGCTGGTATCAATCGTATCGACAAAAGAACGATCGATTTTCAGATAATCAACCGGAAGCTGTTGGAGATAAGATAGCGAGCAGTAGCCGGTACCAAAATCGTCAATCGCTATCAGTACCCCTTTTTCACGCAACTGCATGAGCTTATCTGACACTAAAGCCGGTTGGATAATTAGGCTGCGTTCGGTGAGTTCCAGCATGAGGCGCAGTTTCCCTAAGCTTGTGAGTAGCGACTCAACATCGGCAATAAAACTCTCATGCATCAAATGTTCAGGTGAAATATTTACGCTAATATAAAAATCTTCGGCAACCTGCCACCGTCCGACATCCTGTGCGATGAGTTCAAATAAGTGACGCGAAAGCGGAACGATCATGCCTTCGTTTTCTGCTGCGGTGATGAAGATGTCGGGCGTAATTGAACGCCCATCCGGAAGGGGCCAACGCATTAATGCCTCCACGCCGCCACAATTACCGCGGCTGACGTTAAATACAGGTTGATAATGCACGGTGAACTGCCCATGTTTCATACCGCGGGTGATTTCTCGGGCCATGGATAGCCGTTTCTGGGCCCACTGCCGGTAAACAAAAAGGGTCATAAATGAGAAGCAAAGCGAGAGAGGGATGAAGATAAGGAGAGATTTCATCCACAGAGTCGTCAATGTCGTGAGAGGTGCGGCAACGGCAAGCGAAATCTTTCCGTCGGCGGTGGCGAAATGCTGGGTCATCACTATGCTGTCACGCCGCGCTGGTTGGCTGATAATCGTATCACCCTCGCCAAACCGCAGGCTGAACAAGGCGGCTCTTTCCTCTGCGAGGACATCCATCAATTCCTGAATATATCGAGAATCGACGATGACAAACGCCGCTTTATCCGCCGTCACCTGCTCCGTGTAAACCACAGCGGGCCTGCCAGGTCCTCCGGCCATCAAGCCGAATGAGTGGACCCATCTGTCAGGTAACGGCGTCGGAAGCGTTTTTCCTGGCGGCAGAGGAAAAGGGTGCGCCTGCTCCCGGGTAACAAAGGAACAGAGCAGATTGCCGTTTTCCACCAGACCAATATCGCGGATATAAGGGGTAAAGGCACGGGTACGATTAAGCTCCGACAGCATTTCAGTACAGGGCCTGTCCGCTATTTTTACGGTTTTCTCGGTGACCCGCCATGAGGCGGTTGACACATCGTTGCTGAAACGTAATAAGGTATTCGCACTTAGTGCGACATCCTGTTTAAACTGCAGCACGCAGACCAGCAATGCTAATACAATCATAATGACCAGTGGTACAAGCACTGCATAAATCACAAAAGATAGCTTTAGTTTCACTGGGCGTTGCCTCTCACACACCAATGGAAATGCGGTTTTGTATCCATGGCCGCAACACTCATTATGCTTTAGCGCTGCCACTCGTTGTGCAGAAATTATAGATCTGCCGGTTCAGGGAAAAAAGATAGGCTCTCTGACCGATTTTGTTTATCGTCAGCTCATTCACTGTTTCCGGTTGCAGGATACGCAGCCAGGAAAACATATCGCCTGTCGTATCAGAATTAAATCTGTGCACGGCTTTAACCCGAAAGGTGTAGGTTTTCATGCCGGTGCGGTTAAGTGGGGTGATTGCGACATCCTGAAAGAATAAGCGCTGCTCCCGCTGTTGATCCTGCACGGCATAATGAATGGCAATTCGGTTCGACTTAAGGTCCAGCACCAGAGTTCCGTTCAGCATGAGCTCTCTCGGTTTTATATAAATATTTGATTTGGCAGTGCAAATAAGATTACGCACTTCTTCCGTATCGTGCCTGGCTCCTTGATATATCTGCGTTACCAGGATGATAAATCCACAGAGCAGACCGCACAGGATGATTAGTAACGTTCTTTGATGGTAATGCATTTAGGTACCGCCGTTTCGACAGGATTCAGACATTGCAAAAAAAGATTCATGTTCGGCTCCCGAAGGTAATAAAGATAATGACCGTTCTGGCTACATAGCGGCAGTGTCAGGGTTTTATAAGCCGAAACCACCTCCTTAAATGTTACTTTATCGTTAGCCATCTTAAAGAAGATGTACCCATCCTCATCCCCAAGCATCCTGAAGCTGCTGTTGTATTTATTTTGCGCTGGCGCATGCTGAAAAAGCATCGCAATCCCCGTTAACAGCAGCAGTATAATGGTCAGGATGAGAAGGCGTATTTTCGCTGCAATCTTTTTAACGTCCGTAATGTGAACCTGGTGACTATCTTTTTCACGCCCGGCATCTCCGACGTTTTCGCATGCTGGTGTAGGTTCTTTTTCGATTGGATCTAACGCCAATGATAACGTTACGCCAATTCGGGGCCGTGTAACAATATCTGCTGCATTCAGGCCAACAAGATCAAAGTTATTTCGCATCAGGTTAATGAGCTTGTAATAACTTGATTCGGAAACACAACCCGCACGGTTCTTCCAGACAAAATTAATAATATCTTCTTTTTTATATATCCCGCGATAAAACGCAAGGAGTAAATTTGTCTCCGATTCTGAAATTTTAATGATTTTATCACCGTTGGTTAATGTCATTTTGGCGCTATCAAATATCACCTTTTTATCTATTAGTAACGATTTCTCATCCATGTCAAACCCGATCTTTTATACATTTCTCTGTCGCTTTGTATATTAACATGGAGCAGGGGGATTTCATCCCGATTTACATCTTCAATTTTTTGCTATGACATTTATGTTGGTGGTTAATTTCATTTTAAATCATGCGGTTATTTGTGCTTTATGAATTTTTCTTACCTGGTTTTGAATTTATGAATTTCAGTGCGTCAGGTGAGTAAGAAAAATGTAAGGGTTATTCAGCGTGCAAGGAAGCTCTTTTCTGAAAATGATTTCTAAGATTAGCCCTAAAACATGATAGCGCCGTTGGGGTATAACGTCTGTCGCTATGCGTCTTTTGACAGAGGGCGCGCAATAAAAATCGCCCAGCGAGATGATATTTTTGTTTTTCCTCAACCAAAGGATGTTTGCTTTATCTGTGTTATTCACAGAGCGAGTAGCGTTAGTTGAAAGTAAATAGCAATCAAGGAATAAACGACCATGTTCAAGAAAACTACTCTGGCTTTACTCACAACCTCACTTTTTATTTCTACCAGTACGTTTGCGATGTCCAATAATACCATTACCTTTCGCGGTGAAGTTTCCGATGAAACCTGTTCTGTAGCGATTAACGGTAATCAGGCAAAACCAGTAGTTATTCTGCCGACGGTGAGTGCCAAAGAACTGGCGAAAGGCGGAAATACCGCAGGTCAGGTGACATTTGATATTGGTCTCACTGGCTGTACGAGTAATGCCGATATACCGACCAAAATCTCTACCGTCTTTGTCGGTAACCAGTTGACCAGCAACGGTAATCTTGGAAATACCGGGGACGCCGCCAATGTTGAAGTCCAAATTCTCGATACGGCTGAGAAAGTTATCAACCTGACCAACGGCTTCAAAGGTGAAGGCGATCTGCAGTTGAAGCCGGGAGAGACAGAAGCCAGCGCCACCTATACCGCGCAATATTACGCCACCGGCGCGGCATCGGCTGGTACGGTCGAAGCCACTCTCCAGTACGCCGTTTCCTACCTGTAAAAACGCTTCCAGGTCCGGTGCTTGTCGTCGGACCCTTTTGATAGCAATGGAGTTGTTGCAATGAAAAAGGATGCTACCCGTTCAGGGCTGCGCTATCTGATGTTGCTGCTAGTCCTGCTCCTACCCGTTGCCATGTCATGGGCCAGCGTCACCATTGTAGGCAGTCGGATTATCTATCCGTCGACCGTACCCTCTGTCGATGTACAGCTAAAAAATAACGATGACTTTCCCTACGTCGTACAAACCTGGTTTGACAATGGTGATATGCGTATTGGGCCAGAGAATGCGAGCGGCATTCCTTTTATCGCTACGCCGCCGGTATTTCGTATCCAGCCAAAAGCAGGGCAGGTGGTACGCGTGGTGTACAACCAGAGTAAAGCGTTACCGAACGATCGTGAATCTGTCTTCTGGTTCAACGCGTTGCAGATACCGCCGGCCAATATTGGCGGCCGTCAGCAGAATAAAGTGCTGGTGATGTTACGCACGCGGATCAAACTTTTTTACCGGCCGGAAGGGATTGGTTCACCGGGCAATCTGGCTAAAAAGCTGCACGTTACCGTGGTGCGTAATGCCCGAAAAGGTGCCGGTATTGTCATCAGCAATCCGCAGCCATGGTATGCGTCCCTCAGCAACCTGAGCGTGACGGCAAGTGGTGTATCACGTCAGCTCAATGTCGAAATGATTCCACCTTTCTCCAGCCGTACTTTCTGGATACCTGGGAAATTCAGCGCCAACTCGCTTAACGGTACCGTCATCGTGACGTTGGTTAACGACCAGGGAGCAAGGATAAGCGAGCGTTATCATGTCGCCGAAGGTTAAATTCTGTCGCAAAAATATCTTCGTTATCTTAGCCGTAGTCTGCTCCGGTCAGGCATTTGGCGAAGAATACTATTTTGATCCTTCTCTTCTACAGGGGACGGCTTACGGACAAGGTATGGCGAGCGTTAACGGTCCCGGCACGCCCGCCGGAGAGTATCTGGTTGACGTTATGGTCAATGGCTCGCTGCTAAAATCCGGCGCAAAGATCCGCTTTAATCCAGTCAATGGTGAACAACGCACGGAGCCTTGCCTTCCGTTCTCGCTGATGCAGGCTGCTCGGGTAAAATCACTCCCGGATAAAGCACCTCCAAATAGCTGTCGTCCGCTAAGGGAATGGGTATCCCGAGGCGAATGGCAATTTGATAGCGCGACGCTACAGCTCTGGCTTACGCTGCCGATGAGCGAGTTGATGCACAGGCCGCGCGGCTATCTTCCGCCTTCGCAGTGGGACAGCGGCGCATTGGCTCTGTTTTTACGCCATAACACTAACTGGACCCACACTGACAACACCAGCCAGCACTTCCGCTACCAGTATTTGTGGAGCGGTATCAACATTGGCAGCAACATCGGACTGCGGCAGCTCCGCCATCAGGGTAACCTGCGCTATGCCGACAGCAATCAGAGCGGAAGCGACTGGCAATACAATCGCGTACGCAGTTGGGTGCAGCGTCCACTCGCCGCAATCGACAGCATCCTGACGTTTGGCGATAACTACACTGACTCCAGTTTATTCGGTAGCTTGTCGTTTAATGGCATGAAACTCGCCACGGATGAGCGCATGTGGCCGCAGGGAAAACGCGGCTATGCGCCAGAAGTGCGCGGCGTGGCGGCAAGCAGCGCGCGGGTGGTCGTCAAACAGCTGGACAAAGTGATCTATGAAACCCATGTTCCGCCCGGACCGTTCTCTATTGACGATCTTTACAACACCCGTTATCAGGGAGATTTGCAGGTTGAAGTGATTGAGGCTAACGGAAAAGTATCGCGTTTTACCGTGCCTTATTCTGCTGTTCCCGACTCAGTACGACCAGGCAACTGGCACTACTCTTTCGCTCTTGGCAAGGTCCGCCAATATTACCGCATCGACAACCGCTTTCTTGAGGGGACGCTGCAGCACGGGGTGAATAATAACCTCACTCTTAACCTCGGATCGCGGCTGGCGCATGATTATCAGGCCTGGCTGGTCGGCGGCGTATGGGCGACCCGCTTCGGCGCATTTGGTATGAACGCCACCTGGTCTGGTGCGCGAGTGGAGCATAACGACCGCCAGCAGGGCTGGCGTACGGAACTGAGCTATAGCAAGACTTTTTCCACTGGTACTAATCTGGTGCTGGCGGCCTATCGCTACTCAACCGGTGGATTCCGCGATTTGGAGGATGTATTTGGCGTACGCCGACAGGAGCAAAACGGCATTGATTACTACTCTGATACGCTGCATCAACGTCAACGCCTTTCTGCGACCGTCAGCCAGCCCTTAGGCCATTCAGGTACGCTCAATCTCAGCGCCAGTACCGCTGATTACTACCATAATCAGTCGCGGATCACGCAGTTGCAGCTAGGCTACAGCAACCAGTGGCGAAAAGTGAGTTATGGATTCAACCTCGCCAGGCAGCGTTCCACCTGGGACTATGGCCGCTTCTACCGTAGCGTTAACGAACCGCAGGATCTGAGCCAGCGGCAAAAATATACCGAGACGACGCTGTCTTTTACTCTCTCCATTCCCTTTGACTGGGGTGACAGCCCGACATCCGTGGCGATGAACTATAACCAGTCGCGCGCGAATCACTCTTCAACCCTGTCGATGACCGGGAGCCGTGGCGAGCAGAGCGAACTCTCCTGGTCTGTTTATGGCGGCTATGAGCGCTATCGCAATGGGGATGAAGGGGCATCGACGACTTTCGGCGGTAATTTCCAGCAAAACACCCGTTTTGGCGCGCTGCGTGCGGGCTACGACCAGGGAAAGGACTATCGGCAGGTGGCGCTGGGCTCCTCCGGGACCCTGGTGCTGCATTCCGGTGGCGTGACGCTCGGTCCTTACGCCAGCGACACCTTTGCATTAATTCACGCCGATGGTGCGCAGGGCGCAGTCGTCCAGAACGGTCAGGGAGCGGTAATCGACAGTTTCGGTTACGCCATTTTACCTGCGCTATCTCCGTATCGTCGCAACAACGTCTCACTCGATACTCGCCAGATGCGCAGCGATGCTGAACTGACGGGGGGAAGCCAACAAGTTGTTCCCTATGCCGGCGCGATCGCGCGGGTGAACTTCTCCACAATTACCGGCAAAGCGGTGCTTATCGCGGTGAAAATGGCGGATGGCGGCGTTCCGCCGATGGGGGCCGAGGTCATTAACAGCGAAGGAGCTGTCATTGGGATGGTTGGGCAGGGTGGGCAGGTTTATGCCCGTATCAGCACTCCTTCAGGCTCATTGCTGGTACGTTGGGGAAAAGGGACCGATCGACGTTGCCATGTGCCCTACCAGTTCGATCTGCATTCGCCTGAAAACGTGATTTATCTTACAACGACCTGCGAGAGGGAATAGTCTCATGTGTTATCTTCGCCAAACGCTGCTACTTGCTGCTACCCTGCTTTTCAGCACTGCGCCCTGGGCTAACTGCGTTAAAGTGACGGATAATAGTTTCCTTTCTGAGGCGGCGATTAAAGCAGGCTATACCGCACGCTACTGGCGCGGTGCCTTTGATGACAATATCGGTCATCTTGGTCTGCCGTCAGTCATTAGCGTTAGCGCGAATAATAAGTTCCAGCCTTCCGGCACCGTGCTTGCCAGTACGGTGGGTAATTTCCTCACTGCAGGCGTTCAGACGCCCTATACGGCAAAGCAGGTGCTTTACCGCTGTGATTTGCAGGACGCCGGGAAGCTGTATGAATTGTATTCAACCAACGGCGATAACTACTTTGTTGGTGGAAGTCGGGCGAAAGAAGTGGAGGGAGCCTACTATGACGCGGAACGTAACGTCGCGGTACGTATGACGAATTTGAGTACCGGCGAATACTATAGCCGTTTCTGGAAGCAGCGCCAGCTTACTGCGGATAGTTGGTTTCAGGACGAGCGCGCAATTTATATTCCCGCAGGCGCATTTAGTAATGTCCTGTATGAGATGATTAAAATCGCCGCCTCAGGTCCCTATGTTTTTGGCGACAGAATTAACAAAGACACCTATAACCAGCCGCGCGGCTATATCGCATTTAAGGGGCCTGGCTTACTGACCTCTGCTATTCAACCCGGTATGGATCATGCTTCAAGTTATTATGGTTGGCCAGAATCCTGGCCCGGTGCGTGGAGTAGCTACAATCAGGTCACCTATATTCGCGGCGCAGCCTGCTCCATTGAAGATTATCCCGCGACGGTGCTGCTTCCTACCATTACAGCGGAGGCGCTCTCTTCTGGTGAAAGCAGCGAAGTGCCTTTCAGCATAACGCTGGAGTGCGAAGCTGGCGCGGTGTCCTCGACTCACCCCACCACTAGTGTCGCTAACGTAGCCATGGGTTTTTTAGTCAATCAGCCTGGCGCCGTGGCCGCCGCGCACCGCCTTGGCCTGACGACCACCGGCGGTGGGTTGACCTGGTTACTGGACACGCATTATGGCGAAAAGGGCGTGGCTTCCGGAGTGGGAATACGGATTTACGATGAGGGCGGTGCGCCGCTTAACCTTTTGCCGGACAAAATGAGTACCGGGACGGGCAACGCCCGTGGCTGGTATGGATATAAGGAGCTCACCGTACTAACGAGCAAAAAAGACCGCGGTTCAGTGGAGGTCTGGCACGGTGATTTTACCGCCTCCCTTGAGGCGCTCGGTGGACAACCGGTAACGGTAGGGAGCGTGAATGCACAGTTACAGGCAGTGGTTAGTTTTCAGTAAGTCGGTGTTAGCGCTGTTGTTGCTGGCAGGCGTCAATTCCGCGCCGTTTGCTGCGGTTAACGTTGACCGAACCCGGCTCGTATTCGCCGCTAACGATATTGCCCAGTCGCTGACGCTCGCAAACGACAGCGTAACGCCAATGCTGTTACAAATCTGGACCGACGCCGGAGAAATAGCCTCTTCCCCCGATAGCACCCGTACGCCGCTGGTAGTATTGCCGCCCGTCTTTAAAATGCAGCCGGATGAGTTGAGAACACTTCGCGTGATGCTGAGCTCACGGCGGGGTCTACCAGAGGATCGGGAGAGCCTGTTCTGGCTCAACATTTACCAGATACCGCCTGAACTGAGCGCGACGAAAAGCGCCAGCCGCAAGCTAGTGTTACCCCTACGGCTGCGGTTGAAGGTATTTATTCGTCCGACCGGCTTAAAGGCGCCCACCGCCAATGATGAACAGAAACTGCGCTTCAGCATCACTTCGCAGGGCATCACGATAACCAACCCAACGCCGTGGTATATGAGCCTGACAGTAACGACAACAAAAGGAATCAGGATCGATAACATCATGCTCGCGCCGTATGAGCGGCGAGATGTCGTACTTTCTCAGGCTCCAGGCGTGGGGACAACGTTAAACTATGCGGTGATGAACGATTCAGGTAACTGGCGGACCTATACCGCAACAATTATGCATAATGAGATTTGAACGCTGTTTTTCACGGATATCCATCCCCACACTGAGGCATTTTTCCATCGTACATTCATTCTTCAGGCCGGACTGAATATCGACAATAATAAGTTTAATAGCCATGCGGGTTTCACTGAGGATTTTATTAACCGGACTACCAATGGTCTTAGTGGCATTGTAAGCCGGAAAGATGAGGCTGACGTCGACTTTATTCTTCATCTTTCCGCGCCGTGATGGCCTCATTATCTGGTTTACCAGGCAAGTGTATGCAAGATAATCGTTATGATAGATCAGTTTTTCGATATTGATCGTTAGCGCCGATCGATAAGCGATGTGTTGATGCGATACTATGCCTTCACAATACAGTAAAGCTGATCTCTGCCAGTACAGAATCGCCGATAAAGATTTCTTTAGACTACGTTCGCGTAATAGATAAACGCGAGCTTGTTACCGTCCGGATCGCGTACGTAGGCGCTGTAAAATCCCTGACCATACTGCGGCCTGTGACCCGGCGCGCCTTCATCTGTACCGCCCAGGCTGAGCGCGAGGGTGTGTAACTGCTCAATATGCTCGACGGAACGTGCATTCAGCGCCACCATCGTGCCATTACCAACGCTGGCAGGTTGTCGATCGAAGGGGCTGCCGATGCACAGTCCAACGGTGTGGTTGCCGTTGAATGTTCCCCACGACGCCCCTTCTTCATTACGCCCGGCCTGCGGTTGCCCAAGCAGTTCCATTAGCGGATCGTAAAACTGAATGGCGCGCGGGAGATTATTGGTGCCTAACATAATATAAGAAAACATACTGTCCCTCATGTTCATGATGCCTGGAGGCTCAGTGGTTATCCGCCTTATGCGCCCAGGCGGGCATCGCTGTAAGATAACGCTTAGCACGTATACGCGCCTCTTCCGGGCCGACCTTTTGCCATGAGTCGAGAAACGCCGCCAGACCTGCAACGGCTTCATCCCAGGATTTCAAATTACCGTCGGCATCACTACACCAGGTGCAATATTGATTGCTGGCAACGTTGGCATCACTACCGGAGATTGGCATTCCGCAGGCCTGGCAAAACCGTTCATGCTCTGTCATACAACGTTCCTTTTGTTAGAATGGTGGTTAATAAATATACACCCAATGACGAGAGAACTTAGGGGGCTAGATCAATTGTTGAGCGCTCGCGACAACCCGCAAGGGGGCGCTGACCGCACTGCCGGATATCGAAACGCTGAATGCTTTTATTACGCAATGTCATCTACCGGACTACGAAATAAAAGACCTTTAAGCATGATAACGGCGAGCTAAAGAATTTTAGCTCTCTATGATTTTGTGAATGTCCCCGCATCCTCATCGGAAGGCGGGGATTTTTACTTTATTTTTGCAGGAAGATTAAACTGTAATACGCTTCAGCCCCGCTATCGCTTTTTCGAGGTAAGCGCGTGGACATCCCATGTTCAGGCGAATAAAACCTTTGCCAGACGAACCAAAGCTATTTCCCATTGAAGGCGCAATACCGGCAACATCAAGCATAACCCCTTTGAGTTGCTCATCATCCAGTCCAAGCGCATTGCAATCGATCCACAGCAGATACGTACCCTGGGAAGGAACAACCCGGGCCCACGGGAGATATTCATTAATCTGTTGAATAAACCAGCGTCGATTTTCAGCCAGATAACCAAGTAACTCGTCTAACCAGGGCGCGCCATGTTGCCATGCTGCCGTACTTGCCTCGACGGATAGCGCATTGAACACATCCAGCCCATGCGCATCCAGACGGCGTAAAAAGTGTTCACGCAATGCCGGTGCCGGTATCAGAAAATTAGCAATGCGTAGTGTCGACAAACCAAACGTTTTACTGGCGGAGGTGGCAGAGATAACGCGCGAATGCCAGCGCGCTCCCAGATGCAGAACTGAAGTAAATTTTTCCCCTGGCAGTAATAAATCAGCCCATATTTCATCAGACAGCAACGTAACATTATAGGTCTCACATAAGGTGAGTAGCTGTTCCAGCTCCTGCGCAGACCAACAACGGCCGGTTGGGTTATGCGGATTACATAAAATCATCAACGGTGGACGCTCAGTCCGGAATAACATTTCCAGGTGCACAAAATCCATTTGATAACCCGTAACCGGATCCTCAGATAATGGGTTTTCCAGGAGCTGCCTGCCGTTCAGAGAGATAATTTTGGCGAATGAGCCGTAGTACGGCCCCTGAACGACCACGCCTTCACCGGGTTGACTCAGCATTTGCACCAGTAGAGATAACCCCGGAACGACGCCTTCAATGCTGCAGACCCATTCCTGCTTTATTTCCAGTTGATGGCGGGTGGAGAACCATGAGTTTAATGAATCAAAGTAACTTTGTGGGCGTTCGCTGTAACCAAAAATGCCGTGCCCGACGCGGAGTGTTAAAGCCTCCTGAACGGCAGGGGGGCAAGCAAAGTCAAAGTCAGAAACCCACATTGGCAACAGTTCATGTGTATCTTCGCCGAAATATCGCGTCATAAAGTCCCATTTCAGCGAACCGGTATTGTGGCGATCGATAACCTTATTAAAATCCATTACATGCTCTCCCTATTCTGTTGCCGTAATTTTTTTAGCTGTACCTGCCGCTGATGGCGCTTTTGCGATACCGATTCCTGTAAAACCATAAATCAAGGCGAAGAAGATTGCGGCATAGCACTGAATTGCCCATGGCAGTAAATCCAGCGTGCTCACGCCTAATGTCGTTGCCATATAGACTCCGGCAGAGGTCCACGGCAATAGCGGCTCAATAACTGTGCCCGCATCTTCAATAGTGCGGGATAGATTTTTAGTATCCAGTCCCATACGACGGTAAGCGTCTTTAAATAATTCAGCAGGAACCAGAAGAGCGAGTTTGCCGTCGCTTGTCGCACCTGTCACCAGAATGGTGGTTCCAATGGTCGCCGCAATTAGCTGACCGACACTGTGAATGACGGTCAACAGGCGGTTAATAAGAATGTTGAGCGCCCCCGTTAACGTTAAAGCCCCGGCAAAAGAGAATGCGCAAAATACCAGAAGGATAGTGCTCATCATTGAGAACATTCCACCACGGTTAAGCAGGCGTGGTACATCCGCAATAATGCCCTCGCTCCCTTGCGGGAACATCGTAATATTAAAGCCATCGATAAAGGCATCCAGTCCTTGCTTGATGCTAAGTCCCTGCATCACAACGCCCAGAATCAGGGCTAATACGCACGCGCTCAGCATTAAAGGAATGACCGGTTTTTTACGAATCGCCCCCCATAAAACGATTACTGGCGGCAAAATCAGAATGATATTGAAGTGGTACAGCGACTCCAGGGCGTTGACAATATCGGTCACCCGTTGTGGCGTGGCGACCTCGCCCAGCATATTGCTGTGGCCCGCAATTAAATAAACCACGGCTGCAAGCAGAAAGCTGGGAATTGTGGTCCACAATAAGTGCTGAATATGCTCGAAAAGGGTAGTATCTGCGACAATGGCCGCAAAGTTAGTTGAGTCTGACAGCGGCGATATCTTGTCGCCGAAGTAAGCACCTGAAACAACGGCTCCCGCAGCCGCTGCCATCGAGACATCCAGTCCGGCGGCAACCCCCATCAATGCTACGCCCACCGTTCCGGCTGAACCCCAGGAGGTTCCGGTACATACGGATACGACGCTGGTCAAAAAGAAGGCGGCGATGAGAATGTATTCGGGGCTGATGAGTTTAAGTCCCCAGTACACCATATAAGGGATGGTGCCGCTAAACATCCATGTTCCAATCAGGCCGCCAACGCAGATAAGAATCATAATAACCGGCATTGCTTTGGCGAGTTTATCGACCACCGAATTAATGATGTCTTCCCAGCAATACCCTTGCCACCAGGCCATCCCTGCGGCGACAGCGGCAGAGCACAGTAACAAAGGTTCAATGCGTAACCCCATAATGCCGTAGCCAATAATTAATAGCAGGAGCATGGCTAAAATAGGGATCGCTGCCAGTCCAAATGAGAGCGTTTTTTTCTGATTTTGAGAGGCATTCATTCATGAATCTCCAGTCTGTAAGGTCGTTCAAGAGTAGAGAACACCCTTTGGCCTGACTGTGATCGTTCATTGGCCCTCATGTAAGCGATTACATGAGAACGTTAAACTTGAAGTCGATCACAATTCAGGGGCTTGACGATTTACGCATTGATGACGGGGGGAAGAACAGAATCGCGGATCACCAGATCCGCAGTGAAGCTATTCACACTGGGACGCTGGGTTGCGCCTTTAAAAAGCTGTATCGCCAGGTGCGAAGCACAGCGCGCCATCCGTTCAACGGGGTAATGCATTGTTGTCAGCGCGGGATAGAGATAGCGCGCCATCACCACATCATCGAACCCAACGATTGAAAGCTGCTGTGGTAGTGTAATTCCTTGTTGATGAAGGATGCGCATAATCCCGGCGGCCATCACATCGTTAAATGTCACCGCTGCAGTGAAAGGGATGCCGCAATTTAGCAACTGATGCGCAGCGCGTTCGCCCCCCTCTTCATTGAAGGGGACGCTAATAACCCAGTTTTTATCTGGCGTAATGCCATATTCGGCCAGCGCCAACTGATAGCCTTCCAGCCGCTCACGACGATCGATAATCGGTAAATCACTTGTCACGCAGGCAATACAACGGTGTCCTTGTTCCAGTAGATGTAGCGTGGCTGTTTTGGCTGCTTGACTATTTTCCAGCCATACACAGCGATTGGCCATCCCGGCAATATAGCGATTCACGACGACCATGGCCGGGAAATGCGCGGCATATCGCAACAGTTCTTTTTCGGAGAGCCTACTGGCATGGACCACAATAGCTTCACAGCCCTGGTTGATCAGGAAATCGATCCCGGATTTTTCCATTCCTTCATCGTGGCCACCGCTGCATACCATCAGCCGAAATTGCTGCTGGCGTGATACTTCTTCCACGCCTCGGGCAAGTCTGGCAAAAAAAGGATCGGCAAGATTGCCGGTCAATAACCCGAGCATGTCCCCGCTGCGTTTCGCTAATGCAATTGCGGCGGCATTGCGATGATAATTCAGCTCGCGCATAGCTTTTTCAACACGCTCACGCGTCACCGGTTCAACCCATGCAGTTTGATTAATAACGCGTGAAACGGTTGCGGTGGATACTCTTGCTAACTCTGCAACATCCTTTATCGTTGCCATACCGGCTCTTTACCTTATTGATGCTTGAGAATTTGCTTATCACTGGTTTTTATTTGGAAAATTAACTATTGGCTTTTATTTATCATGACTTCATCTGACGTCTAGATTTGCATCAATGCCAGTTTAACGGCAAGCCCGGCAAACGCAACAGCAAAGAAACGCAATACCCAACGTTGCACAGCAGCATTAGCAACCACATGCTGGCGTATGCTGGCTGCACTAATTCCATATACGGTAAATACAAAGAAAGTCATAACCATAAAAATCAGGCTCATCTCCAGCATCTGAGAAACAGGTGAGATCTCACCTTTTATAACGAACTGCGGTAAGAATGCCAGGAAAAACATGGAGAGTTTTGGGTTGAGTAGATTGATAAGTATCGCCGAGGTTATAACTTGCCTTAAACTCTGTTTTTTAGTTTTACTAGCCATATTCAGATTTTTATTTTCATTAAGCGTTTTCCATGCCATATAAAGCAGATATGCTACGCCCAAATATTTAATTATCTGAAGGGCCATTTCACTGGTATGCAGCATTGCAGCCAGTCCTGTAATAACTGTTAATATGTGCGGAACAATACCCAGCGTGCAACCCAATGCAGCAATTATACTTACGCGAGCACCATCTGAAATGCCCGTGGCGACAGTATAGAGTACGCCAGTCCCTGGAGATGCCACGATAATGAGAGTGGTAAGGAGAAACTCAAGCGTCATAATGAATTTCCCCCACAGACTTTTACTTCGGACTCGATGTAACGGGGCGACTGAGTCTGCGCAGTGAGGTTGGTACGGGGAATAATGCCATCCGCACGAATTATTCCAGTGTAGAGTCGTTCAACATGATTACGAATGAGGGGAGGGTAGAATAGTGACATTGGCAAATCTCTCTTCCGGAATGTTTCCAGCAGCATGCCGAGTGTCACGATTGGTGTATTGAATAAAATTGCAGCTTACTTTATCGCTGCAGCATAGGCGCCGGGCGTTATGCCATAAGTACGAACAAAAAGTCGCGTCATATGACTTTGATCTGCAAAACCGGCGGTATAGGAGGCATCAGTAAGAGACATTCCTCCAGCGATAAGCTGCCTCGCCTTTTGCAGTCTCCGCTGGATAAGATAAGCATGTGGAGTAAGCCCTGTGACTGTAGAAAAAACACGTAGTAGCTGAAACTGACTCACGCCTCCCAGAGCTGAAAGCTCATGGAGTGATAACGGTAATGAAGGGTCATCATCAATACGCTCCTTTGCCAGGATAATTGATTTTGGTACGCCTTTTTTCTCAATACGCGGGCTTGCGAGTAAGCCTGCCAGTAAAAAGAGCAGGGTTTCTTCCTGTTCAATTTCGCTGTGCCCGCCGCGGGAATCCGTCAGAATTCGAAAGAGTGTCGAGAAATGGGCCGCAGGCTCACGATTACGAAATACTGGGCTGGATAGCTCAACGCAGCCAGAGCGACTTTCCGTCAGAACTTGCATGGCGCCGGACAAAACGGTGGGGTCGAAATAGAGCATGCGCCACGACCTGCTTTCTGTTCCCAAAGGTGAGCCATCATGGACTTCACCAGGATTAACGGTGATCACATTCCCCACTACAGCTTCTACCCTACCGCGCCCGCTCATCGAAACCTGAGCTCCACGAACGATTAAGCCAATGCCGAACTGATCATGAGTATGACGCCCAAACCGGAAGGACGTATCGGCAGATACCGCATGGACACCTGCCATCCTACATCGAAGGGTTGTGAAACGTTCTTTCTTCATCGAATTAAGACCGGGGTGATGAGTTATCAGTACATCCTCTGAGTATATCTACTCAGAGGCTAATCTTTGATTTTTTTAAACTGAATGATTAACGTCTGTGAAAAGTATTATTTCTCTCACATACGATATTCAATCATCCCACTCTTTTTGGCCACCCAGTCATACAGTCTTTGTCCACGCAGGTTGGTTTCATGCGTGTGCCAGTATAATCTTGACACATGGTTTTTTTGGGCTTGCTTTTGCACATACTCGATCAGCTGTTTACCGATATGTTGACCGCGTACTTCTTCGCTAACAAATAGATCTTCGAGATAGCAATAGTTTGATTCTGCCCACGTTGAACGGTGAAAAACATAATGCACCAGGCCCACAATTTTACCATCATATTTGGCAACTGCACAATAAACTGGTTCGTCTGGCGTCAGAAAACGCTCCCAGGTTAATTTTGTTACTTCATCTGAAATTTTAGTACGATAAAATGTTTGGTAGTTTATCCATAAAGGAAGCCAGCTGGAGTAATCTTCTTGTTCTGCAGCTGCAATAGTAATAGTATTTTTGCTATTCATATATTTCTCCTGATATTGTATAAGAATAATGTCTCAGGAGTATGATCCTAGGGGCTTTATAAATTCTGGTAAAGAGACACTTTTTACCTATTGATAGGATCCACTTTTAGCATAAAGGTTAATACAATGAAGAAAAATAATGCACCTTTATTTCAAGGATTTGTTTTAGGAAAAGGTGTCGTGAAGGAACAGGTTTATCATGCTCTTCGTGAACACATTCTTGCAGGCCGATTACCAACAGGAACAAAGATGCCTTCAACCCGGGCGTTGTCCGAGATGATGGCAATTTCACGAAATTCAGTGATTGCCGGTTATGACAGGCTATTAGATGAAGGGTATATTTTGACCCGGAAAGGGTCTGGAACCTACGTTGCGCACAATATTCCGGATCGGAGTATCAGCAATAGCTATCCAATGATAGCGCCGGGGGAAGTCGTCACGCCTGATGAACAGGTAAATGGCCAAAATAATCCTGTGCGCGATTTATGGTCAAATGAGTATGAAGGGCGCGGCATGAACCGTCTATTTGCGGTTGGTGTTGGCTGTACGGATCTCTTCCCGCACGCACTATGGGGCAAATTACTGCAACGGGTCTGGAGACAATCCCGGCACCAATTGGGGGGCCACACTCACCCTTGCGGATACTTTCCTTTGAGAAAAGCGGTTTGTCGTTACATCAAAACAACGCGTGGAGTGAACTGTAACGAAGATCAGATAATCATCGTAAATGGTATCCAACAGGCATTGAATATTACCGCACGAGCGCTGCTGTCGACAGGCCATGAAGTTTGGCTGGATGAACCGGGTTACAAAGGCGCACGAGGGGCTTTTATGTCTGTTGGCGCAATTGTGAGGCCGGTACCGGTAGACAGCGAAGGAATGAACGTCCGCTATGGTATTGATCATTTCCCTGACGCTAAGCTGGCCTATGTTGTCCCGTCGGATCAATATCCATTAAGTGGAACATTGAGTTTATCCCGGCGTTTTGAGCTGTTGGAATGGGCGAAGTCAAACCAGGCATGGATATTTGAAGATGATTATAATAGCGAGTTCCGCTATGCCGATCGCTCTTTACAGGCATTGCAGGGATTAGATGATAATCAACGGGTTATTTATGCCGGTACATTTTCGAAAATGATGTATCCAGAATTCCGTTTAGGTTTTTTAGTTGTCCCGCCAGGTTTACAAGAACAGATTATGGTGACGAAATATTTTACAGATCTCGGCACCAGCTATCTTGAGCAGGCAATGATGGCGAGTTTTATTGAGGATGGGCATTATGCCAGTCATGTGCGTCGAATTCGCAAGGCGTGTTATGAAAGAAGAACTGCGCTGGTCAATGCTATTCAAGAATACCTTGCTGATAAAATGATTGTTCAGCCTTCTGACTCTGGCGTTCATATTGTGTGCTGGCTACAAAACGGATTGACCGGAAATGATGTCGAGGAAAAAGCCAGAGCACTGGGGATGGGAATACTATCACTGAGCCGTTATTACCAGCGAGATATCAGCCGACAGGGGATTTTGATTGGTTTTGCAAATCACCCGGCAGAGGCACTTGTTGATGGGATACGTCGTCTGGCTCAGGTTATTTAAATAATAATTTGTTCAGAACGTCTTAATGTTGTTTGCCATGCAAAGTATGGTTATGAAGCGTACTGCGAAGCGAGCGATTTTCGTGACTGGACATATCTGGTGGCATGGCCTTTTGAAACTTTTGACGCCTTCCTGGATTATGTAAAAAACATGCAAGAACAGACAGATCCGAGGCATTGACGGTGAGTACCCGACACTGTGACCGGCATACGATATGTGGCTCAATGAGCGTAATTTCGATAACCAGGGACGGTAGATTAAACATCCTGGTGAGCTGATGGAAAGGGTATAAAAGGCTCCCCCGAATAAACCGGGGAGCCAGAAAGCTAAACGTACTCGCAGAACTACTTCTGCCGCGACTCAAGCCAGACCAGCGCCAGCGTGGAGAACGCGCACATCAGCAGAATGCCGACCAGCCAAAACAGATACCACATTGTGCATTCCTCCCTAGTAAAGTTCGTGGTTGTGGCGGCGGATCGTTTCTACCTTGATTCGCCCCAGCATCTTGTAATAACTCCAGGCGGTATAAAGCAGCACTATCGGTAGAAAAATCAGCACAATAACCAACATGATACTGAGCGTCATCTGGCTGGAGGTACTGTCCCACACCGTCAGGCTGGACAGGGGTTGCACGCTTGAAGGCATCACAAACGGAAACAGGGTGATTCCGGCGGTGAAGATCACGCAGGCCTGGGTCAGGGAAGCGCACAAAAATCCCCACACGGCCCGACGTTGCCCGCAGGCATAGATCGTGAGCATTGGGAAAATCATGCCAGCTAGCGGAATAATCAACAACAGTGGTGACTGATAAAAATGCGCCATCCATGCGCCCGGCGAGGTTGTTACCGCTTTTAATAGCGGGTTGGAAGGACCATTAGGATCCTGGCTAAGCAGCACAAAGCCATCAATTCCTGTCCACAGCCAGTAACCAGCTAACAGGAAGCAGAGTACCACCAGCATTGCGCTGCGGCGGGTGGCGGACAGCGCGCGTTGGCGAACGATGCCATCGGTTTTTAACTGGAGCCACACGCCCCCTTGCAGAATAACCAGCATCAAGCTTAACGCGCCGCACAACAGGGCAAAGGGAGAGAGTAACTGCCAGAAGGTGCCCTGGTATTGCACATGCAGTTGCGGCGTAAAGATAAAAGGCACGCCCAAAAACAGGTTGCCGAACGCAATGCCGAAAATAACAGGCGGAACCAGACTGCCGATAACCAACCCGGTGTCCCATATTCCGCGCCAGCGCGCGTTGGCTATTTTACCGCGATAGTCAAAAGCCAACGGGCGAAAGAAAAGGGCGCATAGCACCAGAATCATCGCCACATAAAATCCCGAAAAAGCGGCGGCATAGACGCGTGGCCAGGCGGCGAATAATGCGCCGCCCGCCAGAATGAGCCACACCTGATTACCTTCCCAGTGCGCCCCGACGCTATTGATTAATACCCGGCGTTCGTCATCGTTACGCGCGATCAGCGGCAACAGGCAGCCGACCCCCATATCAAATCCGTCAGTGACCATAAAGGCCACCAGAATGATGCCAATTAGCAGCCACCAAATGAGCCGCAGCGTTGCATAATCCAACATGATTATCTCCTTTATCCCTGTTGTTGCGCCGGTTGTTGGTCCCGCATCGTATCTGGACCCAGACGCGCGTATTTTTGCATCAGGTAGACCTCTGCAATTAAAAACAGGGTGTAAAGCGTAAGGATAAGCCCCATGGAGAAGGCCAACTGGGTCGCGCTCAGCGCGGAGTGGGCGTACCAGGTGGGTAAAATATCCTGAATCGCCCACGGCTGACGGCCAAACTCCGTCATAAACCAGCCTGCTTCAATGGCAATCCACGGTAGCGGCAGACTCCACAGCGTCATGCGCAGTACCCAGCGATGCTGGTCGATACGCCAGCGTAAGGTTTGTATCAGCGCAATCGCCATCACCAGCAACAACAGAGAACCGCATCCAATCATGATGCGAAAGCTCCAGAACACGGGGGCCACCTGCGGGATGGTGCCGCGTTGCGCGGCCTGATATTGCGCGGGCGTAACGTGGTTCATATCAGGCGCGTAGTTCGCCAACAGGATGCCGTAACCCAGATCATTTTCTACGGCGTGGAAAGCCTTCAGCACCTGAGGCGTGCGTTTGCCGTTGGCGATTTCCTGCAACAATAACCACGCTTCCCGGCCCCGCTGCAGGCGGGGGAGCGCGTCCGCCATCAGATTTTTGAGTCCCGGAACCGGGGTATCTAACGAGTGCGTCGCCAGGATACCCAGCAGGGCCGGTATCTTCACGGAAAAGGCGTTACGCTCTTGTTCCTGCTGCGGCCAGGCGATGACATGAAAAGGAGCGGGGGCGGGCTCGGTTTGCCATTCTCCTTCCATTGCCGCCAGTTTTACCGGCTGGAGCCGGGCGACCTCATAGGCTGAACTGTCACCCAGTTGCAGGGTGCCGAGGATAGCCAGCGTGCCGAAAACGGAACCCACCGCGAAGGAGCGCAGGGCAAACTCGCGATTGCGACCACGTAGCAGATACCAGGCGCTGATGGACATCACAAACATGGCGCCCGTGACATAACCGGACATCACAGTATGGACAAATTTCACCTGGCTGACAGGGTTAAAGACCAGTTCGCTAAAACTGCTCATCTCCATGCGCAGGGTATCGATATTAAAGTGAGCACCGGTCGGGTATTGCATCCAGCCGTTAGCATTGAGGATCCACAGCGCCGAGATATTGGAGCCAAACGCGACCAGCCAGGTCACCAGTAAGTGCTGGTACTTGTTTAAACGCTGCCAGCCGAAGAAGAACAGCCCGACGAAGGTGGATTCAAGAAAGAAAGCCATCAGGGCTTCCATCGCCAACGGGGCGCCGAAAATATCGCCCACATAGTTGGAATAGAGCGACCAGTTAGTGCCGAACTGAAACTCCATGGTCAGGCCGGTAGCCACGCCGAGCGCAAAGTTAATACCGAATAATTTTCCCCAGAAACGCGTCATGTCGCGGTAGATGGTTTTGCCGGTCACCACGAACAGGGTTTCCATGATGGCCAGCAAAAATATCAGCCCCAGCGTCAGGGGAACAAACAGAAAATGGTACAGCGAGGTCAGCGCAAACTGCCAGCGCGATAAGTCAATGACGTCCCACATGCGAACTCCATCAGGCATTAGAGAGTGAATAGATAAAGAAGAAAACGTCAGACCCGCAGCAGAAAAGTACGCGGGTCTTAAAGAGGGGAGTCAGGCAGGCGGGCCGGATGCCAGCCAGGCGCAGACTTCATCCAGGCGCTCGAGCGAGTCGAGCAGATCTTCCGGCGCAGCCAGTACCAGTTCCGGTAATGGACAGATCTCATAACTCTCGAGCAAAAGCCCTTTCAGGGTATCCAGACAGCGCACATGCCAGACATGGCGCAGCGCCGTGGCGTCGATTTGGCTCTCGCCGTAGCCGATGGTGCGGATCTGAATGTGCCCTTGGCCGCACAGATTGGCGAGGAATCGGCGATCCGCGTCGCTAACAGGCAGTTGGGTGAGGTTAATGCTATGAGGACGCGTGGCCGGATCGCGCAGGTGCGCCAGCAGTTCCTGGGCCAGCGTCAGGCCATTCATCAATCCGTCGATGGGCGGAGGCAGCAGGCTATCGTTCGGCAGCGTATTGAGTGTTGCCGCCTGCCACAGCGCCTGCGGCGCGCTACCTGCTTCCAGATGTTCTTCCCATTGGCCCTTGTCATTCTGACAACGCACTCGCCAGATGCCGCAGAAAATCGACTCCTGAATTTCGCTTTCCCGGCCGTCAGCATGCTGGATGCGCGCTGAAACTTCGCCTTCACCGAGCAGCGTATTCAAAAACGTGAGATCGTCGGCGTTGAGCGTGGATAAATCCCATCTCAACACCTCCTGCCTGGCGGGAATTCTCCGGGCGAGCTGGTGGCGTACATCGGCTAACAATGCCATCACCGCCGGGCTGTGCGGGCAGTTTTCCAGCATCGCCATGCTAGGGTCGCAGTTGACCTGGCAGGTGAGGGGCAAGGGATTCATGCTGAAGCTATCATCGCCCGGCTGCGTACCCGGACCCAGCAGATGAAAAAAGGAGTCGCTCATCATGCAGACTCCGGCGGTATCTGTTCTTCAACTAAGGGCCGCATCAGGTTAAGCAGGTCAGCCCAGGGGTGGATGCCGCTGAGAATGCCGCGCAGCTCGCCGTGGATAAACACCAGTGTGGCCGGGAAGCGGAACACGCTAAAACGATCGCCGATCGCCTCGCTGTGTTCAAGGTCGGCCATGGCTATTTGCCAGGCAAACTGGGGAAACTCGCGCAGTAACTCGGCAATCATGACCGGGTTGTCGCTGACTTCCGGCGTGCGGCGGGGATCGCTGCTGAGCAGGAGCACGCCATTGCCCACGCGGGTTACCCAGCCATCCAGTTCAGACGCGCTCAGCGGTTGCCAGCCTCGCGCCAGCATACGTTGCCATAACGCAGAAAATGGGGTGTCATTTAACATATTGTTTATTCCTCCAGCGTCACGCGATACTGGCGAATACGCACGCCTTCATAGTTTTCCATCGACAGACATTCATAGTTCAGGCAACGCGTTTCCTCGTTTCTCTGTGGCGCGATACCCCACGCGGCCAGCTGCGTAAGCGCGGCTTGTTCCGCTGCCGGGAGCTGAGTGCGTGCGATGTCGGTCAGGCTGCCGCCATAGTCGTCCAGTTGTACCGGCTGCAGTCCCACGAGAGCGATGTGCGCGGGGAGATGGCCGCGAATATCTGCCAGCGCCAGCACCTCGGAGAAGCTGTTCTGGTGCAGACTCATTTTTTTGGCGCTGAGATAACTGGGGACTTTGTCACCGGCGTAGGTTTGCAGGGTGCCCGGCGCGAGTCCGTAGTCGATGGCGTCCAGCAGCAGCAAATGGCTGGCCTGTTCAACATAGCCCAGCAGATTCAGCCCTTGGGTGCCGCCATCGACAATCTCTACCCATTCTGGCCAGTGATAGTGGGCGTACAGGCGCTCCGCGAGGCGAATGCCAAACCCTTCATCTGCCCACAGCAGGTTGCCCAAGCCCATCACAATGACGTTCGGTTCGCTCATGACGCCTCCTTGTCGCGCTGACGTTTGGCAAATTTGTGGCTACGATAGCCGTTGACCATGGTCGAGATGACGGTATCGTCGGACATGATGTCCTCGCGGATAGCCATGTACACATGACCTATGATGAAGGCGGCGATGAACCACATTCCTAGCCGGTGCCAGCTGTGAATATCGAGAGAGTTGCCGCCGGTCCAGTAGAAAAACTCCGTCACATAGCGGAAGGGAGTGAAAATGGCGTACTGGCTATGCTCGCTGTATAAGGCAAAACCGGTCAGGATCATAAAAACGGAGAGCAGGAAATAGCCAAACATCGCTGCCTGCGCAACGGGGTTATGTCCGATATCCTCCCCTGGTTTCTTTTCCAGAAACAGATACCAGCGCACTACCGAAAACGCCCCCTGCCACCAACTGCGACGCCAGACCGGCACGATAAACAACTCGCGTGAATAACGGTTACCGACAAAGGCCCAGTAAACGCGCATCAGCAGTATCACTGTGAACACCATGGCGGCGGCGAAATGCGCCAGCCGGATGTCGCCCATATAGAACAGATAGGTGGCCTCGCCGCTGACCGATGGCAGCGGTCGGCCAATAAAGTATCCGGTCACCATCAAAACCAACATGCAGCCTACCGTCAGCCAGTGCCACAAGCGAACAGGCGCTTCAAACACATAGTGGCTGACGGCGGTATCACGCGCCTCCCCGACGCGTGGGGATATCTTTCCAGTCATCGTTCCTTTTCCTCAACGCTTAGCGAACCTGGACGGCGATCAGTTCGCTGCCGTCGTCGCCAAGCACGTGGGTTGAACAGGCCAGGCAGGGGTCGAAGCTGTGCAAGGTGCGCAGGATCTCCAGGGGTTGATCCGGTATCGCCATTTGGGTGCCCATCAGCGCCGCCTCGTAAGCGCCAATTTGCCCCTTTGGATCGCGCGGGCTGGCATTCCAGGTGGTTGGCACCACGCACTGATACAGATCGATTTTCTGGTCGCGAATCGATGCCCAGTGGCCTAATGCCCCGCGCGGCGCCTCGGTAAAACCTATCCCGCGGCACTGCTGCGGCCAGCTTTCTGGCTCCCATTTTTGGGTATTCGCTGTCGCCAGGTTGCCGTTTTTCAGGTTGGTCATCAGCTTGTCGAAGAAATATTGCAACTTGCTCACGGCCCACTGCGCTTCGTGCGCCCGGCACAGAATTCGGCCCAGTGTCGACTGCATGCCCGACAGCGGCAGTTTGAGGGCGGACATCATGCGATCTACGGATTCAATCGTCGCGGCATCCCCTTTGTGATAGGCAATCAGCGTGCGCGCCAACGGTCCAACCTCCATGGCGTGTCCCCGCCAGCGCGGGGCTTTAATCCACGAGTAGCGTTCCTGCTCGTTGAGCTGCTGGATATTAATATCGCTGCCTTTGACATCGCCGGGGTTATACCAGGGTTCGGTAATGCCTTCGAAGGGGTGGCGGCCCAGCTGATCGTCCGGGTAACGGTACCAGGCGTGATCGACAAACTCCTGAATTTGCTGCTGATCGGCGAGGTCCACAGGTAATACGTTGTTAAAATCACCGTTAATCACCGCGCCGCCAGGCATCAACAGGCTTTTGTCGCTGAAGTCGTTGGCGATATCCGGGAACGCGCCGTAGCTCAAAACACATTTATCAGAAAGCCCGGTGCCAATCTGGCTCCAGGGTTTATTGAACTGGCCGATAGCCAGCGCGTCAGGCACCATCACGTTGTTGATAAAGTCAGCGGTGCGGGTGATGATCGACTGCACCAGGTTCAGGCGTTCCATATCGACCGCGCCTACTGCGCCACTCTGATCGATATTGATAGCGCACGGCATACCCCCGACAATCCAGTTAGGATGGGGGTTTTTACCGCCAAACACCGTATGGATTTTGATAATCTCGCGCTGAAAATCGAGCGCTTCCAGATAGTGGGCAAAGCCCATCAGGTTAGCCTCTGGCGATAGCTTGTACTGCGGATGGCCCCAATAACCGTTGCGGAAAATCCCCAACTGACCGCCTTCGACAAATTTCTTCAGCCGATTTTGGACATCAAAGAAGTAGCCTGGTGAGGACATCGGCCAGGCAGAAAGGCTCTGCGCCAGTTGCGATGTGGCGCGCGGATCTGCTTTCAGAGCATTCAGCACGTCAATCCAGTCCATTCCGGCTAACTGGTAAAAGTGCACCAGATGGTCGTGGCACCACAGCGTGGCCAGCATAATATTGCGAATGATGTTGGCATTGTCGGGCACCTTAATGCCAATGGCATCTTCAATGGCGTAGACAGAGGCAAGGGCATGTACACCGGTGCACACCCCGCAAATTCGTTCGACAAATGCCCATGCGTCGCGCGGGTCGCGACCCTGAAGAATGATCTCCAGTCCGCGGAACATGGTGCCGCAAGAAACCGCGTTGGTGATGATGTTCTGCTCATCAATGTTCACTTCACAACGCATATGACCTTCAATGCGCGTAATGGGATCCACAACCAGACGGCGACCGGCATTGTTTAAGGTATATCCCTGGGTTTGATATGAATGGCTCATGCCTGTTTATCCTCATTGTCTGACGACTGCTGTCTGGCGTCGGCTAATTGCTGTTTGTGGCGGTTGTGTTGGTTGACGGCGCTGGCGACGGCGTGGACGCCGACGCCGGCAGCCACGACGCCAAGCGCGGTGAGGCCCACGGTATCGGCGGTGGAATGCGTTCCCATCTGTGGAATATCAACCACGCGGCTGTAGAACGAACCGCGATCCCAGAAGCCGTTCTCTGAACATCCCAGACAACCGTGACCGGACTGGATGGGGAAGGACACGCCGCCATTCCAGCGAGTGGTGGAGCAGGCGTTATAGGTGGTTGGCCCTTTACAGCCCATTTTGTACAGGCAATAGCCTTTGCGGGCGGCATCATCGTCCCAGCTTTCGACGAACTCCCCGGCGTCAAAGTGGGCGCGGCGGTAGCATTTGTCGTGAATACGCTGTCCGTAGAACATTAGCGGGCGCCCCAGACGGTCGAGTTCAGGCAGCCTGTCAAACGTCACCATGTAGGTGATGATGGCGCTCATGACGTCCGGAATCGGCGGGCAGCCGGGCACTTTCACGATCGGCTTATCGGTGATCACTTTATCGATTGGGGTTGCCTGGGTGGGGTTAGGCCGGGCAGCCTGCACGCAGCCCCAGGAGGCACAGGTGCCCCAGGCGATGATCGCGCTGGCTCCGGCGGCGGCGCGTTTGAGTTTTTCCACAAAGGGTTTTCCGCCGCTAATACAGAACATCCCTTGTTCACCCAGCGGAGGATTACCTTCGACGGCCAGAATGTAGCGGCCGTGGTACTGGCGCAGAATGTCTTCAAATACCTCTTCGGCCTGCGTTCCGGCGGCGGCCATCAGCGTGTCGTCGTAATCGAGGGAAATCAGAGAGAGGATGACGTCTTTGGCGAGTGGGTGCGAGGAGCGAATAAACGATTCGGTACAGCAGGTACATTCCAGCCCGTGGATCCAGACGACCGGGATCCGGGGTTTGTTCTCCAACGCCCAGGCTATTCGGGGCGTCATTCCAGCCCCTAATCCCAGCGATGTTGCGGCGAGGCTACAATATTTAAGAAAACTGCGTCGGCTCACTCCCTTCCGGCGCATCGCCTGATAAAAGGTCTCCTCATTATTCGTATTCATAACACGCGTTTCTTCCCCCGTTGAGTTCTGGCGCACGCCGCCAGCGATATCTAAAAAAGCGTATCCGATTAGAGGAGAGAAACAATGCGAAGAGTGTGGTTATGTCCTATAGCGATATATTCGTGACTGTTATCTGTTTTTCACTGACCGGGAATAAAAAAACGCACAGGGGAGACCGCCCTGTGCGTCGGGTTTATCGCGGAAGAACTTAAACCCCAAGGCGATCGCGTAAGCTGTAATAGGCCGCCCCCATGGCGGTAAACGGAATGCGCAGGCTGCGGCCTCCCGGGAACGGGTAGTGTGGCAGGTTGGCGAATGCGTCAAAGCGCTCGGCATCCCCGCGCAGCAGTTCGGAAATCAGGCGTCCAGCCAGATGGGTACAGGTCACGCCGTGACCGCTATAACCCTGCATATAGTAAATATTGGTATCGAGGCGGCCGAACTGCGGCATACGTGATAACGTCAACAGGAAATTACCGGTCCAGCGGTAATCAATTTTTACCCCCCGCAATTGCGGGAAGGTCTTCAGCAGATTCGGCATCACCAGGCGTTCAATATCGTTCGGATCGCGGGCGCCGTAGACCACGCCGCCGCCGTACAGCAGGCGGTTATCGCCGGTCAGACGGTAGTAATCCAGCAGGTAGTTGCAATCTTCCACACAGTAGTTTTTCGGGATCAGCGAACGCGCCATTTCAGCGGACAGCGGTTCGGTGGTTAACACCTGGGTGCCGCACGGCATGCTGCTTTTGGCCAGCGCAGGTTCCAGTTTGTCGCCGAGGTAGGCGTTGCCCGCGACGATCACAAAGCGGGCTGTCACCTGGCCTTTTTCCGTGCTGACCACCGCCGGGCTGGTATGTTGAATACGGGTGACCGGCGACTGTTCGAAGATGCGTCCGCCGTTCAGACGAATGGCGTTCGCTTCGCCAATCGCCAGATTGAGCGGATGAATATGGCCACCGCTGTGGTCGAGCAGCGCGCCGACATAGCGATCGCTACTGACTTCGCGGCGAATTTCGCTGCTGTCTAATAGTTCAAGCTGCGTGTTGCCGTAGCGTTCCCAGTTCGACTTCTGCTCTTCCAGCGTTTCCATCTGCTTATGGTTCAGCGCCACAAACAGCCCGCCAGGACGATAATCGCAGTCAATCTGATAACGTTTAATGCGTTCGCGAATGATATCGCCGCCTTCAAACATCATGCTGCCGAGCATTTTGGCGGCATCCGGGCCGTAACTGCGTTCGATAACATCAATATCGCGACTGTAAGAGTTAACCAACTGGCCGCCGTTGCGTCCGCTGGCCCCAAAACCAATACGTGCGGATTCCAGTAGCACCACGTCATAACCCATTTCCGCTAAATGCAGGGCGGAGGAGAGTCCGGTATAGCCGCCGCCCACGACACAGACATCACAGCTAACCGATTCGCTAAGGGTGGGAAACGGTTCGTACTGATTGGCGCTTGCGGCGTAATAACTGCTGGTATGTTCAGTCATGATTAAGGCTCCAGGGAGATCCAAATGGTTTTCAGTTCGCTAAATTTTTCCAGGGCATGCAGGGACTTATCGCGCCCGTTTCCACTTTGCTTATAACCGCCGAACGGTACGGTCATATCACCGTCGTTGTAGTTATTCACGAAGACCGAACCGGCCTTCAGGCGACGACTCATGCGATGGGCGCGCGACAAATCGCGGGTCCAGACCGCGGCGCCCAGGCCGTAGTCGCTGTCGTTGGCCAGCGCAAGGGCTTCGGCTTCGCTGCTAAAACAGGTGATGACCAGTACCGGGCCGAAGATCTCATCGCGGCTGACGTGGGCTTGCGGCGCGGTATCGACAAAAATCGTCGGGCCGATAGCCGCCGGATGGACATGGCTGCGGCCATCCAGCGCCAGCGTGCCTTGCGTTTCACCGTCGCGAATAAAGGTGTCCACGGTGTCAGCATGCGCATTGTCGATAAGCGTGCCCATCGTGGTTTCAGGATCGAGTGGGTTGCCCGGCTGCCAGTTTTTCGCCTGCTCTTTCAACAGCGCGATAAATTCGTCGGCAATACTCTCTTCCAGCAGCAGACGCGTACCGGCGATACAGACCTGACCCTGGTTGTAGAAAATGCCTGCCGCGGCAGTGGCGGCGGCTTTCGCTAGATCCGGGCAGTCGGCAAACACGATGTTGGCGCTTTTACCGCCAGCTTCCAGCCACACGCGTTTCATGTTGCTGTCGCCAGCATCTTTAAGCAGTTGCTTGCCGGTGCGGGTTGAGCCAGTAAAAGTGATCACATCGACATCCGGATGTTGCGACAACGCCTGGCCCGCTTCGTGACCATACCCGCTAACCACGCTGAGAACGCCATCGGGCAAACCCGCTTTTTTAGCCAGCGCCGCAAGACGTATGGCGGTCAGCGGGGACTTCTCCGAGGGTTTGAGGATCACGCTGTTACCGGCGGCCAGCGCGGGGCCAAGTTTCCAACAGGCCAGTAGCAGGGGAAAGTTCCACGGAACGATAGCCGCGATTACGCCCACCGGTTCGCGCACAATCAGCGCCAGATCGTTTACCGAGGTGGTGGCAACTTCGCCATAGACTTTATCAATAGCTTCGGCGTACCACCGGATGGCGCGCGCCGCGCCTGGAATATCATCACGCAGGCTATGGCGAATCGGTTTACCGGTGTCGAGCGTTTCCAGTAGCGCCAGCTCCTCGTGATGCTGCTCCATTAAATCTGCAAGCTTGTGGAGAACCGCCTTGCGCTCTGCGGGTGTTGCCTGCGACCAGTCACCGCGTTCAAAGACGGCGCGGGCGGCGGTGACCGCACGATCCACATCCGCTTTTTTGCCGCGGGCGACTTTGGCGAGTGGGCGCTGCCCGGCCGGATCCTGAGTAATAAAGGTTTCGTTATCGGCGGCGGCGCAATATTCGCCGTTAATAAATAAACGGGTTTCCGGCGAATAATGACTGGCTTTCTCACGCCAATATTTAAGGTTCTGAAAGTTCATAGCTACTCCTTTTATATCAATAAGATAAAGTTCGTTGCTGATCTTTTTCAGGCAAAATCAGGCTGCACGATGCCCCAGGGATTTACCCTGTTAATGCGCGTTATTTAAGAAGGCCTGAGAAACTCAGGCCGCTACTTATTAGAATGTGGTGGGAGTGTGGGCACTGATAATGCGGCAGATCCCTGCCGAGGTGTTGCTGAAGCTGTGTGGAATGCCAGTGTTAATGGCATAACTTTGCCCTGCAACAAGATGATACGTTTGACCGTTGATGGTTAAAACGACTTCACCTTCCAGTATTGTCCCAATCTCTTCACCCTGGTGTTTAATTCTCTCCCCGGTTGTCGTGCCTGGCTGATAGGTTTCAAACATCATTGCCAGCGTACGATTCGGATTTCCGTTGTGAACTAACTTCATGGATACTCCCTGACTCCCGATCTCAATCAAATCATCCTGATTGATAACCACCTGCGGTTCGTCAGGCTTTTCCGGTTCCGCGAAGAACTCGGAGAGCGACAGCCCATATACTTTCAATAGCTTTTGCAGCGTACTGATGGCAGGACTGACTTTGTCCTGCTCTATGGTACTGATGGCGCTATGCGTCAACCCAGACAGTTCGGCGGCACGACGTTGCGAAAGACCCAATTGCTGGCGGATCTCTGACAAACGTTTACCCGGCGCCAGGCCGTCATCGCTCATAATTGCATTTCCTTAACAGTAGTGGTCAGAGTCGCTGTTTTTCAGCGAGGTGGTTCTGACAAGCGGTGATAAAACCTTCAAGTAACAAACGCGACAGGGCGTATTCGCTACTGTTCCATTCCGGGTGCCACTGCACGCCGAGCGCGAAAGGATGGTCGTGAACGCTGGCCGCTTCCACTAAACCATCCTGCGATCGTGCTTCCACACGCAGCTGCGGGCCAAGCGTTTTTGCGCCCTGACCATGTAAGGAGTTAACCCAAAACGTGCTGCAACCTGGTATTAATTGCGACAGCAATCCTCCCTGTTGAACCTGGACTTCATGAGATGGGGCGTATTGCTGCTCCACCGGGAGTTCCGCATCTTCACGATGTTCCAGGAACTGTGAGTGATCGCACAGGCGACGATACAGAGTCCCGCCAGTGGCGACAACTAATTCCTGTAAGCCCCGGCAGATGGCGAAAATGGGAATGCGCCTTTCGAGCCCGGCGGTAATTAGCGCCATGCTCAGAAGATCACGCCCCGGATCGGCGTCAGACTCATCGCCATTTTCACCATAGAGGTGCGGTTGCACATTGCTTGGGCTTCCAGGCAGGAAGATACCATCCAGTTTTGGTAACAGCGCGTTCAGTAATTCTGGCTCCGCGAGCGCATGAGGTAACGCTATCGGTAATCCACCGGCATTCAAAACCGCATTCAGGTACTTTTCTTGCAGAGTCTGGGTCTCGTGACCCTTAAGCCTGTTCCTACACATCACTACACCAATAACTGGCTTGTCAAATATATTGCCCATGATCGACCTCACGTTTTGGAATAAATTATTGCCAAACGGTTCCTTGTTGTGCAATTCCGTTCATTATTTTCTCAATCTAGCAGCGTAATAACCTTCTAGCAAACTTAATTTAACATTTGACAAACAAATTGTTTGCATCCAGAGTCGAAGGGTGGACATTATATTTAACAGTCAAATCACAGAAAGCTTACCAGGCCAACGGCGGTGAATCATGGAAACCAATATCGTAGAAGTTGAGAATTTTGTTCAGCATTCTGAAGAGAGGCGAAGTAGCGCGTTTGCGCGCGAAGTGAAGCAATATCTGGAACGTTATCCCAACACGCAGTTTGTCGATGTGCTGTTAACCGACCTTAACGGTTGTTTTCGCGGTAAACGCATTCCCGTGTCGGGATTGTCTAAGTTAGAGAAGGGCTGTTATTTTCCCGCATCGGTGTTCGCGATGGACATTCTGGGCAATGTGGTGGAAGAGGCGGGGTTAGGACAAGAACTTGGCGAACCGGACAGGACCTGTGTGCCAGTGCTCGGAACGTTAACCCCTTCGGCCGCCGATCCGGAATTTATTGGCCAGATGATGCTGACAATGCTGGATGAAGATGGCGCTCCCTTTGACGTTGAGCCGCGGAACGTTCTCAACCGACTCTGGCAGAAACTGCGCCAGCGCGGTTTGTTCCCCGTCGTAGCGGTAGAGCTGGAGTTCTATTTACTCGATCGCAAGCGCGATCCCGAAGGTTATCTGCAGCCGCCATGCGCGCCGGGAACGGACGATCGTAATACCCAAAGTCAGGTTTACTCCGTTGATAACCTGAACCACTTTGCTGATGTGCTGAACGATATCGACGAACTGGCCCGTCTGCAGTTGATCCCGGCCGACGGTGCGGTGGCCGAAGCATCTCCTGGTCAGTTTGAAATCAATCTCATCCATACCGATAACGTACTCGACGCCTGTGACGATGCGCTGGCGCTGAAGCGCCTGGTGCGGCTGGTGGCGGAGAAACATAAGATGCATGCCACCTTTATGGCAAAGCCCTATGAGGAGCATGCCGGTAGCGGGATGCATATCCACATCAGCATTATGAATAACAAAGGCGAGAACGTGCTGGCCGATGCGAATGGCGATGATTCCGCGTTACTTAAGCGTGTGCTTGCCGGGATGATTGATCTGATGCCCGCGTCGATGGCGCTGCTGGCGCCAAATGTGAACTCTTATCGTCGCTTCCAGCCGGGGATGTACGTCCCTACCCAGGCTTCCTGGGGGCATAACAACCGTACGGTGGCGCTGCGCATTCCCTGCGGCGATCGTGATAATCATCGGGTTGAATACCGTGTGGCGGGGGCTGATGCCAACCCTTATCTGGTGATGTCGACCATTCTGGCCGGGATCCTCCATGGTCTGGATAACGAGCTGCCGTTACAGGAAGAGGTGGAAGGCAACGGACTGGAGCAGGAAGGTTTGCCGTTCCCGATCCGTCAGAGCGATGCGCTGTGGGAGTTTATGCAAAACGACAGTCTGCGTGAATTATTGGGGGAGCGTTTTAGCCACGTGTATCACGCCTGTAAAAACGATGAATTAATCCAGTTTGAACGTCTTATCACCGACACTGAAATTGAGTGGATGTTGAAAAACGCCTGACCGTCGTACAGGTCATTTAAAAAGAAGTCGCATCATGCGGGCTGAGCGGAGCCAGCCCGTAAAAATTGCAGGAATACCTGCCATTTCCCGGATGTCGCGTAATGGAGCGCGGGCGACAACGGGTCTTCAGATAACCGACAGAGTTTGTGACGAGGAAATGTGATGATGCCAGTGTTTAAAAACCAGCCCCGCGTGAGCATCCATGGCTCCCGCAGTAAGTACGGACCACACCTTAGCCGTACGACATTGACGCCTTACTTTTGGAGATCCGCCCCGACACGACTCAGGTTTGCGTTACCAACGTTTCGAACGCAGACCTGGACTCGTTGCGGGGAGGATCGCTATGTCGACTAATTCTCCTGTGGACGTTGCAGCCCAGCCGGGCAAAACACAACTGCGAAAATCCCTGAAGCTGTGGCAGGTGGTGGTGATGGGGTTGGCCTATCTCACGCCGATGACGGTGTTTGACACCTTTGGGATTGTTTCGGGCGTCAGCAATGGCCATGTTCCGGCCTCCTATCTGCTGGCCCTGGCGGGGGTGCTGTTCACCGCCATCAGTTACGGTAAGCTGGTACGCCAGTTTCCGCAGGCCGGTTCGGCCTACACCTACGCGCAAAAAGCCATTAATCCGCACGTGGGGTTTATGGTTGGCTGGTCGTCGCTGCTTGACTACCTTTTCCTGCCGATGATTAACGTCCTGCTGGCGAAAATTTACCTCTCCGCGCTGTTCCCGGAGGTTGCGCCATGGATTTGGGTGGTGATGTTCGTGGCGATCCTCACCGCGGCCAATTTGAAAAGCGTTAATCTGGTGGCGAACTTCAATGCGCTGTTTGTGCTGGTGCAGGTGGCGATAATCGCCGTGTTTATCTTCCTCGTGGTACAGGGACTGCATAAAGGCGAGGGGGTCGGCACTGTCTGGTCGTTGCAACCATTTATTAGCCAGAATGCACATTTGATCCCAATAATCACCGGGGCGACCATCGTCTGCTTCTCGTTCCTCGGCTTTGATGCGGTGACGACGCTTTCTGAAGAAACGCCGGATGCGGCGCGTACCATCCCGAAAGCTATTTTCCTCACCGCCCTGTACGGTGGGTTGATCTTCATTGCCGCTTCGTTCTTTATGCAGCTGTTTTTCCCGGATATTAGCCGCTTTAAAGACCCGGATGCGGCGCTGCCGGAGATTGCGCTGTATGTCGGCGGCAAACTGTTCCAGTCCATTTTCCTGTGTACGACCTTTGTGAATACGCTGGCGTCAGGCCTGGCGTCGCATGCCAGTGTATCCCGTCTGCTGTACGTGATGGGCCGCGATAACGTCTTCCCGGAGAAGTACTTCGGTTATGTCCATCCGAAATGGCGCACCCCTGCGCTAAACGTCATTATGGTCGGCATTGTGGCGCTGTCGGCGCTGTTTTTTGACCTGGTGACCGCCACGGCGTTGATTAACTTTGGCGCGCTGGTGGCCTTTACGTTCGTCAATTTGTCTGTGTTTAACCACTTCTGGCGGCGTGAAGGGCGTAAACATACCTGGCAGGAGAAACTGCACTATCTGGTATTGCCAATGGTTGGCGCCGCCACGGTTGCCGTACTGTGGGTCAATCTGGAGGTGACATCGCTGACGCTGGGACTGGTATGGGCCGGGTTAGGGTTGGTGTATCTCGCCTGGCTGACCGGACGTTTTCGTAAGCCGCCGCCGCAGTTTGACGCGGCGAAAACTGAGCGGGCCTGGGAGTAATGGAAGCGGAATCAACAATAGCTTTCGGCTGAATTGGGCTAAAAATAAAATACGGTATGCCGCGGCAGACAGTTGCGGCATAGCTGCTTTAATTAATGTACAGCTTGCATTAGGCAATAAAAAAACCGGCACGGGAGCCGGTAAGTGAATCAATGTTGTAAGATAATTATTATTATAATAACTGAATTACAATTGAGCTAACTCTATAGGAACGGGTTTTCCTATATGGTATCCCTGTAACCAACCAATACCCATCGTGATTAGCATCTTTTCAATTTCCTCATTTTCAACAAACTCCGCGACGACTTCCATTTTTTTCAGTTTCGCCACTTCGCAGAATGATCTGACCGCGCATCGACTAAACTCATCGGTCAGAATATTTCGGATGAATGAGCCATCAATCTTCAGAATGTCAGCGTCTAACGTTCGTAAACGAGAATAACTGGATGCTCCGGTTCCAAAATCATCAATAGCAATTTTTGAACCGGCTTTACGTAATGCTCTCAGAACATCAGTGACATTGGCGTTATCAATGATATCTGATTCAATGACTTCAAAAATGATACGTTCCGGTGCGATGGCGTATTTTCTAAACAAGGTGAAAACATTATCAAGAAAATCAATTTTATTAAGCGAATCTGGGATCAGGTTAATAGAAAAATGGCTGTTGGGTTCAGATTTCTGCCGTGACTGTATAAAACGAAATGTCTGTTCAATCACGGTGATATCCAGCGCAGGGAGTAGTCCTGCCTCGCGTGCAACCGGTAGGATGGTATCTGGAAAGATTAATTTACCATCAACCATTTTTATCCGAATAAGTATCTCGTGATAACGTGTCAGTCCAGTGGTTGACACGATCGGTTGAACAACCAACATTGTTGATACGATAGGTTGAGCCATAAGTTCAAACGATTGTCTGTCGATAGCTTTTTGCAACATATGACGAATCACAGCCTGACTGACAATTCTATCACCCGGCATTTGTGGGTTGAGTAATAATGGTTGCCCCTGCATCAACGAGATGTAACTTTGGGTATTAAGCTGCTTAATAGCTAGCGATAAATTTTTAATCAGGTTTTTCTCGGTGGTATACGCCATACCGCAAGATAACCCCAATTGGTAGTCTTTCCAGATAAAACGGAAAGCGTTTAGTTTTTTATACATTTCAGAAATGTCAGGTATGGCATTAAGGCGAAGAATTATCCCGTGACCTGGGGCATAATAGATATTATCGTCACCGCTTATTAATTTACGCACATAGGTGCTTAACCCTTTTACAAACTCAAAACGGAACTCGATACCATGCGTTTGCTCTAGCGTGTTCAGTTCAGTACAACGGATGTAACACAGACACTCAGTTGAGTATTTACGAATATCCATTTGCAGGGCCTGAAAGTTAGGCAGTCCAGTATTAGGCTCTGATCTAAAAAGTTGTTTGAGGCGTCGGAGGTATTTTCGGTTACGAATGGCAAGTACACCAGCAACGACAATCGTCAGCGAAAAGACAAACACGATCGTAGAAGAAATCACCAGACTATGTAAATAGTTTTTATCGTCAGCGGGTGGGATATAACTATTTATGTTATATCCTAGCAAGATCAGCATCGCTACCCAAACAGGGGATATGAAAGCATGACCAATACAGATCACTCCCCATAGCATGAGCGGAAGAAGCCACAGTAATGAGTAGTCAGTAAATATGAGTATATCCTGTCTGCTGACAATCAAAGCGGACATAATGCAGACTAACAGGACCAGCCATAATACTTGACATAAAATAGGTGGGCCGGATTTTATCAATGTCTTCACATGCCTGATGTGTAAAATACACCACACTGGATTTTGAACGCTTCTGAGCAACAGGTAACAAAAAGGGATCCCTGTCAGGCAAGAGTTCATCAACCACTGCAAGTTAATTAATGTTTGCAGTGTAAAAAGATGAGTCATTGGTTCAGAAATAACTCGCGACTGGAACCAGTGCTCAATCGAGATAAAGAGTAAGGAATTGCAGCACACCAGCCAAACAATACGTAGGGTTGTAAGCTGGCTGCGGCCAAAGCTTACGGCACTTCGTTTACCTGTCGAGAACACATAGAATGTCTGGCTAATGAGTGCGGCCAGTACCTGAGCTGATAACGTTAGCAGCGAATCTAATGAGTAAGAGTAGAGCGCATACAAGAAAAAGGCACCTAAAATGGGGAATGCCTTTTGCCTGTATAAAACCAGCAATGCGGAAATGAGAGGTAAAGTGAGATCATAAAAATGCAGGGTTACACCCGCAATATCTTCCTGCTTACTGAGATGACCAGCGACAAACTGTAAAGCAAAAAATGCGATGCCTACACAAAAATAGTCTTTAAATGTATTAACGAAATTTATATTTTCCGTTTTTTTTAACGATATCATCATGCGCAATTCTCAGTGAGTGATCACCGCTCTCAATGTAAGCTATCTACTTAAAACCTGTTAGCCCGGGTGCTGAAAATGTGTATTTTTGGATGTTCTTGCTAATCGAAATCTATTTGAATAGATGTTACGTAAATTTTTAAGCGTAATCCTTGATAATTTTCTGGTGCGACACAACGCAAGAGAGAAAAATTTTTCTGACTGCGCTGGTAATAAAAATGCCGTCAATAGCATTTATTTCATACAGAATATACGATCGATAAAAACGATCAATATAAATGTTTTGATAGATTTAAACGATAGGCTTGGCAGATCGTAAATACGATGAAAGATCGATGAAAGCTATTGAAGTGTTATTAATTAGTGTTATTTATTTCATTATTGTTAATTTTGTTGCTTTGTTTTTTAAGTTACTCTGTGGTCATACCTTTCTAAGGAAATCATTTTTTTGTGGTCAGGAAAGCGAGTCTCCCCACTCTCCTGCAAAATATGCCATCGCGAATGATTAACAGGGCTGCTGCTGCGTCGCGCAGTGAATTCCAACGCCGCCAGCCGATTGACCGACGGCCCGCACAGACACGTGGCGAGTAGCATACCCAATCTTTGCCTGACGAACGAACATCTTGTCACCATGGGAATAATCTTTGCGTATTTTCACCTGACTGCAGGCGAATAAAATAATAATAGATAATAACGCGTGTGCGCATAATTTTATTAAATAATTAAGTTATGGATGGTGCTGGCTGATATTAAAACTTCTCAGCTATATATAATTTATATTTATTAACTCTATTCTCCCATGCAGGTTTACGTAGAGGCCGCCATCTGGCGGGCCTTGGCGCAGATTGTGATCAGACCGAATGTTCTGCTGTATTTATCAATGTCGCCTATCGCGTGGACTATAGTAAAGATGGCCGCTATTTCTCATCATTAATAACCGTGAGTGGGGGACGTGAATGAAGAAAATACTGATGTTAGTTGGCGATTATGTCGAAGATTATGAAACGATGGTTCCTTTCCAGGCGTTGCAAATGCTGGGCCATCGTGTTGATGCAGTCTGTCCGGATAAGCGTCAGGGGGATTACGTTCAAACGGCGATTCATGATTTTGATGGGGCGCAAACCTACAGCGAAAAACCGGGACACCGTTTTACGTTGAATGCGAATTTTGCCGAAGCACGGGCCGTTGATTACGACGCGTTGGTGCTCCCCGGCGGGCGCGCTCCGGAATATCTCCGTCTGAACCCGGAGGTCATTCAACTGGTACAGGATTTCAACTCAGCGGGTAAACCTATCGCCGCCGTCTGCCATGGCCCTCAGCTATTGGCGGCAGCAGGGATATTAGAAAACCGTACCTGTAGCGCCTATCCGGCCTGCGCGCCTGAAGTGCGTTTGAGCGGCGGACATTATGCGGATATCGGCATTGATCAAGCCTACGTCGACGGTAATCTGGTGACTGCGCCAGCCTGGCCCGCGCATCCGCAGTGGCTGGCTAAATTTGTTGAAGTATTAATGCAGACAGCGGCAAAGTGATGAGCAAGTCGGTATAACCTCCCGGCTATACCGACCACACATCTTACCTCTTCATGAGTGCGAACACGCCCCAGCCGATGTATTCACGGGTGAAGGTGACGTGGCGTCCCGGTGAACTTCTCAGTTGCTCCCTGACTTCAGTTGCAAACTCATCGTCCTGATTAGCTTCCAGCCAGCGGCGCATCGTCAACCATTTTGCCGCCTCGTACCTGTCCCAACCTTCCTGGTCAGCCAGAACCATTTCAACCACGTCATAGCCGAGCGGGTCAAAAGAAGCAATGAGTTCCGCCAGGGAAAGAAAATCGGCGACAGCGGTCGCGCCGCAGGACTGGGCGATTTCCTCTGTTGCGGGTATCTGGCGCCAGTACGGTTCACCGATGAGTATGATTCCGCCAGGCTTAAGACTCTGCTCCAGTTGTCTGATCGTTCCGGCGACGCCGCCTGCAATCCAGGTTGCGCCCACGCAGGCAGCAATATCGCATTTTTCTTCAGCGATATAGCCCGTTGCATCGGCGTGGACAAAACTCACCTGCTGACTGACGCCCAGTTCTGCTGCGCGCAGCGTTGCCTGCTTGCTAAACAGCTGGCTCATATCGATACCGATGCCGAAAATGCCATGATCGCGCGCCCAGGTGCACAACATCTCGCCCGAGCCGCTGCCGAGATCCAGAATGCGGGTTCCCGGTTCCATGCGCAGCACCTGGCCTAACGTGGCGTATTTCTGCGCGGTGAACGGATTATGGATGCGATGAGCGCTTTCGCTGATAGTAAAAATTTTTGGGATATCCATCTCTCTCTCCTTAGCGATTATCCAGTTGGGCGCGAACGTTGTTCAGCCCGGTAGTATTGATGCGATAGGGCTGACCATTGACAGATTTGATCAGCTTTTTGGTTCTGAGTTTTTTGAACACGGCGAGGGTGCAGTCGCAGAGCAGTAGTCCTTCGCGGCTGTAGCATTCGACGGAGGTGACGCGGCCTGAGGCGTCGCGGGCGTGAACGATACGACCACCTTTGGCGAGAACGTGTAAGGTACGTTGTTCCTGACGGGATAAATTCATACTGGAAAACCTGTTTAATCATCATGTGCAAAACGTGCAAACACACTGCGGTGTCCGCATTCGATTTCGGCGCATTGATAACCAGTCCGTCCTGAAAAGGTCGGCAAACTGATTATCTGATGATTACATTCTCCAGCATCAAAGCCTCGGGTTGAGTTGAAAGGTATTTACCTGATGAATCATACCAGCCAGAATCTCCAGAGAAAACTCCTTGTACATAAAATGTGATCTATAGCGAGTTATAGCGTTTAGTGACTTTATTAACTGCAAATTTTCGTTATGTCAGGTATCTATTAAAATATTAAATTAATTTGATATTCTGTCTGCGCATAAGGTGTTATCTGTGGTAACGCGGCACTGTGAGCGCATTTGGGGCCACGCAATTGATTAGGATGGATTAATCTTTTTGTCACTTTATTTGCTGTTTTGATAAGGCGTTTTTTATTATTTTAATGTTTTTCGACCGAATTTGTGATTAAGTGATTTTAAGAATTTTCTTAATGCGATGAATTGTGTATACTCGGTTCCGCAAGAAGCTCTTCCGTTATCACTAAAACTATAAATCTGTCCTTAACACCCGTATTACCTCTGCCCTGAATCTCTTCTCAGGGCAGAGGTTTTTTTTGCCGGTGCAGGATTTTATTAATCACCAATATATACCAATATTATGGTGGGTAATGTTTAAAATTAACGGTTAGGGAAGTATTATCCATCGATAATAAGGTAATGTCGAATAGTATCATAATGAATCTATTTACCAGGGGACTATATAGCATTTCTTATAATTCACGGTTTTTCAGTATGATAGAAATTTTTGCTATTGATATAATTGTGAGTTTGCTCACGGATTTTAGTGCGCTAAGTGGCTATTTCTAGAGAAGTGCAAACGGTTGCATGTTGCTGACACCGTATTCGTTCATTAAAAAAATATAGCAATGCTATCTCTTGGGCCGGTATAGAGAAGTGGAGTCTAAATGATTTCTATTATCTCTTGGTCTTACGAGTGCCGTTTATGATTTCTGTTAGCTAAACACCATGGGAAATAGCAGTGAACATGGACAGGGAGTATGGTTTTACCCATCAGTAAGGCGTTTTTGTCACCGACGTAATGACTCATCTCATTATATTCATATATATACCCGTCATACTTCGAGCTGCATGTGCGTTGACTTTCCTCGCTCGCCCAGTCACGTACTTATGTACGCTCCTGGGAATTCGCTGCGTCGCCGCCTTCCTGCAACTCGAATTATTTAGGGTATAAATCAACGTCGTACTGCTCATAAAATCAGCGTTCCGGGATGAACGCTGATTTTATCTGGTTCCCTGTTTAATATCACTCGCGCTGTACGCGAGCCCCTCTCACAGTATTTCGTCAATAAAATATTAAAGGACCTCCTGGAATGGATATTGTTGAACGTTTTATCAACTACACCAAAATTAATACCACGACTTCAAGAGAAAATGGCGCAAATGGGATAATGCCTTCTTCTGCTGGTCAAATGGTACTGGCAAAACTGCTTGCAGCAGAACTTGAAGCATTAGGAATGGAAAACATTGAGGTCAGGGATACCGCCATCGTAACGGCTACACTGCCCGGGAACACCGATGACACGGTTCCTGTCGTTTCATTCTTTGGACATCTGGATACCAGCGCGGAACAGACTGCGGACACAAATGCGCAACGTCTTCACTATAGCGGTGGGGATTTGTGCCTGAACAAAGAACTGAATATTTTTCTGCGCGAAAGCGAGTTCCCGGAACTGAAAAATTATATCGGTGATGATCTATTGGTCACTGACGGAACCAGCCTGTTAGGGGCTGATGATAAAGCAGCCATCGCTGCAATTATGAACGCATTACAGTATCTGGTGGCACATCCGGAAATCAAACATGGACCGGTGAAGGTGGGTTTTGTGCCTGATGAAGAGCAAGGATTGCGTGGCGCAAAAGCTTTTGATGTTGCCAGCTTCGGCGCTGATTTTGGTTACACCCTGGATTGTTGCGGTATCGGCGAGTTTGTTTATGAGAACTGGAATGCGGGCGATGCGGAAATCATCTTTACCGGCCAGTCTGCGCACCCCATGTCAGCCAAAGGTAAGCTGAAGAACTCGCTGCTGATGGCGCATAAGTTTATTGCGATGCTGCCTGGCGGAGAAGCGCCTGAATATACGGAAGGGCGCGAAGGTTATTACTGGGTTAAGCAGTTGCAGGGTAACAGCGCCCGCACGGTGCTTAAGCTGGATATCCGCGACTTCACTGAAGAAGGCTATAAGGCGCGTATGGCATTTATCCGTCAGCTTGCCGTCAGTACCTGCGCACTATGGGGCGAAAATAGCGTGGTCTGTCATTTAGCCGATCGCTATGCGAACGTGTTCAATAGTTTGCAGGGTGATGCTCACTACCCGATTGATATTGCATTACGCGCCTATCAGAAATGTGGGATTACCCCGGCACCTGTCGCTATGCGCGGCGGATATGATGGTGCGGTTTTATCGCAGAAAGGATTGCCTTGCCCGAATATTTTTACCGGCGCCCATAATTTTCACTCTATTTATGAATATCTGCCGGTGCGTTCACTGCGGGCCGCCAGCGATGTCGTGGTTGCGGTCATTGAGGAAACCTTTGCTGAGTTCACGCAGCGGAGAGCTCAGTCATGATTCAGGTGTTAATTGCCCTGCTGGTTATCGTGGTGGTCGCTCGTCTGATTCTGAAAGGTTATCGTGCGGAACCCGTGCTATTTATTGCGGGTTTGGTGCTGATGATTTGCACCGCTCTCACCGGGTGGGGTTCCGTACTACCGAAAGGCGTTGCTGGCACGGGGATTTCCTTTCTCGATCCGTTCGAGGTTATGCGCGATCTCTTCAGCACGCGAGCCGCCGATCTTGGCCTGATGATCATGGCGCTGATGGGATTTGCGCACTACATGGATCATATCGGCGCCAATGAGGCGGTGGTGCGTGTCGTCACAAAACCTCTGCGTGCGCTGCGTTCGCCCTATATTCTGCTTTTTTTCTCGTACCTGCTCGCCAGTCTCTTGCAGTTAGCTATTCCTTCAGCCACTGGACTCGCCGTACTGCTGATGGGAACAATGTTCCCCATTATGCTGGGATTAGGGCTTTCCGCTGCCTCTGCTGCCGGGGTAATTGCCACCTCGCTGGGCGTGGCGTATACCCCAACGGCAATCGATGCTATCAGGGGATCGAAAGCGGTCAATATGGATGTGGTGGAATACGTGGTCTACCACCAGGGACCGGCTGCTCTGGCTACCGTTTTGGTCGTGGGTGTCTGCCATTTTTTCTGGCAGCGCTATTGCGATCGTAAAGCGGGGACCTTACCACGGGAAATCGGTAGCGCTGAAGTGACTGACTCAGGAACTGCGCCCGCATTTTATGCGCTGCTTCCCATGCTTCCAATACTGATGGCAGTGGGATCCTCTGAAATGTTCGTCAGTGGTATTAACCTGAATATCATTACCATTGTGCTTATTTCAATGGCTATTTGTATGTTGATTGAATGGCTGCGGGTGCGAGATTTAAAGGCGGTGTGCGAAGGATTTAGCCATTTTCTGAAAGGAATGGGGACTGCCTTTACCGGTGTGGTAGGTCTGCTGGTTGCGGCGGGGGTTTTTGCTCATGGTATTAAAGTCATTGGTGCGATTGATCAATTAATCCTGATGGCCGAACACGTGGGATTGCCGCCATTTGCCATGGCGGTGGTGTTTGCGCTGGTGACGCTTGCGGCGGCTATCATTATGGGATCGGGTAATGCGCCATTTCTTGCGTTCGTTGAGCTTATCCCGCAAATCGCTGCCAGTATGGGGGCGAACGCCGTGGCCATGATTCTGCCGATGCAGCAGGCATCGCATATGGGACGGGCCATTTCACCGGTATCTGGCGTCGTGATCGCCGTTTCCAGCGGGGCAAAAATAACTCCATTCGATGTGGTTAAACGCACCGCCGTACCGTTGATTGTCGGCTTTGTTACGCATACGCTAATCATCGGTATTTTCTACTAACAATTGCAGGCCCAGACAAACCTCCGGTTTATTGAATCTGGAGGTTTTCTGGTTTGATACATTGTTGTATTGATTACGCGGGATAATTATTAGTTTTCATCTTTATCGAGCTATTCTTATTATTTGTGGTCAATCTTGTTAACTATAAATGATTAATAAAAATAATGTGTTTCATGGCTCTTTTTTTACATTGAGATAAATTAATCTGGATCATATTATGCAGGTTTTAGTTGTAGTAGGTTTTTAAATTGAGTAGTAACAAATTAAATACAATAATGATTTTTCTGGGTAGGTTTTAAGTGGTAAAAAATTTAGGAAAAGTGAGTAAATCGAGGCATCATTATCAGGATGAGCTGGAAGCGTTCACCTGGAGCGCGTTAGTGGCAATTGGTATCGCATTACAGGATCACAAGATCCACTCTAAAATGTCAGAGCATATTTTTATTATGCATTGGTTGGCCATCGCAAAAAAAAGAAAACTCTTTTCACGAAGTGTGGCCAATGAGCTTCAATGGTTAATTGATGAAGGTAAGAAAAAAAGCATCAATGCACAACTAAAATTTAAAATAGAATACTTGTACGCCACCTCAAGTGGTGATGTGACAATGCAAAATGATTATTTTAAATTCACCCACACGATTGAAATGTTGAGAAATAATGGATGGCAGAACTTTCTACTCACACCAGAGAAGTGGCGTGACCTGCATGATAAGATTAAAGTGAGAAAGGGTAACTTTATTTTTATGGACGATACCAGACTCCAGGAGTGCTTTGGTGCTCAGGGCGAGATAGTCAAACCTTTCTGTATCCGGGTGTATGGCGATGTTGAGTTCGCAAAATTAACCTTCATCAAACACCACCTGCCGGTAGAGTTTGTGAAAGATATTTCAAATGAATTTCATCACTTCCAGTTTCTTACTGATAAGTAATGATTAGAACAAGTTATGAACAGAAAATTGTTAAAGCAAAAGTTAGAGATCGAGACCGAATGGATTAGGCTGTCTGAAACCGCTGACAATTTATCTATATCTTTTCGGGGCATTCTCGAGATTGGCGAAAGTTCTTCTGCGCCAGATAACAGCACGCCGCTACTCCGGTTAGAAAATGAAATGGCGACAATTGCAGTTGATTCAATGTCATGGGTAAGGGTGCCGGCAGATCGTCAGGAAAAAGTGACCGTCTATATTCTCTGACGTTTGGCTGGTGCTTTGTTCGCTTGATGCCGGTCAGATACGGCTATCTGGCCCATACTCAGTGGCGCATTGTATTTAATATAACTATTTTCTCATCCATAAATAATATTAATGTTGGTTTTTTTATAGTGTAATTGTTCCCGGTAATAAAACGGCGATTTGCCGCCATGTGTACCACGGTGTACGTAATTTATTATGCTAAGTTGAGCGGGGATACTTTCTCATAATTAACCATTTTATAGGTTAAGATATTACGTGGCGTGTCGATAACAATTTAGTCATAGATGATTGGCTAATTGTTATGGAGATGTTTAAATGTTAAAGAATATGAGGATTAAAACCAGTCTGTTATTATTGCTTTTGGTATTTACCTTTATGCAGTTCCTTTCTAATGGGTTTGAGTTGGTCGATCTCAAAGGAAATCAAAAAAGTACCCTTCTACTGCATAATATAGTAAAGGAACAGGATTCGCTGCATAACGTTGTAGGGGCTGTTTATAAAGTAAGAAGCGTTCTTGATAATATCCAACTGCAAGATATGGCTGCTACCCAACAGACATTGCGACAGGTGCAGGATGAGATAGCTTATGCCAGAAAGCAGTTCGCTATTTTTTGGGATATACCAGGACTGACGGCGGATGATCCCCAGATTGGTAAATTCGTCAGAACTGCTTTTGAGCAACAAATGAATGCTGAACAAAAGTATGTTGATAAATTAAATGAGGCTATTTCTGACGGTAGTATTGTTGGTACACAAACAAATGCCAACACTGAGGTGCTGGCTTTGCGAAAAAATTTTGATAAGGAGATTGAGAGCTACTACAAATCAACCATGTTGGTCGGTAAAAATATCGTTGAGCAGACACACGTTCAGTTTAATGCCTCAATACTTAAAATATCCTTGCTGCTGGCCGTTACGGTTCTTATCTTTATTCTCTGCAATATCTGGATAAACCGAACAATCATTCGGCCATTAAATATCGTGTCTGAGCATTTTTCACGGATTGGTAAAGGCGATCTGAGTCATCCCGTTAAGGTGCCGGGTAACAATGAAATTGGCTTACTGTGTTTAAATTTACAACATATGCAAAACGGTCTGCGGGAGACCGTCAGTACGATTCGCGATGGCGTTGAGTCTATTAATATCGGCATGCAGGAAATTGCTTCGGGTAATTCAGACTTATCAACCCGAACGGAGCAACAGGCTGCGGCCGTGGTTGAAACGGCGGCCAGTATGGAACAGATTTCCGTAACAACCAAAAATAACACAGATAAATCACATCAGGCGTCTGCCATGACGAGTGAAAGCACGGAAATGGCATTGCGTGGCGAGCGCTTAATGAGCGACATGGTTGAGAAAATTCACCTGATCAGCCGCAACGCGCAAAGCGTGAATGAAATATCTCATGTCATTGATAGTATTGCTTTCCAGACCAATATTCTCGCCTTAAACGCCGCGGTAGAAGCGGCACGCGCTGGCGAATCCGGGCGTGGATTTGCCGTTGTGGCGAGTGAAGTCAGAACCCTTGCCCAACGTAGCGCCTCCTCAGCGAAAGAAATTAGCGAACTGGTGGCCAAGGCGGCAATCAGCGTCAAGGAAGGGGTGGAGATTGCTGAAAGCAGTGGGGCCATGATGGCGGACATTGCTAAGGCAATACGCAATATCAATATACTCATGGAAGATATATCCGGCGCATCGGGGGAACAGAGTAGCGGCATCGAGCAGATCCGTGTTGCTGTCACGCAAATGGAGCAAGTCACTCAGCAAAATGCGTCTCTGGTTGAGGAAATCGCCGCCACGACAGGCAGTGTGGAAGAGCAGTCGGCAATGCTATCCCAGGCCGTGGCTGTGTTTCAGGTTGATGAAAAGCTGCAGCAGGGTACGCAGGACAAGCAGTAGAACATGCGCATCTCATCAGCTGTAAATTCAGTCTGATGAGATGGCTGGTTGTCGGGATACAGTGCTTCAATCATATTGATAATAATTCTCATTATTATTGTTGTGTCGCGCAGGGAATGGTAATGTTGCTCCTGACCAAAAACTGTTAATCCCATTTTCTGTGCAGAAGACAGCATGAACAACACCACCACTCTGAATGCGTCCAGACGCGTAGCGCGTACTTTTTCCGTCAGCGAGTTTATGGATTTTGGTGAGCGTTATGGGATCGACTATTGCTTTCCCCTGCTGGCGCACAAGCCGGATTTGCCGTCCGCTAGCCCTGTGCTGCAAGGTGAAATTGAGGAGATGACGCTCCCCTGCGGGATGTGCGTGACGCACTCTGATGTACAGGTGTTGCAACCCTATGAAACCACCTCCCGCCACAGCAGTCCCTTGTATATGCTGGTGGTACTGGAAGGCTGCGTGATCCTCTCGTTTAACGGCCAGGAACACGTGGTGCGTTCCGGCATGGCGTTTAGCTCACGCCTGAGCGAGCACCAGACGATGCGCGCCCGCCATCATGCCGACTGCAAACTGCGAACCTTATCGCTCGGTCTGTATCCCGACGGCGCGTGGCGCACGGGGCTGCTCGAATCGTTGATGCGTGAGTGGGAAAGATGCCAGACGCCGACGCTTATCTGGCAGGTGCCGGGATTTTTACTCAGCGGCCTGGAGTATGCGCAGCAGAGCGCACTGAGCAATGTTTCTCGCCAGTTGATGCTGGAAGGGCTGATATTGCAACTGTTCGGCCATGGCCTCAGCGTGTGCCAGGTAGAGAGCGGTAAACGCCTCGCCGCCAGCGGGGAACAGCAGCGGCTGGAAGTCGTTCGTCGCCTGTTGGAACAGAATCCCGAGAATGATCACACGCTCAATGAACTGGCGCAACGCGCGGCAATGAGTCCCAGTAGTCTGCGTAGCAAGTTTCGCGCAGCCTATGGCTGTTCGGTCTTTGATTACCTGCGCGATTGCCGCCTGGAACGCGCGCGCGGTTATTTACTGGAAGGATACAGCGTACAGCAGGCAGCCTGGATGTCGGGATATCAGCACGCCACCAACTTCTCTACTGCCTTTCGTCGTCGTTACGGTTTTTCGCCAGGCGATATGCTCAAGCTTTGCTAATCCATTTTTGCGTTTTGCGCACGTTGCTGGCAGACAATTTGGCACTGCGCATAGGTAATCTGGCATCCGGCATAGCTATCTCCGTCAGCAAAAAGGTAATAATTCTCACTTACAATTAGAAATGCCTTTGGAGATACTCATGTTCGCGAAGACTCGGTTGGCGCTGTTGGTAGGATGGGTGACCGGCAGCGTGGCTTTTCCTCTGCTGGCGCAGGAAACAACAAAAAACGATACGGTCGTTGTCACCTCGCAAATGCAGAGCGGGGCCACGAAGCTTGCCACGCCGGATATTGAAACCCCGCAATCGGTATCCATCATTACCCGCGAACAGTTTGAAGAGCAGGGCGCAACCAGCGTGCGTCAGGCCGTTAGCTATACGCCGGGGGTATACAGCAATCAGATTGGCGCCTCCAACCGCTTTGACTACATTGTGCTGCGCGGCTTCTCCGATGGCAGCCTGGACAACGTCTATCTCGATGGTCTAAAGATGATGGGCGACACCAACTCACACAGCTCGTTGGTGGTCGATCCGTGGTTCCTTGAAGATATCGAAGTGGTGCGCGGCCCGGCTTCCGTGCTGTATGGCCGTTCCTCTCCGGGCGGTATTGTGGCGCTGACGTCGCGTAAACCGTCGTTTGACGCGGGTGGGGAAGTTAAGCTGTTTGCCGGCAACAATAACCAGCGCGGCGCGGCGTTTGACGTCACCGGAGCGCTGGATGATAACGATCGTGTGGCGGCGCGCCTGAGCGGAATGACGCGTTACGCGGACTCGCAGTTTGGCCCATTAAAAGAAGAGCGTTACGCGCTGATGCCCAGCCTGACCTGGCGCATCACCGACCAGACGCGTCTGGATCTGATGGCCTATCTGCATCGCGACCCGGAAGGCGGTAGCCACTCCGGTCTGCCTTATGACGGCACCGTGGTTCCGCATTACGGGCAAAAGATCTCTAACACCTTTTACGAAGGTGAGGATGATTACGACAAATACGATCGCCGTGAAAACATGGTGGGCTACAATATTGAGCACATGTTTGATAGCGGCTGGTCGGTGCGGCAAAAGCTGCGCTATCTGCATACCGACGTTGAACTGAACCAGGTGTATGCGGCGGGCTGGTTGAACGAAACCGAGCTTAATCGCGGCTATTCCGGCTCTGATGAAAAAATGTCGGCGATTACGCTGGATAACCAGCTCGACGGCAGCTTTGATACCTGGCAGGTCAACCATCGTCTGCTGGTGGGCATTGATTATCAGGATCGCAGCAACAATACCACCGGCTACTACGGCGCATTCCCGCCGATCGACGCTTTTAACCCGGTGTATGGCGCGAAGCCGGATTATATCGACATGTATGCGCGTGAGAAGCACAAGCTGCGCCAGACGGGCTACTATTTGCAGGATCAGATGTCATGGGATCGCTGGCGTATTACGCTCGGTGGTCGCTACGATCAGGTCAGCGTTTCTAACATTGATAAGATCAACGATACCCGCAGCGATCTGGATAAAAACAACTTTAGTACCCGCGCCGCGTTGCTCTATTTGTTCGATAACGGCTTTGCGCCGTACGTGAGTTATTCCACCGCCTTTACGCCAACCAGCTTTGCCGATGAGAATGGCAATCTGCTGGAGCCGATGAAAGGCAAGCAGTGGGAAGCGGGGCTGAAATATGAGCCGGAAGGGCTTAACAGTCAGTTCAGCGCGTCGGTGTTCCGCATTAATCAAACCAATATCGCCACCAAAGAAGAGCCGACCGATCCGTACCGCTCGATTGGGGAAATTGAATCTGAAGGGGTGGAGCTGGAGGCGATTAGTCAACTGACGGACAGCTTCCGTCTGCAGGCGGCATATACCTACACCGACATCCGCTACAAGAAAAGCAGTGCGGAGGAGCAGGGCAAGCGTGCCGTATATGCACCACGGAATCAGGCCAGCACCTGGCTGAGCTACGATGTGAAAAGCGGCCCGCTGGATGGTCTGACGCTCGGCTCGGGCGTGCGTTATGTCAACGGAATCACCAGCGATCGTCTGAATACGCACACCCTGCCATCTTATACGTTGGTGGATATGGCGATTGGCTACGATTTAACGAATATCGGTATTAAAGGACTGAGCGCCCAGTTGAACGTCAACAACCTGACCGATAAACGCTACGTTGCGGCCTGTAACTCGCTCTCATACTGCTACTTCGGCGCTGAGCGCAGCATTGTCGGCAGCGTATCCTGGAAATTCTGATGCTTTAGCCGGATGGCGGCGCTGGCACCTTATCCGGCCTACTGTAGTGTGTAAATTGTAGGCCTGATAAGCGCAGCGCATCAGGCCTAGTGGATTGCGGCTATTGCGTAAAACCGTTTTGCATACAAATCTGCGCGCTGGTTCTCAGAGTGAAGGCGATTTTGTCTGGGTACTGGCTGTAATAGTTATGCTCTTCTTCCAGCCCTTTTGCCTGCGCCAGACGTACCGTTTCCAGTGAGCAGGTACGGTAGACCAGATCTTTATTCATATTGATCTGCTTCTCGCGCTGTTTGTCCGCAGACAGCGCCAGCCAGCTCTCTGACAGCGAGTAATCGTAGACTACCCGATTCCCTTTCGCCTGCACGTTCTCAATGGTAATGAATTCGTCGATTTTCAGTCTCGGCTGCCCACGCATTTTTTTCTTATCTTCTGCGGCGGCATATTGGGCCAGGGTATTAATATCCATACTGGCTATCTTCTGTTTATAAGTCTCGACATAGGCGGCGGGTTGCTGATAATGCTGAGCGTAAGCATTTCTTAATTCCCCGTCGCTCATCGTACAACCCGCCAGAAACAGAGGTAATAGCAGTGCCAGTTTTATTTTAGTCATAATGCTGTCCCGTTTATTATTGGATGCAGTCGCCCATAACATAATAGAAAATGAATGATCACAGGTGATAGTTAAGGTTGTATAAACCGATGCGCGAAGGCACAAGTTCAATAGTCTTAAAATGGCGGAACAGGCGGGAAACCCTGCCAGAATTGGCAGGGTTATTAAAAATTAATGGCCGATCATTTTAGCCTTCGGGATTAGCTGGAAATACATGTGATCGGGCACCGGCGTATCCCAGACATTGGCATAAACCGCATAGCCAATGGTGGCAAAAAGGATACCCAGCACCAGGATAGTCATGACAACGCCTGACAATGCCGTTTGCCGCCATAACGATTTGCCGTTTCCTTGTTCCCCCGCAGGGGTGTGCAGTGAAAAGCTCAGCGTAGAGGCCACCGGGCAAGATTCAACGCAGGTCATACAGCCGGTACATTCCACGGTACGCACCTGAATCAGTCGATCGACCGGGATAGTAGACGGGCAGTTTTTCGCACATTTCCCGCAGTCAATGCAACTGTCTGCATTACGCCGGATTTTAAACGGCGAGAGCAGAGAGAACAGGCCAAGCAGTGCGCCATAAGGGCACAGATAACGGCACCAGGCATTGCGAATAAACACGCTCAGGACGCTGATAATTATCAGGAAAATAAGCGTGGCGGAGCCGATATGACGAAAGAAATCGAGCATCTTCACGTCAATGATCATGCCATAGGCCGACATCAGAAAGTACTGGATTCCCTGGGCGGGCATCGACAGAGCGATATACAGAAAGAATCCTAACAGCAGATACTTCAGACTGAGCAGTGGGATATCCAGCCAACACGGCAGCGTGAAATTGCGACCCAATACTTTTTTTCCCAGAGTACCAAGCAGTTCGGAAAGCGTGCCAACCGGGCATAGCCACGAACAGAAGGCTTTTTTTAACAACAAGCTAATCAGGATAAACGCAACTAACAGCAGCATGGAGGCGGCATGGATGGGCGGGAGAAAACCGGTCTCCAGCGTGTAGCGGATATTCATCAAACCCGCGATCGGCAGCCACCCCTCAATACCGCCGGGTCTTGGAATATAAACGCTGGTACCGGCAGTTTCAAAATAGCGGACCCAATAATAAAACGTCACGCCAATATAGATATTGCTGGCCAGCAGGAGAAACTGGGTGGCTTTTCGCCAGGTACTGGCGTTACGCCAGTCATTCCACGGCAATTTGCCTCCGGTCGTGCCTGGGCGGCGCTGCCAGCGCGTGCTCTTTTTCCCGTTCATGGTTTTACACTATCCCTCATATTTCCCCTCCCACATTCAGAAGGCGTCATCATCGGGATATGCTAGCGCTATTCAGATTTGGTGTATTTGATTTGCATCTTATTAAGCGGCTGTTATTTTTATAGCGCCAATAGGCCTGAATAAAAATAACAGCCCGATACTTATCGCAGGTCAGATAAATACCCTTAACGGGGTATTTATTTCTCCGTGGGAAAATAGGTTATTCCTGAAATATCTCTACGCGGTCGCGGCCATTACTTTTCGCCAGGTACAGTGCCCGATCGGCTTTATCAACCAACTGCTTGTAGTCAGGATGGTAGTCATATTCGGCGATGCCAATACTGACGGTGACAGAAAATACTTCTGTCGCTGAGGCCGCCATGCGCATCTCGGCAATTTTCATACGCAGCGTTTCGAGGATAATACTGGCCTGAGACTGATCTGACTCGACAAGCAGTATCATAAATTCTTCACCACCGTAGCGGAACACGTAATCGCTACTGCGAATATGATCATAAATAACCGCCGCGACGTTTTTGAGCGTCATATCACCGGTGTTATGCCCGTAGTTGTCGTTAATTTGCTTAAAGTAGTCGATATCCAGCATCGCCAGGGTAAAGGGCTTCCGGGTATGTAACGCCAGCGAGATCTCACGGCGCATAATGGTCGGGATAAAGCGTCGGTTAAGCAATTGAGTCAATGAGTCTTTACCATTTTCCTGCTTCACCAGCGCGTCGAACATTGAGGCGAGCAGGAAATGGATTTTTGCCGAGAGCTGGCGTACATCCTGCAACAAGCTCATCCGTTCAGGCTCTGTCGCCTGATGCTGATGCGACAGCGTGGTTGTCAGGCGGTTGTCGATTTCCGCAATCAGCGACTCCATTTCTTTCAGCAGATTGCTGTTGCCCAGAATGTATTTTCCCTTATGCGCGAACCACATACCAAAATCAGAATTCGCCAAAAGGACCAGCTCACCGAAAGACATTCCGGTGGCGATGTTATAGATAAACTGGTTTTCCCAGTCGGTAAATGAACGTATTTGCCGCTCGCGTTCGACGTTGACGTCATCGTAAATGGTCTGCAGACGATACTGTTCCTGGGTATGCAGTGAGTTTGATAGCTGGGGGAATAGGAGACGGTCATGGCCTCCAGGGCGGTATCCATTGCCAGACTGCTGAAACAGATGGCATCGCTCAGCAGGGCGGGCGAGTATTCCGCTTTCTTTTTCAGGACCCGATACAATTCATCTTTCAGCTTGCGCGCGCCGCGATTAACCAGATCGATAGGCAGCCCGATGCGGGCATGCACCACGCCAATTTTGCGCTGTTTTGCCAGCAGTTGTGAGAGGTCTTCATTCGCGCTACCAAGTACGCTGCGTAGCCAGTCAAACATACTGCCGCTGAGACGGGTGCTGACCTGTTCTGTATTAAGGAACAATGCGCTCTCCGCATGGGAGAGCATATAGTCATAAAAAACGCTCACTAAATGGCGGATCTCTTCGTCGCTTAATGATGTCAGGATCGTATGAACTTCAGGGGATGTTTGACGTAACAACGCCTGCCATTCTGTAAGGAGTAATGTGTCGTTTACCGGAGCAACCTGTTCCATCTCACTGCCACTCAAAATGCGATTTAAAATTCAGGCGGTATTACGGACAATTACGTCACGATGGTCAAGTTAAACTCGCTTAACGATGGCTGATACCTTCATAAATAAGCCTGAGCGCGAAAACGCCGATAATGGCGCCTATCACCCGGCTGGCAACCCGCTGGATTCGACCATACGCACGGCGTACGGCGGGCAAAGAAAACGCCTGGCTGAGAAAAATACGCCAGATAACGGAAGACAACACAATACCTGCCCAGGCCATGAGCCTCGCCCACGTAGGCGTTTCTGCGCTGAGGGTGACGGAGAAGATACTAATAAAAAACAGAACGGTTTGCGGATTAGATAAATCCGTTAATAACCCGCGGCGGAAAAATACATACCAGGGGGCGGAAATCGGCTGCTGTAACGTTGGCATTTGCGGTGTAGCCTGATGGCGAACACTATTCCAGGCAAACCATAGCAAGTAGGCGCCGCCGACAATTTTAATCAGTGAAAATATCTCTTCGCATTGGGTAATCAGCGTCGCCATGCCAAAGAGCCCGAGGCCGGAGTAGAACGCATCGCCTAAGGCCACGCCCAGACCGGTCATCACCCCTGCGCGTCGTCCTGACGCCAGGCTGGTTTGCACCACCACGAACAGGTTCGCGCCGGGATTAAAAAAGGTTAAAACAAACAGACTGATGGTAAGTACGACGGCGTGTAAAGGTTCCATAGACAACGATTCCATTAGTAAGAGCGGGCCTGGGGCATGCTTAGACTGTTAACACTATAATTTTAGCGCGCTCGTCATTCTGCGTATTTACTCACACTGTATTGTGAAATGCGCCTAAATTTGCCAATAGCGTCTACGCCTGGTTTCTGTAACCCAGCAGCGCCGGATAATGCCGCGGCGTGGGATCTTCTGTTATACGCGATACGCAAAATATCTTTATATTTCCGCCAGCTCTGGATCTTTTTTGCGGCCTGAACTACTTATTAATCATCCTTGAATCGCATGGCGAATGTTCAGGGGGCGATGATGGCATATATAACAAAACCTGGAGCTTTTATATGAAAACTGGAATTAAAGTACTTATTGGTGCGTTAGCTTTTGTTGTGTCCAACGCGTATGCCGCGGAATTTATGACGAAGGTTGAGTTTGAAAAGGTTGAGTCGCAATATACCAAAATCGGCGATATTTCAACAAGTAATGAAGTATCAGCCGCTGATGCGAAAGAAGACCTTCTGAAGAAAGCCGAAGAGAAAGGCGCAGATGTGGTGGTATTAACCTCCGGCCAAACGGACAATAAAATCCACGGTACAGCCAATATTTACAAGAAAAAATAATGCGCGGTACTGAAAGATAACGTACCCGCCAGTCATTGCACTGGCGGGTTTTCTTTTAGCCTGCGCCAGAACGTAGTTCTGCTGATCCCAAGATATCTCGCCGCCGCGGTTTTATCGCCATTGAATTGCGCCAGCACCTGCTGCGGCGTCAGTGATGAAGTGACCTGCGGTGGGGCAGCAACCGCGGCCAGTTCAGGTAACAACTGCTGTAGAAATTGTTCGTTCAGCTCCGGCTGTGGTTCGACGCTTAAAAACAGCGCCAGACGCTCCATCATATTGCGCAACTCGCGGATATTTCCGGGCCAGCCATAATTGAGCAGCGTAGGCTGGCTCAGGGCTAATCCCTTACGCACGGGTTCAGAAAACGGTACATCCAGTTCTGCCAGCGACTGTTTTAAAAAGCCTTCCGCCAGCGGCAGAATATCGGGCAGCCGCTCGCGTAGCGGCGGCAGTTTAAGGCGCAGAATGCTCAGGCGATAAAACAGATCGGTACGAAATTCTCCCTGTTTCATCTCTTGTTCCAGGTCGCAGTGCGTGGCGCTGATCACCCGCACATCGACCGGAATCGGCTGATGTCCCCCGACCCGGGTGACCTCTTTTTCTTCCAGTACGCGCAATAACCGGGTTTGTAACGGTAGCGGCATTTCGCCTATCTCATCAAGAAACAGCGTCCCGCCGTGGGCAATTTCAAACAGGCCCGCGCGTCCTCCCCGGCGGGAGCCGGTAAACGCGCCATCCTCATAGCCGAACAGCTCCGCTTCCAGCAATGATTCGGTGATGGCGCCGCAGTTGACGGCAACAAACGGCGGCGAAGGTTTTCCGCGCCGATTCTCCTGACGCGTAAAATACTCACGATGAATAGCCTGCGCCGCCAGCTCTTTGCCTGTGCCGGTTTCACCCTGAATCAGCACCGGCGCACGCGAACGGGCGTAGAGCATAATGGTGTGCCGCACCTGTTCCATTTGCGCAGAGTGACCGCGCATATCTCCCAGCGCATAGCGGGTGCGCAGCATATCGCCAGAGGCGTATTGCCCGTTTCTGCGCAGCGTCAGACGGGTCATATCCAGCGCGTCGACAAAAGCCTGACGCACGGTGGCCGCCGAATAGATAAAAATGCCGGTCATGCCCGCTTCTTCCGCCAAATCGGTAATCAACCCCGCGCCGACCACCGCCTGGGTACCGTTGGCCTTCAGCTCATTGATTTGTCCACGGGCATCTTCTTCGGTGATATAGCTGCGCTGTTCAAGCTGCAAATTGAAGGTTTTTTGAAAGGCGATTAGCGCGGGGATGGTTTCCTGATAGGTAATGACGCCAATCGACGAGGTCAGTTTTCCCGCTTTTGCCAACGCCTGGAGTACGTCAAAGCCACTGGGTTTAATCAGGATCACTGGAATCGATAAACGGCTTTTCAGATACGCGCCGTTGGAGCCTGCCGCAATGATGGCATCGCAACGCTCGGTGGCCAGCTTCTTACGGATATAGGCCACCGCTTTTTCGAAACCCAGCTGAATAGGGGTAATGGTCGCCAGGTGGTCGAACTCCAGACTGATGTCGCGAAACAGTTCGAACAGGCGCGTGACCGAAACCGTCCAGATAACCGGTTTGTCATCGTTCACTCGCGGCGGAAGATGCGTATCAGCCATAAGCAACCCAAAAAGTAAGGAACCGAGTATAAGGGTTTAGTTGTGTTTCATAAATGTTGCAATGAAACATTCAAGTCGGTTTCATGAAACGATAGCTGACACGCTTTAGTGCAATAAAAACACAGGCTCGAAATGTAATCATCTGTTTTAAAAAGTAAAAATTGAATTTGAACAAAAATTTCGGTCTTTGGCATACCCCTTGCTTTAGGTAAATCAACGAATGGTAACAAGTTGATAACAAGAGGACGGATATGTCTCTACACTCCCCAGGGCTGGCGTTTCGCGCCGCGCTCAGCAAAGAAAATCCATTACAAATCGTCGGTACCATTAATGCCAATCACGCTCTGCTGGCTCAGCGTGCCGGATATCAGGCGATTTATCTCTCCGGCGGCGGCGTCGCGGCGGGGTCGTTGGGATTGCCGGATCTCGGTATTTCTACCCTTGATGATGTACTGACCGATATTCGTCGTATCACCGATGTTTGCCCGCTGCCATTGCTGGTGGATGCGGATATTGGTTTTGGATCGTCGGCGTTCAACGTGGCGCGTACCGTGAAGTCGATTGCCAAAGCCGGGGCCGCCGCGCTGCATATTGAAGATCAGATCGGCGCCAAGCGTTGCGGGCATCGTCCGAACAAGGCGATCGTCTCTAAAGAAGAGATGGTCGACAGGATCCGCGCCGCCGTGGATGCCCGCACCGATCCCAACTTTGTGATTATGGCGCGCACCGATGCATTGGCGGTGGAAGGGTTAGAGGCGGCTATCGATCGTGCCCAGGCGTATGTCGAAGCGGGGGCTGACATGCTGTTCCCGGAAGCCATTACCGAGCTGGCGATGTACCGCCAGTTTGCTGATGCGGTGCAGGTTCCGATCCTCGCTAACATTACCGAATTTGGCGCCACGCCGCTGTTCACTATCGATGAACTGCGTAGCGCGAACGTCGCCATGGCCCTGTATCCGCTGTCTGCCTTCCGCGCCATGAACCGTGCGGCTGAACGGGTCTACAACGTGCTGCGCCAGGAAGGCACGCAAAAGAGCGTGATCGACATTATGCAGACGCGCAACGAACTGTACGAAAGCATCAACTACTACCAGTTCGAAGAGAAACTCGACGCGCTGTACACAAAAAAGTAACCGTCGTAGGCCGGACAAGGCGAAGCCGCCATCCGGCAATAAATTTGTACCCTACATATTATAAAAATGACGAGGACAACATGAGCGACACAACAATCCTGCAAAACAACACGCATGTCATTAAACCTAAAAAATCGGTTGCGCTGTCAGGCGTCGCCGCCGGAAATACCGCGTTATGCACCGTGGGTAAAAGCGGTAATGACCTGCATTATCGCGGCTACGATATTCTCGACCTGGCGCAGCAGTGCGAATTTGAAGAAGTCGCGCACCTGTTGATCCACGGGAAATTACCTACCCGCGACGAGCTCACCGCCTATAAAAGCAAACTTAAAGCGCTGCGCGGCTTACCCGCAAACGTGCGCACCGTGCTGGAAGCGCTGCCTGCCGCATCCCACCCGATGGATGTGATGCGCACCGGCGTCTCCGCGCTGGGCTGTACGCTACCGGAAAAAGAGGGGCATACCGTTTCCGGCGCGCGCGATATTGCCGACAAACTGCTGGCGTCCCTCAGTTCGATCCTTTTGTACTGGTATCACTACAGCCATAACGGCGAGCGCATTCAGCCGGAAACGGACGATGATTCCATTGGCGGGCACTTCCTGCATCTGCTGCATGGCGAAAAACCGTCGCAAAGCTGGGAAAAGGCGATGCACATTTCACTGGTGCTGTATGCCGAGCACGAATTCAACGCGTCCACCTTCACCAGTCGTGTGATTGCGGGAACCGGCTCCGATATGTATTCCGCGATTATCGGTGCGATTGGCGCGCTGCGTGGGCCGAAACACGGCGGGGCGAATGAAGTTTCGCTGGAGATCCAGCAGCGTTATGAAACGCCGGATGAAGCCGAAGCGGATATCCGCAAACGCGTGGAAAATAAAGAAGTGGTGATTGGGTTTGGTCACCCGGTTTACACCATTGCCGACCCGCGCCATCAGGTGATTAAACGCGTGGCGAAGCAGCTTTCTCAGGAAGGCGGTTCGCTGAAAATGTACAACATCGCCGACCGTCTGGAAGAGGTGATGTGGGAAACCAAAAAGATGTTCCCTAACCTCGACTGGTTCTCGGCGGTCTCCTACAACATGATGGGCGTCCCGACCGAAATGTTCACTCCGCTGTTTGTTATCGCCCGCGTGACCGGCTGGGCGGCGCACATCATCGAACAGCGCCAGGACAACAAAATTATCCGTCCTTCCGCCAACTACACCGGCCCGGAAGATCGCGTATTTGTACCGATCGAAAAGCGTTGCTAATTAAAATCTCTAAATATAAAAACAGGAGTTGTACCCTATGTCCGCACATATTTCGAACGTTCGCCCAGACTTTGACCGTGAAATCGTTGATATCGTTGATTACGTTATGAATTACGAGATCACCTCAAAGGTGGCGTACGACACCGCGCATTATTGCCTTCTCGACACCCTTGGCTGTGGCCTGGAAGCGCTGGAATATCCGGCCTGTAAAAAACTGTTAGGACCGGTGGTGCCGGGGACCGTAGTGCCGAACGGCGTTCGCGTACCGGGCACCCAGTTCCAGCTTGATCCGGTGCAGGCGGCGTTTAACATCGGCGCGATGATTCGCTGGCTGGACTTCAACGACACATGGCTGGCCGCGGAATGGGGCCATCCTTCCGATAACCTCGGCGGCATTCTGGCGACGGCTGACTGGCTGTCACGCAACGCGGTGGCGGCGGGGAAAGCGCCGTTGACCATGAAAAAAGTGCTGACCGGGATGATCAAAGCCCATGAAATTCAGGGCTGTATCGCACTGGAAAACTCCTTTAACCGCGTTGGATTGGATCACGTTCTGTTGGTAAAAGTCGCCTCCACGGCGGTGGTCGCGGAGATGCTTGGGCTGAGCCGGGATGAAATCCTCAACGCCGTTTCGTTGGCGTGGGTCGACGGCCAGTCGCTGCGTACCTATCGTCATGCGCCAAATACCGGCACGCGTAAATCCTGGGCGGCAGGCGATGCGACCTCCCGCGCGGTACGTCTGGCGTTGATGGCAAAAACGGGCGAGATGGGATACCCGTCTGCGCTGACGGCGAAAACCTGGGGCTTTTATGACGTCTCCTTCAAAGGGGAATCGTTCCGCTTCCAGCGTCCATACGGCTCTTACGTGATGGAAAACGTGCTGTTTAAAATCTCCTTCCCGGCCGAGTTCCACTCGCAGACCGCGGTAGAAGCGGCAATGACGCTGTATGAACAACTGCAGGCCGCGGGTAAAACGGCAGCGGATATCGAAAAAGTGACCATTCGCACCCACGAAGCCTGTATCCGCATCATCGATAAAAAAGGCCCACTGGATAACCCAGCGGATCGCGATCACTGCATCCAGTATATGGTCGCCATCCCGCTGCTGTTTGGGCGTTTAACCGCGGCAGATTACGAAGACGGCGTGGCGCAGGACAAACGCATTGATGCCCTGCGCGAGAAGATCACCTGCTTCGAAGATCCGGCCTTTACCGCCGATTATCACGACCCGGAAAAACGCGCCATTGCTAACGCCATCACTCTCGAGTTCACCGACGGTTCACGTTTTGAAGAAGTGGTGGTGGAGTACCCAATCGGTCATGCGCGCCGTCGCCACGACGGTATGCCGAAGCTGGTCGAGAAGTTCAAAATCAACCTGGCGCGTCAGTTCCCGACCCGTCAGCAGCAGCGCATTCTGGATGTCTCCCTGGACAGAGCCCGCCTGGAGCAGATGCCGGTCAATGAGTATATGGACCTTTATGTAATCTAAACCTGCGTGCGGCAAGGCGTAAGTTCAACAGGAGAGCATTATGTCTTATAGCGAGTTTTATCAACGTTCGATTACGCAACCGGAGTCGTTCTGGGCCGAGCAGGCCCAGCGCATTGACTGGCAGCAGCCGTATGCGCAGGTGCTGGATCACAGCAACCCGCCGTTTGCCCGCTGGTTTTGCGGCGGCAAGACCAATTTGTGTCATAACGCCATCGACCGCTGGGTGGAGAAACAGCCTGAGGCGCTGGCGCTGATTGCGGTGTCATCGGAAACCGAAGAAGAGCGTACCTTTACCTTTCGTCAGTTGTACGACGAAGTGAACGTGGCGGCGGCAATGTTGTTGTCTCTGGGCGTACAGCGCGGCGACAGGGTATTGGTTTATATGCCGATGATCGCCGAGGCGCATATTACGCTGCTGGCCTGCGCGCGCATTGGGGCGATCCATTCGGTGGTGTTCGGTGGCTTTGCCTCGCACAGCGTGGCGGCACGTATCGACGACGCCCAACCGGTGATTATCGTTTCGGCGGATGCCGGCGCGCGCGGGGGCAAGATCCTGCCGTATAAAAAGCTGCTCGATGATGCAATCAGTCAGGCGCAGCACCAGCCGCGTCATGTGGTATTGGTCGATCGCGGTCTGGCGAAAATGGCGCGGGTAGAGGGGCGCGACCTCGACTTTGCCGCGCTGCGCCAACAGCATCTTGGCGCGCGGGTGCCGGTGACGTGGCTGGAATCGAATGAAACCTCCTGCATTCTCTATACCTCCGGGACAACCGGTAAACCGAAGGGCGTCCAGCGTGACGTTGGCGGCTATGCGGTCGCGCTGGCAACCACGATGGATACCATTTTCGGCGGTAAAGCGGGCGGCGTGTTCTTCTGCGCGTCGGACATCGGCTGGGTGGTTGGGCATTCGTATATCGTGTATGCCCCACTGCTGGCGGGGATGGCGACGGTGGTGTACGAAGGGCTGCCAACGTATCCGGACTGCGGCGTGTGGTGGAAGATTGTTGAGAAGTATCAGGTTAGCCGGATGTTCTCCGCGCCAACGGCGATCCGCGTACTGAAGAAATTCCCGACCGCGCAGATCCGCAATCACGATCTCTCCTCGCTGGAGGTGCTGTATCTGGCCGGGGAACCGCTGGACGAACCGACCGCCAGTTGGGTAACGGAAACGCTGGGCGTCCCGGTTATCGATAATTACTGGCAGACCGAATCCGGCTGGCCAATTATGGCGATCGCCCGTGGGCTGGACGACAGGCCGTCGCGGTTGGGCAGCCCTGGCGTGCCGATGTATGGCTATAACGTGCAGTTGCTCAATGAGGTCACCGGCGAACCCTGCGCAGCGAATGAGAAGGGTATGCTGGTGATTGAAGGGCCACTGCCGCCAGGGTGTATTCAGACCATCTGGGGCGATGACACACGGTTCGTAAATACCTACTGGTCGCTGTTTTCTCGTCAGGTATACGCCACTTTTGACTGGGGCATTCGCGATGCCGACGGCTATTACTTCATCCTTGGTCGGACGGATGACGTCATTAACGTCGCCGGACATCGACTGGGTACGCGTGAGATAGAGGAGAGTATTTCCAGCTATCCAAACGTCGCAGAAGTGGCGGTGGTCGGCGTGAAAGATGCACTGAAAGGGCAGGTGGCGGTTGCATTTGTCATTCCGAAGCAGAGCGATAGCCTGGAAGACCGTGACATCGCGCATTCAGAAGAGAAGGCGATAATGGCGCTGGTGGACAGCCAGATTGGTAATTTTGGCCGTCCGGCACACGTCTGGTTTGTGTCGCAGTTGCCGAAAACGCGCTCCGGTAAAATGCTGCGTCGCACCATCCAGGCAATCTGTGAAGGCCGCGATCCCGGCGATCTGACGACCATTGACGATCCGGCGTCGCTGCAGCAAATTCGCCAGGCGATCGAGGAGTAGCCGTTATTAATTGGCCCGGTGGCGCGATGCTTACCGGGTCTGGTTTCTAATCGACTTTCTTATACGGTCCGTGATAGTAATCAAACGGCGCATAGACTGTATCCGCCACAAAAGACAGCGGCACATCGATAAATAGCAGCGCTAAATCGAAATAATTATAATCGTAAGCGGCTGGGTTTTTTAGTTTAGCCATGTCGTGGTGCGTACCCACATAATAGGTATTCGAATCCTCGCCTTCCGTGCGCGCATTAATGCTGCCACATCCTGAAAGTAATGCGCTGATCAAGAACGCCATTACTGCAACCGTCTTTCTGCTCATCCTGTGACCTGAGTTTACCGTCTCGTTTACCATAGCAGGTTAAAAGCGGCTTTTTGCCCGCAAAACTTAAACCACCGGGTCAGGACTCACAGAGTGAGAATTGCACGTTGTAGGCCGGATAAACCGCGTGAGTGGTGCATCCGGCAAAGAGGCTTTTACAGCGCGACGCTTTCGCGACGACGCAGCAGGGAAAATGGCCCCAGTCCACTTAGGGTAAATACGGAAATCAGCGTGAAGCTCAACGCAATTATCCCCAGCACCAGATAAGCCCCCTGGAAACCAATGTTTTCATACATTTTCCCGGCCAGAACTGACATGAAAATCATTGCCAGCTGTTTGAAGAAACAGAAACACACCAGGTAAATCGTGGCCGAGAAACGCACTTCAAACTGACTGGTGATGTATTTGAAGCAACCGACAATCAGGAACGGTATCTCGAACATATGCAGCGTTTTGAGGATAACGACTTCCAGCGCCGTGGTGGCGAATGATGAACCAATGATCCGTACCGACATGATCGTACCGGCCAGCAGCAGGGCGTTCTTTCCGCCGATGCGGTTCACGATCAGCGGAGCAAAGAACATGATCGAGGCGTTGAGTAATTCCCCCATGGTTGTGACGTAGCCAAACACACGGGTGCCCTGTTCGCCAGTGGCAAAGAACGAAGTAAAGAAGTTGGCGAACTGCTGGTCAAACACATCATAAGTACAGGAAACGCCGACCACGTACAGGGAGAGAAACCAGAGTTTTGGTTGTTTGAATAATTCCAGCGCCAGCTTCAGGCTGAAGGCTGAGTTGTTGGCGCCTACCGCATCCGCGACTTTTGCAGAAGAGGGGGCATCTGCTTTTGAAAAGAAAAGCAGCAATGCCAGAATGACCGCACAGCCAGAACCTAACCAGAAGACAAACTGGTTATTGATGGTGAACATAATTCCTGCAATCGAGGCGCACAGCGCCCAGCCCACACAGCCAAACATGCGTGCGCGACCAAATTCAAACTTGCTTCGGCGGCTGGCCTTTTCAATATAGGCTTCAATTGCCGGAGCGCCGGCATTGTAAATAAAGCCAAGATAAATCCCGCCGACAATCGACCCCAGTAAAATATTAACCTGTAATAGCGGCCCAAAAACGTAAATAAAGAACGGGGCAAACATTACCAGCATTCCAGTAATTACCCATAGCAGGTGTTTTCGCAGGCCAAGCTTATCGGAAAGTAGTCCGAAAACAGGCTGGAATAATAATGAAAACAGTGAAATACAGGCGAAAATGATCCCAGTGTCACCTTTACTGATATGGTTCACATCGTGTAACCAGATCGGAAAGAAGGGGAAATAAGCACCCATAATGAAAAAGTAAAAGAAAAAGAAAAAGCCGAACATCCAAAAGTTAGTGTTTTTTAAATAATACATGACAGACTTCCTCAGGAAAAATAAGGGCAGGTCATAACCTGCCCATTATTATTATGTTTAACCCCAGATAACCTGGTAGTGATAACGTCCGGCACTCAACAAAAACTCCGGCGACACGGAAGGACTCCATGAATCATCGCCGCCGACGCCCATATGGAAGCCATCAATATTGAGCCAGGTACCCGCCTCCGGTTGCAGGAGATGACGGTGGCTGGTTTCCATTAGTTGCTGTTGGCTAAAGCGGCTGATGTTGAACAGGAAGTCGCCACGCCATTGATGCGTGCCGTATCGCAGTTCGCGCGTGCCGCAGCGCAGACCGTTTTCGCTCGGGAAAACATACGGGGTGTACATCTCATCGAGTGACAGATCCCAACGGTCAAAACAGGCGGCGCTCAGGCGATCCGGGTAGTTCTCATGTGGGCCGAGACCTAACCAGTTCACGCGCTCGGCAACCTGCGACAACTGGCAGCTCAGGCCAATACGCGCCGGATGCGGCGTGCCGCTGGCAACATCGACATCCACCGTTACCTGCATCTCGCCATGACCGTTGATACGATACGATTTACGGCTGATAAACAGCGTTTCACCCTGATACTGCCACGCATGTTCGGTGGTAATCAGTACTGCGTTGCTGAGCGCGTCGGCAGCACAGTGCAGTAACGTTGCTGCAACCTGATAATGACCGGCGGCCTTCCAGCGTTCAACCCAGGCATTCGGGTCAATGCGGGTTGACTCGCTGACGCCGATGTCGTTGTCCAGCGGCGCGCGGGTGAACTGGTCGGTCAGTGGGGATAACAACTGGGCTGTATCATCAAGCCAGTATTGTGTCAGCAGGCCAGACCGACGGTCGAATTGCCAACGCTTGTTGTCGTTCTCAACAGTAAAGCTGTTTTCGCTAACGTTGAGCTGTGGCACTGTGCGGGCAGTTGGCTGCCGCGCCAGGCTGAGTTTCTCTTCCAGCTTCCACTGCTGCCAGGCGCTGATATAGCCAGCATCTGACCAGGCGGTGGCACGAGGCTGTTCCACGCGCACCGTCAGCCACAGTTGGCCTGCGGTTTCCGGTATCGGGCAATCTGGCAGGGTAATCACCTGGCGGCCCTGCGGGGCAATATCCAGAACGATTTGTCCGGCGGCCAGCGGGTTGCCGTCCTGGGCAATCGACCAGTGCAGAACTTCGTTATCGCTGCGGCGGAACAGATATTCGCTGGTCACTTCAATCTGGCGTTCAGCGCCCGGCAGTAACGTAAACTGGAAAAACTGCTGTTCATGTTTGGCCTCGTATAACGCCGGATGCGGAGTGCGATCGGCGAACACCAGTCCGTTCATGCAAAATTGACGATCGTTAGGCGTGTCGCCAAAGTCGCCACCGTAGGCTGACCATGCCTTGCCATTATCATCGTGTTTAATCAGCGATTGATCCACCCAGTCCCAGACAAACCCGCCCTGCAGGCGCGGATACTGACGAAATGCCTGCCAGTATTTGGCGAAGCCGCCGAAACTATTGCCCATCGCATGGGCATATTCACAGAGAATGAGTGGACGCTGCTCGCCGGGCATCGACAGCCACTTTTTAATCGACCATTTAGGTACCGCCGGGAAGGGCTGATCCTGATCGACGCGGGCGTACATCGGGCAAATAATGTCGGTCGCCGCGGTATTCGCGCCGCCGCCTTCGTACTGTACCGGGCGTGACGGGTCCTCTGATTTTATCCAGCGATACAGCGCGTCGTGATTGACGCCATGACCGGATTCATTGCCCAGCGACCAGATGATAATGCTCGGATGGTTGCGATCGCGCTGCACCATGCGCGTCACGCGCTGGCTCATGGCAGGCAACCATGTGGGATCGTCGCTCAGGCGATTCATTGGCACCATGCCGTGGGTTTCGATATTGGCTTCGTCGACCACGTACAGGCCGTAGCGATCGCACAGGGTGTACCACAACGGATGGTTCGGGTAATGGGAGCAGCGCACGGCATTAAAGTTGTTCTGCTTCATCAGCAGAATGTCCTGCACCATCGTCGCCTCGTCCATCACCTGACCGTTGACCGGATGGTGTTCATGACGGTTGGTGCCGCGAATCAACAGCGGCTTACCATTTAACAGTAGTAGGCCGTTTTTGATATCAATCTGACGAAAGCCGACGTCACAGGCTTCTGCTTCAATCAGCACTCCATCCGCGTTATGTAATTGCACAACGGCACGGTACAGATTGGGCGTTTCAGCACTCCACAGCGCTGGCTTTTCGACGTTCAGCCGCAGGCTAACCCGGTCATGATAAGCGCCGCGTTCATCAATAATCTCGCCGCCGAGTGGGGAGGTCGTTTCGTCAGTCAGCGTTTCAGCTTCCCACAATTGTAGGGTAACGCGTAAATCTTCGCTCGCGTTGCCCGCCACTTTGACTTCCGCTTCCAGCGCGGCGCGGCTGAAGTCATCGTTAAAACGGGGGTTAATGCGCAGGTCGCTGATTTGCGTGGTGGGCTTATGCAGCAAAGATATGTCGCGAAAGATACCGCTCATGCGCCACATATCCTGGTCTTCCAGATAGCTGCCGTCGCTCCATCGCAGCACCATCACGGCCAGGCGGTTTTCGCCGCGCAGCAGATAATCGCTCAGATCGAATTCAGACGGCAGACGACTGTCCTGACCGTAGCCGACCCAGCGACCGTTGCACCACAGATGAAATGCGGAATTGACGCCGTCAAAAATAATGCGCGTCTGACCTTCATCTAACCACGCGTCTTCGATATTAAATGTGAGCGAGTAACATCCCGTTGGGTTCTGTGCCGGAACGTACGGGGGATTAACCGGAATCGGGTAGGTGACGTTGGTATAAATTGGCGCGTCGTAACCGTCCATCTGCCAGTTAGAGGGGACGTTGATAGTGTCAGCCTGTGGCAGATCGCTTGTCAGCCAGCTTTCCGGCACAGCCTCCGGCGCGGGAAACCACGCGAATTGCCACTGGCCATTCAGCGAGCGTAACTGAGTTGAGCGTTGATTAGTTCGCGCATCATCTGCTGAGCGCCAGCTACAGAAAGGTGGGTGCGCCTCCAGGCGGTTGAGCTGCGTGACGCCGGGATTTTCCCAGTCGCGGCGGGCCAGAACAGCGGAGAGTGAATCTGTGTTCAGGTTCATAACGGTATCCTGTTTGAATTTGTTATTCGCTCACAATTTCAATCAAAATACGGATAACCGCTCCCGGCTGTAAAGGGCGGGGCGTTTAATGAGTGAACTGACTCACACAATTGTTATGCGTTCACATTTTAGGTGTGAGCTGAGAAACTTGCCGCGCAAGCTGGATGAGTGAATCCGCCAGCGCCTGGGGAGAGGTGGTTTGCGTATCGGGAGGCAGAACCGTTTTGCGCTTCACCAGGGTTACGGGCAGCAGTTGGTTGCCCACGGTTGATTCGCCATGGGGAAGTTGCAGCAGCCTGTCGACGCTGGTTTCACCCAATAATGGAAAATCCTGCCTGATGGTGGTCAGCGGTGGAATGTAGCAGGCGCTGTCTTCTGTGTCATCGTAGCCGATCACCGAGATATCCATCGCCACCCGCAGGCCGAACTCGCTGATTGCCCGCATCGCGCCCAGCGCCATTTGATCGTTAGCAACCAGCATAGCGGTGGGGAGATTACCGCTATTGAGCAGATGAAGTGTTTGCTGAAAACCAGACATCGCGCTCCAGTCGCCTTCCAGCTCCGCGACGGGTTGCAACTGGTAGTACGCCAGATATTTATGCCACCCTGCATGCCGAAGCCTTGCCGAAACCGAAGTGTGCGGCCCGCTCAGCAGGGCGATACGCTGATGTCCGTGCTGCACCAGATGTTCAACGCCAAGGCGTGCGCCGTCATCATGGGAGAAAATCACGCTGTTAATTGGCGTCTGGTCAGAGACATCGAGAAACAGCACCGGCACCGTACCGCAGGCGGCAGCCACGGCAATGGCGTCTTCTTCATCCAGCGGATAGTTAATGATAAGCCCGGTTACGCGTTGGGAAAGCAGGTTGTGGACCGCGGCTTTGCATGCTTCAACGCCGCTGCGCTCGACCATGGCGATCACCACGCTGGCACCGGACTGGTCGGCGCGGGATTTTATGGCGGCAACGATTTGTGAAGGGGCGTGCAGGGCAAGGTTCGCCGTCACGACGCCAATCAGCGACGTCTGTTTACCAGCCAGTTGCTGTGCGACGCGGTTAGGGATGTAATTGAGTTCCGCCATCGCGGCCTCAACTTTCTGTCGGGTTTTTGCAGAAACGTGGCTGGCCTGATTTACGACGCGCGAGACGGTCTGGTAAGAGACTCCTGCATGGTCTGCCACATCGTATAGCGTTACCGGTTTCACGTTTATCACCCCTGTCATGATGTTTTCTATGCGCTATGATGCCACAGCGGAACGGTTTTGGGGGATTTGCGCATGGGTTCTGCGAGGCGCATTCCAGGGTTGCGTCTCTGGCAGCGGAGGATTTATCGTCGTGATTATTAACAGAATAAAAAAGCGAGGACATCGTGAGCGACGTTGCGGCAAACAACATTCTGTCCATCTACCGACGTCATGCGGGTGCCTTTGCCAGCCAGCGCTCACGCGCCCTGTTCGAGAAAAGCTGGCTGGATAAGTTCATCACCGTGATGGGCGGGCAGGGCAGTATTGTGGATATTGGCTGCGGGAATGGTCAGCCGATTGCCGGGTATTTTATCCAGCAAGGTTTTCAGCTCACAGGGATTGATGGTTCCGCAGCGATGCTGGCCCGCGCCCGGCAATCCTTTCCCGCGCAGCGCTGGCTGGAGCAAGATATGCGGGAGTTGGTACTTAACGAGACGTTCGACGGCCTGATTGCGTGGGACAGCTTTTTCCATTTAACCCAGCAAGACCAACGAAAGATGTTCCCGATCTTTGACCGGCTTAGCCATCCCGGCAGCGCGCTGATGTTTACCAGCGGTACCGGGAACGGCATTGCGATGGGGCAATTTGAAGGCGAGCCGCTATTTCACGCCAGCCTCGCGCCGGACGAATACCGCGCATTGTTGTCTGCGCATGGCTTTGCGGTGGTCGAGATGGTGATGGAAGATCCGGAATGCGCAGGGCACACGGTGTGGCTGGCGAAAAAAAGCTAAATGCCGCGAAAGGTTTTGCGCCATTCGGCGGGGCTGACGCCGAAATGAGATTTAAAATGCTGACGCCAGGTGACCGGCGACTGAAAACCGACCTGTTCGGCGATGCGTTCAACGGGCAACTGACTGGACTCCAGTAACGCCTGGCTGCGGCGAAGACGCTCGACAATCAACCACTCTGCCACGCTCGATCCGGTGGCTTTCATAAAGTGACGGGTTAACGTGCGACGGCTCATCATCAGCCGCTGCGCCAGCGCATCGATACTATGCTGCTCGTGGATATGCAGGCGTAAATAATCAAGCAGGGCATTGATGCGCTGATCCTGGGTATTTTTCGCCACCGGCTGTTCGATAAATTGTGCCTGACCACCTTCGCGATGCGGCGGCACAATCATCCGCCGCGCAATCTGATTCGCTGCCGTGCTGCCAAAACGTTGGCGGATCACGTACAAACAGCAATCCAGCGCGGCGGCAGTGCCTGCTGAGGTAATAATACCGTCGTCATCCACATACAGAGCGTTGATATCCAGACGCGCCGCCGGGAAGCGGGCCTGAAAATCCTGCTCGAACTCCCAGTGCGTGGCAGCCCGTTTGCCATCCAACAGACCGGCATAGCCGAGGACAAATGCGCCCAGACACAGCCCGACAATTTGCGCACCGTTTTGTCGGGCGCGGTTGAGCGCATCAAGCAACCCCTGCGGCGGGCGATGTGCAGTAGCGCCCCAGTAAGGGATTACCACGATGTCGGCTGCCTCCACCGCTTCATAGCCATGAGCTGCGTTAATCGAGAAACCGTCCTGTGAGGAAACAATACCGGGCTGTTCGGCGCACAATTGCACGTCGAAGCGCTTTTTCGCTGCCACTTTGTCACTGAAAATGATGCACGGCACCGAGAAGTGAAACGGGCTGAAATCTTCCACGGCGACAATAGCGACGGTAAGCGGCTGCATACGATTCCTCTGCGGACATTAAAACGTCAAGGTTTCACCATCTTCCGGCACGTTGACGCATTGCGCAATCTGGTTGTCGCTGGCGTATGACTTCAGCGCGGCGCGGGTCAACAAACAGTGGTTTATTGCCTCCATATGCGTGGCCACAATTTGTGCGTTGGGAAGGGTGAAATGGGTTTTTAGTACATCTTCTGCGCCCATAATAATTGGGCCAAAACCGATAACGTGGGCAAAACCGGCGTTCAAAATCACCACGTCCGGTTGGAAAGTCAGCATGTTGGCTTCCACTTCGTCACGCCAGATAGTGTCTCCAACCAGATACAGCGTTTTTTCCGCCGGATGCTGAAAGATTACCCCGCAGGCATCGCCTAAACGTTCCGCCATTTGTGGGATGGCGTAAGCGCGATCTGAGCCATGCTGGCCGCCGGTTTTACGCAGGATGATGTCGCCCAGCGTGGTGTTGTGCGTCAGTACGATCAGGTGTGTGAAACCCTGATCTCGCAGTACCTGCGCATCTTGCTCATTTTGCACGTAAATCGGTTTGTCTTTCGGCACGACGTGTGCTGCAACCTCATCCCAGTGATCTTCATGCAGGTGGGTCACGATCAGCGCGTCAACGTTGAGCAGGGTGTCGATATCGACGGGCAGATCAACGGTTGGGTTGCGGATCTCCGCACGTGCCGTTCCGGCAAAGCCCGGATAAGCACTTTTTGCCGCCAGCATTGGATCGATTAGAAAAGTCTTGCCGCCAAAGGTGATGTACTGCGTGGCGTTGCGGATTTGCGTGATGTTCATGGTGTTTGCTCCACGTGTTGGGTCAGTGGTGTCATCGTAGAGTGTTGTGCATAAGTTGAATGTGGGCAAATGGGCGACTAGCGATGGGATTGGGCCAAAAGAGTAAGAATAATTTAATTTAAAAATACAAGAAATCCTAAAATGCAATAGGAATGAAGTGAAACAGCACCTAATGTCTTTACTTTTGTTTACATTTTGTGCTTTTTTAAAATGGTCGGCTGTGCTTTGCAGTCAGGTTCGCTTTCGTACTTTTTTGGAGGGTGGGGTGAAGTTCAGGGATGAAAGAAAGTTGGCATTACTGATTGGGATGTTAATTTTGCCATTCACAACTGTTTCTGCCGCACCACTCTCTCCTGCGGATCGTAATACCATTCAGCAGCAACAGCAGCAGTTACTTAATGAAAACCAGCGCCAGCGTGAAGAGCTGGAGCGTAGCGTTACGTTGCCTGTAACCGTAACGCCGAAAACACCAGCCCGGGCTGAAGGGCCGTGTTTTATGATTTCGCGCATTGATATTGACGGCGCAACGAAGTTGTCCGCCGCTGCCTCGGCAAAGCTTATCGCGCCGTGGGTGAATCAATGCCTGGATATTCCCCGTCTGACGGAACTGACAAATGCGATTTCCGACTGGTATATCAGCCGAGGCTATATCACCAGTCGCGCCTTTTTAACCGAACAGGATCTCTCCTCCGGGGTGCTGCATATCGCGGTGCTTGAGGGGAAATTGCAGCAAATACGTCTGGAAGGCGTCCCATCGCGCACTCTGCTGATGACCTTTCCCGGAATGGAAGGAAAAATTCTCAATCTGCGTGACATTGAACAGGGGATGGAGCAGTTGAATCGGGTTCGCCAGACGCCGGTGGAAATTGAAATTTTGCCGGGCAGTCAGCAGGGGTTCTCAATAGTTAACCTCACCGCCACGCCAGAATTTCCACTCAATGGTTCAGTAAGTTTTGATAACAGCGGGCAAAAGAGCACCGGAACCGGGCAACTCAGTGGCGCATTATTTTTCAATAATATGCTCGGCCTGGCAGATAAATGGTTTATCAGCGGTGGACGCAGCAGCGATTTTTCCAGTAGCAAAGATGCGCAGAACTTTGCCACTGGCGTGAGTATTCCTTATGGCTACGGGCTGCTTGATTACAGCTACAGCTGGAGTAACTACCTCAGTACTATTGATAACAATGGTTATGCCTGGCGTTCCACTGGTGATAGCGAAACCCATCGGTTGAACGGATCCTGGGTTTTGTTTCGCAATGGTGATGTCAAGACCGCTGCATCGCTGGGTCTCACGCATCGAATTAACCGTAACAGATTGAATGATGTCCTGCTGGAAACCAGTAGCCGCAAGCTTTCCAGTGTTTCGCTGGGTATCAACCATACGCAAAAAATTGCTTCTGGCGTTGCGACGTTTAACCCTTCATTCACCCAGGGCGTGCCGTGGTTTGGCGCAGAGGATGACAACAATAAACAGGGGGATGTGCCAAGGGCGGAATTTCGCAAATGGAGCGTCAATGGCAGTTTTCAGCGCCCGTTGGCAGAAAGAGTGTGGTGGCTCAGCAGCGTCTATTTTCAATGGTCTGTGGACCGACTCTACGGCAGTGAACGCCTGACGCTGGGCGGAGAAACCTCAGTTCGCGGTTTTAAAGAACAATACATTTCTGGAGATAACGGCGGCTACTGGCGCAACGAAGTGAATTATTCGCTGTTTACGTTGCCGGTATTCGGACAGATTGGCGCGATGGCGGCATTCGACGGCGGCTGGCTGAAACAGGATAGCGTTGACAGGTATGCCTCCGGCACGTTGTGGGGGGCTGCGCTGGGATTAACCAGCTCAGGGCGCTGGTTCTCCTCTCAGTTTACCGTAGGAACGCCAGTTAACTATCCGGACTGGCTAGCCCCGGATCATCTCAATGTGTATTACCGCGTTGCGGTGGCATTTTAAGGAACAAGGGTGATGAAAAAGGATCAGGTTCGTTTTTCCCAGCGTTTGCTAAGCGGCATGTTGAGTTTTCTGCTGGCTACCCAACCACTGCTCCCGGCGATGGCTGCCGTCATCACGCCTGAAGGCAATACGCAGATGGATAAAGCCGCCAATGGTGTTCCGGTGGTGAATATTGCCACACCGAACCAGTCCGGGATTTCACACAATAAATATAACGACTACAACGTGGGAAAAGAGGGGCTGATCCTTAACAACGCGACCGGGCAATTTACCCAAACCCAGCTCGGCGGCATTATCCAGAATAACCCAAACCTACAGCCAGGAAAGGAAGCCTCAGGGATCATCAACGAAGTTACCGGCGCTAACCGTTCACAACTGCAGGGCTATACAGAAGTCGCGGGGAAAGCCGCCAACGTCATGGTCGCTAACCCCTATGGCATTACCTGTAATGGTTGTGGATTTATCAACACGCCTAACGCCACCCTGACCACCGGTAAACCCGTGTTGGACGCCAATGGCAACCTGCAGTCGCTGGAGGTAAGCAAGGGCAGTATTACCATCGAAGGTAAGGGGCTGGATGGTAGCCAGAGCGATGCAGTGTCGATTATTGCCCGCGCCACGGAAATTAATGCTGCGCTACACGCCAAAGATTTGACAGTTATCGCTGGGGCGAATCGCGTTGCGGCGAATGGCCAGACGAGCCCGCTGAATGGCGAAGGAGAAGCACCGAAAATCGCGGTAGATACCGGCGCGTTAGGCGGCATGTATGCTAATCGAATTCATTTGGTCTCCAGCGAGAAAGGGCTGGGGGTCAACCTCGGAAATCTGAATGCCCGTCAGGGTGATATCACCCTCAATGCTAACGGGAAATTAACGATCGGCAACAGTCTGGCAAATGGTGGTCTTTCCGCCAGGGGCGAAGGCGTCACGTTGACCGGCAGCCATAAGACCGGGAGCGGGATGGCCATCAACAGCACCGGGGCGTTAGCGCTACAGGATGCAAATCTCTCCAGCGGCGCAAACGTGCAGTTGGGTAGCGATGGCAAGGTGACGATCGATGGTGGTGGGATTGCCGCAGCTGGCGAGTTGCAGGTGGCTGCTAAACAGGATGTAGCCGTTGCTGCAACCACTCTGGTTAGCCAGAAAAACACCTCACTGCGCAGTGACGGCTCGCTGACAGTTACCGACGGCAGCCTGACCAGTAAAGAAAAACTGGATGTCGAGGGTATTAATGGACTGACGCTGACCCGTTCCACGCTGGGTAGTGATGCTGATGTTAGCCTTAACAGTAAGGGCTATCTGTCGGCGAAAGGGGGATTGCTCTCAGCAGGTAATGGATTAACGCTGAAGGCGCAGCGCATAGCACTGGATAACGCCAGTCGGGCCGATGCGAAAGGCGCATTAAGCCTGACCGGTAGCGAAATGAACAACCAGGGACAGGTCAATGCGGGAGATGCTTTATCTCTCTCTGGTGACCACCTCGTTAATGGTGGTCAACTGGCGGCAAACGGCAGCCTTGATGCTTCTGTCAGCAGCCTTAGCAACACAGTTCTGATGCAGGGTAACAGCGTATCGGTCCGCAGCGGGTCGCTGGATAATATGGGCACGCTGGCGAGCGGCAGCCAGCTTTCAGTACAGACGGCAGCGCTGAACCAGCAGGGGATCCTGAGCGCGAAAAACGATGCGGATATACGGGCTGATGCCACGCTGCGTAATAGTGGAAAGTTGCTCTCTGATGGCACTCTAACGGTGCAGGCCGCGTCAGTTGAACAATATGGCGTCCTCTCTGGCAACCAGGGGGTAACGCTCAATGCTGAAAATCTCACCGCCGCGAAAGATTCGTTGATCGCCGGGCAACAAAACATACAGTTAAACGTTACGCAAAACCTTAACCTGAACGGTCAGGTTAATGCCGCTGGCGCGCTTAACGTCGGCGCAAAGCAGCTGACTACCGGCAAAGACGGTCATTTACAGAGCGGTCTGGACCTTGCGATTACCGGCAACAGCGTGACGCTGGACGGCGTACAGGCGGCAAAAGGTTCGCTGGATGTGACGGCTGACCGGCTCAGTCATGGCGGAAAATCCACCGGGGCACGCGTTGGTTTCAGCGCGCAGCAGTCAGTTGATAACCATGGCGAACTGTTGGCAGATACCCTGACGCTCAGCGCGGCGACGCTGACTCATAACGGCAGCGCCAGCGCTGAACGCATCTCGATTATTGCACCTGAACTGCTGACCAGCGGCGGCTCTCTGATAGCCGACACGCTAACTCTCCACAGTCAGCATGTTGTGAATAGCGGTCTGATGCAGGGCAACGCGGCAATAGACCTACAGATTGATAAGTTAGATAACCTGAGCGGCGGCTCGCTCTATGCCAGGCATTCTCTGGCGCTGGATATACCGTATCTGACCAACCATGGGCTGATTACCAGCGACGGTTCATTGCATCTCCATGGTCGCCAGTTGGTTAACGGCGGAGAAATTAACGGCGTTAGTCTGCAAAGTGAATATGCGACGGTAAAAAACGAAGCCGCGGGGCGCCTGCTGGCGGACACGTCATTATCTGTTAACGGACAGCAGACAGATAACCTCGGACTCATGGCCGCCGAAATGCTCGCGCTGAACAGCCAGGACGTGAAAAACGACGGGAATGTGTTGTCGGTGGGGGAATTGAGCCTGAAGAATCAGACTCTGCACAACACCGGCTTGCTGCAGGGCGGCACGCTGAATCTGGAAGCAAATACGTGGCAAAACAGCGGTAATGCGCTGGGTGAAACGGGGGTAACGGCGACAGTACACGACGCGTTCACTAACCAGGGCAAGGTACTCAGTCAACAGGGTATGACAGTGCATGCCGCCAGTGCGAATAACAGCGGAATGCTGGCGGCGAAGGTGCTGGCATTACACGGCGATCTCAGCAACAGTGGGATCCTGCAGGGGGATCAGGCGCTCGCCTGGGATGGCAGTCGCTTCACTAACCTTGCGGGTGGGCAGGTGACCAGCGGTGAAGATCTACAGCTTAGCGGAAAACGTTTCGAAAATGATGGCCAACTGGAGGGCCGTACGGCGGCGATCAGACTGGATAACCTGCACAATAGCGGCAGCGTTCAGGCACTGGATAGCCTGAAAATTCAGGCTAACGGGCGACTGGATAACCAGGGATCGCTGCGCAGTCTCAACCTGTTCGAACTGGCTGCGGCGCAGTTGTTTAACGACAACACGATTGCAGCAAAATCCCTGAGTATTTCCGTGCCGGAGCTTATGAATAATGGCATTGTGCAGGGGAATTCGGCGCTACAGCTCACCACCCGCAATCTGTTCAATGGTCAGCAGGGGCAACTGGTCAGCGGTGCGGGGCTGGATTTAGGCCTCGACTCACTGGAAAACCACGGTCTGCTGCTGGCGAATACCGGCTTCACGCTGCGCGGCAGCACATTAATTAACGCAGGTGATATTCAGGCCGACTCCCTGAACCTGACGCTGGCAAACTCGGTTGAAAATCAGGGGAGCCTGGTGGCGAAACAGGGGGCGTCGATGAATACTGCATCCCTGGATAACCGCGGTACGCTGGCGGCGACAAGTGTCGCTCTGGATGGAAAATCAATCCGTAACAGCGGACGGGTGCAGGGCAACGACAGTACCTCGGTTTCTGCGAATACCTTCACCACGGATACCACAGGTAAATGGCTGGCCGGTAATGCGCTGTTGGTGCATACCGGTGCGATGGAAAACGCCGGCGTACTGCAGGGAAATACCCTGACATTTACTGCCGACTCGCTGAATAACAGCGGCGTGCTTAACGGTTTACATGGCCTGGAAGGCAAGCTATCCGGGCGACTTACCAACCCCGGACACATTCAAAGTGGCGGCGCACTGGCGCTTACGGCTGATGATATCAACAGTGCCGGACGTATTGCCGGTGACAGGCTGACTCTTGCTGCCTCGACGTTAAACAATTCAGGCCTGTGGCAGGGGACGAACGGGCTTGCGCTGTCTGGCGATGTACTCACGACGGGGATAACCTCCCGTACGCTGAGCGGCGGCGCGTTGACCTTTGATGCTGGCAATATAACTACGCAAGGAACGCTGCAGGGGCAGCAGCTCACGCTGACCGCTGATAACTGGCTGCACAAAGGATCGCTGATAAGCCTGGGTAATCTGACGGCTACTGTAAACAACGGCCTTACCACATCAGGCGATGTGATGAGCCATGGTGGAATGTCACTAACCGCGCAGCAGCTTGATAACAGTGGAAGGCTGCTCAGCGAGAGCGACGTAACGCTCGACGGCGCAAAGTTCGATAACAGTGGCGCGGTACAGGGAAATACCCTGACCCTGCAGCAAAACCGGATCCACAATCAGGGCACGCTGACCGGCCTGCAAAGCCTGACGCTGGAGGCTCGTCAGCGTCTGATGGCGCGAATGGCGATGGCTTCACCGCAACAGGAATTGATTAACGCAGCAGGTGGTTCACTGCTGACGCAGGGAGCGCTGAAACTCACTTCTGGCGATGTGACGAATAATGGCACGTGGCAGGGACAGTCCGTTCTGCTCAGTGCGCAAACGCTGACAAACAACGGGGCAATACAAAGCGCCGACGCCCTGCAGCTTACGCTCGCAAATAACCTGACTTCTGCGGCCGGCAGCAAAATTACCGCCCTTGGTAACGCGACGCTACAGGCGCTTTCTCTGACTAACTCGGGGCAATGGACGGCGAAAAATCTTACGCTGAAGGGGGCAACCCTTGATAACAGCGCGGCGATTAGCGGCGTAAATGCGCTCACGCTTGCCATGAACGGCGTAGTCAGGCAGCAGAAAGCGGGCAGTATGCTGAGCGGCGGCGCGTTGGATCTGACTGCGGCGTCAGTCACCAACGATGGAAAAATTCAGGGTGCGACGTTGGGCATGACGACTGGCGCATTGACCAACAGCGGACGACTACAAGGGGATAATGGCGCAACGCTGTCGCTGAGCGGTGATTTGATAAACCAGGCTTCCGGGGAGATTGTCAGCCGCCAGGGGCTTTCGCTTTCTACGCCAGTGCTGTCCAACTACGGTTTAATGCAGGGCGGTGGAGAGACCCATCTTAACGCCACAACACGCGCGCTCAATGACGGCAAACTGCTTTCCGGCGCGGGAATGGCGCTGACGACGGCAGAATATTCCGGCGCAGGCTGGTTACAGGCGACAAACCTCATTCTGAATGCGGCAACGGCCACCAATGACGGTAACTGGCTGGCCGACAGCGCCACGCTTGCAGGGACCCGGTTTACCAACCAGGGAACCGCGCAGGCCGGTCAACTGGCGGTGAAATACGCGCAACTGACGAATAACGGTACGCTGTTAGGCAACTCGCAACTGAGTGTGAATGCCAGCGAAGTTAATCAGAATGCGGCAGGGAAACTGTTCAGCGGCGGCGACCTGTTCGTTGAAAGTCGCGGGCTGGGTGCGTTGGGACAGGTGGTTGCGCTGGGTAATCTGACGCTGAAGCTGGTGAATGGTTTTACTGCGCAAAGCGCTTTTGCCGCGGGTAAAACGCTGACCATTACCAGCGATGGCGCTATCGACAACCGTAGCGTGCTTCAGGGGCAATCGCTCAGCCTGACGGCGGGCGGACAGCTCAGCAATAACGGGCAAATTACAACTGGCAGCGGCGTCAGTTATCTTAGCGGCGACAGCGTAGCGCTCAATGCCGCCGGAACGTTACAGGGCGGTGGCGATATTACGCTGACCAGTCGCGGTAATATTTCAGTCGCTGGTTTCACCGGAACGCGTGGCTCTCTGACGCTCAATGCACCGGGCGCCATCGTCAATACGGCGCTGTTGTACGCGGCAAATAATCTGGCGCTTTATGCTAACACCATCACCAACCAGCGCGGCGATATCCTCGCGGGCAACAATCTGTGGATGCAGCGAGATGCTGCGGGCAATGCCAACAGTGAAGTGGTCAACACCTCCGGCAATATCGAAACCCAGAACGGTGATATCACGATAAAAACAGGACATCTACTGAACCAGCGAGATGGGTTGAAAACAAACCAGACACAAATAGCTGGAGCAAACAGTATTCCAGGGATAGGTGATGCGACAATAAAAGTTGATATAAGCCAATTACCGTCAGGATCCTATGGTGTTAATGGTTATTCCTACACAACAGAATCAGGAGCCTGTAACGCACATGGAGCCTGTAGCTATCACCATTATTACCAGTATTACTACGCACCGTTTAAAGACACGGCGACGCAGAAATTCATTTCCAGCCAGCTAAAAACAGAGGTTTCCAGCTCTGGCGGCGCAGCTCGTATTTCATCAGGGCGAAATCTGTCAATTGGCGCAAACACGCTGGATAACGCAGCCAGTACTATTCTGGCAAACAATCATATCGACCTTTCAGGAAGCACATTCAATAACCAGAGCTGGCAGTCCGGGACGCTTACTGATTATCTGGTTTATACCTATACCCCAGAGAAATACTCACGTCAGAAATTTGCCGTAAATAATATAGATGTGTTACCTCCGCGTTATAACGAGGGGAGAAACAGTAAAGGTGAAACTATTGTGCTTCCTAAAGAACGCACAATAACATTTACCCTGGAAGGGCATGACCGGGTTCAGGAAGGGGGAGAAACGTACCGTTCGGTGATTCAGGCGGGCGGTAATGTAAACGCCAGGTTTACTACTTCTATTGGCAACGAAAACGCAACCTCTGGTGGGGGACGGGTTAGCAATACCATCGTTACCCCAACCCTCAACATCCTCAGCAACCAAACCATCAGTAATGGGGTGCAAAAGCAGGCACTGGCAGGCAATGACACGGTGAGCGTCAGTTCCCCTCAGTGGAACGATCGACTGCATGACGCATTGCAGCAGATTAACGGCGCAGGCGCGCTGGAAAGCGGCGGCGTATCAGACGCTACGCTCAACCCTGTTTCTACCACGCAGAAAGGTAACGCCAGCCTCGGCCAACTCAATGGCCTGATTAACCCAGGCGAGAAGGGCGTGAATACTGCCGGGCAAAATCAGGGCAAAACGGTGGATACCAGCGCGTATCCGTTGCCTTCCGGAAAGAACGGGTATTTCGTCGTCTCTGACGATCCGAAAAGCCCGTACCTGATCAACGTTAACCCGAAACTGAACGGTCTTGGTCAGCTCGATCCCAGCCTGTTTGGTGATTTGAATGCGATGCTGGGTATCAAACCTGGCGAAGCGCCGCGTGAAACCAATATTGCGTATACCGATCAAAACCAGTTCCTTGGGTCGGCCTATATGCTCGATCGTCTCAAACTGAACCCGGAATATGACTACCGTTTCCTCGGTGATGCGGCGTTCGATACCCGCTATGTCAGTAACGCCATGCTGAATAAGACGGGAAGTCGATACATCAACGGTATTGGTTCTGACCTTGACCAGATGCGTTATCTGATGGATAGCGCTGCCAGTACCCAGCAGTCGCTGGGACTGACATTTGGGGTGGCGCTGACGGCCGATCAAATCGCGTCCCTTGAGCACAGCATGCTGTGGTGGGAAGCCGCGACCGTCAACGGTGAAACGGTAATGATACCGAAGCTGTATCTCTCGCCGAAAGATATCACCGTGAACAACGGTAGCGTCATTGCCGGGAATAATGTTCAACTGACCAGCGGGAATATCACCAACTCCGGCAGTACGCTGTTGGCGAGAAACGATCTCACCCTCGACAGCCAAAACAGTATTAATAACCTTAACAATAGTCTGATGCAGGCCGGGGGCAATCTCGACCTGAGCGCGATGGGTGATATCAATAACGTCAGCTCCGCCATCAGCGGAAAAACGGTGGCGCTGGAAAGTCAGGGCGGCAACATCAATAACCTGACGCTGGCGGAACAGATTGATGTGAGTGCCAGGGATAAATACCGCAATGTGAGCTTTAAAGATACGTTGCTGGGGTCTGTGGCATCCATTACCGCGCAGGATGGATTGTCGCTCTCGGCAGGTAAAGATATCACCGTTACTGGCGCGAATCTCTCTGCAGGCGGTTCATTGCTGATGGATGCGTGGGGAGATATTGCGGTAAATGCCAACCAGATTAACGATGCCCGGAGCCACTCCGGACGCTGGATAACAGAGACGGGGCGTTCGTCAGTGGACTGGCAGGGTAGCACCATCAGTTCGGGCGGTAAGCTCGGTATCAATGCCGGAAATAACCTCAACGTCACCGCCAGCGATGTTAACGCGGGGGGGAATGCTCAGCTTACAGCGGGTAACGATCTTAATCTGAATGCGGGCACCACTCAGCAAAGTAGCCGTAACGGCGGCAGTGAATCGCACAGCACCGGGCTTTCCCGTACCACCGTGTCAGCGGGTGACAATCTGCTGTTGAAAGCGGGTCAGGATATTAATTCCTATGCGGCCGGGCTGGCTGCGGAGAATGATGTCGGTCTGCTGGCCGGGCGAGATGTCAACCTGCTGGCTGAAGCAACGACAGACGGCGACAGTTATCGTGCGAAGAAGAAAACCGTGGTCAATAACGCCGTACGCCAGCAGGGAACGGAAATTGCCAGCGGCGGCGACGCCGTCATTATTGCCGGGCGTGATGTAAACGCACAGGCAGCGGATGTTACGGCGCAGGGCAATATCGGCGTAACGGCAGGCCGGGATGTGAATCTCACGACCGCCACAGAGAGCGATTATCACTACCAGGAAACCACGAAAACCAAAAAAGGATTCCTCAGTAAAAAGACTACCCATACGATTGAAGAAGACAGCGCTACGCGGGAAAAAGGCGCGCTGCTGAGTGGGAACAATGTGACGGTCGCCGCCGGGAATAACATTCTGGTACAGGGCTCAGCCGTTGCCGGTGACGGCAATGTGGCGCTGGGAGCTGGCAACAATGTGGATATCGTTGCTGCCACCAATACCGATACCTCATGGCGCTTTAAAGAGACTAAAAAGAGCGGTCTGATGGGGTCGGGCGGGATCGGTTTCACTATCGGTAGCAGTAAAACGACGCACGATCTGCGCGAACAAGGCACCACCCAAAGCGAGAGCTTCAGTACTGTCGGCTCAACAGGGGGCAATGTCAGTATCACCGCGGGCCAGCAGGCACATCTCGGCGGCGCGGATATCATCGCCCAGAAAGATATTGCTGTTCGCGGCGACAGCGTACTTATTGAACCGGGTCATGACAAACGCACCCGTGATGAGAAGTTTGAGCAGAAAACCAGCGGACTGACGGTGGCGCTGTCGGGGGCTGCTGGTGCTGCGATAAACAGTGCGGTACAAACCGCGCAGGATGTGAAAGATGAGAGTGATGACCGGCTTGCAGCGCTGAAGGCTACGAAGGCGGCGCTTTCCGGCGTGCAGGCGGCGCAGGGTGTTGCAGTTGCTCAGGCCGTTGGCGATCCGAATAACGGTATAGGCGTCAGCATTTCCCTGACTTCCCAGAAATCAAAATCTGAGCAGCATGCCTGGAGTGATACTGCGGCAGGCAGCACCCTGAATGCAGGTAACGACCTGGCTATTGTGGCGACGGGTAAAGGTCAGAGTGGAAACAGCGGCGATATTCTGATTGGCGCAAGCCAGTTGAAGGCGGGTGGGGGTACCACGCTTGCGGCAGCGAACGATATCGTACTGAGCGGAGTGGCAAACACCCAGCAGACGGCCGGGAAAAACAGTAGCAGCGGTGGTGGTGTGGGCGTCAGTATTGGCGGGGGGGCTAATGGCTATGGTATTGGCGTCTTCGCTAATGTGAATGCGGCGAAAGGGCATGAGAAGGGTAACGGTACATCATGGGCTGAGACCACGCTTGATAGCGGTGGCACGGTATCGATGGCCAGTGGTCGTGATGCCATTCTGAATGGCGCGCAGATCAGCGGCGATAAAGTGGTGGCGAATATTGGTCGCGACCTGTGGATGAGTAGCCAGCAGGACAGCAACGACTATAAATCGAAACAGAACAGCGTAGCAGCAGGCGGCAGTTTTACCTTCGGCAGCATGACCGGTTCGGGCTATATCAGTGCCAGCCAGGACAAGATGAAAAGCACTTATGACTCGGTGCAGGAGCAGAGCGGGCTTTTTGCTGGCGATGGCGGATTTGATGTGGTGGTGGGACGTCACACACAACTGGACGGTACGGTAATCGCCTCGACGGCGCCAGGGGATAAAAACAGCCTTGATACCGGAACGCTGGGGTTCAGGGACATTCACAACGAAGCAGACTTTAAGGTCAGTCATTCAGGAGCCAGCCTGAGCGGCGGCGGGGCTTTTGGCGGCGATCAGTTTAAAGGTAACATGCCGGGTGGAATGATTTCAGTCGCTGGCAACAGTGGCCACGCGGAAGGCACGACGCTGGCGGCGGTGGCAGACGGCACCATAACTATCCGTGATAAAGCCGGTCAGAAGCAGGACGTGGCGAATCTGAGCCGTGATACGGAACACGCCAACGGCAGCATCAGCCCGATTTTCGACAAGGAGAAAGAGCAGAACCGGCTAAACGCGGTGGGACTCATCAGCGACATTGGCGGTCAGGCAGCCGATATCGCCAGGACCCAGGGAGAGATTATTGCGCTCAAAGAGGCGCGGAGGGACAATCCAAATCTGCCAGCGGATAAGCTGAAAGATACACCGAAGTACAAGGAAGAACTGGCGAAGTATGGCACGGGCAGCGATATTCAGCGGGGAATTCAGGCGGCAACGGCGGCGCTTCAGGGGCTGGCTGGCGGTGATGTGGGTGCCGCGCTGGCGGGGGCATCGGCACCAGAGCTGGCGAATCTGCTTAAATCGACAGAGGGCAATACTGCGGTAAATGTCATTGCCCACGCGATACTGGGCGGCGCAGCGGCTGCGATGCAGGGTAACAGCGCGGCAGCGGGTGCAGCGGGTGCGGCAACGGGCGAACTTGCGGCCCGGGCGATTGCAGGTATGCTGTATCCTGATGTGAAGGACCTGTCGCAACTGCGTGAGGATCAGAAGCAGACCATCAGCGCGCTGGCAACGATATCAGCAGGGATGGCCGGTGGTCTGGCAGGAGACAGTACGTCATCAGCCGCAGCAGGTGCGCAGGCCGGGAAAAATGCAGTGGAAAACAATTTCCTGAGCAATACCTCCTCGGAAAAACGCGATGCTTTGGCAGAGAAAGTCTTAAAAGGCGATAAATCCCTGCAAACCGCGAAAGAATTTTTACAACTTGAGAATGCCGATAAACGTAGTGATGCACTGATTGCCAAGTTCAATAAAGAACCAGCCGAATTGAGTACAGCAGAGCGAACCGAGTTGGTAAGTTATTTGAAGATATATGCATCTGACATGCAGGCTAAATATGGTGAGGCAGTGACTAAAGAGCTGATCGCAGGAATGTTGACTGGGCAGGATTATATGAAGTCAGCGCCACAGACAGAGGCGCAGCAGAAAGCACAAACCATCATGAATACCTGGGGTTACCATAAATCCAACGCCAGCATTGGCGACCCGGTATTGTTATTTGGCAGCAGTGTCCTTGGCACTACAATAAAAGAAGGTATGGGGCTTAATGCGGCAATTGGTGTGGGCGTAAACACGGGTGTACAACTTAGCGGGAATGATCCTTTCAGCTATGTTGATGCAATTCTTGCCGGTGTGACAGCTGCCGCGACTACAGGTAAAAGCTGGCAGGCATCAGCAGCGATCAATATGGGAGGTGCTGCGATTGGCAGTGCGATTAAAGGGGAAGATCCGACTAACTCCGTGATAAGTACTGGCTTTGGTAGTGCGGCTGGTAGTTTAGGGGGAAAAGTTGTTGATTCATTGTCTCCGGTAACTGATCAAGTGACAAAGGATGTTATTGGTGCAGTTACAGGTTCTACTGCTTCTGAACTTACAGGAAAAGCTGTAAAAGATGAGTTAGACAAGCGGGAGAAGAAGCAATGAATCTCTTCAGTAAGGTTAGTATCTTTTGGCTTCTTTTCTTGGTTGTGTACTGTACAGCTTTAATCTCTGTTGTTCTTTTCATATGCCAGCTAGGAGTGTCAACAATTTTCTACTTTAATGATGGGGCATTCCTTTTTTCATGGAAAGAGGCATTACATATTGCATTAACAAAAGGGAGCATTGCAGGAGTAGTATTAGGTGCAGGAGTATGGTTGAAAAATAAGTTGCATGAGCGTCATAGGAAAAAATAGTCGTTGAGAATAATGCGCTGGGTAACAAGAATGACAAGCTGCCATCCATTATTCCGATAAACCCGCTGCCAATCGGGGTTGAAGGTGCAGATGGTGAGCCACTGAAAGGTGGTGGTGGGATAGCTAAAGGCGGTAAATCTAAAGACACTCAAATTTGGACAGAAACCAAGAAAGCAGAACCTGTAGGTAATGCCTATGGGCATTGGACAAAGCATGGGAAAGAGTTTCCATAGTATCAGAATGCGAAGCAATATGTTGATGCTGCACATAATTTTATGACAAACCCACCGCCAGGCACTTTAACTAAAACTCGCCCTAACGGAGACACACTGTATTACAATCCTGTGACTAATGTCTTTGCTTCAAAAGATATAAATGGTGTACCGCGTACAATGTTTAAACCAGAGAAAGGTCTCGAATATTGGAACAAGCAATGATGAATAACGGCTCTTATCCTTGTCCATGCTGTGGAAATAAGACAATTGATGAGCCGGGTTGTTATGAAATTTGCCCTATATGTGGATGGGAAGATGACCCTGTACAATCGGCTGATCCAGATTTTTCTGGCGGGGCAAATTCTCCGAGTTTAAATGAGGCGAAAAGAGCATTTAACGAACAGTAACTGAATATTTTATCCCGGCCCCCAGGCCAGGATCTGTTTATTAGCCGTCAGGCTCACCCAAAATGCCCGCGCTCACGCTTGATCGCAGGTCGATCCCCAGTGTCGTTCAGCACGCAGGGGAACGCCCTGAGCCACTGCTTCATCTTCGGCCCGTTGACGGAGACCACGCCCAGCCCCTCGGCGCAGCCGTACAGTTAGCGGGTGTTCTGCGTGGTGATAACGATGCAGTCCGGCATCACCCGGATCTTAATCGGCACTCCGTCAGTAAATCCCTCCGTCACGGGTTGTCGGGTTAAACGAGGTGGTTCATCAGCGTGGTTGTGGTCTGAAAACTTAGGACGGTTAATGGCAGCAACTGACGGCGCTGCTATGATGCGGGAGTTGTAGGCCGGAAAGTCACGGCGGGGCGGTAGCGTGACATGGGTCAAAAGTGCGTATCGGGGCATTGGGTCCAGTACAGCAAAATGCAGCAGGAAAACTGGGTTGTAACTTGCTGAGTGAACAGGAAAAACTGTTTTTTACAGGCTGACTTCGCAACGGAAAAAGTTGTTGTTGAGAATAACTCGCTGAGTGGTGATCGGGCCCGAGAAGCGGCGAAACGGGCTGCTGAATCCCTGAAAAATAAGATCAGGGAAAAGCTGGGTGAAGGCGGAACTGCCCTGCGCTGATTACGTTCGCAGGTGACTACTTGCCGTACCTGTCAGCATACTGTGCCGGGGGAAAGCGGTTTTTTGCGTAGTAACTCGTGGTTTTACGGGGCATCTGGTGAAACACCTGAATATGCCTGGGCAACGGCGGGTTCTGGCATAAAATTTGTGTCAGCGATAATCAGCTTCTTGTAAGTTGTCATGTATTAAGCGGAATAAAGGTGTTTGTGCCCCTTTGCTACTACACTATTTAACCTATGGCTATCACACCGTACTTAATAAAACTGTCGTCATTTAAAAATAGCATATTTATTAAATGCGAAGCGGCTCCAGAAAATAGTGTTGATATATGTAATGTGTAACAGCCAATAAAACAGATCGCGAACTATGAAATAAGAATGCTATCATTCACATCAGACGCGGCAGACAACTGCTGGCACACGCATTCACCCCGGAGCACCTCATGAATAACGACATTCCGCTAAAATATTATGATATCGCCGACGAGTACGCGACCGAAGCCGCAAAGCCGGTAAACGATGCCGAACGCGATGCGCTGGCGCACTACTTCCAGCAACTGATCACCCGTTTAATGAACAACGAAGAGATCAGCGAAGAAGCGCAGCAGGAGATGGCAACCGTGGCCGGTGTCGACGCGCAGCGTATCGACGATATCGCGGAGTTCCTCAATCGCTGGGGTAACGAGTAGCCAAAGACGTGGTCTGTGTTTTACACTGCGCGCAAATTCAGTAGATATACTCTGCGAGTATTAGATTTAATCAGGTGGAAACAGCAATGAACGGAACAATCACAACGTGGTTTAAAGATAAAGGCTTTGGATTTATCAAAGATGAAAATGGCGATAACCGCTATTTTCATGTGATTAAGGTTGCTAATCCTGAGCTAATCAAGAAAGACGCGGCGGTAACCTTTGAACCGACCACCAACAACAAAGGTCTGTCTGCCTATGCGGTGAAAGTCATACCAGACAGCAAATACATCTATATCGCGGGCGAGCGTCTGAAGCTCACGGCGATCAAGTCGTACCTGGTATACAGTGAAGAAGTTCCTGTCGAAACCCGTATTGATAAAGAAAACGCGGTGCTGTCTGTCGGCGTGCTGATGAACAGCATCCGGCCGAAATCAGAGGTGAAGCCAGGCGAAATGCGTAAGCTGAAAAAACTGGCTATCACCACTTTCCAGGGTACGACGCTGATCTTCTCTGAAGATGAAATCGACATCGATGCGACAGTAAAATTGCTTAAGGTCTGAAGCTCGTCAGACTGATAAGTGCCGCAACTCTGTTATTCATTGCCCCATGCGGATAGTGTTGCTCTGAGCGCTGAGGATGCAAGAAACCGCTCGCCCAGAGCAGAACACTTTATGTAATTGCTGAAGCCGCCGCTGGCTTCGCGTCCTTATTATTGCAGTGGTCCAATTAGTTAGGATAAAAACAAAAGAACCAGCAGGGAGTCTGGTAATAACCTATTCATAATGTTAATTATTAATTAAATAAAAGTAGCAGCTCATGAAGTTTTGATATTTTCATTTCTCATAGACGAGAATTTACACATCATGATATAATATGGTGGAGAAAGCTCGCGGTTTATTAATCTGCGCGTAATGTAAATAAATTTTCGGGGAGTGTATTCCAGTGGGACGTAAATGGGCCAATATTGTTGGTAAAAAAACGGCTAAAGACGGTGCAACGTCTAAAGTATATTCAAAATTCGGTGTGGAAATCTATGCTGCCGCTAAACAAGGTGATCCAGACCCAGAATTAAACACAGCTTTAAAATTCGTTATTGAACGTGCGAAACAAGCCCAGGTTCCCAAGCACGTTATTGATAAAGCTATTGATAAAGCCAAAGGTGGCAGCGACGAAACGTTCATGCAAGGGCGTTATGAAGGTTTTGGCCCAAGCGGTTCCATGATTATCGCTGAAACCCTGACATCAAACGTTAACCGCACGATTGCTAATATTCGCTCAATCTTCAATAAAAAAGGCGGGAATATCGGGGCGGCAGGTTCTGTCAGCTACATGTTTGACAATACTGGTGTAATCGTATTTAAAGGCACTGACCCTGACCATGTTTTTGAAATTTTGCTTGAAGCTGAAGTTGATGTTCGTGATGTCACCGAAGACGAAGGAAATATCATTATTTATACTGAGTCTACCGACCTTCACAAAGGCATTGCAGCGTTAAAAGCAGCGGGAATTACAGAGTTTTCAACAACAGAATTAGAAATGATTGCTCAATCAGAAATTGAACTGTCGCCAGAAGATTTAGAAATCTTTGCAGGGCTTGTTGATGCTCTTGAAGATGACGACGATGTTCAAAAAGTATATCATAACGTTGCAAATCTCTAATTCTGAATTAAAGAAATCTGTCATTGTGGCAGATTTTTTTAACGATTAGATTTGTTATAAAAAGTATATCTGGCCTGACAGTACGGCAGAAAATAAAATTAAATATCTGCTGGCTCAATTCTGGCTCTGTCTCGCCAGCCACTGACCGACGATAGGCCATAATTTATCCGCACTCCGCGTTCGAAAAAAGCCCATGTGTCCAATTGAAGAAAGACCATAATCTGCGTGCCGAATTTCGCGATGTTCGATTTTTGCGTTTTGCACTGGCTCCATCAGGGATGCAATGGCTTCAGGGTTAGCCCACGGATCGTCATCAAAACCCATCACCAGTAAAGGCAAGGTTATCTCACTTGCCCGTTGGCGTGCATCCCAGTCTGGATCGTCGTAGAAATAACCCGGCATTGCGCTCCAGCGTCCCCACTGAAGCATCACTGGAGCTGGCAAATCTTCGCCCAGCCCAAGGCGCCTGGCAGGCATATACCCGAAGATACGGCAAAGAACCGGGGCCAGAACACGCAGCAGGCACCAGACCCGTACTTTCTCTGCCGTTTGTTTTATTGTGCTCGTTACCCCGGCATGGGAGGCCACAATGACGGCCGCGTGCAGGGCGGAAGTGGCCGTGGAAAGCAGAACCGCATGCCCGCCGACACTGTGTCCTACCGCCAGCAGGTTAAGTCCGGGAAAACGCGTTTTAGCCCAGGCAGTAATGCAGCCCACGTCCTGCTCGATCCAGTCGGACATTGAGATGCTGTAGCTACGGAGCTTCCCGGATTTCGAGCGGCCCGTTCCCCGATAATCGTAAGTGACGACACTGAATCCCTGGTTAAAAAGGTACTCTGCGAACCCCTCATAAAACGCCTGTACAACCGCCGTGGCTGGATGAAGAATAACGATCGCTTTGGCATCGCTTCTTTCCCAAATCGTGGCGGACAGAAATCCGCCTTCATTTACGGGTATTATTATTGAATTCATTCATTGAGCCTTATCTGTATGGTCATACCAGTTGGTTCTGAATTCAATGTAGCTTTAACTAGCGAATCTGGCGATTTTTTTGTTCTGTATCCCGGTCTCGTTAAAGGAGACCGGGAATGCGGAAGGTTATTTAAGCTTTGGATAATCCGCCAACAAATGTGATCTACTTCACCTCCCGGCAACCAAAATCTCTTGTGACTCCACGCCGTCCTCTATCTGTTTCGCCACTTTTTGTAAGGCTGGAAGATGCTTTTCCGCTGCCTGCTCGATGGTCATGGCGCTGGCCATATACACCAGGTTCAGACAACCAATAACCCGCTGTTCGCTGCGGATGGGAACGGCGATGGAGGCGATTTTTTCTTCCTGATCCCACCCGCGATAGTTCTGTCCAAAGCCGTCTTTACGTGCGCGGGCCAGAATAGCGTCGAGCTTCAGCGGTTCGCGGGCTAACTGGAACTCTTCTCCCGGTCTTGATGCAAGCATTTCAATCAGTTGCTGACGTTCATTCTCCGGGCAAAATGCCAGCCAGGTCAGGCCGGATGCGGTTTTTAATAGCGGTAAACGACGTCCGACCATCGCCCGGTGAAACGACAGGCGGCTGAAGCGGTGGGTGGTTTCACGCACCACCATCGCGTCAACGTCCAGCGTGGACACGTCGGTCGGCCAGATGACTTCGCGCAGCAAATCCCCCAACAGCGGAGCGGCGAGCGCAGAAATCCACTGCTCGTCACGAAATCCCTCGCTGAGCTGACGGACTTTAATGGTTAAGCGAAAGCTATCATCGGACAGGCTGCGTCGGACGTAACCCTCATCCTGCAACGTTTCCAGCAGACGTCTGACCGTGGTGCGGTGCAGGCCGCTCAGTTCTGCCAGCAGGCCAACGCTGGCCCCGCCGTCAAGCCGATTTAACATATTTAATAACATTAACCCGCGCGTTAACCCGCGCACGGTTTTGTATTCGGTACCGTCGTCACTTTTCATATTCATTGACAAATATATAGGTAAAACAACGTTGTGCACTTAGTGCACATCCAGGCATGTTTTGATTGTAGCGCAAAAACTCACTTCTATACTGACCGCACAATAATAATTATTCACATATTTTTAACAAAACAAATTGCGCCTTACCAAGGCCTGCAATTGCGTTTTGTCCGAGTAGTGAGGTTCTGAAATGACAACTATAAATCCTGATATCCAACCCGCAGTGCAGCACACCGCGCAGGTAGCGATTGCTGGAGCCGGCCCGGTAGGGCTGATGATGGCGAACTATCTTGGCCAGATGGGCATTGAGGTGCTGGTGGTAGAGAAGCTCGACACGCTGATCGACTATCCCCGCGCCATCGGTATTGACGATGAAGCGCTGCGCACCATGCAGTCCGTTGGTCTGGTCGAGAACGTTTTGCCACATACCACGCCGTGGCACGCGATGCGCTTTCTTACCCCGAAAGGCCGCTGCTTTGCCGATATCCAGCCGATGACCGACGAATTTGGCTGGTCGCGCCGCAATGCGTTTATTCAGCCGCAGGTGGATGCGGTGATGCTGGAAGGGCTGTCGCGTTTCCCCAACGTGCGTTGCCTGTTTTCTCGCGAACTGGAAGCCTTCAGCCAGCAAAATGGTGAAGTGACGCTGAACCTGAAAGCGCCGGACGGCCAGCGGGAAACGGTGAAGGCCCAGTGGCTGGTGGCCTGCGACGGTGGCGCCAGCAACGTCAGGCGCTCGCTGAATGTGCTATTTGAAGGTAAAACCGCGCCGAATCAGTGGATTGTAGTGGATATCGCCAACGATCCGCTGAGTACGCCGCATGTGTACCTGTGCTGCGATCCGGTGCGCCCGTATGTTTCTGCCGCGCTGCCGCATGCGGTGCGCCGCTTTGAATTTATGGTGATGCCGGGAGAAACCGAAGCCCAGCTTAGCGAGCCGCAGAATATGCGCCAACTCTTGAGCAAAGTGCTGCCGAACCCGGATAACGTCGAGCTGATCCGCCAGCGCGTGTACACCCATAACGCCCGGCTGGCCGAACGCTTTCGTATTGACCGTGTGCTGCTGGCGGGCGACGCGGCGCACATTATGCCGGTCTGGCAGGGGCAGGGGTACAACAGCGGTATGCGCGATGCCTTCAATCTGGCGTGGAAACTGGCGCTGGTGATTAATGGCAAAGCCGGTGATGCGCTGCTGGATACCTACCAGCAGGAGCGCCGCGATCATGCCAAAGCGATGATCGATTTGTCGGTTACCGCAGGCAACGTGCTGGCGCCGCCAAAACGCTGGCACGGCGCGGTGCGCGACGGAGTTTCCTGGCTGTTGAACTACATTCCGCCGGTCAAACGTTACTTCCTTGAAATGCGCTTTAAGCCGATGCCGCAGTACCACATCGGGGCGTTGGTGCGTGAAGGTGACGCGAAAACCTCGCCAGTCGGCAAGATGTTTATCCAGCCGAAGGTCACGCTGGAAACCGGCGAAGTGACGTTGCTCGACAACGTCATCGGCCCGAATTTCGCGGTGATTGGCTGGGGCTGTAATCCGCTGTGGGGCATGAGTGAAGCGCAGATCCAGCGGTGGCAGGCGCTGGGGACGCGGTTTATCCAGGTGGTGCCGGATACGCAGATACATACCGATCAGGATAACCATGACGGCGTTACCCGCATTGGCGATACGCAAAACCGTCTGCGCGCGTGGTTTGCCCAACACAATGCCGCGCTGGTGGTGATGCGCCCGGACCGCTTTGTCGCTGCCATCGCTATTCCGCAAACCCTGGGCAACACCCTGAATAAACTGGCGTCGGTGATGACGCTCACCCGCGTAAATACCGATCTTCCTGTTGAAAAGGTAGCCTGATATGCACGCTTATCTTCACTGTCTTTCCCACTCGCCGCTGGTGGGCTATGTCGACCCGGCGCAGGCCGTGCTCGATGAAGTTAACGGTGTGATCGCCAGCGCCCGCGCACGTATTGCGGCGTTCGATCCTGAGCTGGTGGTGCTGTTTGCCCCCGATCACTACAACGGTTTTTTCTACGATGTGATGCCGCCGTTTTGTTTAGGCGTAGGAGCCACCGCAATCGGCGATTTCGGCAGCGCGGCCGGGGAACTGCCGGTGCCCACCGATCTCGCTGAGGCCTGCGCCCATGCGGTGATGAAAAGCGGTATCGATCTTGCCGTGTCCTACAACATGCAGGTCGATCACGGCTTTGCGCAGCCGCTGGAGTTTTTGCTCGGCGGTCTGGATAAGGCTCCGGTGTTACCGGTGTTTATTAACGGCGTCGCCACGCCGCTGCCGGGCTTTCAGCGTACCCGCATGCTCGGTGAAGCCATTGGTCGTTTCGCCAGTTCGCTGAATAAACGCGTGCTGTTTTTAGGTTCCGGCGGCCTGTCGCATCAGCCACCGGTGCCGGAGCTGGCAAAGGCCGATGCCCATATGCGCGACCGCCTGCTCGGCAGCGGCAAACAGTTACCCGAAAACGAGCGTGAATTGCGCCAGCAGCGAGTGATCAGCGCCGCCGAGAAATTTGTGCAAGACCAGCACACGCTGCACCCACTTAACCCCGTCTGGGATAACCGCTTTATGACCCTGCTTGAGCAGGGACGTTGGCAGGAACTGGACGCGGTCAGCAATGAAGAGCTATCCGCGATGGCGGGCAAATCAACGCACGAAGTGAAAACCTGGGTTGCCGCCTTCTCTGCCATTTCTGCCTTTGGCAACTGGCGCAGCGAAGGTCGTTATTATCGCCCGATCCCGGAGTGGATCGCCGGATTCGGCTCCCTGAGCGCCACCACACAGAACTGAAACAGAACTGAATATGCAGGAGAAGAGCATGACTTACCAACCGCAAACCGAAGCCGCCACCAGCCGTTTTCTGGAGGTGCAGGAAGCAGGCGAAACCTTACGCGTGCATTTCAATGACTGTGGGCAGGGCGAAGAGACCGTGGTGCTACTGCACGGCTCAGGTCCTGGCGCGACGGGCTGGGCGAACTTCAGCCGCAACATCGATCCGCTGGTTGAGGCCGGATACCGGGTGATCCTGCTGGATTGTCCTGGCTGGGGGAAAAGCGATGGGATCGTTAACCGCGGGTCACGATCCGATCTCAACGCTCGCATTCTGAAAAGCGTGGTCGATCAACTGGATATTCAGCAAATCCACTTGCTGGGCAACTCAATGGGTGGCCACAGTGCAGTGGCGTTTACTTTGAGCTGGCCGGAGCGCGTGGGCAAGCTGGTGCTGATGGGCGGTGGAACGGGCGGCATGAGCCTGTTTACCCCGATGCCGACCGAAGGCATCAAGCGTCTGAATCAGCTATATCGTGAGCCGACCATCGAAAATCTGAAGCTGATGATGGAGATTTTTGTCTTCGACACCAGTGACCTGACTGAAGCGCTGTTTGAGGCGCGCCTGAATAACATGCTGTCGCGCCGCGATCACCTGGACAACTTTGTCCAGAGTCTGGAAGCCAACCCGAAACAGTTCCCTGACTTCAGCCCGCGTCTGGGTGAAATCAAGGCTCAGACCCTGATTGTCTGGGGCCGCAACGACCGGTTCGTGCCGATGGACGCCGGTCTGCGCCTGCTCTCCGGGATTGCCGGTTCTGAACTGCACATCTACCGCGACTGCGGGCACTGGGCGCAGTGGGAACATGCGGATGCCTTTAACCAACTGGTGCTGAACTTCCTCGCACGCCCTTAAGGAACGGACATGACGAATCTTAATCTTGAGCAGTTAGCCGCCGATTTACGCCTGGCAGAGGAAAAAGGAGAAGCTATCGCCCCGCTGCGTGAACTGATTGGCATGGACAATGCCGAAGCGGCCTATGCCATTCAGCGCATCAACGTGCAGGACAACGTGGCGCGCGGGCGGCGCGTGGTTGGGCGCAAAGTGGGGCTGACGCACCCGAAAGTGCAACAGCAACTGGGCGTCGATCAGCCGGATTTCGGCACGCTGTTTGCCGACATGTGCTACGGCGATAACGACACCATTCCGTTTGCCCGCGTGCTGCAACCACGTATTGAAGCAGAAATTGCGCTGGTGCTGAACCGCGATCTACCCAATGCCGACACCACTTTTGATGAGCTATATAACGCCATCGAGTGGGTGCTGCCCGCGCTCGAAGTGGTCGGCAGTCGTATCCGCGACTGGTCAATAAAGTTTGTTGATACCGTGGCGGATAATGCCTCCTGCGGCGTGTATGTGGTCGGCGGGCCGGCGCAGCGTCCGGCCGGGTTAGATCTGAAAAATTGCGCAATGAAAATGACGCGCAATAACGAAGAGGTCTCCAGTGGGCGCGGCAGCGAATGTCTGGGGCATCCGATCAACGCCGCCGTCTGGCTGGCGCGCAAAATGGCCAGCCTCGGCGAGCCGCTGCGTGCGGGGGACATCATTCTCACCGGGGCGTTAGGCCCGATGGTATCAGTGAATGCGGGCGATCGTTTTGAAGCCCATATCGACGGTATTGGTTCAGTTGCCGCCACTTTTTCAGCGGCGGTTACAAAAGGAAGTCAGTCATGAGTAAGCGTAAAGTCGCCATTATCGGCTCCGGCAACATCGGTACCGATTTGATGATTAAAATTCTGCGCCACGGCGTGCATCTGGAGATGGCGGTGATGGTCGGTATTGACCCGCAATCCGATGGTCTGGCACGCGCCAGACGTATGGGCGTTGCCACCACCCATGAAGGGGTGACAGGGCTTATCGCCATGCCGGAATTTGCCGATATCGACATCGTGTTTGATGCCACCAGCGCGGGCGCACATGTGAAGAACGACGCCGCGCTGCGCGCCATTAAACCGGGGATCCGCCTGATCGACCTGACGCCCGCGGCGATCGGTCCATACTGCGTGCCGGTGGTGAATCTGGAGGCTAACGTTGATCAGCAGAACGTCAATATGGTGACTTGCGGAGGGCAGGCGACCATCCCAATGGTGGCGGCTGTCTCTCGCGTGGCAAAAGTCCATTACGCCGAAATTATTGCCTCTATCGCCAGTAAATCTGCGGGACCGGGCACTCGCGCCAATATTGATGAGTTCACCGAAACCACCTCAAAGGCGATTGAAGTGGTCGGCGGCGCCGAAAAAGGTAAAGCCATCATTGTGCTTAACCCGGCCGAACCGCCGCTGATGATGCGTGACACGGTGTATGTACTGAGTGAAGCGGCCTCCGAGATTGAAGTTGAAGCGTCTATCAACGAGATGGCGGCGGCGGTACAGGCCTATGTGCCGGGTTATCGCCTGAAACAGCGCGTGCAGTTTGAAGTTATCCCGCAGGATAAACCGGTGAATCTGCCGGGTATCGGCCAGTTTTCCGGGCTGAAAACCGCGGTATATCTGGAAGTGGAAGGCGCGGCGCACTATTTACCTGCCTATGCGGGCAACCTCGACATAATGACCTCCAGCGCGCTGGCGACCGCTGAGAAGATGGCGCAGTCACTCACCCGTCAGTCAGGAGAAGCAGCATGAACGGTAAAAAACTCTATATCTCTGACGTGACCCTGCGTGACGGTATGCACGCCATTCGTCACCAGTATTCGCTGGAAAACGTGCGCCAGATTGCGAAAGCGCTGGACGATGCGCGGGTCGATTCTATTGAAGTGGCGCATGGCGACGGTTTACAAGGTTCCAGCTTTAACTACGGCTTTGGCGCGCACAGCGATCTCGAGTGGATTGAAGCGGCGGCAGACGTGGTGCAGCACGCTAAGATCGCCACGCTGTTACTGCCGGGGATCGGTACGATTCACGACCTGAAAAATGCGTATCAGGCCGGGGCGCGGGTGGTACGCGTGGCGACCCACTGCACCGAAGCGGACGTGTCGGCCCAGCATATTCAGTATGCGCGCGAGCTGGGTATGGATACCGTCGGCTTTCTGATGATGAGCCACATGACCACGCCGGAAAATCTGGCGCAGCAGGCGAAGCTGATGGAAACCTACGGCGCGACTTGTATCTACGTGGTCGATTCCGGCGGGGCGATGAATATGAGCGATATTCGCGCCCGCTTCCGCGCCCTGAAAGCGGTGCTGAAGCCGGAGACGGAAACCGGAATGCATGCGCATCACAACCTCAGTCTCGGCGTGGCGAACTCGATTGCTGCGGTGGAAGAGGGCTGCGATCGTATCGACGCCAGCCTGGCGGGCATGGGCGCAGGCGCGGGCAATGCGCCGCTGGAAGTGTTTATCGCTGCAGCGGATAAGCTCGGCTGGCAGCACGGCACCGATCTGTATGCGCTGATGGATGCTGCCGACGATCTGGTGCGTCCGCTGCAGGACCGCCCGGTGCGGGTGGATCGCGAAACGCTGGCGCTGGGCTATGCCGGGGTGTACTCCAGCTTCCTGCGTCATTGTGAAGTGGCGGCGGCGCGTTACGGCCTAAGCGCGGTCGATATTCTGGTTGAACTGGGCAAGCGCCGAATGGTGGGCGGCCAGGAAGATATGATCGTCGACGTGGCGCTGGATCTGCGTAACAGCAAATAAAAATGATTACGCGGCTGGCAATGTATCAGCCGCGATTCACCTGCATCGTGACCTCAGAGGTACATCTTATGACTACCCGTACCCCCGCATCCTGGCGCCTGACGTTGACCGTCGGGCTGTGTTTTTTAGTCGCCCTGATGGAAGGGCTGGATCTCCAGGCCGCCGGGATCGCTGCCGTCGGTATCGCTCAGGCGTTTGCGCTGGATAAAATGCAGATGGGCTGGATCTTCAGCGCCGGTATTCTCGGGCTGCTGCCCGGCGCGTTGGTGGGCGGTATGCTGGCCGATCGCTATGGCCGCAAGCGCATTCTCATTGCCTCCGTGGCGTTGTTCGGCCTGTTCTCGCTGGCGACGGCGATTTCCTGGGATTTCTCATCGCTGGTAGTTGCCCGTCTGATGACCGGCGTCGGGCTGGGCGCGGCATTGCCGAATCTGATCGCGCTGACCTCCGAAGCGGCGGGGCCACGTTTTCGCGGCACGGCGGTGAGCCTGATGTACTGCGGCGTGCCGATTGGCGCGGCGTTAGCGGCGGCGCTTGGGTTTAGCGGTCTCGCCTCCGCCTGGCAAACGGTGTTCTGGGTTGGCGGGGTGATCCCGCTGCTGCTGGTTCCGCTGTTGATGCGCTGGCTGCCGGAATCGCAGGTTTATACCCAACAAACGCAGGTAGCTGCCGCGCCGTTGCGCGCCCTGTTTGCGCCAGCGGCAGCGAGCGCTACGCTGCTGCTGTGGCTGTGCTATTTCTTCACCCTGCTGGTGGTGTATATGCTGATCAACTGGCTGCCGATGCTGCTGGTGGAGCAGGGATTTCAACCCTCGCAGGCGGCAGGCGTGATGTTTGCTCTGCAAATCGGCGCAGCCAGCGGGACGTTAATTCTCGGGGCGTTGATGGACAAACTGCGTCCGGTGGTGATGTCGCTGCTGATCTACACCGGGATGTTGGCTTCGCTGCTGGCGCTGGGGACGGTGTCGACATTCAGCGGCATGCTGATGGCGGGATTTGTGGCGGGGATGTTTGCCACTGGTGGGCAAAGCGTGTTGTATGCGCTGGCGCCGTTATTTTACAACACGCAGATCCGCGCCACAGGTGTGGGCACCGCCGTTGCTGTCGGACGTTTGGGCGCGATGAGCGGCCCGCTGCTGGCCGGGAAAATGTTAGCGCTGGGCACAGGAACGGTGGGCGTGATGGCGGCGTCTGCGCCGGGGATTTTGCTGGCGGGCCTGGCGGTATTTATTCTGATGAGCCGTAAATCGCAGATGTCGATCCCGGCTAACGGTGCTTAAGCGACCGTCTGGTGCAGAGTTGACGCATCGCCATAATTGCGGGTGAGCGCGGAGCCTTGCGGGTATGGCTGTGATAGTGTGAGGGCTTATTTCCATCAAAACAGGAGCCAGAACATGTCGCAGAATAATCCGTTAAGCGCCATCCTCGACAAACAGGATTTCCTGTTACTGGATGGTGCGATGGCGACGGAGCTGGAAGCGCGCGGTTGTGATTTAGCAGACAGCCTGTGGTCAGCCAAAGTGCTGGTCGAAAATCCGCAGCTTATCCGCGAAGTGCATCTTGATTATTTCCGGGCGGGGGCGCAATGCGCGATCACCGCCAGCTATCAGGCCACGCCGGCAGGTTTTGCCGCGCGCGGCCTGAATGAAGCGCAGTCGAAAGCGCTGATTGGCAAAAGCGTGGAGCTGGCGCGTAAAGCGCGTGAAGCCTGGCTGGCTGAGAACCCGCAGGCGGGTACGCTGCTGGTGGCAGGCTCCGTCGGGCCTTATGGCGCGTATCTGGCGGATGGATCAGAGTATCGTGGCGATTACCAACGTAGCGCTGAAGAATTTCAGGCGTTTCACCGTCCGCGCGTGGAAGCGTTGCTGGATGCCGGGGCCGATCTGCTGGCCTGTGAAACCCTGCCGAATTTTACCGAGATTGGCGCGCTGGCTGAGCTGTTGACCGCGTATCCGCGTGCCAGGGCGTGGTTCTCGTTTACTCTGCGCGACAGCGAGCACCTGAGCGACGGTACGCCGCTGCGTGACGTGGTGGCGTTGCTGGCGGGTTATCCGCAGGTGGTGGCGTTAGGCATCAACTGTATTGCGCTGGAAAAGACCACCGCCGCATTGCAGCATCTGCACGGCTTAACGGCACTGCCACTGGTGGTGTATCCGAATTCGGGCGAGCATTACGATGCGGTAAGTAAAACCTGGCACCATCACGGTGAACATTGCGCGCGGCTGGCCGATTATTTGCCGCAGTGGCAGGCCGCTGGCGCACGGTTGATCGGCGGGTGCTGTCGCACCACGCCGAAGGATATTGCCGCGCTAAAAGCGTGAAGCTGAGAATTTATCAGGCCTACATCGTTCACTGTAGGCCTGATAAGCGCAGCGCATCAGGCATTGCCGGATGGCGGCACAAGCGCCTTATCCGACCTACAAAGCAACAAAATCTTATGCCGCATCTGCCAGCACAAACATGCCGTACGGGTGGATTTCAAGGTAGTACTGCTCGCCGACGTCCGGCTGCAGGCGCGTGGCGTTGACCTGTAACAAGATCTCCTGTCCATGCCACTCCACCGTGACTTCATATTGAGGGCCCATATAGGCGACATGGCGGATCGCGCAGCGCTGGCTCTCCTCGCCGCGATCGCTGAGCGTGATCGCTTCCGGGCGCACGCCGACCATCCCTTCTCCGTGATCGTTAAAGTGCGGCGGTCGCGGCAAACGATAGCCGTAGATATCAACGTATCCTGCGCTAAAGGTGGCCGGAAACAGGTTGGCATCGCCCATGAAACTCGCCATAAAACGTGAGGCCGGCTGACGATAAAGATCCTGCGGCGTACCGATCTGCATGATGTGTCCTTTATTCATCACCAGTACGGTATCGGAAACCGCAAAGGCTTCGCTCTGATCGTGTGTAACGTACAGCGAGGTGATATCAAACTGCTTTTGAAGCTCGCGGATCTTGTCGCGCATACTGCGACGCAGGTTGGCGTCCAGGTTGCTCAGCGGCTCATCAAACAGCAGCACCTTTGGTTTGAGGATCAACGCACGGGCCAGCGCCACGCGCTGCTGCTGACCGCCGGAGATCTGATCGACATAGCGCTCTTCGAACCCCTCCAGATCGACCATCGCCAGCGCTTCTTTCACCCGCGTTTTCACTTCGCTGCGCGACACGCCAAGCATCTTCAGGCCATAGCCGACGTTCTCTCCCAGCGACATGTGCGGAAACAGAGCATACGACTGAAACACCATGCAGATATCGCGTTGCTGAATGGAACGATGGGTGACGTCTTCGCCATCAATAAAAATCTGGCCTTCACTCGGTTTCTCCAGCCCGGCGACAAGGCGCAAAATGGTGGTTTTGCCACAGCCGGAGGGGCCGAGCAGCGTCACCATTTGCCCCTGCGGAATGGTGAGGTTGATGTTGTCGATAACCGTGTTGCTGCCAAATCGTTTAGTGACGTTGCGCAGTTCAACGAAATTTTTCTGAGTCATAGTGCGCTCCATTACGCCTGGTTTTTAGCTTTTGAACGGGAGGTACGTGATTCGCCGATCAGCCAGTCAAAGATGAAAATAATCGCCAGCATCACCACGATCAGAATCGAACCGTAGGCAATCGCCACCCCGTACTCGCCGTCTTCCACGCGGTTGAGGATGTAGGCCGTCGCCACGCGGGTATCCGGCGTCACAAGGAACACAATGGCGCTGACGGTGGTAATGGCGCGCACAAAGCTGTAGATCAGCGCCGAGAGGATCGCCGGGCGCAGCAGCGGCAGCAGGATATGCGTAATGGTCCGCAGGGAACCGGCACGCAGGCTAAGCGAGGCTTCATCCAGCGATTTATCGATTTGGCCTAAGCCCGCGATGCCCGCCCGAATTCCGACCGGCACGTTACGCATCACCATTGAGATAATCACGATGGCGGCGGTGCCGGTGAGGTACACCGGGGCGCTGTTAAAGGCCAGAATGTACGACACGCCCGCTACGGTGCCAGGAACGGCAAAGCACAGCATGGTGGTGAACTCGATGGTTTTTTTACCTTTAAACTGCTGGCGCACCACAATCCACGCGATCAGCAGACCAAAGATCGCGGTGATCGGCGCGGCAATCCCGGCGTAGAGCAGAGTGTCGAGCAGTGAAGGCCACGCGCCGTCGCTCATCCCCTGACCGAACAGTTTGGTAAAGTTCGCCAGCGTCAGGGTGTAGTCCACGCCCCAGTTAACGGTGAAACTGCCGTAGAAAATGCTGCCGTAGAGCAGGGCGTTAAAGGCAATCCACACCGCCAGCAGCGCAACTACGCTCCACACCAGCGTCACTGGCAGCGGCTGGACGTCGCCCCGGTAGGATTTACCGGAGACCGTCACGTAGGAGCGCTTGCCGATCCACATGTACTGCACACAGAATACCAGCAGCGAGAACAGCAGCAGGAACGCGCCCAGCGTACTGGCGGCCTGATAATCGAGCTGCGAGCCGGTGATATAGAAGTAAATTTGCGTTGCCAGCACGTCGAAGTTACCGCCGAGCACCAGCGGGTTACTGAAGTCGGCCAGCGACTGTACCACCACAATCAAAAAGGCGTTCGCCAGCGCCGGTTTCAGTAGCGGGACAAACACGCCGTTAAAGGTCTGCCAGCGGCTGGCACGCAGGGTGTATGATGCTTCTTCCAGCGACGGATGAATGGTCTTGATCGCCCCGTCGAGGATCATAAACGCCATCGGCGTAAAGGCCAGCACCTGCGCCAGCCAGATGCCGGTAAAACCGTACAGCCAGTTGGTGTTGGTTAAGCCGAACCAGTCGACCATAAATTCGGTGATGTAACCAGAGCGACCCATCATCAGCGTAACGCCTAAACCGACGACAAACGGCGGGGTAACGATCGGCAGAATCGAGAAGATACGTCCGATGATGGCGCTACGTCTGGCGATACGGGTCGTGTAGATAGCCAGCACCAGGCCAAAGAAGGTACAGCCGACGCCGACGGCAATCGACAGCATAATCGAGTTGAAGATCACCTGAATGATATGCGCCTGCGACAGCACATTCATAAACGCCAGTGGCGCAAATTCCCCGGCGTCGTTGGTGAACATCGGAATGAAAATAGCGATGCTTGGCCAGACGATAAAAATACCGATCAGCGCGACAATGGCGGTCAGCGAGCCGATGACGAAACGGTCGCCGCCCAGCCATTCAAGACGGGTAAGCGCCAGGGTCATAATTGCGCCCAGCGCCACAAACAGCACGATGGTGGCATAGCCTAAGCCACGACCTTCAAGCGTGGCGCTGGCGACGATAAAGGCCATGCAGAAGAATGCCCAGCCTGCGTCAAGATAATGGCGGCCGCGCTGTTCGCGTCTGGCTTCATGGAACGGGCGTACCAGCAGCAGGCTCGGTAGCAGATACCATAACCAACTGATATTGAATTGTGACCAGCCGTAGGCGGCGAGTATTTCTTCGCTCGTCGACTCCAGCAGACCGTAGTCCAGGCTCCAGCTTGGCAGCAGGGCAAACGCCAGCCAGCCGAGCAAAACCCAAAGAAATATCGCATCCCGTTTTTTCACGGGATGGAGTGCAAGTGTGTGTGACATAGCGGTTCCGGTATTTCAGGCCGGGCGGGCGCTTACGCCGCACCCGGCAAATGAACGCAACGTGGGCTTATTTACCCATCTTCACTTCGCTAACCCACTTATTGATCAGGGCTTTACGTACGTCGGTCGAGCCGTACTTATCCATGTCGTAGTTGATAAGCTTCAGGTCGTCGAGCTTCAGCGAGTTCGGCGAGGTCTCGGCGGTGGTGTTGGTCAGGATCTGATAGGATTTACCTTTCTTCCATGCCAACTCCTGGGCGTCTTTCGACAGCACCCAGTCAACGAACAGTTTGGCGTTGTCGAGGTTACGCGCGCCTTTCAGGATGCTGACGCCGCCAATTTCATAGCCGGTGCCTTCGCACGGGGAGATCAGCTCCAGCGGGGCACCCTGTTCTTTTTCCAGCGAGTAGTCGTGCAGGAAGCCAATGCCGATCGCCGTTTCGCCACGGGCGGCATTACGCGCCGGAGCAATGCCGGATTTGGTGTACTGGGAGACGTTGGCGTTGAGCTGTTTCAGGTAATCAAAAGCCTGATCCTCACCCCAAAGCTGAGCGAAGGTCGCCAGCGCGGTGTAGGCGGTGCCTGAACTCTGTGGGTCAGCAATCTGGATTTCCCCTTTGTATTCTGGTTTGGTCAGATCCTTCCAGCATTTCGGTACCGGCAGGTTTTTCTCTTTCAGGCGTTGAGTATTAACGCCAAAGCCCAGAATACCGACATACACCGCCGAGGAGAGGTTACCCTTTACTTTCGCCGGATCGCGGAACTTCTCCATGATCTGCGCGAGGTTAGGCGATTTGTACGGCTGCAGCAGGCCCATTTCACCGGCCTGGGATTGTGGATCCAGCGTACCGCCGTACCACACATCCGCCTGCGGATTTTTCTTCTCGGCATCGACCTTCGCCAGCGTGCTGCCGGAGCCGTTACGAATAAATGAGGTTTTCACATCATATTTGTCGCCGAAGGCTTTGGTTTCGGTTTCGCACATCTCGTTGGTGGCGCTGCAATACACCACCAGACGTCCTTGAGCTTGTGCCGCACTGCTGAAGGCCGCCAGCGTCAGAGCGGAGGCAATCAGGGTAGAGGTAAGCGTCAGTTTCATTGTTTTATCCTTTGACTGAGAGAAGGGGTAATGCCCGCAATGAGCAATGGCATCAGCAATAAACCCATAAAAACAGCGGCAACCGAGAGCAAACTGAACATTCCCGACCAGCCGTAGTGTTCTATGACCAGCGACAGCGGCCAACCCGCCAGCGCGGCCCCCAGATAGGCGAACAGCCCGAGAAAACCGGTGATTGAACCTGCCGCCGCTTTGTGTCCGCATTCGACAGCAGCCAGACCAATCAACATCTGCGGGCCAAACACAAAAAAGCCCACGGTAAAGAAACAGACTGCCAGCAGCGCATAGTGGTGCACCGGGGCCAGCCACAGGGCGGCGACGGAGACCATCAGCCCCAGCGTGAACAGCAATATCATCGGCGCGCGCTGACCGCTGAACAGCAGATCCGATCCCCATCCGGCAAATAGCGCGCCGAGCAAGCCGCCGACTTCAAACAACATCACCGTGGCATTGGCGCTGAGTAGATTCACGCCGTGGCTTTCCGTCAGCCAGATGTTGCCCCAGTCGTTGAGCGCAATGCGGATTAAATAGACCAGTACATACGACACGCCAAGCAGCCAGATCATCGGATTTTTCAGCATGGTGGTGCGTAACATTTGCCACAGCCCCATCGGCGGGCTCTGCTGCTCCTGACGTAGCTCCAGCGGATCGTGCCGCCACTCTCCAACTGTCGGTAATCCCTCTTCCTGGGGCGTGCCTTTCAGTTGCAGGGTGAGCCAGATACCTAACGCCATGCTGATTATCCCTGGTGCCAGCATCGCTGCCTGCCAGCCCCACCAGAGGGCGGCAAAGGCGCTAATCAGCGGGATGATGGCCCCGCCGATGTTGATCGACATATTCCAGCAACCCCACCAGAAGCCGCGTTCGTTGCGCGAGTACCAGTGGGTCAGCAGGCGGGCGCAGGGCGGCCAGCCCCAGCCCTGGAAAAATCCGTTCAACGTCCAGACCGCCAGCAGCAGCGTCAGCGATTCACCAAAGGCGAACACCACGTTCAAAACACCAGTGGCGAACAGGCCGATTCCCATGAATGCGCGCTGCCCATGGCTGTCGTGCCACAATCCGGCGGCGAATTTCGACAGGCCGTAGGTCAGATAAAACAGCGATCCCAGCAGACCGATATCGCCTTTATCCAGCCCCAGATCCGTTTGCAGCGCCGGGAGTACATAGTTGACGCTTTTGCGCGTCAGATAAAATGCGGCGTAGCCAATCACCATGCACATCAGCAATTGTGGACGTAGCGTCCGGTATTGTTGGTCTGTTTCGCGTGCGTGCATGGCGGTCTCCGTTTGTGCTGACTATAGGAAAGTGAAAGCAAAAGGGGATGAGAGAAAGTCCGCAGTGACTAAGACTTTTTCCTGGTTAGCGGCTGGTTTGTTGCAAATTTGTGGGCAGGTTAACAATTACCCGCGTGCCGTGGTTCGATTCCAGCGTGAGTTCGCCACCGAGGGCGCTTACCCGCTCACGCATCCCCTGGATACCGAAACCGGGGATTTTTTCCGGGAGGATACCCACGCCGTTGTCATCGACTTCCAGTGACAGGCGGTGTTCCCGCTGGCGTAGCGTAATCGATACCTCGCTGGCATCGGCATGCTTACAGATGTTATTGAGCAGTTCCTGCATCAGGCGATACAGCGTGAAGCGCACCGTTTCATTTTCTGGCGTATTTTCCAGATGGTAATTAAATCGGCAGCGGATGCCCCGCTCGGCAAAGGCAAATTCATTCACCAGATGATACAGCGCATCTTTGAAAGACAGTTCATCAAGCGCGGGCGGGCGCAACTGGCGCAGAAGCTGGCGGGTGGAGTGGTGAATGCGCCGGGCAAGATCGTTGATCTGATTCGCTGCCTCAAGCGTTTGCTCGCGACCCGGCGCGCGTTTGACCAGTTGCGTCTGAATCTGGATGGCGGTGATGTTCTGGCCTATTTCGTCATGCAGTTCACGCGCTAAACTTTTTCGCGTGTCTTCCTCGGTACGAATCAGCTGTTCGGTCAGCGCACGGCGTGCCGCCAGTTCGGCTTCCAGACGCTGGCGATAATGGTGCAAGTTTTGCGCCAGATGCTGCTGGCGGCTGATGGCGATGCCAAGACCAATACCCAGCAACGCCTGCGTCGCGAGAAAAATCTCCAGTTCAAGAAGATTACTGAACCCCACGCCTATCTGCCGGGCGATGGTGATCATCATGCTGCCGAGCAATCCAGACAACACGCCGCCCTGCCAGCCGAATTTCCATGCCATCACCACGTTTGGTAAAAACACCACGATCAGCAGCAGGCGCTCGATATCCGGCGACAGTACCATTTGCGTGCCAATGCCAATAATAAAAAACAGGCTGCACCAGATGATAAGCGAGGTGCGCAGCGGGGGATTGGTGGTATCCAACCCGAGCAAATGATAACGGTGCTGTTGGCGCAGAAATTCATAGATCAGATAGACAAACGGCGTCAGCAGCACGCCGCCGGTAAACGACGCCAGGCCAATTAACGTTGTCGGGCTTTCGATAAACGGTGACAGCAGGGCGGTATTAAGCAATGAGGTAATTGTTACCGCGGCCAGCAGCAGTGTTAAGCGCTGCCAGTACAGGGGGAAGCGGTGCCAGTATGACTGACCGATGCTTGCCGGAAGAAGGCTAATGAATGGGGCTACCAGCAAAATATAGCCATTCAATAATTGCTCGCTGTGCAGCCAGAACAGCATCAGTACCGGCGGCAGCACCAGCGCGGGCCAGTAGCGGCGAGAAAGCAGAATCAACAGAGCAAGATAGACCCCGTGTGGCAGGAATAATGCCGCCTGCTGACCGTTGTGGGTCAGGTAAAACCCCAGCGTCCACAGCATCAACCAGCCCGATCCCCAGGCCAGCAGAATAAACAGGGAGATTACCCAATGACGAAGGTTACGCGACATTAATGCCCCGTCAGTAGCTGGTGGTCGAGGGCAAAATGCACCAGCTCAATAGTGCTGTGGCATTGCAGTTTGCCCAGCACGTTCGCGCGGTGGACATGAACCGTTTTGTGGCTAAGGTCGAGCTTAAAGGCAATTTCTTTCACGCTGTCGCCTTTGACCAATAGATCAAACACTTCGCGCTCGCGCGGGGTCAGTACCTCCAGGACCTGCGCGGGCTGCTCGCCGCCGCGTAACGCCCGCAGCGCATCGGCGCACAGATAATGCCCGCCCATACCCACCGATCGTACCGCCTGCACCAGTTCTTCGGGTCCGCAGCGTTTGGTCAGATAGCCGCTGGCGCCAGCGTCCAATGCACTTTGTACAAACGTCGGCGAGTCATAAATGCTGAGAATAATGGCGCGAAAACCGGGCTTCTGCGCCCGCAGTCGTTTTAGCAGGCTCAGGCCATTTTCATCCGGCATGGCGATGTCCATCACCGCCACGTTGACGTCATCATGCAGTAATGCAGGCCAGGCCTCCGCCGCGCTACTGAACTGACCGGTGACGTTGAGATCGTCTTCGAGACTGAGTAATTGCGCAAAGCCGGAACGCACCACCACATGGTCATCCACCAGCACAACATGAATCATGATATTGCTCTCTTGCCTGACAATAGCGTCTATGATGCCTGCCAGCGCAGCGCTGGCAATCATCCAGGCGCAGTTATGTAACGAATGTAACAAAATCGCAATAATTTACAGGCTGTGCAGCGAGAGTAGGCCTGATAAGCGTAGCGCATCAGGCATTGATTGCCGGATGGCGGCGCAAGCACCTTATCCGGCCTACGATTACATGCATTTTTGAGCTAACTATTGCCGGTTTTTTTCTAAAAACGCTTTGTTCTTAGCCAGAATTTTTAATTCCTTTATCAAAGTGGGCCGCAACGAAATACTGCCTCCTATAACAAGACAGGGGAGCAGACAATCATGGCTAATTCATCGCGTAACGCACTTCTTGCCGCACTGGCATTCATCGCATTTCAGGCGCAGGCGGTGAACGTCACTGTCGCGTATCAAACTTCCGCCGAACCCGCCAAAGTGGCGCAGGCGGATAACACTTTTGCTAAAGAGAGCGGAGCCACCGTTGACTGGCGCAAGTTTGACAGCGGCGCGAGTATTGTCCGCGCGTTGGCATCCGGCGACGTACAGATCGGTAACCTCGGCTCCAGCCCGCTGGCGGTAGCGGCCAGTCAGCAGGTGCCGATTGAGGTTTTCCTGCTGGCATCAAAGCTCGGCAATTCTGAAGCGCTGGTGGTGAAGAAAAACATCAGTAAACCGGAAGATTTGATTGGTAAGCGCATTGCCGTGCCGTTTATCTCCACCACCCATTACAGCCTGCTGGCAGCGCTGAAACATTGGGGGATTAAACCCGGCCAGGTAGAGATTGTGAACCTTCAGCCACCGGCGATTATTGCCGCCTGGCAGCGCGGAGATATTGAAGGCGCGTACGTCTGGGCGCCTGCAGTCAATGCGCTGGAAAAAGACGGCAAGGTACTGACTGACTCGGAAAAAGTCGGTGAATGGGGGGCGCCAACGTTGGACGTGTGGGTGGTACGCAAAGATTTTGCCGAGAAATACCCTGAGGTAGTGAAAGCATTTGCGAAAAGCGCCATCGATGCGCAGCAGCCCTATATCGCCAACCCGGATGCCTGGCTCAAACAACCGGAGAATATCAGCAAGCTGGCGCGCTTAAGCGGTGTGCCAGAGGCGGATGTGCCGGGGCTGGTGAAAGGTAACACCTATCTGACTCCGCAGCAGCAAACCGCCGAGCTTACCGGACCGGTAAACAAAGCAATTATCGACACCGCGCAGTTCCTTAAAGAGCAGGGCAAAGTGCCCGCCGTAGCGACGGATTACAGCCAGTACGTGACCGATCGTTTCGTGCAATAAAGGGGACGCTGATGCTGCAAATCTCTCATCTTAATGCCAGTTACGACGGCAAACCGGTGCTTGAGGATATCAACCTGACGCTCGATAGCGGTGAACTGCTGGTGGTGCTGGGACCTTCCGGTTGTGGGAAAACCACATTGTTAAATCTGATTGCCGGATTTGTACCGTATCAACACGGCAGCATTATGCTGGCGGGCAGTAAGGTCGAAGGACCTGACGCAGAACGTGGAGTGGTGTTTCAGAATGAAGGTCTGTTGCCCTGGCGCAACGTGCAGGACAACGTCACCTTCGGTCTGCAACTGACGGGCATGGAGAAACCGCAGCGTCAGCGTATTGCTCAGGAAATGTTGCAAAAAGTGGGGCTGGAGGGCGCGGAAAAACGCTTTATCTGGCAGCTTTCCGGTGGGCAGCGTCAGCGTGTCGGCATTGCGCGGGCGCTGGCGGCCAACCCGCAGCTGTTGCTACTCGATGAGCCGTTTGGCGCGCTCGACGCCTTTACCCGCGAGCAGATGCAAACCCTGCTGCTGAAACTTTGGCATGAAACGGGGAAACAGGTGCTGTTGATTACCCATGATATCGAAGAAGCGGTGTTTATGGCCACGGAACTGGTATTGCTGTCGCCAGGTCCTGGCCGGGTGCTGGAACGACTGCCGCTTAATTTCGCCCGGCGTTTTGTGGCCGGAGAGGCGAGTCGCAGCATTAAGTCCGATCCGCAGTTTATCGCCATGCGCGAGTATGTGTTAAGTCGCGTCTTTGAACAACGGGAGGTCTTCTCATGAGCGTGGTGATTAATGACAAACCCCGCCGCCCGCGGGCGCTGAACTGGCGCTGGCCGTTCTCGCGCCAGATGACTTTAAGCCTCGGTACGCTGGCCGCCATTTTGGCGCTGTGGTGGACTTTGGCGGCGCTGCAGTTAATCAGCCCGTTGTTTCTGCCGCCACCGGGCCAGGTTTTGCAAAAACTCATCAGTATTGCCGGGCCGCAGGGGTTTATGGATGCCACGCTGTGGCAGCATCTGGCGGCCAGTTTGACGCGTATTGTTATCGCGCTGCTGGCGGCGGTGCTGTTGGGGATTCCGGTCGGTATCGCCATGGGGCTGAGTCCGACGATTCGCGGCATTCTCGATCCAATCATTGAATTGTATCGTCCGGTTCCGCCATTGGCCTATTTGCCGCTGATGGTTATCTGGTTTGGTATTGGTGAAACCTCCAAGATCCTGCTGATTTACCTGGCGATTTTCGCCCCTGTGGCGATGTCGGCGCTGGCGGGCGTAAAAAGTGCGCAGCAGGTGAGAATCCGGGCCGCGCAGTCGCTGGGGGCCAGCCGTGCGCAGGTGCTGTGGTTTGTGATTTTACCAGGTGCCTTGCCGGAGATTTTGACCGGACTGCGCATTGGACTGGGCGTGGGGTGGTCGACCCTGGTGGCGGCGGAGCTGATTGCCGCGACGCGAGGTTTAGGATTCATGGTGCAATCAGCCGGTGAGTTTCTGGCAACGGATGTTGTGCTGGCGGGGATCGCGGTAATTGCCGTTATCGCGTTTATTTTAGAGCTGGGTCTGCGCGCGCTTCAGCGCCGTCTGACGCCCTGGCATGGAGAAGTACAATGAGTGAACGTCTGAGCATTACCCCGCTGGGGCCATACATTGGCGCACAAATTACCGGCGCGGATTTAACGCGCCCATTAAGCGATAACCAGTTTGAACAGCTTTATCATGCTGTATTGCGCCATCAGGTGGTGTTCCTGCGCGAGCAGGTGATTACGCCACAGCAGCAGCGCGCGCTGGCGCTACGTTTTGGCGACCTGCATATTCACCCGGTCTACCCACATGCCGAAGGGGTGGACGAAATAATTGTGCTGGATACCCACAACGATAATCCGCCCGATAACGACAACTGGCACACTGATGTGACGTTTATCGACACGCCGCCCGCCGGAGCGATTCTGGCGGCGAAAGAGCTGCCATCGACAGGCGGAGACACCCTGTGGACCAGCGGGATTGCTGCTTATGATGCTCTTTCACAGCCGTTTCGCCAGTTGCTGAGCGGCCTGCGGGCAGAGCATGATTTTCGTAAATCATTTCAGGAATATAAATATCGCCAGACGCCAGAGGAGCATCGGCGCTGGCTGGAGGCGGTCGCCAAACATCCACCGTTATTGCATCCGGTGGTGCGTACCCATCCTGTGAGTGGCAAGCAAGCGCTGTTTGTGAATGAAGGGTTTACCACGCGAATTGTTGATGTGACGGAAAAAGAGAGCGAGGCGCTGCTGGGCTTTTTGTTCGCGCATATCACCAAACCGGAGTTCCAGGTGCGCTGGCGCTGGCAGCCTAACGATGTGGCGATTTGGGATAATCGCGTGACGCAGCACTATGCCAACGCGGATTATCTGCCGCAGCGGCGCATTATGCACCGGGCGACAATTCTTGGAGACAAGCCGTTTTATCGGGCCGGGTGAATAACCGCTGGCGCTTCGCTGACCGGACCTGGCGATAACAGGCCGGATAAGGCGAAGCCGCCATCCGGCACAAGGTCAATTAACGCAGGATTTTTTTCTCAGCCAGATCCAGCGCAAAGTAGCTGAAGATCAGATCCGCGCCCGCGCGTTTGATCGAACCTAAGCTTTCCAGCACCACTTTCTCTTCATCGATAGCACCCGCCATCGCCGCGAACTTGATCATCGCGTATTCACCGCTGACCTGATAAGCGCCAATTGGCAATTCGGTGCGTTCGCGGATATCACGCAGAATATCGAGGTACGCGCCGGCCGGTTTCACCATCAGGCAGTCTGCACCCTGGGCTTCATCCAGCAGTGATTCGCGAATCGCCTCGCGGCGGTTCATCGGGTTCATCTGATAGGTTTTACGATCGCCCTTCAGCGCTGTACCTGCTGCTTCACGGAACGGGCCATAGAAAGAAGAGGCAAACTTAGTGGAGTAGGACATGATCGCGGTATCGGTGAAGCCCGCGGCATCCAGCGCCTGGCGAATCGCCTGCACCTGACCGTCCATTGCGGCGGAAGGGGCGATGAAATCTGCACCCGCAGCGGCAGCAACGACTGCCTGTTTGCCGAGGTTGGCAAGGGTTAAATCATTATCGACGCCGTGATCGCACAACACGCCGCAGTGACCATGCGAGGTGTACTCACAGAAGCAGGTGTCGGACATGACGATCATTTCCGGTACGGTCTGCTTACAGATACGCGACATGCGCGCCACCAGACCATCTTCTTTCCAGGCATCGCTGCCGGTGTCGTCGGTGTGGTGGGAAATGCCGAAGGTCATAACCGAACGGATACCTGCATTGGCAATGCGTTCAATTTCGCGCGCCAGGTGTTTCTCTGGAATGCGCATCACGCCCGGCATGGCGTCGATGGCTTTGTAATCGTCGAGTTCTTCTTCAACAAAGATCGGCAACACCAGGTCATTTAAGCTGAGTGTTGTCTCTTCAAACATAGCGCGTAGCGCAGGAGATTTGCGCAGGCGGCGAGGGCGATGGATTAGGTCTGTCATGGTATGCCTGATGTTTGTGGAATCGAAGGTCGCAGTATACCTGAACCTGAGGGCGGGTGGTTTACGAAAGTTGGCGTTATGCGAGTGAGGTTCCACTCTTAATAACCTCTTTTACATATATACTATTTATATTTTTGCGATGTTAATTATTTTAGATATCGATTGGTTTTAATCCTGGTTCAGCTTTGTTTAATGTTTAATTAAGTTGCGAGGGGGTGGTGGTATTTATTGCTTGCGTTTTTTATTTCTTTTTAAATGATAGGGTAAGTGTATGTATTGGAGTTTTTTATTATTTTAATGCTCTGAATTTAAAAGTGTTTTAATTCTTCTTATGGAATTTTCTTAATTGTCTTATTTATGGTCTGCTTTCGGACTTAAGGCAAAGAATAATTGAACCTTTCATCCATGACGCCGCATAATCCTTCCTGCGAAACATAAAATGTTTTCTTTGCATTGATAATTGATGGATCAACAATATTACGTCCCTGAGGAGGGATGACAAATGCACACCTGGAAAAAGAAACTCGTAGTCTCACAATTAGCATTAGCCTGCACTTTGGCAATCACTTCTCAGGCAAATGCTACCACTTACGATACCTTTGGTTTTCACGACGATGCGACCACATATAACACGCCAGATGCTGACTACATGACCTACAATGGTTATGTTTATAACAACGCAGCAACCGATAGCAGCTATTTCGACACCTCATTCTCTGGCGATACGGTGAATGGCGTTGTTTCGACGTATTATCTGAACCGCGATTATGCAGACGATACGGCAAATACCGTGAATGTAACCAATTCCACGATTCACGGTATGATTACCTCTAAGCAGGTATCTGGCTTTAATGATGCGATTGCGCATGACTGGGTTGACGGTGATATCTTCACATTAAATATCAATAACTCGACGATTGATGATGACTATGAAGCATTTTATTACACCGATACCTATCTGGATGGCACAACATCGAAGTCAGTCTACGAAACATATTCTGTAGCTGGACTGGGAACGGCGGTAACGCTGGATGTCGAAAGCGCTATCAATATTAGTAATAATTCACATGTTGCAGGTATTAGCCTGGAGCAGGGTGATACCACCAATGCGGCGTATACCACTGGCGCAACTCAGTGGGATAACACCATTACGGTAAATGACTCAACCGTCACGTCGGGTTCTTATACTGCTGATGAATCAACGGGGCACTTTGGTAACTCTGCAGAGCCGAGTGATTACAGTAATTCTTCAACTCAGGATGATGTTGCACTATCGTTCACAGATAACAGCGCTTCTGCTAATCGTATGGTAAACACCGTCACGCTGAATAATTCTCAGTTGTTAGGCGATGTTATGTTTACGAGTACCTGGAACAGCAATTTTGATTCCGCTGGCCATCTGGTTGATGGTTCTACTTCAGATTATACCCACGGCGGCTGGGATGATGACGATCAAAACGTCGATCACCTGACTCTGACGCTGAATAATACCAGTTGGACGGGGGCAGCCAATATTGACTATGACACCGTGACCCCTTCACAGTTCTATGATATTGCAGCTAACAGCTTAGATCCAAATGCGACAAGTTCTGATAACTGGAACCGTGTTAACAGTGCAAACTCCTTCCAGAGCGGTATATTTGATATCGCACTGAATAATGGATCTGTATGGAATACCACAAAAACGTCTCTGATTGATACCCTGGCTATCAACAGCGGTTCTCAGGTTAATGTTGCCGACGGTTCCAGCGTAACGTCTGATTCCATTACCCTGAACGGTGCTTCTACGATGAATATCGGCGAAGACGGCGCGGTTGATACCGATCACCTGACGATTGACACTAACAGTACCGTGACGCTGTCTGATGACGTCAGCTCTGCATGGTCAGGGGCTGCTTTGTATGCCAACACCATTACCGCAACTAACGGCGGTATGCTGAATGTCGAAACCAGCAATAATGGTGCTTCCAGTCTGTTTACCGCCGGTACGCTGGAACTGACCAGCGGAAATGTGGCTGATAACAACGGCAACGTGTACGCCGGTGTATTCAATATTAACAGCAACAACTACGTACTGAATTCAGATCTCGTCAACGATCGTACCTGGGACACCACTCAGGCTAATTATGGTTACGGTATCATCGCGATGAATTCTGATGGTCACCTGACCGTCAACGGGAATGGTGATATCAATAGCGGCGACGAAGCTGATGCCAGCAGCACCAGCGATAACGTTGTTGCTGCAACCGGTAACTACAAAGTTCGCATTGATAACGCAACGGGTGCAGGTTCTGTTGCTGATTATAAAGGCAAAGAGCTGATTTACGTTGATGACGTAAACACCAACGCCACCTTCTCTGCAGCCAATAAAGCTGACCTGGGCGCTTACACCTATCAGGCACAGCAGCAGGGGAACACCGTTGTTCTGCAGCAGATGGAGCTGACGGACTACGCTAACATGGCGCTAAGCATCCCCTCTGCCAACACCAATATCTGGAACCTGGAACAAGATACCGTGGGTACTCGTCTGACCAACGCACGTCATGGTCTGGTCGATAACGGTGGCGCATGGGTCAGCTACTTCGGTAGTAGCTTCGACGCGGATAACGGCACCATTAACTACGATCAGGATGTTAACGGCATCATGGTCGGTGTTGATTCCAAAATTGATGGTAACAACGCGAAGTGGATTGTCGGTGCCGCGGCAGGCTTTGCCAAAGGAGATATGAGCGACCGTACCGGTCAAGTGGATCAGGACAGCCAGACTGCCTATATCTACTCTTCTGCTCGTTTTGCCAACAACCTCTTTGTTGACGGTAACTTAAGCTACTCTCACTTCAACAACGATTTGTCTGCCAGCATGAGCAACGGTCAGTATGTTGATGGTAGCACTTCTTCTGATGCCTGGGGCTTTGGCTTGAAACTGGGTTATGACCTGACGCTGGGTGACGCTGGCTACGTAACGCCTTATGGTAGTGTATCCGGCCTGTTCCAGTCTGGTGATGACTATAAGCTGAGCAACGACATGAAAGTTGACGGTCAGTCTTATGACAGCATGCGCTATGAACTGGGGGTTGATACAGGTTATACCTTCGCGTACAGCGATGACCAGGCGCTGACCCCGTTCTTCAAACTGGCCTATGTTTACGATGACTCGAACAACGATTCTGACATAAACGGCGACTCTATCGACAATGGCGTAGAAGGTTCTGCGGTACGTGTCGGACTGGGTACGCAGTTCAGCTTTACCAAAAACTTCAGCGCGTACACCGATGCTAATTATCTCGGTGGTGGCGATGTCGATCAAGACTGGTCTGCAAATGTTGGTGTTAAATATACCTGGTAAGAAATCTATCGCAGAGAAAAAATAATTTAATCTGGAAAATGCCCGTCACGGATTTGACGGGCATTTATTGCAAGGAACGAGCAATGTTATCTACGAATAAACCTCTTCCTGAATTTAGTAAGCTTGATAAATGTTTATCGAAATATGGCAAGCACTTTGAATGTGATAACGATAAAGAAACTATATATTCCAGTGAGGTAAATAACGATGATACCGTTATTATTTTAAGCGGTGTAGTTTCCCTGAGACGCGGGGAGAATGTACTCGTCGGCATTGCGCAGGCACCATTTATTATGGGGCTTTCAGATGGTGTGATGAAAACCGATGTACAATACAGGTTAATGACCGAAAGTTATTGTACGGGATATCATCTTCCTGCCTTACAAACGATTAATATAATTGAACAATGCCAGCTTTGGCGCGAAGCATTCTGCTGGTTGGCCTGGCAGAACCGCATGCTTGAAATGCGCGATCTGCAGCTGATTGGTAATAACTCCTACGATCAGATCCGCGCGACGTTGATATCCATGACGAAATGGGACGAAGGCCTGCGTTCGCGTATCGGCGTTATGAACTATATTCACCAACGCACACGAATTTCACGCTCAGTTGTCGCTGAGGTCCTCGCGGCATTGCGTAAGGGTGGTTACATTGAAATGAATAAAGGCAAACTGGTGAGCATTAAACGTTTGCCTTTTGAGTATTGAATCAGGATGCGGGAATAACCTGCGGTTTGTTTCCGCTCAACTCTGTGACCAGATCGTTAATACCGTCACTCATATTGGTAAAGCGCGTCAGCGGAGAACGGGTCACCACGACAAATGCCCCAACGTTTTTCTGCGGGATCATTGCCATATAGGTAATAAAACCACCGCCACCACCGGTTTTTTGAATAATTCCCGGGCGGCCATTCTTCGGTGCCATATACACCCAGCCCAAACCAAGCGCATCGGCTTTGCCCGGAACGTCCATCCCTATCACTTTGGTTAACTGCGTACGCTGATAAATCAGCGTCTGCATACGGTCGGCTTGCTGGCTGCGATGATAAAAATCAGAAGAGAGATACTGTTGCATCCAGCGCATCATATCGCCGGGCGTTGAATAGACGCCGCCGCTACCCATTGCCGCCAGGGTATTGTTACAAGGGCTGGCGCCTTTTTCCGCGACCATCAGACGTCTGCACTGATCCGGGGATGGGGTAAAGGTGGTGTCTTTCATTCCCAGCGGTCGGGTGATTTTTTCTTCAAACACCTGCGGATAAGGCTTACCGGCGGCTGTCCCCAGCGCGTCGGCCAGCAGGTCGAATGCCAGATTTGAATAAGAAGCCTGCGATCCTGGCGCGGCTTTAAGCGTGGCGGTTGAGAGATAGCTCCAGCGTTGTTCGCGGGTTGGCCAGACAAACACCGGGCGATGTGCTGCGCCGCCAGGCTGTTCCCGCGGCAGCGCGCTGGTATGCGTCGCCAGATTCACCAACGTGATTGGCGTTCCCTGATAAGTCGGCACGCGTGCGCCAGGTGGTGCATATTTACTCAAGGGATCGTTGAGTTTAACCGTGCCCTGATCGAGTAATTTCACCAGCACTTCGCTGGTCATTAATTTAGTGATAGAGGCAATGCGAATCACGGAATCCAGTTGTGGATGAACATTATTGCCGGGGCGCGTTTCGCCGAAGCTACGAAATACGCGTTGATTACCATCAATCACCACGAGCGCCATCCCCGTAGCACCACTGCCGTAAAATATATGGTCGGCATAACGATCGACGATATCTGAGGCGAAGACCGGATCGGTTATAGGCTGTGCCGCCTGGACAGATGTCAATGACGCCGCACACAGCGCGGCAGAAAAAAGCAGACTACGTTTCAACGGTGGTGTCCATGAGTTAGAAAAAGTGAAAAAGGATGTCGTGCGTATGCGTATTTATACTACTCAACGGCGTATTGCAAAGCGCTTATCAGCCAATAATAGTGTGAAAAACGTAACGATGAGTAAACGTGAGTGTTTCCCGGATTGTGGATGTTCGCTTTTGTGATCTCACGCTGTGATAATCTGCACATGCTGGAACGTTGTCGAGTGTGAAAACCACAGAAACAATTCTTCATCGCCGTGGGGCGAACTATGTGCCACGGTTTTGGTCACAATTGTCGGTTTCAGCTTGTGTTTTTTGGCGTAAGCCGTCTCGCCGCCGCATTTCCCGGTGGCAAACGCACAGCAGTCGTCATAACGATAAGAAGTTAGCAGGAGAGCACTATGTTTAAGTCTTTTTTCCCAAAGCCGGGACCGTTCTTTATTTCGGCATTTATTTGGGCACTGGTCGCTGTTGTATTCTGGCAAGCAGGTGGGGGAGCCTGGGTGGCGCGCATTACCGGCGCGTCGGGGGATGTACCGATTAGCGCGGCGCGTTTCTGGTCGCTGGATTACCTGATTTTTTATGCTTACTACATTCTTTGCGTTGGGGTGTTCGCGCTGTTCTGGTTTCTCTACAGCCCGCACCGCTGGCAGTATTGGTCCATTCTCGGCACCTCGCTGATAATTTTTGTGACCTGGTTTCTGGTTGAGGTCGGCGTCGCCGTCAACGCCTGGTATGCGCCATTCTACGATCTCATTCAAACCGCGCTCAGCGCACCGCATAAGGTGAAGATTGAGCAGTTCTATAATGAAGTGGGGATCTTTCTCGGCATTGCGCTGATTGCCGTGGTCATTGGCGTGATGAACAATTTCTTCGTCAGTCACTATGTGTTCCGCTGGCGTACCGCGATGAACGAACACTATATGGCGCACTGGCAGCATCTGCGTCATATCGAAGGCGCAGCACAGCGTGTGCAGGAAGACACCATGCGTTTTGCCTCCACGCTGGAAAATATGGGCGTCAGCTTTATCAACGCCATTATGACGCTGATTGCCTTCTTGCCGGTACTGGTTACGCTGTCGGCGCATGTTCCCGATCTGCCGATTATTGGACATGTTCCTTATGGGCTGGTGCTTGCCGCGATTGTCTGGTCGCTGATGGGAACCGGCTTACTGGCAGTAGTCGGGATCAAACTTCCGGGTCTGGAGTTTAAAAACCAGCGTGTGGAAGCGGCTTACCGTAAAGAACTGGTATACGGCGAAGATGATGCCAGTCGTGCAACGCCGCCGACAGTGCGTGAACTGTTTCATGCGGTGCGGCAAAACTATTTCCGTCTCTATTTTCACTACATGTATTTTAATATCGCCCGTATTCTGTACCTGCAGGTTGATAACGTTTTCGGTTTGTTCCTGCTGTTTCCGTCAATTGTTGCCGGTACGATTACGCTCGGTTTGATGACGCAAATTACCAACGTGTTTGGCCAGGTGCGCGGCTCGTTCCAGTATCTGATTAACTCCTGGACAACCTTAGTTGAACTGATGTCTATCTATAAGCGTCTGCGCAGCTTTGAACGTAAGCTTGATGGCCAGGATATTCAGGAAGTTACCCATACGCTTAGCTAACAAAAGGAGATGTTATGTCGACGGTTTCCCGTCTTTACCCCTGGTCCGGACTGGCAGCATTGGTGCTGGTGGGATGTAGTAGCCAACCCGCGCAGCCGTTAAAAAAAGGGGAGAAAGCCGTCGATGTGGCGAGCGTGGTGCGCCAGAAAATGCCCGCCAGCGTGAAAGACCGGGATGCGTGGGCGCAGGATCTGGCGAAGACGTTTGAAAGTCAGAAGCTGGCGCCAACGGTTGAAAACATCTGTTCTGTGCTGGCGGTCGCGCAACAGGAGTCAAACTACCAGGCTGACCCGGCGGTTCCTGGCTTAAGTAAAATCGCCTGGAAAGAGATCGACCGTCGCGCCGAGCGCATGCATATTCCGCTGTTTGTGGTGCACACTGCGCTGAAGATTAACTCGCCAACGGGGAAAAGCTACAGTGAGCGTCTGGATACGGTGAAGACGGAAAAACAGCTTAGTGCCATCTTTGATGATTTCATCAATATGGTACCGATGGGGCAGACGCTGTTTGGTTCACTGAATCCGGTGCATACCGGCGGACCGATGCAGGTCAGCATTGCGTTTGCCGAGCAGCACGCCAGCGGCTATCCATGGAAAATGGCAGGGACGGTCCGTCAGGAAGTGTTCAGCCGACGCGGCGGACTGTGGTTTGGCACTTATCATCTGCTCAATTATCCGGCGAATTACAGTGCGCCCATCTTCCGCTTTGCAGATTTTAATGCCGGCTGGTACGCCAGCCGCAATGCGGCTTTCCAGAATGCAGTCAGTAAAGCCAGCGGAGTGAAGCTGGCGCTGGACGGGGATTTGATTCTCTACGGCAGCAGCGAGCCGGGGAAAACGGAGCTGGCGGTACGCAAGCTGGCCGGGAAGCTGGGGATGAGCGAGAGTGAGATCCACCGGCAACTGCAAAAGGGCGATAGCCTGGCCTTTGAAGAGACTGCGCTGTACGAGAAGGTCTATAAGCTGGCGGAAGCGAAGAGCGGTAAATCGCTACCTCGTGAAATGCTGCCTGGCATTCAGTTGGAAAGCCCGAAGATCACGCGTAATCTGACGACCGCGTGGTTTGCTAAACGCGTGGACGATCGTCGGGCGAAGTGTATGGCTCAGTCATCGTTATGATGACGGCGGCGCCAGCGGATAATTGTCGCGACGGCGCCAAGAATCAGGCTACCGACCAGGAAAGGGATCAGCCCAAACAGGGTACCGACGCCTAAACCAATTTCAACGCGCGGGCGTCCTGTTTCTTGCATTTGCAACTGCATCAACTGCTCATAGATACCGGGTGCGTGGGCCAGCAAATTTAAAATCTGCGCGCCTGCCCAAAAGCAAAACAGCACAAATATGGCATACGCAATGTTGCCGGGCAGGGAGGAGGTATCCCGATGCTTGTCCTTAAACAGGGATTTTGAGAGCGTAAAATCAGCCATAAAGACCTCCGGAAATAACCTGCTTTTTGTGGCGTAATGCCTGTAACTGAGTGTGAGTCTGACAGGTGATTAGGAATGTCAATATCAGAATGTTGGTAATTTCAGGTGGAGATTATTCCTGGATTTCGGTTTTTCGTGGTGCGTCACAATTATTTAACCTTAAGTTAAATTGAGTTACATTTCAGAAATTACGCCTATGCCACAGACGCCCATGGGGAAATGTGCGAGGATGCTTTCCCATGTTGTATATCCACCGGAGCCGTTATGAACCTGCCTGTAAAAATCCGCCGAGACTGGCACTACTATGCCTTCGCTATTGGGCTTATCTTTATTCTGAATGGCGTGGTCGGGTTATTAGGCTTTGAAGCGCAGGGATGGCAAACCTATGCGGTGGGGCTGGTTACCTGGATAATCAGCTTTTGGCTGGCCGGATTAATTATCCGTCGCCGCGTGGAAAATGAAGATGATGAAGCGAAGGATGCCCAATAGTTATCAGGCATCCTGGCGGGTTTACATACTGGTTTTCAGCGCGCTATCCGCAGCGTGGCGCTCCAGCGCCAGTTCGATCAGACGCGTGATCAAATCGGTATAGCCTAAGCCGCTCGCCTGCCACAGTTTTGGATACATACTGATGTTGGTGAAGCCCGGCAGGGTGTTGATCTCATTGATCACAACGTCGTTGTCTGCGGTTAAGAATACATCTACACGCGCCATGCCGGCACATCCCAGTGTCTGGTACGCCTGAATGGCGATCTGGCGGATCTTGTCGTTAATCTCTGGCGCGATCGCTGCCGGAACAACTACTTTGGCGCCATTATCGTCAATGTATTTGGTGTCGTATGCGTAAAAATCACTGTTCAGCACGATCTCACCACAGGTGCTGGCCTGCGGATGATCGTTGCCCAGTACCGCGCATTCGATCTCACGGCCTTTGATCCCTTGCTCTACCACGACTTTATGATCGAACTCAAATGCCAGCGCGACAGCCTGGTTGTATTGCGCTTCACTGGTCACTTTGCTAACGCCAACGGACGATCCCTGGTTGGCGGGTTTCACGAACAACGGCAGACCCAGGCGGGATTGCACCTCAGCAAAGCTAATATTGTTGCGGTTCGCGCGAGTGAGTGTAATAAATGGCGCGATATTTAATCCGGCATCGCGCAGCAGACGTTTGGTTACGTCTTTATCCATACAGGCTGCGGAACCCAGGACATCAGAACCGACGAACGGCAGATTCGCTACGCGCAGCATACCCTGCAAAGAGCCATCTTCACCCAGCGTACCGTGGACGATCGGGAAAATAACATCGACCGTCGGCAGCGGCTGACCGTTTTGCGCATCGATCAACTGGTGCTCTTGTTTACCCGGAACCTGAGCCAGACTGGTCGCGGAAGGACGCAGCGCAATGTGCGCCGGATCGTCTGAATTGAGCAGATAGTTACTGGCATCGCTAACGTGCCATTGCCCTTGTTTATCAATACCTAACAGCACAACGTCAAAGCGAGTCTTGTCGATGGCATCGACAATATTTTTTGCCGATTGCAATGACACTTCATGTTCCGCTGATTTACCACCAAATACGATTCCTACCCGCAACTTTGCCATCTTAAAAACCCATTCCATGAATGCAAAGCACATACATTACCACGACAAAACGCAGGTTTCCTCGGCTTCTGGCAGATTGTTTGTCTGGGCAACAGGGGAATAGATACGCGCAAACGCGTTGATCCCGCATCAAGCATAATTCCCTGCTTGTATTGTGGGTTTGATGTGAGGCGTATCACAAATATGATGAGCGGGAAGATAAAATTCTAAACTGTGATATATCGCACCTGTGGATCCTTATTTGGCTAAGTAATTTGTTAAGCTGCTCGCAGTTTTCAGCTACTTATCGTTATGAGTCCTTATGGAATCCTGGAGAGTAAACCTTATTTCCGTCTGGTTCGGATGCTTTTTTACCGGACTGGCGATTAGCCAAATCCTGCCTTTTTTACCGCTCTATATCTCCCAATTGGGCGTCACCTCGCACGAAGCGCTCTCTATGTGGTCCGGATTAACGTTCAGCGTCACCTTCCTTATTTCAGCCATTGTTTCACCAATGTGGGGCAGTTTAGCCGATCGTAAAGGGCGCAAGCTGATGTTGTTACGAGCTTCGCTGGGGATGGCGATTGCGATTTTACTGCAGGCATTTGCCACCAACGTCTGGCAGCTTTTTCTGCTGCGCGGGGTGATGGGGTTAACCTCAGGCTATATTCCGAACGCAATGGCGCTGGTGGCATCACAGGTTCCGCGTGAACGCAGCGGATGGGCATTGAGCACGCTTTCTACAGCGCAAATCAGCGGCGTTATTGGCGGTCCGTTAATGGGCGGTTTTATTGCCGACCATATTGGCTTACGGGCGGTGTTCTGTATTACTGCTGCTTTGTTGGTGGTCAGTTTCCTTGTCACGCTGTTTTTGATCAAAGAGGGTGTGCGCCCGACGACCAAAAAAAGCGAACGCCTGAGCGGGAAGGCCGTCTTTGCCTCGCTGCCTTATCCGGCGCTGGTGATCAGCCTGTTTTTTACGACGATGGTGATTCAGCTGTGTAACGGCTCTATCGGGCCAATTCTGGCGCTGTTTATCAAATCAATGGTGCCAGACAGTTCGAATATTGCCTTTCTCAGCGGGCTGATCGCCTCAGTACCTGGCATCTCGGCCCTGATTTCCGCGCCCCGGCTTGGCAAATTAGGCGACCGTATTGGTACTGAGCGGATTTTAATGGCGACGTTGATGTTCGCTGTCGTGCTGTTTTTTGCCATGTCGTGGGTCACCACGCCATTACAGTTGGGGGTATTACGTTTTCTGCTCGGCTTTGCCGACGGCGCGATGTTGCCAGCGGTACAGACGCTACTGGTGAAATACTCCAGCGACCAGATAACCGGGCGTATCTTTGGTTATAACCAGTCATTTATGTACCTGGGCAATGTCGCCGGGCCATTGATGGGAGCAACAGTATCAGCCATGGCGGGATTCCGCTGGGTGTTTATTGCTACGGCGAGTATTGTACTGATTAACATCTGGCAGTTGGCCATCGCGTTGCGACGTCGGCGTCACGCGCGCTGACTTCCTGATAAACAACGCTGCCAGTCGGCGTTGTTTATCGATAATTCTGCATTATATCTCTATGTGATTATTCATAATCTTACCTTTTGATATTGAATGATTCTGCTTTACGTCTCATCTCTCCCTTATTTTGTGATGTGATTGTTTTCGCAAATAGTTTAATTTCTTCTAAAAATAAAACTTTTATCACCTAGGCAGTTATGAGCCTTAATGTTAACGTGGCTTATATTTTGTTAAGGGAATACGCAAATGAAAAATCTCGTCACTGAGTTGTTGCTTAAGCTCGCCCAAAAAGAAGAAGAGTCACAAAACCTGGCCGCGCAGGTTGAAATGTTAGAGCAGGTAATCACCGAAATGCTGCGCAATATGGCGTGGAGCGATCGGCAAATATTGCTGCGTCAAATTGAAGGGGCTCTGGCAGGTGTCAACCCCGTGCCAGCGTTTATGACGACCCTGCATAACGCTGGCGAAAGCGTGTCAAAACGTTTTGATTAATCTGTGGGACGTCCCCACAAATTATCATAAAAGTGTCACATCAAATACTTATAGTCGCTTTGTTTTAATTTTACCGTATTTATACATGGAGAAAATAAAGTGAAACAAAGCGCACTCGCTATTGCCCTGTTACCTTTGCTGTTTACCCCGATTATTAATGCAGAAACATCTACCGTAGCGGTTATGGATAATCGTGCCGCTCAGGGTGATATCACCACGCCAGGCGGCGCCCGCCGCTTGTCAGCCGATCAAACGGCGGCTTTACGCGAATCTCTGAACGATAAACCTGCCAAAAATATTATTTTACTTATTGGCGATGGGATGGGCGATTCAGAAATAACGGCAGCGCGAAATTATGCCGAAGGCGCGGGCGGTTTTTTTAAAGGTATTGATGCCTTACCGTTGACCGGACAATACACGCACTATGCGTTAGATAAGAAAACGGGCAAGCCGGATTATGTGACGGACTCAGCGGCCTCAGCGACGGCGTGGACCACCGGGGTTAAAACTTACAATGGCGCGCTGGGCGTTGATATACATGAAAAAGATCACGCAACAATTTTGGAAATGGCAAAAGCGGCAGGTCTGGCGACGGGCAATGTTTCTACCGCTGAATTGCAGGATGCAACCCCAGCGGCACTGGTTGCTCATGTGACTTCACGTAAGTGCTATGGTCCTGACGTGACCCGTGAAAAATGCCCAACCAATGCGCTGGAAAAAGGCGGCAAAGGGTCAATTACAGAACAATTGCTGAATGCCCGGGCTGACGTCACGTTGGGCGGTGGGGCAAAAACGTTTGCCGAAACCGCTGCGGCAGGGGAGTGGCAGGGCAAAACGTTGCGTGAACAAGCCCTGGCGCGCGGTTATCAGATGGTAAGTGATGCCGCGACGCTGGCTGCGATTACCGAAGCTAACCAGGATAAGCCGTTGCTGGGCCTGTTCTCCGACGGCAACATGCCGGTACGCTGGGAAGGTCCGAAAGCGTCCTATCATGGGAATCTGGATAAACCAGCGGTGACCTGTACGCCAAATCCAAAGCGTGATGACACCGTACCGACGCTGGCGCAGATGACGGATAAAGCGATTGAACTGTTAAGCAAAAATGAGAAAGGTTTCTTCCTGCAAGTGGAAGGGGCATCCATCGATAAACAGGATCACGCTGCCAATCCGTGCGGACAGATTGGTGAAACGGTTGATCTGGACGAAGCGGTACAGCGCGCGCTTGCCTTTGCGAAGCAAGACGGCAACACCCTGGTGGTGGTAACCGCTGACCACGCGCATGCCAGCCAGATTGTCGCACCTGATACCAAAGCGCCTGGTCTGACTCAGGCACTGAACACCAAAGATGGCGCGGTGATGGTCATCAGCTACGGCAATTCTGAAGAGGAATCTCAGGAGCACACCGGTAGCCAACTGCGCATCGCCGCTTATGGCCCGCATGCGGCGAATGTGGTCGGTCTGACCGATCAAACTGATCTGTTTTACACCATGAAAGCGGCGTTAGGGCTGAAGTAACTCTACCCCCGGTGACAATAGTTTTGCCGCCGGGTGGTATTTTTATCGTTAGCAGCCAAACTTACCTGTGTGTCGTCGTTCAGAAAAGGATGGTGCTATGAAAATTACATTATTAATGACGCTGCTCTTTGGACTGGTTTTTTTAACTACCGTCGGTGCTGCCGAGAAGACGTTAACCCCGCAACAACAGCGTATGACCACCTGCAATCAGCAGGCAACGGCGCAGGCTTTAAAAGGGGATGCGCGCAAGACGTATATGAGTGATTGCCTGAAAAACAGCAAATCTGCGCCTGAGGAAAAGAGTTTAACCCCCCAGCAGCAGAAGATGCGTGAATGCAACGTCAAGGCGACGGAGCAGTCACTGAAAGGCGACGATCGTAACAAGTTTATGAGCGCTTGCCTGAAAAAAGCTGCGTAGCACTTACGGGTGAGCAGGTAAAAACGCTCACCCGAAATTTCATACTCCCGCCAGCAGACCCCTACCTATAATTTGGGAAATTTGTTTCAGAATGTTCCCAAATACGATGAATGATGCAAACTTTTTCCAAAAGAAGGTCGTCGCGGATGAAGCGTTTATATCACTTCATCAAAACGACCACCAACGTTCCGGTCTGCGATTTGCCCGACGGATCAGGCTGCCGCGAGCGGTGGGATTGGGGGGGATGTTTTTCCCTATCGCGTCGGTATTAGTTTCCCAGCCTATTACTGGAGGCTGGTGGCTGTTACTGGTGGGATGGGCATTTGTCTGGCCACATCTTGCCTGGCAGTTGGCAAGTAAAGCAGACGATCCTCTGCATAGTGAATTTACCAATTTAAAAGCCGATGCCATCCTCGCCGGAATGTGGCTGGGCATTATGGGGGCAAACCTGTTGCCGTCCACGGCGCTGCTCATGATTACTTGCATCAACCTGATGGGCGCAGGGGGAATGCGAGTATTCCTCGCGGGCGTCGTGTTGATGGCGGTGTCATGCCTGGTGACGTTACAGTTAACCGATATTCCCGTCGCTGTTAGCAGCAGTCAACTGAGCGTGATGTTATCACTGCCGGTACTGGTGATGTACCCGCTGCTGTTTGCCTGGGTCAGCTATCAGACGATCATCAAGCTGGCGGAACATAAACGCCGCTTACAGGTGATGAGTACGCGAGATGGGATGACCGGCGTTTATAACCGACGTCATTGGGAGTTATTGCTACGTAATGAATTTGATAATTGCCGCCGCTATCAGCGTGATGCCACGTTGCTTATTATTGATATCGACCATTTCAAGAGCATCAATGATACCTGGGGTCATGACGTCGGGGATCAGGCTATTGTCGCGCTGACCCGCCAGTTGCAGATGACTTTACGCGGTAGCGATGTGATTGGCCGTTTTGGCGGAGATGAATTTGCGGTGATTATGTGCGGTACGCCCGCAACCAGCGCAATTGCGGCCATGTCGCGCGTGCATGAACGACTTAGTCAGTTGCGTTTATCCTGCGCTCCGCAGGTCGCCTTACGTATTAGCGTTGGCGTAGCGCCGCTGACTTCTGAAACTGAGCATTATCGGGAATGGTTAAAATCGGCGGATATGGCGCTTTATAAAGCAAAGAATTCCGGACGTAACCGCACCGAAGCGGCGGCCTGACGTCCGGTAATATTAACTCAGGATCGGCTGAGTTTTTCTGACTGTTCCATGCATTTAACCATCGCTTCAATCACTGATGAACGAAAACCGCGTTCTTCCAGGACGCGTACCGCTTCGATAGTGGTGCCGCCTGGTGAGCACACCATATCCTTCAGTTCCCCAGGATGTTTACCCGTTTCCAACACCATTTTTGCCGAGCCCATTACCGCTTGCGCTGCGAATTTATAAGCCTGCGCACGGGGCATACCGCCTTGCACGGCGGCGTCCGCCATCGCTTCGATAAACATAAAGACATAGGCCGGCGCAGAACCGCTGACGCCGACAACCGGGTGAATCATCGATTCTGCAATCACTTCGGCTTCGCCAAAGCAGCGGAAGATATTCAGTACGTCGGCCGTATCTTCCGGCGTTACTAAGGCGTTCGGTGTGACGGAGGTCATTCCGGCATTAACCAGTGACGGGGTATTAGGCATTGCGCGAATGATTTTGCGATCATGACCCAGCGCACGGGCGAGCTGATCGAGGGTAACACCAGCGGCAATCGAGACAACCAGAGAGTCTTTGTTCAGGCTGGAGGTGATTTCACTCAGTACCTTAATCATGATGCCTGGTTTTACGGCCCCAAAAACAATGTCGGCGATTTGCGCGACTTCTTGCGCAGACTGCGCTGCATTAATGCCATACTGGTCGTGCAACGCAGCGACTTTATCGGGGGAAGGGGTATAGACCCAGATTTGTCCCGGGAGAACCTGGCCGCTGGCGATCATGCCGCCAAGAATTGCTTTGCCCATATTACCGCAGCCGATAAAACCAATTTTTTTGTCCATCTTGTCACTCCCTATGGATGATATTCATTGTTTTATACCCGTCATACTTCAAGTTGCATGTGCGTTGGCTGCGTTCGCTCACCCGAATCACTTACCAGAGTAAGCTCATCGGGACTCACTCTCTTGCCGCCTGCCTGCAACCCGAATTATTTAGGGTAAATCTGGGAAAGCTAAGCTTAGCGCGGAATGAATATGTGCAGAAGGAGAAACAGCACTTTGCCTGCAAGTAAAAGCACGAGACAATGCGCGATTACACACGAGTGGGGAGAGATTATGACAATATGGGTGGATGCCGACGCGTGTCCGAACGTGATTAAAGAAATTTTATACCGCGCCTCTGAGCGCATGCAGATGCCGCTTATTCTGGTGGCGAACCAGAATTTGCGCGTCCCGTCTTCGCGTTTTATCCGTACATTACGCGTTCCCGCCGGGTTTGACGTTGCTGATAACGAGATTGTACGACAATGTAGCGCCGGTGATTTAGTGATCACGGCGGATATTCCGCTGGCTGCTGAAGCCATTGAAAAAGGGGCGGCTGCGCTTAATCCACGCGGCGAACGTTATACCGAAGCGACGATCCGCGAACGTCTGATGATGCGTGATTTTATGGATACGCTACGCGCCAGCGGCATCCAGACCGGGGGACCGGATAGCCTTTCTCCCCGCGACCGGCAGCATTTTGCGGCTGAGCTGGATAAGTGGTGGCTGGAAGTTCAGCGCAGAAAATAGTATCTGTAATTTATTTTTTACACTTTCATCCGTGTGAATTCTTGTTATAGTAGGGTTTAATTGACACCATCACTGTTTGTGTAATTTTTTCTTTACGATTTGGTGGTGTACTAGTTTGGTGATATGATTATATCTTTAATTGCATCAGATCCCGCTCGTCGGCGGTTCTCTGGGGAAATTCTGTGATGACGCAACCTCTTTTTCTTGTTGGCCCCCGGGGGTGTGGTAAAACGACAATCGGTATGGCGCTGGCGAAGGCCATCGATTACCAGTTCGTTGATACCGATCGCTGGTTGCAGTCGCACGTACAGATGACCGTAGCGGAAATCGTCGAAAGAGAAGGATGGGAAGGGTTTCGTGCCCAGGAAACGACCGCTCTGCAGGCCGTCACGGCTCCGACAACGGTTGTTGCGACCGGTGGCGGCATCATTCTGACCGAATTTAATCGTCATTATATGCGTAGCCACGGTGTGGTTATCTATTTAAGCGCGCCGGTATCGGTACTGGTGGATCGTCTGGAGGCTACGCCTGAAGAGGGGTTGCGCCCAACCTTAACCGGCAAGCCGCTGACTGAAGAAGTAGAAGAAGTGCTTGCCCAGCGTGATGTTCTGTACCGTGCAGCGGCGCATTATATTGTTGATGCGACCAATCCGCCTTCGCAGGTGGTGGACGACATTTTTGGGATACTGTCGCAGGCAGCGCCACGCTTACAGGGTGGTGTCTATACTTAAAGCTCATTCAGACAAAAGGAAGAGCTATGCCGACAAAACCACCTTATCCGCGTCAAGCAACCATTGTTACCGTTGAAAAGGGGACGCCAGGCCAGACGGTAACCTGGTATCAACTTCGCGCCGATCACCCGGAACCGAATTCGCTGATCAGTGAGCATCCTTCCGCTCAGGAAGCCATGGATGCTAAAAAACGCTACGAAGATCCCGATAAAGACTGATATTAAGCACTGTCCTGGCACGAGTCTGAAAAGTGCCAGGACGGGCGTGCATCACATTTTTTTAAATATCGCCGTATACAGTAAAAATTGAAAATTAAACAATAACAATACAGTACTGGAATGATTTGGAATCTTTACAAAATACACCGCCGATCTGCTGCTACGCTTTTGAGCGTTTGTAGCGCAGGTCAGCGCCCGGCAATTATTTGGGAATTCACAGCAAAGTAAGAAGACGGTGGAGCAAAAAATGGGTACGTCGTTGGCTATCCTCACGATTGGCGTGGTGCCGATGCGTGAGGTGTTACCGCTCCTGACGGAATATATCGATGAGCAGCACATCACTCACCACAGTCTGCTGGGGCAGATGCGGCGAGAGGATGTGATGGCCGAGTACGGCGTCTCTCCCGGTGACGAGCCGCTTTTAACGCTGCTCAGCGACCATCAGCTTGCCCATGTTTCGCGCCAGAAAGTGGAACGATCACTCCAGGGTATCGTAGAAGTACTCGATAATCAGGGCTTTGACGTGATCCTGCTGATGAGTACGGCCTCAATTGCCCGCCTGACCGCCCGTAAGAGTATGTTACTGGAACCTTTACGTATAATTCCTCCACTGGTCGCCTCGATTGTGGAAGGGCATCAGGTCGGGGTTCTTGTCCCCGTCACGGAATTGCTTAAAGCCCAGACGCAAAAATGGCAGGTGTTGCAAACGCCGCCAGTGTATGCCGTGGCGAATCCGATTCACGGTTCCGAACAGCAACTGATTGATGCCGGTAAAGAATTGCTTGAGCAAGGCGCGGATGTGATCATGCTGGATTGTCTGGGTTTTAATCAACGTCATCGCGATTTACTGCAAAAATCGCTGGATGTTCCGGTTCTGCTGTCCAATGTGCTGATCGCCCGGCTGGCTTCGGAATTGCTTGCGTAATTTTGCGTGACAGGTGCAACGCCAGCCCCCTATATTGGTTGTTAACTTAATCACAAGATAGGGCCAGTTGTATGCTTCAAAGTAATGAATACTTTTCCGGCAAAGTAAAATCCATCGGTTTTACCAGCAGCAGTACTGGCCGTGCCAGTGTTGGCGTGATGGCTGAAGGCGAATACACCTTTGGTACTGCGGCGCCTGAAGAGATGACGGTCGTCAGCGGCGCACTGAACGTGCTGCTGCCGGGGGAAACTGAGTGGAAAGTCTATGCCGCAGGGGACGTGTTTAACGTACCAGGCAGCAGCGAGTTTCATCTGCAGGTGGCAGAGCCAACATCCTATCTTTGCCGCTACCTGTAAGCGTAAAAATGACGAATGGCGACATTGAGCCGCCATTCGGTAAATACGGCTTAACGTTGCGCTTCGCCGCCTAATCCTTCTACCAGACTTTTAATCAGCGCCGCCAGTTCGCCCGTCATCAGGATGAAATCGGCATCAAAACGCTGAGCGTAGTCCTCACGGTCAATATCTTCGTTCTGATCGCGCAACTCGTCGCTAAACTTCAGACGCTTAATCGAGCCGTCGTCACACATAACGAACTGAATGCGCTGCTGCCAGTCCAGCGCCAGCTTGGTGACCAGTTTGCCCGCTTCGATATGTACGGCGATTTCGTCGCAGACCAGATCCTGTTTTTTCGCGCGGATCACGCCGCCGTCTTCAAGGATCGCTTTCAGTTCTGCTTCATCCAGCAACTGGAAGCCCTGCGCCGTTGTACCGGAGCGAACCCATTCGGTTAGCGTCAGCTCAATAGGGTTTTCCATCGTCAGCGGAACGACCGGCAGCGAGCCGAGGCTCTTACGCAGCAGCGCCAGCGTATCTTCCGCTTTCTTCGCGCTCGCACAATCAACCATGATCAGATCGTTAACGGTGTCGATCCACATCATCGTTTGGCTGAAGCGGCTAAAGGCGCGCGGCAGCAATGAGTGCAGAACTTCATCTTTCAGCGAGTCTTTTTCGGTCTTCTTAAGCTTGCGACCTTGCTCAGCTTCCAGTTTGAATATTTTGGCTTCCAGCGCCTGTTTGATAACCGGCGACGGCAGAATTTTTTCTTCTTTGCGGGCGCAGATAATAATTTGGCCATTGGCGGTATGCGTTAATGCATCGCTGTGCGATCCCATCGGCGGAACCCAGCCCATTTTTGCCATATCCTGGCTACCGCAAGGGGTGAACGTCATTGATGCCAGCTGTTTTTCCATCTCTTCGGCACGCAAAGAAACATCGCGGCTAAGACGGTAAACCATTAAATTTTTGAACCACAGCATGATAATTTCCACGGCCTTGTCGTTAAATCCAGCGGGCATGATAGCGAATTGTCGCTATGCTTGCATTGTTAATCGGGAAGAGGAGCAAACAGTGCGTATAGGTATCGATTTGGGCGGTACAAAAACGGAAGTTATTGCGCTTGGCGATGCAGGCGAGCAGCTTTTTCGCCATCGCCTGCCCACACCGCGTGAGGATTATCAGCAAACGATAGAAACCATTGCCGCGCTGGTGGAGATGGCGGAGCAGGCTACCGGGCAAACGGGAACCGTGGGGATGGGGATCCCTGGTTCAATTTCGCCTTACACTGGGGTAGTCAAGAATGCCAACTCAACCTGGCTTAACGGGCAACCCTTTGATAAAGACTTAAGTATGCGTTTGAACCGTGAAGTGCGCCTGGCGAATGATGCCAATTGCCTGGCGGTTTCTGAAGCGGTGGATGGCGCGGCGGCAGGGGAGCAAACCGTATTTGCGGTAATTATTGGCACCGGATGCGGCGCGGGTGTGGCGTTGAATGGTCGGGCGCACACGGGTGGCAACGGTACCGCGGGCGAGTGGGGGCATAATCCGCTGCCGTGGATGGACGAAGATGAGCTGCGTTATCGCCAGGAAGTACCCTGCTATTGCGGCAAGCAAGGCTGCATTGAAACCTTTATTTCCGGGACCGGTTTTGCCACCGACTACCAGCGTCTGAGCGGTAAGTCGCTCAAGGGCAGCGACATTATCGATCTGGTTAACGTGCGGGATGCTGTGGCGGAGCAGGCATTGAGCCGCTATGAGTTGCGTCTGGCAAAATCGCTGGCGCATGTGGTGAATATTCTCGATCCGGACGTCATTGTACTGGGTGGGGGAATGAGTAATGTCGACAGGCTATATCAAAACGTTCCCACGTTGATGAAGCAATTTGTCTTTGGCGGCGAGTGCGAAACGCCCCTACGCAAGGCGCTGCATGGTGACTCCAGCGGCGTACGCGGTGCGGCCTGGCTGTGGCCACAGGCGTAACCTGTTTTACGTCGCGGCTGCAACTTGTTGCACGCCGCGCTTCAGGTAGCCGTAAATCAGCAGCGATGACATGGCGGAGAACGACAGCAACGCAGCCGGCAGCGTCACATAGTTGTAGGCAAAGCCCAGCGTCAGCATCATACCGCCGCACCAGGCGCCAATTGCGCTACCGAGGTTAAAGGCAATTTGTCCGCCTGCCGCGCCCAGTAGTTCACCTCCTTTGGCATTTTGCAGCAGCAAAATTTGCAGCGGCGCCGACAGGGCGAACAGGCCCGCGCAGCAAATAAAGGCGAAGGTCAGCGATGCGGCTTTGATACCGCCAAAAACAAAAAGCAGCAGCAGAACCAGCACAATGATGAAGTCGGTTATTACCGCAATGCGCAGCGGCGTATAGCGGCCAGAAAGCCGACCGCTCAACAGATTCCCTAATACCATCCCCAATCCCACCAGCATCATGATGAAGGTCATCAGCGCTTCGGAAAAGCCGGAGATGTACATCATGTACGGCTTGACGTAGCTGAACCAGGCGAAAATCCCGGCGTTGCCAAACATGGTGGCGGAAAAGATCAGCCACGGGGCGGGGCTTTTCAAAAAGTGAAATTGCTCGCGCAGATTCCCTTTCGCTTCATCGCTGATGTTGGGCACCCAAAAAGCTATCGAGACAATAACGGCGATATTAAAGACGGCAATCAGCAGGAACGTATAGCGCCAGCTAAATTCCTGGCTCAGCCAGGTACCGACGGGAATGCCAATCAGATTGGCAACGGTCATCCCTGAAACCATGCCCGCGACGGCGGCGGTGACTTTTCCTGGGCGCGCCAGCTTCGACAGAATAATAGCTCCAACGCCAAAAAATGCGCCGTGCGGGAAGCCGGAAACCAGCCTGCCCACCGCCAGCATAAAATACGAGGAGGAAAGGGTGAAGATGGCGTTGCCAATCACACACAGCGTGACCAGAAACAGCAGAATATGCTTAAGCGAAAAGCGGCTGGAAAAGAGCGCAATAATCGGCGCGCCCAGCACTACGCCAAAGGCGTAAAACGAAATCATATGACCAGCGGCCGGGATAGAAATGCCCACGTCCCGCGCCAGCTCGGTGAGTACCCCCATGATGCCGAATTCGGCCATGCCCAGCCCAAATGTCCCCAGCGCTAAAGAGAAAACGACTTTTTTCATACCACCTGCCAACAAGAAAGACGCCGGATGTGCGTCATAGCGGCGAACGTTCGCCGCCAACAGAGATAGCTTGCGGATAAGCGAAGTGGAATGCCATTTCATATCCGTCTTTGAGTATGCAATATTGTGCTACATATTGTGCCGGATGGCTCCGGCCTGGAGATTTATACTGATCCCACCGCAAACAGCTTGTCGAGTTTGCTGTAGCCCAGCCCGTTGATTTTTTTAACCTTGATCTGCACCGGAATGCGTTCTTTCATCGCTTCAACGTGGCTTATCACTCCAATGGTTTTGCCGGTGGCGTTCAGCGCATCCAGCGCGTCCAGCGCGGTATCCAGCGTTTCGCTGTCCAGCGTGCCGAAACCTTCATCGAGGAACAGGGAGTCAATTCGCGTTTTGTGGCTGACCAAATCGGATAACGCCAGCGCCAGCGCCAGACTCACGAGGAAGCTCTCGCCGCCGGAAAGCGTACGGGTGTCGCGCACGGCATCGGCCTGCCAGGTATCAACCACTTCCAGCTCCAGCGCTTCGCTGGCCTTACGCTGTAACAGATAGCGACCATGCAAACGAGTGAGTTGGTTGTTGGCAAGCCACACCAGGTTATCCAGTGTCAGTCCCTGGGCAAACTTGCGGAATTTATCTCCCTCTTTCGAGCCGATCAGCGCATTCAGATAGCCCCAGTCTTCAACCTGCTGCGTGACGTTTTCAATCTCCTGCATCAGCGCCTGCTGCTGCTGGCGATGTTCAGTATCCTGTTTCAGCTGCTGGCGAATTTCGCCTTGACGCGTGGTATTTTCCCGTAGCTGCTGGGTGAGCTGCGCCAGCGCGTCGCGAAGCTGTTGTGCCGAGAGCGTGAGATCCGCCCCGGTTGGCAACTGCTGGTGATGGCTCGCCAGCGCCTGCTGAGCCTGATTAAGCAGCGTTTGTGCCTGCTGCTGCTGCTTTTCCAGCGATTGCTTTAACTGCTCCAGACGGCTAAAGGTTTCTTCATCCAGCAGGGCGGTAACAAAGGCGTCACGATCGGCAAAGATGCTGGCCTGCAGTGCGGCATCAAACTGTGCCTGAATTTCTGCGGCGCGCTGTAGGTCCTGCGCCTCCTGCTGTTGCAAGGTTTGCCACTGGCCTTGTAAAGACAGGCAATCGTCATGCACCTGTCGCCAGTTTTCCAGCGACAGATTCTCAGTACTTGCAGACAGCGTATCGCTCTCAGGCAGTGTTTCCAGCAACGGCGTGAGCTGAGCTATTTGCGCCTGTAACTCGGTGAGTTCGTTCTGGCGCTGCTGCCACATTTGCGCTTCTCTCGCCCGCTCACTCAGCCACGAATTAGCGTCATCTGCAGCAGGAAGGGACAGTCCATGGCGGGCCAGCCCGGCGGTTAACGTCGCCTGGCGCTGGTCAATTTGCTGCTGGAGCTGGGTAATCTGCTCGGTATGCGCCGTGATTTGCGCCTGCAGGGTATGACGCAGGCTCAACTGGTGAAGTTGTTGTTCGTATTCTTCCTGGGCGGCAAGCCACGGGGCGATATCATCCTGCGGTTGCAGCGTCACGCTAAGGCTGGTAGTGACTGTCTGCCACTCTTGAGTAAGCGCTTGCTCCTCTTGAGAAAGCGTCTGTGCTTCACGTTCATCCCGTTGGAGTTGCTGGGTTATGGCCTCAAGCTGACCGCGTAACGTTGAACCCTCATCGGCCAGGGTTTTAACCTCTTTTTCCAGTGCTTCACGTCGTGCCTGATTAACACTCAGTTCGAGCGTTTGATAGCGCTCAATCGCTGGATGCGTGGTGGAGCCGCACAGCGGACAAGGCATGCCGGATTGCAATAATGCCCGCTGGCTTTCCAAATCTTTGATGCGGGCTTCCTGCTCACAAATGATCCTCACATCGGTAAGCTGCTGATTTTTATCTTTATAGCGCTGACGTTTTTCGGCAAGCACCGCGTTGCGCTGCGTTAGCTCTTGCTGACGTTGCACCAGCGTCGCGCGTAACTGCGCCAGCTGCTTTTGCTTCGGGGCGATTTGCCCGTGCAGATTGCTCAGACGCTGGCGTAACGGACGGAGCTGCACATGTTGCGCCAGCGCCGCCGTGACCTCCTGCGGTGAAAGAGTCAGCGTGGGAAGCGCCAGCGCATCCAGTTTACGCGTGTCGTTTTCCCGTAACTGCTGCCACTGGTGTAGCTGGGCGCTGGCGTCGGAGTGTTGCGCCAGCAGGGCCTTCCACCCAGCCAGTTCGCTGCCCCACAAGCGGAAGCGATCGTGTTCGTTCAGCCAGTCGATTAACGTCTGCTGTCCAGCGAGCAAGGCGGTCGACTGCGTGTGCGCCTGCTGACGGATGCGCCCGCGCAGCGCTAAGCTGCTTTGTAAGCGAGCATTCACTTCCTGAATCTTCTGCCGCGTACGCGCTATCGTAGCCGTTTGTTCCTCGATTCGCTCCCAGTGAGGGCGTAACGCTCTGGCCGGTTGTGCCAGACTCAGCGCCGCCAGCTGTGGCTGCGCGTCTTCTTGCGTCTGTTTTGCGGCCTGTAACGCCTGTTGGTGACGGTTGATTTCTGCCTGTAGCTCATTTTGCCGAATGAGCCAGTTGAGATGCTGTTGCTGAGTCTGCTGGCTTGCAAGGTATTGTTTTTCCTCGTCAGTAAGTACCTGCAAACTCTCTGTCAGGGACTGCACCTGCTCCGCAGCGAGCAGAGCCACGCCGTTGGCCTGCGCCTGCAGTTTTTCCAGCTCTGTACGCGCTGCTTTATGCTTTTCAAACACCATGGCGGAAATTTGGCCGTAGATCTCAGTCCCCGTCAGCTCTTCCAGCAGTTCGGCACGCTCTTTCGGTTTGGCATTGAGAAATGCGGCAAATTGCCCCTGAGACAGCAGCATCGAACGGGTGAAACGACCATAATCCAGGCCGGTAAGTTCGGCGGTCATTTCCAGCTTGTCTTTGACTTTATCGGCGAGGATTTTACCGTCGGCGCAGCGGGCAAGTTCTACGCGCGGAGCCTGTAGGTTGCCTTCAGGCTGATTGCGCGCGCGGTTCTGGCTCCAGAATGCGCGATAGGCTTCGCCCCGGACTTCGAACTCGACCTCGGCCAGACACTCGGCGGTGTCGCGGGTCATCAGATCGTTTTGCGATTGAGACACGGTATTGAGCCGCGGCGTTTCGTGATACAGCGCGAGACAAATGGCGTCCAGCAGGGTGGTTTTTCCCGCGCCCGTTGGACCCGTGATGGCGAACAGCCCATTGCTGGCAAAGGGCTCAGCCGTGAAATCGACTTTCCATTCTCCTTTCAGAGAATTGAGGTTTTTCAAACGCAGGCTGAGAATTTTCATGCTTCGGTCTCCCCGGCAAGCGTGTGTAAGGTGGTGCTAAACAGTTGATTCAGGCGCTCGCGTTGCGATTCTTCGAGTTCTTCCAGCGCCAGGCGACGGGCAAAAACGTCCGTCACGCTCAGCTCGCTTAGCGTTTCACGTCGTTCATTCGCCATAATACGTTCGCGCTGTTCCCGGCTACGGCGCACCAATAACACCTCTACCGGTAAATCTTCGGTTAATGCCTGAATCTTACGCTGCATGTCGTGCAGATAGTCATCGGTGGTGATTTCGATATCTAACCAGACTGGCGGTTCCTGCTGCACACCGCGCCACTGCTCTAGTTGGGCGGTAATCGCGGCTAAATCACCTTTCAGCACCGCCAACGGCTGGGTGACCGGTACGGTGAGGTGTTCAACAGCGCTCAGCTTGCCGTTTTCGAAGCTCACCAGATGGACGCATTTGCTTTTGCCGCACTCGTCAAAACTGAGCGCAATTGGCGAACCGCAGTAGCGAATATGCTCTGTTCCGCCGATAACCTGCGCCCGGTGAATATGTCCCAGCGCGATGTAATCGGCGGGTGGAAAGTTTTGCGCCGGAAAGGCGTCCAGCGTGCCAATATAAATGTCACGTACAGCGTCACTTTTACTGGCGCCCACGGTGGTCAGATGCCCGGTCGCAATGATGGGTAGATTCTGGTCGCCGCGCAGCGTACAGGCGTCATGATATTGCTGTTGGTAATAGTCGGTGATAGCCGATAGCAAATGCTGCTGTTTCTCTTGTCCCGTTAGCCCGGCCTGGCTGGTAATGATGTCACGCGGGCGTAAAAAAGGCACCGGACACAGGATCGCGCCCGGCGTGCCGTCGCGTTGCGACAGCACCTGCGGCGCATGGCCAGCGCTGGCGATCACTGTGGTGTTGAGAAACGCCAGAATATCGCGGGATTCGTTGAGCGTGGCGACGGAGTCGTGGTTACCTGCCAACACCACCAGATGACAGCCGGTTTGCTGCAGATTAACGACAAAACGGTTATACAGCTCACGGGCATAGCTTGGCGGTGAGCCGGTATCGAAAATATCGCCCGCCACAATAATGGCATCCACCTGCTGGGATTGTGCCGTTTCCAGCAGCCAGTCGAGAAAGGCCTGATGTTCAGCGGCGCGGCTCTTGCTGTAGAAATTTTGGCCCAGATGCCAGTCAGACGTGTGAAGGATGCGCATAAGAGTTCCATGACGATAAAACAGTGGCGGGGATTATAACCCTGCAAGGACGGTAATATCTTGTTTAAGGGCTGTCATAATTCGCGGGGCTGCGTTAAACCTGGACTATCTTTTCATAAATCTGTCATAAAACTGACGCATAATGGCACCGTATTGATGGCAAACGATTTAATTATAAACAGGGCAAATCATGGCGAGACGTATTCTGGTCGTAGAAGATGAAGCTCCAATTCGTGAAATGGTCTGCTTCGTGCTCGAGCAAAACGGTTTTCAACCCGTAGAAGCCGAAGACTATGACAGTGCTGTGAACCAACTCAATGAACCCTGGCCGGATCTCGTCTTGCTTGACTGGATGCTACCCGGCGGCTCGGGCCTACAGTTTATTAAACATCTCAAGCGCGAAGCGATGACGCGGGATATTCCCGTCATGATGCTGACGGCGAGGGGAGAAGAGGAAGATCGCGTACGGGGTCTGGAAACGGGCGCGGATGATTATATTACCAAGCCGTTTTCTCCCAAGGAGCTGGTGGCGCGTATTAAAGCTGTTCTGCGTCGTATTTCCCCCATGGCGGTGGAAGAGGTTATTGAGATGCAGGGGCTGAGCCTTGACCCAACCTCGCATCGCGTGATGACCGGCGAGGATCCATTGGATATGGGGCCGACAGAATTCAAACTGTTGCACTTCTTTATGACCCACCCTGAACGCGTCTATAGTCGTGAGCAATTACTCAATCATGTCTGGGGTACCAATGTGTACGTGGAAGACCGGACAGTGGATGTGCATATCCGCCGCTTGCGTAAAGCGCTGGAGCACAGTGGACATGATCGTATGGTGCAGACGGTTCGTGGGACGGGATATCGTTTTTCGACCCGCTTCTGACTGACATGAATTTAGGCCTGACGGATTAGGCTGTTAATGGAGTAAGACGTTTGCTAGAACGATTGTCATGGAAAAGGCTGGTACTGGAGCTGATCCTCTGCTGCATACCGGCGTTTATCCTTAGCGCTTTTTTTGGTTACCTGCCCTGGTTTTTGCTGGCGTCGGTAACCGGCCTGCTTGTCTGGCATTTCTGGAATTTATTACGCTTGTCCTGGTGGTTATGGGTCGACAGAAGCATGACTCCGCCGCCGGGGCGCGGAAGTTGGGAGCCGTTGCTGTATGGGCTGCATCAAATGCAACTGCGCAACAAAAAGCGCCGTCGGGAACTGGGTAATCTGATTAAACGTTTTCGCAGTGGGGCGGAATCGCTACCCGACGCGGTGGTGTTGACGACTGAAGAGGGCGGCATTTTCTGGTGTAACGGCCTGGCCCAGCAGGTTCTGGGACTGCGCTGGCCGGACGATAGCGGGCAAAATATACTTAACCTGCTGCGCTACCCGGAATTCACGCAATATCTGAAAACGCGTGATTTTAGTCGGCCAATCAATCTGGTGCTCAATACCGGACGGCATCTGGAGATTCGCGTGATGCCCTATACCGATAAGCAATTGCTGATGGTTGCGCGCGATGTTACCCAGATGCACCAACTGGAAGGTTCGCGGCGTAACTTTTTCGCCAACGCCAGCCATGAGTTGCGTACGCCGCTGACGGTGCTACAAGGTTATCTGGAAATGATGCAGGAGCATCCGCTGGAAGGAACGACGCGTGAAAAAGCGCTGCATACCATGCGTGAGCAAACGTACCGCATGGAAGGGCTGGTGAAGCAGTTGCTGACGTTGTCGAAAATAGAGGCCGCGCCAGCGCTACTGCTTAATGAGAAGGTGGACGTGCCGATGATGCTGCGCGTGGTTGAACACGAGGCGCACACGCTGAGTCAGAATAATCATACGTTTACTTTTGATATTGATAGCCACCTGAGCGTGCGGGGAAATGAGGAGCAACTGCGTAGCGCGATTTCGAATCTTGTGTATAACGCGGTGAACCATACCCCCGCGGGTACGCACATCACCGTGCGCTGGCAGCATGTTGCCTCTGGGGCGGAATTTAGCGTCGAGGACAATGGGCCTGGTATTGCTGCGGAGCATATTCCTCGTTTGACCGAACGCTTCTATCGCGTGGACAAAGCGCGATCCCGACAAACGGGCGGGAGTGGACTGGGTCTGGCCATCGTGAAACATGCTCTGCAACATCACGATAGCCGCCTGAATATCGAAAGTACGCCAGGCAAAGGGACGCGATTTAGTTTCGTCATCCCGGAACGTTTAATGGCCAAAAGTAACGATTAACCCGTATTCGTAAGATAATCTTTCCAAAAGCCAGCGCGAGCTGGTTTTTTTATGTGGTCAATAGTTACATCCTGAATTTTGCGACGTTTGATTGTTTTTTGTTCGAACTATTACCCATACCTTTTTCCATGAAATGGTTTTTTGTGCTAACTGCATTTTTCATATCGCTATATTGTTCTGGTTTTTGGATCCCACCTTGCTTTAAAACGTTATAAGCGTTTAAATTGCGCTCCAGATGCTGTCATACCGACTGCATTTACGCGGTAAATCGAAAAACTATTCTTCGCCGCGCCAGGTCGGGAGTGTTTCCCGCTGGAATTGAGCAAAAATGCCGCTGTATTGTCCCCCAGGGAAAGGCAAAAATTTATTATTTTCAACACCACATCCACAGGCAGTAAGACTTTATGACCCATCAGTTAAAATCGCGCGATATTATCGCTTTGGGATTTATGACATTTGCACTGTTCGTTGGTGCAGGTAACATCATCTTCCCCCCAATGGTTGGTTTGCAGGCAGGCGAACACGTCTGGACTGCGGCTTTTGGCTTTTTGATTACCGCCGTTGGTCTTCCGGTACTTACCGTTGTCGCGCTGGCGAAAGTCGGTGGCGGTGTGGACAGCCTGAGTACGCCTATCGGTAAGGTTGCTGGATTGCTGCTGGCCACCGTCTGCTATCTGGCGGTTGGTCCATTGTTCGCGACGCCGCGTACCGCAACGGTCTCTTTCGAAGTCGGGATTGCGCCGCTGACCGGTGACTCTGCGCTGCCGCTGTTCATCTACAGCGTGGTCTATTTTGCGATTGTTATTTTGGTGTCGCTGTATCCAGGCAAACTGCTGGATACCGTCGGCAACTTCCTTGCTCCGCTGAAAATCCTTGCGCTGGTGGTACTGTCTGTCGCCGCGATTGTCTGGCCGGCAGGCCCGATCAGCAATGCGATGGAAGCCTATCAAACCGCAGCATTTTCGAATGGTTTCGTAAATGGTTATCTGACCATGGATACGCTGGGCGCGATGGTATTTGGTATTGTTATTGTTAACGCCGCCCGCTCGCGTGGCGTTACCGAGTCGCGTCTGCTGACCCGTTACACCGTTTGGGCAGGTTTGATGGCGGGTGTGGGCTTAACGCTGCTGTACCTTGCGTTGTTCCGTCTGGGCTCCGATAGCGCAATTCTGGTCGATCAGTCAGCTAACGGCGCGGCGATTCTGCATGCGTATGTTCAGCACACCTTTGGCGGCGCAGGAAGCTTCCTGCTGGCGGCGCTGATTTTCATCGCCTGTCTGGTGACTGCGGTTGGCCTGACCTGCGCGTGCGCAGAGTTCTTTGCCCAGTACGTTCCACTGTCTTATCGTACGCTGGTATTTATCCTCGGCGGCTTCTCAATGGTGGTCTCTAACCTGGGGCTGAGCCATCTGATTCAGATCTCTATTCCGGTGCTGACGGCTATCTATCCGCCATGTATCGCACTGGTTGTATTAAGTTTTACCCGCTCATGGTGGCATAATTCTTCCCGCGTCATTGCACCTGCGATGTTTATCAGCCTGATTTTTGGTATCCTTGATGGCATTAAAGCTTCTGCAATTGGCGACGTGTTACCGGCCTGGACCCAGCGTTTACCGCTGGCGGAACAAGGGCTGGCGTGGTTGATGCCAACAGTCGTGATGGTGATCCTGGCAATTATCTGGGATCGCGCCGCGGGTCGACAAGTGACCTCCAGCGCGCACTAATCACTGACAATAAGTTTTAACCACGGGGCTATTAATATGGCCCCGTGGTTTTTTATTGTGTTAACAGGTTAGGAATCGATGGAAAGTAATAACAAGCTAAAGCGTGGGCTGAGCACCCGGCACATTCGCTTTATGGCATTAGGTTCGGCAATTGGCACCGGGCTGTTTTACGGCTCTGCCGACGCGATCAAAATGGCGGGGCCGAGCGTGTTGCTGGCCTATATTATCGGTGGCGCTGCGGCATATATCATCATGCGCGCGCTGGGCGAAATGTCTGTGCATAATCCTGCAGCCAGCTCTTTCTCGCGCTATGCGCAGGAAAACCTCGGGCCGTTGGCGGGTTACATTACCGGCTGGACCTACTGTTTTGAAATCCTGATTGTCGCTATTGCCGACGTTACTGCCTTCGGCATTTACATGGGGGTCTGGTTCCCGGCGGTACCGCACTGGATATGGGTACTCAGCGTGGTGCTGATTATTTGCGCCATCAACCTGATGAGCGTGAAGGTGTTTGGCGAGCTGGAGTTCTGGTTCTCGTTCTTTAAAGTCGCCACTATTATCATCATGATTGTCGCCGGGTTCGGCATCATCATTTGGGGCATTGGCAACGGCGGTCAACCTACCGGTATCCATAACCTGTGGAGTAACGGCGGCTTCTTTAGCAACGGCTGGCTCGGCATGGTGATGTCGCTACAAATGGTGATGTTCGCTTACGGCGGGATAGAGATTATCGGTATTACTGCAGGTGAAGCGAAAGACCCGGAAAAATCTATTCCGCGTGCTATCAATTCCGTACCGATGCGTATCCTGGTATTTTACGTGGGGACGCTGTTCGTCATTATGTCTATTTACCCGTGGAACCAGGTTGGCACCGACGGGAGTCCGTTCGTCCTGACGTTCCAGCATATGGGCATTACCTTTGCCGCCGGGATCCTCAACTTTGTGGTTCTCACCGCATCGCTGTCGGCTATCAACTCTGACGTCTTCGGCGTGGGGCGTATGCTGCATGGTATGGCGGAGCAGGGCAGTGCGCCAAAAATGTTCGCCAAGACGTCGCGTCGCGGTGTGCCATGGGTCACGGTGATGGTGATGACTATCGCGCTGCTGTTTGCGGTTTATCTTAACTACATCATGCCGGAAAACGTCTTCCTGGTGATCGCCTCACTGGCGACCTTCGCCACGGTGTGGGTGTGGATTATGATCCTGCTGTCGCAGATTGCCTTCCGCCGCCGTCTGCCGCCGGAAGAGGTCAAGGCGCTGAAATTTAAAGTACCTGGTGGGGTAACAACGACCGTTGTTGGCCTGATTTTCCTCGTCTTTATCATCGCGCTTATCGGCTACCATCCGGATACCCGCATTTCACTGTATGTTGGTTTCGCGTGGATTGCCCTGCTGCTGGTGGGGTGGGTATTTAAACGCCGCCGCGAGCGTCAACTGGCTGAAGCACAGTAATTTTTTGCCGGGTAACGCGTCGCGTCGCCCGGCAATTTTCTCCTCCCCCGAACTCCTCCCCTAATAAACGTTAAGATGATGAGTGATCCTGCTCTTTGCTATGGCAAGGTGGCTTCATTTTCATCAAAGGGGATACGTGATGTTGAACGCCTGGCACCTTCCGGTTGCCCCATTTGTTAAGCAAAACAAAGATCAACTGACAATTACGCTGTGGCTGGCCGGGGAAAATCCACCTCAGCGGGTGACGCTACGCGCAGAAAACGATAACGAAGAGATTTCGCTCTCCATGCACAAGCTGCGCAGCCAGCCGCAGCCGGGCGTGACCGCGTGGCGAGCGGCGATCGATCTTGCCAGCGGCCAACCTCGTCGGCGCTATAGCTTTAAATTATTGTGGCCCGATCGTCAGCTGTGGTTTACACCGCAGGGATTCAGCCGTTTTCCGCCTGCGCGTCTGGAGCAGTTTGCTGTTGATGTGCCGGATAACGGTCCGCAGTGGGTAGCTGACCAGATTTTCTATCAAATTTTCCCGGATCGCTTTGCCCGCAGCCAGTCGCGTGAGCCGGCTCCAAACGTCTATTACCACCACGCAGCCGGGCATGACATCGTGCGTCGCGAGTGGGATGAACCGCTGACCGCTCAGGCCGGAGGATCGACATTTTATGGCGGCGATTTAGACGGCATCAGCGAAAAGCTGCCGTATCTGAAAACGTTAGGGGTGACGGCGCTGTATCTTAACCCGATATTTACCGCGCCGAGCGTGCATAAATACGATACCGAAGATTACCGTCATGTTGATCCACAGTTTGGCGGCGACAACGCGCTGCTGCGCTTGCGTCACAACACGCAACAGCAGGGCATGCGTCTGATTCTGGACGGTGTTTTTAACCACAGCGGCGATTCACACCCCTGGTTTGATCGGCATAACCGTGGGACGGATGGGGCGTGTTACAACCCGCATTCCCCCTGGCGTGACTGGTATCATTTCTCTGCCGACGGTGTGGCGCTTGACTGGCTGGGCTATGCCAGCCTACCCAAGCTGGATTTTTGTTCGCAAAGCCTGGTCAATGAGATTTATCGTGGGGAAGACAGTATCGTTCGTCACTGGCTGAAAGCGCCGTGGAGTATGGACGGCTGGCGTCTTGATGTCGTGCATATGCTGGGAGAAGGCGGCGGGGCGCGCAACAACCTGCACCATGTGGCGGGGATTACGCAGGCGGCAAAAGAAACTCAGCCTGAAGCGTATGTTGTGGGTGAACATTTTGGTGATGCGCGCCAGTGGTTGCAGGCGGATGCAGAAGATGCCGCCATGAACTATCGCGGTTTTACTTTCCCCATCTGGGGATTTCTGGCCAATACGGATATCTCCTACGACCCGCAATCTATTGATGCCCAAACCTGTATGGCGTGGATGGATAACTACCGCGCGGGTCTGTCGCATCAGCAGCAACTGCGGATGTTCAATCAGCTCGACAGCCACGATACCGCCCGTTTTAAATCCTTGCTTGGCAAAGACGTGGCGCGTTTACCGCTGGCGGTGGTATGGCTGTTTACCTGGCCTGGCGTGCCTTGTATTTATTACGGTGACGAGGTGGGTCTGGACGGTAATAACGACCCGTTCTGTCGTAAGCCGTTCCCGTGGCAACCTGAAAAACAGGACACTCATTTGCTTGAGCTGTATCAGCGGCTGGCAAAATTACGCCATCAAAGCCAGGCGTTACGCCATGGCGGTTGTCAGGTGATTTACGCCGAAGATAACGTGGTCGTGTTTGTGCGGGTGCTCAACCGCCAGCGCGTGCTGGTGGCGATTAACCGTGGTCAGGCCTGTGAAGTGGTCCTGCCAGCCTCGCCACTACTGCGTGTCACTCAATGGCAGCACAAAGAGGGTAACGGCCTGCTCGCTGACGATATCCTGACGCTGCCGGCGATCTCCGCCTCAGTGTGGATGGGTCATTGATACAAGCGCGCAATCTCCGGGCTCGCCAGCAGCGTTTCTCGCCACCAGCGCTGCGCCAGCCCGTCGCGGCTGTTACGCCATGCCATATAGGCCACATCTTTTTGGCGAAATGAGATGACCGTTTTTTCCACCAGTTCGCCTGTGGCAAGCCACGGGCTGGCAATGTGGCGGGGAAGAAATCCGCAGCCCATGCCGGCTCGCAGTAACATAACCTTACTGTGGAAGTCATCGACGCGAATCTGCGCCTGCTCGTCCATCAGATTGGTTTGCAGCGGATGGCAAAAGCGGGCGCTGTCGCTGATAACAATGGCCCGATGCAGGCACAGCTGTTCGTTTGTCAGGCCATCCGGCGCGGCGGCCAGCGGATGTTCGGGTGCCACGACAAATACATTATCCAGCGTGCCGAGCATTTTGTAGGACCAGGCGGCTGACGTTGGCGGTTCATTAATCGCCCCCAGAATGATGTCTGCGCCATTATGGGTCAGTTCCTCCCAGGAGCCTGCCAGCGTATGGTGGGTAAAACTCAGCCGGGTTTGCTTATTCAGCGCGTGAAATTCATCAATAATGGGCAGCAGCGTGGCGAAAGGGAAAGAGTCATCCAGCGCGATTGCCAGCTCTTTTTCCCAGCCTGAACTCAGCTGTACCGCCTGCTTTTCGAGATCTTTGGCCGCACTCAGCAGCAAACGTCCCTTTTCCAGCATCATCAGCCCGGTGTCGGTAAATTTCGCCCGGTGCCCGGAGCGGTCAAGCAGCTCAATATTCAAATCGCTTTCCAGCTTCTGAATCATATAGCTGAGTGCCGCAGGGGTTTTAAACAGCGATTCGGCTGCTGCGGCAAATGAACCCTGTTTGTCGAGTGCGTCGAGGATTAGCAAAACATCCAGATTGATGCGCATAAGCAGAAAATATCCTGAAAAATAAACTCCTCTGTTGTACCGAATGAAGAAAAACAATGCCAGTGAATAAATTAGATGAGTCATGCGCATTTTTTTGATGTTGTTTAGGATATATCGCAACACAGAATTAATAGTTTCACAGGATGGTTAGTTTTCTTTAATAACTCGTTAGAAATTTCCCGCTATACTCAACAAGCTTTCTGATTCAGGATCCTGCTGCTGACGGCAGATACAGACCGTTGCCTTTTAACTTATTGATTAAGAAGGTGTGTTATGTCTATTCGGGAACTGATTGACCCTCAAAACTCTACGCTGATTTTTATTGATCATCAGCCGCAAATGTCATTTGGTGTGGCAAATATTGATCGCCAGACTTTGAAAAATAATACCGTGGCATTAGCGAAAGCCGGCAAGATATTTAATGTTCCGGTGATTTATACCTCTGTGGAAACAAAAAGTTTTAGTGGCTATATCTGGCCGGAATTGTTAGCGGTTCACCCCGATGTGAAGCCTATTGAACGCACGTCTATGAACTCCTGGGAAGATGCGGCATTTGTGAAAGCCGTGGAAGCGACCGGACGCAAAAAATTGATTATCTCCGCGCTGTGGACCGAAGTCTGCCTGACCTTCCCGGCGCTGATGGCGCTGGAAGCGGGTTATGAAGTGTATGTGGTGACCGACACGTCCGGCGGCACGTCTGTGGATGCCCACGAGCGTTCTATTGACCGGATGGTGCAGGCGGGCGCAGTCCCCGTAACCTGGCAACAGGTTCTTCTTGAGTACCAGCGTGACTGGTCCCGCAAAGAAACCTACGACGCCGTAATGGATTTGGTGCGCGAACATAGCGGCGCCTACGGTATGGGCGTGGATTACGCCTATACCATGGTGCATGGCGCGCCGGAACGTAAAGCCTAAATACACTTCATCCTTCATGCTGCATCTTTGTTGGCTTCGCTTGCGTACCCCGGTCACTTACTGATGTAAGCTCCCGGGGATCCACAACCTTGCCGCCTCGATGCACCATGAATGATTTTGTGTATTGCTTTCCTGGCCTAAGCGGTCTGATTCCTCTCAACAAGGAACCCTTCATGGCGCAGAACAAACATGTGACGTTGGTGATTACCCATACCCTGCAGCCTGAGCAGGCGCGGCGGTATGAGCAGTGGCTGGGGAAAATCATGCCGGTGGCGGCCGAGTTTCCCGGTCATCTCGGGGCGAATGTGATTCGCCCTGCGGAGGGCGAGAATCTGTGGAACATTATTATCCGCTTCGACACGCTGGAGCATCTGTACAACTGGACCCAGTCCGATACGCGCCGTGTGCTGGTGGAAGAGATAGCTCCGCTGCTGGCAGAAGGTGACAAAACCGAAATTCGTACCGAAGCGGCGTTCTGGTTTACGCCGCCCGCGCCCCATGTACGCCAGCCCAGGCGCTGGAAACAGTTCCTGATAACTCTGCTGGTGATTTTTCCCAGCACTAACCTGGTGCCGTGGTTGACCGGCATTGTGCTGCCTGCAATGAAGGGCTCGTTACTCCTGCATCTTATCAATGATGCGTGTGTGGTTGCGCTGGTGGTCTGGTTCTGGATGCCCATCGTAACCCGTCTGTTTGCCGGATGGCTGAAAAAAGCCTGACCGGTTTCTCAGGAGATTGTTATGTCGCAAACTGCCACACTGATTCTGACTCACGGAAAAATTCATACTCTCGACAGACAAAGCCCACAGGTCGAGGCGGTCGCGATCGCCAACGGGAAGATCCTGGCGACCGGTAACCACGACCGGATCATGAGCTTTGCCGCCGAAGGAACGCAGATTGTCGATCTGCAAGGACATACGGTGATCCCCGGCTTAAATGATTCACACCTGCACCTGATTCGCGGTGGTCTGAATTACAACCTGGAACTGCGTTGGGAAGGCGTACCGTCGCTGGCGGATGCACTACGCATGCTCAAAGAGCAGGCTGACAGAACGCCGTCGCCGCAATGGGTGCGCGTGGTAGGCGGCTGGAGCGAATTCCAGTTTGCCGAACGGCGCATGCCGACTCTGGAAGAACTGAATGAAGCCGCGCCAGATACCCCGGTATTTGTTCTGCATCTGTACGACAGAGCGTTGCTGAATCGCGCGGCGCTGAAAGCCGTGGGCTACACCAAAGCGACGCCGGATCCGGCAGGCGGTGAGATTGTGCGTGATAGCAACGGCAACCCGACCGGAATGCTGATCGCCAAACCTAATGCCATGATCCTTTATTCGACGCTGGCAAAAGGGCCAAAGCTGCCGCTGGAAATGCAGGTCAATTCGACCCGCCAGTTTATGCGCGAGCTGAACCGTCTGGGACTGACCAGCGCCATTGATGCGGGCGGCGGCTTTCAGAACTACCCGGAAGATTACGAGATCATTGAGCAGTTGCACGCCAACAAGCAGATGACGGTGCGTATCGCCTACAACTTGTTTACTCAGCGTCCTAAGCAGGAGCTGGAGGACTTTGAACGCTGGACCGATATGCTCAAGCCCGGACAGGGCACCGATTTCTACCGTGCTAATGGCGCAGGGGAAATGTTGGTCTTCTCGGCCGCTGATTTTGAAGATTTCCTGCAACCACGTCCGGATCTACCGGAAGGTATGGAAGAAGAACTGGAACGCGTGGTTCGTCACCTGGTGGAGCATCGCTGGCCGTTCCGTCTGCATGCCACCTATGATGAATCCATCAACCGCATGCTGGATGTGTTCGAGAAGGTGAATCGCGATATCCCGTTCAATGGCCTGCACTGGTTCTTCGATCACGCCGAAACGATTACCGAACGCAATATCGAGCGCGTCAAAGCGTTGGGCGGCGGGATAGCGGTTCAGCACCGAATGGCGTTCCAGGGGGAGTATTTTGTCGATCGCTATGGCAAAGACGCGGTCAAGCATACGCCGCCGGTGGCGAAAATGCTGGCGGCTGATGTTCCGGTAGGGCTGGGGACTGACGCCACCCGCGTGGCCAGCTATAACCCGTGGACCGCGCTGTACTGGCTGGTTTCGGGCCGTACCGTTGGTGGTATGGCGATGTATGATGATAACAATCGCCTGCCGCGCGATGTGGCGCTGGAACTGTGGACGGCCGGTAGCGCCTGGTTCTCCAGCGAACAGGGTAAGAAAGGGCGTATCGAGAAAGATCAACTGGCCGACCTGGTGGTGCTGTCTAAAGACTATTTCAGCGTGCCGGAAGAAGAGATCAAAGGCATCGAGTCGGTGATGACTATTGTCGATGGTAAAGTCGTGTACGCAGCCGGGCATTTCACTCCGCTGGCACCGCCAGCCATTCCGGTTGTGCCGGACTGGTCGCCGGTGGTGAAGGTGCCGGGGCACTATCGCTCAGCGCCGCCTGCTGCGGCGAAAATTGGCGCAATGGTACAGATGCACCAGTGCTGCGGTAGCTGCGGCGTACACGGTCATCAGCATGACATCGCGCGTAAGTCGGGGATTCCGGTGTCAGATGACAGGGCTTTTTGGGGCGCGCTGGGTTGTTCCTGCTTCGCGTTTTAATCTCTCATCACAGCCCCTGGCCAAACGCAGGGGCTGATTGGATTTTCTGAAAAGCGGGTCATGGTGTTAACAGATATGGCACAACTGCAACAATTTGTGTCATTCTGGTCTGTCTTTACACAGTGAAGGTGGAAACATGGATGAGCTGCTAACCCTTGGCTGCATTGTTTTATTCTTCGCGTTGGTCGTGGTTCCTGGTCTCGCGATCGTGGCATACAGACGCAGTGCGGCGGTACGTTCTGAGCTGGCGGCCTTGCGCCGTCGGGTAGAGGAACTTGAGCTGCGCGGTGTAGCGTCAGAGTCTGTGGCACAGGCTGCCGCCGATGCGCCAACGCCTGCGATGAGCAGCGTGGCGCCGGAACCTGACGCTGAGCCGACGCCTGAACCCGTTAACCCGTGGTCTTCACAGCAAAAGCCGGATAAAGCGACGGTCTCCACGCCCAACGCCCAGCGGCCTTCTGCTTTTGGCGGGGTGATATCATCGCTGGTGCGCTGGTTTATGCAGGGCAACCCGTTGGCAAAGCTCGGTATATTGCTCCTGTTCCTGGGACTTTCTTTCCTGCTGCGTTACACCGTCGAACATTCTCTGTTTCCGCTTGAGCTGCGCCTGGTGGCGGCCGCGCTGTTTGCTATTGTCCTGTTGGCGCTGGGCTGGCGGTTGCGGCATAAGCAACCGGTCTATGCGCTGATCTTACAGGGCGGGGCCACGGGAGCACTCTATCTCACCGTCTTTGGCGCGTTCCGGCTGTGGCAAATGCTGCCAATGACGCTAGCATTTGCGCTGCTGGTGGCGATTTGCGCGGCGAGCGTGGGTCTGGCTATTTTGCAAAAGGCACTCAGCCTGGCGATGCTGGCAAGCCTTGGCGGCTATCTCGCGCCGCTGCTGCTTTCCTCCGGCGGCGGCAGTCATGTCGCGCTTTTCTCTTTCTATCTTCTGCTCTCGGTCGGCATTCTCGCCATTAGCATCTGGCAGCACTGGCGGGAGCTGAATTTGCTCGGCCTGCTGTTTACCTTTGGCGTTGGCGGTTTGTGGGGGCTGGAGGACTATCGACCTGAGTATTACCTGAGCTGCCAACTGTTCCTGATCGCCAACACCCTTATTTTTGGCGTGCTGAGCGTGGCGCTGTCGCTTCGTGCGCAGGAAAAAGGCAAGCAGATTATTGATGGCGTGCTGCTGTTTGCCCCTCCGCTGGTAGGTTTTGGCATGCAGTACGCCATTACGCGGCATATTGCATATGGTCCGGCGCTGAGCGCGCTGGGCTACGGTGGTTTCTATCTGGTGTTGGCGACGCTGGCGTTGCGGCGTTCGTCTTCGCTGGGGAGACCGCTGGTATTGGCTGCCCTGGCGCTTGGCGGCGCATTTACTACCCTGGCTATCCCGTTGGCGCTTTCAGCCCGTTGGACGGCGATGGCCTGGTCGCTGGAGGGACTTGGGATCCTCTGGCTGGGTATCCAACAGCAGCAGCGACGCATGAGTTATAGCGGTACGGCGCTGCTCGTGCTGGCCGTGGGCAGCGCGCTATGGGCGCTGGCGAACGGCACAACTGCGCTCTCAGTGATGCTGATATTTGCCGTGCTTAGCCTCAGTTGGCTGGCTGCCGCATGGCTATGGCGCAGCATTCGGATGCAGGGCAGTTGGGGGCTACTCGCTGGCGGTTTGCTTTTTTGGATTACTGCCCTCGTTGCGGTATCGCAGCTCGTCCTGAAGCAGGAGCGGTGGGTGCTGTCTGGCGTGTTGGCATTAATGGCGGTATCGGTCTGGGGCTGGCGTACGATTGCTGGTCGCCTGGCATGGCGGGAGCTGGATGCCAGTAAATGGCTGTTATGGCCGACGATGCTGGTGATGCTGATGTATCAGATCTCCTGGCAGCAGATTTTTGCTGCGGGCTGGCCGAATCTGGCCTGGTGCGCGGCGCTAATTGTTGCAGTGGCGCTGCTCTGGCGTGACGCACAGATATTACCGCCAACGCTTTCCCGGCTGGCGCATTTATCATTCTTCTGGATGATTGTATTGGCGCTGGCGGTTGAGCTGTTCTGGTTCGCCCAGGCGCTACCGTGGGGGAAGGCCGCGTGGGGAAGCGGCCTGATGATGGCGGCTGGTGGGTTGCTGATTTTCCTGGTTTATCAAGCTGTTCAGCGCAAGCTCTGGCCATTTCGTATCTGGCCAGCCTTATATTCTGTGCAGGCGATGGTTCCCGTTGCGCTGGTGCTGGTCGGTCTGCTCGTGTTGACGAATTTACAGGATGGCGTGGTTTATCGTCAGACGTATCTGCCGTTGCTCAACCCGCTGGAAGAGGGCGCAGCTTTTGCCCTGCTAGGGTTGATCGTGTTTTATCGCGCGTCTGAACGCTATTTCCCGGTGCAGCTTTCGGTGTGCCGCCCATGGCCGGTTGTGGCGCTGATGGCGCTCGGCTTTTGGTGGCTTAATGGTTTGTTGCTGCGCGCGTTGTCCTGGTATGGTGAAGTTGCGTGGAATGTACACGCCCTGTGGGATTCGCGGTTGATTCAAACCTGTTTTGCTCTGTTCTGGATGCTAACGGCATTGGTGGTGATGCTGCAGGCAACCCGGCGTCGCTCGCGGCAGGAATGGCTATGTGGAGCCGTTTTGCTGGGGATAGTCATTATTAAACTGATGCTGGTGGACAGCGCGGGAGGCGGCGGTTTGGCGCGCGCGGTCGCGTTTATTGGCGTCGCCATTCTGGTGCTGATTATCGGGTATTTTTCACCCTTACCGCCGAAAGCTGGAGAAGAAAAATGAAATGGATTAAAGCGGTTCTCTGGAGTGCTCTGTTAGGAGCAATCGGCGCGGCGTGGGGCAGTAATACGGCTACGGATGCGCCAGCAGACTACGCGAACGGCATGAAGCTCTTAACGCCGGGGTCAGAGCAATGGTATAGCCTGCCTCTCCCTTTAGCGGTGTACCATGAGGCAGTCTGGCCGGATTTACGTGATATCCGGGTGTTCAACCGTCAGGGCGAGGTAGTGCCTTTCACTCTGCTGGCAGAAAAAACGCAGGCAACGTCCCCGAGAACGATTCCTCTGCGCCTTTTTCCGTTTGATTCTACGGTGCAACAGGTGACGCCAAAGCAAGATGATGAAAGACCCGCAGTCCTGCTTCGTGCTAAAAATGGCATCGAAATTCGCTTCGAAAGTGAAAACCTGCAATCCATCGGGCAGAGTTATTTAATCGCCTTGCCAGACGATGTCAAAGAGACGCCATCGCTGTCCCAGTTGCGTTTGAACTGGGATGCGCCTGCGAAAAACTGGCAGGGAACGGCATCGCTTTATTACAGCCGAGATTTACGTGACTGGAGGTTGATTACAGGAAATGCGCCGCTGATGGATCTGACGCATAGCGACGACCGGTTGAAAATGGACACCTTAGGCGTCGATGATTTGCGCATGTCCGCTGGTGGCGTCCCCTGGCTGTTGCTGATTCTTGATTCGCAAAGCCCTGCGTTAAATCTGACCGGCGTGAGTGCGATAACCCGTGAGGAGCCTCCGCTTACCCGGCCTGTTTCGATGGATGCTGAAGCGGAGAGAATTGCCGAAAACCAGGCGATTTGGCGCTGGTCCAGGCCGCAACCGTTGACCTCATTAAAGATTTCACTGGATTACGAAGGCGTATTGCCGGTTGAACTTGAATGGCGCAAGGGAGAAAAAGACGCCTGGCAGCCTTTAACCCGAACGGTTCTCTACAATCTGGAAAATCAGTATTCGGATGATATTCCGCTCTCCGGTGAGTTAGTCGAGGCGGTCCGGATGACGACGCTTCAGGCGCGTTTACCCGCCACCTTACCCGTACTGAGAGGGGAGCGCGACAGCTATAAAGTGATTTTTAACGCGCAAGGCCAAAGCCCGTTTATCCTGGCATGGGGTAACAAAGCGGCGGAACCCGCGAGCATCAGTCTGGCGATGCTGATCCCGGAGGCGTTACGTAAGCACAACGATCCTGACAAAATGCCGCAGGCATTGGAGGATGAACGGGTTACTCTGGGCGGTGAGGGTCGGCTGACGGCAACGTCAGTCGCTGAGCAACAAAGCCAGTGGAAAACGCTGTTGGTGTGGGGGGCGTTAATCCTTGGCGTCGCCGTACTGGCGCTGATGGCGTGGCGAATCTGGCGTGAAGTGAAAAAGGGTAATCCGACATAAACCCATAAAAAAGGCCCGCATTGCGGGCCTTTTGTCGATTCATGCCAATTACAGGCTGGAAACGTTCTCGGTCAGGTATTTTGCCACGCCGTCCGGAGACGCGTTCATACCTTCTTTACCTTTTTCCCACTGCGCCGGGCAAACGTCGCCGTGCTCTTCGTGGAACTGCAGCGCGTCAACCATGCGCAGCATTTCGTCGATGTTACGACCCAGCGGCAGATCGTTAACCACCTGGTGACGAACAACGCCGTTAGCGTCGATCAGGAAAGAACCACGCAGAGCAACGCCCGCTTCCGGGTGCTCGATGCCGTAGGCTTTCTGGATTTCGCGTTTGATGTCAGCAACCATTGCGTATTTCACCGCACCGATGCCGCCTTTGTCGACAGGGGTGTTACGCCATGCGTTGTGGACAAATTCAGAGTCGAAAGAAACGCCAACAACTTCAACGCCGCGCTTCTGGAATTCTTCGTAACGTTTGTCGAATGCGATCAGTTCAGACGGGCAAACGAAGGTGAAGTCCATCGGCCAGAAGAACAGAACGGTGGTTTTACCGTTGGTATGCTGTTTGAAGTTGAAGTTTTCAACGATCTCACCGCTACCCAGTACCGCAGCTGCTGTGAAATCCGGAGCCTGACGAGTTACCAGTACCATATAATTCTCCTGCAATGTTAAGGGGTTTTTGGAACGCAACGCGGGCCAGTATAGAGAGTGTTCGTGAATAAGACAAAGAGGCGCTGGCAATCAATGAGACAGGTTTTGTCTATCAATCTTTTACCGGATGGTGGCTAAGGCTTATCCGGCGCGTTATGCGGGCTGCAATCAAAGGGTTTTACGCTGCGCCTGTTCCATCATCTGCGGATAAAACTGCCAGAAACGTTCTTCTAACGCATCATAATGCGTATCCAGGTCATACCATGAGGCGCGCAGGGCATCGAGACGCGGACGGCGGCTGGCCATGCCGTTCAGGACGTTCTGGATAAAATCCATGTCACGATAGCGCTCAAGCCATTTTTCTGACCATATATAGTTGTTTAAGTTAATAAAGCGCGGCGGCGATTCCGGCAAAATTGTGGTCACCTGGGTGCGGGCATAGCGCACAAAGTCTACCAGCGGGAAGTCTGGGGAGATTTCCGCCCAGTGGCGCGACAGAAAGTGATCCCACATCACGTCCAGCGTAATTGGCGCGACGCGGCGCGTTTCGCTACGAAACCACTCTTTGGCTTCACGCACCTGCGGCAGGTTATCGGTCATCACGTCGATACGACGGTGCATGAAGATGCCTTCCACCACCTCAGGCGAAAAATGCGTTTCCGGATTACCCCGGACAAAATCGGCCAGCAGATTGCCGGAAAGCGAGCTGTCGGCAAGATGAGCGAGATGCAAATGTGCAAGAAAATTCATAGTTAAACGTTTATCCAGAGGGGTAAAGGTTGCAGGGAGAACGCCCCGGCACTAGACTACCCGCCTCTTATTTTAGTCTGAGTCAGTGTCATGCGCGTTACCGATTTCACCTTTGAACTACCCGAATCCCTGATTGCCCACTATCCGCAAGCTGAGCGCAGTAGCTGCCGCTTGCTGTCTTTGGACGGGCCGACGGGCGCGCTGACGCACGGTACTTTCACCGATTTGCTCGATAAGCTCAACCCTGGCGATTTGCTGGTCTTTAACAACACCCGCGTCATACCTGCGCGTCTGTTTGGCCGTAAAGCCAGCGGCGGTAAGATTGAAGTGCTGGTCGAACGCATGCTGGATGACAAGCGTATTTTGGCACACATTCGCGCCTCGAAAGCGCCGAAGCCGGGTGCCGAGCTGCTGTTGGGCGACGATGAAAGTATTAAAGCGACGATGGTTGCCCGTCACGACGCGCTGTTTGAAGTGGCGTTTGACGATGAACGCAGCGTGCTTGATATCCTCAATGCCATCGGCCATATGCCGTTGCCGCCGTATATTGACCGCCCGGACGAAGACGCCGACCGCGAGCTGTACCAGACCGTGTATAGCGAAAAACCGGGTGCCGTCGCTGCGCCGACCGCGGGGCTGCACTTTGACGAGCCGCTGCTGGCGAAACTGCGCGATAAAGGCATTGAAATGGCGTTCGTTACGTTGCACGTCGGCGCGGGTACCTTCCAGCCGGTGCGCGTAGACACTATCGAAGACCACATTATGCACTCCGAATATGCGGAAGTGCCGCAGGATGTGGTTGACGCGGTGCTGGCGGCGAAGGCGCGTGGCAACCGCGTGATAGCCGTGGGCACAACGTCCGTTCGCTCACTGGAAAGCGCGGCGCAGGCTGCAAAAAACGATCTCATTGCGCCGTTCTTCGGCGATACGCAGATATTTATTTATCCAGGCTATAAATACCAGGTGATTGATGCCCTGGTCACCAACTTCCACCTGCCGGAATCGACGCTGATCATGCTGGTTTCTGCGTTTGCTGGTTATAAAAACACCATGCACGCCTACCACGAAGCGGTAAAAGCGGAATATCGCTTTTTTAGTTACGGAGATGCGATGTTTATCACGTACAATCCGCAGGCTATTTCTGAGCGTGTCGGGGAATAAATTTCCGGCATGAGTATTTAACGTCGGACTGTTTTTCTGACGCAGGAGTTAAGATGAAATTTGAACTGGACACCACAGACGGTCGCGCGCGTCGCGGCCGCCTGGTTTTTGATCGTGGCGTAGTGGAAACACCTGCATTTATGCCGGTCGGTACTTACGGCACCGTAAAAGGCATGACGCCGGAAGAAGTTGAAGCCACCGGCGCGCAGATCATTCTCGGCAACACTTTCCACCTGTGGCTACGCCCGGGTCAGGAAATCATGAAACTGCACGGCGATCTGCACGATTTCATGCAGTGGAAAGGGCCAATCCTTACCGATTCCGGCGGCTTCCAGGTTTTCAGTCTGGGCGATATCCGCAAGATCACCGAGCAGGGCGTGCATTTCCGCAACCCGATCAACGGCGATCCGATTTTCCTCGATCCTGAGAAATCAATGGAGATTCAATACGATCTCGGTTCCGATATCGTGATGATCTTCGACGAATGTACACCGTACCCGGCCGACTGGGACTATGCTAAACGCTCAATGGAGATGTCTCTGCGTTGGGCGAAGCGCAGTCGCGACCGTTTTGACAGCCTCGGCAACAAAAATGCGCTTTTTGGCATCATTCAGGGCAGCGTTTACGAAGATTTACGTGATATCTCTGTCAAAGGTCTGGTAGATATCGGCTTTGATGGCTACGCTGTCGGCGGTTTGGCTGTCGGTGAGCCGAAGGAAGATATGCACCGCATTCTGGAGCATGTTTGCCCACAGATTCCGGCAGATAAACCGCGTTACCTGATGGGCGTCGGCAAACCAGAAGATCTGGTTGAAGGCGTACGTCGCGGTATCGATATGTTTGACTGCGTGATGCCAACGCGAAATGCCCGTAATGGTCATTTGTTTGTGACTGACGGCGTGGTAAAAATTCGTAACGCGAAACATAAAAGCGACACCAGTCCGCTCGATGCTGAGTGTGATTGCTACACCTGTCGCAATTATTCGCGCGCTTACTTGCATCATCTCGACCGTTGCAACGAAATATTGGGCGCGCGTCTCAACACGATTCATAACCTTCGCTACTACCAGCGTTTGATGGCGGGTTTACGCAAGGCTATTGAAGAGGGTAAATTAGAGAGCTTCGTGACCGATTTTTACCAACGTCAGGGTCGACCAGTTCCACCTGTGAACGTTGATTAATTTTAATAATGAGGGAATTTGAATGAGCTTTTTTATTTCTGATGCGGTAGCGGCAACAGGTGCTCCGGCGCAGGGCAGCCCGATGTCTCTGATTCTGATGCTGGTGGTGTTTGGTCTGATTTTCTACTTTATGATCCTGCGTCCGCAACAAAAGCGTACCAAAGAACACAAAAATTTGATGAACTCCATTGCGAAAGGCGATGAAGTGCTGACTAACGGTGGTCTGGTGGGTCGCGTGACCAAAGTAGCAGAATCTGGCTACATCGCTATTGCGCTGAACGATACCACTGAAGTGGTTATTAAACGTGATTTCGTAGCTGCCGTTCTGCCGAAAGGCACCATGAAGGCGCTGTAATTTATTGTTTTCCCAAAGGGAACTGCCGTGTTAAACCGTTATCCTTTGTGGAAGTACATTATGCTGGTCGTCGTGATTGTCGTCGGCCTGCTTTACGCACTTCCCAACCTGTATGGTGAGGATCCGGCTGTTCAAATCACTGGCGTGCGCGGTGCCGCCGCCAGTGAGCAAACGCTGATCCAGGTCCAGAAAACGTTACAAGAAGATAAAATCACACCTAAGTCTGTGGCTCTGGAAGAGGGTGCTATTCTTGCGCGCTTCGACTCCACTGATACCCAACTGCGCGCACGTGAAGTGCTGATGGGCGTGCTGGGCGATCAATACGTCGTGGCGCTTAACCTTGCTCCGGCAACCCCGCGCTGGCTGGCAGCCATTCACGCAGAACCGATGAAACTCGGCCTTGACCTGCGTGGCGGCGTTCACTTCCTGATGGAAGTGGATATGGATACCGCGCTGAGTAAGTTGCAGGAACAAAATATCGATAGCCTGCGCAGCGATCTGCGTGAAAAAGGCATTCCTTATACTACCGTTCGTAAAGAAGATAACTACGGCCTGAGCATCACCTTCCGTGACAGCAGCGCCCGTGATGAAGCTATCTCTTATCTGAGCAAGCGTCACCAGGATCTGGTTATTTCCAGCCAGGGCAGCAATGCTCTGCGTGCGGTGATGACCGATGCGCGACTGAGTGAAGCCCGTGAATACGCGGTACAGCAGAACATCAATATTCTGCGTAATCGTGTGAACCAGTTGGGTGTTGCTGAGCCGGTGGTACAACGTCAGGGCGCTGACCGTATTGTCGTCGAACTGCCGGGTATTCAGGATACCGCGCGCGCGAAAGAAATTCTGGGTGCAACCGCGACGCTGGAATTCCGTCTGGTAAACACCAACGTTGACCAGTCTGCTGCGGCATCCGGGCGCGTGCCGGGTGATTCGGAAGTGAAACAGTCTCGTGAAGGTCAGCCGGTTGTGCTGTACAAACGCGTGATCCTGACCGGTGACCATATCACCGATTCCACTTCCAGCCAGGACGAATACAATCAGCCGCAGGTTAACATCTCGCTGGATAGCGCGGGTGGTAACATCATGTCCAACTTCACCAAGGACAACATCGGTAAGCCGATGGCGACCCTGTTTGTGGAGTACAAAGACAGCGGTAAGAAAGATGCCAACGGTCGCGCCGTGCTGGTGAAACAGGAAGAGGTGATTAACATCGCCAACATCCAGTCTCGTCTGGGTAACAGCTTCCGTATCACCGGTATCAACAACCCGAACGAAGCGCGTCAGCTTTCTCTGCTGTTACGTGCCGGTGCGTTGATCGCGCCGATTCAGATTGTTGAAGAACGTACCATCGGCCCAACCCTGGGTATGCAGAACATCAAACAGGGTCTGGAAGCCTGTCTGGCCGGTCTGGTGGTATCTATCCTGTTCATGATCTTCTTCTATAAGAAGTTCGGCCTGATTGCGACCAGCGCGCTGATCGCTAACCTGGTGCTAATTGTCGGCATTATGTCGCTGTTGCCGGGAGCCACGCTGAGTATGCCGGGGATTGCGGGGATCGTCTTAACCCTTGCCGTCGCGGTCGATGCTAACGTACTGATCAACGAACGTATCAAAGAAGAGTTGAGTAACGGTCGTTCGGTACAGCAGGCCATCAATGAAGGTTATGCGGGCGCATTTAGCTCCATCTTCGATGCGAACATTACGACGCTGATTAAGGTCATTATCCTGTACGCAGTCGGCACCGGGGCAATTAAAGGGTTCGCGATTACTACCGGTATTGGGGTAGCGACGTCGATGTTTACCGCAATTGTCGGTACACGTGCCATCGTAAACCTGTTGTATGGCGGCAAGCGCGTCAAAAAGCTGTCAATCTGAGGAGTGCGAAGTGGCACAGGAATATACTGTTGAACAATTGAACCACGGCCGTAAAGTCTGGGACTTTATGCGCTGGGACTACTGGGCTTTCGGCATTTCAGGTTTTCTGCTGATCGCGGCCATCGTGATTATGGGCGTGCGCGGCTTTAACTGGGGTCTCGATTTCACCGGTGGTACGGTCATTGAAATCACGCTGGAAAAACCAGCTGAAATGGACGTGATGCGCGATGCGCTGGAGAAAGCGGGCTTTGTTGATCCGCTTCTGCAAAACTTCGGCAGCAGCCACGACATTATGGTGCGTATGCCACCAACTGAAGGCGCAGACGGCGGTCAGGTGCTGGGTAGCAAAGTGTTGAGTGTGATTAATGAATCCACCAACCAAAACGCCGCGGTGAAACGAATTGAATTCGTGGGGCCGAGCGTGGGTGCAGACCTGGCGCAAACCGGTGCGATGGCGCTGATGGCGGCGCTGATCTCAATCCTGGTGTACGTCGGTTTCCGCTTTGAGTGGCGACTGGCAGCAGGGGTAGTTATCGCGCTGGCGCACGACGTAATCATCACACTTGGGATCCTGTCGTTGTTCCATATCGAGATTGACCTGACTATCGTCGCATCGCTGATGTCGGTAATCGGTTACTCGCTGAACGACAGTATCGTCGTCTCTGACCGTATTCGTGAAAACTTCCGCAAAATTCGTCGCGGTACGCCTTACGAAATCTTTAACGTGTCATTGACGCAGACGCTGCACCGTACGTTGATTACGTCCGGTACGACGTTGATGGTTATTCTGATGCTTTTCCTGTTCGGTGGTCCGGTACTGGAAGGCTTCTCGCTGACCATGCTTATCGGTGTTTCCATCGGTACCGCGTCTTCTATCTACGTGGCATCGGCGCTGGCGCTGAAGCTGGGTATGAAGCGTGAGCACATGCTGCAGCAGAAGGTCGAGAAAGAAGGGGCGGATCAACCGTCGATTCTGCCTTAAGCGACGCAGAGCGTGTGAAGCGTAAGAACTGGAATCCCGATCGCAAGGTCGGGATTTTTTTTGCTTGTGCTTTAGCGACTGAGCATTATCTTTTTCTGTCGCCACACTACTGACAGTATGCTGTCAGTAGCCCTGTCTTATAGTCCTTCTGAGATTACCCACACAGGCAGGAGGAAGTATGAACAACGTAATTAACTGGTTTGAAATCCCCGTGGCACAAATGGAGCGCGCCATCGCTTTTTATGAGCCAGTGATGCAGGTTTCTTTGCGTCGGGAGAATATGGACTGCGCCGAGCTGGCCGTATTCCCGCATCAGGATCCCGCTCCTGGCGGGGCGTTGGCTAAATTTGACGGTATTTCGCCTTCAGCGCAGGGCGCTATTATTTATCTGCATACGGACAATTTGGCTGCCACGCTTGAACGCGTCGCCACCGCTGGCGGTCAATGCGTGTTTGGCCCGCTCGAACTGGGGCAGGACATTGGTACGATTGCGCTATTTACTGACAGTGAAGGCAATCGTGTTGGTTTACATCAACCCGCGTAATATTTTCAGGCCAGAGGATTAAAATGAGTAGACGCGCCGACCGTTTGTTTCAGATTGTACAAATCCTGCGTGGCAGGCGAGTGACAACGGCGGCGCTGCTGGCAGAACGTCTTGACGTTTCTGAACGGACGATTTATCGCGATATTCGCGATCTCTCTTTATCCGGCGTGCCCATTGAAGGCGAAGTGGGCAGCGGATACCGCTTAATGGCCGGGTTTGATCTGCCACCGTTGATGTTAACCCATCACGAATCAGAAGCATTGATGGTCGCGATTCGGTTGCTGAAAACATGGGGCGGGGATTCACTTTCACAGGCACTGGAGTCCGCGCAGGAAAAAGTGCTGGCGATATTGCCGCCAGAGAGTCGCCGCAGGGCCGAGCAAACGCGGATTTTTGCGCCAGATTTTGGTAATCAGCCGCATTCACGCAGTGCCTTCGATCTCATACATCGCGCGGTTTCGGCGCAGCAGACGCTGGCGCTGCATTATTGTGACGAGTCCGGGAACCTCTCCTGGCGTGACGTTCAGCCGCTGGGATTATTTTTCTGGGGCGAGCACTGGCTTCTGGTTGCCTGGTGCGAGAAGCGTGACGATTATCGCTGCTTTCGCGTTGATCGCTGTCTGAAGATCACGCTGCTCGACAGGCATTTTCGTGAATCGGCAGATCGCTCGCTAAGTGACTTTTTACGTAAAGTACGTTGTGAAGACCAGCCGTAAAAAAGCCAGCGGTTAAGCTGGCTTGTCTGCATAAATTGTCTGGATTAGAAGTTGTAACCTACGACCAGATAACCACCCCAACCGGTTGATTTCGCGCTGAAGTCGCCTTCGCCCCAGTTCAGGGTATCCCCACCTTTCCACTGGCCGCCGTTATGGAAATAACGCGCGACTACGGAGTAGTGCCAGTGATCGTAGTTCAGCGCCAGCACGTGGCTGGAAGCGATAGAGTTGCTGGTACGGTTAGGATCATCACCCAAATCTGAACCCCAGTCGAAGTTGGTGAAGCCAATATAGGTCAACTGACCGCCCCAAACCTGGGTGATCGGCACAAAGTATTTCACTTTGAAACGGTAACCATCCCACTCGTTTTCGTTGGATGCGCCATAGTTCTGCCACTGGTATTTAGCATACACGTTCAGGGACAGACCCATCGGCAGACCGGTGTCGATATCGGTACCCAGACCCATATACCAGGTGCTCTGGCGGCTGGCTTTGTTATCACCCATATCGTAGATGTAGTTGTTGGCGAAGTACCATTCTTTGAATGGTCCAAAGCTCAGGTCAGCACCGGTCAGCTTGTCGATGGAGAAGCGCGGTTCGATTTCCATAAACAGCGGAGAACCGTCAGACCAGATACCTTTGTCGTTACCGTTACCCCAGTCGAAGGTTTTCGGGATATCGATGTAGCCATAGAAATCAAACCAGTCTTTTTTGGCAAACGCTTCGTATTCCAGATACACGTCGTTGTTCAGTTTCGGAGAGAAACGGGTGTGGTAGCTGCCCACCACGTTGACGCTTTGGTGCCACCAGTCGGACAGATATTGCGGTTTGTCATTTTCTGCTGCGTTGGCAGTAAAAGACGAGGAGAGCGCCAGCACTGCACCGGCTGCAAGTAATGTTTTTTTCATATGTATGCCACTGTTTGAAATCCCTTTCGGGAGTGAAAAATGCGCAAATTGCGTTTCTAAATATTTCGTAATTCTTCGGAGCCTATTATAAAAATCATTGTTCACAAAAATATGTCTTGTTTCACAGTTCTATCATTTACGTAATCGATTGCGTTCACGTTTGCGTACTTTAGGCGGCGAATTGTACTGGCTCTGATGAATGTTGCCAAGTTTTGCCAGAAATATCGGTTATGTCAGGGGAGTAACAAAAGGGGACGAATTGATGTTGCGGAACGCACAAAACGTTCCGCAAAAAAGTTTATTGGCTAACAGGCTGTACGTCGTGAATGCGAACAAATCCCAACTGGTCGGGGGAGAGACCATTTATCTGCAACGGAATGTCTACGTCGCTGGGGGCAAGAATACTTGCCGGGGCATTGACCAGTTGATTTTGAACATTCACTTCCTGGTAATTCTCTGTAGTGCCCTGAATTTGCCCGTACTCTACGGTGGCGCTGAAGGCGGGCAAGGGCGTATTGGACTCGCCCTGAATGCGTAGCGTTAACCGTGTGCCATCGGCGTTTGGCGCAATATTCACCAGCGACATACGTAGCGTGCCGATCTGGCTTTCCAGCCGGGCAGGCGTTTTGGAGCCCGGCAACAGATAGGCGCCACTGGTCGATTTGGCATTCAACATATTTTGTTGCGTAATTTTTACGGTTTCCTGATTAAGCTGCGTCATCTCTTTATTTAGCGTGCTTACGCTTTGATGCATCTGGCGTACTTCGCTTTGCTGCGCGCAGGCGCTAAGACTAAAGAGGCTTCCCACCAGGAGAATTCTTAGGTAACGTCTTGTCATTGTGATTACTTCCTTCATTGTCGCGATAGCATAATGGTAGTGTGCACAGAGCACGAAGGCATCGATCCTTTGTCTCAAAAGCGCTGCGCCTTTGTTGTCACGCCAGTTCAGGGTAAAATAGATTTCTGTGAACCACTGAGGTACAGGACGCCGTATGCATTGCCCATTCTGTTTCGCCGTAGACACTAAGGTAATTGACTCTCGTCTTGTAGGCGAGGGCTCCTCAGTACGCCGCCGTCGGCAGTGTCTGGTCTGTAACGAACGTTTCACCACTTTTGAAGTGGCTGAACTTGTCATGCCGCGCGTTGTGAAGAGCAACGATGTGCGTGAACCCTTTAATGAAGATAAGCTGCGCAGCGGCATGCTCAGAGCGCTGGAGAAACGCCCGGTCAGCTCAGATGACGTCGAAATGGCGTTAAACCATATCAAATCACAACTGCGTGCGACTGGCGAGCGTGAGGTGCCGAGTAAGATGATCGGCAACCTGGTGATGGAGCAGTTGAAAAAGCTCGATAAAGTCGCTTACATCCGCTTTGCTTCGGTTTACCGCAGTTTCGAAGATATCAAAGAATTTGGCGAAGAGATTGCTCGCCTACAGGACTAAGCCATGCAGGATGAATTGTACATGGCGCGCGCGCTGAAGCTTGCTGCGCGCGGACGTTTCACTACTCACCCAAATCCCAACGTCGGCTGCGTGATTGTTAAGGACGGGGAGATTGTTGGTGAAGGATATCATCACCGCGCGGGCGAGCCGCATGCCGAAGTCCATGCCCTGCGCATGGCCGGAGAAAAAGCGCAAGGGGCAACCGCCTATGTGACGCTTGAGCCCTGTAGTCATCATGGCCGTACGCCGCCGTGCTGCGATGCATTGATTGCGGCGGGCGTAGCACGCGTCGTTGCCGCGATGCAGGATCCCAATCCACAGGTAGCAGGTCGTGGCCTCTACCGTTTGCAGCAGGCGGGCATTGACGTCAGCCACGGGCTGATGATGAGCGAGGTTGAGCAGCTTAATAAGGGCTTTCTCAAGCGCATGCGTACAGGATTCCCGTATCTGCAGCTTAAGCTTGGCACATCGCTCGATGGCCGTACGGCGATGGCCAGCGGGGAAAGCCAGTGGATCACCTCGCCGCAGGCGCGCCGCGATGTGCAACGGCTGCGCGCGCAAAGCCATGCCATTTTAACCAGCAGCGCGACGGTACTGGCCGACGATCCTCAGCTTACCGTGCGCTGGTCGGAGCTTGGGGAGTCAACTCAGGCGAGTTACCCGCAGGAAAATCTGCGCCAGCCGATCCGCATTGTCCTTGATAGCCAGAATCAGGTCACGCCGGAGCACCGAATTGTGCACCAGCCGGGAGAAACCTGGATTGTCCGAACGAAAGACGATACCCGCAGTTGGCCGGAGTCGGTTCGCAGTATCAAGGTGCCGGAACATAACGGGCATGTGGATTTGGTCGTGCTGATGATGCAACTGGGTAAACAGCAAATTAACAGTATTTGGGTGGAAGCTGGCCCAACGCTTGCGGGCGCGTTATTACAGGCCGGTTTGGTGGATGAGCTAATCGTGTATGTTGCGCCTAAACTGTTAGGCAGCGATGCGCGAGGATTATGTGTGCTGCCTGGGCTTGAGAAACTGGCCGACGCCCCCCATTTCAAATTCAACGAGATACGCCAGGTGGGCCCGGACGTTTGCCTGCATTTAACCACTGCGTGAGGCTTTCTGAATTAGAGGAAGCAGCGCCCAGAATATTATGATAAAATCCGCCCCCCTTACGGGGCCATAAATCGAACCCGAAGGAAGAATATGAACATTATTGAAGCTAACGTTGCTACTCCGGACGCTCGCGTCGCCATCACCATTGCGCGTTTCAACAACTTTATCAATGACAGCCTGCTGGAAGGTGCGATCGACGCCCTGAAACGTATTGGTCAGGTTAAAGATGAAAACATTACCGTCGTTTGGGTTCCAGGCGCGTATGAGCTGCCGCTGGCGGCTGACGCGTTGGCGAAAACCGGTAAATACGATGCGGTGATTGCGTTAGGTACGGTGATCCGTGGCGGTACCGCGCACTTCGAATATGTGGCTGGCGGTGCAAGCAATGGCCTGGCGCATGTCGCGCAGGACAGTGGCATTCCGGTAGCCTTCGGTGTACTGACCACCGAAAGTATTGAACAAGCCATCGAACGTGCTGGCACGAAAGCCGGCAACAAAGGCGCAGAAGCTGCACTGACTGCGCTTGAAATGATTAATGTATTGAAAGCCATCAAGGCCTGATTTTTGTAAGGGGAAATCCGTGAAACCTGCTGCTCGTCGCCGCGCCCGTGAGTGTGCCGTCCAGGCGCTCTACTCCTGGCAGTTGTCCCAGAACGACATCGCTGATGTTGAATACCAGTTCCTGGCGGAACAGGACGTTAAAGATGTCGACGTTCTGTATTTCCGTGAGCTGCTGTCCGGGGTGGCGACTAACAGCGCGTACCTGGATGGATTAATGAAGCCTTACCTGTCTCGTCTGCTGGAAGAGCTGGGTCAGGTAGAAAAAGCCGTACTGCGTATTGCGCTGTTTGAACTGTCTAAACGTAGTGATGTGCCGTACAAAGTGGCTATCAACGAAGCGATTGAACTGGCGAAAACCTTCGGCGCCGAAGACAGCCATAAATTCGTTAACGGCGTACTGGATAAAGCAGCACCTGTGATTCGCCCCAACAAAAAGTAATCCCGAGGCCGGCGGAGAGTGGAATTTGTTTCCGCTATCCCCGGCTTTTTCTTTTTTTCTGCTGAGGCATAACGTATGGCATGCGGCGAATTTTCCCTGATTGCCCGTTATTTTGATCGCGTAAGAACGTCTCGTCTTGATGTCGAAACCGGTATTGGCGACGATTGCGCACTCCTGAACATCCCTGAAAAACAGACATTGGCGATCAGTACCGATACGCTGGTGGCAGGCAACCACTTCCTCCCCGACATTGATCCTACCGATCTGGCCTGGAAAGCCCTGGCGGTGAATTTAAGCGATCTGGCGGCGATGGGGGCCGATCCTGCGTGGTTGACGCTGGCACTGACGTTACCTGACGTTGATGAAGCCTGGCTTGAAGCTTTCAGCGATGGCCTGTTTGAACTCCTTAATTACTACGATATGCAACTGATTGGCGGTGATACCACGCGTGGGCCGCTGTCGATGACGTTGGGTATTCATGGCTACGTTCCCGTTGGGCGAGCCTTAAAACGTTCCGGGGCAAAACCGGGCGACTGGATTTATGTGACCGGCACGCCGGGCGACAGTGCGGCGGGACTGGCGATTTTGCAGGACCGACTGCAGGTGACAGAACCAAAAGACGCGGAGTATCTGCTGCAACGCCACCTGCGCCCAACTCCGCGTATTTTACAGGGACAAGCCCTGCGCGATCTGGCCAGTGCGGCTATCGATCTCTCCGACGGCCTGATTTCTGATCTGGGACATATCGTCAATGCCAGCGGCTGCGGCGCGCGGGTTAACGTTGACGCGCTGCCATATTCCACGGCATTCGCCCAACACGTTGAGCCTGAACAGGCGCTGCGCTGGGCGCTCTCGGGGGGGGAAGATTATGAGTTATGCTTTACCGTACCGGAAATCAACCGTGGTGCGCTGGACGTCGCGCTGGCACATCTCGGGACCTCGTTTACCTGCATCGGTCAGATGAGTGCGGATGTAGAAGGCGTCCACTTTACGCGCGATGGAAAACCCGTCACGTTCGACTGGAAAGGATATGACCATTTTGCCGCGCCTTAAAAAAGATGTCGCCAAAAGCCGCCTGAATATGCGTAATCCGTGGCATCTGTTAGCCACCGGTTTTGGTAGCGGGCTGAGTCCAATTATTCCTGGCACCATGGGATCGCTGGCGGCGATCCCTTTTTGGTATTTAATGACATTTCTGCCATGGCAGCTGTATTCGCTGGTGGTCATGCTGTCTATCTGTATCGGCGTTTATCTGTGTCATCAAACGGCGAAAGACATGGGCGTGCACGATCACGGCAGCATTGTCTGGGACGAATTTGTCGGTATGTGGATAACCCTGATGGCGCTACCGACCCTCGACTGGCAATGGGTTGCCGCCGGATTTGTGATTTTCCGTATTCTGGATATGTGGAAGCCGTGGCCGATTCGTTGGTTCGATCGCAATGTGCATGGCGGGACGGGGATCATGATCGACGATATTGTCGCCGGGATACTCTCTGCCGGAATTTTGTATTTTATCGGCCATCACTGGCCGATCGGTATCATTTAACGGGTTTGCCGGATAGCGGCGTAAACGCCTTATCCGGCTTACAATCTACGATCGCGCTTATTTAAATCCCACCACCGGGTGCTGTTTATACGGCGTCTCCAGCTCGGCAATTTGCTCCGGCTTCAGCGTTAAATCCACCGCATTGAGCAATTCATCCAGTTGTTCTTCACGCGATGTACCGATAATGGGCGCAGCCACGCCTGGTTTGCTCAGCAGCCATGCCAGCGCGACCTGCGCCCGCGTAACGCCCAGCTCCTCACTGATGCCAGCCAGCCGGGCGGCAATTTGCGCGTCGTTTTCATCGCTCTCGTTATATAAATTTTTACCGACTTCATCGGAAACCAGACGTGCGGTCGTTTCTCCCCACGGGCGGGTCAGGCGACCACGCGCCAGCGGACTCCACGGGATCACCGCGACACCTTCCTGATAGCAGAGCGGCAACATTTCGCGTTCTTCTTCGCGGTAGATCAAGTTGTAGTGATCCTGCATGCTGACGAACTGCGCCCAGCCGTGTTGCTTCTGCAAGGCCAGCGCCTGAGCAAACTGCGAAGCATGCATGGATGAGGCGCCGATATAGCGAGCTTTACCGGCTTTGACTACATCGTTAAGGGCTTCCAGCGTTTCCTCGATTGGCGTGTTGTAATCCCAGCGGTGAATTTGCAGGATGTCTACATAGTCCATGCCCAGGCGTCTGAGGCTGTCGTCGATTGAGCGCAGGATTTGTGCGCGGGATAATCCTTCTGCTAAATCATCCACCTGGTGAAAAACTTTGGTCGCGACCACGACATCTTCGCGGCGGGCGAAATCACGCAGCGCGCGGCCGACAATCTCTTCGCTGCTGCCAGCGGAGTAGCTGTTGGCGGTATCGAAAAAGTTAATGCCGCCCTCAAGGGCGTGTTTGATTATCGGGCGGCTGCTCTCTTCAGGCAGCGTCCAGGCGTGATTACCGCGATTGGGCTCGCCAAACGTCATGCAGCCCAGGCAAAGGCGGGAGACCCGGAGGTCGGTTTTTCCTAAGGTGTTGTATTGCATTCATTCGCTCCTGCTTAGCGTGTTATTCATTAAGCATAGCAGGAGCGGGGAGGGGATTATGCCAGCCAGGCCTTGATTTTGGCCTCAATGCCTGCGGCATTAAGACCCAGATCGGCGCGAGCCTCATCCTGAGTGCCCTGTGGGATGAAGAAGTCAGGCAGGCCGATGTTCAGCACCGGAACGGGCTTGCGATGGGCCATCAACACCTCGTTTACGCCACTGCCTGCGCCGCCCATAATGGCGTTCTCTTCAATGGTAACCAGCACGTCGTGTCGGGCCGCCATTTCGAGGATCAACGTTTCATCCAGCGGTTTCACAAAGCGCATGTCAACCAGCGTGGCGTTCAACGACTCTGCGACCTGAGCAGCTTCCGGCATCAGGGTGCCAAAGTTAAGAATCGCCACTTTTTCCCCGTGACGCTTCACGATGCCTTTACCTATTGGCAGGTGTTCCAGCGGCGTCAGCTCAACGCCCACCGCATTACCGCGTGGATAGCGCACGACCGATGGCCCGTTGTTGTAGTGATAGCCGGTAAACAGCATCTGGCGGCATTCATTCTCATCGCTCGGGGTCATAATGACCATTTCCGGGATGCAGCGCAGGAAGGAGAGATCGAACGCCCCCTGGTGGGTTTGCCCATCTGCGCCAACGATACCAGCCCGGTCAACGGCGAACAGGACCGGCAGTTTCTGGATGGCCACATCATGCAGCACCTGATCGTAGGCGCGTTGCAGGAAGGTAGAGTAAATAGCCACGACCGGCTTGTAGCCGCCAATCGCCAGACCTGCTGCAAAGGTCACTGCATGCTGCTCGGCAATCGCCACATCGAAGTAGCGGTCCGGGAACTTACGTGAGAATTCCACCATACCGGAACCTTCGCGCATCGCCGGGGTGATCGCCATCAGCTTATTGTCTTTCGCTGCGGTCTCACATAACCAGTCCCCGAAGATTTTTGAATAGCTTGGCAGGCCGCCGCTGCTTTTCGGCAGACAGCCGCTGGATGGATCGAATTTGGGTACGGCGTGGAACGTGATCGGGTCTTTTTCCGCTGGCTCATAGCCACGACCTTTTTTGGTCATGATGTGCAGGAACTGCGGGCCTTTCAGATCGCGCATGTTCTTCAGCGTGGTGATAAGTCCCAGCACGTCGTGCCCGTCCACCGGGCCGATATAGTTAAAGCCCAGCTCTTCAAACAGCGTTCCCGGCACGACCATGCCTTTGATGTGCTCTTCGGTACGTTTGAGCAGCTCTTTAATCGGCGGTACGCCGGAGAACACTTTCTTCCCGCCTTCGCGCAGCGAAGAGTAGAGTTTGCCTGAGAGTAATTGCGCCAGGTGATTGTTCAGCGCGCCGACGTTCTCTGAAATCGACATTTCGTTGTCGTTGAGGATAACCAGCATATCGGGCTTAATATCACCCGCATGGTTCATCGCTTCAAACGCCATCCCGGCGGTGATAGCGCCGTCGCCAATCACACAAACGGTACGGCGATCTTTGCCTTCTTTCTCGGCGGCAACCGCAATACCAATGCCAGCGCTAATGGACGTTGAGGAGTGCCCAACGCTCAGTACGTCATACTCGCTCTCACCGCGCCACGGGAACGGATGCAAACCGCCTTTCTGACGAATGGTGCCGATTTTATCGCGGCGGCCGGTCAGAATTTTGTGCGGATAAGCCTGATGTCCCACATCCCAGATTAACTGGTCAAACGGGGTGTTATAGACGTAGTGCAGCGCGACGGTAAGTTCCACCGTGCCCAGACCAGAGGCGAAGTGCCCGCTGGAACGGCTTACGCTGTCGAGCAAATAGCGGCGCAGTTCGTCGCAAAGCTTTGGCAGGCTCTCTTTTGGCAGCAGGCGTAACTCCTGGGTGGAGTCGACCAGCGCCAGGGTCGGGTATTTGGCTATATCAAAACTCATCGCAAGCTCATGGGATATGTTGGTTTATTTATCACGCTGGATTATATAGTCCGCTAGCGCTTCCAGTGCCGAGGTATCGAGTGACTGCGCGGCCAGCAAACTTAACGACTGGCGGGCATCTTCGATTAAATCCCGGGCTTTATTCCGGGCTTGCTCAAGACCCAGAAGTGCAGGATAGGTACTTTTGCCAAGCTGCTGGTCAGCACCCTGACGTTTACCCAATGTTGCAGTATCGCCTACCACATCCAGTATGTCATCCTGAACCTGGAAGGCCAGACCGATGCTTTCTGCGTATTTGTCGAGTATTGCCAGGCATTCCCGCCCTTTATCTCCTGCGCTTAATGCACCCAGACGCACGGCGGCACGAATCAATGCCCCGGTTTTATGGCGGTGAATACGCTCCAGCGCATCCAGCGCAACCTGATGACCTTCCGCTTCCAGATCCAGCGCCTGGCCGCCGCACATGCCGGCGATACCGCTGGCCTGCGCCAGTTCAGAGATCATCGCGATGCGGTCACGGTCAGATACTTCCGGCATCGGGGCGTCGCTGATAATGGAAAACGCCAGCGTTTGCAGCGCATCTCCGGCCAGGATCGCGTTTGCCTCGCCAAATTTTACATGGCAGGTTGGCAGACCGCGGCGCAGGTCATCGTCGTCCATCGCGGGTAAATCATCATGCATCAGCGAATAGGCATGGATGCACTCGACGGCGGCAGCGGGAGCATCAAGCGTACTCAGGCTGACGCCAAACATCTGACCGGTCGCATAGACCAGGAATGGGCGCAGACGTTTACCGCCTAATAATGCGCCATATTGCATGGTTTCGACCACGGGAGTGTTCTGAAAGGGCAGTGGCGTGATAAAACGGCTCAGTGCCTGATTGGCCTGCTCAACGCAAGCCTGTAGCTGCTGCGTAAAATCCATTTACTCATTATCCGGTGTAAAAGGCGTAAGGGCGGCGTCTTCGGTGTCTGACAGCAGGATTTGTACGCGCTGTTCAGCCTGTTGCAATTTGACCTGTCCCTGACGCGCCAGTTGTACGCCACGTTCGAATTCGTTCAGCGCTTCTTCCAGCGGCAGGTCGCCGCTTTCCAGGCGGGTAACAATCTGTTCCAGCTCGCTCAGCGCTGTTTCAAAACTGGCTGGCGCTTCATTTTTCTTCGGCATAATGAATGTCTGACTCTCTGTATTGGCAGCACAAGACTATGGTAACGGACTCGCACTGATAAGCAAATAACGCGCAATGGTAAGGCGATGTGCACAGGATGACCATGATAGTGGTATACTTGCGCGCCTGGATGCAGCCGCAGGGTATGGGCTGCTGTATTTTTTTCCATTACAAGTCATTCAGACTTGCCAAAGAACCATTGCCGCCATGAAGTTTATCATTAAATTGTTCCCAGAAATCACCATCAAAAGCCAATCTGTGCGTTTGCGCTTTATAAAAATTCTGACAGGGAACATTCGTAACGTTTTAAAGCACTACGATGAAGACCTTGCCGTTGTCCGTCACTGGGATCACGTTGAGGTTCGCGCTAAAGATGAAAGCCAGCGTCTGGATATTCGCGACGCGCTGACCCGTATTCCGGGTATCCACCATATTCTCGAAGTAGAAGACGTGCCGTTTACCGACATGCACGATATTTTCGAGAAAGCGCTGGTGCAGTATCGCGATCAACTGGAAGGAAAAACCTTCTGTGTACGCGTTAAGCGTCGCGGTAAGCATGAGTTTAGCTCCATTGAGGTGGAACGTTATGTTGGCGGCGGGTTGAACCAGCATATTGAATCCGCGCGCGTGAAGCTGACGAAACCGGACGTGACGGTGAATCTTGAAATCGAAAATGACCGTCTGCTGCTGGTTAAAGGCCGCTATGAAGGTATTGGCGGTTTCCCGATTGGTACGCAGGAAGACGTCCTGTCGCTGATCTCCGGTGGTTTCGACTCCGGCGTATCGAGCTACATGCTGATGCGTCGTGGCTGCCGCGTACACTATTGCTTCTTTAACCTCGGCGGCGCTGCGCATGAAATCGGCGTTCGTCAGGTGGCGCATTATCTGTGGAACCGCTACGGTAGCTCGCATCGCGTACGTTTTGTCGCGATCAACTTTGAGCCGGTGGTGGGCGAGATCCTGGAGAAAGTCGACGACGGTCAGATGGGCGTGGTCCTTAAACGTATGATGGTACGCGCGGCATCGAAAGTCGCTGAGCGCTACGGCGTACAGGCACTGGTAACCGGTGAAGCGCTGGGCCAGGTGTCCAGCCAGACGCTGACCAACCTGCGCCTGATTGATAACGTTTCGGATACCCTGATCCTGCGCCCACTTATCTCCCATGATAAAGAGCACATCATCAACCTGGCGCGTGAAATTGGTACCGAGGACTTTGCGCGTACCATGCCGGAATACTGCGGCGTAATTTCAAAAAGCCCAACGGTGAAGGCGATTAAAGCGAAGATTGAGGCCGAAGAAGAAAACTTCGATTTCTCTATCCTCGATAAAGTGGTCGAAGAAGCGAACAATATCGATATTCGCGATATCGCCCAGCAGACTCAGCAGACCGTGGTGGAAGTGGAAACCGTGAGTGGTTTCGGCTCAAACGACGTGATTCTGGATATCCGTTCTGTGGATGAACAGGATGACAAGCCGCTGAAGGTGGAAGGTGTGGACGTGGTTTCACTGCCGTTCTACAAGCTGAGCACCAAATTCGGCGATTTAGACCAGAGTAAAACCTGGCTGCTGTGGTGTGAACGCGGCGTGATGAGCCGCCTGCAGGCGCTGTATCTGCGCGAGCAGGGCTTTGAAAACGTGAAGGTGTATCGCCCGTAGTTCCTTTGCCGGATGGCGCTGCCGCTTATCCGGCCTACAGACTGTACCGTTTTGTAGGCCGGATAAGGTGTTTACGCTGCCATCTGGCAATCATTATTATTCGTAGTAGTTATAAATTCCCGCCGCAATTACCAGTTGTGACGCCACTTCATGAGCCTTTTCGCGGCTTACCAGTAGATCAATGATTTTTAAACCAAAATCAATGGATGTTCCCGGACCCTGGCTGGTTAACAGGTTAACGCGCGGATCCCAGACGACACGCTTGTCTTGCCATTGTTCTGCGGGAATTTTGTCCTTCAACGCCGGGAAACCCGTCATATTTCCGATAGGGAAGATATCGTGCGGGACAAGTACGGTGGCGGCAGCGGCGCAAATTGCTGCGACAATACGCCCGGAGCGATGAAACTGCTTCACGGTTTCGACAAGCAAAGGGCTATCGCGAAAACACTCCGCGCCTTTAATACCGCCAGGCAATACGATGATGTCGAAATCGCCGTCAGCCACTTCGACCAACGGTGCGTCAGCCAGCAGTTTCACTCCGCGTGAGCACACAATCGTCAGGTCGCCATCGCTGGCGACGCTTGCTGTAGTGACCTTAATTCCGCCGCGAACCAGCAGATCGATAGTAGTGACCGCTTCGGTCTCTTCACTACCAGGGGCGAGACAAACCAGTGCTTGAGCGCTCATACTCACTTTCCTTTCTCTTTACCATTTCAAACAGGTGGGCATTTTCCGGGACGGCGATGCCGTGTACACGGGCGCGTTTTAACAGGTAACCGGTAATATAGTCGATCTCTGTATGGCGCATGGCACGAATATCCTGCAGCATTGATGAGATATTTTCCGCCGTACTATCAATTACTTGCTCGACATAATAGCGTAAATCATCCGCTGATGTGTGGTGGCCTTCGCGTTCAATAACTGCTGCTACTTCCTCACAGATTAGCGCTATTTTTTCCGGATGCTGACGCAGTTCGCCGTTTGGGCAGTCCCAGAGCGCCGTCAGGGGATTAATGACGCAGTTCACCGCCAGTTTGCGCCACAGTTCGGCACGAATATTATTGTGCCAGGCGACATCCGGTAGTACTTCTTGCAATGTTTCAGCCAGATAGCTGAAATCACCGTCCTGCTCACGCGCCGGACCGATGCGCGTTGTGCCCTGAGCGACATGAATGATGACATTTCCGTCGCGACGTGCTGCGTGGGTGGTGGTGCCCATCAGCAGAGGCTGTTTAATGTTTTGCAGCTCTTCAATCGTCCCCATACCGTTGTGAATCAGCAAAATTGGGGTAGTTTCAGGCAGAATTGCGGCCAGACCTTTTACCGCATCGGAAACCTGCCAGGCTTTAAGTGTAACCAGCAACAGGTCGCTTTTTGCCAAAAAGTCGGGGTCGTTTGCCGTCAGGGATTCATTAAAAACCGATCCATCCGTGTCGATCAGGTTCACGCTGCAGTAGGGCTGTGGCACGCGTAGCCACCCTTGCACCTCATGTCCATGTTTGCACAGCGTGGTAAGCCACAGCTGTCCTAACGCTCCACATCCCAGTACGGTAATTTTCATTCTTCCTCCTCACCTGCAACAGCACCAGGTGTTAATCCATATCGGCCGTACCCCTTTATTGTTCGCAGGTATCAGTTCTGCGTACAATTAAAGGATACAGCCTAGTATAGCGCTGTCTGTTGAGTAACTTTGCAGGTATTATGCTTCGCATCAAAAATGAAGGGAGAGGAAAAGATGCCATCTTTCGATATTGTCTCTGAAGTTGATCTTCAGGAAGCCCGTAACGCGGTAGAAAACGCCAGCCGCGAAGTAGAGTCACGCTTTGATTTTCGTGGTGTTGAAGCGACTTTTGAGCTGAATGAGTCAAATAAGACGATTAAGGTGCTGAGCGAGTCAGATTTCCAGGTCAATCAACTGCTGGATATTTTACGTGCCAAGCTGCTGAAACGCGGGATTGAAGGCACGTCGCTGGACGTACCGGAAACCTTCGTGCACAGCGGTAAAACCTGGTTTGTGGAAGCGAAGCTGAAGCAGGGTATTGAAAGCGCGGTGCAAAAGAAAATCGTTAAGCTGATTAAAGACAGCAAGCTGAAAGTGCAGGCGCAGATTCAGGGCGAAGAAATCCGTGTAACCGGCAAGGCGCGTGACGACCTACAATCTGTTATGGCGTTGGTTCGCGGCGGCGACCTCGGCCAGCCGTTCCAGTTTAAGAACTTCCGCGATTAAGTCGTAATGCCCGATTATCCGGCCTACAGGTAGCACACGCTATTTGTCGGCCGGATAAGACGTCGCCATCCTGCAATCTTCACGCCTGGCTGATGGCCTGCTCAACCTCAAATCGATTGGTCACTTTGCTGTCGATTTTTACGTAGGCCGAATGTTCTTGCGCCACAATTAACACTTCGCTTATCCCTTCTTTAGCCAGCAGACGCTGCTTCAGGGTGTCATCCGCGGCAATCTCCGGTGGGATTTCCACGCGCAGGCTGCTAACGTACGGCGGTTCTTTCATTGTGCTGGCCACCAACAACCACACTGCCGCCAGAAGCGCGCCGGCCAGGAATACCGCCTGCCCATCAAACATGTCGACAACCCAACCGCCCAGCGAACCGCCAATCGCCACGCCAAGAAACTGGCTGGTGGAGTAAACGCCCATCGCCGTACCTTTATAGCCAGCCGGAGACTCTTTACTGATAAGCGAGGGGAGGAGGGCTTCCATCAGGTTGAAGGCGAGGAAGAATATCTGCACGCCCGCAATCAGCCCCCAGAAACGAATGTTAGCGCTCCACAATACAATTTCGGCAACAAGAATCAGTAACACGCAGGCGAGGAACACGCGTTTCATCCGGCGTTTCACTTCGGCGTAAATGATGAACGGCACCACGGAAACGAAGGACAGCAGCATCGTCACCAGATAAATTTTCCAGTGTTCGGCGGCGGGGAAACCCGCTTTTGCCAACTGACCTGGCAAGGCGACGAAAGTGGACATCAGTAAAATGTGCAGACACATGATGCCGAAGTTGAGCTTCAGCAGTTTTGGCTCCGCCAGTACTTTGCTGAAGCTACCTTTTACCATGCCTGATTCGCGGTTCAGTACGTGGGTAGTGCTATTGGGAACGACCCAAATGGTCAGCACGATACCTGTGGTAGCAAGGCCCGCGATCATCCAGAACAGCGCGTGTAGCCCCAGCGCGTGGGTAACGATCGGCCCCAATACCATCGCAATGGCGAAGGTGATACCAAAGCTGACGCCGATAAACGCCATTGCTTTGGTTCGGTTTTGCTCGCGAGTTAAGTCGGACAATAGCGCCATTACGGCGGCGGCAATCGCGCCAGAGCCTTGCAGAGCTCGACCAAGAATAATTCCCCAGATTGAATCTGAGAGGGCGGCAATCACGCTGCCGAAAACGAATACCGCCAGTCCGCCGACAATAAGCGGCTTACGACCGATGCGGTCTGACAGCAGACCAAAGGGGATCTGGAAGATGGCTTGCGCCAGGCCATAAATACCGATAGCAAGTCCGATCAAGGCTTCGCTGGCACCCTGTAGCGCCATACCGTACGTGGTCAGAACCGGCAGGACCATAAACATGCCAAGCATGCGCAACGAAAATACGGTCCCTAAACCCCAGGTGGCGCGCAACTCACCGGGCGTCATTTTGTAATCGTTCATTCCCACCTCTGTATTAATTTCGCGCCTAGTGTAAAGCGGGGAAGGGGTGGGGTAAACCTCTACGATATGTGGAATTGTGTAGTGGGATAATTGAAATAATTACTTTAGCAACTAATTTACTTGCGATAATTACAGGTGTAGTCTTTTTGTGGTTATTACTAATGGAAACAGGGAAAAGGAAAATGGCAATTCCAGGCAATATGTGGATTTATGACGATGGTGGCGCGCTGATAAAGGGCGGGTGTGACGTAAAGGGAAGAGAATACAGTATTGAATTTAAAGGTTTTCATCACAATCTCTCTATTCCCACCGATAATGCAACGGGTAAACCAACAGGCACACGCCAACATTCACCGATGATGATCGTCAAAGAGTTTGACTACTCGAGTCCCTATTTATACAAAGCGGTTGCTTCTGGTCAGAATCTTAAGTCTGCAGAGATTCGTTGGTACAAAATCAATGATGCGGGTCAGGAAGTGGAGTATTTCAACATGCTGCTCGAGGGCGTGCGGATTGTCTCGGTCTCTCCTACGATGGCTGGGCCAGAAGACAAAAACAACAATCACCTTGAAACCATAGAATTACGCTACGAAAAAATCACCTGGAAGCATTGCGACGGGAACATAATCTATACCGACGCATGGAATGATCGGCAGACGGCATAATGGGTGATTGAATGGACACAACTGAAGAAGCGAATGGAACCTATTGGTATCACGGTCACGCTAACGTAACGTCGGGTGAACTGTTTGATTTGATATTCATCGAGCAGTTGGCCGATTCATTAGGTATCACCACGGAAGCTGTTACGCTGGTTTTGATCGGCCAACCATTTATTCCTGTGGAAGGAAAGCTATCAGCAGCCACAAACACCCCAGGCACTAGTATTGCATCAATTCTATGTAGAAAACTTCTGAAAGGGGCTCGGTTCCCGTTTGGTTTAAGACTACACGCTCCTATGGGGAAGTTTTCCAAATTAAAGATGGTTCCAACAAACCAAATAGCAACTTACTTAGGCCGCTGGGTTCCTTTTATCGGGCATGCTCAGTTAATCGTGCTTTTGTTCGCGGTGACAAAACATACCCGCGATAAATACAACCTCATCGCGCGACCCAAAGATCGCATACAGTGGACATCTTTCTGATGAGAAATTATGAAGCTGAAGTTATTGAGTACATCATGAAGAATTACCCAATCAGGGAACGCTGGTTTAGACCTGATCTTAGGCAGGTTACTAAAGAATGGACCCTGGAGGATGATTTTCAGTTTGTTCCGGAAGATGCGTATGATTTTTTAGCTGATTTATTTGAGCATTTTGATATTGAATATTCGAATTTTGATGGGAGGAATTATATTGAACAAGAATACCCTTTCTGGAAAAAAGAGCCTCCCGAAATAGAGTTAAAACCTCTGACAGTAGGGATGATCATTGAGTCAGCAAAGGCCGGGAAATGGCTATATGATTGAATAGTTTTCTTGCTAATAAAAAGGGTGCCAAAGCACCCTTTTCTTATCTGCCGATTCTTACCAGACGTAAGTCAGCAGGTTCTGCGAGTTTGGCACCATAAAGTCGACGGACATCATCACGCTGAGCGCGGTAATGGCGATGATGGAGAAGCCGAACAGCTTGCGCGCCCAGACTCTGTCATCTTCCACTTTATAACCGCGCAGCGCCATGCCCAACCACCAGACGCTCACCGCCGCAGCAACAATCAGGTATTTATAACCTGCATAGCCGCCCAGGGTTAGCATCAGCGTGGCGATAGCAAATGCCACGATATACAGCGTGATATGGTTCTTCGCGACCGAAATGCCTTTTACCACTGGCAGTACAGGGATGTTGGCAGCCTGATAATCCTTGAAGCGGAAAATCGCAATCGCGTAAGAGTGGGGCATTTGCCACAGGCTGAAGATAGCCAGCAGAATCAGCGCACCGCTATCGAACTCACCGGTTACGGCGCAGTAGCCAATCACCGGCGGCGCAGCGCCGGAGAGTGAGCCAATCAGTGTACCGTAAACGGAATGGCGCTTCATATACAGGCTATAGACGCCCACATATACCACGAAGCCCATCACCCCCAGCCAGCAGGCCAGAGGGTTGGCGCCAAACCACAGCAGCATAAAGCCAGCAATACCCAGCAAGGTGGCGTATACCAGCGAGACGGCAGGAGAAATCAGACCTTTAACCAGCACGCGGTTTTTGGTCCTCTCCATCTTCCTGTCGATATCCCTGTCGATATAGTTGTTAAATACACAACCCGACGCCACAACCAGTGACACCCCAACCAGCGTGTAGATAAACAGGGGATAGTCGATACTGCCTTTCGAGGCCAGCAGGAACCCCCCAATCACCGAGATCAGGTTGCCAAAGATGATGCCTGGTTTCGTAACTTGCAGGTATTGCTTAAACATCATAATCGCCGCTCTTAGTGCATCATCATGTTGTAGTTAAGGTTCCACATAATCCAGATGGAGCCCACAACCAGAATGGCGATGATTAGCACAGTAAAGACAAAGGCCGTCATGTTCCAACCTTCATCAGATTTGCTATTCATGTGCAGGAAGCACACCAGGTGCACCAGAATCTGTACCACGGCCATTGCCAGAATAGTTCCCAGAATGACGGCCGGAGAGGCAGAACCTGTCATCACCATCCAGAACGGAATGACCGTCAGGATGATCGACAGGATAAAACCTGTCATGTAGGTTTTTACGCTGCCATGGGATGCGCCGCCGCTCTCGTTAGAATGACTCATTACATCGCCCCCATCAGATAAACAACAGTGAACACACAGATCCACACCACATCCAGGAAGTGCCAGAACAGGCTCAGGCACATGATGCGGGTACGGTTAGTACTGGTCAGGCCGCGACGGGCAACTTGCACCATCAGCACCGCCATCCAGATAAGACCGGAGGTGACGTGCAGACCGTGCGTGCCGACCAGCGCGAAGAACGCAGACAGGAAGCCGCTGCGATCCGGGCCCATACCGTTAACAATCAGGTGATGGAATTCATAGAGTTCCATCCCGATGAATCCGGCACCGAACAAGAAAGTCAACGCCAGCCAGGAGATGACCTGGCTCTTGTTGTTCTTATACATGGCGATCGCCGCCATGCCGTAAGTAATGGAGCTAAATAACAGCAGGAATGTTTCAACCAGAACGAACGGCAGTTCAAAAATGTCCTTACCTGTCGGGCCACCTGCGGTGCCGTTCACCAGAACGGCATAGGTTGCAAACAGAATTGAGAACAGAATGCAGTCGCTCATCAGGTAGACCCAGAATCCGAAGATCTTGGTCTGGCCTGCATCGTGGTGCCCGTGTTCGTGCGCGTGGGCAGTCGCGTGCGTTAAAGTATCAGTTGCCATTTTTCAGCCCTGCCTTAGTAATCTCATCGAAATGCTGGTTTTCCAGTTTTTCGACTTCCGGGACCGGCACGTAGTAATCCACGTCTTCATCAAAGCTTTTCACAATCCAGCTAATGATCATGCCTGCGAAGCTTGCAATCGCCAGCCACCAGATATGCCAGATCATGGCGAAACCAAACAGTGTTGCGAAGGCGGTAATGACGATACCGGCACCGCTGTTCTTCGGCATATGAATCTCTTCATAGTGCGTAGGCTGCTTGTACGCTTCACCTTTTTCTTTCATTTCCCAGAAGGCATCACGCTCGTGAACGTGCGGCACAACGGCAAAGTTATAGAATGGAGGCGGGGAAGAGGTTGCCCACTCCAGCGTACGACCACCCCATGGGTCACCGGTCAGGTCACGGTTCTGCTCGCGGTCGCGAATAGACACGTACATCTGAATGAACTGGCACAGGATACCCAGTGCAATCAGCGCGGCGCCACAGGCGGCAACAACCAGCATCGGATGGAACTGCGGATCAATCTGCTGGCTGAGGCGACGGGTCATACCCATAAAGCCCAGCACGTACAGCGGCATAAATGCCACGAAGAAGCCGATGATCCAGAACCAGAATGCGCGTTTACCCCAGGTTTCGTTCAGCGTGAAGCCAAACGCTTTTGGCCACCAGTAGGTCATACCCGCGAAGCAACCAAATACCACGCCGCCGATGATAACGTTATGGAAGTGCGCAATCAGGAACAGGCTGTTGTGCAGTACGAAGTCCGCACCCGGCACCGCCAGCAGTACGCCGGTCATGCCGCCGACTGAGAAGGTGACGATAAAGCCAATCGTCCACAGCATTGCTGAGTGGAATACGATACGGCCCTGATACATGGTGAACAACCAGTTGAAGATCTTCACCCCGGTCGGGATGGCGATAATCATGGTGGTAATACCGAAGAAGGCGTTTACGTTTGCGCCGGCACCCATGGTGAAGAAGTGGTGCAGCCAAACTATGAACGACAGAACGGTGATACACACGGTTGCCCACACCAGCGAGGTGTAACCAAACAGACGCTTACGCGAGAAGGTTGCTGCGACTTCGGAGAATACCCCGAATACTGGCAGGATCAGAATGTACACTTCCGGATGGCCCCAGGCCCAAATCAGGTTGATGTACATCATCATGTTGCCGCCCATATCGTTGGTAAAGAAATGGGTGCCCAGATAGCGATCCAGGGTCAGCAACGCGACGGTAACAGTCAGAATTGGGAACGAAGCGATAATCAGGATGTTCGCGCACAGAGATGCCCAGCTAAATACCGGCATCTTGAACATGGTCATTCCTGGCGCACGCATCTTAATGATGGTCACAAAGAAGTTGATACCGGTCAGGGTTGTACCAATACCGGACAACTGGACTGCCCATATCCAATAATCGACCCCGACGCTTGGACTGTACTCTATCCCCGAAAGAGGCGGATACGCCAGCCAACCGGTCTGCGCGAATTCACCGACGCCCAGAGACAGGTTAACCAGGATTACGCCAACAACGGTGAACCAGAAGCTCAGGTTGTTCAGGAACGGGAATGCAACGTCACGTGCGCCAATCTGTAGTGGAACCACCAGGTTCATCAGACCGATAACAAATGGCATTGCCACGAAGAAGATCATAATCACGCCGTGAGCCGTGAAGATCTGGTCGTAGTGGTGAGGTGGCAGGAACCCCGCTTCACCTGCAGAAGCCAGCGCTTGCTGACTACGCATCATGACGGCATCGGCAAAGCCACGAATCAACATCACGATTGCGACGATGACATACATGATGCCAAGGCGTTTGTGGTCAACCGAAGTTAGCCACTCTTTCCACAGGTAGGTCCACTTACCGAAGTAAGTGATAAGGCCGAGTAAGGCCGCACCACCGATGATAATGGCAGCGATCGTAACCATGACGATTGGTTCATGGAACGGAACTGCATCAAGTGTCAATTTTCCGAACATCGTATTCTTCTCAACCCCTTGAGTTGGCGGATTCCGCGTGGCTCATGTCCATGCCTTCCATACCTTCGTGTGCGCTGTGCTCACCTTCTGGTTGGGTCATGTCCATGCTCTTACCGTGAGCCATAAATTTGTTAATAACATCTTTAAACAAATCAGGTTTCACGTTGGAGAAGTATTCCACCTGGTTGTATTCGCTTGGCACAGCCACTTTTTCGAACGCAGCCATGTCGCTCATAGTGTTCGGAGACTGCTTAGCTTTAGCAACCCATTGGTCGAATTCGGCGCGGTCCTTTGTTGCAATAGCCTTGAATTTCATACCGGAGAAGCCTGGTCCGCTATAGCTTGCGGAGATACCATCATAAGTACCGACTTCATTGGCGATCAGATGCAGTCGAGTCTGCATACCAGCCATGGCATAAATCTGGCTACCCAGACGCGGGATAAAGAAGGAGTTCATCACGGAGTTAGAGGTCACTTTGAAGTAAACCGGAGTGTTCGCCGGGAAAGCGATTTCATTCACGGTTGCAATGCCCTGTTCCGGATAGATGAAGAACCATTTCCAGTCCATGGAAACCACTTCAATGGTAATGGGCTTCTCGTCATGCGCCAGCGGTTTGCTTGGCTCAAGAGCGTGAGTGGTTTTCCAGGTCAGCACGGCAAGGAAAATGATGATTAAGATCGGCACCGTCCAGACCACAGCTTCCACTTTATTGGAGTGTGACCAGTTCGGGCTGTACTTCGCATCTTTATTGCTTGCACGATACTTCCAGGCAAAACCAACAGCCATCAAGATGGCAGGAATAACGACGATCAACATCAGGCCAAATGCCGTCAGTATCAATGACCGTTGTTCCAGTCCAATCTGTCCTTTAGGGTCAAGCAGCGCAGAATTACAGCCACTGAGCAACGCAGTGCCTGCAATTAATGACAACCATCCCAAACTTTTATTGTATTTCCTGAGTCTCATTTAACGACCTCAATTCCACGGGACCGGGTGGCGTTTAAAGTGTGAGGTCATTTTACGGGAAGGTTACATTACTGTAAACATCATTGGATCTGTGTTACCGGGTTCTGCCGAGCGTGTCACATATGTTGCAATATATGTCGGGTTGGCTTTAAGAACCTGTTGCAACATCACGTTATAACGAAAGCAGGCAGGTGAGGGACGTGCGGAGGGCAATTGGTATAACCAATACCAAAATAAAACAATTAATTAACAATTGATTATCAATAAAAAGACAATTACAGAACAAAAAATAAATTTTTCATGGCTGAATCGAGTAAGGAAAATAGCATGTATAAAAGGCGTCAATAATTTCCAAATTCTATGGCGCACAAAATAACAAATAATATTTTTTATCAGTTGTTGTTTATTTAGCCGTTATAATTACGCAGGGTGATTACAACGGCTAAATATGCTCGTCATACTTCAAGCTACGGGTGTGTTGGCTTTCCTCGCTCACCCCAGTCACTTACTTATGTAAGCTCCTGGGGATTTGCTGCGTCGCCGCCTTCCCGTAACTCGAATTATTTAGAGCATAAATATGCAACATCACGCCAGACGGGTTTTGCGCAATGCCAGATAATCCAGCAATCCGCCGAATACCACTCCGCAGACAGCGACCACCACCGAGATTTCAAGCAGTTCCGGCAGGAAGGAGAAGTTGGTGTAGTCCAGTGCGTTAAGGGTCAGCAACAATAGCCAAACTGCCAGCAAACAGCAGCCCGCGACTAGCGTCATTAATGCCAGACCGTACGCGCCACGAAATTCCGTACGCGGAATAAAGCTTTCATTTTGCCAGCTATGTTCCAGCGTCTGGCGACAAACCAGCAGCAGGAGGAGTCCAGGCAGCGCGGCAAACACGGAGAACAGATAAAACGTGGGCCACCCGTGCGCTTCGACAAACCAACCCGCTACCGGACCTACGTACACGCGGCCAACCGCTGAAAGCGCGGAGAGCAGGGCGAACTGGGTCGCTGAGAAGGACTTATTGCACAGCGTCATTAATAAGGCGACAAACGCCGCGGTGCCCATCCCGCCACACAGGTTCTCAAAGAAGACGGCGGCGGCCATACTGAACATGTGTTTGTCAGTGACGGACAGCAGCCAGTAACCTGCGTTTGATGCCCCTTGCAGAATACCGAAAATCAACAATGCGCGGAACAGCGAGAGGCGCTGCATCAGGATCCCGCCGTACAGTGCGCCAACAATGGTGGCCAGTAGCCCCAATGTCTTATTCACCACGCCGACTTCACCCGCATCAAACCCAACCCCGCGGATTAAAAAGGTGGTGGTCAGACTCATCGCGAAGGCGTCACCGAGCTTATACAGCACGATGAGGAGCAGAATCAGCCAGGCATTGTTGCGGCCAAAAAAGTCTCGCAGCGGAGCCGCAACCGCCTGTTCCAGCGATTTAGGCACCGGAATAGCATCTGTTGGTTCTGGCGCTAACAGGGTGGCGATGATGCAAGGGATCAGCAGCGCCGCCATCAGCCAATACATTCCCTGCCAGCCGAGCCAGCGGTCGGCCATCCACAGGGCCAGTCCGCCGGAAACCAGCATCCCTAAACGGTAACCCAGTACGCTGATTGCCGCACCTGCGCCACGCTCTTCGGTGGGCAATACGTCGGTTTTCCAGGCGTCAAAGACGATATCCTGCGATGCCGAACAAAACGCGATCACCACCGCCAGCGCGGCCATCCAGCGTAGCTGCGTACCCGGCTCCAGAAAGCCCATCGCGGCGATAGAAATCAATAGCAGTAGCTGGGTCGCCAGTAGCCAACCACGACGTCGGCCCAAAAACGGCGGCGTATAGCGGTCCATCAATGGAGACCAGAGGAACTTAAATACGTAGGCCTGGCCGACCAGAGAAAAGAAACCGATGGTTTTAAGATCGATATTTTCGACCGTCATCCACGCCTGGAGCGTACCGGATGTCAGTGCGAGCGGTAATCCGGAGGCGAACCCCAGAATGAGCAGGATAGCTGAACGTGGTTGCTGAAAAATACGTAAGTAATGACTGGACATGGGCTTCTATAGGCCCGACGAACGCCGGGCCATATGGGCAGAAATTAACGAGCGTTCTGCTTGATGAAATCGTGAACGCTGGTGTCCTGAGACATATCAGCGATGGTGTCGGTCAGGACGCTGTTAACGGCATCAGCAATATTTTTGTTGGAGGCCTGCAGCGCGCCTTCAACAGAGTAGCTTGCGCGGTAGTTTTTGGTCATCTTGTTACCGTTCGCCGCGGTCGCAATAATAGCGATGTCTGCTTTGGTGGCGATGTTGTAACGCACGCTACCCTGAGACACGTCAGCATACAGCTGGCTAACAATGATTTGCAGGTTTACTGCGCCGTTCGGACCAATCATATAACCACGCGCGGTCATCTGTTTTTCCAGCACTTCTTGCAGCAGGAAACGCAGATCGCGGGAAGCGGTCAGGGTAACCAGCTGGTTGTCGCGGGTGACTTTTGCCAGCGCCTGATCCTGACGCTGGTCGGCGCCGTTGATACTCACGGTCACGCCCATCAGGCTCGGATCCTGCTGCGGCAGGGTAATTTTAGGGGAGACTTCAATGGTGGTAGGCGGCGTTGCGCATCCTGCCAACATAAACATCGCAACTAACGGGAAGAGGATTTTTTTAAACATGCCAGGGCTCTCAGCGAATCTAAATTGTGTGGTTAGAGAAAATTCCCGCCATCATAACATCGCCAACGATGAGGGGAAGTGGGTAACGCATGTAAATTCATTGTGTTGTCCTTTTTATGACTTTGTGGAGACCAGAAACGGACTTTTTGCAATAAACCAAAGAATGAAATGAGTGAACTTCATTCGTTTGGCTGAGAAAATCAGACAAGCGCTAATTTTTTGTTGCTAAGGTGTAATGAAAACGGTAAAAGCGGCTAGTATTTAAAGGGATGGGTGACATCTCAGCGTTGTCGGAGGAAAAATTTCATGATGATTCGTGAGCAAATAGAAGAAAAATTAAGGGCAGCGTTCCAACCCGTATTCCTCGAAGTTGTGGATGAAAGCTATCGTCACAATGTCCCGGCAGGTTCTGAAAGCCACTTTAAGGTTGTGCTGGTTAGCGATCGTTTTACAGGTGAACGTTTTCTTAATCGTCATCGGATGATTTACGGCACGTTAACGGCGGAACTCTCCACAACCGTACATGCGTTAGCCCTGCATACCTATACCATTAAGGAGTGGGAAGCGTTGCAGGACACGATCTTTGCGTCGCCCCCTTGTCGTGGAGCCGGGAGCATCGCGTAGAAAAACGGATTTGCAACAACCGATGTTTTTCCAGTATGTTGCTACAGAATATGTGAAAACGGCCTGCGGGCCGTTTTGTTTTGTCTGAATTCTGGGGGAGTCGTACAGTATTCAGACAAAAATTAGCCGGGAATTGTGAAAAAAGCCGCAGCAACGCGCGATAACCGTTCTCGACTCATAAAAGTGATGCCGCTATAATGCGCGTCTTATTTTTCGGAATGTCTTCGGGATGATTCTGACGACAGGGAATGTGATTGCTTATGAGAACATCCCAGTTCCGCGAAGCCAACAACCTGTGCTTGCGGAGAAGAGTTGACCGAGCACTGTGATTTTTTGAGGTAACAAGATGCAAGTTTCAGTTGAAACCACTCAAGGCCTTGGCCGCCGTGTAACGATTACTATCGCTGCTGACAGCATCGAGACCGCTGTGAAAAGCGAGCTGGTCAACGTAGCGAAGAAAGTGCGTATTGACGGTTTCCGCAAAGGAAAAGTACCGATGAATGTTGTTGCTCAGCGTTATGGCGCTTCCGTGCGTCAGGACGTGCTGGGCGACCTGATGAGCCGCAACTTCGTTGACGCGATCATCAAAGAAAAAATCAATCCGGCTGGCGCACCGAACTACGTTCCGGGTGAATACAAGCTGGGTGAAGATTTTACTTACGCGGTAGAGTTCGAAGTGTACCCGGAAGTTGAGCTGACTGGCCTGGAAGCAATCGAAGTTGAAAAACCGGTTGTTGAAGTCACCGACGCTGACGTTGATGTAATGCTGGACACTCTGCGTAAGCAGCAGGCTACCTGGAAAGATAAAGACGGCGCTGCTGATGCAGAAGACCGTGTAACCATCGACTTCACCGGTTCTGTAGACGGCGAAGAGTTCGAAGGCGGCAAAGCGTCTGACTTCGTACTGGCGATGGGCCAGGGTCGTATGATCCCAGGCTTTGAAGAAGGCGTTAAAGGCCACAAAGCTGGCGAAGAGTTCACTATCGATGTGACCTTCCCGGAAGAGTACCACGCTGAAAACCTGAAAGGTAAAGCCGCTAAGTTCGTTATCAACCTGAAGAAAGTTGAAGAACGCGAACTGCCGGAGCTGACTGAAGAATTCATCAAACGTTTCGGCGTGGAAGATGGTTCCGTAGCCGGTCTGCGTGCTGAAGTACGTAAAAACATGGAGCGCGAGCTGAAAGGCGCTGTGCGTAACCGCGTTAAGTCTCAGGCGATCGAAGGTCTGGTAAAAGCTAACGACATCGACGTACCGGCTGCTCTGATCGACAGCGAAATCGACGTTCTGCGTCGTCAGGCTGCGCAGCGTTTTGGCGGTAACGAGAAACAAGCTCTGGAACTGCCGCGTGAACTGTTCGAAGAACAGGCTAAGCGTCGCGTAGTTGTAGGCCTGCTGCTGGGCGAAGTTATTCGCACCAACGAGCTGAAAGCTGATGAAGATCGCGTTAAAGGCCTGATCGAAGAGATGGCTTCTGCTTACGAAGATCCGAAAGAAGTTGTTGAGTTCTACAGCAAAAACAAAGAGCTGATGGACAACATGCGTAACGTCGCTCTGGAAGAACAAGCTGTTGAAGCCGTTCTGGCGAAAGCGAAAGTGACTGAAAAAGCCACTTCCTTCAACGAGCTGATGAACCAGCAGGCGTAATTCGTCGCTTTTGTAGCACGAATTTCGTACGCAAGCCCGTCACCTTTTGGTGGCGGGTTTTTTTTTGTCACGCATTTTGCATGGGAAGAGTGCGAAAACAGCGTTTCAGTGTTAGCGTTACAACAAAAGATTGTTATGCTTGAATTATGGCGATGTCGTACCCATTACTGAGGGACTAGCTGATAATCCGTCCATAAGGTTACAATCAGCACAGCAGGTTTTTTCAAATTTTATCCAGGAGACGGAAATGTCATACAGCGGCGAACGAGATAACTTTGCACCCCATATGGCGCTGGTGCCGATGGTCATTGAACAGACCTCACGTGGTGAGCGCTCTTTTGATATCTATTCTCGTCTACTTAAGGAACGCGTCATTTTTATGACTGGCCAGGTCGAAGACCATATGGCTAACCTGATTGTGGCGCAGATGCTGTTCCTGGAAGCAGAAAACCCGGAAAAAGATATCTACCTGTACATCAACTCCCCTGGTGGGGTAATTACTGCCGGGATGTCTATCTATGACACCATGCAGTTTATTAAGCCGGACGTCAGCACCATTTGTATGGGCCAGGCGGCCTCAATGGGCGCGTTCCTGCTGACTGCCGGGGCGAAAGGTAAACGTTTTTGCCTGCCTAACTCTCGCGTCATGATCCACCAGCCTCTGGGCGGTTACCAGGGCCAGGCAACGGATATTGAAATTCATGCCCGCGAAATCCTGAAGGTAAAAGGGCGCATGAACGAACTTATGGCGCATCATACGGGTCAATCTCTTGAGCAGATTGAACGTGATACCGAGCGCGATCGCTTCCTCTCCGCTTCTGAAGCGGTAGAGTACGGTCTGGTCGACTCGATTTTGACCCATCGTAATTAATGCCCAGTGCGCAGGTGTGCCGCTATAATTACCTGGAGCGGCACAACGCTGACTAGCGTCTTGCGCCTGAGAATGGCATTTGCGTCGTCGTGTGCGGCACAAAGAACAAAGAAGAGGTTTTGACCCATGACAGATAAACGCAAAGATGGCTCGGGCAAATTGTTGTACTGCTCTTTTTGCGGCAAAAGCCAGCATGAAGTGCGGAAGCTGATTGCCGGTCCATCCGTGTATATCTGCGACGAATGTGTCGATTTGTGTAACGACATCATTCGCGAAGAGATTAAGGAAGTAGCACCGCACCGTGAACGCAGTGCGTTGCCGACGCCACATGAAATTCGCAATCACCTGGACGATTACGTTATCGGTCAGGAACAGGCGAAGAAAGTGTTGGCGGTCGCGGTATACAACCATTACAAACGTCTGCGCAACGGCGACACCAGCAATGGCGTCGAGTTGGGCAAAAGTAACATCCTGCTGATTGGCCCGACGGGGTCCGGTAAAACGCTGCTGGCTGAAACGCTGGCGCGCCTGCTGGACGTTCCGTTTACTATGGCTGACGCCACCACGCTGACCGAAGCCGGTTATGTGGGTGAAGATGTTGAAAATATTATTCAGAAACTGCTGCAGAAGTGCGACTACGACGTACAGAAAGCGCAGCGCGGGATCGTCTATATCGATGAAATCGACAAGATTTCTCGTAAGTCTGACAACCCGTCCATTACCCGTGACGTTTCTGGCGAAGGCGTACAGCAAGCGCTGTTGAAACTGATCGAAGGTACGGTTGCCGCCGTTCCGCCGCAGGGGGGGCGTAAACATCCGCAGCAGGAGTTCCTGCAGGTTGATACCTCTAAGATCCTGTTTATCTGCGGTGGCGCGTTCGCTGGTCTGGACAAAGTGATCGCTAACCGTGTTGAAACCGGCTCCGGCATTGGTTTTGGCGCAACGGTAAAAGCGCAGTCTGATAAAGCCAGCGAAGGTGAGCTGCTGTCGCAGGTGGAGCCGGAAGATCTGATCAAATTTGGTCTGATCCCTGAGTTCATCGGTCGTCTGCCGGTGGTGGCAACGCTGAGCGAACTGAGTGAAGAAGCGCTGATCCAGATCCTGAAAGAGCCGAAAAACGCCCTGACCAAGCAGTACCAGGCGCTGTTCAATCTTGAAGGTGTCGATCTGGAGTTCCGTGAGGAAGCGCTGGATGCGATCGCCAAGAAAGCGATGGCGCGTAAAACCGGTGCCCGTGGTTTGCGTTCCATCGTCGAAGCCGCGCTGCTTGACACCATGTACGATCTGCCTTCGATGGAAGACGTCGAAAAAGTGGTGATCGATGAGTCGGTGATTGGCGGTCAGAGCAAGCCATTGCTGATTTACGGTAAGCCGGAAGCACAGCAGGCATCTGGCGAATAATTCATCAATTCATACAGACATTTAATTAAAAAGGGGGGATTTTATCTCCCCTTTTATTTTTCCGTAAACATGGCGTTGAATGTGTGGGAAACATCCCCATATACTGACATACATGTTAAAGGTGGTGTGAAGCACAGTCGTACCACCTGATTACCTGGCGGACACTAAACTAAGAGAGAGCTCTATGAATCCTGAGCGTTCTGAACGCATTGAAATCCCCGTATTGCCGTTGCGCGATGTGGTGGTTTATCCGCACATGGTCATACCCTTATTTGTAGGGCGGGAAAAATCTATCCGTTGTCTGGAAGCGGCTATGGACCATGATAAAAAAATCATGCTGGTCGCACAGAAAGAAGCGTCAACGGATGAGCCGGGTGTAAACGATCTTTTCACCGTCGGGACCGTGGCCTCTATTTTGCAGATGCTGAAACTGCCTGACGGCACCGTAAAAGTGCTGGTCGAGGGGTTACAGCGCGCGCGTATTTCTGCGCTGTCTGACAACGGCGAGCATTTCTCTGCAAAAGCGGAGTACCTTGACTCGCCTGCCATTGATGAGCGCGAACAGGAAGTGCTGGTGCGTACCGCTATCAGCCAGTTCGAAGGCTATATCAAGCTGAACAAGAAAATCCCACCAGAAGTGTTGACGTCGCTGAACAGCATTGACGATCCCGCGCGTCTGGCGGACACCATCGCTGCGCACATGCCGCTGAAGCTGGCAGACAAGCAGTCCGTGCTGGAGATGTCCGACGTTAACGAACGTCTGGAATATCTGATGGCGATGATGGAATCTGAAATCGATCTGCTGCAGGTTGAGAAACGCATTCGCAACCGCGTGAAGAAGCAGATGGAAAAATCCCAGCGCGAGTACTATCTGAATGAGCAGATGAAAGCTATTCAGAAAGAACTCGGCGAGATGGATGATGCGCCGGACGAAAACGAAGCGCTGAAACGCAAAATCGACGCGGCGAAAATGCCGAAAGAGGCAAAAGAGAAAGCCGAAGCAGAGCTGCAGAAGCTGAAAATGATGTCTCCGATGTCGGCGGAAGCGACCGTGGTCCGTGGCTACATCGACTGGATGGTACAGGTACCGTGGAATGCGCGTAGCAAGGTCAAAAAAGACCTGCGTCAGGCGCAGGAAATCCTCGATACCGACCATTACGGTCTGGAACGCGTCAAAGACCGTATCCTTGAGTATCTCGCGGTTCAAAGCCGTGTGAACAAAATCAAGGGGCCGATCCTGTGTCTGGTTGGGCCGCCGGGGGTAGGTAAAACTTCTCTGGGCCAGTCCATCGCGAAAGCGACCGGGCGTAAATACATCCGTATGGCGCTGGGCGGCGTACGTGATGAGGCTGAAATTCGCGGTCACCGCCGGACCTATATCGGTTCGATGCCGGGTAAACTGATCCAGAAAATGGCTAAAGTGGGCGTTAAAAACCCGCTGTTCCTGCTCGATGAGATCGACAAAATGTCTTCCGACATGCGTGGCGATCCGGCTTCCGCGCTGCTTGAGGTGCTGGATCCAGAGCAGAACGTGGCGTTCAGCGATCACTACCTGGAAGTGGACTACGATCTCAGCGACGTGATGTTCGTTGCGACTTCGAACTCCATGAATATTCCGGCGCCGTTGCTGGATCGTATGGAAGTGATCCGTCTGTCCGGCTACACCGAAGACGAGAAGCTGAACATTGCTAAACGTCACCTGTTGCCGAAACAGATTGAGCGTAACGCGCTGAAAAAAGGCGAGCTTACGGTCGACGATAGCGCCATTGTGGGCATTATTCGTTACTACACCCGTGAAGCGGGCGTGCGTAGTCTGGAGCGTGAAATCTCTAAACTGTGCCGCAAAGCCGTGAAGCAGTTGCTGCTCGACAAATCACTGAAACATATTGTGATCAATGGCGACAACCTGCACGACTACCTGGGCGTGCAGCGCTTTGACTATGGTCGCGCGGACAACGAAAACCGCGTCGGTCAGGTGACCGGTCTGGCGTGGACGGAAGTGGGCGGCGATCTGCTGACCATCGAAACCGCCTGCGTTCCGGGTAAAGGCAAGCTGACCTACACCGGTTCTTTGGGTGAGGTAATGCAGGAGTCTATTCAGGCTGCACTGACCGTGGTGCGTGCGCGCGCGGAAAAACTGGGTATTAATCCGGATTTTTACGAAAAACGCGACATCCACGTTCACGTACCAGAAGGGGCGACGCCGAAAGATGGTCCAAGTGCCGGTATTGCCATGTGTACCGCGCTGGTTTCTTGTCTGACCGGTAACCCGGTACGCGCCGATGTGGCGATGACCGGCGAGATCACTCTGCGTGGTCAGGTGCTGCCAATCGGTGGTTTGAAAGAAAAACTGCTGGCGGCGCACCGTGGCGGCATTAAGACGGTCTTAATTCCAGATGAAAACAAACGTGACCTGGAAGAGATTCCGGACAACGTGATTGCCGATCTGGACATCCATCCGGTGAAACGCATCGAGGAAGTTTTGACGCTTGCGCTGCAAAATGAACCCTCTGGAATGCAGGTTGTGACCGCAAAATAGTGACCTCGCGCAAAGAGCACTAATAAAAACAGGGCTGGCAGGCCATTTCGGACTTGCCAGCCTTTTTTTGTATAGCTAATTTAGATGACGGATTAGGCTTGCCATCATTAACGGGTGTTGTAAGGGCATGGCAGGCCTGATATAACTGCTGCGCGGTCGCACTTTGAAGGATTCAGGTGCGATATAAATTATAAAAGAGGAAGAGAAGAGTGAATAAATCTCAACTGATCGACAAAATTGCTGCAGGGGCTGATATCTCTAAAGCTGCGGCTGGACGTGCGTTAGATGCAATTATTGCTTCTGTTACCGAATCCCTGAAGGAAGGCGATGACGTAGCGCTGGTAGGTTTTGGTACTTTTGCCGTTAAAGAGCGTGCTGCCCGTACTGGTCGCAACCCGCAAACAGGTAAAGAGATCACCATCGCCGCGGCTAAAGTACCGGGCTTCCGTGCAGGTAAAGCACTGAAAGACGCGGTAAACTAAGTGATTTCCCCTTTGGGGATGTGACGAAGTACAAGGGCGCATCAACTGATGTGCCTTTTTTATTTCTGATTCCGGTACTTTCTACGTGTTGTGGGCTGACAATTGCCCCCGTTTCTTGTCACAATAGGCCTTTGTGCGCAGCGTTCAGGAAACGCTATGCTGCGTGAAGCATATATACTCAAAATCCTTGCCACCGTTGTTGTAACAACGTGCAGGCGGCTTGAAGGATAACGCGTATAGTCATCTACAGCGGAGTGTGGTTACACCATGATGGACAGCTTACGCACGGCTGCTAACAGTCTCGTGCTCAAGATTATTTTCGGTATCATTATCGTGTCGTTCATTTTGACCGGCGTGAGTGGTTACCTGATTGGCGGGGGCAACAATTACGCCGCCAAAGTGAATGGCCAGGAGATCAGCCGCGGGCAATTCGAAAATGCGTTCAATAGCGAACGTAACCGCATGCAGCAACAGTTGGGCGATCAATACTCTGAGCTGGCGGCGAATGAAGGCTATATGAAAACGCTGCGTCAGCAGGTGCTGAATCGTCTTGTAGACGAAGCGCTGCTGGATCAATACTCCCGCGAGCTGAAGCTCAATATCAGCGACGATCAGGTTAAACAGGCTATTTTCGCCACGCCTGCTTTCCAGGTGGACGGCAAATTTGATAACAACCGCTACAATGCGATTGTTAATCAAATGGGAATGACCGCCGATCAGTACGCTGAGGCATTACGTAATCAGCTTACTACCCAGCAGTTGATCAACGGCGTTGCCGGTACGGACTTCATGCTGAAAGGCGAAACCGATGAGCTGGCGGCGCTGGTCGCACAGCAGCGTATCGTGCGTGAGGCGACGATTGACGTTAACGCGCTTGCCGCGAAGCAATCCGTTACCGAGCAGGAAGTTGCCAGCTACTACGAGCAGAATAAAAACAACTTCATGACGCCGGAACAGTTCCGCGTGAGCTACATCAAGCTGGACGCTGCTGCACTGCAGGAGACGGCCAGCGATGCTGATATTCAGTCTTACTATGACCAGCATCAGGACCAGTTCACTCAGCCGCAGCGTAACCGCTACAGCATTATTCAGACGAAAACGGAAGATGAAGCTAAAGCGGTACTGGATGAGTTGAGCAAAGGCGCAGATTTCGCTGCGCTGGCGAAAGAAAAATCAGCCGACATCATCTCTGCCCGTAAAGGTGGCGATATGGGATGGCTGGAAGATTCCACCACTCCGGATGAGCTGAAAAATGCCGGCCTGAAAGACAAAGGCCAACTGTCCGGTGTGATTAAATCTTCCGTTGGTTTCCTCGTTGCGCGTCTTGATGACGTACAGCCTGCGCAGGTTAAACCGCTGAGCGAAGCCCGTGACGACATTGCGGCGAAAGTGAAGCAGGAAAAAGCGCTGGATGCGTACTATGCGCTGCAGCAGAAAGTGAGCGATGCAGCCAGCAACGATAACGAATCCCTGGCGGGTGCGGAGCAAGCTGCCGGTATGAAAGCGGTTGAAACGGGCTGGTTTAGCCGTGACAGTCTGCCGGAAGAGCTGAATTTCAAACCCGTCGCTGACGTCATTTTCAATGGGGGTCTGGTTGGCGAGAACGGTACGCCTGGCAGTAACTCTGACATCATTACCGTGGATGGCGATCGCGCGTTTGTGCTGCGTATTGCAGAGCACAAAGCCGAAGCCGTTAAGCCACTGGCTGAAGTGAAAGAGCAGGTTACTGCGCTTGTTAAGCACAATAAAGCAGAGCAACAGGCTAAGCTGGATGCTGATAAACTGCTGGCGGACCTGAAAGCCGGTAAAGGCGATGAAGCGATGAAAGCGGCGGGTCTGAGCTTTGGTGAGGCGAAAACGCTGAGCCGCACTGGTCAGGATCCTCTGAGCCAGGCAGCCTTTGGTCTGAGCCTGCCAGCGAAAGACAAACCGAGCTACGGCGTGGCGAACGATATGCAGGGGAACGTTGTTCTGCTGGCGCTGGACGAAGTGAAAGCGGGTTCGATGCCTGAAGCGCAGAAGAAATCGATGGTTCAGGGGATCACCCAGAACAACGCGCAGATTGTGTTCGAAGCGCTGATGAGCAACCTGCGTAAAGCCGCAAAAATTAAAATCGGTGACGCGCTGGAACAGCAGCAATAACCGAGGCAGTTCGCAAAAAATTGCAAAAAGTTGTATTAACCAAAGGCCGCTTTCGCGGCCTTTTCCATTTCTGTTATTTGCCGTTTGTCTGCTGTTCCGCACCTCGCTATTGTGATTCCACTGTTAACAAACACGGAGAAAACAGTATGAAACATGGAATCAAAGCCCTGCTTATCACCCTTTCATTGACCTGCGGCGCTATGGCCCAAAGCGCATTGGCTGCAGAGCCCGTTGCCAAAAACCAGGCGACTCAAACCAAAGCGGATGCTTCCACAGTGGCGCAAAGCAAGGCTACGCAACCCGCTAAAGCAAGCGATGATGAAGGCACCAGGGTAAGCATCAACAGCGCTTCTGCGGAGGATTTAGCGCGAGTGATGAATGGTGTCGGACTGAAAAAAGCTCAGGCCATTGTCAGCTATCGAGAAGAGTACGGGCCATTTAAAACGGTCGATGATTTAAAGCAGGTGCCGGGGATGGGAAGTTCTTTGGTAGAGCGTAACCTGGCAGTTTTAACACTTTAATAACTTGCAGAGCGCTGAAAGTTTGCCAGACTATAGAGGTCATACCAGTTATGGCCTCTTCACCCTGAATATGTACATATAAAAAAACGTAAGGTTTCTGCGCTATGCAAACACAAATCAAAGTCCGTGGTTATCATCTTGATGTCTATCAGCACGTCAACAATGCCCGTTATCTTGAGTTTCTGGAAGAAGCACGCTGGGATGGACTGGAAAACAGCGACAGCTTTCAGTGGATGACCGCTCACAACATCGCTTTTGTGGTTGTGAATATTAATATCAACTATCGCCGTCCGGCGGTGCTGAGCGACCTGCTGACTGTTACCAGTCAGGTACAGCAGTTAAATGGCAAAAGCGGCGTGTTGAACCAGACTATCACCCTGGAGCCGGAAGGACAGGTGGTAGCAGATGCGTTGATTACCTTCGTCTGTATTGATTTGAAAACGCAAAAAGCGCTACCGCTGGAAGGAGAGTTGCGCGAGAAACTGGAACTGATGGTGAAGTAGTGGCTGCGAGTGCTTGCAGGCCGGATAAGCAAAGCGCCATCCGGCATCGCTCAACCCATTACTTTAACCCGGTTTTCTGCTTCATCGCCGTCATCACTGCCGGTTTATCCGCCAGATAATGGTTAAGACCGTTGGCGCGCAGATTACAGGCCGCGCAGTGACCACAACCGTCACCTTTGATACCGTTATAGCAGGTCAGCGTTTCTTCGCGTACCAGGTCCAGCTTGCCCCAGTAATCGGCCAGCGCCCAGGTTTCGGCTTTATCGATCCACATCAGCGGAGTTTCAAAGCGGATATCTTTTGCCATCCCCAGGCTCACGGCATGGTTCAGAGCCTTGACGAACTCATCGCGACAGTCAGGATATCCAGAGAAGTCGGTTTCACAAACGCCGGTAATGACCGCCTCTGCCTGTACCTGATATGCGTAAATCGCCGCCAGCGTTAAAAACAGAATATTGCGTCCGGGCACAAAGGTATTGGGAATGCCATTCGCATCCGGTTCGTAATCAGGCACCGGAATGTTATCACGGGTCAGGCTACTGACAGCCAGTTCGCTAAGCAGCGTGACATCAAGCACTTTGTGCGCACGCGCGCCGAGTTTTAAGGCCAGATCACGTGCGACATCAATCTCAGCGCGATGGCGCTGACCATAATCAAAGGTCACGCAGTGCACTTCATCATACTGATGTAGCGCTTGCGCCAGACAGGTCGTGGAGTCCTGACCTCCACTGAATACAACAACGGCACGTTTCATGGCTTTTCCTGACAAATAACGAAACCCATATGGTAGCGCCTGGAGGTGGTGTCGACCAGCTTCTTCATGCTGAAGGGGGCGGTAACCAGGCTTCGGTGAACTCAAACCAGCCGCGAGGATTCAGGCGAACACCGTTCACGCCCGGTGGCGCGCTAATACGATAGTGATAATTGAACAGCGGAGTCAGCGTGGCATCATGCATCAGCGTGGCGAACACTTGCTGTAACGCCGCGTGACGATCGTCTTCATTGGCCTGGACTTGCAGGGCATCCAGCGTGGTTTGCAAGTGCGTGTATTCAGGCGCATTGAGTACATGTGACCACAGTTGATCGCAACGTAACCACTGTTCGAGGGTATATTCAGGCGCTTCGCCAATCAGTCTGTCTCCCATCATCAGGTCGGCCTGCGCTAAAGGATGATTACCGTCCCAGTTTTTAGCATTATGAAATATAAGCGTTAATTCACAGCCGAGTAGCGCCAGCGCCTGGCGAAGCTGTTCAGCCATGGCATGTAGTTCAACCGGCAAGTGATACGCCAGCGTCAGTTTTTCCGGTAGCGCTACCTCGTTCAACTCATCCCATTGCGGGATCGTCCATCCAGGCAGCAGCGCATTGCTTGGGGTTATCAGGTTTTCATCTACCTCCAGCGTTTGTAGCAGGGAAGATCGATGGATAATATTGACCAGCCGGCGGGCTTGCAAGGTATTCAGGCGCGCGCTTTTTCTGAGCGTGAGATAGCAAAAACCGAGGCTTATCCCGCTGCTCACCTGGCTTAGCATGGGCAACTCTTCGGGTTTACCTATCGCTATTTGCACCGGATGGCGACAGCTGGTGCCCAAGTCCTGGGAGAAGAGTTGCGGAGTTATCCAGTATTCGATCGCTTTCAGGAGTGGATGACTCAGGTGGTAGTGATCGTGACTCTCGATACGCACCAGCTCAGGGGTAAACAACGTCAACCGGAACGGACCGGTACCCACAAACGGGTGCTCAGGATGTGCCAGGTGACTGCTGTAGCTTGCCAGACGGTGCGCCAGCCAGAAGTCGGGACGATGCAGAATAAAGGTCAGACACTGGGGATGGGTCACCTCAATACGTTTGACGCTGATGAACAATTTGTTCAGGGCGGGTAGCTCAAGTAGCATCAACAGTTGTTGGTGTAACTGCGTGCTGCTGACGGCATCGCCGTTATGCCAGTACAGCGTGGAGCGAATATAGAAATCCCAACGCAGGCCGTCGGCGGAGATATTCCAGTGGTGAGCTAAATCACCGCAGGGGCGTTGTGTATGCGTGTCAAACCGGGTCAGGCCAGAGAATACCTGCCCGGCGAGATGTTGCTCTGCGCGGCCAGGGAGAAATCCGGGGTGCAAAGGGTCGAGCTGGCGGTAATAGGGGATACGCAGGGTTGGCGTGTCGTTTTGCCACTGACCGCCCATAAACGGTTGTAGCAGGGTTCTTAATTCACCCGGCGCCAGTTGGGCCAGCTCCAGCACGCTAAGCTGTTCCCCCTTTTGCAGCGCCTGCTCCATCATGGTATTGCGTAGCGAGTCCGGCGTAACTAAAAAGCGTAGCTGCCCGCGTTTACCCCGCCCCGATTGGGCGTGCCACTCCAGCCAGCCTGCATCCTGCGCTTGTTTTAACAAGGTTCGCACGTGGCGTTCGCTGCAAAAACAGCGTTCAGCCAGTTCGCCAATGGTCACCAACTGCGGCTCCCCGTTTGAGGGTTGCCACAGGCGTTGGTATTGATTTAGTCGGTTCAATAGTCGCATATAAACCCGGAACAATTCATTTTATCTATTCACTATTACTTCCGTATATCTCAGGTGATACTGAATTACAAGTTAACCGCCTCACAGTGTGGAGAAAGAAATGGCTCGTCTGGCTGCATTTGATATGGATGGCACTCTTTTGATGCCGAATCACCATTTAGGTGATGAAACGCTTTCAACGCTGGCGCGCCTGCGTGAACGTGATATCACTCTGACATTTGCCACCGGTCGCCATGTGCTGGAGATGCGCTACATTCTGGGTTCTATTTCGCTGGATGCCTTTTTAATCACGGGTAACGGTACGCGCATTCACTCGCTGGAGGGTGATGTGCTGCACCGCCAGGATCTGGATCCGAATGTTGCGGATAGTGTATTGCACCAGAAGTGGGACACCACGGCCAGCATGCATGTCTTTAATGACAACGGTTGGTTCACCGGACAAGAAATTCCAGCGCTGCTTCAGGCGCATGTGTATAGCGGATTTCGTTACCAGATCGTGGATGTGAAACGTATTCCCGCCCACCAGGTAACGAAGATCTGTTTCTGTGGCGATCATGACACGCTGATCCGTCTGCGCATTCAACTCAATGAGGCGCTGGGTGAACAGGCGAATCTCTGTTTCTCCGCGGTTGATTGCCTCGAGGTGCTGCCGCTGGGATGTAATAAAGGTTCTGCGCTGGCGGTATTAAGCAACCACTTAGGTTATTCAATGGCCGAGTGTATGGCGTTTGGCGATGCCATGAACGATCGCGAAATGTTAAGTAGCGTAGGGCGCGGCCTGATTATGGGTAACGCGATGCCGCAACTGATTGCTGAACTGCCTCATTTATCGGTGATTGGGCATTGCCGTAATCAGGCTGTATCACACTTTTTGACGCATTGGCTGGACAATCCGCATCTACCTTATTCCCCCGAATGAGAGATCCCTTCCAGCAAGCCAGACTTCGCGTCTGGCTTTTTTTTGTCTGATTAGTGGGTATTCAGGAGTTGAGCCAGCTCCGCTTTCCACGGCGTTAAATCACCGATGTGCGCGTCGATCCACAGCGGGTTGTAATAGGTTTCCAGATAACGATCGCCGCTGTCACACAGCAACGTCACCAGCGATCCCGTTTCTCCTGCATCGCGCATACGGGCGGCAAGTTGTAATGCTCCCCACATGTTGGTGCCGGTTGAGGCGCCAACTTTACGGCCCAACTGCGTCTCCAGCCAGTGCGCGGTGGCCACGCTGGCGGCATCCGGCACGCGTAGCATTTCATCGACCACATCAGGAATGAAAGACGGTTCTACGCGTGGGCGACCGATACCTTCGATTTTGCTACCTACCGGGCTGCGTAAGGTTGCATCGCGATCTTGCCAGAAGGGCAGAAAGACCGAGTTTTCCGGATCCACCACCATCAAACGAGTGTCGTAGCCCTGACAACGAATATAACGGCCAATGGTCGCCGAGGTGCCGCCAGTTCCGGCACTCATCACGATATGCCGGGGAACGGGGTTGGGCTCGCATTGCATCTGCCGAAAGATACTGTCGGCAATATTGTTGTTACCACGCCAGTCGGTGGCGCGCTCAGCGTAAGTGAACTGATCCATGTAATGGCCGTTCAGCTCACGCGCCAATTGTTCAGAAGCCGCATAAATTTCGCAGGCGCTTTCCACGAAATGACAGCGCCCGCCGTAAAACTCAATCTGTTCAATTTTACGTTTCGCAGTACACGAAGGCATAACGGCGATAAACGGTAATCCTAACAGACGGGCGAAATACGCTTCGGAAACCGCCGTTGAGCCGGATGATGACTCGATGATGGTAGTGCCTTCTTTGATCCAGCCATTGCACAGTCCATACAGAAACAGTGAGCGTGCCAGACGATGTTTCAGGCTCCCGGTCGGATGCGTGCTCTCATCTTTTAAATAGAGCTGAATGCCCGGAAACGCCGGGAGCGACAGACGAATGAGATGCGTATCCGCAGAACGTTGATAATCCGCGTTGATTTCATTGATGGCGTTTTTAACCCAGGAGCTATTCATCATTAAAAGATATCCATTTGTCATTTTGTGCCCAGAATAGCGAAAAGCACGGAAAAAATTGTTGCCATTTAGCCTTTAAAATAGAATGTAAGGAGAAAATTCTTCTCTGTGGAGTGGATATGTTAGACAAAATTGACCGTAAGCTGCTCGGCTTACTGCAACAAGACTGCACCCTTTCTTTGCAGGCGTTAGCAGATGCCGTTAATCTGACAACCACCCCTTGCTGGAAACGCCTCAAACGGCTTGAAGATGATGGTATCCTGCTGGGGCGAGTCGCCCTGCTGGATCCCGAAAAGCTGGGGCTGGGCTTAACCGCGTTTGTGTTGATCAAGACTCAGCACCACAGCAGCGAATGGTATTGCCGCTTTGTCACCGAAGTCACCGGAATGCCGGAAGTTCTGGGATTCTGGCGTATGGCAGGGGAGTATGACTACCTGATGCGGGTCCAGGTCGCCGATATGAAAAGCTATGACGAATTTTATAAGCGCCTGGTAAACAGCGTGCCGGGCCTGTCTGATGTCACCTCCAGCTTTGCGATGGAACAGATTAAATACACAACTGCTCTACCGATTGAATAATTCTCCCGGCGCTCATTGCCGGAAATCTTGTCAGGACATAACGCGTGCGATTATTTGCTCAATTAAGCTGGTACTTCCGCCGGGAGTGGCGTCGCTACCTTGGCGCAGTGGCTCTGCTTATTATCATCGCTATCCTTCAGCTTATCCCGCCGAAAGTGGTCGGGATCATTGTGGATGGCGTAACAGCGCAACGCTTCACCACCGAGAGGCTGCTGATGTGGGTTGGCACAATCGCCCTGATTGCGGTGGTCGTGTACTTGCTGCGCTATGTCTGGCGCGTACTGCTGTTTGGCGCATCCTACCAACTGGCGGTTGAGCTGCGGGAAGATTATTACCGTCAATTGAGTCGCCAGCACCCCGAGTTCTATCTGCGCCACCGTACGGGTGATCTCATGGCGCGCGCCACTAACGATGTCGATCGGGTGGTGTTTGCCGCTGGCGAAGGCGTGCTGACGCTGGTGGATTCGCTGGTGATGGGGTGTGCGGTACTGATCGTGATGTCTACGCAGATAAGCTGGCAACTGACGCTTATTGCGCTACTGCCGATGCCGGTGATGGCGTTAATGATCAAACGTTACGGTGATCGACTCCATCACCGTTTTAAGCTGGCGCAGGCGGCGTTCTCCAGTCTTAACGATCGTACTCAGGAGAGCCTGACCAGCATTCGCATGATCAAGGCTTTTGGCCTGGAGGATCGGCAGTCGGCGTTATTTGCCGCAGATGCTGAAGACACCGGTAAGAAAAACCTGCGGGTGGCGCGTATTGACGCCCGTTTTGACCCAACGATTTATATCGCCATTGGGATGGCTAACCTGCTGGCGATTGCCGGAGGAAGCTGGATGGTGGTGCACGGTTCGCTGACGCTCGGCCAGCTCACCAGCTTTATGATGTATCTCGGTCTGATGATTTGGCCGATGCTGGCGCTGGCATGGATGTTTAATATTGTCGAACGCGGCAGCGCCGCCTACAGCCGTATTCGCGTCATGCTGGCTGAAGCACCGGTGGTGGATGACGGTACTGAACCGGTGCCTGAAGGACGCGGCGAGCTGGCGGTGGCGATTCGCGAATTTCGCTACCCATTGACGGCTCAGCCAGCGCTGGAAAACGTGAATTTCCAGCTCAGACCCGGACAGATGCTGGGCATCTGCGGCCCGACCGGCGCGGGGAAAAGTACGGTGCTGTCGCTGATCCAGCGTCATTTCGATATCAGCCAAGGGGATATACGTTTTCATGATATCCCGTTATCGCGCTTACAACTTGATAGCTGGCGCAGCCGGCTGGCGGTGGTTAGCCAGACGCCGTTCCTGTTTTCAGATACCGTCGCCAATAACATCGCGTTAGGACGCCCGCAGGCCACGCAGGAAGAGATCGAACATGTGGCGCGTCTCGCCAGCGTTCATGAGGATATTTTACGTCTTCCGCAAGGCTATGATACCGAAGTGGGCGAGCGCGGGGTGATGCTGTCCGGCGGGCAAAAACAGCGAATCTCTATTGCCCGCGCGTTGCTGTTGAATGCTGAAATTCTGATCCTGGATGATGCGCTGTCGGCAGTAGACGGTCGTACCGAGCATCAGATCCTGCATAACCTGCGCCAGTGGGGTGAAGGCAGAACTGTGATTATCAGCGCTCACCGTTTATCGGCCCTGACGGAAGCCAGCGAGATTATTGTGATGCAGCATGGGCATATTGCTCAGCGTGGTGAGCATGACGTGTTGTTGCAGCAGCCAGGCTGGTATCGCGATATGTTCCGCTATCAGCAACTGGAAGCGGCGCTGTCCGATGCGCCAGAGATAAACGGGGAGGCGGCTAATGCGTAGTTTTGGGCAATTATGGCCGACCCTGAAAAGGCTGCTGAAGTATGGTTCGCCATGGCGAAAACCGCTGGCGATTGCGGTAGTCATGCTGTGGGTGGCGGCTGCGGCTGAAGTCAGCGGCCCACTGCTGATTAGTTATTTTATCGATAACATGGTGGCGAAAAACAACCTGCCGCTGGCGATGGTCGCCGGGCTGGTTGCGGCGTATGTGGGATTGCAACTGCTGGCGGCGGGTCTGCATTACGCGCAGTCACTGTTATTTAATCAGGCGGCGGTTGGCGTGGTGCAACAGTTGCGCACCGATGTCATGGACGCAGCGCTTCGCCAGCCGCTCAGCGCCTTTGATACTCAGCCCGTCGGGCAGCTTATCTCCCGAGTAACGAATGACACTGAAGTGATTCGTGACCTGTATGTGACGGTAGTGGCAACGGTTCTGCGCAGTGCGGCCTTGATCGGCGCGATGCTGGTGGCGATGTTTAGCCTGGAGTGGCGTATGGCGCTGGTCGCGATGGTCATTTTCCCGGCGGTGCTAGTGGTGATGGTGATTTATCAACGCTACAGCACACCGATTGTGCGCCGGGTTCGCGCTTATCTGGCGGATATTAACGATGGCTTTAACGAAGTCATCAACGGCATGAGTGTTATCCAGCAGTTCCGTCAGCAGGCGCGATTTGGCGAGAGAATGGGCGAGGCCAGCCGTTCGCACTATATGGCGCGGATGCAGACCCTGCGACTGGATGGCTTTTTGCTGCGTCCGCTGCTTAGCCTTTTCTCGGCGCTGATCCTCTGCGGTTTATTGATGCTGTTCAGCTTTACCTCTGGCAGTTCGATCGAGGTGGGGGTGTTGTATGCGTTTATTAGCTATCTCGGGCGGTTGAACGAGCCGCTTATCGAACTGACGACCCAGCAGTCAATGCTGCAGCAGGCGGTTGTCGCCGGTGAACGTGTGTTCGAATTGATGGATGGGCCACGTCAACGCTATGGTGACGATGACCAGCCGCTAAAGAGTGGGGATATCGAGGTAGATAACGTTTCATTTGCTTATCGTGACGACAATCTGGTGCTGCAAAACATCAGTCTGTCCGTGCCTTCGCGTAGCTTTGTGGCCCTGGTCGGGCACACCGGCAGCGGCAAAAGTACGCTGGCAAGTCTGCTGATGGGATACTACCCGCTGACGCAGGGGGAAATCCGCCTTGATGGGAGACCGCTGTCTTCGCTGAGCCACGGGGTATTGCGTCAGGGCATCGCGATGGTGCAGCAGGATCCGGTGGTGATGGCGGATACCTTCCTGGCAAACGTCACGCTGGGCCGCGATATCTCAGAAGCGCGGGTATGGCAGGCGCTGGAAACCGTGCAACTGGCGGAACTGGCGCGCGGCCTGAGCGAGGGAATTCATACCCGGCTGGGCGAGCAGGGCAATAATCTCTCCGTTGGGCAGAAACAGTTGCTGGCGCTGGCGCGGGTGCTGGTTGAAACGCCGCAGGTACTGATCCTCGATGAAGCCACGGCCAGTATTGACTCCGGCACGGAACAGGCGATTCAGCAAGCGCTGGCGGCGGTGCGTGAACACACCACGCTGGTGGTGATTGCGCATCGCTTATCGACGATTGTCGATGCGGACACCATTCTGGTACTGCACCGTGGACAGGCGGTTGAACGTGGTACGCACCAGCAATTACTGGCGGCGCAAGGCCGTTACTGGCAGATGTATCAACTGCAGCTGGCGGGCGAAGAGCTGGCGGCCAGTACGCAAGAGGATTCCATTATTGCCTGATAGCTGAGACCAACCCGGTATCGTAGGCCGGACGGCAATCAACAATCTGGTGCAAAAATGTAACGCACTATGCACCGTTATAGTGCGTTTTTTCTTCTTCTTCCCCCACTCCCCTCGGCTGGCCCGAATCATCCTGCTTTTTCATTCCTGGCACATCCCTTGCAGTATTCATCTGGTGTATCTGCAGCCACTACTGAATTCTGACTGGAGGGGATCTATGAAGCTGGTTACCGTGGTAATCAAACCGTTCAAACTGGAAGACGTCCGCGAAGCCTTGTCGTCTATTGGTATTCAGGGGCTGACCGTCACCGAAGTGAAGGGGTTTGGCCGACAGAAAGGTCATGCCGAGCTTTACCGTGGGGCTGAATATAGCGTCAATTTTTTGCCCAAGGTGAAGATTGATGTGGCGATTGCTGATGACCAACTGGATGAAGTGATCGATGTCATCAGCAAGGCGGCCTACACCGGAAAAATTGGCGACGGCAAAATCTTTGTCGCCGAGCTGCAACGCGTGATTCGTATTCGTACCGGCGAAACTGACGAAGCCGCACTGTAACGTCTGGCACACAGTGATAGGAAACCAAAAAATGAAGATAGCAACGATGAAAACAGGTATGGCTTCACTGGCGCTGTTGCCGGGACTGGCGATGGCGGCACCGGCGGTCGCGGATAAAGCGGATAACGCTTTTATGATGATCTGTACCGCGCTGGTGCTGTTTATGACCATTCCTGGCATTGCGCTGTTTTACGGCGGTTTGATTCGCGGTAAGAACGTGTTGTCGATGCTGACTCAGGTGACGGTGACATTTGCCCTGGTCTGTATTTTATGGGTGGTTTATGGCTATTCACTGGCCTTTGGCGAAGGGAATAATTTCTTTGGCAACTTCAACTGGGTATTACTGAAGAACATTGCGCTGACGGCGGTCACGGGGAGCTTCTACCAGTATATTCACGTTGCTTTTCAGGGCTCTTTCGCCTGTATCACCGTTGGGCTTATCGTTGGGGCGCTGGCTGAGCGTATTCGCTTCTCGGCGGTACTGATTTTTGTGGTCGTGTGGTTAACGCTGTCTTACATCCCAATAGCCCACATGGTCTGGGGCGGTGGTTTGCTGGCTTCTCACGGCGCACTGGATTTTGCCGGCGGGACTGTTGTACATATCAACGCGGCGATAGCCGGTCTGGTGGGGGCTTATCTGATTGGCAAACGCGTCGGTTTTGGTAAAGAAGCTTTTAAGCCGCATAACCTGCCGATGGTCTTCACTGGCACCGCCATTCTCTACATTGGCTGGTTTGGCTTTAATGCCGGTTCTGCGGGCACGGCGAATGAAATCGCTGCGCTGGCCTTCGTCAATACCGTGGTCGCCACCGCTGCCGCCATCCTCGGGTGGATCTTCGGGGAATGGGCGTTGCGCGGTAAACCGTCTCTGCTGGGGGCCTGTTCTGGGGCCGTTGCGGGTCTGGTTGGCGTAACGCCTGCATGTGGTTATATCGGTGTCGGCGGCGCGTTGATTATTGGCGTGGCAGCCGGTCTGGCGGGCCTGTGGGGAGTGACGATGCTGAAGCGTTTTCTGCGCGTGGACGATCCGTGTGACGTGTTTGGTGTTCACGGCGTATGCGGCATTGTCGGCTGTATCCTGACCGGGGTTTTTGCCGCCAGCTCGCTGGGTGGTGTAGGTTTTGCCGAGGGCGTGACCATGGGGCATCAGCTGCTGGTGCAACTGGAAAGCGTGGCGATTACCATCGTCTGGTCCGGCGTGGTGGCCTTCATTGGTTATAAGCTGGCAGATATGACGGTGGGTCTGCGCGTACCAGAAGAGCAGGAACGCGAAGGTCTGGATGTGAACAGTCACGGCGAGAACGCTTACAACGCCTGATTTCTCAATATGCCGGATGGCGCTAACGTTTATCCGGCCTACAACGATGTAGCCTGTAGGCCGGATAAGACATCAATTACGATTACGCATGACCCCTTCCTGTACGGTAGAAGCGACCAGCACGCCATCCTGCGTATAAAATTCCCCGCGCACAAAGCCCCGGGCGCCGGAGGCGGAAGTACTTTCGACGTTATACAGCAGCCATTCATTGATATTGAACGGACGATGGAACCACATTGAGTGGTCAATGGTGGCGATCTGAATCCCTTTTTCCAGGAAACCAATCCCGTACGGTTGCAGCGCGACGGGCAGGAAGTTCAGGTCAGAGGCATAACCCAGCAGATACTGATGGACGCGCAGATCGTCTTGAAGTTCACCGTTAGCGCGGATCCATACCTGACGGGTCGGAGGTGCGACATGACCTTTTAAGGGGTTATGAAACTCCACCGGGCGCACTTCCAACGGACGATCGTTGATGAACTTTTCTTTCAATAACGGTGGCAGAAGATGCGCCACTGAGCGGGCAATTTCTGTTTCTGATTTCAGCTCATCGGGACCCGGCGCATCCGGCATGGTTTTCTGATGTTCAAACCCGTCTTCTGGTGCCTGAAAGGAGGCGGTCATGTAAAAAATGGGTTTACCATTCTGGATCGCGGCAACGCGGCGCGCGCTGAAGCTGTTACCATCACGCAGGACTTCTACATCATAAATGATGGGTTTTTGGCTATCGCCGGGGCGTAAAAAGTAGCTGTGAAAGGAGTGCACCAGACGTTCTTCCGGAACGGTTTCTTTCGCGGCATACAGCGCCTGACCGACAACCTGTCCGCCAAAAACCTGACGTAACCCTAAGTCTTCACTTTGGCCGCGAAAGAGCCCTTCTTCAATTTTTTCCAGATTTAATAATGTCAGCAAATTTTTGAGTGCCAGACTCATACGTGCTCTCCAGGTGATATCGATGTCGCGCGAGTTAGGCAGAGTATAACGCAATTTTAAAAGTGGTCCGATGGGTGCAATTGTCTGAATTACTGGCCTATTACAGGCAAAAACAGCTGTCTTGTGCCACACTTAATCACGTTATGTTTTTGTTAACCACTCTTCTGGCGAGGAAAGTTCTCGCTGGTGCATAGATGATAAGGAGAATTTAATGAAACTCGTGCACATGGTAAGTGGTTTAGCGGTTGCAGTCGCTCTGGCGGCCTGCGCCGATAAAAGTGCAGATATTCAGACACCTGCGCCAAGCCCTAATACGTCAATTTCTGACACACAGTCTAAAATTCAACAGCCGAATGTATCTGGTACAGTATGGATCCGCCAGAAAGTGGCCTTGCCACCGGATGCTGTGCTGACCGTTACGCTGTCGGATGCGTCGCTGGCCGATGCGCCATCAAAAGTGTTGTCGCAAAAAGCGGTGCGTACTGAAGGCAAGCAAGCGCCATTTAGCTTTGTATTACCGTTTAACCCGGCAGATATTCAGCCCAATGCGCGTATTTTGCTGAGTGCGGCAATTACGGTGAATGGCAAACTGGTCTTTATAACCGATACCGTTCAGACGGTTATCAATCAGGGCGGGACGAAAGCCGACCTGACGTTGGTTCCCGTGCAGCAGACCGCAGTCCCGCTTAATGCTGGCGGCGGCGCAACCACCACGGTGCCTTCGACTTCACCAACCCAGGTGACTCCGTCTTCAGCCGTTCCTGCTCCCACGCAGTACTAAAGCAGTCGTAACCCTCTCCATGAGGAGAGGGTTAGTACACCCAGCGATAGCGCTGTAAATCGATTTGCCCGCTGCCGGAAACGACAACCCCTTCTGCCAGCAACGCCTGACGTTGTCGTTGCAGATCGGGGCCCGTCAATGAAATAGCGCCGTGGCGATTGACGACCCGGTGCCAGGGCAGGGAACTACCTTCGGGGAGACGCTTAAGTACGCCGCCCACCTGGCGCGCAGCGCGCGGCGATCCGGCAAGTCTGGCGACATCGCCATAGGTGGTGACGAATCCTTCGGGGATTGACGCGACGATTTGCCAGACGCGTTGGGGGAAAGTGTCTTGTATATCCATCATTTATTCCTGCGCTAATCCTTCAGCATAATCCTGAATGGCGAGTGAGTGAAGCCGCATTGCGCAAGAAAACAGCATCCGATGCTGGATGGGTTGCATTTACAGGGTACACCAGTGATAATGCGCCTGCGCGTTGGTTAACAACGCTCTCAATGGGGGCTCTGTTGGTTCTCCCGCAACACTACTCTGTTTACCAGGTCAGGTCCGGAAGGAAGCAGCCAAGGCAGATGACGTGTGTGCCGGGATGTAGCTGGCAGGGCCCCCACCCAATTCTGCCGTCCGGCAATTTCCTTCTGCTTATCTTCTTTTTCTTTGTCACTGTATTGTCATTTTATTGTCATCAAATGCTGTCAATGTGTTTCGGGGATGTTGTTTGACGCTTTTACCGTCGCCGATCACAAGGACTTTTTACAATGTCGACTGCTGTACTGAATGTCAAAATTGATGAAGCGCTGAAAGAAAAACTTCGTCATTACGCCGAAGTGCATAATGAAAATCTAAGTGTCGCGACGGAAAAGCTGCTGCTGATCGCCTTTTCCGCCGTTGAAGAGGCGGGAGTCTCCGCTGAGGATATCGACAGCCAGCATACGGAAGAATCCGTCGTTGATGCACTGACTCCTAAAGAAATCAAAGCATTGCGCAGATTACTGAAGAAGAAAAAATGAAACAACAATCGTTCTCAACCGCCTGTAATTACAGCGAAGCCTGTGAATTGCTGCGATCTGGCTATGTGAAACATGTTCGCCTGAGCTGGAATGTCGGCAGCGATGAGTTATTCCGTATTGCTTCCGACTGGTGTGATGCCGGGGCAAAAATTAAGAAGGACGGTGAGAATTTTGTGATTTCCCTGAAAGGTTTTCCGGTTCCTCCGCAGTTGTAATTGTGCCGGGACGTTGTTGTCCGTCACAACATACAAAAGCGGGTCCTTTGGGCCGTCGCTTAAATTATTTTGCGCATTTTCCCGCTGCTGGCCTGCAAACGCAGGTTATCCCAAATGGGTTGCAACACCCTGAAGGCGGCGCGTGCTGTATCATCCGGCAATGTGAAGGGCATGCGCAAAAAACGATCGAATGCGCCATCGAGGCCGAAGCGCGTACCGGTTCCTAACTGAATCCCCGCGCTTTCGGCGCGCGCAGCAAAGAGCGTCGCCAGCGTATCGGGCAGTTCGACCCAGAAAGAGAGTCCTCCTTGTGGTTGGGTAAACTGCCATTCCGGGAAATGCATATTCATCAGGCTGGAGCACAGGTCGCGCTGCGATGTCAGCAAGCGTCTTCTGTCAGGCAGAAAGCGCCCGGCGTTATCCAACAACCAACGGGTGGCGAGTTGTTCAAGTACCGGAGAGCCCAAATCGAAAGTGTCGCGGGTTTGTACCAGGGCGGCAATTGTTCGTGACGAAGCCCGAATCCAACCCAAACGTAATCCTCCCCAAAAGCTTTTCCCTGCCGAACCCAGTAAAATGATTGGGGCATCGCGATTGAACGCGGCAAGCGGCGGTGGTGGCGGGGCGTCGTACCACAGGTTCACCATCGTCTCATCGACGACCAACGTCGTACGTGTTCTTTCGGCAATATCCGCCACGACCTGGCGGGTTGCGGCGTCCATACAACGCCCGGTCGGGTTGTGGAAGTCCGGCATCAGGTAGGCCATTCTGGGCGCCGTTTGCGCGATAGTGGCGACCAGACCCGCCGTATCCCAACCCTGCCCGGGTAGCGACACACCAACGGGTCGACAGGATGCGCCCTGAATAGCGGCAATCGCCAGTGGATACGTGGGGTGATCAACGACGACGCGATCGCCAGGACCTGTCAGCAAACGCAGGATGAGCGCCAGACCGCTGACCGCACCATTTACCACCATTATTTCATCGGGCTGCGTTGGGAGTCCGCGCTCGCAATAATGCCGGGCGATGGATTCACGCAAAGCTGGCAGCCCCTGCGGCAGATACCCGGAACTCAGCAGATGCTGCGGCATCGCAAACAACGCTTGCTGATAAGCCTGATGAATTTCGGGACCGGCACTGAGCGCTGCCGTGGACAAATCAAGCGCTGTGCCAGTGCTGGTTCTCGTTGGCACATGGCGAATATGTTCCGGCAGAATAACCCGCGAACCGCTCCCATGACGGCTCTCCAGATAGCCTTCTTCACGCAGTTGCGCCATCGCGCTGGCGACGGTGGTTCGGCTCACTTCCAGAACGGCAGCGAGTTCACGCTCGCCGGGCAAACGGCTATCCAGCGCCAGCCGACCATCGAGAATCAATAGACGTAGCGCTTCTGCCAGTTGTCGCCAGAGTGGCGTTCGCGAGGGGCTTTCCTGCCAGTGGCCGAGCAGGCGCTGCAAAGACTGACTTCCATAACGGCGAGATGACATAGCAGTCCACTTTTTGAAAACTGGACGTTAATCATAGTGCCAATTGCGGGGAAGATGAAAGCTATCTGAGAGTGAGAGGGGAAAAAGCATGCTGCGTCGTTTACTTCAGCTGTATATCGGTCTGGCGCTGTACGGTGTGTCGACGGCCATGTTTGTTCGCGCCGATTTAGGGGCCGATCCGTGGAACGTGTTTCATCTGGGGGTGGCCAATTTACTGTCGATGAATATCGGCGTGGTGATTATTGTCGTAGGCGTGTTGGTGCTGCTGGCGTGGATACCGCTACGCCAGCGTCCCGGATTTGGCACCCTGAGCAATGTTATTATGATTGGGCTGGCGGCAGATGCCGCGCTGGTGGTGATCCCGGGATTCGAATCCCTGCCGGCGCGCAGCGTCCTGCTAGTGACCGCGGTGATCCTGAATGCATTAGCCACCAGTTTATATATTGGCGCTGGTTTTGGCGCGGGTCCACGGGACGGCCTGATGACCGGTATTCACGCGCGTACCGGATGGCCAGTACGACGCATTCGCACCGCAATTGAAGTGTCAGTGTTGCTTATTGGTTGGCTGCTGGGGGGAACCGTGGGGGTTGGCACGGTATTGTATGCGCTGGCTATTGGGCCGTTAATTCAGATTTGCCTGCCGTGGTTTCGCCAACAGCCACAGTCGCGTATCCGAGTCAGGAGTGAACCTGGGGCACGATCGCCTGCTGGCGACTAAACTTAACCTCGACTGACGCGGCCAGAATCGGCTTGCTGCGCAGTACACTTCGGAGGTTTTTCTCATGAAGTATGTTGATGGTTTTGTCGTTGCCGTACCCGCTGAAAACAAGGAGGCGTACATTGCGATGGCGGCGAAAGCAGCTCCGCTTTTCAAGGAGTTCGGCGCATTACGCGTGGTGGAGTGCTGGGCAGATGATGTCCCCGACGGCAAATTAACCGATTTTCGCATGGCAGTGAAAGCGCAGGATGATGAAGAGGTGGTATTCAGTTGGATTGAATACCCTTCCAAAGAGGTCCGCGATGCGGCGAATCAGAAGATGATGTCCGATCCCCGTATGAAGGAATTCGGTGAGTCTATGCCATTTGATGGCAAACGAATGATCTACGGCGGATTTGCGCCCATTATGGACGAGTGATGTGACTGGCTGTGCGGCGTGCCGCCAGCCATCTCAACATCAACAGCCATGTCACAGCCGTTTTTCAGCCCACAGAATAAATTCCGCTTTTGGCAGTGCTTTACTGTAAAGCCAGCCCTGACCGTACTGCACGCCATGTTGGCGTAGCCAGGCTGCCTGATTTTCAGTTTCGATACCTTCTGCCACCATTTCCAGCTTCAGCGTTTTGGCAATCTCAATGATATGCGGCGTCACGTTGTTGTACTCCAGGGCATCAACAAAGGATTTATCGATCTTCAGGATGTCCACATCCAGATCCTGTAAATAGCTCAGGCTGGAATAGCCGGTTCCAAAATCATCGATGTATATTGAATGTCCCGCCTGACGATATTTAGCAATAAACGGCGCGCTGTTTTTCGGATCGGCAAACTCGCGTTCGGTCAGTTCCAGCGCGATTTGCGCTGGATTAAGCTGCCAGTGCTTTACCTTCTGGCCTAACAGAGCGGGAAGGGTTTCAGAAGCCAGATCGGCTGACTCAAGGTTAATGGAGATATGCTGATCCGGGTGTTGACGCAGCCATTTTCCTAAATCGTCAAATACACTTTCAATTATCAAACGCGTGAGGGGTTTTGTTAGTCCGGTCTCCTGCGCCATCGCGACAAAAATTTCAGGCGACAGATAGCTCCCATCGGCCTGCTGCCAACGGGCCAGTGCTTCTGCCCCGACCACTTTTCCCGTTGTGAGCGAGATAATGGGCTGGTAATGGACCTTGATATCCCGATGCTGGATAGCATCCTGCAACTGGTGATGGGGGGACTGTAAGCGACGCAAAATGCGCAGAATAAAGGCGGCGGTAAGCAGGCCGATGATAATCCCGGCCGGGAGCCAGATCAGGGCTTGTCGGTGCCAGGTTTTTTGTAATGGTAGGGTAGATGCCCAGGTGACGATCGTGATGCCCAGTTCAGGAAAGGGGCGGGCATTAAAAATATTGCTATCTTTCTGAAAATGAGTGATCGAATGTTCTTGTTTTACATGCTGCAAAACGTCCGATGGCAGCGCGGCGCTACTGGCAACCACCACGTTGCGCGCGGTGCCAATGATAGTGACTTCGATTGGCCATGAGCCAAACGGGATGACGTCAATAAAGGAACCCGGATCGACCATCACGACATAATGCTCGCTACCTAAAGCTGCCATAAAACGCTTGATGCCCAAATCATTTTGCGTAGTAAGCCATGCGCGATATCCATCCGGCGTGACTTTCATTGCTGGTGGAAATGCGGCAGCCTGGCTGTTTTTTTCCAGAGATGAACATTGCGGAACATTGTCTTTGAGATACAGCACTTCCTGAATATAGCGATAGCTATATGACAAGCGACGCATTTCCAGCAGATGCTCATCACTGCAAGGCACTCCCTGAAAGGACTCTATGTGGCGTAATGCTTTCCTGGCCTGCTCGCCGACGCGTTCTGTGCGCAATGCGACTCGTGTTGAGAACATATCGAGTTCATCAATAAACTTTGTTTCGACCTGACGATGTGCCAGCCACATGCTTAAACCTACGGGGGCGAGGATAGAAAGAAACAGCACCCCTGTCACCAGGCTTATCAGATGTCGTGTTGTCACAATGATATCCTTATTAACACAGCGTAAGGAAAGTATATCCGAAAGCCGAAAAAGCTATTCGATTGGCATCATATATTTAGGGCCACTTATCACCCCGTTTGTTTGCCCGTAGCGTAAATCAGGTTGTGATTTAAATACGAGTGGTGTACTTTAATGGTTATGTTATAACGTAACGATTTGAGGTTGCCATGAAACCGGATATCCATCCTTTTTATCGTACCGTGGTGTTTCACGATACCAGTGCCAATGAATACTTTAAGGTCGGTTCGACCATCAAAACCGAACGTGAGATTGAGTTCGAGGGGAAAACGTACCCGTATGTGACCCTTGATATCTCTTCTAAGTCACATCCGTATTACACCGGAAAACAAAAGACCTTTGACAACGAAGGTAGCGCAGCCCGCTTCCAGAAACGTTTTGGTCATTTTATTGGCGCTAAGCGAGGTTAAAATGCAGGTACTCAATTCGCTTCGCAGCGCAAAACAGCGGCACCCTGACTGCCAGATAGTGAAACGCAAAGGGCGTTTGTATGTTATCTGTAAAACAAATCCGCGATTTAAAGCGGTACAGGGCCGTAAAAAAAGACGTTAATTTCTTTGCCGGCATTCAGGGGCTAAAGTGCGTTTCCTTCACAGGGACGCACTTTTTTATGTCAGAGGCGAAATTACTGGCTGGCCTGCGGGCGGGTGAGCGTAAACACATCGTAGAACGAGAGTTCGCCTTTACGTGAAATCATCTTTTGCAGTTGTGTTTTATGCTCGCTATCAACGGAAGGGGAGTGCAAAATAGAGTCGATGAGTGAGGAGGGAACAAAACGCGTGTTGTACCATTCACCGTTATAACAAACTCTGAAATCCAGGACGTCGATGTCTTCATAGCGATAACGCGGCGCCACGTCGAAAAAGAAAAAGCCGTTAAGTATGACAAACAGTACTACCAGCAGCCATACCGAATCGACCAGCGTTTCTGACTGTAGCATTACCGCCAGCGTGGCAAACCATGCCACATACATACCGATAAACAGCCCCGGATGTTTGCGAATAAAACTGATGCTAAAGCGCGGTTTGTTGTCGCGCTTCTCGCGAATATTTAAGTCATCGATTGTTTCGGTAAGCAGGCGCTGTATTTCTGTCATCTCTTGCCTTCGTGATATCTGCAAAATTCAGGAGCGATCGCCCTATTTTAAAAGGGGATACCTGCTGAAGGTAGTAACAGATTAACCGCAATTTAGCATAACAGTTACATTTTAGATCACAGCGTTTTGATGATCCTCGCGGGATTACCGCCGACTACGCTGTTTGCCGGAACGCTTTTCGTCACCACCGCGCCAGAGGCTACAACGACATTATCACCGAGCGTGACGCCGGGATTGATCACTGCGCGTCCGCCTATCCAGACGTTGTTGCCAATGGTGACGGGTTTTCCAAGCTCCAGACCGCTGTTGCGTTCGGTCGCATCCAGAGGGTGTGTCGCGGTATAGATATGGACGCCGGGTGCCAGCATGCAGTTGTCGCCAATATGGATTGGACAGACATCAAGCATGACGCAGTCGAAGTTGGCGTAAAATTCTTTACCGAGATAGATGTTATAACCGTAATCACAACGGAAAGAGGGTTCAATATATGCACCTTCGCTTTGACCCAGCAGATCATGCAGGATGGCCTGACGCTCACTTTTTGCCTCTGGCGAGGTGAGATTGTAGCGGTGAGTCAACTGACGAGCGCGTAGTCGGTCGTTGCGCAACGTTTCATCTGCCGGGCGATAGTGTTCGCCGGCGATCATTTTTTGCTTTTCTTTACTCATTACGAATTCCCTGTGTCCTGATGATCATTTCAGCACAGTAAAACGCAATGCAAGCAAGGGGAACGTTCCCGTTGATTCGCTGTGATCGTAATCACATGATTTGAATTAAATAACCATTGTAAATACGAAAATGGTCAGTCAGACAAACAAATGTCCCGCTATACCTGACTTAACCTCGAGAGCAATTAGCGAATGAATTTCCAAACGGAAGTTGGAATCTTGTCGTAGAGCTTATTCATGGTCAATTCAGCAAGACGGTGATCCGCTGCTGAGTAAAATACAGCCAGTTCGTTGTCGGACAATTCATATTTATTTTTTTCAATAACGCGCTCAAGCGTGTCAATTGTCTGGCAGCGTCGCAGGCGCATCAAATAATCTGTTTTAGTTAATGGTTTATCAGACATAACTCTTACCTATGATTGTAATAATTTTTAACAAGACAAACTAACAGGATTAGTCCTGGTGGCATTGACAAAACAGCGAAACAGTCGATTACCTGATTTCCGCCATTTCTGCAGATCCTGCGTATTAATACCATAACTGCTGAACAACATAAAAGTGTCATCCAGGTATTCATCTATCTGCGCAATCAGCTTATTGTCCTCATTGTACTTAATTTTATAATTAAGTGCGAAGGTTGCAATATGCTCTATCAGTTCATTGAGCTGCAAGCTGGTTGCAGAGGTAGGGTCGTTAACCCAGCCATGGTTACTTTGTTCAAGGTTTGCAAGACAGTCATGATACAGAGTTTCGCAGAGAAATTTAAGCTGCGCGATATCATGTCTTTTGGGTGAGTATTCATCCATAACGCATCCCCTTCTTCGTGGCTTAAACTAACCGAACACCTTCGGGATGGATACAACAAACTACCTGGAACTTGCCCGCGACTCCTGATGATTTAACTATAATCTAGTCTAAAAAAGATTTCATCGTCATATCACGAAAAATTACAATTATGCAAAATTATGACGTGGCGTCATTTTTACATTTTAACAGATAAGTACAGTTATTTGAAATCGGACAATTTCTTTATTCTTCGGGCAATCATCGGGTTATCTTCATTAGCTATCGCAACGACAGGCAACAACCGCCAGGATGGCGCGATAACCAGGAATAATCTTAATATTTATTAAGGTAAATAAGAACTCTCAACACTTTTTAAGAATAGCCTTTAAGGCTACAGGGATTATATCGCTTATTTAAGCCGGAGAAAATAAACCGAATTTCAATAAGTGGATTTTATGATTTTTCCAGAAAAAAGGCCGCTTGCGCGGCCTTATCTTTAGAAAGGTATCAATGATGATCGACTGAGTGGCTATGCTCAATATCTTCATTTTTGCGGCTAAAGCGGCGGCGTACCACCACAAAGAACACCGGAACAAAGAAGATAGCCAACACGGTTGCCGTCACCATCCCGCCCATTACGCCAGTACCAACGGCGTTCTGCGCGCCGGAACCTGCGCCGGAGCTGATTACCAGCGGCATTACGCCCAGAATAAAGGCCAGTGACGTCATGAGGATCGGACGTAAACGCATGCGGACCGCGTCCAGCGTCGCCTCTATCAGACCTTTGCCTTCTTTATCCATCAGATCTTTGGCGAATTCGACGATAAGTATCGCGTTTTTCGCCGACAACCCAATGGTTGTGAGCAGGCCTACCTGGAAGTATACGTCGTTGGTCAGACCGCGGAATGTCGCCGCCAGCAATGCGCCGATAACCCCCAACGGTACTACCAGCATAACGGAGAACGGAATTGACCAGCTCTCGTACAATGCCGCCAGACACAGGAAGACGACGATCAGTGAAATGGCATACAGGGCAGGGGCCTGGTTACCGGACAGTCGTTCCTGGTAGGACATACCCGTCCAGTCATAACCGATACCGGATGGCAGTTTGCTGGCCAGTTGCTCCATCATCGCCATCGCTTCACCGGTACTTTTACCCGGTGCGGCCTGGCCTAAGATCTCCATGGAAGGCAGACCGTTATAGCGTTCCAGACGCGGTGAACCGTATTCCCAGCGTGAGGTAGAGAAGGCGGAGAATGGGACCATCTGTCCATCGCTGCCGCGTACGTACCAGTTGCCAATATCTTCCGGCAACATACGGTATTTCGCTTCAGACATGACGTAAACTTTCTTCACACGACCACGGTCGATGAAGTCATTCACGTAGCTTCCGCCCCATGCGGCACCCAGCGTTGTATTAATATCGCTAATGGAAACACCCAGCGCCTGCGCTTTTTCCTGATCGATATCGATCTTGAACTGCGGCGTATCTTCCAGACCGTTAGGACGTACGCCGACTAACAGATCAGGATGTTTCGCAACTTCACCAAACAGTTGGTTACGCGCCTGGGTCAGTTTTTCATGGCCCAAACCAGCCTGGTCAATCAACTGGAAGTCAAAACCAGTGGCGGTACCTAACTCCACAATCGCTGGCAGGTTGAAGGCAAAGACCATTGCATCTTTAATCTGCGAGAATGCGCCCATCGCACGCTCGGTAATCGCCTCAACTTTATTCTCTTTACCTGGACGTTCGCTCCAGTCTTTCAGCGAGACGAACGCGATACCGGTGTTCTGACCACGACCCGCAAAACCGAAGCCGTTAACGGCAAATACCGATTCAACGTTCGCTTTTTCTTTCGTCAGATAGTAATCCGTCATTTCATCCAGCACCTTCTGGGTACGCTCTTGCGTTGCACCTGCTGGCAGCTGAGCCATTGACAGGAATACCCCCTGGTCTTCATCTGGCAGGAACGAACTTGGCAGACGAACGAACAGATAGGCCATGCCCACGACGATGATCAGATACAGCGCCAGATAACGACCGGTGCTGCGCAGAATACCGCCCACGCTGTCGGTGTAATGATGCGTGCTCTTATCGAACATGCGGTTAAACCAGCCGAAGAAGCCTTTTTTACCTTCTCCGTGATCGCCTTTAGCAATCGGTTTGAGCATGGTCGCACACAGGGCAGGGGTCAGAATCAATGCCACCAGTACTGACAACGCCATCGCGGAAACAATGGTGATGGAGAACTGACGGTAAATTGCACCGGTAGAACCCCCGAAGAATGCCATCGGAATAAATACCGCTGACAGCACCATCGCGATACCCACCAGCGCGCCCTGAATCTGGCCCATTGATTTACGTGTCGCTTCCTTCGGCGGTAGTCCTTCTTCCGCCATAACACGTTCAACGTTCTCGACCACCACGATGGCATCATCCACCAACAGGCCGATGGCGAGCACCATCCCGAACATCGTCAGGGTGTTTATCGAGAAGCCGAAAATCGCAAGGACGGCAAACGTACCCAACAGCACCACCGGCACGGCGATAGTCGGAATCAACGTCGCGCGGAAGTTCTGCAGGAACAGATACATGACCAGGAACACGAGGATGATTGCTTCCGCCAGCGTTTTCACCACTTCGTGAATAGAGATTTTCACGAACGGCGTGGTGTCATACGGGTAAACGATCTTCAGACCTGACGGGAAGAACGGTTCCATCTTCTTCAGTTCATCGCGGATAGCGTTTGCCGTGTCCAGGGCGTTAGCGCCTGTCGCCAGCTTGATACCCAGACCGGATGCTGGTTTACCGTTGAACTTCGCAATGATGTCGTAGTTCTCGCCGCCCAGCTCCACTTTCGCCACGTCGCGTAAACGAACCTGGGAACCATCCTGATTCACTTTCAGCAGAATTTTGCTGAACTCATCGGCGGAGGTCAGACGGGTCTGCGCGATGATCGACGCGTTAAGCTGCTGGCCTTTCACCGGCGGCGTACCACCTAACTGACCGGCGGCAACCTGGGCGTTTTGCGCTTTGATTGCGTTGATGACATCAACTGGCGTCAGCTGGAAATTGTTCAGTTTGTTCGGATCCATCCAGATACGCATTGCGTACTGCGAACCGAACAGCTGAACATCGCCCACGCCTGAAGTACGGCTAATGGCGTCCTTCATGTTGGCGCCAACGTAGTCGGAAATATCCTCCTGCGTCATGGTGCCATTGGTGTTGATAACACCGACGACCATCAGGAAGCTGCTGGATGACTTCTCAACGCTAACCCCTTGCTGCTGTACTTCCTGCGGCAGTAAAGGCATAGCCAGCTGCAGTTTGTTCTGCACCTGTACCTGCGCGATGTCCGCATCAGTACCAGACTGGAAGGTTAGGGTGATCTGCACGGTACCCGTGGAGTCACTGTTTGAGGACATGTACATCAGGTTATCGATACCGTTCATATTCTGTTCGATAACCTGCGTAACAGTATCCTGTACTGTTTTGGCATCAGCGCCAGGGTAGGTCGCGGAGATCGTCACTGCTGGCGGTGCAATAGTCGGATATTGCGCTACCGGCAATTTGAGGATCGCGAGCCCCCCTGCCAACATGATGATAATGGCGATCACCCACGCAAATATTGGGCGATCGATAAAGAAATTAGGCATGTCTTAACGGCTCCTGTTTAAGTTAAGACTTGGACTGTTCAGGTTGGCTACCGCTTGCGGCTTGCTGGTTGTTATCCGCGGTAATCTCCTGGGCTTTTACCTGCGCGCCAGGACGTACTTTTTGCAACCCAGTGACAATCACGCGGTCGCCCGGCTTAAGTCCATCAGTGACTAACCATTTATCGCCAATCGCTTGTGCGGCGACAATTTGACGCATTTCAACTTTGTTATCTGCACCGATAACCAAGGCACTGGCATCGCCACGCGGTGTGCGGGTAACGCCTTGCTGCGGAACCAGTAATGCAGTTGGGTTAGTCCCTTCTTCCAGACGAGCACGGACGAACATTCCCGGTAGTAAGGTGTGATCCGGGTTAGGGAAGATGGCGCGTAACGTAATCGAACCGGTGGTTTGATCTACCGTAACATCGGAAAACTCCAGCGTACCGGCCTGCGGGAACTTGATGCCGTCATTGGTCACCAGCTCGACTTTCGCTTTACCGTTCTCTTGCTTCAGCGTGCCGTTGGCCAACTCTTGTTTCAGGCGCAGGAAGTCGTTACTTGACTGCGTCACGTCTACATAGATAGGGTCCAATTGCTGAACGGTAGCCAGTGCGGTCGCCTGACCGTTTTGCACCAGAGCGCCTTCCGTAACGGATGACTTACCAATGCGGCCGCTGATCGGCGACGTCACTTTGGTATAGGCCAGATTGATGCGTGCAGTTTCTACTGCGGCTTTCGCGGCGACAACAGCGGCGTTCGCCTGCTGTGCGTCTGCCAGCGCGCTATCGTAATCCTGTTGACTGATGTACTTAGTACCCAACAGTTTCTGATAACGTTTGACCGTCAGTTGAGCGATGTTTGCTGCGGCTTGTGCTTTGGCCAGATCGCCTTTTGCGCTCTCATAAGCGGCCTGGTAAGTCGCAGGATCAATCTGATAGAGAGATACACCCGCTTCGATGTCACCACCTTCCGTGAAATTACGCTTCAGGATAATACCGCTAACCTGAGGACGAACTTCTGCAATGCGATACGCACTGGTGCGACCCGGGAGTTCGGTTGTTATCTGTAGAGGTTCAGTTTTGAGCGTAACAACTCCAACCTCTGGCATCTGCTGGCCCCCTTGTTGGGCCTGTTTGTCGTCACATCCTGTTAGCGCTAAGCTGCCTGAGAGCATCAGAACGACTGCCAGAGGCGTTAACCCTCTGTTTTTGTTCATATGTAAACCTCGAGTGTCCGATTTCAAATTGATCAATGGCTTAAAGCCCATAAACCCATTGCTGCGTTTATATTATCGTCGTGCTATGGTACATACATTCACAAATGTATGTAAATCTAACGCCTGTAAATTCACTGACCTATGGCACGAAAAACCAAACAACAAGCACAGGAAACACGACAGCACATTCTCGATGTTGCTCTGCGTCTGTTTTCGCAACAAGGGGTATCATCCACCTCGCTTGCGGAGATCGCAAAAGCCGCTGGTGTCACGCGCGGCGCAATCTATTGGCATTTCAAAAACAAATCGGATTTATTCAGTGAAATTTGGGAGCTAGCAAAACCTAACATTGATGAGTTAGAGACTGAGTATCAAGCAAAATTCCCCGACGATCCACTATCAGTATTAAGAGAAATTTTAATTTACGTTCTTGAAGCTACCGTGACAGAAGAACGCCGACGTTTGTTGTTGGAAATTATATTCCACAAATGCGAATTTGTCGGGGAAATGGCCTCTGTTCAGTTGGCTCAACGCAGTCTGTGTATTGAAAATTACGACCGTATCGAACAAACATTGCGGCAGTGCATGAATGCCAACATGCTGCCGGAAAATCTGAACACGCGTCGCGTGGCGGTGCTGTTGCGTAGCTATGTTACGGGACTTATAGAGAACTGGTTATTTGCTCCTGAATCTTTTGATCTGAAAAAAGACGCGCGTGAATACGTCGCAGTACTACTGGAGATGTGTCTTCTCTGCCCAAGCCTGCGGGTTAACGTGGCGAAATCCTGCTAACTTTTGCGGTCTGAACCAGGAATTATCCTGGTCGTTTTGCCTGCTGCTATTCTGCTGCTCACAGCCGTGATATTCTTGCCGCTTGACTATTTCCGGTCACTTTTCCGGTTCAGAAACGTTCATTCTCATGACTATGTTGCAGCTCTATAAACGTTCACAGCATCTTATTGCTATTACCTTTCTTTTCTTCATTTTATTGCTTTCTTGCCAGTCGTCAGCATTTGCACGGGCGCAACAGAGTGGGGATCTGCCGACGAAAGCGGATATTCAGAGCCAACTGGACGCGCTGAATAAACAAAAAGATCTCTCCGCGCAGGATAAGCTGGTTCAGCAGGATCTGACCGATACCATCGCCACGCTGGATAAAATCGATCGCGTGAAAGATGAGACCGTACAGCTTCGGCAGAAAGTTGCCGAGGCGCCGGAGAAAATGCGTCAGGCGACGGATGCGCTAAATTCGCTCAGTGATGTTGATAATGACGATGAAACGCGAAAAACGCTGAGTACGCTCTCCTTACGTCAACTGGAGTCGCGCGTGGCGCAGGTATTGGATGACCTGCAAAGCGCGCAAAATGATTTGGCCGCTTATAACAGCCAACTGGTATCGCTGCAGACTCAGCCAGAGCGCGTGCAAAATGCGATGTACACCGCGTCGCAGCAAATGCAGCAAATCCGCAATCGGCTTGATGGTAATAATGTGGGGGAGGCGGCGTTGCGCCCCAGTCAGCAGGTGCTTCTGCAGGCGCAGCAAGCGCTACTGAACGCGCAGATCGACCAACAGCGTAAAAGCCTTGAAGGCAATACGATTTTGCAGGACACCTTGCAAAAACAACGCGATTACGTGACGGCGAACAGCAATCGTCTTGAGCATCAGCTCCAGCTCCTGCAAGAGGCTGTAAACAGCAAACGGCTGACGTTAACCGAAAAGACGGCGCAGGAAGCGGTATCGCCTGACGAAGCTGAGCGTATTCAGTCTAATCCGTTAGTGAAGCAGGAACTGGACGTCAACCATCAGCTTAGCCAGCGTCTGATCGCCGCGACCGAAAACGGCAATAACCTGATGCAGCAAAATATTAAGGTTAAAAACTGGCTCGATCGCGCGCTGCAATCCGAACGCAATATTAAAGAACAGATCGCCGTCCTGAAAGGCAGTCTGTTGTTGTCACGTATTCTGTACCAGCAGCAACAAACGCTGCCGTCGGCAGATGAGCTTGCTGATATGACCAACCGGATCGCCGATTTGCGTCTGGAACAATTTGAGGTCAACCAGCAGCGTGACGCCCTGTTCCAGAATGATGCGTTTGTCGCCAAACTGGAAGAAGGGCACAGCAACGAAGTCAACGGTGAAGTCCATGATGCCCTGCTGCAGGTCGTGGATATGCGCCGGGAGTTGTTGGATCAACTGAATAAGCAACTGGGCAACCAGTTAATGATGGCGATTAACCTGCAAATCAACCAGCAGCAGTTGATGAGCGTGTCGAAAAACCTGAAAGGGATCCTCACCCAGCAAATTTTTTGGGTTAACAGTAACCGTCCAATGGACTGGGACTGGATCAAAGCCTTCCCGCAAACGCTTAAAGACCAGTTTAAGTCGATGAAAATCACCGTGAACTGGGAAAAAGCCTGGCCAGCGGTATTTATTGCCTTCCTGGCAGGATTGCCGCTGCTGCTCATTGCCGGGTTAATCCGCTGGCGTTTGAAATGGCTGAAAGAATATCAGGCGAAATTAGCCGCCGCGGTAGGCAACCTGCGTAATGACAGTCAGCTCAATACGCCAAAAGCGATACTGATCGATCTCATCAGAGCGCTGCCAGCGTGTCTGATTATCCTCGCCGTGGGGCTGATTCTGCTTACCATGCAGCTGAATATCAGCGACCTGCTGTGGGCGTTCAGTAAGAAGATGACTGTCTTCTGGCTGGTATTTGGTCTGTGCTGGAAGGTGCTGGAAAAAGATGGTGTGGCGATACGCCATTTTGGCATGCCTGCAAAGCAAACCAGCCACTGGCGTCGCCAGATTGTGCGTATTAGCCTGGCGTTGTTACCGCTTAACTTCTGGTCAGTTGTTGCTGAACTGTCGCCGCTCAATCTGATGGATGATGTGCTTGGTCAGTCCGTTATTTTCCTCAACCTGTTGCTGATCGCCTTCCTGGTATGGCCAATGTGCCGTGAAAGCTGGCGTGACAAAGAGTCGCATGGTCTGCGTCTGGTCACCATTACCGTGTTGTCTATTATCCCGATTGCATTGATGGTGCTGACGGCGACAGGGTATTTCTACACCACGCTGCGCTTGTCGGGCCGCTGGATTGAAACGGTTTATCTGGTTATTGTCTGGAACCTGTTGTATCAGACAGTGCTCCGCGGGTTGAGCGTGGCGGCGCGGCGCATCGCCTGGCGTCGTGCGTTAGCGCGTCGTCAGAACCTGGTGAAAGAAGGGGCAGAAGGCGCAGAACCGCAAGAAGAACCGACCATTGCGCTGGAGCAGGTTAACCAGCAAACCTTACGTATCACCATGCTGGTGATGGTTGCGTTGTTTGGTGTTCTGTTCTGGGCAATTTGGTCCGATCTGATCACCGTGTTCAGTTACCTCGACAGCATTACGCTCTGGCATTATAACGCTACAGAAGCGGGGGCCGCAGTGGTGAAAAGCGTCACCATGGGCAGCCTGCTGTTTGCGATTATTGCGTCAATGGTCGCATGGGCGCTGATCCGTAACTTACCCGGCCTGTTGGAAGTGCTGGTGCTCTCGCGACTGAAGATGCGCCAGGGGGCGTCGTATGCGATCACCACCATTCTTAACTATGCGATCATCGCCATCGGTGCGATGACGGTCTTCGGTTCGCTCGGCGTCTCGTGGGATAAACTACAGTGGCTGGCCGCAGCCTTGTCGGTTGGTCTTGGTTTTGGTTTACAGGAGATTTTCGGTAACTTTGTTTCCGGTCTGATTATTCTGTTTGAGCGCCCGGTACGCATCGGTGATACCGTGACTATCGGAACATTCTCGGGAACGGTCAGCAAGATCCGTATTCGTGCCACCACTATTACCGACTTTGATCGCAAAGAGGTGATCATCCCGAACAAAGCCTTTGTGACGGAGCGTTTGATCAACTGGTCGCTTTCCGATACCACTACGCGTCTGGTGATCCGCATTGGCGTGGCCTACGGTTCGGATCTGGAGAAAGTGAAGAAAGTGCTGTTGCAGGCGGCGATGGAACACCCGAAAGTGATGCACGATCCGGAACCAGCGGTGTTCTTTACCGCCTTCGGCGCCAGCACCTTGGATCATGAGCTGCGTTTATACGTGCGTGAACTGCGCGATCGTAGCCATACGGTTGACGAACTTAACCGTGCGGTCGATCGTTTGTGTCGTGAAAATGACATTGATATCGCCTTTAACCAGCTCGAAGTGCACCTGCATAATGCGAAAGGGGACACCGTGACCGAGGTTAAGCGTGACATCATCAAAGGTGATGATCCGGCGCCTTCGGTAGGTTAAGTTGCAATCAGGGCGGCCAGTTTGCCGCCCTGATTGTATTTAGTGAGTCAGCGCTGTCAGTTCTTCCTGCGTCAGGCCCGTAAGGTATGTAATCAGATCCGGTTCCAGGCCGCGGGCGAGCATTTTTTGTGCGATATCACGCGCTTCTGCCTGCCGACCTTCTTCCAGCCCTTGCTGCATGCCTTTCGCTCTACCTTTTTCTTCTAACCATTCAGCAATTGTCATCAGCTGTTCCTTGTACTGTGGCGCACTCTGCGCCAGTTGGCGGACAAGTACGCCGGGTTCCGTGGTATTTCCTGCTTTCAGCATGTAATTAATCAAAACGTCGAGCTGATATTCTGTCAGGCGATCCTGCGTTAAGAGCGTAATGAGTTGATCCAATAACTCGCTCAGATCGCGTTGCCGAATATGTTTTTGCAGGAGTTCCAGCATCGCTACCCGTTGATGCTGCATGATCTGATTATCTGGCATAATGGTCAGGTCTACCAGCGCAAATTCATTGCCATAAAGCGCTTTCGCAAGCTGTGGCTCGCTAAACAACTGATGCCAGTTGAGAGTATAGGGCCACGGGCTTTCCGTACCATGATAAAACAGTACAGGTACCACCAGAGGTAAGGTTTTATGCCCGGCGTTAAGGTGATGCTGCATAGCAGCAACAGCGTAGCGCATCAGGCGAAAGGCCATTAATTTATCGGGTTTACTCTGATGCTCAATCAGCGCATAAACGTAGCCGGGTCCATGTGTTGTTTGCAGGGAGTAGAGGATATCTGAATAGCAGGTGCGTAAATCGTCCTCAATAAAGCTGCCTGATTCCAGCGTTAATGTTTCCATATCGCATATATTGAGAAAAGCTCGAGGCAGATGGATCTGCAAAAAATCTCGGGCGACCTCTTTTTGCGTCAGCATTTGCCGAAAGACCGCATCGTGCGGCGTGGTGGGGAGCCGTTCCATGATCTGTCCGTTATCGTCGTGATGTTGCGACGACTCTGACACCGAAGCCAATGGCAGACCAGAGGGCAATCAATCAGTTTGCGAGGCGCCTTCCGCACTTTTAAGCTTGTTTTCATAATCGCGCATAACGATCTCCAGCGCGCGTAGCACTGTGCGTGCTGGAAGCTGATTTTCTTCAAGTAAAACAATCAAATCGACGGCCAGTTTGACCTCGTCCGGGGCGTTCTCTAATGACATAAATTCTCCGGGTATTAACGGGTTAAACGCGCCAGCACGGCTTCTATTCTTGCCAGCGCATGGCGACAGCGCGTCAGTCGCGCCTCGAATGCTTCTACTTCACGATGCAATTTCTGTTGTTCTTCAAAACCCGTAGCCAGGGACAGGCGCTCCTTGCGTTCACGCGTCATTTCAACCAGCCGGCGTTCAAATTCCTGGTGTTGAACCCGCTTGCGCTGCCAACGCGCCAGACCGGGAGAGGCGCAGTCCCACTCTCTGAGCGACCAACTGGCTGTTTCGCGTGAAATCGCCTCTAACTGTGAAGCAAGGTGTTCCGCAAGCCAGCTAATTTGGGGGAGTTGTTGCTGATCCACCGCGCGGTGTAGGGCCGTGAGATTATCTTCTGCTTCATCCAGACACGCCTGCAGCAACGTGCTGCGAGTATGAAACAGATGCCTGTCAAAGCGGGCGCTAAGCGTTGTATGATGCGCCAATGGGGCACAACGCTTTCGCAGGCGGTTAAGCTGGTTTTCGAGCGTCTGTAGCAGCATGACGGTTTTCACGACAACACTCCGATGAAAATGAGAACTGTTATGCTAAAGTAGCGATTCTCTGTGTTAAGTATTCATATTATGCAACGCATTATTCTAATCATCATTGGCTGGCTAGCGGTAGTATTAGGAACGCTGGGCGTGGTATTGCCGCTATTGCCCACGACGCCATTTATCCTGTTGGCTGCCTGGTGTTTTGCCCGCTCATCGCCGCGTTTTCACGATTGGCTGCTGTATCGTTCGTGGTTCGGCGGGTATCTGCGCCATTGGCAAAAACACCGCGCGATGCCGCCGGGCGCAAAGCCGCGCGCTATTTTGCTGATATTGATTACGTTTGGTATTTCACTGTGGCTGGTCAATATGATGTGGGTACGCGGCCTGCTGCTGGTTATTCTCGCCTGTTTACTGATTTTTATGTGGCGGATCCCGGTGATTGATGAAAAACAACAAAAGCAGTAAAGCGCAATAATCGCTGTTGCAATTGTCGCTCACAGCCAGTAAATTCGACCGTTTTCGAGCACAGGCGCAGGTGGTCAAAGGTTAAGCAAATGTAACCCTGGCCCTTAATATAGACACAAAATCATTCAAGACACGTCGAGGATGAAGTGTATAGTGCGCCGTGAAGTAATACCGAATTAATCAGGCACAAACTTATGACCGCGACTGCACAGCAGCTTGAGTTTCTCAAAAATAGCATCAAAAGCATCCACGACTACCCGAAACCGGGCATTCTTTTTCGCGATGTCACCAGCTTACTGGAAGACCCGAAAGCCTACGCCCTCAGCATTGAATTGCTGGTTGAACGCTACAAAAATGCGGGTATCACTAAAGTGGTTGGCACCGAAGCGCGTGGCTTCCTGTTTGGCGCGCCGGTAGCATTGGGTCTGGGCGTCGGCTTTGTTCCAGTACGTAAACCCCGCAAGCTTCCGCGTGAAGTGATCGCCGAGAGCTATGAGCTGGAATACGGCACCGATCAGCTGGAAATCCACGTTGATGCCATCAAACCGGGCGATAAGGTACTGGTTGTGGACGACCTGCTGGCAACCGGCGGCACGATTGAAGCCACCGTGAAACTGATCCGCCGTCTGGGGGGCGAAGTGACCGATGCTGCATTTATCATTAACCTGTTTGACCTGGGCGGCGAACAGCGCCTGGAAAAACAGGGGCTGACCTGTTATAGCCTGGTTCCGTTCCCGGGCCACTAAGTCGGCTATCTCATCTCGGCTGAAGTAATACCGAGACACACAACCTCGCCGTCGCTGCGAGGTTGTGTTAGCATTATCCTCCTGTGAATCCACCCTCCAGCCTTTCAGAGCCTGCCAATGAGTTATCAGGTCTTAGCCCGAAAATGGCGCCCACAAACCTTTGCTGACGTTGTCGGCCAGGAACATGTGCTGACGGCACTGGCGAACGGCTTGTCGTTAGGGCGTATTCATCATGCTTATCTGTTTTCCGGCACCCGTGGCGTCGGGAAAACCTCTATCGCCCGTTTGCTGGCGAAGGGACTAAACTGTGAAACCGGTATTACCGCCACGCCGTGCGGCGTGTGCGATAACTGCCGTGAAATCGAGCAGGGGCGTTTTGTCGATCTGATTGAAATCGACGCCGCCTCACGCACCAAAGTCGAAGACACCCGCGACCTGCTGGATAACGTCCAGTACGCGCCTGCGCGCGGTCGCTTTAAGGTCTATTTGATCGACGAAGTGCACATGTTATCGCGCCACAGCTTTAACGCCTTGCTGAAAACGCTCGAAGAGCCGCCTGCACACGTTAAATTCCTGCTGGCGACCACCGATCCGCAGAAGTTACCGGTGACTATCCTGTCGCGCTGTTTGCAATTCCATCTTAAAGCGCTGGATGTTGAACAGATTCGCCATCAGCTTGAGCATATCCTCAAACAAGAGCATATCGCCCATGAGCCACGCGCGTTGCAACTGCTGGCCCGCGCCGCGGACGGCAGTCTGCGCGATGCGCTGAGTCTTACCGATCAAGCGATCGCCAGCGGCGATGGTCAGGTGTCGACCGACGCGGTGAGCGCCATGCTCGGCACATTGGACGATGACCAGGCGCTCTCGCTTGTTGAAGCGGTTGTCGCGGCTGACGGCGAACGCGTTATGACGTTGGTGAACGACGCCGCCGCGCGGGGTATTGAATGGGAAGCGCTGCTGGTTGAGATGTCGGCTTTGCTGCATCGCATTGCTATGGTACAGCTTTCGCCCGCCGCGCTCGGCAGCGATATGGCCGCCATTGAACAGCGTATGCGCGAACTGGCGCGAATCGTCCCGCCAACTGACATACAGCTTTACTACCAAACCCTGTTAATCGGGCGCAAAGAACTGCCGTATGCGCCGGACAGGCGAATGGGCGTCGAAATGACGCTACTGCGTGCGCTGGCTTTTCATCCGCGTATGCCGCTGCCGGAGCCTGAAGTCCCGCGCCAGTCGTTTGCCCCCGTCGCGCCGACTGCGGTGATGACCCCGACGCAGGTACCGCAGCAGCCTGCGCCAGCGCAACAGCAACAGAATGTGCCGCTCTCCGAGGCCACCAGCCAGGTGCTGGCGGCGCGCAGCCAACTGCAACGCGCTCAGGGAGCAACCAAACCAAAAAAGAGTGAACCGGCAGCCGCTTCCCGCGCGCGGCCGGTGAATAATGCTGCGCTGGAAAGACTGGCCTCGGTGTCGGAGCGTGTTCAGGCGCGTCCGGCCGTCTCTGCGCTGGAAAAAGCGCCGGCGAAGAAGGAAGCGTATCGCTGGAAAACGACCAATCCCGTAGCCGAAGTTAAAGAAGCCATTGCCACGCCGAAAGCGTTGAAAAAAGCGCTTGAGCATGAAAAAACGCCGGAACTGGCGGCAAAGCTGGCGGCAGAAGCCATTGAGCGCGACCCCTGGGCTGCTCAGGTGAGCCAGCTTTCGCTGCCTAAACTGGTGGAGCAGGTGGCGCTTAATGCCTGGAAAGAAGAGAATGGCAACGTGGTTTGCCTGCACCTGCGTTCCTCGCAACGGCATCTTAATTCCAGCGGCGCGCAGCAAAAACTGGCCGAAGCATTGAGTACCTTAACGGGGTCAACGGTTGAATTGACCATCGTTGAAGATGATAATCCTGCGGTGCGCACGCCGCTGGAGTGGCGTCAGGCCATTTATGAAGAGAAACTCGCGCAGGCGCGAGAGTCGATTATTGCGGATAATAACATTCAGACGCTGCGTCGTTTTTTCGATGCAGACCTGGACGAAGAGAGTATTCGCCCCATTTGATCGCCAGCCTGATGGTTGGACGGTCGTCATCCCTTAACGTGATTGAGAGAGAAGCCTATGTTTGGTAAAGGCGGTCTGGGTAACCTGATGAAACAGGCCCAGCAGATGCAGGAAAAAATGCAGCAGATGCAGGAAGAAGTCGCCAAGCTGGAAGTGACCGGCGAATCTGGCGCGGGTCTGGTAAAAGTGACCATCAACGGCGCGCACAACTGCCGTCGCGTGGAGATCGATCCAAGCCTGCTGGAAGACGACAAAGAGATGCTGGAAGACCTGGTCGCTGCGGCATTCAACGACGCGGCGCGTCGCATTGAAGAAACGCAGAAAGAGAAGATGGCTTCTGTTTCTTCCGGAATGCAGCTGCCGCCTGGCTTTAAGATGCCGTTCTGATGCAAACCAGCCCGCTGTTAACTCAGCTTATGGAAGCACTGCGCTGTCTGCCGGGCGTTGGCCCGAAGTCTGCGCAGCGCATGGCGTTCACGCTACTTCAGCGCGATCGCAGCGGCGGGATGCGTCTGGCGCAGGCGTTAACGAAGGCGATGTCGGAAATCGGCCACTGTGCCGATTGCCGCACCTTCACAGAGCAGGATGTCTGTAATATCTGTTCGAACCCGCGTCGCCAGGAAAACGGTCAGATCTGTGTGGTGGAGAGTCCGGCGGACATCTATGCCATTGAGCAAACCGGCCAATTTTCTGGACGTTACTTCGTGCTGATGGGGCACCTGTCGCCGCTGGACGGTATTGGCCCTGATGATATCGGGCTGGATCGCCTTGAACAGCGACTGGCGTCTGAGCAAATCAACGAACTGATCCTCGCGACCAATCCCACGGTCGAAGGAGAGGCGACCGCCAACTATATTGCTGAGCTTTGCATGCAGTATGGCGTTGAAGCCAGCCGTATCGCCCATGGCGTACCGGTCGGCGGCGAGCTGGAAATGGTCGACGGCACCACGCTGTCGCACTCTCTGGCTGGGCGTCACAAGATTAAATTCTGAACAAACGGAGGCCGCGACGGCGGCTTCCGCTTGAAATCCTTCGCGCTTGTCCCCATTTCACCCTCAACGTGTTTTTACCATTGAAAATGGCATTGTTGAGGTAGATCTACATGAAAGGACAAGAAACTCGTGGTTTTCAGTCAGAAGTAAAACAGCTTCTGCATCTGATGATCCATTCTCTGTATTCCAATAAAGAAATCTTCCTGCGTGAGCTCATCTCTAACGCCTCGGATGCGGCAGACAAGCTGCGTTTCCGCGCACTGTCTAACCCGGACCTGTACGAGGGGGACGGTGAACTGCGTGTGCGTGTCTCCTTCGATAAAGATAAGCGTACGTTGACCATTGCTGATAACGGCGTGGGGATGAACCGTGATGACGTCATCGATCATCTGGGGACCATTGCGAAATCCGGCACCAAATCTTTCCTCGAATCCATGGGCTCCGATCAGGCGAAAGACAGCCAGTTGATCGGTCAGTTCGGGGTTGGCTTCTACTCGGCGTTTATCGTGGCCGATAAAGTGACCGTACGTACCCGCGCGGCGGGCGACAAACCTGAGAACGGCGTGTTCTGGGAATCTGCGGGCGAAGGTGAATACACCGTTGCCGACATCACCAAAGACGATCGCGGCACCGAAATCACTTTGCATCTGCGCGAAGGCGAAGACGAGTTCCTTGATGACTGGCGCGTACGTTCCATCATCAGCAAATATTCCGACCATATCGCGCTGCCGGTAGAGATCGAAAAATCTGAAGAGAAAGACGGCGAGACCGTGGTTTCCTGGGAAAAGATCAACAAGGCGCAGGCACTGTGGACGCGTAACAAGTCGGAAATCAAAGACGACGAGTACAACGAATTCTACAAGCATATTGCCCACGACTTCACTGACCCGCTGACCTGGAGCCACAACCGTGTGGAAGGTAAGCAGGAGTACACCAGCCTGCTGTACATTCCGTCGCAGGCGCCGTGGGATATGTGGAACCGCGATCACAAGCATGGTCTGAAACTGTACGTTCAGCGTGTGTTCATCATGGACGACGCCGAGCAGTTTATGCCGAACTACCTGCGCTTTGTGCGCGGCCTGATAGATTCCAACGATCTACCGCTGAACGTTTCCCGTGAGATCCTGCAGGACAGCACCGTCACCCGTAACCTGCGCAGCGCGCTGACCAAACGCGTGTTGCAGATGCTGGAAAAACTGGCGAAAGATGATGCCGAAAAATACCAGACCTTCTGGAAACAGTTCGGCCTGGTGCTGAAAGAAGGTCCGGCGGAAGACCACGCTAATCAGGAAACTATCGCTAAGCTGATGCGCTTCGCGTCTACGCACACAGACTCCTCCGCACAGACCGTGTCGCTGGAAGACTATATCTCCCGTATGAAAGAAGGGCAGGAGAAAATCTACTACATCACTGCAGACAGCTATGCGGCGGCGAAGAGCAGCCCGCACCTGGAACTGCTGCGTAAGAAAGGCATTGAAGTGCTGCTGCTTTCTGACCGCATCGATGAGTGGATGATGAACTACCTGACTGAGTTCGACGGCAAGCCGTTCCAGTCCGTTGCGAAAGCCGACGAGTCCATCGATAAGCTGGCGGATGACGTGGACGAGAGCGCGAAAGAAGCGGAAAAAGCGCTGACGCCGTTCGTTGAACGCGTGAAAACGCTGCTGGGCGATCGCGTCAAAGACGTGCGTCTGACCCACCGTCTGACCGACACGCCGGCCATCGTCACCACCGATGCGGATGAAATGAGCACCCAGATGGCGAAACTGTTCGCTGCTGCGGGTCAGGCCGTACCGGACGTGAAATATATCTTTGAACTTAACCCGGACCACGTGCTGGTAAAACGCACGGCGGATACCCAGGACGAAACGCAGTTTAAAGAGTGGGTTGAACTGCTGCTGGATCAGGCTCTGTTCGCCGAACGCGGCACGCTGGAAGATCCGAACCAGTTCATCCGCCGTATGAACCAGTTGCTGGTATCCTGATAGCCATTATCTAATACCGGATGGCGCTAACGCGTATCCGGCCTACCATATCTTTTACTCGTAGGCCGGATAAGGTGTGTACACCGCCATCCGGCAATTTCACTCCTTATTTTCAATTTTCCCTCCATTAACCGTTTCAGCGTCGGGCGTCTTCCTTGAGCCAATTGCGTGATGGTGGTATCGTTTAGCGCTTTTTAAAAAATATCGACAACCTTTAAGGGGATTTTCGTAATGCGTATCATTCTGCTTGGCGCTCCGGGCGCGGGTAAAGGAACTCAGGCTCAGTTCATCATGGAGAAGTATGGTATTCCGCAAATCTCCACCGGTGATATGCTGCGTGCCGCCGTGAAATCTGGCTCCGAGCTGGGCAAACAAGCGAAAGACATCATGGACGCCGGTAAGCTGGTGACTGATGAGCTGGTGATCGCGCTGGTAAAAGAGCGTATTGCTCAGGAAGACTGCCGTAATGGTTTCCTGCTCGATGGCTTCCCGCGTACTATTCCGCAGGCTGACGCCATGAAAGAAGCAGGTATCAACGTGGACTACGTTCTGGAGTTCGACGTACCTGACGAGCTGATCGTTGACCGTATCGTGGGTCGTCGCGTACACGCTGCTTCTGGCCGCGTTTACCACATCAAATTCAACCCGCCTAAGGTTGAAGGTAAAGACGATGTAACCGGTGAAGAGCTGACCACCCGTAAAGACGATCAGGAAGAGACCGTACGTAAGCGCCTGGTGGAATACCATCAGATGACCGCGCCGCTGATCGGCTACTACTCTAAAGAAGCGCAGGCGGGTAACACCAAATACGCGAAAGTTGATGGCACTCAGGCTGTTGCTGACGTGCGCGCAGCGCTGGAAAAAATCCTCGGTTAAGTTTTAGCGCAGTCAATGCCGGATGGCGGTGTAAACACCTTATCCGGCCTATGATTTTTTTGTAGGCCAGATAAGCGCAGCGCCATCAGGCAAATTCATGTCTTACCTCTCGCAGCAATTAGTTCTTCTTCATCACTTTTCCGCTACAATTATCAACAATTTGAATCGATAAGAGGCGGTAATGCGTCAGACGAAAACCGGTATCCTGCTGGCAAACCTCGGCACCCCCGATGCCCCCACTCCTGAAGCTGTTAAACGCTACCTGCGCCAGTTTTTAAGCGATCAACGTGTAGTTGATACTTCCCGCCTGCTGTGGTGGCCGTTGCTGCGTGGGGTGATCCTGCCGCTGCGTGCGCCACGCGTGGCAAAGCTATACCAGTCAATCTGGATGGAAGAGGGTTCGCCGCTGATGGTCTACAGCAAGGCACAACAGCAGGCGCTGGCACAACGCCTGCCCAATACGCCTGTTGCGCTGGGCATGAGCTATGGTTCGCCTTCGCTTGAAAGCGCAGTCGACGAACTGCTGGCAAGTGGCGTTGAACACATTGTCGTGTTACCCCTGTATCCGCAATATTCCTGTTCGACGGTGGCGGCGGTGTGGGATGAACTCGCGCGCATCCTGGCGCGTAAACGCGGTATTCCCGGCGTCTCCTTTATTCGTGATTACGCCGATGACAGCGCTTATATTGACGCGCTGGCAAAAAGTGCCCGTGACTCCTTCGCCAAACACGGCGAACCCGATTTACTGCTGCTCTCTTACCATGGGATTCCACAACGTTACGCCGACGAAGGCGATGACTACCCGCAGCGCTGTCGCGATACGACGCGTGAGCTGGTCTCTGCGCTTGGCCTGCCGCCGGAAAAAGTGATGATGACCTTCCAGTCGCGTTTTGGTCGCGAACCGTGGCTGACGCCGTATACCGACGAAACGTTAAAAATGCTGGCGGAGAAAGGGACCCGACATATCCAGGTTATGTGTCCGGGCTTTGCGGCAGATTGCCTTGAAACGCTGGAAGAGATCGCGGTGCAAAACCGGGAGATTTTCCTCGAGGCTGGCGGCCAGCAGTATGAGTATATTCCGGCGCTGAACGCCACACCGGAACATATCGAAATGATGGTTAAACTGACCGCAGCCTATCGTTAAAGTTGTGCTTTGAAGTAATGCGCGCCCTCCCGCAAGGCATCGTCGGCGGTTTTCATCATCCGCGAGTAGTGCAGGAAGGCGTGCAGCGTGCCGGGGTACATTTTGTACTGGCAGGGCTGCTGATGTGCCTGTAGCGTCTGAAATAATAAGCGGCTGTCGTCAATCAACGGATCGAACTCCGCGCCGGCGATAAAACACGGCGGCACGTCGCGCGTCAGGTCGTTATTGAATAAGCAATAATACGGTGACTCGCGATCGTCGGCGCTACGCAGGTACGCGTTTTCGTACATCTGCAGATCCTCCCGTGATAAACCATCCCACGCTCCGCCCATCAGCCGTCGGCTGGGCGAATCCTGCAGGCCGTAAAGTCCATACCACAGCAATATGCCAGCGACTTTGCCGCAGGCAATCTGTTTGTCCCGCAGCCACAACGCGCTGGCAAGCGCCAGCATCGCGCCAGCGGAATCACCGGCAAAACCAATATGATCCACATTCAAAGAATAGTCGCCCGCGTGTTGGTGATAATACTGACAGACGGCGACAATCTCCTCGATGGCTTGTGGGAAACGAGCCTCCGGCGAGAGAGAATAGTCGATGCCAACTACCGTGCACTGCGTGTAAAGCGCCAGTAAGCGCATAATGCGATCGTGAGTATCCAGATTACCAAGAATGAAACCGCCGCCGTGCAGATAATACAGCGTGGCCTGGCTATGGGGTTGCGGAGAATAAATTCGCGTGGCAACGGGGCCGCGCGCGGTAGAAATGACGCATTCTCGGGTATTCATCTGCGGGGCATCGGCATTCCACAATTGCCGTTCGTGGATATAGTGTTGGCGCTGGGCCACGATGTCATCGGCGGCGGGCCAGGGCGGCAGATCGTCGCGATGAAAATTCACCACGGTTTTCATTTCGTCTGAAATTCTGTCGAGTACGGGGATCTTATTTTCCGGCTTCATAAACGCTCCTTGTGAAGGTGATTTATTGTAGAAATCCCCCCCCGTATAAACTGCGATCCCATCGTCCGATATTGAAACTCAGCGCCGCATCGCATGCGTACAGGGGAATGTGCTACCATGCACCGCTCAGCTAATCACCCGTAAAATCGACCATGAAATTTCCCGGTAAACGTAAATCCAAACACTATTTTCCTGTCAGCGCGCGCGATCCGTTGCTGCAACAGATTCAGCCTGAAAATGAAACCAGCGCAGCCTGGGTGGTGGGTATCGACCAGACGCTGGTAGATATTGAAGCCAAAGTTAATGATGACTTTGTAAAGCGTTATGGATTAAGCGCCGGGCACTCTCTGGTGATTACAGACGATGTCGCCGAAGCGCTCTACCAGGAACTGGTACGTGACAATTTGATCACTCATCAGTTTGCCGGTGGAACTATCGGTAACACGATGCACAACTACTCCGTGCTGGCAGATGACCGCTCGGTGCTGTTGGGCGTGATGTGCAGCAATATCGAGATTGGTAGCTACGCGTACCGTTATTTATGTAATACCTCCAGCCGTACCGATCTGAACTACCTGCAGGGCGTTAATGGACCGATTGGTCGCTGCTTTACGCTGATTGGCGAATCCGGTGAGCGCACGTTCGCTATCAGCCCCGGACATATGAATAAGCTGCGGGCGGATAGCATCCCTGAGGCGGTTATTGCCGGGGCCTCCGCGCTGGTGCTGACCTCCTATCTGGTGCGTTGCGAACCGGGCGAGCCGATGCCGGAAGCGACCATGAAGGCGATTGAATATGCCAAAAAACACAATGTGCCGGTGGTCCTGACGCTGGGTACCAAATTTGTTATTGCCGATAACCCACAGTGGTGGCAGGCATTCCTGAAAGAGCATGTCTCCATTCTGGCGATGAATGAAGAAGAGGCTGAAGCGCTGACCGGCGAGAACGATCCGCTGCTGGCGTCCGACAAAGCGCTGGATTGGGTGGATCTGGTGCTGTGCACTGCGGGTCCGGCAGGTCTGTATATGGCGGGCTTTACGGAAGAAGAAGCCAAACGTAAAACCCAGCATCCGCTGCTGCCAGGGGCTATTGCCGAATTCAACCAGTATGAATTCAGCCGCGCCATGCGCCATAAAGATTGTACTAATCCGCTGCGCGTGTATTCGCACATCGCACCATATATGGGCGGGCCTGAAAAGATCATGAACACCAACGGCGCTGGCGACGGCGCGCTGGCGGCATTGCTGCATGATATTACCGCCAACAGCTACCACCGCAGCAACGTGCCTAACTCCAGCAAGCACAAGTTCACCTGGCTGACCTATTCGTCGTTAGCCCAGGTATGTAAATATGCTAATCGCGTGAGTTATCAGGTGCTGAATCAACATTCACCACGCCTGACGCGCGGTTTGCCAGAACGTGAAGACAGTCTCGAAGAGTCGTACTGGGACCGCTGAGTTCTGGCCCGATGGCGCTGCGCTTATCGGGCCTACTCTGGTGTGTGAATACGTAGGACGGATGGCGTAGCGCCATCCGGCACGTAATATTAACTGGCAGTAGCAACGTCGCCGGCAGGTGGCGTTTCAATCAGCTCCAGCATAGTGCGGGCGATTTCACGCTCGCCCATGACGACCTGATTGGCCCCGCGGTCGGTAATATATTCCACTTCATCGTCATAATGCGCGCGGGCGATAATCTCAATCGACGGGCACTTTTCGCGAGCGGAAGCGACGATTTCACCGGCTTCATAGCCGTTTGGAATTGTCAGCAGCAGCCAGCGCGCGCAATCAAGATGCGCCAGATTCATTATCTCTTCGTTGGCGGCATTTCCCAGCACCGCGCGGATCCCGCGCTCACGCAGTTCATCCACCCGCGTACGTGAGGTTTCGATAACCACCAGCGGAATCCCGGCAGCCATCAATTTTTCGCCCAGCAGACTCCCGACGCGGCCAAAGCCTACCAGCAGGGCGTGATTGCAGATATCCACCGGAATTTGTTTCTCTTCTTCGATGGCTTCTTCCAGCGTCTGCTCTTCCAGCGTTTCGGTTTTCGCGAGATATTTTTCTAACACCGCGAACAGTACCGGATTGAGCATAATCGACAGAATAGCTCCCGCCAGCACCAGGTTTTGCCCGGCCTGCGGTAACAGGTTTAGCGCCATTCCCAGACCCGCCAGGATGAAGGCAAACTCACCAATCTGCGCCAGGCTGGTGGCAATGGTGAGCGCTGTACGTTGGGAGTGGCCAAACAGGCGCACGAGGAAATAGGCGGCAACGGATTTACCAAAGACGATAATCGCCAGCGTGCCCAGTACCGCCAGCGGCTGCTGGATCAATATTAACGGATCAAACAGCATACCAACGGATACAAAGAACAATACGGCGAACGCATCGCGCAGCGGCAGGGTGTCATGCGCCGCACGGTGGCTCAGTTCGGATTCGTTCAGCACCATGCCAGCGAAGAACGCGCCCAGAGCAAAGGAGACATCGAACAATTCCACTGCGCCAAACGCGATACCTAATGCCAGGGCAAGGACTGACAGAGTAAACAGCTCTCGTGAACCGGTGGCGGCGCTACGCGCCATGATCCACGGTACCAGGCGACGGCCAACCAGCATCATAATGGCGATAAACGCCACCACTTTACCAATGGTAATGCCCATATCGACGGCCAGCGATGCAAAGCCGACATCTTCTTTTTCCAGCATTCCGGCGACGGCGGGCAGAAGAACCAGCGTCAGCACCATCATCAGATCTTCAACAATCAGCCAGCCTATAGCAATTTGCCCGCGCTGGCTGTCAATAAGCTGCCGTTCCTCAAGCGCACGCAGTAGCACTACGGTACTGGCGGTTGAAAGACACAGTCCAAAGACGATACCCACCATTAGCGACCAGCCCATCACCGCTGAAAGCGCCATACCCAGTAGCGTCGCCACAGCTATCTGGGCAATCGCGCCGGGAATGGCGATGGACTTTACCGCCATCAAATCCTTCAAGGAAAAGTGTAGCCCCACGCCGAACATCAGCAGAATTACGCCAAGCTCCGCCAGTTCAGGCGCGAGTTTGGTATCAGCAACAAAACCAGGTGTAAATGGACCGGCCAGAACGCCCGCTAACAGATATCCCACCAGAGGAGAAATACGTAGTTTATTGGCAATCATGCCTAATATGAAAGCGAGCACAAGGCCGCCGACAATGGTGGTGATAAGCGGGGTGGCGTGATGCATTCCGTCTCCTTTGGTTGCTGTGTTGATCCTGAAAACCTCAATTCCGAGTAATAGTTTATGACAATTTTAATGTTTATGTTTATGAATAATTATTGAATTTTGATGAAAACGGGATTTTAGACGTAAAAAAGCACGGATCGGAAAACTACAGGGGTATGCGGGGAGTAAAGGCTGATGGTCTCTGTAAGTGAAGACGGCCAAAGTTTACTTTTGGCCGTCAGAAAATCAGGCTTTATGTCGGTTATCAGGTAAGAATATGGTCAGTATCCCCAGAAGTGGCAGGAAAGCACATATTTTATAGACCAAATCAATACTGGTATGGTCAGCAATCAGCCCTAAAACCGCGGCTCCTAAGCCGCCCATGCCAAAGGCAAACCCGAAAAATAGCCCAGAAACCATGCCGATACGACCCGGAAGCAGCTCCTGCGCGTAGACCAGAATGGCAGAAAAGGCAGATGCGAGGATAAAACCAATGATCACGGTTAAAATCCCGGTCCATTCCAGCGTTGCATAGGGTAAAACGAGGGTAAATGGCGCTACGCCGAGGATAGAGCCCCAAATAACATATTTTCTGCCAATCTTATCACCTAACGGTCCACCAATTACGGTCCCGGCCGCAACGGCAAACAGGAAGGCAAACAGATGAAACTGGGCGTTTTGTACCGATAATCCGAATTTTTGCATCAGATAAAAGGTGTAATAGCTGCTGATGCTCGCCATATAGAAGTATTTGGAGAAAATCAGCACCAGCAGAATGCTAACCGCCAGTACCACTTTATTACGCGGTAATGGATTAACAACAGTGACTTTCGGTTTTCCTTTGCTCATCCGATGCTGCGCGGCATACCAACGGCTGATTTGCGCCAGAACCACAATCGCTAATAACGCGGCCAACACAAACCAGGCTACATTACCTTTACCATATGGCGCGATGATGACAGCCGCCAGCAAGGGCCCGAGAGAGCTACCGAAGTTGCCGCCAACCTGGAAAATTGACTGGGCGAGGCCATGACGACCGCCGGAAGCCATTCGCGCCACGCGGGATGACTCCGGGTGAAACACCGATGATCCCGTACCGACCAGCGCCGCGGCGAGTAATACCATATGGAAACTGCCTGCCATGGCCAGCAATACGAGCCCGCTTAGCGTGAAGCACATACCAATAGGCAGCGACCACGGCATTGGATATTTGTCCGTCCAGTAGCCGACAACCGGCTGAAGCAGCGAGGAGGCGAGCTGGAAGGTTAGCGTAATCATCCCGATCTGCATAAACGTCAGCGAGAACTCTGACTGCAAGAGCGGGTAAATCGCCAGGATCAGCGACTGGATCATATCGTTTAGCAGATGAGAGAGACTGATCGCCCCTAAAATGCCAAATGAGGTGCGTGCTTTAGCAACCGACGCTGACGCGCCAGCCACTGGCGGGGTTGGTTCACTTATTGCCATAGAAAGTCACTTCTGTTTGGGTTGCGATTATGAGGGTAATCTATTTTGTTATTATTACCTGACTAACATACCTGCGGAAGGTGTTTGAAGGAAGTCTCATTTCTGAAAACATTTTCGACTATTATTTCATATCATTGTAATTTCAGTCGTTGATTTTGGCTCAGGGAGAGAAATATGAAGTTTTTAAAGCGGGGCGTGGCGCTGGCGTTATTCGCCGCATTTGCGCTGGCAGGTCAGCCTGCGCAGGCGTACGAAAAAGATAAAACCTACAAAATTACCATTCTGCATACCAACGATCATCACGGCCACTTCTGGCGCAGTGAATATGGGGAATACGGGCTGGCGGCGCAAAAAACGCTGGTGGATGGTATTCGTAAAGAGGTGGCGGAAGAAGGGGGAAGCCTGCTGCTGCTTTCCGGCGGCGATATTAACACCGGCGTACCGGAATCCGATCTTCAGGATGCGGAACCTGATTTTCGCGGCATGAACCTGATTGGCTATGACGCGATGGCGGTTGGCAATCACGAATTTGATAACCCGCTAACCGTGCTGCGCCAGCAGGAAAAATGGTCCAAATTCCCGTTTCTCTCGGCCAATATCTATCAGAAAAGCACCGGCGAGCGGTTGTTTAAGCCGTGGGCCATCTTTAAGCGTCAGGATTTAAAAATTGCCGTACTCGGTTTAACCACTGACGATACGGCGAAAATTGGTAACCCGGAATTTTTCACCGATATCGAATTCCGTAAACCTGCCGATGAAGCCAAACTGGTCATCCAGGAACTCAATATGGGTGAAAAGCCAGACATCATTATTGCGACCACCCATATGGGGCATTATGACAACGGCAATCACGGCTCGAACGCCCCTGGCGACGTAGAGATGGCGCGTAGCCTGCCGGCGGGTTCGCTGGCAATGATTGTGGGTGGTCACTCACAGGATCCGGTGTGTATGGCCTCGGAAAACAAGAAGCAGGTTGATTACGTACCGGGCACGCCGTGCGCGCCAGATAAGCAAAATGGCATCTGGATTGTGCAAGCGCATGAGTGGGGGAAATACGTGGGCCGGGCGGATTTTGAGTTTCGTAACGGCGAAATGAAAATGGTGAACTACCAGCTCATCCCCGTCAACCTGAAGAAAAAAGTGACCTGGGATAACGGTAAAAGTGAGCGCGTACTCTACACCCCGGAAATTGCTGAGAATCAGCAAATGCTCTCGCTGCTGACGCCATTCCAGAATAAAGGTAAAGCGCAACTGGACGTGAAGATTGGTAGCGTCAATGCGCGCCTCGAAGGCGACCGTAGCAAAGTTCGTTTCGTACAGACCAATATGGGGCACCTGCTGTTGGCTGCGCAAATGGCGCGGACCAGCGCTGACTTTGGCGTGATGAGCGGTGGCGGTATTCGTGATTCCATTGAAGGCGGCGATATTACCTATAAGAGCGTGCTGAAGGTGCAGCCGTTCGGCAATATTGTGGTGTATGCCGACATGAGCGGGAAAGAGGTGATTGACTACCTGACCGCCGTGGCGCAAATGAAGCCGGACTCCGGGGCTTATCCGCAGTTTGCCAACGTCAGCTTCGTGGCGAAAGACGGTAAACTTAACGATCTGAAAATCAAAGGCGAACCGGTTGACCCGGCTAAAACTTATCGCATGGCAACGCTGAGCTTCAACGCCACCGGCGGCGATGGCTATCCGCGAATTGATAACAAGCCAGGCTATGTGAATACCGGGTTTATCGATGCGGAAGTGCTGAAAGAGTACGTGCAGAAAAACTCACCGCTGGACGCCAGTGCGTATGAGCCGAAGGGCGAGGTGAGCTGGCAGTAACAGGGCGGAATGCCGGATGGCGGTGCTGGCACCTTATCCGGCCTACAGGTCAGTGCGGTTTGTAGGCCTTAAAGCTGCGGCCATCAGGCCTACATTCTACAATCGCTTAATCCCGGCGGGCGATGTCGGCGAATTTCGCATCCAGAATTTTCGCCAGATCGCCGGCAGCGAGTTCGATATCCAGCCCGCGTTTGCCACCGGAGACATAAATGGTGTCAAACGTTTGGGCTGGGGCGTCGATGAGTGTCGGCAATCTTTTTTTCTGTCCCAGCGGGCTGATACCGCCTACCAGATACCCCGTTGTTCGCTGCGCAACCATTGGATCGGCCATATCGACCTTTTTGGCCCCTAACGCTTTGGCGACTTTTTTAAGATCCAATTGACCCGCCACCGGCGTGACGGCAACGGCCAGATGCTTCATATCGCCATTTACGGCAACCAGCAGCGTTTTGTAAACCTGGTCTGCATTCAGGCCTAACTTGCGTACTACTTCGTCACCAAAGTTTGTTTCGGACGGATCGTGATCGTAGGTGTGGATCTGGAAAGAAATTTTGTTTTTTTCGAGTAATTTAACGGCGGGTGTCATAGCAATTTTTCCTGGCCCAGACAAAATACGAGACAAGCATACGCCTGATGGTGGTCTAAAAAATAGTACCATCTTGCGCAATAGTATTGGCAGGATGATGACTTTGAGCGACAATCGACCTACACCGATGCTTTAAGCACCGGGATCATAATAATGATGAAATTCCTCTTTGACGGGCCAATAGAAATATTGGCCATTTTTTTTACCGTAACATCTCCGGCAAATTACCTTCTCCGTACAGATGCAGTGCGCCTACGGCCACCACATAATGGCCGGCTGGCATCGCCCTGAGTCGATCGCGCCAGGCGACATTGCGCTGATGCATCAATACGTCATATAACGACTGGCTGAAAGTATTAGGAAGCGTCAATTCGCTATCGCGCGGCGGCGTTTTAAGCCACCAGCCCATCATTTGTTGCAACAACCTGGCGTTGGTATGCCAGTGCGTCAGGGTATCATCCAGAAGAGCCTGGCCATTATCGGGTAACTGGCATAGCAGCTCGATTTGACTGGATGAACCCTCCAGCTCAATCACCGGTTTGTGAGCCTGTTTTGCCGCTTTCAGCAGTTGGTAATCAATCCCGTATTCCGCCCGCAACCCCAGCTGTTGTGCCTGCGTCGCCTGTAATACCATGGCTATTTGCCACAAAGGTTGCGTCGATAACAGGGAAGGGGAAATGCCCAATTCATTGGTGACTTTACGCAGATTATCTAATTGCTCTTCACTGATGCGTTCTTCCAGGGCGGCAAAGGTCGGAAGATTAGCAAATGGCGCGTCATCGCCGGAAACATCGGCTTCGACAATCAGCGCATCGGCACGATTGAGCTTTTTGAGTAATTTGGCAGGCAGAGGCGCCATATCACGGCTACCCATGTGAATACTGCCAATCAGATGAAAATGGCGGTTGCCGGGTAAAGAGATATCAATGGCGGGCCAGGTATAGTGGTTGCCGCGCAGTGCAGACCATAATGTTTTTACCCGGTATAACAAATCCATACGACCTCCCTAAGTGGACTTCCATGCTAGCGCGTGGTCCGGGAAGGTGCAACGCGTGAATTGCCGGATAGCGCGGTTGATAGCGCCATCCGGCAAAGGCTTATTCTTTCGGTTTGAAGCGTAGCAGACGGTTAGCGTTGCTTACCACGGTAATGGAGGAGAGTGCCATCGCCGCGCCGGCAACCACCGGGTTGAGCAGCGTTCCGGTGAACGGCCACAGGATCCCGGCAGCAACGGGGATACCGATGCTATTATAGATAAACGCGCCGAGCAGATTCTGCTTCATGTTGCGCAGCGTTGCCCGTGAGATAGACAGCGCATCCGCAACGCCCATCAGGCTATGACGCATCAGCGTAATCGCGGCGGTTTCAATCGCCACATCGCTGCCGCCACCCATGGCAATCCCTACATCGGCCTGCGCCAGCGCAGGCGCATCGTTGATACCGTCACCGACCATGGCAACCTGACGTCCCTGGCTTTGCAGACGCTTAATCGCCTCGGCTTTGCCGTCCGGCAGAACGCCCGCAATCACCTCATCAATACCTGCCTCTTTGGCAATGGCGTTGGCGGTCGTTGGGTTATCACCGGTGAGCATCACCAGACGATATCCGGCGCGATGCAGACGCTGGAGCGCCGCCACGCTGTCGCTACGCAGTGGATCGCGCACCGCTAACAGCGCCGCCGCTTTACCGTCAATCGCCAGCAGTACCGGCGTTGTCCCTTGGGAGGCTTGAGCGGTAATCTCAGCTTCCATTTCAGTGGTATCTACCTGCTGTTCATTGAGCAGCGCCTGGTTTCCCAGCAGCAGCATGTGACCTTCCGTTTCGCCACTGACGCCCAAACCGCGTAGCGTACGGAACCCGTTGACCTGCGGCAACGTGACATCACCGGCTTTGTCCAGAATCGCCCTGGCCAGCGGGTGACTGGAACCCTGTTCAAGGGCCGCAGCCAGGCGAATCGCCAGCGCTTCATCGGTATTGCCAAACGTTTTGATGGCGACAACCTGTGGCTTACCTTCAGTCAGCGTCCCGGTTTTATCAAACACAATGGTATCGAGCGTACTGGCGCGCTGCAGCGCATCGGCATCGCGTACCAGTACCCCAAACTCAGCGGCGCGCCCAACACCGGAAATAATCGACATTGGCGTCGCCAGGCCCAGTGCACAAGGGCAGGCAATAATCAGAACGGTGGTGGCAATCACCAGCGTATAGACAATTTGTGGCGCCGGTCCGAAGAAATACCAGATAGCTGCGCTAACCAGCGCAATAACGACCACCACAGGAACGAATACCGAGGAGATGCGGTCAGCCAGTTTGCCAATCTCCGGTTTACTGCTTTGCGCCTGGCGCACCATGCGAATAATGCGCGACAGCGTGGTATGGCTGCCTACGGCGCTGGCGCGGAATAGCACGCTGCCGTCCTGTACGACCGTACCGGCGTGGACGCTATCGCCTTCGCCTTTTTGTTGCGGGATCGGCTCCCCGGTCAGCATGGCTTCATCCAGCCAGGCTTCGCCCTGAGTGATTTCGCCATCGACCGGAACCCGGTCGCCGGTGGTCAGGCGCAGCAACATTCCCGCCTGAACGTCAGCCAGCGGCACACTCTTTTCACCTTCATCGGTGACGACGCGTGCGGTTGGCGGTGTCAGATCGAGCAGTTTTTCCAGCGCTTTGGAGGAGCGTTGGCGAGCCCGCGCTTCCAGCATATGTCCGAGGTTAATCAGACCGATAATCATCGCACTGGCTTCATAATAAAGGTGTCGCGCTTCCATCGGAAACCACTGCGGCCAGAGGTTGACGCTCATGGAATAGAGCCATGCCACCCCCGTACCCAGCGCCACCAGCGTATCCATGGTCGCGGTGCCATTCATCAGGCTTTTCCACGCATTGCGGTAAAAGTGACCGCCGGCGAAAACCATCACGGCAAGCGTTGCCAGACCAATCGCCAGCCACAGGCTGCGGTTGTCGTCACTCACCATCATGTTATCGCCAATCATTCCCCACACCATGACCGGTATACCCAGCAGCAGCGCGACGGCTGCCTGCCAGCGAAAACGTTTCATGGTCGCAACGGCGGTTTCCTGCTGGCGCTCGCGGCGCTTCGCGTCATCTTCTATAGCTTCAGCGCCGTAGCCCGCTTTTTCCACCGCCTGCACTAAATCTGCGGCGGACGCACTGCCCATTACCAGCGCAGTACGTTCCGCCAGGTTTACCCGTGCCTGGGTGACGCCGGGTACGCTTTGCAGAGCATTTTGTACGCGGGTCACACAACTGGCGCAGCTCATGCCGTTTAACAGCAACTGTTGGCTGTCATCATCAGCCGTAGCTGCCGGAAGCTCGGAAGGGACCGCTGCCAGTGCTTCCGACGGGATTGATGACTCCGTCAGCGGTTTAGCCTTTGGGTGGCTTAACTCCGCGCCGTAACCGGCTTGTTTGATGGTTTCAATCAGCGCTTGTGCACTGGCGCTCCCGGTGATGTGCGCTTCAGTCACAGTGACATCCGCTTGCTCAACGTCCGGGCGTTGCTCCAGACTCTCTTTAACGCGTTTTACGCAGTGACCGCAGGACAGGCCGTCCAGGGTTAGATCGATTGTTTGAGACATAACTAATTTCCTCTATGAATGGTCGGTTACTTATTGACCTTGGCAATCGTTTTGACTAACTGTTATAAAGGTTAAACCTTCCATCAAGGGGAAGGTCAAGGGAGAAGAGATGAATATATCCGATGTTGCTAAAAAAACCGGTTTAACCAGCAAAGCGATACGCTTTTATGAAGAAAAAGGGTTAGTGACGCCGCCGCTGCGTAGCGAAAATGGCTATCGCACATACAACCAACAGCATCTGAATGAACTGACGCTGCTGCGTCAGGCGCGGCAGGTTGGTTTTAACCTGGAAGAGTGCGGCGAGCTGGTAAACCTGTTTAACGATCCGGCGCGTCACAGCGCGGACGTAAAAAAACGCACATTAGAAAAAGTAGCGGACATTGAGCGGCATATCAGCGAGCTACAGGCCATGCGCCTGCATTTACTGGCGCTGGCGGAGAGTTGCCCTGGCGATGACAGCGCCGAATGCCCGATCATGGATAATCTTTCTGGCTGCTGTCATCACAAAGCGAAGGTTTAACGGCGAGGGGGATTAAGCATAAACACCACCGTACCGCGGTACCACGGGGATTTCTCCAGCTGCGCTTCAGCCTGCAGATCCCGGCTACCGTTTTGCACCAGTCCCAGCTTAAATGGAATGCGCAGGCGGCTGAGCGCGGGCAGATACGCCTGGTAATTCGGCACCGTGCGCCGTCCCTGATAGCTCTGCACTACCAGTTCATCAACCGCCAGCGCGTTCAATGTGGCGACGTCGCCCGTTTTGGCCCAATCCAGTAGTCCGGTCACGCCAAGCGCAAACTCGGCCGGTAGCTGTTGGCGTAGCTGCTGTAGAAAACGGGCGTAATCGGTTAGCTGGTGGGTCGCCGCGTCAAAATCAACCTGCAGGCCGATGACGTGATTACCAGCGTTCTGCCAGCGTTGCATCAGCCGTATGATACGGGCAGGAATCACCTCCGGTACGTCGAGCGTGGTAAAGCGGACCGTCAGCCAGATTGAGGGAAAAGTCAGTCGACTGACCGGCAGTCCCAGGCGCTGGAAAACCACGTTACCCGACCGAACCAGCACCTCACCCTGATGCAGATAGACCGTTTGCGCGTTTTTCAGCTCGTCACTGGCTTTCACTCCGGACCACAGCCAGAAGGCCGGATGGTCACGCGCGGCGACGATATCCGCCGCCTGTGCCTGGCCCACCAGTAGCGCGGTTACCAGTAATATTTGAGTTTTTGCGCCCACGGGCTTCCCGGATACTGCGTTTTCAGTTGGGTGAACCAGCCCTTACGCTGCAGTTTATCCACGTCTTCACCGCCACATTCGTTAGAGCCAGATGGCGCATAGCACATGATGGCGCGATACAGTGCGAAGCTCTTATCTTCGACTTCCGCGGTGGGTGAGGTGATTATCTGCTGATAGTAGCTTTGCCTGTCGAACTGGCCAAACGGCTCCTTACGAGAAATTGCGGCTTCAAGCACATCGTTGCCGGTGCTGTTTTTCCACAGATCAACATGCGTTTGCGTGGTACGGAAAAATTCACCTAAACAGTTCAGCGCGTGGGCATCATCCGCTTTTTTGCTCAGGACCGTTACCGTTTCATTGAGGCTGCGGCAGGTGTAACCGGCCTGAGCCGCATCGCCGTTCCAGTCAAAAGTGCTCAGGTTGACGTCGTTAAACGCCTCGTCAATGACCGGCGGCGTGATGTCGCTGACAAGCTTTTTATCGTTTAACCAGTCGCCAAAACGATTCTCGGTAAGATCCCGTACCAGCAGCGTATGCAGGGCGATGGTACGCTCTTCGTTATTGGGCCCATGGACGGCCTGCTGGCGCAGTTGTTCCAGTGTGGCCTGCGTTTTCAGCACCTGCGAGCGAAAGCGCAGGTTGGTCACCGCGCTTTCCGGGGCGAAGATTGCCGCTACGTCACCGCTATAAACCAGCGTGGCGGCGAGCTTAGCCTGTACATACTGCCGCTGTTCGTTGTCCTGGCTGAGAGTCAGCAACTGCGGCCAGAAATCACGCGCCGCGGCCCAATTCTTCTGGCCCATCAGCGCTTCGCCGTACAGCACCTGCTCGCTGAAGGCCAGCGTATCGCGCGGTGCCAGTTTTTGCGCTGGCGCGACCGCCTGGATAATCGCCGCATAGTTGCCCGTCGCCAGCCACAGATTCAGTTGCAGATCGCGCCACAGCGGCAGTTTTTGGCTCTGTTCAAACACCGGCTTGCTGGCGTCGAGTTGCGCCTGGGTCAGCGTGGGTTTGTTATCGCTATTCAGACGCAGCGCGCGTAACAGTTCGATGTAGCTGACTCGCGGCGCATCGGGGAAGGCTTCCAGCACGGATTGCTCGTAGAACGCCATGCCGTAGACATTATCGTATTCGATGACGATTTTACGCAGCTGCTGCGCGTCAGCCGCCTGCTGGATCGTCTGCTCATACAACCCGGCCAGTTGCGGCCACGCCTGTAAATACCAGTTAATACGACGCAGCATACCGCGGGTGGAGTCGGCGTATTGCCCCTGCGGAAAGCGTTGCAAATAGGCTTGCGCCAGAATCTGAGCCTGAGAGGCGTCCTCGCGGTTAATTTTAGCGATGTCAAAATCGCCATATTCGCCCACGCTGTTCTGACTGCTCTTGTTCAACGCCGTACGCATTAGCATGTATTGCGCGGTCTCCGCAAGCCACGGGCGATCGCTTTTAGCGAGCTGAGTGAAATCCCGTTCGGCGCTGGCATAATCACCCGCATAGAAACTGGCGGCTGCCGCGAGGTAACTTTTGTAGTGTTGAGCCGGCGAATCCGTCGGGAGAGTGGCGAGAGATGACTCAATCTGTTCGCGGGTCGCGTCGGAGAACAGCCCCATACGCGCTTGCGCTAAGGCCTGGCGTTGCTCTGCTGTTAACGCGGCATCGGCCAGCAGTGCGGCAAAATACTGGCTGACGCTCTCGGTATTATTCGAAACATGACGGTTCTCATGCTCAGCGTCGTTGAGATTGGCTTCATCCGCATTAATGTTCAGCTCGGCCATCTGTCGGGAGAGGGGGCTATCTTCAGCGGATACCGGGGCAGAGGCTGGTTGTGGGGCTGTTTCATCCCATTGCGGATGATACGCAAAATAGAAATCGCGGGAGCGGGTGATATCTTCAGGCATCGACTGCACGGGCAGAGCAAAAGCTTTTTCCTGGCTCAGCAGTCGCAGCAGGTTGTCGCGGCTGTCGTTTTCCGGGTTAAAGGTCGGCGTTCCTTTCAGCAGGCAGCTGTCGTCGCTCCATTTGCAGTCTTCCATATCGAAGGAGGCGAATGCCTGAGGCGCGCCAGCCAGCAAAGAACAAAGGGCAACGGCGAGAGACGTCTTCCTGATCATAGTCTGAATTCCTGTCTATTTTAGTGTGGTACCGCTTTGATAATCAGGGTAATCCCCTCAATGGCAATGACTTCAACCTGCGTTCCCGCGCTCAAATCGTCGCGGGCGCTGACGGGCCACGAACTGTCGCCGACGCGCATATGTCCGCGACCATTGACCAGGGCGCTTTCCAGAATAAATCGACGGCCAACCAACTGCTGACCGCGCTGGTTAAGATGGCTGTCGGCGGGTTTCTGCTCTTTCACGCGTTTTGCCAGCCACTTCCACCACAGCCAAGCCGCCAGCAGCGTGAGTACAGCAAACATCGCTCCCTGCCACGCCCAGTCGAGCGGGACGAGCCAAACTACCAGTCCGGTTAGCACCGCTGCCACGCCGCTCCATAGCAAATAACCGTTGCCGCCCAGCATCTCGGCGGCGAGCAACAGACCGCCGAGGCTAAGCCAGAAGATGTGCGGATGTACCAGAATCATCGCTATCATGATTTTTTCCGCTCGCTGGCGCTGTCCTTAACCAGTTCCGCGATCCCGGCAATCGAACCCATCAGGCTGCTGGCATCCAGCGGCATCATCACCACTTTGCTGTTATTCGACGAACCGATATGCTGCAACGCTTCGGTGTATTTCTGCGCCACGAAGTAGTTCACGGCCTGGATATCCCCGGCGGCAATGGCTTCAGAAACCATCTGCGTTGCGCGGGCTTCTGCTTCCGCGGAACGTTCACGCGCTTCAGCCTGTAAAAACGCGGACTGACGTTCACCTTCCGCTATCAGGATTTTCGACTGCTTCTCACCCTCCGCCTTGACGATTTCCGCCTGGCGGATACCTTCGGCTTCCAGAATGTAGGCGCGCTTGGTACGTTCGGCTTTCATCTGCGCGTTCATGGCGTCAATCAGTTCCGCCGGTGGGCGCACGTCACGAATCTCAATACGGGTGATTTTGATGCCCCAGGGATTGGTGGCCTCATCAACAATATGCAGCAGGCGAGTGTTGATGTTGTCACGCTGGGAGAGCATTTCATCAAGCTCCATCGAGCCGAGAACGGTACGAATGTTGGTCATGGTCAGGTTGATGATTGCCAGTTCGAGGTTACTGACTTCATATGCCGCTTTCGGCGCGTCGATCACCTGAATAAAGCACACAGCATCAATCGAGACGTTGGCGTTATCTTTGGAGATGACTTCCTGAGAGGGGATATCAAGCACCTGCTCCATCATGTTGATCTTACGACCAATACGATCCATGAACGGCACAACAAGGCTTAACCCAGGTTGCAGAGTTTTGGTGTAACGTCCGAAACGCTCCACCGTCCACTGGTATCCCTGTGGGACGATTTTGACGCCTGCACCGACGATGACCAGCGCGACAAAAATAAGAATAGGAATAAAAATGAGCATTGATGAAACCTCCTGTTGTGCTGTCCTTTACTGCTTCATTAGTCAAATTATACCCGATTAATCAAGGTGGCTCCCCTATAATAAATTACAGGAATATACCCTTCATACTTCAAGCTGCATGTGCGTTAGCTACGTTATTCGGCCCATCCTTGGGCCTCGCCCTGCGGGGCCGCTGTAAGCAGCGTTCAAATCTGCTCCCGGCAGATTTGTCGTTCACTCCAGTCACACAGTTAGCTATGCTCCTGGAGATTAATGAGGGACATCCATGTCCCTCACCGAAGGCCAGCCTTTGGCTGTTCAAATTCGTTCCTGACGAATTTGTCACTCACTTGCCGCCTTCATGCAACTCGAATTATTTTGGGTATAGACTGTCTGCACGAAAGAGGAAAAAAGGATCGATAATGGAAGAAAGCAGCATTTTGCTTCAGTTGAAAAATGTCGCATGGCAGGCAGGGGCGACGCAGGTTCTCAATAACATCTGTTTTAATCTCGATGCCGGAGAATTTAAGCTGATTACCGGCCAGTCCGGCTGCGGTAAAAGTACGTTACTGAAGATAGTGGCGTCGTTAATTAGCCCGAGTTCCGGTGAAATCCTTTTTGAGGGCAAGGAGATATCAACGCTAAAGCCTGAAGCTTATCGCCAGCAGGTCTCTTATTGCGCGCAAACGCCCGCTTTGTTTGGTGACACCGTCTACGACAACCTCATTTTTCCCTGGCAAATTCGCGATAAACGCCCGGAACCGGATATATTTCTGGAAGACCTGGCCCGTTTTGAGTTGCCCGAGAGTATCCTCAAAAAAGGGATCAATGAACTGTCCGGCGGGGAAAAACAGCGCGTCTCGTTAATTCGTAATTTGCAGTTTCTGCCTAAAATCCTGCTGCTTGATGAAATCACCAGCGCGCTGGATGAGTCCAACAAACGTAACGTGAATGAATTAATTCACCACTATGTTCGCGACAAGAAAATTGCCGTGCTGTGGGTGACGCACGATAAAGATGAGATTAATCACGCGGATAATGTCATAACTCTTCAACCGCACGCCGGAGAAATGCAGGAAGTCAGCAATGAACGAGCATAATATTACCAATGAATCACTGGCGTTAGCGATGATGCTGGTGGTGGTCGCCATACTGATCAGTAACAAAGAAAAGCTGGCGCTGGAAAAAGATATTCTCTGGAGCGTTTGCCGGGCGGTGGTTCAGCTTATTATCGTCGGCTATGTGCTGAAATATATTTTCGGCGTCAATCACAGCATTCTGACCTTATTAATGGTGCTGTTTATCTGTTTTAACGCCGCCTATAACGCGCAAAAACGCAGTAAATATATTGATAACGCTTTTCTCTCGTCGTTTATTGCCATTACGGTTGGGGCGGGGTTGACGCTGTCGGTACTGGTGTTGTCCGGCTCTATCGAGTTCACGCCGATGCAGGTGATCCCAATTTCCGGGATGATTGCAGGCAATGCGATGGTGGCGGTGGGGCTGTGTTACAACAATCTGGGGCAGCGGTTTAACAGTGAACAGCAGCAAATCCAGGAAAAGCTCAGCCTCGGCGCGACGCCGAAGGTTGCTTCCGCGCCGCTGATTCGCGACAGCATTCGCGCCTCGCTGATCCCGACGATCGATTCCGCCAAAACCGTGGGGTTGGTGAGTTTACCGGGGATGATGTCTGGGTTGATTTTTGCCGGTATTGACCCGGTAAAAGCGATTAAGTATCAGATTATGGTAACGTTTATGCTGCTTTCGACCGCCAGCCTGTCAACCATTATTGCCTGCTACCTGACCTATCGGAAGTTCTATAATTCACGCCACCAATTAGTCGTAACGCATTTGAAGAAGACGTGATGTGATGCCGGAGGGCGCGGTATTTGTCGAATTTCCAGGCCCGATAGGCGCAAGCGCCATCGGGCAAAATCAAACGGATTAGTACAGCAGCGCGTACAACTGGCGGCGGTATTTCGAGGCCAGCGCATCGCCGGTTCCCAGCGCGGCAAGGATCTCCTGGAAGGTCTTACGCGCCTGACCGTCGGCAGCGGTAAGATCTTTCTTCAGGTGGCTGAACAGCAATTCCAGCGATTCTTCGTTACGTCCGACCTGATGGAGTTGAATGGCCAATTGCGTGGCCAGCGCGGCATCCTGCGGGTTGCTGGCAACCTGTTGCTGCAACTGTTGGATTTCCGGCGTATCCGCCGCCTGCTTCAGCAGTTCAATCTGTGCCATCAGTCCCTGATAACGGGTATCCTGATCTTGTAACGGAATCGTTTTCAGCACCGCTTCGGCATCGTCAGAACGATTGAGGGCGATTTGCGTTTCCGCCAGCAGCAGGCCGATTTCGCTGCTCTGGTTGGAGATTTGCCAGGCTTCTTTCAGCAGCGGCAGCGCATCCGCGTGATTACCGGCTTCGATAAACTCGATAGCCTGGCGTGCTTTCAGCTCTTCTTCGCTCGGCAGCACTTTCTCCAGCAGCGCGCGAATAACCTCTTCTGGCTGCGGACCCTGGAAGCCATCTACCGGCTGACCGTTCTGGAACAGATAAACCGTTGGGATCGCACGCAGTCCAAACTGGGAGGCGATCAGCTGTTCCGCGTCGCAGTCGAGCTTAGCAAGAATAAACTGACCATTATACTGGGCGGCAAGGCTCTCCAGCACCGGCGTTAATTGCAGACAATGCTGGCTGCGCTCAGACCAAAAATAGAACAGGACCGGCGTGGTCATCGACTGTTCAAGGGTCTGCTGCAGGTTCGATTCATTAATATTAACAATATTCTGTGTGGACATGGAGTTACTCTCTTTTGTCGATTTCTTGTTACATGGGGGCTGACGCGCGAGCTTCAACTCAACCCTGTAAAATTTTGTCCATTATGCGGCCTGGCAGCAGGCGTTTAAGCAGCATAACGGCCCAGGTCACCAGCGTAACCGGATAACGTAGCTTCGGTTTGTCGCTTTCGAACGCGTGACGCACTTTGGCGACAACCGCTTGTGGTCCCAGCGTAAACCGCGCGGCAATGCCGGGATTTTCCACGGGGGCATCGCTTTGTGTCTGGTTGACGTTTTCGGTAAAACGGGTGCGGATGGGGCCCGGTTCAATCAGGCTGACCTTAATCCCACTGTGACGCAGCTCCATACGCAGCGCGTCGGACCAGGCTTCCAGCGCATATTTACTGGCGGCATAGGCGCCACGTCCCGGTGTGGAGATCAATCCCATTACCGAGGAGGTCATCACGATGCGTCCTTCGCCGTGAGGTAGCATGGCGGGCAACAGGCGCATGGTAAGCTGATGCGCGCCAAAGAAATTGGCGGAAAACTGCTGCTCCATCTGCTCGCGGCTAATCGTGGGCAGTGGGCCGTAGACGCCGTATCCGGCGTTGTTAAAGATCCCATATAAACGATTATCGGTCAGGGCGATCACCTCATCGGCGGCGCGATCCACGCTTTCGGGTGAATCCAGATCCAGCAATACGCCGGTGAATCCCATGCTGTTCATACGCGCGACATCGTCAGGTTTGCGGCAGCCAGCCAGAATTTGAAAACCCTGGCGCTTTAGCTCAAGTGCGCTTTCCAGGCCGATTCCGCTGGAACATCCTGTTATTAAGACCGATTTTTGCATAACTTTACCTGTCAGGATCTCCGTTGAATTACGAGTCGTGATTAACTAGAGGAGTGAGATGTTGCGCCATCCAGTCGGCAATAAACGGCTGGGCGTCACGATTAGGGTGAATACCATCATCCTGCATCCACTGGGGTTTCAGATAAACCTCTTCCATAAAAAAGGGCAGCAGAGGGATATCAAACTCTTTGGCGAGCTTTGGATAAATCGCGCTAAAGGTTTCATTATAACGGCGACCGTAGTTTGCCGGCAGACGAATTTGCATCAATAGCGGTTCGGCATTTGCCGCTTTCACGTCCTGCAGGATCGTGCGCAGGGTTTGCTCGGTTTGCGCAGGCGCAAAGCCGCGCAGGCCATCGTTGCCGCCAAGTTCGACCAGTACCCAACGCGGCTGGTGCTGCTTGAGTAATGCAGGCAGACGGGCCAGGCCCTGCTGCGAGGTGTCGCCGCTAATGCTGGCATTCACCACCGGCGTTTTGGTTTGCCATTTATCATTAAGTAGCGCAGGCCATGCGGCGCTGGCGGACATACGGTATCCGGCGCTCAGGCTGTCACCCAGAATTAATAACGTGTCCGCAGCGGCGGCGCGGAAAGTTAACAGGACCAGGAACAGGAAAGGCCAATGCCAGCGGAAAACATTGTTGAAGTTCATCATCTTAAGAAATCCGTCGGTCAGGGTGATCATGAGCTATCCATCCTTACCGGAGTTGAACTGGTTGTCAAACGCGCCGAGACCATTGCGCTGATTGGCGAGTCGGGATCGGGGAAATCCACGCTGCTGGCGATCCTCGCCGGGCTGGACGATGGTTCCAGCGGTGAAGTGAGTCTGGTGGGGCAGGCGCTACATACCATGGATGAAGAAGCCCGGGCACAGCTGCGGGCAAAACATGTGGGATTCGTTTTCCAGTCATTCATGTTAATCCCGACCCTGAACGCACTGGAAAACGTCGAACTGCCCGCGCTGTTGCGTGGTGAAAACAGCGGAAAAAGCCGCGACGGGGCAAAAACGCTGCTCGAGCAACTTGGGCTGGGAAAACGTCTGGATCATCTTCCGGCCCAGCTTTCCGGCGGGGAGCAGCAGCGCGTGGCGCTGGCACGGGCCTTTAACGGGCGTCCGGATGTGCTGTTTGCCGATGAGCCGACGGGCAACCTCGATCGCCAGACCGGAGACAAAATTGCCGACCTGTTGTTTTCTCTGAACCGGGAACACGGCACCACCCTGATTCTGGTGACGCATGACCCGCAGCTGGCGGCGCGTTGCGATCGGCGCTTACGTCTGGTGAATGGACAGTTGCAGGAGGAGGCATGATTGCCCGTTGGTTCTGGCGCGAATGGCGCTCGCCTTCATTACTGATTGTCTGGCTGGCGCTGAGCCTGGCGGTAGCCTGCGTACTGGCGCTGGGCAACATCAGCGACCGTATGGAAAAAGGGCTGAGCCAGCAAAGCCGCGAGTTTATGGCGGGAGATCGCGCGCTGCAAAGTTCACGTACCGTGCCGAAAGCGTGGATTGACGAGGCGCGGCAGCGGGGGTTGAAAGTCGGCGAGCAGCTGACTTTCGCGACCATGACTTTTGCCCGTGATACGCCGCAACTGGCGAACGTCAAAGCGGTAGATGATGTGTATCCGATGTACGGCACGTTGCAGACCAATCCGCCGGGTCTGAAACCACAGCCAGGCTCGGTGTTGCTGGCCCCACGCCTGATGGCGCTGCTCAATCTAAAAATCGGTGATTCTATTGACGTCGGAGACGCCACGCTGCGCATCGCCGGCGAGGTGGTGCAGGAGCCAGATTCCGGTTTTAATCCGTTCCAGATAGCGCCGCGCCTGATGATGAGCATGGCGGATGTCGAAAAAACGGCGGCGGTCCAGCCGGGAAGCCGCGTGACATGGCGCTATAAATTTGGCGGAACGCCGCAGCAACTGGACGCGTACGAAAAATGGCTGTTGCCGCAGCTAAAGCCTGAACAGCGCTGGTACGGGCTGGAGCAGGATGAAGGCGCGCTGGGGAAATCACTTGAACGTTCACAACAGTTTCTGCTGCTGTCGGCGCTGTTAACGCTGCTGCTGGCGGTCGCTGCGGTTGCTGTGGCGATGAGCCATTATTGCCGCAGCCGTTACGATCTGGTGGCTATCCTGAAAACCCTCGGCGCGGGCAGAGCGCAACTGCGTAGGCTGATTGTTGGTCAATGGCTGATGGTGCTGGCGTTGTCTGGCGTGACCGGTGGGCTTTTCGGGCTGTTGTTTGAGCACGCGCTGGTGGTGTTACTCAGGCCGGTCCTGCCCGGCGATCTGCCGCCCGCCAGCCCCTGGCCGTGGCTGTGGGCCTTAGGCACCATGACGGTAATTTCGCTGTTGGTAGGGTTGCGTCCTTATCGGCTACTGCTGGCGACGCAGCCGCTACGTGTGTTACGCCGTGACGTGGTGGCAAACGTCTGGCCGCTGAAGTTTTATTTGCCGGTGGTATTGGTTGTTGTGGTCGTCCTGCTCGCTGGACTGATGGGCGGAAGCCTGCTGTTATGGGCTGTGCTGGCCGGTGCGGTAGTACTGGCGCTGGTGTGCGGCGTGCTCGGTTGGATGCTGCTTAACGTGCTGCGTGGTCTGACGCTCACCTCGCTGCCGCTGCGTTTAGCGGTCAGTCGACTGTTGCGCCAGCCGTGGTCAACGCTCAGTCAACTGTCGGCATTTTCACTTTCCTTTATGCTGCTGGCGCTGCTGCTGGTGCTGCGCGGCGATCTGCTCGATCGCTGGCAGCAGCAAATGCCGCCGGAAAGTCCAAATTATTTCTTGATCAACATTGCCAGTGAACAGGTTGTACCGCTGAAGTCATTCCTGTCGGAACATCAGGTGATCCCGGAATCGTTCTATCCCATTGTACGTGCGCGTCTGACAGCCATTAATGATAAGCCGACCGAAGGAAATCAGGATGAGGCGCTTAACCGCGAACTTAATCTGACCTGGCAGGATACCCGCCCGGATCATAACCCGATAACCGCCGGAAGCTGGCCGCCAAAAGCGAGTGAAGTGTCGATGGAAGAAGGGCTGGCGAAGCGGCTAAACGTGAAGCTCGGCGATCGGGTGACCTTTATGGGAGATACCCAGGATTTCAGCGCCACGGTCAGCAGCCTGCGTAAAGTGGACTGGGAAAGCCTGCGGCCTAACTTCTTCTTTATTTTCCCTTCCGGGGCGCTGGACGATCAGCCCCAGAGCTGGTTAACCAGCTTTCGTTGGGAGAACGGCAACGGCATGTTGACGCAGCTTAACCGCGAATTCCCGACCATCAGCCTGCTGGATATTGGCGCCATCCTCAAACAGGTGGGCCAGGTGCTGGAGCAGGTAAGTAGAGCGCTGGAAGTGATGGTGGTGCTGGTTACCGCCTGCGGCATGTTGTTGCTGTTGGCGCAGGTTCAGGTGGGGATGCGTCAACGTCATCAGGAACTGGTGGTCTGGCGCACGCTGGGAGCAGGCAAGAAATTGCTGCGTACTACGCTGTGGTGCGAGTTCGCTATGCTCGGGATGGTCGCCGGGCTGGTGGCGGCCATCGGTGCGGAAACCGCGCTGGCTGTATTGCAAACCCGCGTATTTGACTTCCCGTGGGAGCCAGACTGGCGGCTGTGGGTTGTGTTGCCGCTTTGTGGGGCATTACTCCTCTCTTTATGCGGCGGATGGCTCGGTTCACGACTGCTTAAAGGTAAAGCGCTGTTCCGTCAGTTCAGTAATTAATTCCTGCCAGTGATGATTACGCACCGGTTCTTTAAATCGGTGCGTTTTTTTATCTATGTAGCACAAATTGATAACCCCTTGATATTTAACAGCACAGAACAATAAAAACCCAACAACACGAGTGTATTAATAAACGTTAATATTTGTATGCTTAATAATTGGCAGGCTATCTATCAAGGTACAAATAATGACTATAAAAAAAACGGCGCTGGCGGTATCGATCGGCGCAGCAGTGGCATTAACGACTTTCGCTTCCCAGGCGGAAATCACGGTCCTGAAACAAGATCCGCAGGCGGGCGATCCGCTGAGCCGTCTTAACTTCACCGTCGGCGGGAGTATTCGTCCGCAGTTCCAGAATATGGCCGGTGACGATGGTAAGAATGGCTACAAACGTAATGGCTTCGACGGCGGGACGCGTTTCCGCTTCGCCGCAGACTACTATCTGTTTGATGATATCAGTTGGGTGAGCTACTACGAGCTGGGCGTTAACTTCCCGGCCATGTTCAACTGGGATAATCACTACGCTGACGGTGCCAACGATACCACGCGTCGTATGCTGTACACCGGTCTGAAGAGCGCGACCTGGGGTACGCTGACCTTCGGCCAACAGAACAGTATTTACTATGATGTGGTCGGGGCGAAAACGGATATCTGGGATTACGATATGATCGGTCAGGCGCCAGGTAACGGTATCAATGGCGACTATGACGGTTCCTATCGTACACGTAAATCGTTGAAGTATAAGAAAACGGTGGGGGATGTTGATCTCTACGCATCTTATCTGTTCAGCGATGATTACAACCCGAACAACGGCCTGCGCTACAAGCGTAAAGGCGGCGGCTCGTTGGGTGTGGATTACCACATCACCGATGACCTGACCTGGGGTACGGCGTGGAACTACACCCGTGCGGAAATGCGTGGCGACACCAGCAAAACCTACGATCAAAACATCGTCGGTACCGCACTGAGCTGGAAACCGGACAACTGGACCTTCTCAATGGGCGGCGGCTGGTATCAAAACTTCATGACCACCAAAAAAGTTTCGGTTAACGACTACTTTGCCGGTGATGCCTGGGGTCTGGAATACTTCGCGGGTTATACCTTCCCGATTGGTCAGTATGCGCTGAAATCTGTTCAGCCGTACTTTATGGGCGATCGTATCGAATACGTGAATGGTCGTAACTATCTGCGTACCGACAACGGTGTGGGTATCAGCTTCCAGTTGGATTACGGTTTCCGTGTGGATTACGAACACGTCTTTACCTCCAGCACCGACAACCTGGGCGATATGAACCTGGTGCGTCTGCGTTACGACTTCTAAGTCAATTTTCCTTCCAAAGCCGGGTAGCCAGGGCGTTATCCGGTTTTTTACTCTCCGTTGCCGAAAAACGCATAAGCACCTTCCTTGCACATTCAACGACATACTTCGCAACATCATGAAATAATTTCAAGGACAGCGGGTTGTGATCTGTGTCATGTTAGAAATCTGCCTGTTATCAGGCCAACGAGAACAACGCCGCATGAACGGCGTGAGACATGACACCACAACGTTAAAATGGAGAAAATATGGGATTGCGTCAGAGTTTACGCGTCGCGACCGGGGCGCTGTTACTGGCCTGCGGCTTACAATTTGCTCATGCGAACAGTGACCCGCATACCATCGTGTTTGGCGTCGCGCCTGGACCGTACGGCGATATGGTGAAACAGGCTATTGCCCCTACGCTGAAAGAGAAAGGCTATAAGGTGGTGGTGCGCGAATTCAGCGACTACGTGCAGCCGAATATGGCGCTCTCCAACGGCAGCATTGATGCCAACCTGTTCCAGCACTCGCTCTATTTTGACAAATTCACCGCCGATAAAGGACTGAAGCTGAGCAAGCTGATTGTGGTCCCGACGGCCGGGATGGGGTTTTACTCGCACAAAATCAAAAGTCTGGATGAGTTGAAAAAAGGGGATGTGATCACGCTGTCCAACGATCCGACCAACCTGGCCCGCGGTCTGCGTTTCCTGCAATCCATTGGCCTTATCACCATCAAAGACAATATCGATCCCACGAAAGCCTCCGAGCGTGATATCGCCAGCAACCCGAAAGGGCTGGTGTTTAAACCCTTGGAAGCGGCGCAACTGCCGCGCACTTTGGACGGTGTGACCGGCGCGCTGGTCAACGGTAACTTTGCCGTGGCGGCAAAACTGGATCTTTCCAGCGCCATCAAGCAAGAGCATCTGGACGAAAACCTGAAAAATATCATTGCGGTACGCAGTGAAGATGCGGATAAACCGTTCGCGAAAGATATTATTGAAGCGGTGAAGTCTCCGGCGTATCGCGCGGTGATCGACGATCCGCAAAACATCTACAGCGCTTTCCAGAAACCGGAATGGATGTCGGCAGCCCAATAATCGCTGCATGCAAGGGTTAACAGGGGCAGCGGCGACTGCCCTTTTCGCATTTCTGAGGTGGATATGATTGAGATAGAAAAGGTTTGCGTGGATTTTACCGCAGGCCGTGGACCCTCAACCCGGGCGGTTGATGACGTCAGCTTGCATATTGGCGCGGGCGAGATATTTGGTATTGTCGGGACCAGCGGCGCGGGGAAAAGTACGCTACTGCGCACCTTGAACGCCTTAACGCGTCCGAGCAAGGGAAGTGTGAAGGTGAACGGCGTAGAAGTTTCTGCGCTGGAAGGCACTCAGCTACGTAAAGCGCGTCAGCGCATTGGCATGATTTTTCAGCACTTTAATCTGATGCATACCCGCACCGTAGCGCAAAACGTCGCCTTTAGTCTGAAAGCTGCCGGATGGGAACGCAGCAAGATTGCTCCACGCGTCACCGAGATTCTGGCGCTGGTCGGACTGTCTGATAAGGCGAACCGTTTTCCGGTTCAGCTCAGCGGTGGTCAGAAGCAGCGCGTGGGTATTGCCCGTGCGATTGCTAATCATCCGGATGTGTTGCTGTGTGATGAACCCACTTCCGCGTTAGATCTCGAAACCTCGGCCACGATTCTGGCGCTGCTTAAGCAGATCAACCAACAGTTGGGGATCACGATCGTGCTGATCACTCACGAGATGAACGTGATCAAATCGATTTGCGATCGCGTGGCGGTGATGTCAGGCGGCAAGGTGGTGGAGTCCGGGGAGGTGTTTGACGTTTTTGCTCACCCACAGCACGCCTTCACCCAGCAACTGGTGTCGCATACCCTCAATCTGACGCTACCTGAGCGTCTGCGCCAGCATCTGCCCGGCCAGTTGCTGAAAATTCTTTTTATCGGCGATTCGGCGGAACAGCCTGTGCTGTCAGAAGTTGCGGTTAAATTTGGCGTGGCGGTGAACATTCTGCACGGCAAAATTGAATATATCGGAGAACGCGCGCTGGGGATTCTGGTGGTGCAACTCACCGCGCCGCATAACCCTTCTGCGGTGGATGTCGCCGTGGAACATATTCGTCAACGTACTGCTCAAGTGGAGGTGATTCGTGGATGATTTATTGCCTGATTTGACGCTGGCGTTTAATGAAACCTTCCAGATGCTGAGCATCTCAACGGTGCTGGCGATTATTGGCGGTTTGCCGCTCGGTTTTCTAATTTTCGTCACCGATCGGCATTTATTCTGGCAGAACCGTTTTGTGTATCTGCTCAGCTCCGTGCTGGTAAATATTATCCGCTCGGTACCGTTTGTGATCCTGCTGGTGCTGCTGCTACCGCTCACCCAGTTTTTGCTCGGCAATACCATCGGACCGATTGCCGCCTCCGTGCCGCTTTCCGTGGCGGCGATTGCTTTTTATGCCCGGCTGGTGGATAGCGCGCTACGCGAAGTGGATAAAGGCATTATTGAGGCGGCGGAAGCGTTTGGCGCCAGCCCGATGCGCATCATCTGCACCGTGTTGTTGCCGGAGGCCAGCGCGGGACTGTTGCGTGGACTGACGATCACGTTGGTGAGCCTGATCGGTTACTCCGCGATGGCCGGGATTGTCGGCGGCGGTGGGGTAGGTGACCTGGCGATTCGCTTTGGTTATTACCGCTATGAAACCCAGGTCATGATCGTCACCGTTGTCGCGCTGATTATTCTGGTGCAGGTCGTGCAGGTGCTGGGCGACTGGCTGGCGAAACGCGCGGATAAGCGCGACAGGCATTAATTACTGTGCGTTAAGCCATCCGGCAACGTCCTGCCAGGTGCCGCGAAAGGCGATTTTCGCGGCTTTCTTTTCCAGTTGATAGCGATACATCGGGTCGTAATACTCGTTGAGCAACGGCACCAGCCAGCCCATGTGGGCGTCGGTACTGCCCGTCGATTGCTGTTCGCGCAAAGCCACGTCAAGTAAGGCTGTCAGCTCGGCAAAACGCTGTAACCCCAGACGACGGCGAATAGCGAACAGGCCGTGGTGCAGATACTCACTGTATTCCTGCCAGCCCCGGTTCTCACCATAAGCCTGGGTAAAATCGTGGTGCATGCGTACGAAATACTCCTCGCGCAGGCGCTCCAGACGCAGCTCAAAAGGATCGTCCACCACCGCAATGGACGCCTCGGTCATGCGCTCGCGCAGGCATTCGGGCAGATGGTTAGCGCCGATCATCCGGCCTTCATCTTCCAGCACCCACTGGCGTAAATCCTGTCGGCTGTCCGTTTTGAGCATTTCGACTGCCAGCAGGTTTTCAAAACTCGCCTGGCTTAGCTGCGGCTCTACGGTACGTCCAAACGAGGAACCGCGATGGTGCGCCAGTCCTTCGAGATCCACACCGTTCGGCTGCTGTTGAACCAGTTGCGTTTTACCGTTCCCGGTACAGCCGCCAATTAAGACGATCGGTTTTTGCACCAATTCTTCCGTTATCCGTATGACCGCCTGGCGCAGAGCCTTATAACCACCTTGTATCAGCGGGTAGTCAATGCCGGACTCGTGCAGCCACTGCTGCACAATATGCGAACGCTGACCGCCGCGCGCGCAGCATAAATATCCTTTTGGATACTGGCGACAAGCACTCTGCCAGGCGTACATGCGCTGTTGGCGGGTTTCACCCGAGACCAGTTGATGGCCCAATTCCAGGGCAGCCTCAGGCCCCTGACGTTTATAACAGGTACCGACGGCGGCGCGTTCGTCATCGTTCATTAAGGGGAGATTGACTGCGCCCGGCATCGCGCCTTGTTGAAATTCGACGGGGGCGCGTACATCGATAATAGGCGTACCGGCGAGCAGAATCGCGCGATAGTCCTGTGCTGTTTGTGTGTCTTGCATAATAAAAAACGAAACCTCAAATCATCTTGCGTATCATTTTACGCGCCAAAGAGCAGGATGACTTGATTTTCAATCGCGTGCATTGTTGAAAATTGCTAAAAATCCGGCGATTTCTGGTTTTCGCTGCGTAAATAACGTCACAATATCTTCCACAGCCTTACCTGCGCCAAACTTATGCCAGGCGAGACTTAAGGGTGAAGGGGGGCGCATAGTAGGAATAATGCTACTGACCAGTTGCCCGTTATCAAGCAATGGCTGGCACAGCGGTTGCGGAACAAAGCCGATACCCACCCCGGCAAGATGCGCCGCAATTTTGGTTTCCATGTCCGGGACAATAATCTCTTTTTGGCCGGGAAGCCGCCACGCGACCCGTTTGGTCAGGGTGCGCGCACTGTCTTCAATGTTAATCGCCGGAAAACGGCGCAACTGCGCTTCCGTTAATGGACCACTGACGTCTGCCAATGGATGATTCGCCGACATAACAAATCGCCACTGAACAGACCCCAAAGGATCGAGGGTAAAAGTGTTGGCCATTGGTTCAGTACCCGTGACGCCGATGGCCAGAGAGAATCCTTCATACAGCAGTGAATCCCAGACGCCCATATAGATTTGCCGGGAAAAGTGAAACTGAGTAAAGGGATAGCGGGCGTTAAGCCAGGATAACAGGCGAGCGACGGCTTGCGGGCTATACAGCAGGTTGTTGACCACGATATTCACCTGACGCTCTACGCCATCGTTCACTTGCTGTAATTCGCTGGGCATGCTGTCCAGCCAGGCGAGCCAGTCCTTTGCCTGAGAAAGAAGATGCGAGCCTGCAGCCGTTAACGTGACGCTGCGGGTGGTGCGAAAGAACAGAGCAACCCCGGTATTTTCTTCCAGAAGCTTAATGCGATAGCTGATGGTGGCCGTGGTTTTACACAAGCGATCCGCCGCCCTGGAGAAACTCCCTGTTTCGGCTACGCCAATAAAAGTACGCAGTGTTTCTGGATCAAACATCGTCAGCTACTCCCTGAATGCTCTTCCGCAAGCTTGATTTCTTGTTCTCTGATTTATAAGTATTTTTACACAATGGCCTTGTTTAAATTGTGGTCTAAATCGTATTTTGGAAAAATATTCCAACTTTTGTGTTGATGTTAAATCCCGAAGGTTTTAGATTGCATGATATTGAAGCCGCTAACTGTTCTGGCTGCGGTTCAGAGGAATTCAGTTACAAGGAAAAGATGATGAAACTTGAGGTATTACCGTTAAATCAGCACACGTTCAGCGCCTATGGCGATGTCATCGAAACCCATAAACGTGATTTTTTTCATATCAATGATGGGTTGGTTGAACGTTATCACGATCTGGCTAATGTGGAGATCCTTGAGCAGGACCGAACGCTCATCAGCATTAACCGCGCGCAACCGGCAGCGATGCCTATTATTGTGCATGAACTGGAGCGCCACCCGCTGGGTACCCAGGCATTTATGCCCATGAAGGGCGAAGCGTTTGTGGTGATTGTCGCACTTGGTGAGGACAAACCCGATCTTTCCACCTTAAAAGCTTTTATCACCAATGGTCAACAGGGGGTGAATTACCACCGAAACGTCTGGCATCACCCGCTGTTTGCCTGGCAAACCGTGACCGATTTTCTGACGGTCGATCGTGGTGGTAGCGATAATTGCGATGTTGAACGTATCCCGGCACATGAACTCTGTTTTGCGTGACGCTATTGGCCTTCTTGCTTAATATGAGCATATTGTTCATTGTTTATGCTCATATTTTGGGCCGGAGTAAATGTAGTGGAGACGGAAGTAAGACGGCGCGGCAGGCCTGGACAGACGGAGCCGGTTGCGCAGAAAGGCGCTCAGGCGCTCGAAAGAGGTATTGCGATTTTGCAGTATCTCGAAAGAAGTGGGGGGAGTTCGTCAGTCAGCGATATTTCCGGCAGTCTGGATTTACCGCTCTCCACGACTTTTCGCCTGCTAAAGGTTTTACAGGGTGCTGATTTTGTCTATCAGGACAGTCAGTTAGGATGGTGGCATATCGGTTTAGGCGTCTTCAATGTGGGCTCCGCGTATATTCATAATCGCGACGTCCTGTCGGTAGCCGGACCATTTATGCACCGATTAATGCTGCTGTCAGGCGAAACGGTGAATGTCGCGATTCGTAATGGCACTGAAGCGGTGCTGATTGGCCAGAAGGAGTGCAAATCGATGGTCAGGATGTGTGCACCTTTGGGCAGCCGTATGCCGTTGCATGCTTCCGGTGCGGGGAAAGCACTGCTTTATCCGCTGATGGAAGAAGAGTTAATGGACATTGTCGTGAAAACGGGTTTGCAGCAGTTTACGCCGAACACGTTGGTGGATTTTCCTACTCTGCTGCGTAATCTGGAACAGGCGCGCGAGAATGGCTATATCGTTGATCACGAAGAACATGTTGTTGGATTGAATTGCATCGCTTCGGCTATCTATGACGATGCAGGCAGTGTAGTGGCTGCCATCTCTATTTCGGGGCCCGCATCCAGACTGACGGAAGATCGTTTTATTAGTCAGGGGGAGCTGGTACGGGATACAGCACGAGATATCAGTACGGCGCTTGGGTTAAAAGCACCCGTAGCTTAAGTCGCAACCCGCTCAGAGGAGCGGGACTTTTTTGGATTTTTTTAAAGTTGGAAAAATTTTCCAATAAATAGAGGTAGAAAGAAAATGGCAAAAATGAGAGCCGTTGACGCGGCAATGTATGTGCTGGAAAAAGAAGGTATCACCACCGCATTTGGCGTGCCTGGAGCGGCAATCAACCCGTTCTATTCCGCAATGCGTAACCACGGCGGCATCCGTCACATTCTGGCTCGCCACGTTGAAGGCGCTTCCCATATGGCGGAAGGTTATACGCGTGCCGCTGCAGGCAACATTGGCGTCTGCCTTGGCACTTCTGGCCCGGCTGGAACTGACATGATCACTGCACTGTATTCCGCCTCTGCCGACTCTATTCCTATTTTATGTATCACTGGTCAGGCGCCTCGTGCCCGCCTGCATAAGGAAGATTTTCAGGCTGTCGATATTGAATCTATCGCCAAACCGGTCAGCAAAATGGCGGTAACGGTACGTGAAGCGGCACTGCTGCCTCGGGTTTTACAGCAGGCATTCCATGTCATGCGCTCAGGTCGCCCTGGCCCGGTGCTGATCGATTTGCCTTTTGATGTCCAGGTTGAAGAAATCGAATTCGATCCCGACATGTATGAGCCTTTACCGGTGTACAAACCAGCCGCCAGCCGCAAGCAAATTGAGAGAGCGCTGGAAATGCTAATCCAGGCGGAACGTCCGGTTATCGTAGCAGGGGGCGGGGTGATTAATGCTGATGCTTCCGCACTGCTGCAACGTTTTGCGGAGCTGACCCATGTACCGGTTATCCCTACCTTGATGGGCTGGGGATGTATCCCTGACGATCATGAGTTAATGGCCGGCATGGTCGGGCTACAAACCGCGCACCGCTACGGAAATGCCACGCTGCTTGCTTCTGATATGGTGTTCGGTATTGGTAACCGTTTTGCTAACCGTCACACCGGCTCGGTCTCGAAGTACACCGAAGGGCGCAAAATCATTCATATCGACATTGAACCGACGCAAATTGGCCGTGTTCTGTGCCCGGATTTGGGCATTGTTTCTGATGCCAAAGCCGCGCTGACCTTGTTGATTGACGTCGCTCAGGAAATGCAGAAAGCCGGACGTTTACCTTGCCGGAATAGCTGGGTTGATGAATGCCAACAGCGTAAGCGGACGTTGCTGCGTAAAACCCACTTCGACAATGTCCCGGTGAAACCGCAGCGTGTCTACGAAGAGATGAATAAAGCCTTTGGTCGCGACGTTTGCTACGTCACCACCATCGGATTATCACAAATTGCCGCTGCGCAAATGCTGCATGTGTTCAAAGAGCGTCACTGGATCAACTGCGGCCAGGCAGGCCCTCTCGGCTGGACGCTGCCTGCGGCATTAGGGGTTTGTGTTGCCGATCCAACACGCAATGTCGTCGGGATTTCGGGGGATTTTGACTTCCAGTTCCTGATTGAAGAACTGGCGGTAGGCGCGCAATTCAATATTCCTTACATCCATGTGCTGGTCAACAACGCCTATCTGGGCCTGATTCGTCAATCGCAGCGTGCTTTTGATATGGATTACTGCGTCCAACTGGCATTTGAAAATATCAACTCCAGCGAAGTAAACGGCTATGGCGTCGATCACGTCAAAGTGGCAGAGGGATTAGGTTGTAAGGCTATTCGCGTCTTCAAACCTGAAGATCTCGCTCCGGCGTTTGAACAAGCCAAAGTCCTGATGGCGCAGTATCGCGTTCCGGTTGTGGTCGAAGTGATCCTTGAGCGAGTGACCAATATCTCGATGGGTAGCGAGCTGGATAACGTGACCGAGTTTGAAGAGGTTGCAGACGGTGCAGTTGATGCGCCAACCGAAACCTGTTTTATGAAATATGAATAGAGGAGGTGACAGATGTTACGGTTCTCAGCCAATCTTTCCATGCTGTTTCTGGAATACAGTTTCCTTGAGCGTTTCGACAAAGCGGCGCAAGCGGGGTTTCGTGGCGTAGAGTTTATGTTTCCCTACGATTACGACATTGACGTCTTAAAGGCAAAACTGCAGACCAACAAGCTGGAGCATACGTTGCATAATCTCCCCGCCGGAGATTGGGCGGCGGGTGAACGTGGTATCGCCTGTATTCCGGGGCGCGAAGAAGAGTTTCGTGATGGTGTGGCCGCGGCTATTCGCTATGCGAAGGGACTAGGTAATAAAAAAATCAATTGCCTGGTAGGTAAAACACCAGCGGGTTTTTCAGCTGAACAGATCCAGCAAACGCTGGTGGAAAATCTGCGCTATGCGGCCAACATGTTAGCGAAAGAAGATATTTTATTGCTGATTGAGCCGATCAACCATTTTGATATTCCTGGTTTCTTTCTCACCGGTACGCATCAGGCGTTAGCGTTAATTGATAGCGTCGGATGCAATAATATCAAAATTCAGTATGACATTTATCATATGCAGCGCATGGAAGGGGAATTAACCCAGACCATGACCACGTGGGCAAATAAAATAGGTCATTTGCAAATTGCAGATAACCCTCGTCGCGGAGAGCCTGGGACCGGGGAAATCAATTATGACTTTATTTTTAAGTTTATTGATAAATCAGGTTATGACGGGTGGATAGGCTGCGAATATAAGCCGCTGACGACCACCGAAGCGGGATTGTCGTGGATTAATCAGTATCGATAATTTGTAAGTAATTTCAGGCAACACTATTTTTTCCACTCTGTTGGAAGGGAATCGTTTTGCCTGAATTCAGGAATACCGACAGATATAAAAGAGGTTGCAAATGAAACTGGGATTTATTGGCCTGGGTATTATGGGATCGCCAATGGCGATTAATCTGGCTCGCGCCGGACATCAATTACATGTCACGACCATAGGACCGGTGGCTGAAGAGTTGCTGTCACTGGGGGCGGTTAATGTTGAAACTGCGCGTCAGGTGACTGATTTCGCAGATATTATCTTCATCATGGTGCCGGATACGCCGCAGGTTGAAGAAGTGCTTTTTGGTGAACACGGATGCGCTAAAACCGTATTGCAGGGAAAAACCATTGTCGATATGAGTTCTATTTCTCCTATCGAAACCAAGCGTTTTGCTCAGCAGGTTAATGAACTCGGCGGGGATTACCTGGATGCGCCTGTGTCCGGTGGGGAAATTGGCGCTCGCGAAGGGACGCTGTCCATTATGGTTGGCGGTGAAGCTGATGTATTTGAACGGGTGAAACCGCTCTTTGATATTCTGGGAAAAAATATCACTCTGGTGGGCGGGAATGGTGATGGCCAAACCTGTAAAGTGGCTAACCAAATTATCGTGGCCTTAAATATTGAAGCCGTTTCTGAAGCGCTGGTATTTGCCTCTAAAGCGGGCGCGGATCCGGTTCGCGTGCGTCAGGCATTAATGGGCGGGTTTGCCTCATCTCGTATTCTGGAAGTACATGGTGAGCGCATGATTAAGCGCACTTTTGATCCCGGATTCAAAATTGCACTGCATCAAAAAGATCTCAACCTTGCATTACAAAGTGCCAAGGCGCTCTCATTGAATTTGCCTAATACGGCAACCTGTCAGGAGTTATTTAATACCTGTGCCGCGAATGGTGGGAGCCAGTTGGATCACTCGGCAATGGTTCAGGCCCTGGAATTAATGGCTAATCATAAATTGTCATGATCGTTGGTATCGCTGCAATCCTGCAGCGATACATTTTAATCAGACACACTTTGGAAAGGTGCATGTCATGAGTGAAAAAAATACATCCGGTATTGAATACTGGAAGAAGATCGTCGTCGTAATGAGTCTGGGTTGGGTTGCGATATGGATTTATCGCACCGTATTAACCCCTATTTATCCTGAGATTCAGGCTTCCCTGGGCAATGTCAGCAATGCTGAAATTGGCGCCATCGCCAGTTTCTATTTTTTCGCCTATTGCAGTATGCAAATTCCCTGCGGAATTTTGGTCGATAAGCTTGGCCAGAAAATTATGCTGATGTGTGGGTTTACGCTCTTTATTATTGGTACGCTCAGTATTGCAAAAGCCACGGGACTGGTGATGATCTATGCCGGTTCGCTGATGGCAGGAGCGGGCTGCGCCTCTTTCTTTAGTTCAGCGTATTCCCTCTCTTCGGCAAATGTCCCGCAGGCTCGCCGGGCACTGGCAAACGCCATCATTAATAGCGGCTCTGCGATTGGGATGGGGATCGGTTTAATCGGCTCCAGCGTGTTGGTTAAAAGCATGAGCATGGCCTGGCAAAACGTGTTGTTCCTGGTTGCGGCTGTGTTAGTGGTGATGTTGTGCGTATTTACTTTGGTTATCCGCGGTAAGGCAAAAAGCGAAACGGCGGTGTCAGAGCAAAAAACGCAGACGGCAACGATGACAGAAGAGAAAAGTCCGCCGCTGTTTTCGGGTTTGTTATGCAGCGTCTACTTCCTCTATTTCTGTACCTGTTATGGCTATTACCTGATTGTGACCTGGCTTCCGTCCTATCTGCAGACTGAAAGGGGATTTGATGGTGGCGCGATTGGGGTTGCCTCGGCTTTGGTCGCCGTGGTGGGGGTTCCCGGTGCGTTGTTCTTCAGCCATCTGTCCGATAAATTCCGTAACAGCAAAGTCAAAGTCATTCTTGGGCTGGAAATTATGGCCGCCGCAATGCTGGTGTTTACGGTGTTATCGCCGAATACCACGATGTTGATGGTCAGCCTGACTCTGTACGGTTTATTGGGAAAAATGGCGGTGGATCCCATCCTGATCTCCTTCGTGTCTGAACAGGCGTCGGCGAAAACGTTGGGCAGAGCATTTAGCCTGTTTAACTTCTTTGGTATGAGTTCAGCCGTTATTGCGCCAACGTTAACCGGATTTATTTCCGATTTGACTGGCTCAAAAGAGATAAGCTTTGTCATCTCGGCTTGTCTGGTTGTTACCGGAACGCTTATTTTTGCCGGCGTGACGTTATATAAAAAGAAAGCAACACCAGTTACTGCTTCAGCATAAAAATATAATTAAAACTATTTGCATTACTTAATATATTGTTTTTGTTCCACATAGCTAAACCCATTACAACGTTATCCGATACGTGACAAGAGGGATTTATGGAACAGCAAAGAGATCTATACCAACAACGTGGTTATAGTGACGACTTATTACCAAAAACGGCAGCACAACGAAACTGGAAAACATTTAACTATTTTACTTTATGGATGGGGTCAGTACATAACGTACCTAATTACGTTATGGTTGGCGGGTTCTTCATTCTCGGGCTGTCCACATTCAGTATTATGTTGGCTATTATTATTAGTGCATTGTTTATTGCATTAGTCATGGTTATGAACGGCGCCGCCGGAAGTAAATACGGTGTACCTTTTGCAATGATTCTGCGTGGCTCGTATGGCGTACGTGGCGCGCTTTTCCCGGGATTATTAAGAGGCGGCATTGCAGCAATTATGTGGTTCGGGCTGCAATGTTATGCCGGATCGCTGGCTTTTCTTATTCTGATTGGCAAGATATGGCCTGGGTTTTTAACGCTGGGCGGTGATTTTACACTACTGGGGTTGTCTCTGCCGGGGTTAATCACATTTCTTATCTTTTGGCTGATTAACGTTGGTATCGGTTTTGGCGGCGGTAAAGTATTAAATAAATTTACTGCGATCCTGAACCCTTGCATTTATATCGTTTTTGGCGGAATGGCTATCTGGGCGATATCCCTGGTAGGGATTGGCCCCATTCTGGACTACATTCCGGGCGGTGTGCAAAAAGCGGGAAACAGCGGATTCCTGTTCCTGGTCGTGATTAACGCCGTGGTTGCGGTCTGGGCCGCTCCGGCGGTGAGCGCATCGGACTTTACGCAAAATGCCCACTCATTCCGTGAACAGGCGTTAGGCCAGACGCTGGGTCTTATTGTCGCGTACGTGTTATTTGCGATTGCCAGCGTGTGTATTATTGCTGGTGCCAGTATTCATTATGGAACGGATACCTGGAATGTGCTGGATATCGTACAGCGTTGGGACAGTCTGTTTGCCTCATTCTTCGCAGTTTTGGTTATTCTGATGACCACAATTTCAACAAACGCTACGGGTAATATTATCCCGGCTGGTTATCAGATTGCCGCAATTGCGCCAACAAAACTAACATATAAAAAAGGTGTATTGATTGCCAGTATTATTAGCTTACTGATTTGTCCATGGAAGCTTATGGAAAATCAGAGCAGTATTTATCTGTTTCTGGACATCATCGGCGGTATGCTCGGTCCTGTTATTGGTGTTATGTTGGCGCATTATTTTGTCGTTATGCGCGGTAAGATTAATCTTGATGAATTATATACCGCCAGCGGTAATTATCAATATTATGATAATGGATTTAACCTGACGGCATTCTCCGTAACGTTAGTGGCGGTAATTCTTTCACTGGGTGGGAAGTTTATTCCATTGCTTGAGCCGTTATCGCGAGTGTCGTGGTTTGTTGGGGTTATTGTCGCATTTGTGGCATATGCCTTACTGAAAAAAAGAACGGTTGGACAACCTACCGCAGTAGAAAAAGCAACAGGTCAGTTGTAATGAAATCAGTAAACGTAGGTGTAAGCGTGCGTTATTTATAAAAACTATCTGTATCCATACAAGGAGTTCGTTATGTCTTTTGATTTAATTATTAAGAACGGTACTGTTATTTTAGAAAATGAAGCTCGTATTGTTGATATTGCCGTCCAGGCAGGAAAAATCGCCGCCATTGGCGAGAATCTGGGGGAGGCAAAGCAGGTAATGGATGCGACAGGTCTGGTGGTTTCACCGGGCATGGTCGATGCGCATACCCATATCTCTGAGCCGGGGCGTACACATTGGGAAGGCTATGAGACCGGAACGCGTGCCGCGGCAAAAGGCGGTATCACCACAATGATCGAAATGCCTCTCAACCAACTGCCCGCGACGGTGGATCGCGAAACCATCGAACTTAAATTTGATGCGGCAAAAGGCAAATTGACCATTGATGCCGCGCAGCTTGGCGGTCTGGTTTCTTACAACCTTGATCGTCTGCACGAGCTGGATGAGGTCGGTGTCGTCGGTTTCAAATGCTTCGTTGCCACCTGTGGCGATCGCGGAATCGACAATGACTTCCGTGACGTTAACGACTGGCAGTTCTACAAAGGCGCGCAGAAGTTAGCAGAAATGGACCAGACGGTGCTGGTGCATTGCGAAAATGCGCTCATTTGCGACGAGCTTGGCGAGGAAGCTAAACGCGAAGGCCGTGTGACGGCACATGATTATGTGGCTTCACGTCCGGTTTTCACTGAGGTGGAAGCTATTCGCCGTGTGCTGTATCTGGCAAAAGTCGCCGGTTGCCGCCTGCACGTTTGCCATATCAGCAGCCCGGAAGGCGTGGAAGAAGTGACCCGTGCCCGCCAGGAAGGCCAGGATGTGACCTGCGAATCCTGCCCGCATTATTTTGTGCTGGATACCGATCAGTTTGAAGAGATTGGCACGCTGGCAAAATGTTCTCCGCCGATCCGCGATCGACAGAATCAACAAGGTATGTGGGAAAAACTGTTCAATGGTGAGATTGACTGCCTGGTTTCCGACCACTCGCCATGCCCACCAGAAATGAAGGCTGGCAATATCATGCAGGCGTGGGGCGGCATTGCCGGACTGCAGAGCTGCATGGACGTCATGTTTGATGAGGCCGTGCAAAAACGCGGTATGTCGCTGCCGCTATTCGCTAAATTGATGGCAACCAACGCCGCAGATATTTTTGGCCTGAAACAGAAAGGACGTATTGCCCCGGGTAAAGATGCTGACTTCGTCTTTATTCAACCGGACAGCAAATACGTTCTGAAAAACGAAGACCTGGAATACCGTCACAAAGTCAGCCCGTATGTTGGCCGGACGATTGGCGCGCGCATTACGAAAACTATTCTTCGCGGGGATGTTATCTATGACATCGAGCAGGGATTCCCGGTAGCGCCAAAAGGTCAATTTATCCTTAAACATCAACAATAATGTGATGCGAATTAATGCCCGTCATGCTGGCGGGCATTCTCTATTTTAAGGTATGAATATGCTTCCTGTTATTAACCGCGAAAGTTTGCTATCTGGCTTTCAGTGGTTTTTCTTTATTTTTTGCAATACGGTCGTGGTCCCCCCAACGCTGGTTTCTGCTTTTCATCTCCCCGCGAGCAATCTGTTAATGCTCACGCAATACGCTTTTTTCACGACATCGCTGGCCTGCCTTGCGCAGGTTATTTGTGGCCATCGTCGCGCCATTATGGAAGGGCCTACCGGTTTATGGTGGGGCACCATTCTGACAATTACCCTGGCTGAGGCGTCACGCGGGACACCGCTCAATGATATCGCCACCAGTCTGAGCGTCGGGATTGTCATTTCCGCTGTGCTGACGATGATTATCGGCTTTAGCGGCTTAGGACACCGGTTGGCCCGGCTATTTACCCCAACGGTGATGGTCTTTTTTATGCTGCTGTTGGGCGCTCAGCTCACCACTATCTTTTTTAAGGGCATGTTGGGATTGCCTTTTGGCATTGCTGACACCAGCGTCAAAATTCAACTGGCGCCTTTTAGCCTGGCGGTTGGCGTGATGTGCTTCATCCTTGCGATGATCATTTTTTTACCGCAGCGGATCTCTCGTTATGCCCTGCTGGTGGGGGCGGTAGTGGGATGGGGACTCTGGCGATTGTGCTTTCCATCAACGTCTTTGCCGTCTGGTGAATTAAGCTGGCAGTGGTTCCCGTTAGGCAGTCATGGCAGGCTGTTACCCGGTATTATCCTGACGGCGGTTATCACCGGTCTGGTGAATATCAGTAATACCTATGGCGCGGTGCGCGGCACGGACGTCTTTTATGCGCATCAAGGCTCCAGCAGCTCGCGTTATCGTCGTAGCTTTATCATTTCCGGTTTTATGACGCTGGTGACAGTGCCTTTTGCCGTGATTCCATTTTCACCTTTTGTCTCCTCTATCGGGCTGTTAACTCAAACTGGCGACAGCTCGCGAAAATCATTTATTTGCGGCAGCGTATTATGTTTATTGGTGGCGATAGTAACGCCGCTAACCCGCTTATTCTGCGCCATTCCACTGGCGATCAGCAGTGCCGTTATGCTGGTCTCTTATCTGCCGTTGCTCTATTCCGGTCTGGTTTTCAGCCAGCAAATCACCTTTACCGCACGAAATATTTATCGGCTGGCACTCCCGCTGTTTGTGGGCATTTTTTTGATGGGGCTGCCACCGGTTTATTTACAAGATCTTCCACTGACTATTCGGCCATTACTGAGCAATGGCTTATTGGTGGGGATTTTACTGGCAGTGCTTATGGAAAACCTCATTCCATGGGAACGCATTAAATAACAGGATGAAAAGGATTAATGATGAAAATTGTAATTGCGCCAGATTCGTTTAAAGAGAGCTTAAGCGCCGAACAATGCTGCCAGGCAATTAAAGCTGGATTTTCAAGCATATTCCCGGATGCAGAATATATTTGTTTGCCTATTGCGGATGGCGGGGAGGGGACCGTGGATGCCATGGTGGCGGCGACTGGTGGAAAAGTGGTCTCGCTGGAGGTCTGTGGGCCGATGGGGGAAAAGGTCATGGGATTTTATGGCCTGACCGGTGATGGAAAGACCGCCATTATTGAAATGGCTGCGGCGAGTGGACTGATGCTCGTCGAACCGCAGGCGCGTAATCCGCTGCTGGCGTCAAGTTACGGTACTGGCGAACTGATTCGGCATGCGCTGGATGCCGGTATTCGTCATATTATCCTCGGTATCGGCGGGAGTGCGACAGTTGATGGCGGCATGGGGATGGCTCAGGCGCTGGGCGTGCGGTTTCTTGACGCGCAAGGGGCATCATTGAGGGCGGGAGGCGGTAGCTTGTCTCGCCTCGCGAGCATTGACCTGCAACAGTGCGATCCGCGGCTGACAGCATGTCGGATCGAAGTCGCTTGTGATGTGGACAACCCATTGGTTGGCCCGCGCGGCGCGGCAAGGGTATTTGGTCCGCAGAAGGGGGCGACGCCGGAAATGGTTGAGAAACTGGAAGAAGGGTTACTCAACTACGCGCATGTGCTGCAAGCGTTGACCGGTGAAGAGGTATCTCAGGTTGCGGGCGGTGGCGCGGCGGGCGGAATGGGCATCGCCGCGGCTATCTTTCTGCAGGCCATCATGAAACCAGGGATTGAGATTGTGCTGCAGGCTGTGCAACTGGAGCAGTCCATCAAAGATGCATCGCTGGTCATCACCGGCGAGGGACGTATTGATTCGCAAACGGTCGGGGGAAAAGCGCCAATCGGTGTTGCTTCTGTTGCTATGCAGCATCATGTTCCGGTTATTGGTATCGCCGGGGTGCTGGGGGAAGGCGTGGAGGTGGTTCACGATCATGGTATTGATGCGGTATTCAGTATTTTGCCGCGACTCGCGCCATTGGCGGAAGTGCTGGCGAGCGGTGAAACCAACCTTTATTACTGCGCGCGTAATATTGCTTGCGCGATGAAGCTCGGTCAGGCGATGAATCTGCGTTAAGCATAAAAAAAGCCACGGTGTTAACCGTGGCAAAACCCAACATAGCTAAATAAAAAATTATCAGGCGGGCTGTTCGCCGTTAAATCTCTACATCCCGGTTGCAATCTTTGGAATAGATATAGCTGAATGCTTCACCACGCCCCACGCCGTAACCCGCCTGCAGGGAGTACGCGCCCATAAAGATGTAGTCGCCTTTTTTCACCGGGATCCATTGGTTATCGAGGTTATAAACGCCCTGGCCTGAGAGAATATAAGCCCCATGTTCCTGTACGTGCGTTTCGATATAACCATGGCTGGCGCCGGGTTCGAATGACAGAATATGCATATTCATATCGAAGCCTAATTCTTTAGGCAGGAAATCCAGCAGGATTACGTCATCCATGCCTTCATAATGAATACGTTCTAACTGGTTGGCATTACCGGAGACCAGCCATGGCGAATGGCCTGCCACCGGCGTATAACGCCGTTTGTATAAAAACAGCTGGCTGTCTTCTGTCTGGGCATTATTAAAGGTGAGCAGTTCACCTGGCGGGCAATACAGATATCCGCCCTGAGTCAAAGCAAATGTTTTACCTTCCGCTTTTGCCTCAATTTTGCCGGAAATAACATACACGAACGTTTCAATACCTTCGCCGCCAAAACCGCTGTGGTGGCCGCCGTTCTGGTGTAGGGTCACCAGATAGTCAACAAATGACGCGCCCAGTTTTGGCGTTGAGAGGATGGTGACGTCACAGTTTTCAAAACCCGGAATGATATTTTTAACCAGTCCGTCCGGGGTTAACAGGGCAAAGTTACCGTGTTTTACAATTGCGCGATTAGCCAGTAAATCATCGCGATAACCCGTGACGTTATTCAGATATCCCATGAATGGCTCCTTATTTCTGCCAGGCAAGTTGATGAAGCATTAATGCCAGAGTTTTGACCCCTTCGGCAAGGTCGTTAATGTTTGTGCGTTCAGCGGGGTTGTGGCTGATACCGTTAATGCTGGGAATGAAAATCATGCAGGTCGGTACACGAGGGGCAAAAATCTGCGCATCATGGCCCGCGCCACTGTGCATGACACGGTAGTTCAGTTGTTCCTTTTCACACAGTTCGGTAAGGGTGGAGACCAGTTTACTGTCCATCGGGACTGGCGTTTCATCCATCCACAAATCGATATCAATACCGATATCCATTTCATCACAGATGGCGCGCATGTCGTTTTCCAGTTGCTGAGTAAAATCACGCAGTACGTCGGCATCGGTATGACGGCAATCGATCGTGAAGGTCGTTTTTCCTGGCACCACGTTGACGGTGTTTGGCTGTGGCTCTACTTTACCAAAGGTCAGTACCAGAGGATCGCCATGCTTTTTGGCTTTCTCGATAGACTGGCTGCAGATGCGACTGAAAGCGTAAACGGTATCGCGACGGTAGCTCAGCGGCGTTGTACCCGCATGGTTGGATTCGCCGTTCAGCGTTACCGTATAGCGACGTTGGCCGACAATCGCGCTGACGACGCCTATCGACTGACCATTACTTTCAAGCACGCAACCTTGTTCGATGTGTAATTCAACGAAGGCTTTGATGTCATTACGAGTATGAAGCGGCTCTGCGGGGAGGGTAAAGCCGCAGGCGTTCATTGCGTCAACAAAACGGGTGCCTTTCGCGTCCTGGATGTTACGGACGTCATCAGGATTTGCCAGTCCAAAAATGTTTTTGCTGCCCCAGAAGACATACGGGAAACGGCTGCCTTCCTCTTCCGCCATGGAAACGACTTCGACCGTTTTCAGCGGTGCGCCATAGGTGCTCTTGAGCCAGTCAACCGCGAGCCATGCCGCCAGCGCGCCAAACTGGCCGTCAAGATTGCCGCCGTTGACGACGGTATCAATATGCGAGCCGCTTAAAATGACCTGTTCCGGCGATTCGCTCCCGAGCAGACGACCGTATAAGTTGCCCACTTCATCAAAGCGCGTTTCCAGGCCACTGGCGTCCATGCGCTTTTTGAATTGCTGTTGTGTTTCAAGCCATTCTGGCGAATACAGCAAGCGCGTCATCCCACCGGTAGGATCCGCGCCAAAGGAAGAGAGCCAGGGAAGGGTTTCTTCAATTGCGTGACGAAAATGGTTGATCATATGAAATTCCTGTTTCAATAATTATTGTGCAAAGGGATTCTTTGTTTCGTATGACTTGAGATAGAGGGCATCGGAAATCAGGTATTGATAAATATCGTCAACAATGTCGATACCATGGACCGCGGCATTGCGTTGATTAATATCTTGATCCTGTCCGGGGTAATAAACTTGTTTAAAGCCGGGGGCCGGAGTAATGTTATTTAACTCTTGCATGCTCTGGCTGAGGTGCTGGCGGAATAATTGGCTGGAGGAGAAAAAGTCGGGATTAATAACCAAATGCAGTTGGCCTAAATTCCGACCGGCATGTAAATCCTCATACATTGAACTGACCTGACGACCAAACGATAATCCCAATAAAATGCCGGATAACACATCGATCATCATCATCAGGCCATAGCCTTTAGGCCCGGCCGCAGGTAGCAACGCATTGACAGCAAAGGGATCGGAAGTTGGCGCGCCGTTTTTATCGACTGCCCAGGTATTAGGAATCGGCTCGTTGCGGGAGCGGGCATCCAGAACTTTTCCCCATGCCTGCACCGTTGTCGCCATATCAAACGTCATGATGTCGTCGCCTTCTCCTGGCGCAGCGAAGGCTAACGGATTGGTACCGTAGTAAATATCTGCGCCGCCGAACGGTACCACCATCGGGTCGGACTGGCACACGGAGAGGCCGATCAGACCAGCGCGAGCGGCTTGCTGCACAAAGTAAGAAATGGCACCGCTGTGCCCCATTCGGCTAATGCCAACGACGGCGACACCATTTTTTTTAGCAATTTTAATGGCATGCTCCATACCCATCTTGGCTGCGACTTGCCCGGCGGCATTATCGGCATGCAAAATCGCTGTACAGGGACCGGTTTCTTCAAAACGAAATGTGGGTTCGCGGTTAGTGCCGCCTTTTGAAATGCGCTCAGCATAGTATTCAACGCGTACGGCGCCATGAGAGTGAATGCCTCTGGCATCGGCGTAAACCAATACCTCAGCAACCGTTGTGGCGTGCTCACGTTTTAGTCCGGCCTTGCAAAGCTTATTCTCGATAAGCTGGTGGAGTGTTTCCCGACTGATTTTCATCTGTCTTCCTTTTTAACGACGGTGTGAAGCATGACTGCCGTTAACATACCGGGAATAAAAATTGATTATGTGATCCAGACACACAAAAAAATATAGTTAGAATTTATTTGATAATCAGTATGGATTTGCCCTTTCTTTTTAAATAAATAATGGCGTTAGAAAATAATGTTTAATCTTCTGGTGGTTATTAAATTTATTTTGTTAATAATTCCAGTGTGATGCCAGTCACTCTATTTGTGATCCCAGATATATACCTTGAGCTACACATTAACACTACTCGTGCAATTGCCATGGGTGCAATTATTAAGGGGTTGTTATGATCCACGCCTTTATTAAAAAAGGGTGTTTTCAGGACTCTGTCAGTTTAATGATTATTTCACGCAAGCTGAGTGAGTCCGAAAATGTAGACGATGTATCGGTCATGATGGGAACGCCAGCGAATAAATCATTGCTGGAAACGACCGGGTTTTGGCATGACGATTTTAATAATGCGACGCCAAACGATATTTGCGTGGCGATTCGTACTGAAACGGCTGATGAAAGTATTACACAGGCCATTCTGCAACAACTGGATGAGTCGTTGCAGCAGCTGGCGCAGGCCACCGGCGGTAGCCAAACGCTCCTGCAGGTCAGACGCTGGGAAAGCGCGTGCCAGAAACTGCCTGAGGCGAATATGACGCTCATTTCCGTTGCCGGTGAATACGCGGCGGAACTGGCGAACCAGGCCTTGGATCGCAACCTGAACGTCATGATGTTCTCCGATAACGTTACCCTGGAAGATGAAATCGCTCTGAAGCGCCGTGCGCAGGATAAAGGTCTACTGGTGATGGGACCTGACTGCGGAACTGCCATGATTGCGGGTACGCCGCTGGCTTTTGCCAACGTGATGCCGGAAGGCAATATCGGTGTGCTGGGCGCCTCCGGGACAGGGATTCAGGAGCTCTGTTCACAGATAGCGCTGGCCGGGGAAGGCATCACCCACGCCATCGGTCTGGGTGGGCGCGACCTGAGCGCCGAGGTGGGGGGGATTAGCGCGCTTACCGCGCTGGAGATGCTTGGCGCAGACGACAAAAGCCAGGTGTTGGCTTTTGTGTCGAAACCGCCGGCGGAGGCTGTTCGCCAGCATATCGTGAACGCGATGAAGACCACCGGCAAACCCGTGGTAGCTCTGTTTTTAGGTTACACCTCCGCGGTCGCTCGCGATGAAAATGTCTGGTTTGCCGCGACGCTGGACGATGCGGCCCGTCTGGCCTGTTTACTGGCCAGAGTCGCGGCGCGACGCAGCTCGCTTTCAACCACAGGAGACGGTGTGATCCGAGGGTTATACACCGGAGGTACGCTGGCCGCCGAAGCCGCTGGGCTGCTGGCCGCCCACCTGAATGTCGCCGCGGATGCACAACATCACCATGGCATGATGCTGGATGCCGCCGGGCACCAGATTATCGATCTGGGGGATGATTTTTACACCGTCGGGCGGCCGCATCCGATGATTGACCCTGCCTTACGTAATCAACTGATTACGGATCTGGGGGGGCAGCCGCAGGTACGCGTGCTGCTAGTTGATGTCGTGATTGGTTACGGCGCGACGGCAGATCCGGCCGCATCGCTGGTTCAGGCCTGGCAGAAGGCGTGCGCTGCGCGAGACCACGAGCAACCGCTGTATGCGATTGCGACGGTGACAGGTACAGAACGCGATCCGCAGTGTCGCTCACTGCAGATTGCCACACTGGAAGATGCCGGCATTGCCGTAGTGAATTCACTGCCTGAGGCAACGCTGCTTGCCGCCGAACTGATTCGCCCATCTCAACCGTTATCTGACAAATCCGCACCTTCGCTACTGGAAAAAGTGGCGGTCATCAATGCCGGGTTACGCAGTTTTGCACTGGATTTACAGGCTGCGGAAATGCCTGTGGTGCATTACCAGTGGGCGCCTGTCGCTGGCGGTAATAAGAAACTGGCTCGTTTATTAGAACGTTTGCAATAAGGGGTTCCAATGTTTACATCAGTGGCGCAAGCCAATGCTGCAGTAATCGAACAAATTCGTCGTGCGCGTCCACACTGGCTGGATGTGCAACCTGCCTCCTCATTAATCCGCGAGCTCAATGAAGGGAAAACGCTGCTGCATGCGGGACCGCCAATGCGTTGGCAAGAAATGACCGGTCCGATGAAAGGGGCCTGTATTGGTGCATGTCTGTTTGAAGGGTGGGCCAATGATGAGATGAGCGCGCTGGCTTTACTGGAGCAGGGCAAAGTCCGGTTCGTACCTTGCCACCATGTTAATGCTGTGGGACCAATGGGGGGAATCACCTCTGCCAACATGCCGATGCTGGTGGTGGAAAATATCACCGACGGTAACCGGGCTTACTGCAATCTCAACGAAGGGATTGGCAAAGTGATGCGCTTCGGCGCGTATGGCGAAGATGTCCAGCAGCGTCTACGTTGGATGCGCGATGTTCTGATGCCTGTTTTAAGCGCGGCGCTGGCCAAACTGGAACAGGGTATTGATCTGACCGCCATGATGGCGCAGGGCATTACGATGGGCGATGAGTTCCATCAGCGCAACATTGCCTCTTCAGCTCTGCTGATGCGAACCCTGGCGCCGCAAATTGCCCGTCTGGAACATGATAAGCAGCAGATTGCTGAGGTGATGGATTTCCTCAGCGTGACCGACCAGTTCTTCCTTAACCTGGCGATGGCTTACTGCAAAGCGGCAATGGATGCCGGGGCACTGGTGCGTTCCGGCAGTATTGTGACCGCAATGACCCGTAATGGCGACATGTTCGGGATCCGGGTGAGCGGACTTGGCGATCGCTGGTTTACCGCGCCGGTTAACACACCGCAGGGGCTATTCTTTACCGGCTTCTCGCAGGAACAAGCTAACCCGGATATGGGCGATAGCGCCATCACCGAAACCTTTGGGATTGGCGGCGCCGCGATGATCGCGGCCCCTGGCGTAACGCGTTTTGTCGGTGCCGGAGGGATGGAGGCCGCGAAGTCCGTTTCCGAGGAGATGGCTGAAATCTATCTGGAACGCAATATGCAGTTGCAGATCCCTGGCTGGGATTTCCAGGGGGCTTGCCTTGGTCTTGATATCCGTCGCGTCGTGGAAACAGGTATTACGCCGCTGATCAACACGGGTATCGCCCATAAAGAAGCCGGTATTGGTCAGATCGGCGCGGGCACCGTTCGTGCGCCGCTGGACTGCTTTGAGCTGGCTCTGGAAGCGCTGGCTGAAAGTATGGGCATTAGCTAAGAGAGCCGCGCATGATGATCATCCGTCCTCTGATGGGCAGTCAGCAGTCTCCGGATTTTCGCCAGTCATGGCAGCTATCCGGGATCTGGCGGCGCTCGATTAACCTTGTGGCCGAAGGGGGCGCACTGTTAACGCTGCACCGCCAGGGCAGTGGTTTTAGCCCGGGAGGATGGGTGATCCGTGCGCCTGACTTTGATGCGCTGCGTACGGCGTTAAGCGGTAGCGAAACCCCTCAGGCTGTCCCCGAGGGGATTGTGCTGGGACCGTTTCTGTTACGCCAACCGCAGCGTTGTTGTTCGTTGAAAATAACGTCCCGTCCACATGCCCCGCGCCTTGCATCCGCCTGGATGGATCGCGGCGAGGAAACGGGATTATTCGGGCCGTTAATGCTGGCGGCAAATTTGCCTTTGTGCCCCGAGTTACGTCAGTTCCGCCATTGCTTTTTCTCGGCGCTGGCTGGCTTGTCGACAGACTGGCGGCAGTGGTTAGGCAAGGGGCCAGGTTTAACGCCCAGCCATGATGATACGCTGACCGGAATGCTGCTGGCCGCCTGGTATTTCGGCGCGCTGAATAAGGATTCCGGCCATCGTTTCTTTGAATATTCCGGCAATCTTCAACTGGCAACGACCGTGGTTAGCGTGAGCTACTTACGTTACGCGGCATTAGGATATTTCGCTTCACCTTTGCTCCACTTCACTCATGCTTTGGGCCGACAACAAAGGATGGACGCGGCGATAAATTCGCTGCTGGCGCTCGGGCATACCTCCGGCGCAGACACCCTGTTGGGGTTCTGGCTTGGGCAACAAATTATAGAAGGATAGGGAATGAAAACGCTGGTTGTTGCTCTTGGCGGCAACGCATTATTGCAGCGCGGCGAGGCGCTGACGGCAGAAAATCAATATCGTAATATTGCCAGCGCCGTACCTGCCCTGGCGCGTCTGGCACGTTCGTACCGCCTGGCCATCGTACATGGCAATGGGCCGCAGGTTGGTCTGTTGTCGTTACAGAATCTTGCCTGGAAAGAGGTTGAACCTTACCCGCTGGATGTGCTGGTGGCAGAGACTCAGGGCATGATTGGTTATATGTTGGCGCAAAGTCTGACCGCTGAACCGGAGATGCCGCCGGTGACCACAGTGTTAACGCGAATTGTGGTGTCTGAAGACGATCCCGCGTTTATGGCGCCGGAAAAATTTATCGGCCCGGTGTATTCGCCTGAAGAACAAACGCAACTGGAAGCCACCTACGGCTGGCATATGAAACGTGACGGCAAATACCTGCGTCGTGTTGTCGCCTCGCCTGAGCCTCGCCAGATCGTCGAAAGCGATGCCATTAAGCTCTTGCTCAAAGAAGGCCATGTGGTGATTTGTAGCGGCGGTGGCGGCGTGCCGGTGACCGGGGAAGGGGTCGGGTCTGAAGCGGTCATTGATAAGGATCTGGCGGCGGCATTGCTGGCTGAACAGATCGATGCCGACGGTCTGGTTATCCTCACCGATGCTGATGCGGTCTATGAGAACTGGGGCACGCCAGAGCAACGTGCGATTCGTCAAGCCTCTCCTGATGAACTGGCTCCGTTTGCTAAAGCCGATGGTTCGATGGGGCCAAAGGTGACAGCCGTAAGCGGATACGTGAAGCGACGTGGAAAACCCGCGTGGATTGGCGCGCTGTCTCGCATTGAAGACACGTTGGCGGGGAAAGCCGGAACCTGCATTCGTCTGTAAAAGTAACGGGAGGCGTGCGCAGGCGCACCTCCCGTATCGGTTTATTTCAGCTTTGACTGCGCCCAGATGATGCCGCTGGCATATTCCGGCGGCAGCAGGGGAATGAGCGCTTCCAGCGTGGCGCTAAGGCGCGCGGTATCGCTGTCGCTCAGGTTCAGGTGTCCCACCTTACGCCCTTCGCGTACCTCTTTGTCATACCAGTGCAGATGCACCAGCGGCAGCTTCAGCCAGTCATAGTTCAGGTCGCTGCCGATCAGGTTTACCATCACCGAAGGATTGTTCACCACCGGCGTCGGCAGCGGCAGGCCGGTAATGGCGCGCAGGTGCAGTTCAAACTGGCTAATGCTGGCGCCGTTTTGCGTCCAGTGCCCGCTGTTGTGTACGCGCGGAGCCAGTTCATTGATCAGCAAACCTTCCGGGGTGATGAAACACTCCATCGCCATCACACCGACATAGCCCAGCTCCTGCATGATGGCAGAGAGCATCGCTTCGGCCTGCGCCTGTTGTTTAGCGTTAGCCTGCGGAAATACCACGCTGGTGCGCAGAATGCCGTCCTGATGCAGGTTATGAGTCAGCGGATAGAAGACGGTGCTGCCGTCGTGCGCACGTGCGCCAACCAGCGAGACTTCACCGGAGAAGTTGATTCCTCGCTCGACGATGCACTCGCCGTAGCAGTCGTCTGGCAGTTGTTCGGTTTCATTCGCGCGTAAACGCCACTGTCCACGACCGTCGTAGCCGCCGACGCGACGCTTCACAATCGCCAACTCGCCGAGTTTGTCAAAGACCGCAGACCATTCGCTTTTATCCGCCAGCAGTTGCCATGGTGCGGTCGCCAGGTTGAGTTTGTCAAAAAGCTGTTTTTGCGTCAGACGGTCAGCAATAATCGGGAAGACGTCGCGGTTAACAAACGCCGGGTGACGCGCCAGTTCGCGAGTGAGCGCCGTTTCCGGCCAGCGCTCAATCTCAGCGGTAATCACGCTTTGTTGAAAAGGAACGGCAGCGGGTTCGGCGTCCAGCCCGACGGGCCAGACCGCAATCCCCAGCGGCTCACCGGCCTGACGCAGCATGCGTCCTAGCTGACCATTGCCGAGTACACAGACCTGCTTCATGCGACACCTCGCGGGTCCGGGTTCTCCAGTACCTCATCGGTTTGCGCTTTACGCCACTCAGCCAGACGCTGATGCAATTCGTTGTCGTGTGTTGCCAGAATTTGCGCGGCCAGCAGGGCTGCATTGGCTGCGCCCGCTTTGCCGATCGCCAGCGTGCCCACCGGAATACCGCGAGGCATCTGTACGATGGAGTAGAGACTGTCTACGCCGCTCAACGCTGCGCTTTGTACCGGAACGCCTAAAACAGGCACCAGCGTTTTCGCCGCAATCATTCCTGGCAAATGTGCAGCACCACCGGCACCGGCAATAATCACCTGATAACCGTTTTCTTCAGCGCCTTCGGCGAAACTGAACAGTTTGTCTGGGGTACGGTGGGCGGAGACGACCTCAACATGGTGTGGAACGTCCAGCATTTCGAAGATTTCGGCGGCGAACTGCATGGTAGCCCAGTCGCTTTTGGACCCCATCACGATGGCGACACGCGCCGGATTATTGCGGGAAGACATGCGTCTGAAAACTCCTGTGGTGCACTACACTCGACTTTTGAGGGCACAGAGAATAGCATAATTCACCGTCAAGGAAAACGATTGCGCGCTTTACACTTCACTCTTCAAGCTGCCTCTTTGTTGGCTGCATCTGCTCACCCCAGTCACTTACTTTAGTCAGCTCCAGGGGATTCACGGATTTGCCGCCTCGATGCAACTCGAATAGTTTTGTGTAAAGAGGAACGGGGTATTTGCAGAATTAAAACGGGAATGCGATCAGTTCAACGTCGTGTGGTGTGACTTTGATCATCGAACCTTCGCTGTGCCAGGCGCCTAATACTACGCGGAAGGCGGGTTGCCCATTGGCCGTAAGTTCGTGGACTGCCGGACGGTGGGTATGACCGTGAATTAACCACTGGGCCTGATGTTTTTCCAGCTCGGCAATAACGGCCTGCTGATTCACATCCATGATCTCCAGCGACTTACTGCTGTTGGCTGCTTTGCTGTTGGCGCGCATTTTCGCGGCAATACGTTGGCGAATGAACAATGGCAGGGCGAGGAATAGTTTTTGTAGCCAGTGTTGATGCACTTTGGCGCGAAACGCCTGATAGCCAGCATCGTCGGTGCATAACGTATCGCCATGCATGATCAGCACCTTGCGACCATACAGATCGAGCACTTTCTCTTCGGGCAGTAAGGTCATGCCGCTCTCACGGGCAAAACGTTTGCCAAGCAGAAAATCACGGTTGCCGTGAATAAAAAAGCAGGGAACGCCGGAATCAACCAGTGCTTTTATCGCTGCGGCTATTTGATGATGCAGTGGATTAGGGTCGTCGTCGCCAATCCAGGCTTCGAACAGGTCGCCGAGAATGTACAGCGCATCGGCTTGTCGCGCATCACCGGCTAAAAAACGCAGAAAACCGGCGGTGATCGCCGGTTCTTCTGTGCAGAGGTGAAGATCTGCAATAAACAGTGTCGCCACGATTACTCGCTGACGGTCACGTTTTCGATGATGACGTCTTCTTTCGGCACATCCTGATGCATACCGCTGCGACCAGTGGAAACGCCTTTGATTTTATCAACCACGTCCATGCCTTCAACAACTTCAGCAAACACGCAGTAACCCCAACCCTGCATGCTTTCGCCAGAGAAGTTCAGGAAGTCATTGTCAGCAACGTTGATGAAGAACTGTGCGGTTGCGGAGTGCGGAGCCTGAGTACGCGCCATTGCCAGCGTACCACGGGTGTTTTTCAGACCGTTGTTCGCTTCGTTTTTGATCGCTTCTTTCGTGGCTTTTTGCTTCATGCCCGGCTCGAAACCACCGCCCTGGATCATGAAACCGTTAATAACACGGTGGAAAATGGTGTTGTTATAAAAACCTTCGCGGCAGTAGTCCAGGAAGTTTTTAACTGTTTCAGGCGCTTTATCATCAAACGTTTTGATTACGATATCGCCGTGATTAGTGTGGAAAGTAACCATTTTTGCATCCTGTTCCGATAGATTGGTGCTTCGACCCTGTTAAGGGTCAGAGTTAGGGGTGTGTTATAGCATAACCGCAAGCTGCGATCACCTTGCAAAGTGTGCTGCTTCGATTACGAATAATATGTATTATACGGATATTATTACCCACACACGTCTACACGGAATCTTCGATGTTAAAAATCTTTAATACACTGACGCGCCAAAAAGAGGAATTCAAACCTATTCATGCCGGGGAAGTCGGCATGTACGTGTGTGGTATTACCGTTTACGATCTCTGTCATATTGGCCACGGACGTACTTTCGTTTCTTTCGACGTCGTTGCGCGTTATCTGCGCTTCCTCGGCTATAAGCTGAAGTATGTGCGCAACATTACCGATATCGACGACAAAATCATCAAGCGCGCGAATGAAAACGGCGAGAGCTTTGTCGCGCTGGTCGATCGCATGATTGCGGAAATGCATAGCGATTTCGATGCGCTGAATATTCTGCGCCCCGATCTGGAACCTCGCGCTACGCATCATATCGCCGAGATTATTGAGATCACCGAACAGCTGATCGCCAAAGGTCACGCCTATGTTGCCGATAATGGCGACGTGATGTTCGATGTCCCGACTGATCCAAACTACGGTCAGTTGTCACGCCAGGATCTGGATCAACTGCAGGCAGGCGCACGCGTTGACGTGGTTGACGTGAAGCGCAACCCGATGGACTTCGTGTTATGGAAAATGTCCAAAGAGGGGGAACCGAGCTGGCCATCTCCGTGGGGCGCTGGTCGTCCGGGCTGGCATATCGAGTGTTCGGCGATGAACTGCAAACAGTTGGGCAACCATTTTGATATTCACGGTGGCGGCTCCGACCTGATGTTCCCGCACCATGAAAACGAAATTGCCCAGTCCACCTGTGCGCACGATGGCGAATACGTGAACTACTGGATGCACTCCGGGATGGTGATGGTTGACCGCGAGAAAATGTCCAAATCGCTGGGCAACTTCTTTACCGTGCGCGACGTGCTGAAATACTACGACGCCGAAACCATTCGCTACTTCCTGATGTCGGGTCATTACCGTAGCCAGTTGAACTACAGCGAAGAGAACCTGAAACAGGCGCGTTCTGCGCTGGAACGTCTGTACACTGCGCTGCGCGGCACTGACAAGTCCGTTGCTCCTGCGGGTGGCGAGGCCTTTGAAGCGCGTTTCATTGAAGCGATGGACGACGACTTCAACACCCCGGAAGCGTACTCCGTGCTGTTTGATATGGCGCGTGAAGTTAACCGCCTGAAGGGTGAAGATATGGCGGCGGCTAACGGTATGGCTGCGCATCTGCGTAAGCTCTCCAGCGTGCTGGGCCTGCTGGAGCAGGAACCCGAAGCATTCCTGCAAAGCGGCGCGCAGGCGGATGACGGTGAAGTCGCCGAAATTGAAGCGTTAATCCAGCAGCGTCTGGACGCCCGTAAAGCCAAAGACTGGGCGGCGGCCGACGCCGCGCGTGACCGTCTCAACGAGATGGGCATCGTGCTGGAAGATGGTCCGCAGGGCACCACCTGGCGTCGTAAGTAACTCTGTAATGCCCGGTGGCGCCTACGCTTACCGGGCCTACAAAAGAGCGAGTGTAGGCCGGATAAGACGCAGCGCGTCGCATCCGGCAGATTAATATTTTCGATACCACCACAGCACACCCATCATCATCATTCCCGGTAGCCACACCCATAATAATTCCGAAATAATCACCTGATGCCCGTAAGGGGTCGCGTAGCGTGACAGCGCGAACGGCGCGACTTTAATCACCTGCCACGGCGCGAAAAAGTGTTCATCCGACCACGGCCACAGCCAGCCGACGCCTTTGCCGCCGGTGGTGACAGAATCCAGCATACTGTGCGATAGCAGTGAAACTGTCAGGAATAGCCAGCAGCGAATCAATCCGGCTTTAAACCATCGTCGGCCAATCAATACGCAAAGTAGCGGCACGACAAAGGCGAACAGCAGTGAGTGGGTAAATCCACGGTGGCCAAACACGTTGCCGTAGGCGACGCCAAGCTTAAATGACAGCACGTCGGCATCCGGCAGCATCGCCAGAATGACGCCAGTAAACAGTAATCGTGGGGGGATGACTTTAAGTCCGAGACCTAATCCTAAACAGAGTGGAACGGCCGCGTGAGTAACGATGGTTGGCATGATGTTCGCTTCATGTGGGAAAACGACATGCTAACTGTTCACTGTGAAGTGGGGATGAAGTTATTATCTGAAAATGAGACGGGGAAGCGGCCGGACAGGGCGTTAACCTCATCCGGCACTCGGGTCACGCCACGACGTTAATGCTGTGGCCTTCAAAGCTGACGGTCTGTCCGGCAACGATTTTACAGCGTTTGCGCGTTTCAACCGCGCCATCGACTTTCACCAAGCCTTCGCCAATAGCAATCTTTGCCTGGGCGCCGCTTTCGCTCCAGCCTTCCAGCTTCAGCAAATCGCAGAGTTCAACGTGTGGGTGCTTACCCAGTGAAAATGTGGCCATCTTAAACGTCCTTTACATCATGGTATTCAACACACGCCTGTAGCGTGTTTTCGATAAGTGTGGCGACAGTCATTGGGCCTACGCCGCCCGGTACTGGCGTGATATATGACGCACGTGCGGCTGCATCTTCAAAGACCACATCGCCCACTACTTTACCATTCTCCAGACGGTTGATGCCGACATCAATCACAATCGCACCTTCTTTGATCCACTCGCCGGGTATAAAGCCCGGTTTGCCGACAGCAACAATCAGCAGGTCCGCATGCTCTACGTGGCGACGCAGATCTTTGGTGAATCGGTGGGTGACCGTAGTGGTGCAACCAGCCAGCAGCAGCTCCATGCTCATCGGGCGACCGACAATATTTGAAGCGCCAATCACTACGGCGTTCAGACCATAGGTATCGATGTTGTAACGCTCAAGCAGAGTGACAATCCCGCGCGGAGTACATGGACGTAGACGCGGCGCGCGTTGACACAGACGACCAACGTTATACGGGTGGAAACCGTCTACGTCTTTATCTGGTGCGATGCGTTCCAGCACCTTAACGTTGTCGATACCTGCCGGTAATGGCAGTTGTACCAGGATACCGTCGATGGTGGTATCTGCGTTGAGCGTATCGATCAGCTCAAGAAGCTCCGCCTCGCTGGTGGTTTCAGGCAGGTCATATGAGCGGGAGACAAACCCCACTTCGTCACAGGCTTTGCGTTTACTCGCGACATAAATCTGCGAAGCCGGGTTGCTGCCTACCAGCACAACAGCCAGGCCCGGGGCGCGTAATCCAGCCGCTAAACGCGCCTGAACTTTTTGAGCAACCTCAGAGCGCACCTGCTGCGCAATCGTTTTACCGTCAATAATCTTTGCTGCCATCAGAGAGAGGATTCCATCTGTTACGTTAAATCGAAGGGGATGTCACTATTTTGTCAGAAGCAGAACGTGCTGTCAGTTTTCGTTTGCGTTTTTACGTGCGATCGCGGGGAGAGCGGTCAGTGAGCAGAGGCGGTTCAGTCGCTGAAGCCCTGCGCATCATTCATGATCATGCTAATTAAATTTAACGTCAATGAAACAACTCATCACCCTGGTATTTTCAAGGTTAATGCACCATAAACCAGTCTGTTACGTTTGATTATGATGTCTTTTACCTCATTTTTACTCGGATTTTTCCTGGATCCCAATAAGAATTAGCCAGGGCCATTAAAAGGATTTGCAGGTATTTTTCATTAATTTAAATGTTTAATTTAACGCTGTGACGAAATAGTCATATTCGCGAAGATTAATTAGTGAATCAAATACTCGGAGAGTTGGGTAAAGGTTAGCTAATTCTCTTGCGATATATATCTTTACAGGATGCAGAGATAATTCGCCTGACATTTAATGTCGATAATGATTCAAACGGATCCCGCAGGACGCCGGAGCCGGATGTGTGTAATTCAAGGGAAATCCATGAAACGTAAATTAATAGCCTCTTCTGTTATTGCCAGCCTGATGTTAGTCGCGGGCGCAGCGGTTGCGGCCGATCCGGCAGCGACCGATCCGGTAAGCGTTAGCGGCGGTACTGTTCATTTTGAAGGTGAACTGGTCAATGCAGCCTGTGCCGTCAGCACTCAGTCATCCGATCAGGTTGTTACGTTAGGCCAGTATCGTACCGCCAGTTTTACTGCAGTCGGTGATACCACGGCACAAATCCCGTTCACTATCGTACTGAACGACTGCGACCCGAAAGTGGCTGCGACCGCCGCGGTTGCTTTCTCTGGCCAGACCGACATCACTAACAATAACCTGCTGGCCGTTTCCTCCTCGGATAACAGTACTACCGCGGGCGGTGTAGGGATTGAAATTCTGGACAATACGTCCACCGCGCTGAAGCCGGATGGAGCAACCTTCTCTACCGCTCAGGCGCTGGTAGAAGGGACCAACACCCTGCGTTTCTCTGCCCGTTATAAAGCGACCGCGACCAGCGCTACGCCGGGTCAGGCGAATGCCGACGCGACGTTTATCATGAAGTACGAATAAGCCGTTCAGATTCGCGCAAGGATGATGTTCGCCTCATTGGATGAGGCAATATCCGGGGATGAAAAAGGATGCGGCAGATGATAGGGAAAGGCGTGGCGCTGGCGGGAATGCTGTGCGTAATGCCTGCGCTTGCTCATACGGTAATACTGGAAAGCGGACGCCTCCACTTACGAGGACAGCTCGTTAACGGCACCTGTACGGTCGCCACCGACAGCCAGAATTTGCGGGTGCAAATGGGGCAATATCGTACCAATGCCTTCTCCGGAACGGGAAGCTTTGTCTCTACCAGCGTACCGTTTTCACTGCGATTAACATCGTGCAGTTCTGATGTTTATGACCACGTCGGGATTGCGTTTGCCGGTGTGACGCCAGCGGAAGATCCGCAGGTTTTTCTGGCCAGCGGCGATGCGTCTGCATCTTCGGGGGTTGGTCTGGCGTTATTTGACGAGCGACAACGGCAAATAATTCCTAATGCGCTACCGCTTCATTACGCGCCGATTATCACCCAAGAGATGACGTTTCATTTCACTGCTCGCTATCGGGCCGTCTCGGAAAATATCACACCGGGAATACTTCGTTCAGACGTGTGGTTTACGTTGGTTTATCCCTGATTTATTTCCCAACGATAATCGCATCAAAGGTATTTGTAGCTATGTTTAATAATCTAAAATCAGGTTTTATCCTTTTACTGGCCTTATTTTCTGCTGCCAGTGTGCAGGCAGCCGGCGGCATTGCATTAGGCGCTACCCGTGTTATTTATCCAGCTGATGCCAAGCAAACTTCGCTGTCTATTAGCAATAGCGATACCAAAGAACGTTACCTGGTAAATTCATGGATCGAGAATAGCGCAGGGGTTAAAGAAAAATCGTTTGTTGTGACGCCTCCGTTGTTTGTCAGTGAGGCTAAAAGTGAAAACACGTTGCGTATCATCTACGCAGGCGCGCCGCTGCCAAAAGACCGTGAATCGCTGTTCTGGATGAACGTGAAAGCCATTCCGTCAGTCAACAAGAACAGCCTTGAGGGTAAAAACGTTCTGCAGCTGGCGATTTTGTCGCGCATTAAACTTTTTGTCCGCCCAAATAATCTGCCGCACATCCCGGAAGATGCCCCCGGCATGCTGCAGTTTTCCCGTTCCGGCAACCACCTGAAAATTAACAATCCGTCTGCGTATTACGTCACTCTGGTCAACCTCAATGTGGGGAAAACGAAGATCGATAACGTCATGGTTGCGCCAAAAAGCGATACGCAGGTGCTGCTGCCAACGGGCGTACAGGGCAACGTTACCTTCCAGACTGTCAATGATTATGGCGCGGTAACCACCGCCCAAACGGTAAGCGTGCGTTGAGATAACGATGAATAAGACAACGTATTTTCCTGACCTGTTACCGGGGGTTACGCCACCGCTGGCGGGGGTGGCGTTGTCCACGCTGGCGGCGCTTTTTCCCTCTTTAAGCTACGGGGAAAGCTATTTCAATCCGGCATTTTTATCTGCGGATACGGCAACCGTGGCGGATTTATCACGTTTTGAAAAAGGTAATCATCAGCCTGAAGGCGTTTATCGTGTGGATATCTGGCGCAATGATGAATTCGTTGCTACCCAGGACATTCATTTTGCCAGCAGTGCGGGAAAGGCAGGGGAGAAGTCTGGCGGACTGATGCCATGCTTTGGACTCGACTGGGTAAAACGCCTGGGCGTTAATATTGCCGCGTTTCCGGCACTCAATCAGGATCCGAACGCGACCTGTATCAATTTGCCTGAGGCGATTCCCGGCAGTGAAGTTGCCTTTGATTTTTCTACTTTGCGCTTAAACATCAGTTTGCCGCAGGCGTCGATGCTAAACAGCGCGCGCGGCTACATTCCACCGGACGAATGGGATGAAGGGATCCCGGCGGCGCTGATTAACTATAACTTTACCGGTAGCCGTGGGAGCGATACTGACAGCTATTTCCTGAGCATGTTGAGTGGCCTGAACTATGGACCCTGGCGGCTAAGGAACAACGGCGCGTGGAGCTATTCCAAAGGTGACGGATACCATTCACAAAGCTGGAAAAACATCGGTACATGGCTTCAGCGCGCGGTTATCCCGCTGAAGGGTGAACTGGTGATGGGCGACAGCAATACCGGAAATGACGTTTTTGACAGCGTCGGTTTTCGTGGCGCGCGACTCTATTCCTCAGACAGCATGTATCCCGACAGCTTACAAGGCTACGCGCCTACCGTACGTGGCATTGCGCGTACCGCAGCGAAACTGACTATTCGTCAGAATGGCTACGTGATTTATCAAAGCTATGTTTCACCGGGCGCTTTTGCGATAACCGATCTTAACCCGACCTCCTCCAGCGGTGACCTTGAGGTGACGGTGGATGAGAAAGACGGTAGCCAGCAGCGCTATACGGTGCCGTACTCCACGGTTCCGTTGTTACAGCGAGAAGGGCGTTTCAAGTATGACGTGGTTGCCGGGGATTTTCGCAGCGGCAATAGCCAGCAATCCTCACCGTTCTTTTTCCAGGGAACATTAATCGCCGGGTTACCAGAGGGGTATACCGCTTATGGTGGTACGCAGTTAGCCTCACGTTACACTGCGGTGGTTTTAGGTACTGGCCGAAATCTGGGGGATTGGGGGGCAGTTTCCGTCGATTTAACCCATGCGCGCAGCCAACTGGCGGATGACAGTACGCACCAGGGGCAGTCTCTGCGTTTCCTGTATGCGAAGTCATTGAACAATTTTGGCACTAACTTTCAGCTGTTGGGCTACCGCTACTCTACGCGTGGCTTCTATACCCTCGACGACGTCGCGTATCGCAGTATGGAAGGCTATGAGTACGAATACGACAGCGAAGGCAATCGCCACGACGTGCCGGATGTGAAGAGTTATCACAATCTGAGCTACAGCAAGAAAGGCCGTTTTCAGATCAACATTTCGCAGAATCTGGGGGATTACGGATCGCTGTATATCTCAGGTAGCCAGCAAACGTACTGGAATACCTCAGACACCAATACCTGGTATCAACTGGGCTATGCCAGTGGTTGGCAGGGGATTAGCTATTCACTCTCCTGGTCGTGGAATGAATCAGTCGGCATCTCCGACACCGACCGCATTATGGCGTTCAATATGTCAATCCCGTTCAGCCTGCTGAGCGGGCGGCGTTACTCGCGTGATAATGCCTTCGATCGCACCTACGCCACCTTTAATGCCAACCGCAATAGCAACGGACAAAATAGCTGGCAGAGCGGGATCGGCGGTACGTTGCTGGATGGCCGTAACCTGAGCTATAGCGTGAATCAGGGTCACAGCAGTACTAATGGTTACAGCGGAAACGCCAGCGCTAACTGGCAGGCGGCCTATGGCACGCTGGGCGTGGGATACAACTACGACCGCGACCAGCATGACTACAACTGGCAGCTCGCCGGCGGTGTGATAGGGCATGAGGACGGCATTACGCTTAGTCAGCCGCTCGGCGATACCAATGTGTTGATCAAAGCGCCAGGCGCTCAGGGTGTGCGGATAGAAAACCAGACCGGCGTGCAGACCGACTGGCGTGGATACGCGGTGATGCCGTATGCCACCGTCTATCGCTATAACCGCGTCGCGTTAGACACCAATTCGATGAATAACAATACCGATGTGGAAAACAACGTCAGCAGCGTCGTGCCAACGCAAGGGGCATTGGTGCGAGCGGCGTTTGATACACGTATCGGTGTGCGGGCGCTGATGACGGCGAAATATGCCGGTAAACCTGTGCCATTTGGCTCCGTGGTGCGTGAAAACACCAGCGGCGTGACCAGTATGGTGGGTGAAGACGGGCAAATTTACCTGAGCGGCCTGCCGCTTAAAGGCGAGTTGCTGATCCAATGGGGGGAAGGCGCAAAAGCTCGTTGCGTGGCGCATTATGCCTTGCCTGAAGAGAGCCTGAAACAGGCGGTGACGCTCACGAATGTGACGTGCGAATCACCAGCGGCACGACAGGAATAATACGATGAAACGACAAACAGGTTTGTTACTGGCAAGCGCGTTACTGCTGATGGCGCAACCGTCCTGGGCAACGGTCTGCCAAAATTCGAATGGCACACCAACGGATGTTTTTTACGATCTGTCGAATGTCTTTAACAGCAGCAACAACCAGCCGGGACAGGTGGTGACGTTGCCGGAAAAATCAGGCTGGATTGGCGTCAATGCCACCTGTCCGGCAGGGACGACGGTGGATTATACCTATCGAAGCTATGTCACTGAACTTCCGGTTCAAAGTACCGAGGGCGGTTTTCAGTACCTGAAACTCAATGACTACCTGCTGGGGGCTATGAGCATCACCGACAGTTACGCCGGGTTGTTTTATCCCCCGCGTAACTATATCCGCATGGGGACTCACCCTAACGTGCCGAAGCAGCAACCTTTTGGCGTAATGGATTCAAAGCTGGTGTTTAAACTCAAAGTGATCCGCTCATTTATTAACATGGTGCCTATTCCCCGGCAGACGATGTTCAGAGTCTATGTCACCACCAGTACCGGAGATGCGCTGAGTACGCCGGTTTACACCATTAGCTACAGCGGTAAGGTGGAGGTTCCACAAAACTGCGAAGTGAACGCCGGACAGATTGTCGAGTTTGATTTTGGCGATATTGGCGCATCGCTGTTTAGCAAGGCGGGCGCGGGCAACAAGCCCGAAGGCATCAATCCGCAGACAAAAACGGTGGCCATAAAATGCACCAACGTTGCCGCTCAGGCCTACTTGACCATGCGGGTAGAAGCGGAGAAAGCCTCCGGGCAAATGATGGTTTCAAACAACCCGGATTTAGGTTTCATTGTTGCCGACAGCAGCGGTAATCCGCTAACGCCTAACAATCTGTCCAGCACTATTCCATTTCAACTGGACGATAACGCCGCGGCGAGTGTTGGGATCCGGACATGGCCGGTCAGCGTGACGGGTAATAAACCCACGGAAGGGCCTTTTACTGCCCGTGGCTATCTGCGAGTGGACTATGACTAATAACCAAAAGCCCGCCGCATGGGCATTTCTGGCGATTATGCCGATGCTGGCATTCAGCGCGTTATGCCAGGCCGCCTCGTCGCTGGGGGAAATCAATATTGAACTGCGCGGTAACGTGGTGGATTTTACCTGCGCGGTGATTGCCAGCGACAGCAATAAGTCGGTTGATTTAGGCACCTGGCCGACAAAGCAGTTACAGACCAGCGGAGACACCACCCAACCGGTCTCGTTTACGCTGAAGCTTGAAGGCTGCCCGCCGGGATCCGCGTCGATAACGTTCTCCGGGACCCCGGCCCCAGGTACTACGCTACTGGCGCTCGATAACGCGCTTATGGCGCAAAAGGTGGCGATTGAGCTGCGCGATAGCGACCGGACGCGATTGCCGCTTGAGCAGGCCAGCCAGACCGTCGGTATTGATGAGAATGGCAATGCCACGCTGACTTTTTTTGCCAACTATATCGCGCTGGCTGATGGGGTGCAGCCCGGGGTCGCCAGGGCCGATGCCACGTTTATGATTAACTATAACTAATCATTGCGCTGACAAAACACTCCCGAACGACATCTCGCCGGGAGTGTTGTTACATTAATTCATGCATTTTGGCGTAGTCGATCAGTTCAACGATGGTATGCAAACCGAGCTTGGAGTAGATATTAGCTTTGTGAGCGCTAATCGTTTTATTGCTGAGTAGCAATTGCTCAGCAATTTCCTTGTTGGATAGCCCGTTTGCCAGATAACGTAAAACCGTCACCTCGCGGTTAGAGAGCGGCATATCATTTAATACACCTTTTTGCACATTTACATTGTTAATAAAGTTCAGTGTATCCGAAGGGAAAAAAGAATATCCTGATAAAATCATTTTTACCGCATTGTAGATATCATTTAGATCCTTTCGTTTACTGACAAAACCATTTGCCCCGGCGCGAATAGCGCGCCCGGCATAAAAAGACTCAGATTTTGAAGACAGAAATAGCACCCGAGTATTCTCCTGCAATGATTTTATTCTCTTGAGTAAGGTAAAGCCATCAGAGCCAGGCAGTTCAATATCCAGGATGACAAGATCGACAGGGTACGTGCGTAGATGTTCTATTGCCGCGCGGCTGTCATCGGTTTTCAGCACAACCTGAATATTACTGTTTTTTTCGAGGAGTACTTCTATCGACATTCTGACAATAGGGTGTTCGTCCATAATGATAACGGATGCTGGTTTCATTGTTGTATGCCTCAAACTGTTTGCGTATCTTGCGAATTTGATAAAACATCAGGCGTTATAATATTGTCAAATAGCCAAGAGTTGTTCTGAGGAGAACCGAATAAATACTATTTCGTCCTTGTTTATTCGGTTGTTCTTCTACAGAACAATGAATTTGTGGAACATCCATTTCACACTGGAAAAACTAACAATTAATCAGGAAACAGTGAGGATTATACCTGCTCCGCTCTTTCGGAAAAGACTTACAACATCCCGATTGTTAATGGCAGTTAGGATGTTCTGAAAGATCCAGATGTGTTAATGACTATTGGCATTATTTATCTGCGGTTCGAATTATGGCAGATTGAAAATTTATTTTAAATAGTAAAAACGATACAATAAGCTAATTGTTTAGGTTTTGTTAAGTCAGCGGAAACACTATTTTCGAGCGATGTACGCAGAAACAGTAAGGTTAAGTGTTGAAGAGGTGGTATCTATAATACCAGGAATAGTTGTAAATATTATATATTTGTGAAAATTGGATCAATTTTCTCATGCTAAAATAAGTAATTTCCTAAAAAATCTTACTGGACATAGGGTTATGGTGTTAAATTAAATGATGAGAGGTAACGTTGAGACGATGTATCAGATGCAAAAAGCGCTGCCGGTTTGGTAATCCCAGGCGGGTAATCAACTGGTTCAGGCGATAGATGATGCGGTGGTAGGGTTGTGTCTGTAACTGAGCAATCTTTTTTAAGGAGTTACCTTGTAAAAGTAAGGTCACCATCTCCCAATCGACCTGCTTTATGCGCCTCGAATGAATATAATTTAGCACTGGGGATAATAATGCCTGACGCATCTCTGGGAGGTGTAGACTGCGTGATAAGATATAAAATGGGCCAGACAGTGATATAAAGGTTTTAAGATCTTCATCATGACTGGAAAGCAATATGAAGATTTGGATATCATTCCGCTGTTTAAGTAGTTGGCGCAGGCACTGAAGAATATCGAAGTAAGAGCTTGTTAAGCCTTCCATATCAACTACTAACTGACTAATGACCGACTTTTGCAGGCAGACCAGCGCCGATTCAATGGACCGGAAGATCGCGGTGCGCGTGCCTGAGAATAAATGGCGGCTCAGTGTATAGGCAAGATAATAGTCTCCTGTAACAATCGCCTGAGATATAGTATCGCCCGGTATGGTGTATTCGATTTTTTGCGCCAGATACTCGATTTGGTCGAATACTTGTGAGGTACAGTGGGGATATTGATGGGTACAGTTAGCGTTTCGTATACGGCGATGTCGTTCCCGGCGTTTTGCGCTGTGCATCTGTTTCCATTCCATTTCTGTTGCGGCAGGTCTGGATAAATTGCTGACAACAAACATCCCTGACCCAAATTTTTCCAGCGCGACGGTGAGTTCCCTTGTGCCGTTGGGTTTCAATGTCTTCAACAATCACCAGACTGGCAATTGAGTATCCCATCAGAATAATCTGCCGGAAGTTTTCTGATGTCTTACTCAATGCCCAAAAGATCGTTTTATCCAGTTCAACCTCTCTCTGGGGTTAGTTAAAATATTACCGGGTGTACCTTTCGGTTACCTCATGAATAGTATGACTGGATTATTCTGGCAGTCAGCTGCCAGGTACAGTAGGAGCCGATACTTAATTGATGGTGAGATATTTCTCAATAAAAAATTAGGCGGAGAGGTTCCACCTAATTTTGTAGAAAGTTCAGATGCGCACGGATGTATCTTAAGAATTGCTGATCGTTTTTCACGTGCAGCTTTTTCATAATGCTGCGACGGGTTGCTTTGGCATGGATATCGCTGATTGAGAGCAGGTGAGCGGTTTCGGCTAACGTATATCCGCTGGCAAGAAACATTAAGAACTGGCGCTCTGCAATAGTAAAATTGCGGGTGGTGCAGTAATGGCAGATAGTCGCCGGTACGCTGTTGCGTAACGCGCGTTTTTGTAAGATGAGGACTAATTTTTTGGTGATCTCGTCAACGTCATCTTCCCGATAGATCAGCGGCAACATGTACAGGCAGGGCCGGAACATCAGCTTATCTTTATCGTTTCTGTTACAGATCACCACCCGGTGTTGGCGCCTGGTGTGAACCGGAACCTGATAGCATTCAGCGCTGAGCCAATCTTCATCCAGTGAGATAAACGCGATGTCGGCGCGATCGATCTCCTCGACAGGCAAAAAACTAATCTCCTGATGCCACTGACTTGCCAGATGGGAAATAATGATTTTCAGTCCGTGTTCGAAGTGACTATTTTCTTCCTTGATGGCGATACTTAACATTGAAGAGTTCCTGAACCGCTGGAAAGAGGGTAAGGGAATGTTAAGCAAAATCATAAATATTCTAAATACATGTATCCTTAAATCTGGCGCTATGCGGGCTGAGTTGTTACCAGGTGATTTCCTGGATACCCTTGAACGAGCAGAAAAAATCAACATTCGTACACTTCACCAGCAACTGAAACAAAAGGCATTGACTCAGCAAGCGCTGACCGTATAATTCACGCGTTTCTCTGCATGAAGTTATCACTTCACAATGCGCCCTTAGCTCAGTTGGATAGAGCAACGGCCTTCTAAGCCGTAGGTCGTAGGTTCGAATCCTACAGGGCGTACCATTATATTTCAGTAACTTATCCATTTTCTGCAAGTTCCTTATTTTCCAGATGGGACATATTTGGGACATCATCACTGAAAATAGAGTCAATTTGCTTCGCATGTTCCGTTAAATGGTTCGGCGCAAGGTGAGCGTATCGGCGTACCATCTCGATGCTCTCCCATCCCCCCATTTCCTGCAAAACAGAAAGCGGTACTCCGGACTGAATCAGCCAACTGGCCCAAGTATGTCTCAGATCGTGGAAGCGGAAATCTTCAATTCCAGCCCGGCGGCAAGCTGCATTCCATGCCCGCTGATCATCGATGCGCATCTTTCTGACGGTAGGTGTCTTTGACCCATCAGGACGGATGCCTTCTTTCGTATGACGCGTATGGTGTTCAGCAGTTCTACTTTCCAAACATTCTGAAGTACAATCCAGATCAGTTCAGTCTGCGAATGGAGAATGTTGCAGATATTCATGAGTTGATGAGTGAGTCAACAGGAAACCATACACTTAATGTGATCGGCTATGTTCCGGGCACTAACTTTGGCGGTGGTCAATTCTACTGGGACGCCAGTAAGCCAAAATCTCAGCATAACGGCATCACCATATTCAGCCCTACGGTTCCTTGGGTGGTTCGTATGCTGGTCTGTCTGCTTTCCTCGTTGGTACTGGAGAGACTGACGGTAGTGGTTCTGGTTGCTGGATTCGCGTTAATTCACCACTGGATGCTATCCACACTGAGTGGGCTGGACATGATGTAACTGGGGTAAATGATTCAACAGCGTCGGTAAATGCGTGCATCAATAAATTTGGTAGCGCCAGACCGATACGAATTAGCCCAGGGACGCTTAAAATTAGCTTCCCAACTACCTATCAATATCACGAATTATTTAACGTCGCGCGTAAGACTGCGTTCGTCATTAATGCGAAGAACAACCTGACAATCTTTGCTGAAAACGATGTGAATATTAACACTGATGGTGGAGGGGAAAGTGAACGTGTTTGCTTTGGTGTTATCGGGTGCAGTAATTTTTCATTTTCGGGACTTAACTCAATCAGACATGCACAAACTTTTCGACCGGGTCAGAAGACACAACTTTCAAGCCGCAGGAAGATTGGCTCAGTTTCGCATGGCACATGGCATGGTAAATCTATCAATAACCATTTTGTTGACCCAATTAGCCTTCAGTCAAGAGTTGGTCCTTGGGGAGTTCGCAAAAGCATGACGATCACCGGCGACACAAAGAGCGGCGGTGGAATTTTTGTAGAAATTGGAGGGACATCAGGCCCAGTTGCACCTCAATATGTCACAATTACTAACTGTGTGAGCGATGGAGCAATAAACGCTGATGGGACACAGTCAACGCACATACTAATTATTGGTGACGAAGGGGATTACGCTACATCATTTAATTCAATTAGGATAATTAATAATACACTCAGGGGAGGATACAGGGCTATACAGGATTATAATGTTGGCCTTCTTGGGAAGAAAGCAACTGGGCTGGTTATTGAAGATAACAATCTTGACAGGTCTGATCGCGTCACAATAACAAGCTCGGCATGGGGTGGAACTGTCTACAGGAATAACAAAACGCACATACAGTTCGGGAATCAAGGATGTATAATTGCAGGTCAATATCCCACGATTTCCGGAAATGACTTTGATAGCACATCTTTGCTGGCTGCTAATCTTGGTTATCGGATTGATGGAGCAAACGTAGAGAATAACAATTTCTCTAACAACCTTAGTAACCCAATATCCCGCGTAATGGACTGGGATAGCTTCGCTGCAATGACATACAGGAATAACAGATATATTGGATTAACTGGTGTTGACGTATTCAGGGGGGGAGGCAGACATCATCCAATGCGGATGGAAACACTCTGATGCAACTGCTGGGCTGACAAGTAAACCAACAGATATCTACCCTGGAAAAGTGTCTCAAAGTATTGGCGATGGGGTTTATAATTCAGTCCTATACCAGTCAACTTTGATTTCTGCTACGTGGCCGCATCAGGCACGACGTGGGGTAAAGTGACACTGGCTAACGCTTAACAAAAATGGCCTCCATTGGAGGCCATAAACATCACGCACCCAGGTCTAGTCTTCTTTCAATTGTGTGAATATTATATATTCCAAACTCAATTGATTTGACGTTATTCGCATCTATTGGATCGGTCCATTTAGTAGATATGCAAGTGTTATTTTCATATGTTGAATATATAGGTGTGTAAAAGTTTTTATTAACATTCTCACCATTATTCATATGGAAAATAAGATAATACCATTCGCCCAGTTGTAGTTTAGGTTGTAATTGATTTGATACGCAGGTATAGAAATATCTTTGGTTATAGTGAGAATCACTAACTAGTGCGTTTTTAAATTCGTACTTTATCGATTCCTTGTTTATTTCATTGTAAGCTGTTGTTTCAAATGATATGACAACGACACCATCAATATCATATATTGAGTATAAGTTGTTTGAAAAAATTGGCTTAGTTGATTTAACCATGTTACGATACATATCAACTTTATCTTTTGATACGTATTCTATGTTATCCAATCCATGGTGCATCAACATGTATCTGCCACCATCATAGCCATTTATATAATGTTGCGGAGTAATGATTTTAATTAACGGGTACGTCATTGAATTTACATATGACAAGGGGGATTGCCTGAGTTGTCCTATGATAACAAAATTATGAGATGTCGATAGGTTAAATGAATCCAGTGTGTTAATTATTCTTTCTGATGTTTCTTTTTGATATTCAACATCAGCCCTAACTGCGTTCACAGTGGCATTTATAAATCCCAAAAAATAAACTGCTAATATACATTGAGTTATTATCAATGCTTTGGTATTAATTTTGAAAATGATTGGTATTATGCAAACAAAGAAGAACAAGGCCCCCGCGCCAATGTAGATCCTTGGGAAGAATATTGGATTCATACCAAAAATTGCTATCCCTGGCACTGCAACAATCAATGCAAGTAATGCTCCTACCAACCCAATTATAGAAATAAAATTCATGCTTTTAATTATATATTTCAAAGCGCATAAAATTGCCAGTATAGTAATTGGTGTAATTGCAATTATCAGGCCATTACTGAACATTAGTTTTATATGATGTAATGATGCTAAGCAATTAGACATCAAATGCTGCATCCCATCAGAGTTTATTGGTATGGTTTTATTAAATGAATTGAAGTAATCATTTATTGTGAAAATCTTTAATATTATTTGTGAGTAGATTACATATGAAGCAATTAGTTGCATTAATCTTTTAATACATTTCGTAGCTGATGTGGAAAAACTTCCATGTATAGTATTTCTGAGAAGTTCAATGCCAGCGAAAGCTATGAACACACTAACTGCAGCTTGATACAATCCAAATGAAATTACTAGGAAAATTGTAGATAAAATGAAATTAATATATTTATTTTTATTTAGGCAGTAAGGTAAAACAGATGCCGTGACGGCTAAAACCATGAATGATGAATCATATCTAAATAAAAGATTTGAGACAAATAGGGGTGACATAATTAGCATGGAATATGCAATGCAAAATGCTACAGAGTCACCTGTTTTATATGTTATGGATAAAAGATTACCTGTATAAGAAAATGCAAACAAAGAAATAATTAACGCCAAGGGGAATGTGTCTGGCATGGTTTGATTGAACGTAAGTAACTGATAAAACAAATCAGCAAATACACGACCATCAGAAGACCACGTGTAGCCTGCGTAGGCTCTAAAAAGATCATCGTAGTAGTACGAAGTACCAAAAATTATTGGTAGTGTATATAGTAAAACTATTCCAAAAATTGCAAAAAAGTTGAAGTTACGCATTATTTCTTACCTTTAAGTATATATCTAGGTCTATTTTTTGATTCTATATATATCCTACCAACATATTCACCCAGCACACCAATGCCAATGAGTTGCACCCCACCAAGAAATAGAATAGAAACTAAAAGTGAAGGGTACCCTGGAACATTATTACCAAATAAAATCTTGTCAATAATCATCCACGCTCCGTATATAAAAGATAATCCTGCGACAAGCAATCCTATATATGTCCACATTCTCAATGGGAATGTGGAAAAGCTAGTAATACCCTCAAGCGCCAGATTCCATAACTTCCATCCATTGAATTTGGAGTCACCGGCAACACGCTCAGCTCTTGCATACTCAACAACATCAATTTTCCCGCCAACCCATGACAATACGCCTTTCATGAAGAGATTGCGCTCAGGAAGCAATTTGATGTTTTCAACAACTTCGCGCGACATCAGGCGAAAATCACCCACGTTCTCTTCGATTTTTGGGTTGCTAATCTTGTTGTGCAGTCTATAGAACCACTCAGCCGATTTGCGCTTTAGCCTCCCATCGGTAGAGCGGTCTGTTCTTTTAGCCAGAACCATATCAGCGCCATGCATCCACTTTTGAATGAGGTGGGGGATGACATCGATAGGGTCTTGCAGATCAACATCGATTGGAATGACCGCTTCCCCGGTAGCATTATCAAGCCCTGCAAATAGGGCTGGCTCTTTACCAAAGTTACGGGTGAACGACAGAGGCACCACCAATTTATCAGATACAGCAAGCGCATTGATAATTGATTCTGTTGAATCGCTGCTTCCGTCGTTGATGAAGACTATCTCAACTTCGTGTTCTTTTAGGCCTTCAAACTCACGCACTGTTTTATAAAAAATAGGTATCGTGGCCTCTTCATTGAAGACCGGAACGACTAAAGAAATTTTCATTTCGCATCCCTAAAGACAATGTATTTTGAATATATAAATCCGCATATCAGACTGATGGCAGAGAATACGATTAGCGTTATGATTGGTGCCATTCCTGATTTATCAGCAGCCCAGCCAACAATTGCGCTCAGTGCCCCCATGAATCCGACGTAGAGCATGTAGCGCATAGTTGTGGTTGATGTCTTGAAAGTGAATTTTGCATTAGCAAAGAAACTGAACGATACAGCGACAACGAATCCTGCAAAGTTACCGAGAGCCTGTCCCGTATGAAGTGCGTATATGCATATGGCGAACACTACCCAATGAATGAGTGTGTTGATAACACCTATTGATGTGTACCTGGCGAATAGCTTTAACATTATAAAAATCAGTGAATTCTTAGAGGCCGAAAGTTTAGCATCTGAAAGTAGAACGATCGACTAGTGATGTTGTTATGAGACAAAAGCGGGACACACAAAGCTTTGCATCGGTTTGCAAGGCTTTGCATGTTTTTCGAAGATGGGACATGTGAGCGCAGTGTTGGCGGGGTATGTTATTGACTTAAAAGGTGGTTCTAGGAACTTCTAAGCCGTAGGTCGTAGGTTCGAATCCTACAGGGCGCACCATTTCACAGTAAGTCCAATTCTTAGCTTCTGCATACCGCTACGACGTTTCCTTCTCCAGCCATATTTCTACTTCATTAAGACTGTGTTGCACACATCTTGCTGGCTGAGCGAATTTGCGTGCTGGATAATCAGCACTGAGTGCTGAGCCCAGTCCGAAAAAAACGGGAGTAAATTTACTCCCGTTTTTATTATGTTAGCCAGTGTCACCGTACAACCAGCACCGGACATTTCGCATGGCGGACTACGGCAGAAGCCGTTGAACCCAGCAGGTAGGTGCTAAAACCAGGCTTATGTGAGGCGATGACGATGAGTTCGGCGTCAACCGCTTCCGCCAGTTTGAGGATCTGATCCTTCGGTGGGCCGTAAACGACGTGGATTTGACTCCTGCCAGCAGGAATGTTGAATTGCTTAACAATCTCTTCGAGTTTTTCGCTGGCCTTGGCCTGCAGACCACTGCGGTCCGGGAATTCGCTTGAGTAGGCCAGCCCCAGCGAGGCATAGAACGGAACGGTAGGAATAACGGCCAGAAAATGGACCTTGGCGGTTTTGGCATGCGCCTGAACCTGCGGCACAACATGGCGGGTTAAATCGGCTTCAGAGATATCAATGGGCACCAGAATTGAGCGATACATATTCACTACCTCCTGTTTGTTTACCTCTATCCTGAGTGTACCCAAGGTTGTCTCTGTATAATAAGTGACCAGATCAAGGTTACGTGCATAATTGTCGTCAATGATAAACGGGGAACGTAAGTTCCCGTTTTCTAATGCAGATGTGGGCCACGTTTTACCGCCTTTAGTTCGCCAGCACGATGACATCCCCCGTTGCCGGGGCTTTTGTTCCCGGTAGCCACAACCGTCCCCACGAACCGGTACAATGACAGCCGAGCAGTTTTTCCGGTTGCTGCTGCTTAATAAATTGCCGCGTCCGCCACAGCTTAGCGGGGGAGGCGGCGCGTAAATGGAACCCACCGATGAGGGCGTGAATTTTGCGAATGCCGGTGATGTTCTGGCAATGGCGGACGATATTTTCTATTCCCCGGTGCCCGCAACCGGTAATGATCACCAGCCCACGGTCAGATTTATAGATCAATACGCCTTCATCGCTGATGTAATCCGGCTGAGGTGTTTTCTCGTGAATAACACCGTAGGCCTGCGGTGTGGATACGCTAATTTCCCCGGACCACAAAAAACGATCGCTAATCGCCAACGGTTCGCGGGTGTATTCCATATTCAGACGAGAGTAGTCGTTATCGCGGGAGAGTTTTTTAATTTGTCGCGGCTTTCCCGCAAGCGTTAACGACGCGTAACGCTCACAGGCTATTTGAGGATGGCAAATAATACGGCTGTTATCGGCAAGCCAGGGGACGCCGCCACAATGATCGTAATGACCATGTGACAGCACCACGGCGGTTAATTGCGTCAGGTCGATCCCCATTTGCGCGGCGTTTAGAATGAAGCTGTCATCCGGCCCGGTATCAAACAGTATGGTGGTGGTTTCATCCTGAATTAACAGACTTAATCCAGGCTTTGCCCGTAATGATTTATCTGCGCCAGCAGCGCGCCGGTTTTCAAGCAACACCGTGAGGGTTAAAGCCATGCCTGACTCCAGTATTAAAACGGCATACTGTAACGCACAGCTTTTGAGAGCGCTGTGATCGCAGCGCCCTTTGGCGTTATCCGTTATTGCGTACTGTTTGCCTGCGCACGATGTTTTTGGGCCTGCTGCTCATGGGCATAGGAATGAGCATTATTTGTCGACTGATGTACTACCATCGCTTTTTCATGTTCATTCATTTGTGAAAATGATTGTGCATGGGGTGACGTTTCGGCTGCATTAACGCCTGCTGAGATAAAAAATGCGATAGCTAAAAAAGAGGACATCTTATTCATCATATTTCTCCTGTGTGGGTTTACGGAAGAAATTATAATTAGCACGCGCTGTCAGTGACGTGACAGGAATATGACGGTTGTGTCAGAGAACAGGAAACACTTAACCGTCATCAGCAGAGATTAAATTGCATGCCGGGGCAGCGTCAGAATAAAGCGGGTGGCATGTGAATCAGATGTCACCGCAACGTTTCCCTGATGGGCAATGACTATCGATTTCACGATCGCAAGGCCAATGCCGCTGCCTTCTCCCTTACGTTGTCGGGAAGGATCTACCCGATAGAAGCGGTCAAAGAGTCGCGGAAGATGTTGTGGAGGAATTGGCAGGCCGGGGTTTTCAACGACTATCTGCACCTGTTCATCGGCCTCTTTCACCCGCACGGTCACTGACTCGCCTTTTGGCGTGTAACGCATGGCGTTTGAAAGCAGATTACTCATTGCCCGGCGTAACATTAACGGATCGCCCGATACCCAACATTCGCGCCCCTCAAAGCGTAAACCAACCTCACGCTCTTCTGCCCAGGCTTCGAAAAAGTCGAACACTTTACTGACCTCATCAGCCAGATTGAGCGCGGTCTTTTCCGGGATCAGTTGATTGTTATCCGCTTGCGCCAGAAACAGCATGTCACTCACCATCTTCGACATCCGGCCAAATTCTTCGAGATTGGAATACAGCACGTCCTCCAGCTCTTTTTGGCTGCGGATCTGGCTTAGCGCAATTTCCGTTTGCGTGACCAGGTTGGTAATTGGGGTGCGGATCTCATGGGCAATATCTGCCGAGAAGTTCGACTGACGTTTAAAAACATCCTCGATGCGTTCGATCATGTGATTAAACGAACTGACCAACTGTTCCAGTTCAATAGGCACGGTTTGCGGGTCAAGGCGTACGTCGAGATCTTTCGAGGTGATATTTTGGATGCGGCGACTGACATTACGGATCGGTTCATGACCTTTATAAACGGCAAACAGCACGATAAAAACAATCATCATGCTAATCAGCGATGCCGTCATAATCAGCTTGTTTTTCAGGTCATTAATATAGTGCAGATGAAAATCGATCGATAATGCCAGGTACAGCGTATATGCCGGTTTTCCATCGGCAAGCTGGCCTACAGGCAAACGAATCATGCGCCAGTTTGATGATGTCATCTGCCCGTGCGTATGTTTGGGCGTTTGCAGCATGGGGCCGGATATAATAAAGACATCGCGGGCTTGGGCATTTTTATCCGGCCTTGCACTGGCGATAAATTGCCGGAGATCCGGGGCGTCAGGTGAATGAAAAATAGCCTTCTGATTGCTATCTTCCAGAGAAATAATGACGTTTGAGTAACCCGCCACGACGTTTTTTAGCGTTTCCAGTCGGCGTGGTTCAGGTTCGTTCGGTTGATTAAGAATACGCTCCAGCGTGGCGCTGATCTCTTGTAAATCATTGATGTCCTGCTCGGCGAAATGTACTTTCACTGAGTGGATCATTATCCATGCGAAGGCGAAAAATGAAGCGATAGTCGCCAGACTGATGAAAAAGGTCAGTCGCGTCGCCAGGGAAAAAGGGCGTTGCCATCGTTTACTGGCCATCAGGAACCTCAAGCATATATCCCACGCCGCGCACGGTCTGAATCAGTTTCGGCTCAAAGTCATTATCGATTTTGGCGCGCAGACGCTTAACGGCGACATCGATGGCGTTGGTATCGCTGTCAAAATTCATATCCCAGACCTGAGAGGCAATCAGCGAGCGGGGTAAAACTTCTCCCTGGTGGCGCAGGAAAAACTCAAGCAGCGTAAACTCTTTGCTGGTCAGGGTGATGCGCGCCCCGCTGCGGGTGACTTTTCTACTCACCAGATCAACCATTAAATCTGCGACCTGAAACTGGCTTTCAACAATTACCGCCGCGCCCCGACGTAATAGCGTTCTGACCCGCGCCAACAGTTCGGCAAAGGCAAACGGTTTGACCAGGTAATCGTCAGCGCCTAATTCCAGACCTTTAACCCGATGTTCAATGGTACCCAGCGCAGTGAGGAGAAGAATGGGCATGCCTTTATTGGCGCTACGCAGCATGCGTACGATATCCCAGCCGTTTACATCCGGCAGCATGATGTCGAGGATGAGCAGATCGTAATCGCCGGTCATCGCCAGGTGGTACCCGTTCAGGCCGTTATCCGCCAAATCCACGACAAAACCTGCTTCCGTCAGGCCTTTCGTCAGGTATTCACCGGTTTTTTTCTCATCTTCGACTGTCAAAATCTTCATCGCATTCTCCTTCTCGCACTGCTTGTGCGGACTTTCAATTCTAGGGAAGCGGGATCGGATAGCAATCGGTTATTGGGAAAATGACAGTTTTGTCATTTTCCTGTCACCGGTTAAACAGAGTCACTTCGTTAAAGTACAACCCTATAAATTCCTACATATTTTAGGGTCATCAGTCCGGTCAGGACGTGAAGAACTATGAGCAAATTTAAGCTTCTTACCCTCAGCGCTATATTCGTTCTCGCCGGTTGTTCATTAGCGCCGGACTATCAGCGCCCGGCTTTGTCGGTGCCACAGCAATTCTCCTTAAGCCAGAATGCGCTGGTGTCAGCCTCTGGGAATTATCAGGACACCGGTTGGCGGACCTTCTTCGTTGACGACCAGGTTAAGGTGCTAATTGGTGAGGCGCTGGCCAATAACCGCGATTTGCGTATGGCTGTGCTGAAGGTTCAGGAGGCGCGAGCGCAATATGGCGTCACGGACGCTGACCGCTATCCGCAAATTACGGCAGGATCCAGCGGTACCTACAGCGGTAAATTAAAAGGCGACAGCAGCACCGATCGCGAATTCGAGGCCGGACTGAATCTCAGTTTCGATTTGGATTTTTTTGGTCGGCTGAAAAATATGAGTGAAGCCGATCGACAGAATTTCTTTGCCAGCGAAGAGGCGCGTCGGGCGGTACATATCTCATTAATCTCTAACGTGTCGCAAAGTTATTTCAATCTGCGTCTGGCTTATGCACAACTGCAAATTGCCGAAGAAACGCTGCAAAACTATCAGCGTTCCTACGCCTTTGTTGAAAAACAACTGGTCACCGGTAGCACTAATGTATTGGCGTTGGAACAGGCGCGGGGCGTGATTGAAAGTACGCGCAGCGAAATCGCGAAGCGTAAAGGTGAACTGGCGCAGGCCAACAACGCGCTGCAACTGTTGCTGGGTACCTACGGAAAATTACCCGACGATAGGGCGCGCAGTCGCGGAGATATTAAACCGGTTACGCTGCCGCCATCACTCTCGTCGCAAATACTGTTACAGCGTCCGGATATTATGGAAGCTGAGCACGGATTAATGGCGGCGAATGCCAATATCGGCGCCGCGCGGGCGGCATTTTTCCCGTCGATTACTCTGACCAGCTCCGTGTCCAGTAGCAGCAGCGATCTCTCCAGCTTGTTTAATGCTGCCAGCGGCATGTGGAATTTTGTCCCCAAAATAGATATTCCAATTTTTAACGCCGGACGTAATCAGTCCAGGCTCGATCTGGCTGAAATTCGCCAACAGCAGTCGGTGGTGAATTACGAACAAAAAATTCAGGGTGCATTTAAAGAGGTGGCCGATGCGCTGGCGTTGCGCCAAAGCATTGCCGATCAAATTAGCGGCCAGCAGCGTTATCTGGCGTCATTGCAAATCACCCTACAACGTGCCAGAGCGCTGTATCAGAATGGCGCGGTTAGCTATATCGAAGTTCTGGACGCCGAACGTTCTTTATTTGCCACGCAGCAATCGCTGCTCGATCTTAATTACGCCCAGCAGGTTAATGAAATTAAGCTGTTTGCTGCCTTAGGCGGCGGTTGGGTGGAGTAAACCTTAATATTAACTTTTCAGGAGCATCAACTATGAATACTACCGCCAAAGCCGTGCTGTTAAGCCTTTTCTCTGTGGTCATATTTAACGCTCAGGCCAATGAGCATCAACATGGCGAGATGATGAGTATGCAGCCGGCGGCTCAACAGGAACAACGCATTAGCGCGACTGGGGTGATTGAAGCTGTTGATATGGAAAGTAAAAAAGTCACGATTAAACATGATCCTATTCCGGCGGTGAACTGGCCGGCGATGACGATGCGTTTTACGCTGGTGGCCGACACCAGGGCTGATGATATTAAACCGGGCGATAAGGTCGCGTTTACGTTTGTTCAGCAGGGAAATCTCTCTGTGTTACGCGATATTCACATCAGTAAATAACGTTCTCGCTGGTCTCTTTAATTCTTGCCCGGGTTCTTGCGAGCGCGGGTGAGATTATCGCGCAATGGAAATCATTATGGCGTCTTTAAATATTAAAAATACCGCGCTTATTCTCGCTGGCATGATTGCAGGTGGGATTATTTCTGTCGGTGTTAATACTTATTATTCATCCGCAAAAGTATCGAGCGAAACCGGACCGGCTTCGCCAAAAGAAGCCAGAAAAGTTCTGTTCTGGTATGACCCTATGTATCCGAATACGCGTTTTGACAAGCCGGGCAAATCGCCGTTCATGGATATGGATTTAATCCCGAAATATGCCGATGAAGAGACCGCAAGCGCGTCAGCACCTGGCGTGCGCATCGATCCCACTCAGACCCAGAATCTGGGGCTAAAAACGGAACCCGTGCGTCGGGGACCACTGCACTATGCGCAAACTTTCCCGGCTAACGTGAGCTATAACGAATACCAGTTTGTTATTGTCCAGGCACGCTCCGCTGGCTTTATCGAGAAGGTTTACCCGCTCACTGTGGGTGACAAAATCAAGAAGGGTTCTCCGCTCATTGACCTGACGATTCCTGACTGGGTTGAGGCGCAGAGCGAATATTTGCTGCTGCGCGAGACCGGCGGCAGCGCGACGCAGGTGGAAGGGATTCTGGAGCGATTACGCCTTGCCGGTATGCCGGAAGCGGATATCCAGCGTTTAAAGTCGACGCGTAAAATTCAGACCCGCTTTACCCTGAAAGCCCCCATTGATGGGGTGATCACCGCATTCGATTTGCGTACCGGCATGAATATTTCTAAAGACAATGTGGTCGCGAAAATTCAGGGAATGGATCCGGTATGGGTCAGCGCGTCGGTCCCGGAATCTATTGCCTGGCTGATTAAAGATGCCTCGCAATTTCGCATCACTGTTCCTGCCTGGCCGGATAAGCCATTCACCATCAGTAAGTGGAGTATTTTGCCAAGCGTTGATGCTACCACGCGTACCCTCCAGCTGCGTTTGCAGGTTAATAACCCCGACGAAGCGCTCAAGCCTGGAATGAATGCTTACCTGCAATTGAAAACGCAAAGCGAGCCGATGCTGCTGATCCCGTCTAAAGCGTTAATTGATACGGGTACTGAACAGCGGGTGATTACCGTTGATCAGGAAGGACGATTTGTGCCGAAGCAGGTTGCTGTATTCCATGAGTCTCAGGGGCTGACGGCTATTCGCTCAGGCCTGACCGAAGGTGAAAAAGTGGTGTCCAGCGGCCTGTTCCTGATTGACTCCGAGGCGAATATTTCTGGCGCCCTTGACCGTATGCGCGCCCAGCACAGTGGTGCGCAAGACGCAGGCGCGATGCCAGCCCAGGCGACCCATTCACATTGAGGACATGATAAATGATTGAATGGATTATCCGCCGTTCAGTGGCAAACCGCTTCCTGGTGATGATGGGGGCGCTGTTTCTCAGCATCTGGGGAACCTGGACCATCATTAACACCCCGGTTGATGCGCTGCCCGATCTCTCTGATGTCCAGGTGATTGTCAAAACCAGCTATCCCGGACAGGCGCCGCAAATCGTCGAGAATCAGGTCACTTATCCGCTGACCACCACCATGCTGTCGGTACCGGGCGCGAAGACGGTGCGCGGCTTCTCGCAGTTTGGCGATTCCTACGTGTACGTTATTTTCGAGGATGGCACCGATCCTTACTGGGCGCGCTCGCGCGTACTGGAATATCTCAACCAGGTGCAGGGAAAATTGCCGGCAGGCGTTAGTGCCGAAATGGGACCGGACGCCACGGGCGTCGGCTGGATCTTTGAATATGCGCTGGTGGATCGCAGCGGAAAACATGACCTCGCGGAATTACGATCTCTTCAGGACTGGTTTTTAAAATATGAGTTAAAAACGATTCCTAACGTGGCGGAAGTGGCCTCGGTGGGCGGCGTGGTTAAACAGTACCAGGTGGTTATCGACCCGATGAAGCTGACGCAATATGGCATCAGCCTGGCGGAGGTGAAATCTGCGTTGGATACGTCAAATCAGGAAGCGGGTGGCTCGTCGGTGGAGATGGCTGAAGCCGAATATATGGTGCGCGCCAGTGGCTATCTGCAAACGCTTGATGATTTCAATAATATCGTCCTGAAAACCGGGGCCGACGGTGTACCGGTTTATCTGCGCGATGTGGCACGCGTTCAGATTGGACCGGAAATGCGCCGCGGGATCGCCGAGCTGAACGGCGAAGGCGAAGTGGCGGGCGGGGTGGTTATCCTGCGCTCCGGTAAAAATGCGCGTGAGGTGATCTCCGCCGTTAAAGCCAAACTCGACACCCTGAAAAGCAGCCTGCCGGAAGGCGTTGAGGTAGTTACAACATACGATCGCAGTCAGCTTATCGATCGCGCCATAGATAACCTGAGCTACAAGCTACTGGAGGAGTTTATCGTCGTTGCGCTGGTGTGCGCGCTGTTCCTGTGGCATCTGCGTTCGGCATTGGTGGCGATTATTTCCCTGCCGTTGGGGCTGTGTATCGCGTTTATCGTGATGCATTTCCAGGGGCTGAACGCCAATATTATGTCGCTCGGGGGAATTGCCATTGCCGTCGGGGCGATGGTTGATGCGGCAATCGTGATGATTGAGAATGCCCATAAGCGGCTGGAAGAGTGGGGGCATCAACATCCGGGTGAAACGCTGGATAACGCCACGCGCTGGAAGGTCATTACTGACGCCTCGGTGGAAGTCGGCCCGGCATTGTTCATCAGCCTGCTGATAATTACGTTGTCGTTTATCCCTATTTTTACCCTTGAAGGGCAGGAAGGGCGGCTGTTTGGTCCGCTGGCGTTCACCAAAACCTATGCCATGGCGGGCGCGGCATTTCTGGCTATTGTGGTTATTCCGATCCTGATGGGATTCTGGATCCGCGGAAAAATACCGGCGGAAAGCAGTAACCCGCTTAACCGCTTTCTGATCCGTATTTACCATCCGCTATTGCTGAAGGTGCTGCACTGGCCCAAAACCACTCTCCTGGTAGCGGTGCTGTCAATACTGACGGTTATCTACCCGCTGAATAAAGTCGGTGGTGAATTCCTGCCGCAGATTAATGAAGGCGATTTGCTGTATATGCCTTCGACACTACCGGGGATCTCGGCGGCGCAGGCGGCGGACATGCTGCAAAAAACCGATAAGCTGATCATGACCGTTCCTGAAGTGGCGCGCGTATTTGGTAAAACCGGTAAAGCGGAAACCGCAACTGATTCCGCGCCGCTGGAAATGGTTGAAACGACGATCCAACTGAAGCCGCAGGATCAGTGGCGTCCGGGTATGACGATGGACAAAATCATCGCCGAGCTGGATAAAACCGTGCGCTTGCCGGGGCTGGCGAATCTGTGGGTGCCACCAATTCGTAACCGTATCGACATGCTCTCTACCGGGATAAAAAGCCCTATCGGGATTAAAGTGTCAGGTAACGTGCTGGCTGATATCGATGCGACGGCGGAACAAATTGAAGAGGTAGCCAGAACCGTGCCAGGCGTCGCCTCTGCGTTAGCTGAGCGTCTGGTAGGAGGACGCTATCTCAACGTGGATATTAATCGTGAGAAAGCGGCTCGTTATGGCATGACCGTTGGCGATGTACAGCTGTTTGTGACCTCCGCTGTGGGGGGCGCGATGGTGGGCGAAACGGTAGAAGGGATCGCGCGTTATCCTATCAACCTTCGCTATGCGCAGAGCTATCGCGACAGCCCGCAAGCGCTGCGTAATCTGCCCATTCTGACCCCCATGAAACAACAAATCACGCTGGCTGATGTGGCGGATGTCACGGTCGTTTCTGGGCCGTCAATGCTAAAAACAGAAGATGCGCGACCCACCAGTTGGATTTACATCGATGCCCGCGATCGTGACATGGTTTCGGTGGTGAACGATCTGCAAAAAGCGATCGCGGAAAAGGTACAGTTAAAGCCGGGGACCAGCGTGGCGTTCTCCGGGCAGTTCGAACTGCTTGAACGCGCCAGCCATAAGCTCAAATTGATGGTGCCGATGACGCTGATGATTATCTTCGTCCTGCTTTATCTGGCTTTCCGTCGCTTTGGCGAAGCGCTGTTGATTATCACCAGCGTCCCCTTTGCCCTGGTAGGGGGCATCTGGTTCCTCTACTGGATGGGATTCCATATGTCGGTCGCGACCGGAACCGGGTTTATTGCGTTGGCCGGCGTGGCCGCAGAGTTTGGCGTGGTGATGCTGATGTATCTGCGTCACGCCATTGAAGCAGAGCCTGCGCTGGAAAACCCGCAAACCTTTACGGCGGATAAACTGGATGAAGCGTTATATCACGGCGCTGTACTGCGCGTGCGCCCGAAAGCGATGACCGTGGCGGTGATTATCGCCGGTCTGTTGCCCATCTTGTGGGGGACGGGAGCCGGGTCAGAAGTGATGAGCCGCATAGCCGCGCCGATGATTGGCGGCATGATCACCGCGCCGCTGTTGTCGCTATTCATCATTCCGGCTGCGTATAAGCTGATGTGGCTGCACAGACATCGCAAGCAAAAGTAACCTTCTCAATCATACGCCTGTCTTCGGTTTGTGCCCCGAAGCAGGCGTAGCGCTATGCTTCCAGCGCTTTCACGCGTTTGCGGTACTCGCCCGGCGTACAGCCGAATTCGCGTAGAAAGACTTTATAAAACGATGACTCGCTGGCGTAGCCCACCGATTCAGCTACCACAATCAATGGTTGCGATCCGCGTGACAACATCTGAGCGGCGAATTGCAGGCGCAAAGTGGTTAACACTGCCATCGGTGTGGAGTTTGACACTTCACGGAATAATTGCGCAAAGCTGGCCCGCGACATGTGTACGCGCTTCGCCAGCTCTTCGACGCTCCATGCAAAGGACGGTGATTCGAGCATCAAAAACACCACAGATCCGAGTTTGGGGTGCAGCAGTAAATTCAACACGTTTTGTGCGGGCGATGCTCTGATTAACCACTCACGAACGGCTAAGGCGAACAGCGTGGCGCATTGTTGGCTGCATACAGCGCTGGAACCCGGCAGCCCACTAATGGATTCCTGTTGCAATAGCGCAATCACGGCCTTGAGCCAATGGCTGACGGGACTCTTTTCTTCAGGAGCCAGAATCAGTGCTTCCGGCAGCGCGGTTAAAAAATAGCGTGAGGTGGCGTGCAGTCGCAGGCTACCGCAAACGATATGCGTTTGTTCATCCCCTGACTGGCAAAGTCGATGGGCGGAGTTCTGCGGCAGGATAACAAGAGTCCCTGGCCGCAGGGTGAAAGATGTCCCGTCAGGCATGTCAAGTTGGGCTGCTCCCTGAGTGACTGTATGCCAGCGGATAACGGATAGCTCGCCCGCCGCATGCGGCAGTTGCCAGTTTCTGCTCAACAAACAGTTTTGATCGATCGAGCCTTGCGGGTCGTTAAGCATGAGTAATCGACTAAGGGCATCCATGAAGACTCCTGGGCAGTTCTAATCACTATTGGTTTGGCGGAATTATCTCGTCAAGTTTAAATTAAAGTAATACCTTCAAGATGTTAATTTATTATGCTTATGTGTTTCATGAAAAGAGGTTAAAAGTGATTTAGACGATTTAACAGTTATAAGCGCGTTCTGGATACATTTCCCTTGTCTGGTTACCCCTATACTTCAGTTCAACAAATGAACAGTGACCTGGCGGAGAGAGAGCATGAATCAGTATCAGGCGATTATTATTGGATTTGGCAAAGCGGGTAAAACGCTGGCAGCTACCTTGGCAAAAACGGGCTGGCGGGTGGCGATTGTTGAACAGTCGGATACCATGTATGGCGGGACATGCATCAACATCGGCTGTATTCCAACCAAAACCCTGGTACATGACGCTGAACTTCAACATGATTTTGCTGCGGCAATGCAGCGCAAGGCTGCCGTTGTCAGTTTCCTGCGCGATAAAAACTTCCATAATCTGGCCGACCTGGAAAATGTCGATGTGATCGACGGTCGTGCTGAGTTTGTCGATAACCATACTGTGCGAGTCGTGCAGTCAACAGGCGCGATTGAGCTAAGCGGCGAGAAGATCTTTATTAATACCGGCGCGCAGTCAACGGTTCCAGACGTGGAAGGGTTAACCACCACACCGGGGGTGTTTGACAGCACCGGGCTGTTGAATTTGACGCAACGGCCTGAACGTCTGGGAATTTTGGGTGGCGGTTACATTGGTGTGGAGTTCGCATCAATGTTTGCCAACTTCGGCAGCAAAGTTACCCTTTATGAAGCTGCTCCGCTGTTTTTAGCCCGTGAAGATCGGGATATTGCCGAAACTATCGCCAGGATTTTACGCGACAAAGGCGTTGAGATTATCCTTAACGCCAACGTACAGGCGGTTTCGTCCGGGGACGGCGCGGTACAGGTGAAAATGCCGGGAGGCGTTCAGACCGTGGATGCGCTGCTGGTGGCATCGGGCCGCAAACCGGCGACCGAAAACCTGCAGTTGCAGAAAGCGGGTGTGGATGTAAACGACCGCGGTGCCATTATTGTGAATAAATATTTGCGTACCTCGGCAGATAATATTTGGGCAATGGGCGATGTCACCGGGGGGTTGCAGTTCACGTATATCTCACTGGATGACTTCCGCATTGTGCGTGACAACCTGTCAGGCGAGGGGAGACGTCACACCGGCGATCGTCAAAATGTACCGTATTCCGTCTTTATGACGCCGCCGCTTTCCCGCGTGGGGATGACCGAAGAACAGGCTCGCGCCAGCGGTGCTTCTGTGCAGGTAGTCACGCTGCCGGTCGCGGCGATTCCGCGTGCGCGAGTGATGGATGACACACGCGGCGTACTTAAAGCGGTGGTGGATAGTGAAACGAAACAGATATTAGGTGTTTCGCTATTATGTGTGGATTCGCATGAGATGATTAATATCATCAAGACGGTTATGGATGCAGGATTACCCTATACAACCTTACGCGATCAAATATTTACCCATCCGAGTATGAGTGAATCATTAAACGATCTCTTTTCTCTCGTTAAATAATAAAAGCGTAGTCTGCATGTTTGCCCCACCCGTGTGGGGCTTTTTTTGTCTTTTTAACGGCTGGATACTCATTGACAGTTATTCTGGCGTCCTGGATGAAATAAAATAAATTGGCATGTTTTATTATATTACCACTGAAATCACTGTTTAATGGAAATAGGAATGAACATGTTTAAAACTACGTTACTAATGACCGCGTTACTGACTGCACCGGTGACATTTTCCGCATTGGCGCAAACCGAAGTTGTCCATTGATGGCAGCACTCACGCAACGGCAATTTTATACAAGTGAGGAGAGCCTGCATGGAAAAATATCTGCGTTTACTCAGTAAGGGCGATAAAATTGGATTAACCTTAATTCGCCTGAGCATTGCAATTGTTTTTATCTGGATTGGGTTATTAAAATTTGTACCTTACGAAGCTGACAGTATTACGCCATTTGTTGCTAATAGCCCGGTAATGTCATTTTTTTATGAACATCCAGAAGAGTATAAGCAGCATTTAACCCACGAAGGTGAGTTTAAGCCACAGGAGCGTGAATGGCAGGCGGCGAATAATACCTATACATTCTCCAATGGTCTGGGCGTAGTCGAAGTTCTTATCGCTTTATTGGTGCTGGCAAATCCTGTTAGCCGTTGGTTGGGATTAATTGGCGGCATACTGGCATTTGCTACGCCGATTGTTACCTTATCCTTTTTAATTACCACACCTGAGGCATGGGTAATGCCGTTGGGCGATTTACATCATGGTTTTCCGTACTTGTCCGGGGCCGGGCGTCTGGTATTGAAAGACACGCTAATGCTGGCGGGAGCAGTGATGATCATCGCAGACTCATCTCGATCAATAATTAAGCAGCGGTATTGAATTTTTAACGTTGTACCCTCTGTAAGGTAGCAAGCCACTCTAGTTCTATTCGGTATTTGCCGGGCCAGCAGGATGCTGGCTTTTTTCTGACTTAAGGGAAATTTATTTAATATATAAAATGTTATTATTCACTTTATAACAATCACGCGTCAGGCTGTATTGGCAGTTAATGATATGAAGATGTAAGCATCATATGCACTGACGACAAAAGCGCGACAACCTGCGCATTGCCCAACCATCCCAATACCTTCATTTTTCTTTGTTTTTTTCTGTGCAATTCTTGCTATTTGTTATCTCAAAACAGCATCTTAAATAAAATTATTATTCATTTTTGTTATAGTTAATCCATAAGTTCGCGTGGTTTTAAGCGCGGCTTAAGCTAGAATTATCCTGATTAAATGTTTTTACGTATCAATAATTGGCTAAAGATAGTTAAAAACTTAATTTTTAACCAACTGTCTGACATGGAATCCACTATGGTAATTAAGCACCAGGGCGGATGCTGATCTCGCGTTTTTGGGTAACCAAAAGCGGGACATATCTTAAATATGGAAATAAGGGTTTTAGAATGAGCTTTGGATTAGCAAAGGACAACAAGTTTGAAATCATCGCTATCCTTCGTGAAGAGCTGCACAAGAAAACGAAACTGGAAGTCTTATGCGAAAACAGTAGCGTTATCACACAGCTAGAGAAGGTCGATTTCGAACGGTTTGTCATCTCCGGCCATGAAGAGATTGTGCCTGAAAAGGTCCAATACTTTATCCTGCACAGCGAAAGCGGGATTGTAAAATTTAGTGCCAGATTTGAACAAACCCCACCCGCAGGTGCGGAGGCAGGATTATCCTACCTCATCCCGGATATGATTTTCTTTGCCCAGCAGCGACAAAATCAGCGTTTTTCCTTCCTGAAGGGTTATGACTTTTTCTGTTTTGGTCGTTACAAAAACGGTGAAAACTACTCTTTCAGGATTAAAAACATCTCTCAGGGTGGCTGTGCGTTAATTGTTAAAGATGTAAATACCCGCTTTGTTTATAAAGATGCGGTGATTAAAAATGCCTCACTGGAGTTTGATACGTTTGGCAGTTTACAGCTGGATTTAAAAGTGATCGATGTCGTCACGATCAATGAGTTTGATGAGGATAATCAGTTGTACTCCTGTCATCAGATCTCGTGTGAGTTCGATTTTAAAAATCGTCGTGAAGAGGCTGAAGTCGAGAAAATTATTATCAAATTTTTAATGAGTAACAAGATCAGAAGCTTATAAGGAGCGGTAAACAGGATGTTGATGTGTGGCAATGATAATTTTGTGGGCAACGGTATGTTCGCCTACCTGACCAGCAAACATGTACCCGTACAAACATTCCAGTTTGAGGATATGTTGCATCAGTCATCATTATGTCAGCATCAAACCATGATTTTTAATATCATTAATAATGAACAACCGTGTTCAGACGTCGTACAGTTTCTGAATAAAAATCGATTCAAGTTCTATAATAACGTCGTAGTCATTGTAGCTGACAGTTTGGTGGCGAAATTATGCGTGGAGTTATTATATATTGAGAAAGCAATAGTGTTGACTGAGAAATCTTCACTGCGAGATTTCGGTCAATTGGCGACGTTGTCAGTCGGGAAATGGAATCCCCGGCTGTATCGTTCGCAGAAAAGGTTAACCGAAAGGGAACAGCAGATCCTGAGTTTGCTGGTAAGTGGCTATACCGCTAAAGAAATTTCTGAGTTAGTGAGCCTTAACTATAAAACCATTCAGGCTCATAAAATGCGCGTCGTCGCCAAGTTGGGACTGAACAATACTTCTGATTTAAATAAATTAATTGTCAGATTCACCCATCGGATGTCTTTTTTACCCTAGTCTGGTGATTCTTTTCTGATGTAAAACATATCATAGTAGATATAATTCGGGAGCGATTTGACTGGTTTTAAATTTTATGATTTGTAGAGGTAGAGGGAATGTTTAATTCCAACGAGGTGCTCACCGCGCTTGAACAGGCATTGAATACCAGTCAGTTTTATATGGTTTATCAGCCCATTTTTAATTTGCACACTCAGCAAATTAGCGGATTTGAAGCATTAATGCGTTGGAACAGCCCTCAGATGGGGATGATCTCTCCCGATATTTTTATTACGTTATTGGAAGACAGCGGCAATATCATTTCAATTGAAGACATGGTTACCCACACCCCCTGGGATGTGGCGACGTCCTGGCCCGATCCTCTTGTATTATCAATCAATATTTCCGCACTTGAATTTTGTGACCCTCTTTTACCGCAACGCGTCAGACGTAATCTCACCCTCTGTGGACTACCGCCTTATCGATGCCAAATTGAGGTTACGGAAACGTCACCACTGCGCGACAGCCAGATAGCGGTTAACAATATGCTGGAGCTAAAGGAGATCGGGGTTAAACTCGCTCTTGATGATTTTGGTACCGGTCACGCAAATCTTAATTATCTGCTGAAGTATCCTTTTGATACCCTAAAAATTGATAAGGAATTTGTTGCTGGCATTGAGCCCGATACCCGATCGACAAAGATTGTTGAGGGCATTATTTCACTGGCGCACAATTTTGGTATTGAAGTTCTTGCTGAAGGGGTGGAAACCCAGTCCCAACTGGACCGTTTAACGCAGATTGGTTGTGACAACATTCAGGGCTTTTTCATTTCTCCGCCGGTGTTAGCAGAAGAAATCCCGTTACTCCTGACGCAGTATAATCATTAATCCCACCTTTTTACGTTTCCCAACCCCTTGATTGTTCTGCGTTGTCGTTAAGTTCGTAGGACTGATAAGCGTAGCGTATCTGGCAGCCCTGAAAGGCAAAAAAAAGCCCCCTGCAGAACAGAGGGCTGGTGAGTTTATGACTGCTTAGAACGATTTCTTAAAGCCAATGGAAGCATTGATCGGTGCTTCAACTTGCGACTTACTGCCACCGTTGCTGAATTGCGTACCCAGTTCACCGTAGACCTGCACGTTTCTGTCGATTGACCAGGACAGACCGGCCGCAACTTCGGTGCTGGAGTACTGCTGTGAGGATTCGAGCGTGGTGGTGGCGACCGCATTGCTAAAGTGCGTTTTGTCTTTTGAACCCAGACCCTGCCAGACGTTTACCCTGCCGTACGGCTGGAATTTGCCATGGTTGGTGTCATAGTCAGCAACCAGACGTACGCCCAGACGGGCGGTAAAGGAATCAGCGGTATCCATTTTCACTTTCGTTTGGGTCACACCGTCAAGACGACCATTATCAAAATCGCTGTATTGGTAGATTAACTGAGCCTGAGGTTCCAGACTCCAGGCGCTTGAACCCAGACGGAACGATTTACCCACCTCCGTTGACGCCGTCAGCGTGTTGCCTTTGACGGTATAAGAACCGTTATTCCCGGTCGCCGCCAGGCGAGATTTATGGTTACCGTACTGCAGGACGTTATCAACATACATCCCGTCGCCCGAGAACCAGGTGGCGTAACCGCCGACGTAAAACGCATTGTCGTCGATGTTTCCGCCTTTGCCGTCGCTACCCGTCTTCGTGCCTTTCACATTGCTGTCGATGTCAAGGATGCTGGTATACATCCCGGCTTTCCAGCTTTCGTTAGCATACATATCGACGCCGACCTGGATACCCATAGTATGGGAGCTGGTTTGCGTCCCGGCCGCATCGTCCAGTTTGGTTTTACCGGAGTAACCAAGCATTCTCGCCCAGGCGCGATTATCTTCATCAATGCCCGGTTTAACCTCGTCGCCCATACGTTGGTGCATGTTACCCAGCAGACTAATGTCACCCTGACGCACGACGCTGGCAAGGCCTGAATACAGCATGGTTTCCGGACGATATTCGCTTCTCAGATACCAGTTTTCCCCCTGACCCTGAGCATTGCCCGCATGCAGTTGGTACTCAAACGCGCCTGCTGCCATACGATCGGCGGCCAGGTGGAAGGCGTCGCGCGACGTTTGCGCGGTGGTGGTAGCGCCATTGAGGGCCGTGACCACCTCGATACCATCCCCGACGGTCGGTGCGCCGAGGCCAGAACCATCAACGTCCAGCAGCGTACTCCCGCTGGCTTTACCGCCATCAATAATCAGACGGTCGGCAATACCTGCACCGCTACCATTCTGAATGGCCGCCATGTTGATGATCCCTTTTTCGCCGACGTAATCCCCTTTGACGGTTAACGTTGTGCCAGTCTGCTGGCCGATGAGCGAGACATCACCGCCGTTGCTCAGACCTGCGACGGTCTGGTTGTATCCCTGCGTGTTCAACATGGTGTCAGCGACAACGTAGTGGTGTGACGCGCTACTCAGGGTGTTGGTATTACCCGCCTGCAGTACGCCGTTGGCAATCAACGTTGCGCCGCTGTAGCTGTTTTCACCTTGCAGTTCCGTAATACCGCTGCCGGTCTGGTGCAACTGGCCTTTACCGCTGATATTGCCCGTTAACGCCAGGGTATCCGCGCGATCAACCTTGAGTACGCCGTTATCAACGATATCTCCCTGAATGCTGCCGATGTTACCGCCATTACCCAACTGTAAAACGCCTTGTTCGATGGTAGTGCCCCCGGTGTAGGTGTTATCCAGCGTCAGGGTGAGGGAGCCTTTACCGGTTTTGGTCAGATGACCATTACCTTCGACTTCCGTCAGCAGGGAAACGTTATGTCCGTTGGTATCGAATGTCCCGCCGCCGGATTCCAGCGTCACCTGACGGGCGGTATCAAATGCTTCACCATACTTCAGCGTACCGCCGTTGAAGGTAATCCCCGTCTCTGGCACGCCAAGGTTGGTATCACCCGCCACCTGCAACGTACCTGAGGTGATGGTGGTTCCACCGCTGTAGGTGTTGTCGCCAGTGAGGATCAGCGTCCCGAGATCGCCTTTATTCAGGCCGCCGGTACCGCGGATCACGCTGTTGATAGTTGCGGTGTAGTTTGCGCCGTCTACCGTGCCATCGCCGACGCGAATCAGCGTGTTCGCTGTGTCGGTGGTAATGGCCTCACCACCCACGCGATAGCCATCGGTGGCGAACTGTGCGCCGCTGATGATAACGTCGCCTTTGCTGTTATCGACGGTGACGTTGCCCGCTTCACCCTGGAAGACGGCGAAGGCGGCATCGGTAAACGGTGCGTTCAGCGCGCCTTCTGGCGTGGATTCATCCGTGGTCCAGTTGTCGTTACCCTGGCTGGATTGCCAGATACCGTCGCCGCCGTTGATGACGCCGTTGTTTTTCAGCTCGCCATTCTCACCGCCGGTGCCGTCCCAGAAGCGCAGCGTCAGTCCGGCATGGTTGACCAGGTTAACCTGGTTGTTAACCGAGGTTTGCACGTACAGGCTGTCTGCGGCTTCCGGCGCGTTGGCAATGTCCATCACATTGTTGGTCAAGGTGCCGGTGTAGTTGATGACGCGGTAAACGCCCACGTCAAATCTCCCGCCCGGAGAGGTCTCGATATTGAGCTTACCGTCGAGCGTCAGGTCGCCATTCACATCAATCAGGTCGTTGAAGGCACCGCCTGGGGTATAAGCCTGACCAAACTGATAATCCAGTTGGGCGTTATCACTCAGCGTCAGTGAACCGCTGGTCAGTTTACCCACGCTGTTGATGGCGGCGCCAGCTGTAATATGACCGTCGTCCAGCACGTCAACCGCGCCGCCGATAATACCGTTCCCGCCGAGCGTCGCGCCGGATTTAACCGTTACCTGACCGGTCGCGGCAGACTGGTTGCCGTTGACCAGCAGCACGCCCTCATTGACGTCCGTGGTGCCGGTGTAAGTGTTATCGCCTGTCAGCGTTAAGGTGCCGTCACCGATTTTCACCAGGCTACCGTCGTTACCGCTGATAATGCCGCTGATGGTGTCATCAAGTTGCAGATTCCCCAGCGACAATGCTTTATTGCCCAATTCGACATTCCCCGCGCCGGACAACGAGCCGATAGAGGTTGCGCTGTCGACCGCGCTGATATCGACCTTACCGCCCACCAGGTTTTTAACGACGGTATTTTCCGCCATCGCCAGGTCGGCAAAGGTCATCAGTCCGCTGTTATTCACGCTGGCATTGCCGCCGCTGGCATTCTCTTCCAGAGCCAGCGTACTGTCTTTTGCCACGTTAACCGTCGCGTTGCCTGCGGTGGCGTTGTCGGTTAACAGCGCTTTTGCAGCGCCAGTCAGGTTGAGTTTGGCGCTTGCGGCGGTGACATTATCCGCCAGCGTTAACAGGCTGTCGGCGATGTTCATGGTCAGGGATTTCAGACTGGTCTCTGTCCCGCTGACATTGAGCGTCGCCCCCTTATTGACGTTCACGGTGCTGCTTTCATTGCTACCAAAGACCCCGGTTTTGCTGACGTTGACCGTGACATTGTTGGCATTACCCGTACCGGCGATTTCGGTATCGCCTTTGTAGCTGTTGGCGCGATCGAGCGACAAGGTGCTGCCCGCATCGCTTGAGCTGCTGGTGACTTTCAATTTACCGTCGCCGGTAATCTCACCGGCTGGCGTGAAGTGGCGCGAATTGAGGTCAAACACCGCCGCGTTATCACTCGCTCCCAGCTCGATAGTGCGATTGCTGGTCAGGTCCGCACCCATCTGCAGGGTGGAGCCGTTGTTAATAACCAGATCGGTTCCGCTTTGGCCGAGGTTGCTGTCAGAGGAAATCTGCAACGTACCGCCATCAATGCGTGTGCCGCCGCGATACTCGTTATCACCGCTGAGGATCAGACGACCAGGGTCGGTTTTCACCAGCGTCAGTTTGTCAGTCGTGCTGGCTTCGCGGATCACCGACTCAATGGCCGCGGTATAGTTTTGACCCGCGCCACCGGCGCCAACGCGCAGCAGCAGTTCACCGGTGCCTGGCGTTTGGCCTGCATGGGTCGCGTTTTCTGTGGTGGCATACGCGTTAAGCGCATCACCTTTAACGATATAGCCATCGGCGTCAAACTGTGCCCCGGAGAAGTTAACTTCTCCCGCGGCGTTATCCACGGTAACAGTTCCGCCTTTGGTGGTGAAGACGGCAAAGGATTTCTGCGCCCAGGGGGCGTTACCTTCACCGGTTGCCGTGGTCCAGTTGTTATCTCCCTGGCTGCCGATCGCCATCCATTTGCCATCGCCGCCGTCAATTTTGCTGTTGCCTTCAATGCCCGACGCGCCATGGCTCTGATTGACGGTTGCGCCGTCCCAGAACTGCAGGGTAACGCCGTTGGCGTTCACCAGGTTGACCTGTTTGTCGATAGAGGTCTGGACAAAAATATTACTTTTATCCTGGCTGTCCGGTATTGCGCCCAGCTCCAGCGTCTGGTTATCTAGCCTGCCGCCATAGTTATAGATACGATATACGCCCGGACCGAAGTTACCGCCCTGTGAAGTGGTAACATCCAGGGTTCCGTCAAGCTGCAGATCGCCTGCGACGTTGACCAGATCGTTTAGCGCACCGCCTGGCGTATAAGCGTTGCCCAGTTCGAAAGCGGAGGTCGTTTTGCTGCCTAGCTGCAGATTACCGTTAATGGTGAGCGTACCTGCACCGCCATCACCCGCGCTGAGGGTGGTGGCATCGTTCATCAATACATTGCCACCGATAATGCCATTCCCGCCAAGTGTGGATGTGCCGCTGACGGTCGTTGCGCCGCGCGCCGCGCTTTGATCGCCATTCACCAGCAACGTACCGTTGGTGACGGTGGTATCGCCGGTATAGGTGTTATTGCCGTTCAGACGGGTAATGCCGCCGCCGATTTGTTGCAGCGCGCCGATGCCAGAGATCACCCCGTTGAGCAGGACGTTGTTGGCGCGGTTGATCGCCAGCACGCCGTTGTCGATGATGTCAGATACGGCGCTAACTTCGCCTTCATTGCCGCCGTCACCCAACTGCAACGTACCGGTTTGATCAATGGTGGTAGAGCCGGTGTAGCTGTTGTTGGCGGTAAACACCGTGGTGCCGCCCGCCGCACGTTCAAATTTCCCGTCGCCGCTGATGATGCCACGATAGATCTGCGCCGCTGACGCATCTCCCAGGGTATCGAAGATAACCCTGCTGCCTGCGCCCTGGGTCGTCACATCGTAATCGCCAATGCTGGCGGCAGTACTGGTCGGCTCAACGTGATCGCCGGTGCGCAGCGTTGCGCCATTGTTTACGGCAAGGGTTTTGCTCGCCAGACTCAGGTTTTCAACGATGCGTACATCTGCGTTTGATCCGCTGATGGTCAGGGAATCCCAGCCGGTGCCAATGTTGGTGCCGGTATTCAGGTTGTCGCTGGCAAGCGTGCCAATCTTCGCATCTTGCGTATTGGTGAAGGTGAGGGCATTGCCCGTACCCGCAGCGGTAATGATGTGGCGCGTTTTATCCAGTATTACATTGCCGATGTTGGCTTTATTGTTGCCGCCAGTGCCAGCGAAATTCACTTCGCCCGCATAGGAACCGCTGCGCCAGTTGAAGGTATCTCTTCCTTCGCCGGTATTGATTACGCCGCTGGTGATACCGCCGCTGATATCAATGGTGTCATTGCCTTTACCAGACTGAATAGCCACCGCCGTGTCGTTGATGGCCTGAAGGGTACCGGTATTGGTGATTTTTTTCTTGCTGTCGCCGCTGGCGTCAATCACCGGTGAGGTCGTGCTGGCAGAAATAATCTTCCCGCTGTTGGTCAATGCGCTGACGTTTTTCGCGATGATCGCAGAACCGCCTGCGCTGTTATGTACGTTGATGTCGGCACTGGTCGTGACCTGGCCATCCGTGTTGGCGCGGATACCGCTACCTTCGCTGTTTCGCACCTCAACGGTATAGCCTTTGCCGATGGTCAGATCGCCCGTCACCGCGTCGCCATTGCGCTGCTCAAAGGCGAAACCGGTACCTTTACCGTTGACGTTGAGGATGTTGTTCAGACCATCGTTCATGGTCAGCGCGACGCTGGTGCGGATCCCTGGACCATCGTTGGAATCGATAGTGACATCACGCAGTGTGATATTGGTGTTGTTGGCATCGTTTTGAATACCGGCACCAGTACCCTCAGCGCGAATCATCACGCTTTGCGCGGCCAGCGCGCCTGCGCCCTCGGCCAGACGAATACCGTCAGCAGATCCATTAGTGGTAATGCTGTCGCCAGTTTTACCGTTGATCAGCAGACTGGCCCCCTGGGTCAGCAGAACGCCAGCAGTACCATCATCAACCTGAATTTTGCCCAGCTTACTAATCTGCGCGTTAGAGCCTGAGGCGCGTACGCCGATGCCGTTGCTGACATGCAGGGCGCTGGAGGAGTTATTGGTTAAGTTCCCGCCTTGTTGCACATCAACGCCGATGCTGTCGACGCTGGCCAGATCGATGATCGCTTTGGTATCGAGGAGCAGGTTGCCCAGATTTCTCGCCACATAGGCAATAACCTTGTTGCCGCTGGCTTCAGAGGTAATCTTCGCGTTTGAGGTGAGGGTGGTGCTCGTGGCATTCCCCTGCGTGTCGCCATTCAATTGATGTGCCTGACCATCCACCACCCCGGCAACGGTGCTTTCACCGGTTAAATTGATGGTGGTTTTATCGCTGATGGTACCGTTGGCGCCGCCTTCGATGACCAGCGCTGCGGAGTTGGTGCCCTTAACGGTAAACGTCGCTTCCCCGGTATCTACGCTACTGCCTGCGCCGGTGGCGAGCACGCCAACAGAATTGTTGCCGCTGAGCGTCAGATTCAGGTCAGAAGTAGACTGATCTTTCGGGTTAGTCGTATTACCGGCCAACAATGCGCCATTGGCGATACGGAAAATAGTGGTGCGATCCTGGCCGTTGTCATTCATCACCGCCTGCCCAATATTGGCGGTCGCGCCTTTACCATACAGGTAATAACCAATCTGATCGGTGTTGTTGAACGCCGGGCTACTCAGACTATCGACGTTAGCGATGGCGTTATCGCGCACGTGTACGCCGATGTTACCTGCCTGATTCAGGGTGATATCAGAATAGACATTGACCGTTGCTTGACCGTTGGCGCCGCCTTCTGCCCAAATAGCATAGTTTCGGTTACCGACGCCGCCGTCACCGTCTACTACGATAGAACCAGAAGCGCTGGTGGTGACTTCGGCATTTTTCTTATTGGCGCTGACGTGGATCCCGACGTTATTGTTGCCATTAACGTTAATTTTGCCGTCATTTCTAATGATCTGACCATTCTCTGCGCCACTGTCACGCACAGTAATGCCGTAGTTCTTGCTGGTGCCTCCACGGCCATCGCCATTGATTGCGATAGTGCCGGTATTCAGCACATTACCTGTTGCATTGCCGATCAGGATCCCGGCGGCGTTACGTATGCCGACGCCAAGGGTGATGAGACCGTTGTTAATCACCTCTTTGGCGCTTTTGGTCATGATACCGGCGCTTGGGCTGGAACCGCCTGGCAGTATGGCATCCTGGGAGGAGTTATTAGCATCGCGGCCAAGGTAAATAGAGGCATTCTGGGTGTTGGTAAATGTGGCGTTGTCGGCGACTTCTACGCCAAAGGCGGTGCCGTTACCAAAGGGGTTATTGTTTTTGTGTCCGTTGACAATATTGATATCGCCGTTATTAGTGCCTTGCGCGTCGTTGGACAACTGCATACCAATGGCCAGCGTCAACGAAGTCTCGGGATCGTCTTTACTCCAGGGATCGGCAGCAGAAGCGGTACCGAAGTTATCGGTAGTAATCGCCTGGTTGATTGTGCCTTCGTTGGTAATTACGCTGGCGCCTTGCCCCTGCATGCCAAATGCACCGTAGCTGTTGACGTTTTGGTTACCGTCCTTATCAATAAACAGCCCGGCGTTAATCGTTCCGTGGTTGGTTGCCGTCGCATCTTTCGCCAGCATGCCAATTGCCAGGCTCTGGCCGGTAGAGGTACGCAATGCGTTCAGTTCGCCCAGGTTAGTGATAACCCCGCCGTCAATGGCTTTCATCACGCCATTAATACTGCCGTCTACGGCGATCATCGCATCTTTATTCAACGTACCGGCGGTACCCGCGCCGTTGGCATAGATAGCGTGCAGCTCACCGCGTTCGGCGGTTGTGTTATTGCTATGCGACTCGCCATCGGTCCAGACGTCGTAATCCCAGGAGATAACATCAGATGACTTACCTGAAGTCAGTAAGTCATCAATCAGCTCAGCATACTTCGCTTGCGCGGCGGAGACGGTTGTGATTTGACTGTCTTCAACATCCAGCCACAACTGGATCTGACTGACTTTTTGTCCATCCGGTTTTTGCGCGGCATCATCGCTTTCGCCTAACAACCAGCTATTGAACTCAGCCAGTTCCGCAGCCGTGGTAATTGAGAACGTTTTTTCCCCCGTTTCGATAACCTCGCCAGCGTCGTTATAGCCATACGTCATCAGCGTTACATCGCCGCCAAATACGGAGGTTGTCCTGGAACCGTTAAACGTTTTGGTCGGAATAACGGGGGCGGCGTTAAATTTGATGTAGTTATCGGATTGCCAGTTCACCTGGCTGTTGGCGCCTTGCGCTTCCAGCAGCGAGGAATCTTTAGCCAGTAATTCGATGGTATTGGCTTTGTCACGTACATGAAGCGTATCGTTGCCAATATTCAGATTGGCCGTGGCGCCATTGGTCGCCAACGCGATGCCAAATTGCTTATAGATTTGCGTTTGTTGCGCATCATACGTATTTAAAACAGCATCGCCGATTTGTGACTCAGTGATAAACCCGGCTAACGCGCTGGTATCAAAAACTTTAATGGTTTCTGGTTCTCCAGGAAGCGCCGGATCAAAAATATCAAAGTCCGTGCTTTGCGAAGGCTTCGCTGACTGGGTATGAGTCAGGTATTCTGCCAGTTCTTCCTCCGTAGAGATTGTTTTTACGCTCTGGTCAGGGCTGGTAGCCTTAAGCGTGATTTTGCCGGTTTGCAGCAGCTCCCGGATAGTCGTTGACTCAACAACGCCGCTTTGGCCTGGGGTAATCGTCGGGATCGCGCCGCTGATATTGAGCGCCTGACCAGTGGTATTATCTTCATATAAGAAGCCGTAGTTATGAATTCCCTCATAAACGCCAGCGGAAATTCCTCGCTGGTAGTCAGTAGAAATATTATGATCGCCGATATCAATAATCGGATCAGCCGAGGCCATCATCGACGCTCCGCTTAATGCGCCAGCAGCGAGGACGGCGACAGTTTTACGTGAACTACTTTTTTTCTTGCCTTTAGTTAATTCAGAAACGACCACCCAGATGCCGAGCGCCGCGTTCCAAATAATGCTGTAAACTTTGTTCATATATAACCCTCGTCTACATTCCTGTTATGTATGTGTTAATACGTTGAGTTGTTGGCTATGATTGGCCCGCGGATGCGCTACCCGGCATATTGATTTTTGGGAATAGGGCTCCCTTCCGAGCGTTGCGGAATTAAAAATGAGCCGAAAGGAAAGATTTAAATAATAACCGTGATAATTGTCCTTAAATAAGTCAGTTACGGCTGGCTATAGTGGGAAATGGTGTACTTGAGCCGGGTGTTATTTTTGCCGAGCTTTCTGGCAATGTTGCTTTTGTACGCCCCGATGGTTTTTTCACTTTTTTGTGACGCCCCGGCGATTTGTGCCAATGACCAACCCCGGGCAAGCATCATCATGACATTGAATTCGTTTGCGGTAATTTTAGTATGTAGTGCGTTGATATTATTTTGTTTTTCATTCTGTATGATACGTGTAACGGCATGCAGTAGCCGATCGAGACTGGCATCTTGATCGAGTAATTGCATGTTCTTCCCGCAAACGGTTTGAAAAAGAGAAAAGGTGGCTTCATCTGCCAAAACAATAATTTTTGTGGCAGGGCGGATAGCCATGCTGCGGATAATCCTGGCATATTTTAAAAAATCTGATTTGTCAGGATTAATAATGATGTAATCCGTGCCATCTGGCAGGAACTTGACTGCTGAAAACGTCTGAGAGGAGTGGTATGTGATATCAATATATAATGATGAACCACGTAGAATTTCTCGCATGCCTAGCCAGGGATAAAGTGAATCACCCAAAAAAATAGCCTTAGACATTACGATCTCCTTGAAATTTTAATGCAAGCAGTCGCCTCTTTTTTCTGGCTGAAAAAAGAGTTTCGTGCGACGCGCGGAATGTTAATTAAATCTCGTATAACGTTCTTTGGTTCGAACGTATCCTTATTTATTGCCGATTCAACAGATATTTTCTGTATTTATTTGAAGCATTAACTATTCTGAAAGTAGATATTACACTTTGTTAAAATTTAAGATAAATCGTTTATATCACCTCTGAGCAGATGATTGATAGATTTCGCTTATGGATCACCACAAGAATGGGCCCACCTTTTCCATAAAGGCAGGATATTCCTGGGCTTATTGACGGCGATTTATTTAAAAATGATTATATTTCAAAGGAATGCCAGCTTGTGATGATGGACTGGTTGGTGGGTAGGAGAATTCTTAATTAAGATTAGGAAGCAGGGGCGGGTGGGAACAGTGAAGATGGAAATATCGCCAAATTTACATTAAGCATCTGAAAATGTTTTAATTTAAGACTATTTAGCCAATTAAACAAATATTCATGGTTTTTTATTCTGAGTTGGTCTTTTTGTGCTTTATTTGAGCATGTTGCTTGCCGTTGTCATTTTATCTGCTTACTTCGCTGCTAGCGCTCAGCCCGCTAACAGCTCCTGCTCGACCTGTTGCACCTGTTGTTCCAGCGAGTTGCGGATTTCCGTCAGTGCCCGTTGCTGGTCAGAGAAGTAAGCCTCTTTATCGGTCACGGAGGAAGCAAGGCGCCAGGCGTTTTCCGCCTCTAGTTCGGTAATCTCTTTCAGCAGTGCGTTAATTTGTTCTCTGAGCTGCTGTATTTTGCTGCGTAAATGCTGCAGATCGTTCAATCGGTCGCTCGCCATCATCGGTTCGAGACCACTTTGTAACTGGGTCAGTAACGCCCGTACGGCGGCAAGGTCGGCATTTTGGCGCGCCTGGTTAAGCTGTACCATCATCTGATGCGCTTTCTCTTTCAGATCATCCGCCACTACGTCCGGGTGGCAAAGACGACTGGCCTGCCGCCACAGGCGCTTTAGCTCGCTACGCTCATCGGGAGAAAGTCGTTGATCGCGGGTAAAACGATGCTGTGCGTCCTGCTGCTGCTCCTGATATTCATCATATTCATGACTGGCCTCTTCTTGTGCCTGGCGAGTCGCGCTGTCGTCCTGGCGAGAAAAGTCGTTTTCCAGTTCACGAATCTCCGCCAGCAGGGCGGTGATCAGCTCCGTTTGTTGCTGAATGCGTTGCCGGGTTTCGACAGATTCGCGCGAATCTGAGTGCTGGTTCATCCATTGCTGCTTGAGTCTGGCCAACTGCTCAACGGCCTGGGAAATATAGTGCTGACAGGATTGATAGTCTTTTTCCCGGCGTTTTCGCTCCGCTTCCTGCTTACGTTGCGCGCTGGCGGCCAGTTGCTTACGCAGCTCAAGGATGCGGCTCATCAACGGCCCAAGACGAAGATGGTATAGATCGTTGAAATCATCGAGGATTTGAATGCGCGTGTTGCGCTTATCAATCAGGTCACGCAATTGTGTTTCCAGCGCTTTCAGTTCGAGTTTACTCGCCGCAATCGCAGGATCCTGCCACGTAGAGACTGCCCGCTGAGATTGCAGCCAGGCGGTGATTTCACGCAGAGCATCGCTAAAGCGCCGGGCTTCGATCGCCTGCACGATGGTGCCTGGCACGACTGACAAAGGCTCATTTTTCAGATGCGCCACCTGTTGGAAAATAATCTCCTCATCTTCCAGTTCAATAGCGCTTTTGACGATTTCCAGTCGTTTGATGATCTTATTCATGACAGTCGTTGCCTGGCCTGACTCAAAAACGAATGGCTTAAATACAACAGGCCCACCCGTTTGAAAATGTTAGAAAAACAGTAAGGTGCATTCTGTGGCCTGCAATACCTTTTCGTCCAGAATAATTCACTGTAATTATGAAAAGCGTGAGCTCTGGTAAGGAGCAGCCCCCTGAAAAATAACAACGGCTCAGGCATCGCTGATGACCATGGTGTTAAACGATTGCGCCTTGCGGCAACCAGGTTGAAATGTTAAAAGAAGCCCCTTCAATAAAAACGACACAGGGGAAGGGCGTGAAAAACGCGTCAACTGCATCTGACACCAGCGTGTCTGATGCCGCGTCGACGAATGAGCCGACGCTTCAGCGGGGGTTGCAAAACCGCCATATTCAGTTAATTGCGCTGGGCGGCGCAATTGGAACCGGACTGTTTTTGGGCATTGGTCCGGCCATTCAGATGGCGGGGCCTGCGGTGTTACTGGGTTACGGCGTAGCCGGAATCATCGCTTTTTTGATTATGCGTCAACTGGGCGAAATGGTGGTGGAAGAACCCGTTTCTGGATCGTTTGCCCATTTTGCCTATAAATACTGGGGACCGTTTGCTGGCTTTTTGTCCGGTTGGAACTACTGGGTGATGTTTGTGCTGGTTGGCATGGCGGAGCTGACAGCGGCCGGAATCTACATGCAGTACTGGCTGCCCGATGTCCCCACCTGGATTTGGGCCGCCGCGTTTTTTGTGATCATCAACGCCGTCAATCTGGTTAATGTACGTCTGTATGGCGAAACGGAATTCTGGTTTGCGCTGATTAAAGTGCTGGCCATTATCGGCATGATTGGTTTTGGCATCTGGATGCTGTTTTCCGGTAACGGCGGGGAACATGCGAGCATCGATAATCTCTGGCGTTACAACGGCTTTTTTGCCACCGGCTGGAACGGATTGATCCTCTCGCTGGCGGTGATTATGTTCTCGTTTGGCGGGCTGGAATTGATAGGGATCACTGCCGCGGAAGCGCAGGATCCGCAGAAAAGCATTCCGAAAGCGGTAAATCAGGTGGTGTACCGTATTTTGCTGTTTTACATCGGTTCTCTGGTGGTGCTGCTGGCCTTGTACCCGTGGGTGGAAGTGAAATCAAACAGTAGCCCGTTCGTGATGATTTTCCATAATCTTGACAGTAACGTGGTGGCTTCTGCACTGAACTTTGTCATTCTGGTGGCTTCGCTGTCGGTCTATAACAGCGGTGTTTACTCGAACAGCCGCATGTTGTTTGGCTTGTCCGTGCAGGGAAATGCGCCGAAGTTTTTAACCCGCGTCAGTCGTCGTGGCGTTCCGGTGAACTCATTGATTCTGTCCGGCGCGATTACGTCACTGGTGGTGTTGATCAACTATGTGCTGCCGCAAAAAGCGTTCAGTCTGTTGATGGCGCTGGTTGTCGCGACGCTGCTACTAAACTGGATTATGATTTGTCTGGCGCATTTGCGATTCCGCGCGGCGATGCGCCGCAAAGGACGTGATACCCAGTTTAAAGCGCTGCTGTATCCGGCCGGAAACTATCTGTGCATTGCCTTCCTCGGCATGATTCTGGTGCTGATGTGCACCATGGATGATATGCGCTTGTCCGCTATTCTGCTGCCGATATGGATCCTGTTCCTGTTTGTTGCCTTCAAACTGCTGCGCCGCAAATCCCGCTAATATCTGACCGATCTCATCCTGGCGATGAGATCGGTTACCACTTCTCATTGCCGATTAACGCTGAAAAGCCCCTGATAATGCGCGAATATCATTTCCGGTAGGCGACTGATGAATGCGTAAGCCAAACTCTTCGATCACTGCGAATATATGGTCGAAGATATCAGCCTGAATACTTTCATATTCCAGCCAGACTACCGTATTGGTAAAAGCATAAATCTCGATCGGCAAACCATGATCGTCTGGCGCAAGCTGGCGTACCATTAACGTCATATCTTTGCGAATCCGCGGATGGTGACGTAAATATTCGTTCAGATAGGCGCGGAAAGTGCCAATATTGGTCATCCGGCGGTGATTCAATACGGATTCAGGCGCATCCAATAGCTGATTCCACTCGTCAATTTCCTGATGACGCGTGGTTAAATACGGCTTTAGCAGGTGTGCTTTATGCAGTCGCTGGCGTTCATCTTCGTCAAGAAAATGAATGCTGGTGGCATCAATGCTGATGCTGCGTTTAATGCGTCGCCCCCCGGAAGCAGACATCCCGCTCCAGTTTTTAAAAGAGTCCGATACCAGTGACCAGGTGGGGATAGTGGTGATGGTGTTATCCCAGTTGCGCACTTTCACCGTGGTCAAACCAATATCGATAACCGCGCCGTCTGCGCCGTATTTCGGCATTTCCAGCCAGTCGCCCAACTTCAACATATCGTTGGCTGAAAGCTGTATGCCGGCCACCAGGCCGAGGATGGGATCTTTAAACACCAGCATTAAGACGGCGGCCATCGCGCCCAGGCCGCTTATCAGTATTGCCGGGGACTGACCAATCAGCAGGGAAATCATCAAAATCCCAACGATAATTGCGCCGATCAGTTTGACTCCCTGGAATATACCTTTCAACGGTAGCTGAGATGCGGCAGGGAGTTTTTGCGACAGATTGAGAATAACGTCCAGCAGGGAGAACAGGGACAGCAGGGCGTACATCATGATCCACAGCTGGGCGCAGGTCACTAATATCTCTGCGGCTTCGCTGCCTTTTTGTAACCACAGTGCGGCCTGAATGTTGACAATGATACCCTGCAGGGTGAATGCCAGCCGGTGAAATAACTTGTTCTGCGTGATAATTTGTAGCCACAGACGGGAGCTGGCGTTCGCGCGCTTTTCAAATGCGCGCAGCACCACCCAGTGCAAAATAACGTGAACAATAATGGCGGTGAGAAAAATAATGCCAAAAATCATCACCAGCGAGGTGGTGTGGTTTATTTCAATGCCGAGTTCTTCTACCTGAGATATCAATTCCTGCATAATGTCTCCTTAATAAACAGCGGCCTATGATGACCGCTGTCAGGAGCTTATGCAAATTACGCTCGTCTTGCCTACGATTTTGCGGCGATGCTGGCGCACACCGGATTGATATTCAGCGTGCGGCGAAATAAAAAGGTAGTCAGTAACAGTACGGTCATCATTGTGGCTTCGACGGCTAAAAAGCCGATAACCGAGCGCGTGTAATCACCATGGTAATGTTGCTGCAGATGCAGGAACAGCGCCCCCAACACGGCGGGACCGAGTCCTAATGTTGCCTGCTGCAACGTACTCAGAATGGTGGTTCCGGCGCCCGCATCGTGCGTGGCGATATCGCGCATACCGATGCGATAAAAACTGTTCACAATCAGCGCCTGACCATAGCCGATAAACGCTGTCGCCGGAACGAGCGTAATGGCTGAGGTATGCATACCTGAATACCAGAAGGTCATCATTAAGCCCATCAAGCCAGCGATCTGAATAATCAACCCGGTGAGCAGAATACGTCCCGTGCTATAGCGGGCAATGAGTCGCGGTGCGTAACAGGCGGAAATAAAATAGGCTGCGCCAAGCGCAATAAAGCTATTGCCGGATTCCCAGGGCGCCATCCCCAGACCGGCCTGTAGCGTCAGCGCCATACAGAACATAAATCCTGACCAGGCGCTAAAAAACAGTAATGCGATCAGCACGCCGAACCGGATGCTGCTGAGTTTTAACAGGCGTGGCGGTAAGAGAGGATGTTGCCCGGTCTGTTCTTGTCGTAACGCATTGCTGCGCATCCACCATCCCAAAGGCAGGATGGCGACCAGAGCAAGCTGAGTCTGCCACGGCCAGCCGGTTTCCGGGCCTAATGCCATGGGAAACAACAAGCAGCAGAGAATCGCAGCCAGACTGCTGGTGCCCAGCCAGTCGATGCGGGTTCGGGTTTCTCGCGTGGTTTCCGGGACATAGCGTTGGCTGAACATCAGAACTAACAGACAGATCGGGACATTAATAAAAAAGGCGTTGCGCCAGCCCAGCCCTGCAATATCTGCCGAAACCAGCCAGCCTCCGCCCATCTGGCCGACAATAAACGCGATGCCGCCAATTCCTCCATACAAACTGATGGCCCGCGCATGTGCAGGACCTTTCAGCGTGACGTGCAGGGTGGCAAGGATCTGCGGCACGATTAGCGCCGCGCCCGCACCTTGTAGAACGCGGGCAGCCAGTAACATATGAATGGAATTCGCCATCCCGCATAAAAGAGAGGCGATGCCAAACAGCACGACGCCTGTCATAAACAGGCGGCGGCGACCATAGTTATCACCGAGTTTGCTGCCCAGCGCCAGACAAACGGCGAAAGTCACCCCGTACAAAGCGACAATCAGCTCCAGCTGTGTGGTGGTGGCCTGAAGCGACTGGGTAATGGAATCCAGAGCGACATTGGTAATTGATGTATCAATGAGCGGGAGCATTTGGCCTGTCAATAACAGGAGCAACCCTATGCGGCCGGGTGAAACAGTTGATGTACTCATAGTAACTCCATTGCATCATTTTGCAGATGGACGTAGCATCACTGAAAAATTAAACGGGTACCAGTTCCTGGTTATACTGGTATTGGTACTACTATGCTGGAGAGTCCATGTCGGTAATAGCGCAACAGGAATCCGCGGTTATTCTCCCTGATGACAGCCGCAAGCAGCTTGGCGCGTTTTTACGTGCGCGACGGGAAAGCCTCGATCCTCAGCGTCTGGGTCTGCCGCGCATTGGGCGGCGAAGAACGCCCGGTCTGCGCCGCGAAGAAGTCGCGATGTTGGCTAACGTTGGCGTCACCTGGTACACCTGGCTGGAGCAGGGGCGAGAGGTCAATCCGTCGCAAGCGGTCTTGCTGAATGTAGCGAGCGCGCTGCAATGCAGTCCGCTGGAAACCCGCCACCTGTTTGTACTGGCCGGATTGACGCCACCGGAATCCACGCCGGTGATGGTGTGTGAAGGGATTGCGCCAGGCACCCGAAAGATGCTCGACAGCCTGATGCCGCAGCCCGCCAGTATTCAGAAACCCAGTTTTGACATTGTGGCCTGGAACGACAGTTTTTGCCGGTTGATGGGCGTTGATTTCTCCACGCTCCCGAGCGAAGACCGCAACTGTATTTACCTCTATCTCACGAATGAAACCTGGCGTAGCCGGATAGAAAACTGCGATGTATTACCGACGTTTGTTTCTTATTTCCGTGCCGCAATGGCGGAACATCGCAGCGATCCTGTTTGGGAAAATAAACTGGCGCGCTTTTTTGCCGCATCGTCTGAGTTTGAAGCATTATGGCATCAGCGTTATGACGTTCGCGGTGTGGAAAATCAGGTCAAAAACTTTGTTCATCCGCAGTTAGGGCGTTTTAGCTTGCAGCAAATGTACTGGTATTCCGCCCCGCGTAACGGTTCGCGGCTGCTGGTTTATTTACCGATGGATGAAGCGGGGGAGCAGGCTCTGGCGTGGCTGAATCAGTAGTGATACGCCCGATGACGGCGACACGCATCGGGCATAACGGCAAAAATCAGACTTCCGTCAGCGTTGTTTCCAACGGCAGACGAGATTTCGGCAGCGCGGCGTTGAAATCCTCTACGCTGTGATGACCTACCGGGACCACGACCACGCTGGTGAAACCTTTTTCTTTCAGGCCAAACTCTGCGTCGAGAACGGCAGCATCAAAGCCTTCGATTGGCACCGCGTCCAGCCCCATCGCCGCAACGCCCAGCAGGAAGTTACCGACGTTCAGGTACACCTGTTTCGCCATCCAGTGGTTGTCATCTTTGAGATCTTTGCGGTGCAGGTCGGCAAAGAAAGTACGGCCTTTGTGGTTAGCGGCTTTGGCTTCCGGGGTAGCGAAACGGCCATCGCGCTCTTCTTGATCGACGACGCGCTCCAGCCATGCATCGTCCATCGCCGTTTTGGCGCAGAACACCACAACGTGGGATGCATCCAGCATTTTACGCTCGTTGAATACAAAGCCGCCGGCTGCGGATTTCGCCACGCGCGCTTTACCTTCGTCAGTGCTGGCAACGATAAAGTGCCACGGCTGAGAGTTGGTGCTGGACGGGCTAAACTGCAGCAGCGTTTTTAATTTTTCGGCCTGCTCAGCGGTCAGTTTTTTATTCGGATCGAATGCCTTAGTGGAGTAACGTTTTAAGGCGACAGAAACAATATCCATAACTACTCCTGGTGGTTTTCCTACCCTGCGGGTGCGTTTAGTTTCAGCAGGGTACAGGGTTAGCGAGAAAATGATAAGAGCGAAAAATGCAAAAACACTTATCGACGCTAACGATAAATCAGCCTGGCCGCAGGCGTTGCTGATCGCGCTTAGGCAAACCATCCACCACCCGGTGCCATGAGTCGCTCACCAGGTCCGTCAGCAATGACTCGGTAATGTCGTCGCCTGGATAGACTGAGATCCAGTGCTTTTTATTCATGTGATAACCGGGTTCAATGCTGGGGTAGATCTGCTGATTTAACAGTGATTTTTGCGGATCGGATTTCAGGTTAACCAGCGGGCGTCCGTGATGTTCAAAGACCAGCATGAAAATCTTGCCGCCGACCTTGAACACGTCGTATTCCGGGCCAAAAGGCCAGCAGTGCTCAGTAAAAGGCAGTTCAAGCGCAAGGCGCTTCGCGCAGACATGCAGTGTCTTTCCATCCATTATTTTTCCTCGCGGGTCAGGGCGCGCCACATGGCTTCAAACCCCAACGAAATGTATTCCGTCGCGCGGGCAGGGTTGCGGGCAGCGAATTCCATGGTTGTTTCTGCAAGTGTCAAAAAAAGCCCGTCGCCGAAGGCGCGATACTCGTCCGACATAAATTCAGGGCGCACGGAGCGATGACAAAGATCGCGCAGTTCCGGAAACATATCGTCAGCCTGCTGTTCAGTTTCTTTGCTGATTTTCTCGCTGACGGCCAACTGACGAATGGTGCGATGTCCGCAGGTATGATTCAGACCCCAGCTAATGTAGCTGTTCCAGATGTAGTGAGTCATGGTTTTGGCATCGGTCACTGAACGGTCCAGATTGGCCATCATCGACTGGCAGAGATCGTGTTTTAAAAAGAGGTAAAGCTCGTTGATCAGATCATCTTTGGTCGCGAAATAGCGAAACAACGTTCCCTCCGCAACCCCTGCATTGCGCGCGATTACGGCGGTTGAGGCCGCAATACCTGATTGTGCAAATGCTGTGGTTGCAGCTTCCAGTAATGCCAGTTTTTTGTCTTCACTCTTCGGACGAGCCACTACACTTTACCCTTAAGTCTGTAAAAAACATGATTGAATCACGGCCTTTGCAGCACCGCAACGGAGAATGTCAAAGATTGAAAATCATCTTGACGGCGAACTTTCGATTTCTATAATGAGTGCTTACTCACTCATAATCAAGAGTCAGTCGCGCAAACCAGCGGAAAGGAGGCGCGTTTAAGGTCAGGATATGAAGCGTCTCACAGTTTGTGTGGTTGTTATTATGCTTATTGCCGCTGCTACAAGTTTACCGTTTGTACTCAATGCCGGATTTGGCCAGGCGCCGCAAGGGGCACAACTGAGTCAGGTTGAACAGTCGCCACACTATCGTGATGGACAGTTTCATAACCAGGTGCCAACACCGGGCTATACCGGTAACAAAGGTATGCTGGCGGCCTGGTGGGAGTTTCTGGTCGCTAAGCGTGAAAATGCGCGGCCAGCGCAGCCGTTACCGCTGGTGGCGAGCGATCTCGCCGGGTTACCGCCGCAGCAGGATACTCTGGTCTGGCTGGGCCACTCCTCATGGTATTTGCAACTGGCGGGTCAACGCATCCTGATTGATCCGGTGTTCAGCAACTATGCCGCGCCGTTTTCATTTCTGAACAAAGCCTTTGCCGGGGATTATCCGTGGACCGCGCAGACGATGCCGGAGATCGATCTGCTCATCATCTCGCACGATCATTATGACCATCTGGATCTCGCCACCATCAAGGCGTTAATGCCGAAGATTAAACGGGTGATTACGCCGCTGGGTGTGGGGTCGCATCTGCGTTATTGGGGAATGCGCAGCGAGATAATCGACGAACGTGACTGGAATCAGTCCGTCAGAGTGACGGATTCACTGATTGTTCATGTTCTGCCAGCCCGCCATTTTTCGGGGCGAGGCATTAAGCGTAATCAGACGCTGTGGGCCAGCTTTATGTTTGAAATGCCGGGGCAGAACGTTTATTACAGCGGGGATTCCGGCTACGGGCCGCATTTTAAAGCCATTGGCGAGCAGTTTGGCGCGGTTGATTTGGCGATTATGGAGAACGGTCAGTATGACCAGGACTGGAAGTTTATTCACATGATGCCGGAAGAGACGGCTCAGGCCGCGGCGGATCTGCATGCGAAAGCCGTTTTGCCCGGTCACGCAGGTCGTTTTGTTCTGGCGAAACATACCTGGGATGATCCGTACAAACGACTGGCGCTTGCCAGCCGCCAACAAGATTACCGACTGCTGACGCCGATGCTGGGTGAACCGGTCATACTGTCCGAACCGGACCAAACGTTTACGGCCTGGTGGCAGCAGGCGAATCAATGAACACAGGGGAGAGCATGATGACGATTTCTGCTCAGGTAATTGATACGATTGTTGAATGGATTGATGATAATTTGAATCAACCATTGCGCATTGATGATATTGCCCGCCATGCGGGTTATTCAAAATGGCACCTACAGCGTCTTTTTATGCAGTACAAAGGCGAGAGCCTGGGGCGTTACATCCGTGAGCGTAAACTGCTGCTGGCGGCGCGCGATCTGCGCGATACCGATCAGAAAGTGTACGACATCTGTTTGAAGTACGGATTCGATTCACAGCAGACTTTTACGCGTATTTTCACCCGTACATTTAGTCAACCGCCGGGCGCTTATCGCAAAGAAAATCATAGCCGAACGCATTAACGGCACCGGGTTCTCGCGGGTTTAATCCGCCAGCGAGAACCAGCGCCGCCAAATGTAACGCAGCACAAAATACTCAATCCCCCCCAGTAGTAAAAACCACAGGCAAAACAGCAACGTGTAAAACTGGTTGAGATCCATCAGATGAAAGGTGGCGACGAGTTTTTGCGCCAGCACCAGGCCAAGTGAAGGGGCAGGTAAGAGCAGGCAGGACAGAAAAGCCAGCAGCAGGATCCCAGCGGCGGTCATCAGCGATTCAAGCGGGTGTTTCATGGTATTGTTAAAGTTGAGTTAAAATGCCATTGTCCGGGATCTCAGCGGGCAACGCAAACCCCACACCTAAAGTCCTGCCCAAATCTCACAGTGTTTTTTCACCAGACCACTCAACGATCCGCCTTCCGCCACGAAATCACGCATATTCTGTGCTTCATCATGACCATGTTTAACCTGCAGGCGTAAGGCTTCAATCGCGCTGGTCGCTCCCACTTTCTCCGCAGAGGCGGCGACATTCTCCAGCAGTCGTAGCGTGTCATCCGCCAGGCGATGCCCATCGCCCGTATTCACGTCGGTGACAATCCCCGCCATACCAAAGCGACAGGCCTGAAAACGGTTGAATTTATACAGTAAATAATCACGCTCCTGGTGTTTGAATGGACGTTTGGTGAGTAGCCAGTGGGCGGTGGACTGTATCAGTCCCGCCATATTGACCGCGTGTTTAAGGGTCAACGGAGTGTCCATTACCCGAACCTCAACCGTACCGAAGTGCGGGCTGGGGCGGATATCCCAGTGCAAATCTTTAATGCTATCAATCATGCTGGTGTAAGCCAGGCGACGGAATAGTCCCGTAAATTCCTGCCAGTTATTCACCCATGGCATCGGACCGTTATCGGGAAAGCCGGAGAATATATTCAGGCGCGCGCAGGCAAATTGCGTGTCGGATGTCTGCATGTAAGGCGAGGCGGCAGAGAGCGCAATAAAATGAGGAACAAATCGCGACAGCCCGTGCAGGAGGTAAATTGCATCATCACCGTTGGCGCAGCCAACATGGACGTGCTGACCGAAAACGGTCGCCTGCTGAATAAGATAACCAAAATTTTCCAGGTTACGTCGATAGCGTTCGTCATCGCAGACTTCCTGACGTTGCCATTTTTGAAATGGGTGCGTACCGCCGCCGCAGATGGCGAGGTGATGCTCTGCCGCAACCCGCATGATTATCTGCTGCATGGCCGACAATTCAGCATCAGCCTGGTCGATGTTGCGACAAACCCCGGTTGCTATCTCCAGCATACTTTCGGTGATATCGTGCTTCACTTCCCCGGCGGTAAGCTGTGGCTTAATGGCGTCAATCAGCCGGGAAGAATCCTGGCTCAGGTCGTAACCTGGGGGATTAACCACCTGCATTTCCAGTTCAATGCCTAGCGTAAAAGGGTCGGAAACATGAAAATCGGGTAGTGACATAGGGTTCTCTTCAGCGTTGATTTTAATTAAGTATAGAAGGACTGCTGGTTTTCTGTTTTGCGTAAGAAATCACCGGATGACGCTTTGAAGGTGAAATGGCAGGTGCTATAACTATTTTTTGCTTCGCAACAGGGGGGAATCCGTGCCGGAAATAAATCTTTATGGTCAGACCGTCGGCGATGTTGTGCCGGACTGGAAAGGTGCCGCCGTGCTGCCACGGGAAGAGCTTGTTGGACAGTATTGCCGTTTGGTTCCTCTGGATGCCGACAGCCATGCCGCCGACCTGTTTGATGCCTATGCGCAGGCACCCGACGATCGCGACTGGACCTGGCTTGCAAGCTCCCGCCCAACGAGCGTTGAAGCCGCGGCTTGCTGGATCGCGGCAAAATCCACTGACGCTTCCTTGGTTCCCTATGCGGTAATTGAACAGCGTTCCGGGCGTGCCGTTGGCCTGGTGTGCTTTATGGCGATCGAACGGGAGCATGGCTCGGTCGAAATTGGTCATGTGACCTGGTCGCCGCGCATGAAAAATACGGTACTCGGCACCGAAAGCGTCTGGCTGCTGCTGCGTCAGGCGTTTGCGTCAGGGTACCGTCGTGTGGAGTGGAAATGCGATTCGTTGAACACGGCGTCCCGACGGGCGGCAGAGCGTCTGGGGTTTATCTTCGAAGGGCGTTTTCGCCAGAAGATCGTGCGTAAGGGGCGCAACCGCGACAGCGACTGGTTATCAATGATTGACAGCGAATGGCCGCAGCGCGATGCCGCATTGCAGCGTTGGCTGGCTGCCGACAACTTTGATGAACATGGGCGGCAACGCAGGTCGATGGCAGAGTGCCAGCAGGTATAGCTCGTTTCCCGTTGACGATTCAGACAGAAAAGGAGCGTGAGCATGGCGTACTGCTCGTGCAAAAGGTAATGACGTTTTCATCGCGCTGAAACCAGCGAACGTTAATTTCCTGCCCGGCGAGGCCTGGCGAAAATAAGGGCTGAATTTGCAAGGTTATCTGGGTTGGGGTGAGGGCGGTAACTTTAGCGCTGGCGAACCCCGGTAACGCCGTAGTGTGTTCCGAAAACGTTTTATACAGGCTCTCTTTTGCGCTGAATGTCAGGGTTAAGGCGAGCGGAAAGGGCAGGCTGGCGTGATGCATAATCTGTCGTTCGTGGTTATCGATAATGCCGTCAGCCAGCTCAACGGCGGTTTGTGGCGTAAAAATAGCTTCTATATCCAACCCAACGGAATGTGTCGATACCACCGCCAGCGCTGTCGATGCGCTATGGCTGATGCTGCCAAACAGATTTTGCGGCCACAATGGTTGGCGTTGCCTGCCGATGCCGGGCACAGTTTTGATACCGTATTCACGTAATGCATGTACTGCGGCAATACGTCCTGCTAAGTGCTCTGCTTTACGCTTACGTCCACTGGACAGGAGCTGAGCGTGGTGGGGCAGCCAGAGCAGGTCCTGCTCATGGAAGCTGGTGGGATCGAACTCGACCATGTGCAGCGTGTGGTCTGCGAAAGTGAGCGGTGTGTGCGTGGTGAGCATGGTAGTTATGATTTCCCTCTCCCCGCAGGGAGGAGAGGGGGAAACGTTATCAGAAGTGTGTGTTAACGCTCATGAACCACGTCCGGCCCGGTTCGTTATAGGTGTTCGCGCCCGCGCCCGCCATATAGTTTCCGGTCACAATATCGCCCGTGGTCTGGGCATTACCTTCACGCCACAAACGCTTGTCAAAGACGTTATCCACGCCGCCGGTCAGGCTGACGTTTTTCGTCACATCCCAGGTCGCGCTCAGGCCGACGATGCTGTACGGGCTGACTTCACTCGCCGAACTGCCGGTTACCGGTTTGCCCTGGTAATCATATTTCTTCGGCTGCTGTTTACCGTACCAGGTGAAGGTGGATTGCAGCGACAAATCTTCGCGTGCCTGCCAGCTCAGGGTCGAGTTCAGCGTGTACTCAGGAATAATCGACAGGCGTTCGCCGGTCTCTTTATTCTTACTTTGCAGCATGTAAGTGATGTTGTTGGTCCAGGTAACGGTTTCGCTAACCGGCACGTTCAGCGTACCTTCCAGACCCTCAACCACCGCTTTAGGAATGTTTTCCCACTGATAGATATCGGTGTAAGTCGTCTTCCCTTTGCTGGTGATGGACGTTCTGTCGAACGGTACCGTCCCCGCTTCAATCTTGTTGCGGTAATCGTTGCGGAACCAGGTAACGCCTGCAAGCCAGCCGTCGCGTTTGAACTCCAGACCAATCTCTTTGTTGATGCTGGTTTCAGCTTTCAGGTCATCGTTACCCATCATATAGCAGCCAATACCGGTGGCAGAACCGGTGGCGTAGCAACCCTGGCCTTTACTGTACAGAATATAATTCGGGTTGAGCTGATACAGGCTTGGCGCTTTATAGGCGCGCGCAATCCCCATCTTCAGGGTGAAGTCATCGCCCAGACCTTGTGACAGGTTCAGAGATGGGCTCCAGTTATCGCCGACGATACTGTGGTGATCGAAACGCAGACCCGGCGTCAGCATGGTGCTGTCGGTCAGTTCCATGTTGTTTTCAGCAAACAGAGAGAAAATTTCCGCATCGGAGTACGGGCTGCGGTTGGTGCTGCTGTAACCTGGGATATCACCGCCCATAAAGGTCTGCGAATTGGAGAGCATATCCTTCATGCGCTGCTGGTTCCACTCGGTACCGAGCGTCAGGTTTTGGTTGACCAGCAGGTCCAGTGGAATGCTGATTTCACTGTGCAGCATGACGTCATTCAGGTCGGCATCGACATATTTTTGTGACGCATTCGGGTCAAAGATCCCCTCGGTTCCTCCCGCCAGACCTTCCGGCGTACGGGAGTTACGCGTATGTTCATATTGCACCCAGTTGCTGGTGGTAACGCCATTATCCCAGCCGCCGTTCCAGGTCAGAGAGTAGTTCTGACGATAAAGACGGTTGGTCTCTTTCCCGTAGTTATCTTTCACCAGTTGGTTGGTGTTGGTGTTTTGGGTATCGCCCGCGTACAGGTTGCCCTGGCGGCTATAACCCGCTTCCAGTTCCAGCGACTGGAGCGGGGCGAAATCCCAGCGAACTACGCCGTTAATGTCTTTATTGATAACGCCTTCACGACCGGCCGGTAAGGTATTGGCGTAGGTGCCGGTACGTTCTGACTGATGACCCTGGTTGATATCCCAGGCATCGGCCTGCGTTTTATCCAGATTACCGTACAGACGGAAGCTGAAATCCCCGCCCATTGGGCCGTTCAGGCTAAAGTTGGTACGTTTGGTCGAGCCTTCGTCTTTGTGTTCCGGGGCATTGAAATAGGTATCCCACGAACCGTGCCATTCATTGCTGCCTTTTTTGGTGATGATATTCACCACGCCGCCCGCAGCTCCGTTGCCGTAACGTGCTGCGGCAGGACCACGCAGCACTTCAATACGCTCGATCATTTCCGGTGGCACCCAGGCGGTATCGCCACGGGTATCACGCTCGCCGCGCCAGCCTTGACGCACGGAGTTACGGCTGGTCACCGGCTTACCGTCGATCAGAATCAGGGTGTTTTCTGGACCCATACCACGAATATCAATCTGACGGTTGTTACCGCGCTGGCCGCTGGTTGAGTTACCGGTCAGGTTAACGCCAGGCATGGTACGGATGATTTCCGCAACATCGCGCGCGGGAGGATTTTTACGGATTTCATCCGCGGTGATGGTTGAAACACCCGGCGCCTGCAGGTTTTGCTGCGCGGCGGTAACGACGATGGTGTCTTCATGAGAGACAGCGGCGTTATCAGTTTGATCTTCTGCCATTGCTGGCAGTGCTACCCCGTAAATCCCTAAATTGACCAATAAGGCCAGTGAATGAATCTTGTTGTTCATTGTATGTCCTGCTGTTCTTTTAGCCACGAGTACCCATGTGCCGTGGTGCGGCATTTGGTCTGATGTCGCCCGCATCCGCGTAAACCCTCCGTTCCAGAAAAAGTACGCAGCGCCAGGTCGGTTTATAAGTGGTGAAAAACTGTGCGCGCTTCCCACAGCGCGACAATACGCTATTGCAAATGCAAATAGTTATCAATAATATTATCAATATATTTCACGCTAGATCATAAAAATTCACAGTAAACATGGGGTTATGGCGGTGACGACGTTAAAGACGGGAAGCGAAGCGTGGTGGCAGTCGAAAAAAGGCCCGGAGTGGGAGCGTGAAGAGAACGGAAATTATCGGGTAACCTTCTGGTGGCGTGACCCGCAGGGAACGGAAAAAGAGTCAGCCATTCGTCGTGTGTGGGTCTATATCACCGGCGTCACCGACCATCATCAAAATGTCCCCCCTCAGTCGATGCAACGCATTAACGGTACAAATGTTTGGTGCTGGAGTGTTTCCCTCAGCGCCAACTGGCGCGGTAGCTACTGCTTCATTCCCACCGCGCGGGATGACATTTTTGCCGCGCTGGCGGCGGACGAAACGCCTGACCGAAACGTGCTGCGTGAAGGCTGGCGACAATTGTTACCGCAGGCGATTGCCGATCCTCTCAATCCGCAGAGCTGGCGGGGAGGTCGTGGCCATGCGGTGTCAGCGCTCGAAATGCCAGACGCTCCCGTACAGCCCGGCTGGGATCAGCCTGCGGCTCCCGATTGCCCCGCAGTTTGCCTGCAATGGCACAGCGCCAGGCTTTGCAATACGCGTCGTGTATGGATATTTACCACCGGTGACGGCCAACCAGAAGCACGTCCGCTGGCTATCCTGCTGGACGGTCAGTTTTGGGCGCAAAGTATGCCGGTGTGGCCTGCGCTGGCTTCGCTCACGCACCGCGGAGATCTCCCTCCCGCCGTATATCTCCTGATTGACGCTATCGACACATCTCATCGTAGCCGCGAACTGCCGTGTAACGCCGATTTTTGGTTGGCGGTACAGCAGGAGCTTTTGCCGCTGGTGAAGGCGACCACTGCGTTCAGTGACGATCCGCAGCGCACGGTGGTTGCCGGACAAAGTTTTGGCGGGTTGTCTGCGCTGTATGCCGGGCTGAACTGGCCCGCGCGCTTTGGCTGTGTGCTCAGCCAGTCCGGTTCTTTCTGGTGGCCGCATCGCGGCAGTCATCAGGATGGGGCGATTGTTGAACAACTGAAGAGCGGCAAGGTCAGCGTTCAGGGACTGCGTATCGTTCTGGAGGCCGGGATACGCGAGCCGATAATTTTTCGTGCCAATCAGGCGCTATATGCCCAATTACCCTCTGCACCACAATCTATTTTCTGGCGTCAGGTTGATGGCGGACACGATGCGCTTTGCTGGCGCGGTGGCCTGATGCAAGGGCTAATGACGCTCTGGCAGCCGCTTTCCGAGACGATTTAACCGGACGATGTTTCACGACAGGAGTTGAGTATGGAGTTCAGTAATCCCTTCGATAATCCGCAGGGCCAGTTTTACATTCTGCAAAACCCACAGCGTCAGTTTAGCCTCTGGCCGCAGCAGTGCTCACTTCCTGCTGGCTGGCAAGTCGCGTGCGAACCGCAATCGCAGGAAGCCTGCCAGCAATGGCTGGATGCAAACTGGACCACGCTGACGCCAGCAAACTACATTGATGTGCAGGAGGCTCAATGACTCAGCGTTTACCGTTAGTCGCGGCTCAGCCGGGGATCTGGATGGCGGAAAAACTCTCCACCTTGCCCTCGGCGTGGAGCGTGGCGCACTACGTAGAATTAACCGGTGAACTGAACGCGCCGTTACTGGCAAAGGCAATCGTTGCCGGTCTGGAGCAGGCTGATACTCTGCGGATGCGGTTTAGCGAAGATAACGGTGAGGTCTGGCAATGGGTTGATCCTGCGCTCACCTTCGCGGAACCTGAAATTTTCGACCTGCGCGAAAAATCTCACCCACATGAAGCAGCCCGCGCACTAATGCAGGCCGATCTGCAACAGGACTTACGCGCTGATGGTCATAAACCGTTGGTTTTCCATCAGCTCATTCAGGTAGGTGATAACCGCTGGTACTGGTATCAGCGTTACCATCATCTGCTGGTTGATGGCTTCAGCTTTCCGGCCATTACCCGCCAGATAGCCGCCATTTACTGCGCATGGCAGAGTGGCGAACCCACGCCGGATTCTCCTTTTACGCCGTTTGCCGAGGTCGTGGAAGAGTATCAACAGTATCGTCAAAGCGATGCCTGGCAACGTGATGCTACTTTCTGGACCGAGCAGCGTAAACAGTTACCGCCCCCGGCGTCGTTGTCGAACAAACCGTTACCGGGGCGCTCGGCCAGTGCCGATATTATTCGTCTGAAGCTCACCGCGCCTGAAGGCGCGTTCCGCCAGCTTGCAGCACGTATGCCTGATGTGCAGCGTGCGGATCTGGCTCTCGCGCTGGTAGCGTTGTGGCTGGGACGTTTATGCAGCCGAATGGATTATGCCGCCGGATTTATCTTTATGCGGCGTATGGGATCGGCGGCACTCACGTCCACCGGACCGGTTTTAAACGTTTTGCCCTTTGGCGTGAGGCTGGATGCGGCAGAAAGCTTGCCTGCGCTGGCACAGCGGTTGGCAGGGCAGTTGAAGAAAATGCGCCGACATCAGCGTTATGACGCTGAACAAATTGTGCGCGACAGCGGGCGTGCAGCCGGTACCGAGCCGCTGTTTGGCCCGGTGCTGAACGTGAAAATATTCGATTATCAGCTAAATATTCCCGGCGTTCAGGCGCAGACCCATACCCTGGCGACAGGCCCGGTCAACGATCTTGAGCTGGCGCTATTCCCGGATGAAAACGGTGGGCTGAGTATTGAAATCCTCGCCAATAAACAGCGTTATGATGCCGCGACGCTGGCGCAACACGCATCGCGTTTAACCGCGCTTATCGAACAGTTTGCCGACAATCCGGCGCTATGCTGTGGTGAGGCCGGGATGCTGTTGCCAGCGGAATATGAGCAACTGGCGAAGATTAACGACACGACCGTGGAGATCCCGGCCACGACGCTGAGCGCGCTAGTGGCACAGCAGGCCGATAAAACGCCGGATGCCCCGGCGCTGGCCGATGCTCGTTATCAGTTTAGTTATCGTGAAATGCGCCAGCAGGTTGTGGCGCTGGCGCACCTACTGCGCGCGCGGGGCGTACTGCCAGGTGACAGCGTTGCCGTGGCATTACCGCGTTCAGTATTCCTGACGCTGGCGCTGCACGGTATTGTTGAAGCCGGAGCCGCCTGGCTGCCATTGGATACCGGATACCCGGACGATCGCCTGCGGATGATGCTCGAAGACGCAAAGCCAAAATTAGTGATCGCCACCGATGATCAACTGGCGCGCTTTGGCGATATCCCGGGACTGGAAAGTCTGTGCTACAACGCGCCGCTGTCAGTGGGAGATACCGCGCCGTTGGCCCTCTCTCAACCGCATCATACGGCCTATATCATTTTTACTTCCGGTTCTACCGGCAGACCCAAAGGGGTGATGGTCGGGCAAACGGCGATCGTCAACCGCCTGTTGTGGATGCAAAATCACTATCCGCTGACGGCAGAGGATGTGGTGGCGCAAAAAACGCCATGCAGTTTTGATGTCTCGGTGTGGGAATTTTTCTGGCCGTTTATTGCCGGCGCAAAATTGGTGATGGCGGAGCCCGAGGCGCACCGCGATCCGCTGGCGATGCAGCAATTCTTCGCCCAATACGGGGTGACGACCACTCACTTTGTTCCTTCCATGCTGGCTGCTTTTATTGCGTCATTGACGCCGGAAACTGCGCAGAAAAGTTGTGCTTCGCTGAAGCAGGTATTCTGCAGCGGCGAAGCCTTGCCTGCAGATTTATGTCGTGAGTGGGAACAGTTGACCCATGCGCCGTTGCACAATTTGTACGGACCAACTGAAGCGGCGGTTGATGTGAGCTGGTATCCGGCCTGGGGGGAAGCGCTCGCCGCCGTAACCGGCAACAGCGTGCCGATTGGTTATCCGGTATGGAACACCGGTTTGCGGATCCTCGATGCCATGATGCGTCCGGTGCCCTTCGGCGTAGCGGGTGATCTATACCTGACGGGGATCCAACTGGCGCAGGGCTATCTGGGACGAGCGGATCTGACAGCAAGCCGCTTTATCGCCGATCCGTTTAATGCCGGTGAACGCATGTACCGTACCGGGGATGTGGCCCGCTGGTTGGAAAATGGCGCGGTGGAATACCTGGGGCGCAGCGATGACCAGCTTAAAATTCGCGGACAGCGTATTGAACTGGGGGAAATTGATCGGGTGATGCAGCAACTGCCCGATGTCGAGCATGCTGTTGCCCATGCCTGCATATTTAATCAGGCTGCGGCGACCGGCGGCGATGCGCGTCAACTGGTGGGGTATGTGGTGTCGCAATCGGGTTTACCGCTGGACACCTCTGCATTGCGGGAGAGTCTGCGCGAAAAACTGCCAGCGCATATGGTGCCGACGGTATTGCTGCAACTGGCGGCGCTGCCGCTTAGCGCGAACGGTAAATTGGATCGTAAAGCGTTACCGATGCCTCAGTTAACGTCACGTACAACAGGACGTGCGCCGCGCCCTGGGATCGAAACCACCATTGCGCACTCTTTTGCGGCCTTGCTGGATTGTGAGGTCAATGATGTGGAGGCAGATTTCTTTGCGCTGGGCGGACATTCTCTGCTGGCGATGAAGCTGGCGGCGCAATTGAGTCGTATGTTTGAACGACAGGTGACGCCAGGTCAGATTATGGTGGCTTCTACCGTTGAACAACTCAGCGCATTGCTGGAGAGTGATGATGATGAACAGTCGCAGCATCTGGGGTTTGAGACGCTGCTGCCGCTGCGTGAAAGTCACGGCCCAACGCTGTTTTGCTTCCATCCCGCGTCGGGTTTTGCCTGGCAGTTTAGCGTGCTGTCGCGTTACCTCAGCCCGCAGTGGTCGATTACAGGCATTCAGTCGCCGCGACCGGATGGACCCATGCAAAAGGCGGAAAACCTCGATGCGGTATGTGACCATCATCTGGCAACGCTGCTTAACCAGCAGCCTCACGGGCCATACTATTTATTAGGTTACTCGCTGGGGGGGACGCTGGCGCAGGGGATTGCCGCGCGTTTACACGCCCGGGGGGAGGATGTTGCCTTCCTGGGGCTGCTGGATACCTGGCCGCCTGAAACGCAAAACTGGCAGGAAAAAGAGGCCAATGGCTTGGATCCTGCCGTACTGGCGGAGATCGAGCGTGAACGTGAAGCGTTCCTGGCCGCACAGCAAGGGAATGCGTCTGACGCGTTATTCAACGCTATCGAAGGCAATTATGCGGATGCGGTTCGCCTGTTAACCACAGCCCACAGCGTACCTTTTGCGGGCCACGCTACGTTGTTCGTGGCTGAACGCACATTACCGCAGGACGTTAGTCCTGAACGTAGCTGGTCACCGTGGATATCCAGTCTGGATGTTTATCGTCAGGACTGCGCGCATGTCGACATCATTTCTCCCACCGCGTTTGAGACGATAGGGCCTGTAATCAATGCGCTGATTAATCAATCTGCGTAACAAAGTCACTTTTGCTATTACGGCAATCGAACAACTCCATAATGCAATGTCATGTTGTGGAGTTGTTGCTTTGGTGTGGAATGGGGTGGCGAAGGGAGTGAATAAATTCCGAATATAATTTTTGGTAGGGGGCAGATGCGTAAAGAAAGTTTCAGATAATTCTGACTAGCTGGTAGACTTCTCCCACGGGAGTGTTTTTCTTTTGGGAAAGTTTTCAGGTCACGCAACATGTCATCATTAAATATTAAGCAAGACAACGTTTCGGAATTTACTGCTTATCCTCAGCCTACGGTACACGCCAACGAAATTGATTTAATTAACCTGGTCGAAATCTTATGGCGCGCCAGGACGAAAATTGTGGCTACCGTTTTCGCTTTTGCCTGCGTGGGTATTCTGGTCTCTTTCCTGCTGCCGCAAAAATGGACCAGTCAGGCCATCGTGACGCCGGCAGAACCCGTTCAGTGGCAGGATCTCGAGAATACGTTGACCAAATTGCGCGTGCTGGATATGGATATTAACGTCAGCCGCAGTGATGTGTTTAACCTGTTTATCAAAAAATTTCAGTCGCCCTCATTGTTAGAAGATTATCTGCGTTCTTCACCCTATGTGATGGATCAATTGAAAGGCGCTGATATTGACGAAATGGACCTGCACCGCGCAATCGTCAGGCTCGGTGAAAAAATGACCGCGGTTGATAGCAATGCGGGAAAAAAGAGTGAGACCTCGCTGTATACCTCATGGACACTGAGCTTTACCGCCCCTCAGGCCGAAGAAGCCCAGTCTGTGCTACAGGGTTATATCCATTATATTTCTTCTATTGTTGAGAAAGAAACGCTGGAAGATATTCGCAATAAACTGTTCATCAAAACTAGCTTCGAGAAAGAAAGACTGGCGATGGATCGCGTCAGGCTCAAAAACCAGATGGAAGCAAATATTCAGCGCCTCAACTACTCCCTGGAGATTGCGAATGCCGCCGGGATTAAAAAGCCGGTCTACAGTAATGGCCAGGCGGTGAAAGATGATCCTGATTTCTCTATTTCACTGGGCGCTGATGGTATCTCGCGTAAATTAGAAATTGAAAAATCAGTAACAGATGTTGCGGAAATTAACGGAGAATTACGTAACCGCCAATATCACGTTGATCAGCTGTTAGCCATGAACGTGAGTGACGTAAAATTTACGCCGTTTAAATATCAGCTTTCACCTTCACTGCCAGTGCATAAAGATGGTCCGGCTAAATCGATGATCGTTATTCTGGCTGCGTTACTGGGTGGCATGGTGGCCTGTGGCGGCGTTCTGCTGAACTATGCCATGGTGTCGCGTAAGCAAAAAATGGCATTTATCGATCAGCAACTGGTGTGATTAATTGTCGTATGGCGGCAGGCAGCCGCCATACGTTAACTCTCGCTATTTGTTGCGCCCTAGCGGTACGACTAACGGCGTGCCGGCAACCGGATCGTCGATAATCATACAGCGTAATCCATAGATTTTTTCGATAAGCTCCGCCGTAACAATCTCCTTCGGCGCCCCCTCGGCAATAATTTTTCCGTCACGCAGCGCAATCAGGTGCGTTGCGTAGCGACAGGCCTGATTGAGGTCGTGCAGAACGGCGGCCAGCGTATAACCCTTCTCCCGGTTTAGCTCACTGAGCAGCTCCAGCAGATCAATCTGATGACTGATATCCAGCCAGGTGGTGGGTTCATCGAGCAACATAATCGATGTTTCCTGCGCCAGCACCATTGCAATCCATGCGCGCTGGCGCTGTCCGCCGGAAAGCGTATCTACACTTTGCGCCGCCAGATGGGTGATCCCTGTGGCCTGCATCGCTGTGTTTACTGCGATTTCATCTTCTTGCCGCCAGCGGGTAAACAGCGGCTGATGTGGGTAACGCCCGCGAGCAACCAGCTCCTGTACAGTAATATCACCCGGCGTGGTGGCGTTTTGCGCCAGCAAACCTATTCTGCGTGCGACCTCTTTGCTGGCGTAGTGCTGAATATGTTCACCGTCGAGCCAAACCTTGCCGTGGGCGGGCGTCATCAGACGACTCAGTGTGCGCAGTAGCGTTGACTTCCCGCAGCCGTTTGGCCCAATAATCGCGGTAAAGTGACCGTCGGGGATCGACACATTGAGATTTTCCGCGACGGTAAACTTGCCATAACCCAGCGTTAACTGGTCGCCGCGCAAACGGGCAACTGATTCGATCATTTTTTGCGGGACTCCTGAATTAACAAGACGATAAGATAAATACCGCCGAGGCTTACGGTGACAACGCCCACCGGAAGCTGATAAGGCATAAACAGCTGTTGGGCGCATAAATCCGCCATCAGCAGCAGCAGCGCGCCGCATAGCGCTGACAGGGTTAATCCCCAGCGGGATGTGCCGCTAAGTCGACGCGCAATATGGGGGGCGACGAGAGCTATAAAGGAAATTGGACCTGCCAGCGCGGTGGCGGCGGCGGTCAGTACCACGGCGACCAGCATCATCATCAGACGCGAACGCTCAACGCTGACGCCTAGCGCACAGGCGCTGTCGTCACCCATTTCCAGTAAACGCATCCGGCGCACCAGCAGCGTGGCGCACACCAGCATCACAATAATCAGCGGGGCAGAAGGCCAGGTCTTGGCCCAGGTCAGACCATTGAGCGATCCGGCGTTCCACAGTCCGGCCGTTAATGCGGTTTCTAATGACGCTTTCAGCAGCAGCCAGGTGTTGAACGCCACCAGCATAGCGCGTATGCCGATACCGATAATAATCAGCCGGAAGGTGTCGATGCCGTTGCGCCAGGCGAGCGCCCAGACAACCAGTGAAGTCAGGATCCCACCCAGCATAGCCGCCAGCGCGATAGCGGTGAGATGTTGGCCGAATAGCACCATTGCCACCAGTACACCGCTCCAGGCACCGGTATTGAAACCCATCACATCCGGGCTGCCCAGCGGGTTGCGCATCAGCGACTGAAATATTGCACCGCTCACGCCGAGCGCCGCGCCAATCAATAACGCCATGAGCACGCGCGGCAAACGCCATTCGGTGACCACCAGCGTGATACTGCGCGGCGCATCGCCGAACAGAGCGGCAATAATTTGCTGCGTTTCCAGCGTAACGACGCCGCTACGCAGGCTCCACAACCCAACGACGAGACAACCTACAACCAGCAGCAGGCTGCTGATGACCAGACGACGGGAGAGGTGCATCATGCGCCACCCCCGCGCGATTTACGGCGAACCAGAAAGATAAGCACTGGCGCGCCGATAAACGCGCTGACCACCGAAACACGTAGCTCGCCGGGGACAATCAGGCGACCGATGATATCGGCAATTAACAGCAGAGAGGGGGTCGCAAGAAGGGTAACGGGCAGTGACCAGCGGTGATCCGCCCCCACCAGCCAGCGCGCCATATGCGGCATCATCAGGCCGATAAAGGCGATAGGACCAACAATTGCGGTCGCGCTGCCGCACAGTACAGTAATCACCAGCAGGCCAATAAACTGCGTGCGGGCGACTTTACTGCCCAGCGCGGTAGCAGTGTCGCTACCAAGACTCAGGCTATTCAGGGCGCGGCTGAGAAACAATGCGGCAGCCGCGGCAATCAATACCGGCACCAGCACCACCTTCAGCGTTTGCAGGCTGCGGATATCCAGCGAACCGGCCTGCCAGAATCGCAACTGATCGTAGACGTCCGGGTTGAGTAGGGCGATGCCGTTGGATAGCCCCTCGAGCACTGCACCCAGCGCAACGCCCGCCAGCGTCAGTCGTACCGGACTGAGTTGCCCGCCGCCCTGGCTACCGGTAAACGCCACAATCAGCGAGGCGATCAGCGCCCCGGAAAAAGCCATCAGCAATTGTTCCTGTGGGGAAGAGAAACCGAACAGTGACGCGCCCAGCACGATGGCGAAGCTGGCGCCAGAATTAACGCCAAGGATCCCCGGATCGGCGAGCGGGTTACGCGTGAGCGTTTGCATTAAGGCGCCCGCCAGACCCAGCGCGCCGCCGGCGAGCAGTCCTGCCAGCGTGCGTGGCAGTCGCGCGTCCAGCACGATGGTGCAATCCGCGCTTTGGCAACTGCCGGTGAGTGCATCCAGCACCACGGATGCAGGTAGCGATTTTGCACCAATAACCAGACTTAATACCGTGGTGAGAACAAGTAATAACAATAGTCCGGGCACGGCGAAAGCGCGTGTCGCGGAAACAGAGCATGACATATCAACTTCCCTGATAATGATAGTAATTATCGTTATCGATCTTATTTGGATATGTTAGCATGTGCAGCCATCGAATGGATATTGAAAAAGTACCTGGTAAGGCTCTGTAATGAATCGACAATCCTGGCTGCTTAATCTCAGCCTGTTAAAGACCCACCCTGCATTTCGCGCCGTCTTCCTCGCTCGTTTTATTTCCATTGTCTCTTTGGGACTACTCGGTGTGGCGGTTCCGGTACAGATCCAGATGATGACCCAGTCGACCTGGCAAGTGGGTTTATCGGTGACATTGACCGGCAGCGCAATGTTTATTGGCCTGATGGTTGGCGGCGTACTGGCCGACCGCTATGAGCGTAAAAAAGTGATCCTGTTGGCGCGTGGAACCTGTGGCGTCGGCTTTATTGGTTTGTGTCTGAATGCGCTGCTGCCCGAACCGTCGTTACTGGCGATTTATCTGCTTGGCTTATGGGACGGTTTCTTTGCCTCGCTGGGCGTGACGGCTTTGCTGGCAGCAACGCCGGCGTTGGTCGGGAGGGAGAATTTGATGCAGGCCGGGGCGATTACTATGCTGACGGTGCGTTTGGGTTCGGTCATTTCGCCGATGCTTGGTGGGGTACTGCTGGCGACCGGTGGCGTGGCCTGGAACTACGGGCTGGCGGCGGCAGGCACGTTCATAACCTTACTGCCTTTATTGAGCCTTCCCGCGTTACCTCCACCGCCGCAGCCGCGCGAGCATCCGCTGAAATCGCTGCTGGCAGCATTTCGCTTTTTGCTCGCCAGTCCGCTGATTGGCGGCATTGCGCTGCTCGGCGGCCTGTTGACCATGGCGAGCGCCGTGCGGGTGCTGTATCCGGCGCTGGCGATTAACTGGCAGATGTCGAGCGCGCAAATTGGTTTGTTGTATGCGGCCATTCCTCTTGGCGCGGCGGTGGGCGCTTTGACCAGCGGACAGCTGGCGCACAGCGTTCGTCCGGGATTGATCATGCTGGGTTCTACCGTGGCTTCATTCCTGGCTATCGGTCTGTTTGGCTTGATGCCGGTCTGGGAGCTTGGGGTTGTCTGCCTGGCGCTGTTCGGTTGGTTAAGTGCGGTTAGCTCTTTGTTGCAGTACACCCTGTTACAGACGCAGACGCCAGAAGCGATGCTCGGGCGAATTAACGGTTTGTGGACGGCGCAGAACGTCACCGGGGACGCGATTGGCGCGGCGTTGTTAGGTGGTTTGGGTGCGATGATGACGCCGGTCGCCTCGGCAAGCGTGAGTGGATTTGGGCTGGTGATTGTCGGTCTGCTACTGCTGTTGTTGCTGGGGGAATTACGTCGATTCCGGCAAATGCCTGTGAATACCTGACGGGCCGGATAGGGCGTTAGCCGCATCCGGCGCTGGCGATTAAAAGAGAGCTGACAGACGTTGCAACAGCAGCGTCGCGCTGTAGTAGTCGAGACGGAAGGTTTCCGTGCCCAGGGCGTAAACACGTTTATTTTGCACGGCTGGCAGATGCGCCAGAAGCGGATTGGCATAAATGGCGTCGGCATCTTTGCTGTCGCCAGCAAACAGGAACAGCGCTTCGCCGTTCAGGCCAGCCGCCAGATTTTCACCGCCAAGCTGGATGATATCGTGGCGTTTGCCCTGGCTCTGGCTGGTGTGCAAACCGGCAGGTAGCGGCGCCAGCGTGAAGCCTAACTGTTCCATCAGCTTGCCCTGTGCCGACTCAGGCGTCCAAAGATTGGCGCTGTGCGCCGCAGCGGTATAGACCAGCGCGTTGACCGGCTGTGGCGGTAGGGTGATCCGTTGCTTAACCGCTTGCAGTTGCTTATCAAATTCGGCAATTCGCGCGGCTGCCTGCGTCTCCTGACCGGTAATTTCACCCAGTTGCGTCAGCAGCGTCTGCCAGCTTTTGTCGTCGTAGTTGATGATAAGCGTGGGCGCAATGGTGGACAACTGATCGTATAGCGCGAGGGCGGAGTCGCCGCCGGTGGCGCTTACCAGAATCAGATCCGGCATTTGTGCCGCGACGGCTTCCGCACTTGGTTCGCCGATGTACAGACGGCTGAGTTTGCGTTCCCTGGCCACGTCGCTCCATTGACGTAAAAAGCCCTGCGCATCGCCAATGCGGTTGTTCGGCGTGGTGGCGCCGCTGGCGATGACCGGGGCATCAATCGCCAGCAGCGAGCCGGTAAGGGTGACGCTGGTGGAGACAATGCGCTGCGGCTTATGCTCCAGCGTATGCGTGCCACGGCTGTCGGTGATCTGACGCGGCCAGTCGGCGGCGTGACCTAAAGAAATTCCTGAAATAAACAAACCAGTCAGTAAAAGCACGGTGCGACGAAAAGAGGGGAGACTCACGAATCAGCTTCCTGTTATCAGTATAGTTAATGCTTCTCATTTTCATTGTTAGCGAGCGAGGATGCAAGCTAAAGTCGCACATTGTGCTGCCACAAGAGTTGACATACAGCCGCTTTGCTTTTAGGTTAGCGACCGAAAATATAAATGATAATCATTATTAGAGCCTTTACCATTTTTGGAGGATGATATGGATATGTCACTGGCCGAGGAAAAAACGCAGACTATGCCGACGCTCGCTCCCGACAGTTTTTTCTTTATGTCGCCGTATCGTAGTTTTACGACGTCAGGATGCTTCGCCCGCTATGCGGAACCGGCAATTGATGGCGATTCGCCAGACAGCCCTTTCCAACACAAAATGCACGCACTGTTTGCTGATGCCAAATCGCAGGGCATCGCTAACCCCATTATGGTCGGGGCAATTCCTTTCGATACCCGCCAGCCATCATCACTGTTTATTCCCCAATCGTGGCAGAGCTTCTCTCGCACGGCAAAGCAGCAATCATCACGTTACTTTAACCGGCATCAGTCATTAAACGTCGTTGAGCGTAAATCGATTCCGGAACAGGACTTTTTTGAAGAGATGGTTGCCCGGGCGGCTGCGCTGACGGCCACGCCGGAAGTTGACAAAGTGGTGTTGTCACGTCTGATCGATATCACCACCGATGCCAATATTGACAGCGGTGCGCTGCTGGAGCGTCTGGTGGCGCAAAATCCGGCGAGTTACAACTTCCATGTCCCCATTGAAGACGGTGGCGTATTGCTTGGCGCCAGCCCGGAACTGCTGTTACGCAAAGAAGGCGACCATTTCAGCTCGCTGCCTTTGGCCGGTTCGGCGCGCCGTCAGCCTGATGATGTGCTGGACAGGGAAGCGGGGATCCGCCTGTTGGCGTCTGAGAAGGATCGCCATGAGCACGACCTGGTGACGCAGGCGATGAAAGCCGTGTTGCGCGATCGCAGCAGTGAATTGCAACTGCCTTCCTCTCCGCAACTGGTCACTACGCCTACGCTCTGGCACCTCGGCACGCCGTTTGAAGGAAAAGCCAACACAGAGGAAAACGCGCTGACGCTGGCGTGCCTGTTGCATCCGACGCCTGCGCTGAGTGGTTTCCCGCATCAGGTTGCGCGCAACATTATCGCCGAGCTGGAGCCGTTCGATCGCGACTTGTTCGGCGGCATCGTCGGCTGGTGTGATGCTGAAGGTAATGGCGAATGGGTGGTGACGATCCGCTGCGCGAAGCTGCTGCGTAATCAGGTTCGTTTCTTTGCCGGTGCCGGTATTGTGCCTGCGTCTTCTCCGGTTGCGGAATGGCGTGAAACGGGAGCCAAGCTTGCCACCATGTTGAATGTTTTTGGACTGCATTAAGGAGTCATGATGAGTATTCCTTTCACCCGTTGGCCGGAGGAGTTTGCCCGCCGTTACCGTGAAAAAGGCTACTGGCAGGATTTGCCGCTGACCGACATTCTGACCCGTCACGCCGAGAGCGACCATACGGCGGTCATTGATGGTGAACGCCATCTGAGCTATCGCCAGTTGAATCAGGCGACTGACAATCTCGCCTGCAGCCTGCGTCGTCAGGGAATCAAACCTGGCGAAACCGCGCTGGTGCAGTTGGGCAATGTGGCGGAGCTGTATATCACCTTCTTTGCGCTGCTCAAGCTGGGCGTCGCTCCGGTGCTGGCGCTGTTTAGCCATCAGCGTAACGAACTCAATGCTTATGCTAAACAGATCGCACCCGCGTTACTGATCGCCGATCGCCAGCATGCGCTGTTTAGCGGGGAAGATTTTCTCAATACCTTTGTGGCTGAACACAATTCAGTGCGCGTGGTGCAACTGCGCAATGATGAAGGCGAACATAACCTGCAAATGGCGATAGACCAGCCTGCGGCTGATTTTACCGCGACGCCATCGCCTGCTGATGAAGTGGCGTACTTCCAGCTTTCTGGCGGTACCACCGGGACGCCGAAGCTTATTCCTCGTACCCATAACGATTACTACTACAGCGTGCGTCGCAGTAATGAGATCTGCCGCTTCACCGGGGAAACGCGCTATCTGTGCGCGATCCCGGCGGCGCATAACTACGCCATGAGTTCGCCTGGTTCGCTTGGCGTGTTCCTGGCTGGCGGCACCGTGGTTCTGGCGGCTGACCCGAGCGCAACCCTGTGCTTCCCGCTGATTGAACAGCATCAGGTTAACGTCACGGCGCTGGTGCCGCCGGCGGTGAGCCTGTGGCTGCAGGCGATTGCGGAGTGGGGGAGCAATGCGCAATTGGCTTCGCTGACGCTGCTGCAGGTCGGTGGGGCACGGCTTTCCGCCTCGCTTGCGGCGCGTATTCCGGCGGAGATTGGCTGCCAGTTGCAGCAGGTTTTTGGCATGGCGGAAGGGCTGGTGAACTACACCCGTCTGGACGACAGCCCTGAGCGCATCATCAATACCCAGGGCCGTCCGATGTGTCCGGATGATGAAGTCTGGGTCGCCGATGCTGATGGTAATCCCCTGGCGCAGGGCGAAACGGGCCGCCTGATGACGCGAGGTCCGTACACCTTCCGGGGTTACTTCAACAGCCCGGAGCACAATGCCAGCGCCTTTGACGCCAACGGTTTTTACTGCTCTGGCGATCTGATCGCTATCGATCAGGATGGCTATATCACCGTACAAGGACGTGAGAAAGATCAGATCAACCGGGGTGGCGAGAAGATCGCAGCAGAAGAAATTGAAAATCTGCTGTTACGCCACCCATCGGTGATCCATGCCGCTCTGGTCAGTATGGATGACGAACTGATGGGCGAGAAAAGCTGTGCATGGCTGGTGGTGAAAGAGCCGCTGCGCGCGGTGCAGGCGCGCCGTTTCCTGCGTGACCAGGGCGTAGCGGAATTCAAATTACCTGACCGTGTGGAGTGCGTTGAGTCACTCCCGCTAACCCCGGTCGGTAAAGTGGATAAAAAACAATTACGTCAGTGGCTGGCGTCACGTTCACTGGCCTGAAGGAGAAAAAGAGATGGCAATTCCTAAACTGCAGGCTTATGCACTGCCTACGGCGCTTGATGTTCCAGCCAATAAAGTCGACTGGACGTTTGAACCTGAACGCGCCGCGCTACTGATCCACGACATGCAGGACTATTTTATCGGCTTTTGGGGGGATAACTGCCCGATGATGGCGCAAGTGGTGGCTAACATTGCCGCACTGCGTCAGTACTGCAAAGAGCATAACATTCCGGTGTATTACACCGCGCAACCCAAAGAACAGAGCGATGAAGACCGCGCCCTGCTGAATGATATGTGGGGACCGGGCCTGACGCGTTCGCCGGAACAGCAAAAAATCGTTGATGCGCTGGCTCCCGATGAGGCGGATACCATCCTGGTGAAATGGCGTTACAGCGCATTTCATCGCTCTCCGCTGGAGCAGATGCTTAAAGACACTGGCCGAAATCAACTGATTATTACCGGTGTGTATGCCCATATTGGCTGCATGACCACTGCGACTGACGCGTTCATGCGCGATATCAAGCCGTTTATGGTCGCCGATGCGCTGGCGGACTTCAGTCGTGATGAACACCTGATGTCGCTGAAATACGTGGCGGGACGTTCCGGTCGGGTGGTGATGACCCAGGAACTTTTGCCGACGCCGGTCCCGGCGAGTAAAGAGGCGCTGCGCAGCGTGATTCTGCCGCTGTTGGATGAGTCCGAGGAGCCAATGGATGACGAAAACCTGATCGACTACGGGCTGGATTCCGTGCGCATGATGGCGCTGGCGGCACGCTGGCGTAAAGTTCATGGCGATATTGATTTCGTGATGCTGGCGAAAAACCCGACCATAGACGCCTGGTGGAAGCTACTCTCCCGCGAGGTGAACTGATGGCCGGATTTGATTTTACCGGGAAAACCATCTGGGTGACCGGCGCGGGTAAAGGCATTGGCTACACTACGGCACTGGCATTTGTGAAAGCTGGCGCGCAGGTGACTGGCTTCGATCGCGAATTTCCTCAGGATAACTACCCGTTTGCGACCGAAGTGCTGGATGTGGCCGATGCCGGGCAGGTGGCTGAGGTGTGCCAGCGTGTCCTTAAAGCGTGCGAGCGGCTGGATGTGTTGGTCAATGCCGCCGGTATTCTGCGCATGGGGGCCACTGACGCACTGAGCGTTGAAGAGTGGCAGCAGACGTTTGCCGTTAACGTTGGCGGCGCGTTCAATCTGTTTCAGCAGACGATGGCGCAGTTTCGTCGCCAGCAGGGCGGGGCGATCGTCACCGTCGCCTCAGATGCGGCGCACACGCCGCGGATCGGCATGAGTGCTTATGGGGCGTCAAAAGCCGCGCTAAAAAGCCTGGCGCTCACCGTCGGACTGGAACTGGCGGGCAGCGGTGTGCGCTGTAATGTGGTGTCGCCTGGCTCGACCGATACTGACATGCAGCGCACGTTATGGGTCAGTGATGACGCGGAGGAGCAGCGTATTCGCGGGTTTGGCGAACAGTTTAAGCTTGGTATCCCGTTGGGGAAAATCGCCCGACCGCAGGAGATCGCCAACACCATTTTATTCCTCGCCTCCGACCTTGCCAGCCACATTACGCTACAGGATATCGTGGTGGATGGCGGCTCAACGCTGGGAGCATGATGATGATCTGGAAACGCCATCTCACGCTGGATGAATTAAATGCCACCAGCCACAACACCATGGTCGCGCACTTAGGCATCCTTTATACCGGACTGGGCGATGATGTGCTGGAGGCCGAAATGCCGGTTGATATCCGCACGCATCAGCCGTTTGGTTTGCTGCACGGCGGCGCGTCGGCGGCACTGGCCGAAACGTTGGGTTCAATGGCGGGTTATCTGATGACCCGCGACGGGCAGTGTGTAGTCGGTACAGAACTGAACGCCACGCACCATCGGGCGGTTTCGCAGGGCAAAGTGCGCGGCGTTTGTCAGCCGCTGCATCTTGGACGGCAGAATCAAAGCTGGGAAATCGTCATCTTTGATGAGCAAGGACGACGCTGTTGTACCTGCCGATTAGGTACTGCGGTGATGGGGTGAAGTCGCCCGACAAAGTAAAATGAAATTGCAGGGTTAACAGGTAAATGAAGTGATCTAGTTAACACTGCAATGTAAAAACTCAGTGATACTTCGGGTTTGTATGGTTGTCATGTTGTTAAATTCAGAAAAGATGTTATAGAAACAAAATGTAACATCTCTCTGACCTGGACAACGGATAATCAATATGAATAAATCAGGGAAGTACCTCGTCTGGACAGTGCTCTCTGTGATGGGAGCATTTGCCCTCGGCTATATCGCATTAAACCGTGGTGAACAGATCAACGCGTTGTGGATAGTCGTGGCGTCGGTCTGTGTCTACCTTATCGCTTACCGTTTCTATGGCCTGTACATTGCGAAAAATGTGCTGGCGCTGGACCCGACGCGTATGACGCCAGCCGTGCGCCATAACGACGGTCTGGATTATGTTCCTACCGATAAAAAAGTGCTGTTCGGTCACCATTTTGCGGCGATTGCCGGGGCGGGTCCGTTAGTCGGGCCGGTACTGGCGGCACAAATGGGTTATCTGCCGGGTATGATCTGGCTGCTTGCCGGGGTGGTACTCGCGGGGGCTGTGCAGGACTTCATGGTGCTGTTTGTTTCTACCCGTCGCGATGGTCGTTCCCTTGGCGAACTGGTGAAAGAAGAGATGGGCCCAACGGCGGGCGTTATTGCGCTGGTAGCCTGTTTTATGATCATGGTGATTATCCTCGCGGTACTGGCGATGATCGTCGTGAAAGCGCTGACCCACAGCCCGTGGGGAACCTACACCGTCGCGTTTACCATTCCGCTGGCGATCTTTATGGGGATCTACCTGCGTTATCTGCGTCCGGGCCGCATTGGTGAAGTGTCGGTCATCGGTTTGGTATTCCTGGTGTTTGCCATTATTTCCGGCGGTTGGGTGGCTGAAAGTCCGACCTGGGCACCGTATTTTGACTTTACCGGCGTACAACTGACGTGGATGCTGGTGGGCTACGGCTTTGTCGCTGCCGTGCTGCCGGTATGGCTGTTGCTGGCCCCACGTGATTATCTCTCTACTTTCCTGAAAATCGGCACCATTGTTGGCCTGGCGGTAGGGATTTTGATCATGCGTCCGACGCTGACCATGCCTGCGCTGACCAAGTTTGTTGACGGTACTGGCCCGGTCTGGACCGGTAACCTGTTCCCGTTCCTGTTTATTACCATTGCCTGTGGTGCGGTATCTGGCTTCCACGCGCTGATCTCTTCCGGTACCACGCCGAAGATGCTGGCGAACGAAGGGCAGGCCTGTTTTATCGGCTATGGCGGAATGTTAATGGAATCCTTTGTCGCCATTATGGCGCTGGTTTCCGCGTGCATCATCGATCCGGGCGTGTACTTTGCGATGAACAGCCCGATGGCGGTGTTGGCTCCGGCGGGTACGGCGGATGTCGTGGCTTCTGCAGCGCAGGTGGTCAGCAGTTGGGGCTTTGCTATTACTCCGGACACCTTGCATCAAATCGCCAATGAAGTCGGCGAACAATCCATCATTTCCCGCGCAGGCGGTGCGCCGACGTTGGCCGTTGGGATGGCGTATATTCTGCATGGTGCGCTGGGCGGCATGATGGATGTGGCGTTCTGGTATCACTTCGCCATTCTGTTTGAAGCCCTGTTTATTCTGACGGCAGTTGACGCCGGTACACGCGCCGCACGCTTTATGCTGCAGGATCTGTTAGGCGTGGTATCACCGAGCCTGAAACGTACCGACTCACTGCCTGCGAACCTGCTGGCTACAGCGCTGTGCGTACTGGCCTGGGGTTACTTCTTACACCAGGGCGTGGTGGATCCACTGGGCGGTATCAACACCCTGTGGCCGCTGTTTGGTATCGCCAACCAGATGCTGGCCGGTATGGCATTGATGCTCTGTGCGGTGGTGTTGTTCAAGATGAAACGTCAGCGCTACGCATGGGTGGCGCTGGTGCCAACGGCCTGGCTGCTGATTTGTACTCTGACTGCGGGCTGGCAGAAAGCGTTTAGCCCGGATGCGAAAATTGGCTTCCTGGCTATCGCCAACAAGTTCCAGGCGATGATCGACAGCGGTAATATTCCGGCGCAGTACACCCAGTCGCAGCTGACGCAACTGGTGTTTAACAACCGCCTGGACGCGGGCCTCACTATTTTCTTCATGGTGGTCGTCGTGGTGCTGGGGCTGTTCTCGATTAAAACTGCGCTGGCGGCGCTGAAAGAGGACAAACCGACTTCGAAAGAAACGCCGTACGAACCAATGCCTGAGAATGTCGAAGAGATCGTGGCGCAGGCGAAAGGCGCGCACTAATATTCTCTTAACCAACAAGCCCTCTCCGGTACGGGGAGGGCGTTTGTACGACAGGGAATCACTATGTTTGAAACGCTCTCCAAAGCCGGGAAGTATTTAGGGCAAACCGCCCGCTTGATGATCGGTGTGCCGGATTATGACAACTATGTTGAGCATATGCGCGTCACGCATCCGGATCAGACGCCAATGACCTACGAAGAGTTTTTCCGCGAGCGGCAGGATGCGCGCTATGGGGGCAAAGGCGGCGCGAAGTGCTGTTAATTTTTTGCCGGATGCGCTGACGCTTATCCGGCCTACAACAATGCTTTGGCCGTAGGCCTGATAAGGCGAAGCCGTCATCAGGCAACCTGCACCATAGTCACACCGTAAACGATTCTACCTTCTCAAACGCTGCGCGCAGGGTATCTGGCGTTAACGTTACCGGCAGCGCATGAATAGATTCGACCGGGCGCAGGGTATGCGCAATCACCTTATCGATCTCAGCGCGATTTGCGATATCCACGTCTAACTGGGCCAGCCTGGTGGGGAGATTGAACCGCTGATAAGCGGTGACAAGTTGCGCCAGCACATCATCTTGTCCAAGCAGCGCGCACTGCACCAGAATGCCATACGCCACTTTGGTGCCATGGAGAAACTTCTCCGTTTGCGGGAGGACGGTCAGACCGTTATGGACCGAATGTGCCGCCGCCACACGGGTGTAGCGCTCGCCCAGACCACCAACCATACCGCCGCCGGCTATAATCGCATCCACCACGTCGCAAAACGCCTGGGTTAGTTCACCACGCTGCTTATCTGCCAGTGCCTGCTCGCTGCTTTCCAGCAGGACGTCGCGGATGGCCAGCGCGCCGTTGATGCCCAGACGTACGGTCAGAGGTAGCGTTTCTGGCTGCGGAGCCAGCACCACTGCCTCATACCATTTCGCCAGCGTATCGCCAATACCGGCCAGTAAATACTCTTCAGGCGCGTTGAGTATGATTCGTGGCTCAACCAGCACCAAAAAATTGGCATCGTCGAATATTTCGAAATGCAGCGCCTGACCGGCATCGTTGTACCAGACGGAAAGCGGCGTCCAGGCCGCGCAGGTGGCGGCAATAGTCGGGATCGCCACGAAAGGTAAATCAAGGCGGCGAGCCAGCGCTTTAGCCGTATCGAGCAGTGTACCGCCACCCACGCCAATCACGATGCTGCGATCATCTCCCGATTCTTTTGCCAGTTGAGCAACATCGGTTTCGCTGCAATGTCCCGTAAACAGCAGACGCTTAGCTTCGGCAAGATGAAAAGCTTCTGGCAGATAAGGACGCGCCGCGGCGATAGCTCGCTCATCGTAGACCCAGACGGCGTGTGAGAGTTGATCCGGGGTGAAAAAGTCGTGCAGTCTGGAGAGGCTACCGGTGTGGGAAAAGTAGTTAGCCGGGCCGGTGACGACGCGAATCTCGGTATTACTCATGTTGTGTTGTCCTTGTGCTGTCCTGATCTGGCAGGTTATTTTTATATAGACGTCTGAACGTCTTGATTGCCAAATACTAACATCGTGTTATAGTGGCTTCAACAACAACATCACACGTCGGGATAACAATAATGAGCAATAACCCACTGATTGTGCAAAGTAAACTCCCAAATCTGGGGACCACAATATTTACGCAAATGAGCGCGCTGGCACAGCAGCATCAGGCCATTAACCTCTCGCAGGGATTTCCTGATTTTGACGGTCCACATTTCTTGCAGGAACGTCTGGCATATCATGTCGCGCATGGCGCTAACCAGTATGCGCCGATGACAGGCGTGCAGCCGCTGCGCGAAGCCATTGCCGATAAAACCGCGGAGTTGTACGGTTATAAGCCCGATGCGACAAGTGAAGTCACCGTCACGGCAGGGGCCACAGAAGCATTGTATGCAGCCATTACGGCGCTGGTGCGGCCTGGTGATGAAGTGATCTGTTTTGATCCGAGCTACGACAGCTATGCGCCTGCGGTGGCGTTATCCGGCGGTGTGGTGAAACGTATTGCGTTGCAACCGCCGTCATTTCGTGTGAACTGGCAGGAATTTGCCACGTTACTCAGCGAGCGCACCCGGTTAGTGATCCTCAATACACCGCATAACCCATCTGCTACCGTCTGGCAGCGCGCTGATTTTGATGCGTTATGGCAGGCGATTAAAGAGCGCGAGATTTTTGTTATTAGCGACGAAGTGTATGAGCATATCTGCTTTGCCGCTCATGGACATGCGAGCGTGCTGGCTCATCCGCAGCTACGGGAACGCGCTGTTGCCGTTTCATCTTTCGGTAAAACGTATCATATGACCGGCTGGAAAGTCGGCTATTGCGTTGCACCCGACGCCATTAGCGCCGAGCTACGCAAAGTCCATCAGTACCTGACGTTCTCAGTCAACACACCGGCTCAGCTGGCGCTGGCGGATATGCTGCGGGAGGATCCAATACACTACCGCGAGCTGCCCGCGTTTTATCAGAGAAAGCGTGATGTGCTGGTGAATGCGTTACGCGACAGCCGACTGGAAATTCTGCCGTGTGAGGGGACCTATTTTCTGCTGGTCGATTACAGTGCGGTCTCAACGCTTACTGACGTTGAGTTTTGTCAGTGGTTAACTAAAGAAGTGGGGGTTGCGGCGATACCGCTGTCGGTGTTCTGCGCCGATCCTTTCCCGCATAAGCTGATCCGCCTATGTTTTGCCAAGCAAGAATCGACGCTGTTAGCAGCCGCAGAGCGTCTGGTTTCGCTGTAATTATTTTACTGTCCAGGCTTTGGAAAACCGACGGTCGGCAAATAACTCCTGCAGGCCGTTGATTTGTTTCAGTCGCAACACTTCATCGTTATCCATGCCCAGTTCTTTAGCGATTTTTTCTTCACTCCAGCCCAGTTGCGATAATTCACGCACGATTTCCGACATGGCGTGGATTTGGTGGCGTCCGCGGGCGCGGTTATGGCGGATTGTCGCCGCCATACGTTCATGGCGATCGCGTTCCAGGCAGGCGACGGGAAGATAGCCTTTTAATCGTGGTTTTAGCGATGCTTTGTTTTTTCCTAATTCATGGCGGTGAAAGCCATCGATGATTTCATACTCTTCTTCCGTTGAGTGAACCACGACAATCGGCTGGGTGAAGCCATCCGCTTCGATGGATTTCAACAGCAGCTTTTTCTCCGGCGGCGCAACGTTATTAGGATTGTAATCATTGGGCGAAATGTGATCGCTTTTAATCCATAACACGCAATCTACTGGTTCTTCACGAAATGGACTGACGCTGTGGATTGCCATTCTGAATTCATTAATGGCTTCAATTCTATCTTTTTCTGGCAAACCAGAAAGAAAGCCGAGGAGTTCCTGTGTTAATCGTTGTTGCATAACAACCCCCATTCCTGACGTTTGGTTTTCATGCGTTCAGTATATCGCTGGTAGTTTTTCGTTTTTGTGGGGCTGAACGAAAGTGCCCGACACCAGTAATCATTATTCAGGAGCACTTTGCAGATCCTTCTCCATGAGGGGATATCCCTGGAACCAATATCGCCTTCCTGACTTTCCGGGATATTGTCCATGCCTTTTTTCTTATACCACTGTATATAGACAGCGATTTTGTTGCGGTAATGTTCTGCGGTCTGTTCTGGCATGCTGTGTAATAGCAGCATGGCGTATTGCTGCCAACTTAAATGCTCTGGTTTGAGTATTTTCCGATGACCGTAAAAATGGTTGTCATGGCCGGCGTAAATCCCGCCGCTTTTAACGCCGCTGACGCGGGCGCACATAGCCGCCCATCGCTGTGGCTCAATGACATGGTACAGCCATAGCCCCTGGCGTTGTTCTGGTCCAAAGGGCTCGCAAATACGCATATATCGTGTTGGGACTCCGGCCTGATACATCAGGTTATACAAGGGATTGCATGGCATTTTTGTTTTCGCAAACCATGTCCAGATATCGGCTGTTTTCCAGTCATATAACGGATAAATGTACCAGGTGTGTCCACCTGGCGCTGCCGTCGTCCACGGCTTGTCATCGGCAAAACGTTGCTTACGCGAGTTGGCGATGGCCACAAAGCGGTTATAGGACTCGTCCGCGCGAATGCCGACCATCATCGCTGCGGGACGCTTTTGTGAAAACCAATCTGCGAACTCGCGAACAAAAAGCTCAAAGGTCATACCGGGCTGATAGAAAGAAAAGAAATTGGGGTCGGTTATGGCATCGGCTGGTGGCTGACGCACCCACTGTATATTCGGCTCCCAGCACTGCCATTCGGGTTGATATTGTGAAAGCGCGTTTTGTGTGGTCAGAGGTAATGCGACCCAATAAAATTCTTCGATAACATCGGAATAACTCTCGCGTAGCGCCTGGACATAATCGATAGTGCAGGAAAACTGAGCTTCCCAGTCAATAAATAATACGCTAATTTTTTTCTGTAACTGGCGGGCAAGGGTGGCTGTAAGATGGAGCATAAGACCGGAATCTTTTCCTCCCGATAATGAAACACAAATGCGCGGCAGTGTGTTGAGCGTCCATGTAATGCGCTCCTGTGCGGCTTCAAGTACATGTTGAGTTAGAGGTATTTTATAAACAGACATATCAAATCCATAGTGAGGCGCTGTTATTCCCCGCTATGGTAAATGGTCAGCATAAGAAATGCTAATCTATATGTGTCGTAATTTTTACAACTTATTCATCATTTCAATAAATAACTTTAATGAATTGTTAATATGAATTAATTATACCCATCGGGAAAATGTTTAACAGGCGTTTATTCGCTATCTGGTATGATTCTTTTTATATATGAGGCAAAGGAATCGTTAGAAAGCGAAGCGCGGTTATACATCATATACAGTTTTGCTGACGGTAATTTCATATCGACGCTAATCTCTTTGAGATTAAAGACAGGGGAGTAAAATTCATACATAACTCTGGGTATAACACCAATGATATCAGTGTTTGATATAACGTTAACGATTGAAATCAAAGAGTCGCTACTGAAACCAATTTTACGATTGGCTAAAAAATGATTTGTTTGTGATTGATAATCTTTCATCCCCTGTTCCTCAGTGAGGAATAATGTAAATTTTTCCTTTAATAATTGCTCTATGGTACATGAATCATTAATTCGGGGATGGTTACTGTTACGGACTAACACCCCTTCAATCGTTTTTAACGGCATGCATACAATGGAGCGGTTATGTACTGGTACGATTGTGAATACCAGATCCGCTTTGCGGTAAGATAAAATATTTTCAGCAGTTTCCGCGCTCATTAGAATGTCATGATGCTCAATTTCAATATCAATATCAGAATCTTCTCGGAGGGAATGAACTACTTCGTGTAAATGAAAACTGGTTGTCATTGGCGGGCAATAAATGATAAATTTTTTCTTTAAACTGGAGTTATGCATGATGTTAATTGTTTGCTCCAGGGAGTTGAGGTTTTGTTCCAGATGATGATGAAGATTGATGCCAGTTACCGTAGGCGTGATGCCTTTTCCCGAGCGAATGAACAATGGATCGTTAAACTGAGTACGAAGTCGTTGCAATGACTGGCTCACGGCCGAAGGCGTAATAAAAAGTGTTTCTGCAGCCTTGCTGATGCTCAGGTGCTGATAGATACATTCAAAAATAACAAGCAGGTTTAGATCGAATTTTTTAAGATCGTAAAGATTAGCCATGTATACTTTCCTCTGACGGTAAAATTTGAAATAATTAAATTATGAAATAGTTTGAAATGCATTTATTTACAGACTTTATGTTTCAGTGCTTAATGAACGATTAATTTAAACTAACATAGCACAAAACACTTTATTTTCACGAGAAAAAAAGAAGTGTGGTGAGTGATTGAAATGAGAACGATAACAATCACTCATTTTATTACCTTTATTTATTTCCCATGATAATGTTTAATTTCTCCTGATCGGGTAACCCGACTTCTTGTTGCAGCGTATTGTCTTTACTCATGTAGTAGATGGCTGGCGTCACGTTAGCACCCAAATCATCCATCAACTTTTGATTGATATTGAGTATCTTCATCTGCTCGGGCGGGAGAGAGGCAGGAATTTCCAGCTTCATTTTGCCGCCGGAGGCTTCATAGTCATGCCAGGTTTTGGCCGGATCTTTTGTCGACAAGATTGCGGCAGCTGTTGCCGGGCTTTCAGGTTTGATTACGCCCACCAGTAGCGTACGCAACTGAACTTTACCGGAATCGACCCACGGACGCGCCTGCTGCCAAAACTGTTTGCAATAAGGGCAGAAGGGATCGGCGAACACGTAGACAATCACCGGGGCCTCTTTCTTACCATCCAGAATCCATGAGGCTTTTTCCATTCGCTGCCACATCTCGCGCCCTGCTGGGGCATAGATCTCTTTTTCTATCAGCGCATTACTGAGGTTTTCACCTTTCTCATTGTACATGTAGCCTGAGATGGCATGTTTGCCGTCGGGCGTGACGTAGATAGTGACGCCCATATCCTGATATTTACCCAGATAACCTTTCATTCCGCCAGGGGCATCGAAAGGTTTCACAATAGTAATGCCCTGTTTCTCAATGGCTTTAACAGGGGCAGGTAGCTCTTCGGCATGAACGATAGCGGGAAGCAAGGATAAGAGTAAGGTACGCTTGAACATTGATTTTCCTTATAAAATCAGAAGGAAAGGGGACTGAATTGCAAAACCTATCACAGCCATAGGTAAGATCGACAGTCTGTCGATTGCCCTTTCTTTAGTTGGGTGATGTAATCCCAATCGCTGTTACGACCTTTGTTAAGGTAATGTAGAGCGCAACACATAGCCAGTTCTGCTGGTACTGAAGTTACCTGCGGGTAGCTCGGGTAATGAGGCTCCCTGCAAAGGGGGCCTTTTTTACTTTTGTCTTTTAGGTTCGATTGAGGAAGTTGTTAGTTAACGCTTATTGATTTGATAAAGGAAACGCATTAGCCCTTGGAAGAGATTTTCGTTAACTTATCTCTCAACGAAAACACGGAGGAAGTACAGATGTCTTTGATTAATACCAAAATTAAACCTTTCAAAAACCAGGCGTTCAAAAACGGTGAGTTCATCGAAGTAACCGAGAAAGATACCGAAGGTCGCTGGAGCGTCTTCTTCTTCTATCCGGCTGACTTCACCTTCGTATGCCCGACCGAACTGGGCGACGTTGCAGACCATTATGAAGAACTGCAGAAACTGGGCGTAGACGTTTACTCTGTTTCTACCGATACCCACTTTACGCACAAAGCATGGCACAGCAGCTCTGACACCATCGCAAAAATCAAATATGCAATGATCGGCGACCCGACTGGCGCCCTGACCCGTAACTTCGACAACATGCGTGAAGATGAAGGTCTGGCTGACCGCGCAACCTTCGTTGTTGACCCGCAGGGTATCATCCAGGCAATCGAAGTTACCGCTGAAGGTATCGGCCGTGATGCGTCCGACCTGCTGCGCAAAATTAAAGCTGCACAGTATGTTGCATCCCACCCAGGTGAAGTTTGCCCGGCTAAATGGAAAGAAGGTGAAGCGACACTGGCTCCATCTTTAGACCTGGTTGGTAAAATCTAAGCTAATTTGTAGGCCGGATAAACATAGTGCATCCGGCATTCCACAGGCGCAAATTTGCGCCTGTTTCATTCCAGCACCATGACGCAAGTTGCATTAATGCAGTCCCGCGAAGTCGGCTTGCATGATGATGTTTTCAGAGAGGGAAGAAGAATGCTCGACACAAATATGAAAACCCAGCTCAGGGCTTACCTTGAGAAACTGACCAAACCTGTTGAGCTGATTGCTACGCTGGATGACAGCGCTAAATCGGCAGAAATCAAGGAACTGCTGACTGAAATTGCTGAACTGTCAGAAAAAGTCACCTTCACAGAAGACAATACTCTGGCAGTGCGTAAGCCATCGTTCCTGATTACCAATCCTGGCTCTCACCAGGGGCCGCGCTTTGCGGGTTCTCCGCTGGGCCATGAATTTACCTCGCTGGTGCTCGCGCTGTTGTGGACAGGTGGTCATCCGTCAAAAGAGGCGCAGGCGTTGCTGGAGCAGATCCGCGATCTCGACGGTGATTTTGAATTTGAAACCTATTATTCACTCTCCTGCCATAACTGTCCGGACGTGGTGCAGGCGCTGAACCTGATGTCGGTACTGAACCCACGCATTAAACATACGGCGATTGACGGCGGTACGTTCCAGAATGAAATCACCGATCGTAACGTGATGGGCGTTCCGGCGGTATTTATGAACGGTAAAGAGTTCGGCCAGGGTCGCATGACGCTGACTGAGATCGTGGCGAAGGTGGACACCGGCGCAGAGAAACGTGCGGCTGAAGAGTTGAACAAGCGTGATGCTTATGACGTACTGATTGTTGGTTCCGGCCCTGCGGGAGCGGCTGCAGCGGTGTACTCCGCACGTAAAGGTATCCGCACCGGTCTGATGGGCGAACGTTTTGGCGGTCAGGTTCTGGATACCGTTGATATCGAAAACTATATCTCGGTACCGAAAACCGAAGGCCAGAAACTGGCTGGCGCGCTGAAAGCACACGTTGATGACTATGATGTTGATGTGATCGACAGCCAAAGCGCCAGCAAACTGGTTCCTGCGGCGCAGGAAGGTGGGCTGCATCAGATTGAAACGGCATCCGGCGCGGTGCTGAAAGCGCGCAGCATTATCATCGCGACCGGTGCGAAATGGCGCAACATGAATGTTCCGGGCGAAGATCAATATCGCACCAAAGGCGTAACTTACTGTCCGCACTGTGATGGCCCACTGTTTAAAGGCAAGCGTGTGGCGGTGATTGGCGGTGGTAACTCCGGTGTTGAAGCCGCTATCGATCTGGCGGGCATCGTGGAACATGTGACGCTGCTGGAGTTTGCTCCTGAAATGAAGGCCGATCAGGTGCTGCAGAATAAACTGCGTAGTCTGAAAAACGTCGACATCATTTTGAATGCGCAAACGACAGAAGTAAAAGGCGATGGCAGCAAAGTCACTGGGCTCGAGTATCGTGACCGCGTGAGCGGCGATGTTCACAGTGTAGAACTGGCAGGTATTTTTGTTCAGATTGGTCTGCTGCCGAACACCAACTGGCTGGAAGGCGCCGTTGAACGTAACCGCATGGGTGAAATTATCATTGATGCGAAGTGCGAAACCAGCGTGAAAGGTGTTTTCGCTGCAGGTGACTGCACAACCGTACCCTATAAGCAGATCATCATCGCGACAGGCGAAGGCGCGAAAGCCTCGTTAAGCTCCTTTGATTATCTGATTCGCACCACAGTAGCATAAAAAAGTAAGACTCACCTGCAATGCCAAAACCGCCAGTCATTCGCTGGCGGTTTTTTTATCCCTGTATCCCCCCTCTTGCTGGGGGGGATAGCAAAATTGTCGCTGTTAACGGACAACCAGTACCGGCAGAGTGGCGTGGCGGACAACGCTGGAGGCGTTTGAGCCGAGCAGGTGGGTACTGATGGACGGGTTACGTGACCCAATGACCACCACATCCGCATTCAACTCTTCACCCAACTCGTTGACCACGTCACGGACGCTACCAAAGCGCACGTGTTGTTTAATACGGGAGGGATCGATGCTGAAGTGACCGACCATTGTTTGCAGACGCGTTTCCGCTTCGTGTTGCAGATGCTCTTCAAAACGACGAACGTCTGCCGCAAAGCGGTGCAGGCTTAAGCTTGCTGAGCCTGGCAGCACATGCAGCAGATGGATAACGCCGTTTTCCTGTGCCAGGAATTCTGCATGGCGAATAGCCTTGTCACTCAGTTCCATTTCGAATACATCAACAGGCATTATGATTGTGTTGTACATAAACATTCTCCTTGTCATTGCATGAACACATAAGAGCATAGTATTAAAAATGATTCTGTCAGTCACGGCACAGATTTATGTTTTGCGAACAGGAAATAACGTGAGGAGCGGGGAGATGAGGAGTAACCGGAAAGAGGATGCAGATGCATCCCCTGCAAGATAAAGCGAATAGCTTTGATAAGACAGAGTTAGCGCAGGTAGTCGCCCGCAGCTTCTGGTTGGTACTCAAGCTCGATGACTTCGAGGTGTGTTGATGTACCGCCCGGCAGTTCCCAGTGAATGGTGTCGCCAACGCGCAGGCCCAGCAGTGCCGCGCCAACAGGCGCCATGACGGAAAGCTGTGTGCTGCTGTCAGTCATATTAGCCGGATACACCAGGGTACGCACACGGACTTCGCCATCACTCAGATTGCGGAATTTCACGCGGCTGTTCATGGTCACGACATCGTGCGGCATGGTTTCTGGAGAACACATTTGCGCGCGATCCAGCTCGGCGTTCAGGGCGTCGGCAATGGGTAAACCAGCAAACGCAGGTTGCTCCAACAGGCGGTCAATGCGTTCCGCATCGAGGTCGTTAATGATGATAGTTGGTCTGGACATTTATTACTCCATGTCGTCGATACTGCGGGTGCGCAGGTAAATAATCCCAAAAGAAAACCCTCACCGTCAGGCGGCAAGGGTTTAGCTTGTATGATGATACTGAGACTTACCTCATGTTTGAAGTGATTTAGTTCACATTCAGGTAAATCATCAATATTGTCGCATATGGTGTGATTTTAGCCGAAAAACGTGATCGTTCTCCAATTTGCATTATGCTTTTTAAGCGCTCGTTGCGGGTGCGTCAATACAACTCAGTGTTCCGCTACAGGAGATCTCATGAGCCAGTACGACAAACTTACCTTAAAAGACGGCAGCTATTTGCATTTTAAAGACTGGGGAAGTGGACAGCCCATCGTGTTCAGTCATGGTTGGCCGCTGACAGCAGATGCGTTTGAGGATCAGATGCTGTTTCTTGGGTCGAAAGGATTTCGTGTGATCGCCCATGACAGACGCGGACATGGCCGCTCGGCCCAACCGTGGGATGGCCACAATATGGATCAGTATGCTGACGATCTGGCTGAACTTACCGCGCATCTCAATCTTAAAGATGCCGTGCATGTTGGGCACTCTACCGGCGGTGGGGAAGTGGCGCGTTATATTGGCCGCCATGGGACGCAGCGGGTGGCAAAAGCGGTGTTAATTGGCGCGGTGACGCCCATCATGATCAAGACCGACTTTAACCCGAATGGCGTGCCGAAAGAGGTGTTTGATGGCATCCGGGAAGGGGTAGTGAACGATCGCGCCACCTTCTTCTATGAACTGACCGCGGCATTCTATGGTTATAACCGTCCGGGCGCAAAAGAGTCGAAAGCCGTCCGGGAAAGTTTTGTTGAACAGGGCTTACAAGGGTCCATCAAAGCGTTGTACGACTGCATTCATGCGTTTTCAGAAACAGACCTGCGTGGCGATCTCGAAAAAATGACCATCCCGACGCTGGTGATCCACGGCGATGACGATCAGATTGTCCCGTTTGAAACCTGCGGCAAGGTCGCGGCGGAAATATTGCCGGATGCGCAGTTGAAGGTATATGCCGGAGGTTCTCACGGTATTTGCACCACCCATAAACAGCAGATCAATGGCGATCTGCTCAACTTTATTCAGTCGTAATCTTTAACGGATTGTTCTACGCTGATCTTCTTTTTCCAGGGAGATGAGCGAAGCATAATTCGTGCTGCGCTACCGTTAATGACACCAGAGAAGGCTATGTATTTCTATCAACCATCACAGGGACACGGCTTACCGCACGACCCGCTAAATGCCATCATTGGACCGCGCCCCATTGGCTGGATTGCGTCGCGCGACAGTAACGGGCGACATAACCTGGCGCCATACAGTTTCTTTAATTGCTTTAACTACCATCCGCCGATTATTGGTTTTGCCAGCAGCGGCTGGAAAGACAGCGTGCGGAATATTGTCGAAACCGGTGAGTTTGTCTGGAACCTGACCACCCTTGAACTGGCTGGCGCGATGAATGAAACGTCTGCCAGCTTGCCGCACGGCGAGGACGAGTTTTTTGCCGCTGGGCTGAATAAAGCCGACAGCCGGATTGTCAGCGTGCCGCGCGTGGCGCAAAGCCCGGTTAATTTTGAGTGCCGTTTATCGCAAACTCTGCAACTGACCACTGCTGACGGCGCGCCTGTAGAAACCTGGCTGGTGCTGGGAGAAGTGGTGGGCATCCATATAGATGAAACGCTACTGGAAGAAGGCATCTACCAGACGGCGAAAGCGAAGCCGGTACTGCGTGCGGGTGGACCCACGGCGTACTATTCAATCAGTGAAACACACCGTTTTGATCTGGTTCGCCCGGACGCCCGTTTGCAACGCTAAGCATGCAGACCGACGCCCGGTTTGCGCGTCGGTCGTGATTTTCAGTATCCTGCCTTGTCGATAATAAACTGTTTACCGCAGTTACCCGGATGCGGCTGCGGTAAGAATGACTGCGCAGATAGCGGTTGATTGATGGTGTCGGCTTTCAGGGATAGCTGGATCTCTGTGAGATAAGCCGGATTGCCGTGGCAGCTTAGCTTCACGGCTTTGACGTTCTCTTTGCCCCAGCTTTTGGCGATAGCGGCGTCAAATGCGTTGCGGCTGACGGTTTTGCCGTAGTTATCCGCGAGGAACTTGCCCGCTTCACTGTTTTTGAATTCATTATTCAGCCGCACCATCGTGCCAAAGTACACGTCGGGATCAAAACCAAAACAGGCGCCGTGTTTGGCATACTCGTAGCGTTCCAGGCAGGATGTTCCGCCAGCGCCTGGCATCACCGCGCTCAGTTTCGCCGCACTCTCCAGTGACAGGCCGGTTTCAGGCGCTGCGCATTTACGGCTGGCGCGCGCTTCAGGCAGGTTAGGAATGGGGCGTGTTGCGCAGCCAAAACGCATCCAGCGGCGGTTGTCTACCCCGCGAGCGGCGATCGATTTTGGCAGGCTGGGCCACAGGCCGTGAACGGTCAGAAAATCCACTTTGTCTGCAATCTCTTTTTGCAGACGACATTCGTCGGGTTCCTGACGATTACGCTCGTGTTGGCTTTGACAGAAACCGGTTTGCCAGGAGAGGGCCAGCACGTAGCGGTCAAAATCAGCGTACTGTTTTGCCTGAAGTTCATCGGCCTGAGCCACAGAAACTGGCAGCAGAAGCGCTGCCAGTAAAGAAGAATAACGCCACGTTGATGTCATGATGATTTCGGATACTTATATAAATTCTGAATATCATCTATTTAATCATAAAAAATGCCAGTCAGGTTTAGCTGACTGGCATCATTTTCATCAGGCGTGAGCCGGAATGATTAGCTCCACATTGCCAGAATCGGCCAGCCGACCAGCAGAAGCATAGCGATGTAGATAACGCCGAAGATAGCTCCCAGACGCCAGTAGTCTTTAGACTTCACATAACCACAACCGTAGATGATAACGCCAGGGCCGGTTGCATACGGCGTCAGGCAGCCCATGATACCGATGGACAGCACCAGCAGGATACACAGATGTTCCATTGGAACGCCCGGGATACCTTTACCGACCGCCAGAATTACCGGCAGCATGGTGGCGGTGTGTGCGGAAAGGCTGGCGAACAGGTAGTGAGCAAAGTAGAACACCAGCACCAGCACGATCACGGTCGCGTTAGGTGAGAAGCCTTCCAGGTGCGTGCTCATGGTGTTAGCGAACCAGTCGATGAAGCCTGAACGGGTCAAACCATTTGCCATAACAACCAGCGTGGCGAGGTTTACCAGTGTGTTCCATGCGCTGTTATAGCGGGTAATATCTTTCCACGGTACAACGTGTAGCGCCAGCATCAGGGAAACCGCCAGCAGACCCACCGCGGTGGCATCAATCAGTTTACCCCCGAAGACCCACAGACCCAGGCTGAGCAGAACCAGACCGATCAGGGTCAGCTCTTTACGCGTCAGTTTACCCATGGTTTTCAGTTCTTCACCGGCCCATGCGGCAACTTCAGCACTGTGAGTGACTTCTGGTTTGTACAGAACATAGGACAGCCACGGCGCAACGATCAGCAAAATAATACCGACCGGCAGGAAGCTGAGGAACCATTGCAGCCAACTGATTTGAATGCCAGCAATTTTGTTGACGAATTCCAGACCCAGTACGTTCGGCGCCGCGCCGGTCACGAACATAGAGGAGCTCAGGCTGGTACTGATGACCATCATCCACATCAGATATCCGCCGATACGGCGCGCGGAAGGATCGTTCGGGAATGATTTAAACAGCGGCGGCAGGTTTTTGATAACCGGGAATACGGTACCACCGGTACGCGCGGTGTTGGACGGTGTAAACGGCGCCAGCAGGATGTCGATAATAACAATCGCATAGCCCAGCGTCAGGGTACGTTTACCCATGAATTTCACCATGAACAGCGCGATACGACGACCCAGGCCGGTAACTTCATAACCCAGTGCGAAAATAAACGCGCCAAACACCAGCCACACGGTGGTGCTGGAGAAGCCCGCCAGACCCCATTTCAGCGCTTGCTTACCCGCTTTGAATGCCGGGTCGGCCAGCTCGGATGCGTCAAACAGCAGATAGTTACTGCCGATAACGCAGATCGTCACGGCGATAAAGCTGATTGCCGTTGCCGGAATGGGCTCCAGAATCATCCCGACAATCATGGCCACGAACACGGCAAAATAGTGCCATGCCTGTGGGGGCATGCCATCAGGGACGGGGATAAGAAACATGACGCCCATGACTACCAATGGGGCCAGTAACTTCCAAATTTTATCTTTTGCTAAAGACATGTGTGTGATTCTCCGGAAAGGATCTTTAATTGTGATAATGATGAACTTGTGAAATCTGAGCTAAGAACCATGTGACGATCAGCAGATCGGCGCAGCCTCCAGGACTGAGGTTGCGTTCAATGCACTGTTGGTCGAACTGGCGTAGGTATTCGAGATCGGCCGGGGTACGAATTCCGCCTTGTTGTAACAACGTGGAAGCCTGCTGCTGTAACCAGCGCAAACCTTCTGCGCCACCACGGGAAGCCACGTTGGTGTCGCCGTTGATAGACATCAGCAGCAGTAACGTATCGAGTAACGCCAGTTCAGGATCGCGGCCCTCAGCCAGCAGTGCACGGTAGTGCGGCAGAGCATGCTGAATGACGAGGGGATATCCTGCTTCGGCTTCGCCGCGTGCGCCGGTTAATCCCAGTTGCTGATAAAGTCGTTGGCCAGCCGTGAGTTGTTGGTTGTTCTGGCGCAGTTCGCGCTCGGTCAGGCCACGGCAAAATGTTGCTGCCGTAGAGCAAAGGGTTTCAGCGGTAACGCTCAGGCGGAGCTGGAGCAGGCGGCCAATGGCGGCGCACAGTAATCCCAGCGAGAAGATGCTGCCTTTATGGGTGTTCACTCCGGCAGTAGCGCGAAACATATCGGCTTCGCAGGCCATGCCCAGCGGACGTAGTCCTGGCAGGACATCTTCCGGCGGCTGCTGTGCGCTAAATGCGCCGTATTCGATAAAACGCGGCAGCCATGTCTGAATCGCTTCAGCACTGCGATAAAAATCTTCCAGCGCCATATCTTTATGCGCGCCGTTATTAATACGATCCACCAGACCCGGTTTAGGCGACAGGTTGACTTCCGTCAGCATGGCGCGCCACGCCAGCGTGGCGTAAGCGTCAGGCAGATCCAGAGGAAGAACTGCGTTATGAGTTGATGTTGCGGGAATCGGCATCATGCAGCAGTGCCTCCATCTGAGTGAGTAAGTCGGAAAGCGCGTGAGTTTTACCTCGCGCGCATTCGGCAGCGCTTTGCTCGCACAGCAGACAGCGGCGGGCAGGGAGCGCGAAATGACGCCGGGACAGAATTTCCCCTTCAGGGTTCAGGACGTCGATGTCCCATAACCGTCCCAGCGGATGTGAATGCTCAAGTCCGATAGTGGCGAGCTTGAGATCCAGGGCCGGAGCCTCAATGGCCAGCAGGCCTTCCGGTCCGCTGGCAGAGACCAGCGCAGTTTGCTCCCTGACAATCCAGGCGGATTTTTCCGCCAGCGCGAGCAGGGCGGTGACGCCGTGATTAAAGATGCGACGGGTTAATTCGCTGTCTTTAATCGGACCTGGCGCGACCACGGTAAACGAGACCAGTGGCGCGTGATGACGCGTGAGCCAGGCATGCTGCCTTGCTTGTCTCTCATCTCGGCTGGCGAGCAGCTCAGGGATGGAAACCGCGTGGCAGGTGGCGTGTTCAGGGAGCAGGTGCATGGTTTATTCCTTCACCTGATGCACAACGTCAATTACCGAACCATCGCGGTAGCGCACAACGGCAATTACGCGATCGGTAAATTCGATGGCGCGCGGTTGACCGGTTAGCTGCTGTGCACGTTCGCGCAGCCATTCAATCGACACCACTTTCATGCCAGCTTCTTGCAGGCGTTCCGCCAGTTCAGGGCGAGCAGGGTTGACGGCGATACCGTGGTCGGTAACCAGAATGTCAACGCTGGAACCTGGGGTTACGCAGGTCAGCACGTTATCTACCAATGTCGGGATGCGTCCACGAACCAGCGGTGCGACGATGATAGAAAGCGCTGCGGCCACAGCCGTATCGCAGTGACCACCGGAAGCGCCACGCAGTACGCCGTCGGAGCCGGTCAGTACGTTAACGTTGAAGTTGGTGTCTACTTCTAATGCGCTCAGTACCACAACGTCCAGGCGGTCAACGGATGCGCCTTTCGAGCCCCAGTTAGCGTACTGGTTAGCGCTGATCTCAATGTGGTTTGGATTGCGGGCCAGGGATTTCGCGGCGGTACTGTCGAAGCTTTGTACATCCAGCAGTTTGCGGATTAAGCCTTTTTCATGCAGATCAACGATGGTGGCGGTGATGCCGCCCAGCGCGAAATCGGCATGGATGTCACGGCTACGCATTTTGTCTTCCAGGAAACGGGTAACGGCCAGAGACGCGCCGCCGGTTCCTGTCTGCAATGAGAAGCCTTCATTGAAGTAACCGGAGTTAGCTATGACGTCTGCCGCGCTGCGGGCGATCAACAATTCACGCGGATTGGTGGTCATACGGGTCGCGTCAGCACCAATTTTGTCCGCATCGCCGACCTGGTCGATCTGCACGATCAGATCCACTTGATCCTGGGTAATGCTGGCCGGGTTGTGCGGATAGCTCAGCAGTTGTTCTGTCAGCAGAACAACCTGCCTGGCGTTCTCGGCATCGACGCGGGCATAGCCCAGTGAGCCACAGCACGCTTTACCGGTATAACCGTTAGCGTTACCAAACTGGTCGCACGCCGGTACGCCGAGGAATGCGACATCAATGTTGAGTTCGCCACTTTGCACCAGGTGTACACGACCACCGTGGGAGTGGATTTGCACCGGCTCAGCCAGCAGACCACGAGAGATCTCTTCTGCCAGCGGGCCACGCAGCCCGGAGGTATAAATTCGGCTGACCACGCCCTGACGGATGTGCTCAACCAGCGGCGCGTGGCAGTCGCTCAGGGAGCTTGAGGCCAGCGTCAGATTTTTAAAGCCCATGTTGGCGATGGCGTCCATCACCAGGTTAATCGTCAGATCGCCACCGCGAAATGCGTGGTGGAAAGAGATGGTCATACCATCCTGTAAACCTGAACGACGAATGGCGTCTTCCAGATTAGCGCACAGCTTTTTGTCGCGCGGTTTTTGCGCCTGCAATTCTACTTTTGCGGTGCTCTGATAAGCGGAAAGCTCGCTTTCTGCATGACGGCTCCAGGTCGCCACGCGATCCTGGCGTTGAGACTGTTCGATTTTCTGCGTCATTTTTTTGCCTTATTCTTCGCGAATGCCGGAAAGTTCTGCACGGGAGATAACCAGAAGGGCGCGCTCGATAACCGGGCTGTCGACCATCTTGCCGTTCAGGGAAACCACGCCACGACCTTCGCGGGCGGCTGCTTCAGCGGCTTCCACCACCAGACGGGCATGAGCCAGCTCTTTGCGCGTCGGGGCATAGAGGTTATGCAGAAGTTCAATCTGGCGAGGGTTGATCAGCGACTTGCCGTCAAAACCCAGTTGCTTGATGTGTGAGGCTTCGTGCAGGAAACCTGCTTCGTTGTTGGCATCGGAATAGACGGTATCGAATGCCTGAATACCGGCAGAGCGCGCAGCCTGCAAAATAGAGCAGCGGGCAAACAGCAGTTCAGTCCCTTCCGGGGAACGTTCAGTGCGCAGGTTACGCACATAATCTTCAGCACCCAGTGCAATACCAATCAGGCGCTCGGAAGCGTGGGCGATTTCTACCGCGCGGGTAATGCCTAACGGCGATTCGATAGCGGCTAACAGACCGGTGCTGCCGGGTTCGCGACCACAGGCGTTTTCGATGCGCAAGATTTCGCTTTCGATGTCGATGACATCCTGTGCGGTATCGGTTTTCGGTAAACGCACGATGTCGGCGCCGCCGCGCACAACGGCTTCGAGGTCATTGATGCCCCATTCGGAGTCGAGGGCGTTTACGCGCACGATGGTTTCTACGTCGTGATACAGCGGATGTTGCAGCGCGTGGTACACCATGCGGCGGGCGGTATCTTTTTCACGCAGCGCGACGGAGTCTTCCAGGTCGAACATCAGCGCATCAGCCGGGTAGATAAACGAGTTGCTGACCATGGCGGCATTGGCGCCCGGTACGAACAACATGCTACGGCGGGTACGGGTTTTACGTTGTTGTAAAGATTCGGCAATCACTGGCAATCCTCCCATGGCAGTGCCGGAATACCGCCAGCGCGGGCCAGTAGTGCTTCCAGTCGCGCACGTAAAATGCAGTCCAGTGCGCCTTTATCATCAACATTTAATTGCACGCCGCGTACGTTGTAGCGGGACAGTACGTCCAGAATGGTGGCCCGAATGGCATCACCGAACTGCTTTTCGACGCTACTGTTAACCTGCAGGTCAATATCCTGCGAATCGAGTGGGGCGATGCGAATCATCACATCACCGGACTCGAGTGTGCCTGCGACGGCTGCCTGGTTTATTTTCATTTTTCACCTGTTGCTAATGCGGGGGTATTTTGGCGGACTGCCGCACCCGATGAGGCTCGTTCAACCATGCTTTGCAGATAGCGCAGCGTGGCGTCAGGAACCAGGGATGCGATAGCCGTGAGATCTTTTTTAACCAGCAGCTTGCGCACCCAGGAGGCGGAAATCGGCATCTCCTGGAAGCACAGCCGCTCAATTTCCACCAGTTCAATCGGTGGGGCGGGAAGCGTTGGGGTCTCCAGCCAGTAACGCATATCGTTGTTGTACTGGGAGGTGACGGTGCAATACGGCTCGGTACCCACGAAACGGTGCGTAACACCGAGAGCCGGGGCCAGGTACTGGCGGAAGATTTTCAGGTCTATTTCGGTGTAGCAGTGGTTAATAACGCTCTGCTCTTTGATGAAGTAGCACGGGAACGTGGCGCGGGAAATGATGTATTCCGAACCGCGATGCACGGTTAAACGCGGAATGTCTTTTGTCCCTTTAAGTACCAGATCCAGTCGGTCTTCATACGGAAAACGCGAGGTATCTTCTTTCACCAAAAACAGATGCAGCCAGTCACATTGCGCGGCAGCCTGTTGGATCAGAAAACGATGACCGTTGGTGAAGGGGTTGGCGTTCATGACGATACAGCCAATTTTTTTCCCTTCATGACGCTGTTTTGCCAGCGATTCGGCGTAGCGTTTCAGCCGCGTGGTGCTGTTTTCCATCAACACCATAATGCCGGGCACGCTGGTGAGTGTGGAAAAGCCGCACTGTTTAAACAGCGATTCGTACTCGGTTTTGGTATAGATGAAGAGGTGCGTACAGTGGCGCTCATAGGCGAGGTTGATGAGTTCTGTCGCCAGCGTCAGCGCCAGGCCTTCACCGCGCACGGACTCACAAATCGCGACGCACTTAATGATATTTCCAGCGATACCGCCACAGGCAATCAGGCGATCGTCACGGGTGACGGTGATAAATACTTCGACGGTGGTATCAACGCTCAGATCGTTCTCTTTCAGAAATTGCGCGATAGCCGCCATCTTTTTATTTTCTGAGCGTTTAACTTGCGTGAATATATTATTACCGAACATAGTAAATAGAGCCCCGATGCTATATTTGTTACTGGGTTTCTGTTTTTGTTGCTCTGATTAGCAACCTGATAACGTTTTGTTTGCAATTGAAGGGAATGGTTTTTTATTACGGAGTATTTCTTTTTTTCCCTGCTGCATACATCGTAAGGAGTATTTTGGAGGTGATTTTTGATTTATTTCACAATAAGTTAGAAGGTTTTAATGTGTTTTATGGTTTTAAGTTTTTTAATTAATTTAACCCGGAAATAGCGCGTGGTTTTAATTTGTTTAATTGATTTAAGGTGGGGAATCTGCAACGATCCTGTTTTATATCGTCACTTTTAAATAAAACATTTTTATTACAACTACAATAGAAAATAAGTTTCGGTAACGTCGGTGAGGAAAATTTATGGCAGAACAGAAAAATAAAACACGGTTTCCTTTTTTTCGCAGTCTGGCGTTTCCGTTACGCATTTTTCTGCTCATTCTGGTCGTTTCTGTTCTTATTATCGCAGCGTTAGCACAATACTTTACCGCCAGTTTTGAAGATTATCTGACGACACATGTCCGCGATATGGCAATGAACCAGGCCAAAATCATCGCCTCTAATGACAGCATCATCACGGCGGTGAAGCATCGTGATTACAAGCGTCTGGCGACTATTGCCGACAAACTACAGAGCGGGACTGATTTCGATTATGTGGTGATTGGAGATACCCACTCTATTCGTCTTTATCATCCGAACCCGGAAAAAATTGGTTACCCGATGCAGTTCACCAAGCTTGGCGCGCTGGAAAAAGGTGAGAGCTACTTTATTACCGGCAAAGGATCTATTGGGATGGCAATGCGCGCCAAAACCCCTATCTTTGATGACGATGGCAAAATCATTGGCGTGGTCTCAATTGGCTATCTGATCAGTAAAATTGATAGCTGGCGATCGGATTTCTTACTGCCAATGGCTGGGGTATTTATCCTGCTGTTGTTGGTACTTATGCTGCTCTCCTGGTTTTTTGCTGCCCATATTCGTCGGCAGATGTTGGGGATGGAGCCTAAACAAATCGCGCGGGTGGTGCGTCAGCAGGAAGCGCTGTTCAGCTCGGTGTATGAAGGGTTGATTGCCGTGGATCCTGACGGATATATCACTGCGATAAACCGCAGTGCGAGGAAAATGCTGGGGCTGTCATCGCCGGGCAGAAAGTGGCTGGGCAAACCGGTAAATGAAGTCGTTCAGCCAGCGGACTTTTTCACCCAGCAGATTGCAGAACAACGCCAGGATGCGATGGTTAATTTTAATGGGTTGAGCGTTATCGCCAACCGTGAGGCGATTCGCTCCGGTGACGAACTGCTCGGCGCCATTATCAGTTTTCGTAGTAAAGATGAAATTGCTACCCTTAATGCGCAATTAACGCAAATCAAACAGTATGTTGAGAGCCTGAGAACGCTGCGTCATGAGCATCTGAACTGGATGTCGACTATCAATGGCCTGCTGCAAATGAAAGAGTATGACCGGGTGCTGGCTATGGTTCAGGGCGAGTCACAGGCACAGCAACAACTGATTGACAGCCTGCGCGGCGCCTTTGCCGATCGTCAGGTGGCGGGTCTGTTATTTGGCAAGGTACAACGTGCGCGGGAACTGGGTCTTACGATGACCATTGTTCCTGGCAGCCAACTGCGCCAACTGCCTGAAGGGCTGGATAGCACAGAGTTTGCAGCAATTGTTGGCAATCTGCTTGATAATGCATTTGAAGCGAGTTTACGCACCCAGCAAGGCAACAAAGTCGTCGAACTTTATTTGAGCGACGAAGGGGATGATGTGGTCATCGAAGTTGCTGATCAGGGATGCGGTGTGCCGGAAGCATTGCGTGAAAAAATATTTGAACAGGGTGTAAGCACCCGTACCGATGAACCAGGCGAACATGGCATCGGTTTGTACCTGATTGCAAGTTATGTGAGGCGCTGTAACGGGGTGATTACGCTCGAAGATAACTCCCCTTGCGGCACCTTATTTTCTTTATTTCTTCCGAAAGTGAAAAAAAATAATGACGGAACCATTAACGCTACTGATCGTTGAGGATGAAACGCTACTGGCGGAAATGCATGCTGAATATATCCGCCATATACCCGGCTTCAGCCAGATATGGCTGGCGGGTAATCTTGCGCAGGCAAGAATGATGATTGAGCGTTTTAAGCCCGGTTTGATTCTTCTTGATAACTACTTGCCGGACGGTAAGGGTATTACTTTGTTGCATGAGCTGACCCAGGCGCGTTATCCGGGCGGTGTGGTCTTTACCACGGCGGCCAGCGATATGGAAACGGTCTCCGAGGCCGTGCGCAGCGGCGCGTTTGATTATCTGGTCAAACCTATCGCTTACGAGCGGTTGGGGCAGACGCTGACGCGGTATCAACAGCGCAGACGCATGCTGGCAGGCAATGACAGCGCCAGTCAAAAGCAGATTGATGAAATGTTTAACGCCTACGCGCGCGGCGAGCCGAAAGGCGATTTGCCGACCGGGATTGATGCGTTAACGCTGAATGCGGTGCTGAAGCTATTTGCCGATCCGACGGTACATCATACTGCGGAAACGATCGCCCAGGCGCTCACCATCAGTCGTACGACCTCCAGACGTTATCTGGAGTACTGCGCCAGCCGCCATTTGATTATCGCGGAGATTATTCACGGGAAGGTGGGTAGACCGCAGCGTATTTATCACGGCGGCTAATACACGTCATCCTTTAAGCTGCCTCTTTGTTGGCTGCGTGCAGAAACCCCAGTCACATAGTTATCTATGCTCCTGGGGATTTCTTTACTTGCCGCCGCGATGCAGCATAAATGATTTTGTGTATTAAGGTCAGGTATTGACAGGTATCGTTAACCGCCAATCAGGGCAGACGTTGCCGGTACCATCACTTCGGTGGCGATAATCACCACCAGCAGTCCGACCAGCACCGGAACCGAGGTACGTTTCACAACTTCGAACGGAGAAATCTTCGCCATCCCAGCCACCGCCACAACGACGCCGGAGACTGGGGAAATGGTACGCCCGAGGTTGGAGGCCTGAAGCATCGGGATAGCGAGGTAAGCCGGGTTAATGCCGGAAGAGTGTGCCAGTTTCGGGATCATCTCAACGAAAGCATAGAACGGCGCGTTACCGGAACCCGTGGTCATTGCCGCCAGCATGGTCAGGATCACCAGTACCAGCATCAGAATAATACTCGCTGAGCCAAACGAGGTGGCGATAGAAATCAGGCTTTGAATAAAGCCGATGGTACTCAAGCCTTGGGCAAAAACACCCGCAGCGACGAGCAGCATCACTACGTTAGCAAAGGCGTCCGCCATGCCCCGGTAAGCGACCTCCAGACCTGAAAACACCTTCTGAGTATTGAATCCGCGAACAAATTCCAGAACAGCGGCGATGAGCATGCATAGTACCAGGATAGTAATAATGTGCAGCTGCGGACCCCATTTACCATCAAAAATCAGAACGCCTACGATCGGTGTAAACGGCAGGATGGCGTAAAACGACGGCGCGGTAGTGGTGATTTCTGCTACGTCTAACATTTCGTGAGAAATGTTCTCTTTTTTATCCAGGTAGCGCTGCCAGAAAAAGTGTGCGAGCGCCATAGCAATGATGGCGGCAATAGAAATTGGCAGCGTGGTTTTAAACGCGAAATCAATCAACGGCATTTCTGCGGCTTTTGCCGCCAGCACCACATCACCGGATGTCGGTGAAAGAATGATTGCGGCAGGGGAAGCGCATATGGCCGCCGCGGCGCCACGGCTGATCCCAACGTTTACCATGACCGGGAAAAGCGTTGCCATCAGCAATACGCCCAGGCCGGTAGCTGAGGAGACTGCCAGCGACATCAGACAGGCGACAAAATAGGCGGCAATCATCAACAGATAAGGTGAGTTGATATATTGCAGCGGTTTGGAGGCCAGCTTAACGACCATATCGTTCGCGCCAATATGCGTCATGTAGGCGGCAAAACCGCACAGCATCATAATCATCATGCCGAGATCGCCACCGCGGCTCATCAGCAAAATTTTAATGTATTCAACAATGTCTGTAGCAGTATAGCCCGTCGTTGCTGCGCTGGAAGGCAGAACTTTATGTCCCATCACCGCACTGATAATCAGCAAAACCAGACCGCCAACAAACAGTACGCCGGTGGCGGAATAACCTTTGATGATGTAGCGCGCTACACCCACAATAACCACAACCCCAATAAGGAGTTCAATAAATGTCAACATTGTTTCCCCTGTCGCATTGCTGCCCGGAAAGTAAAAAAACTAAAAAAAGTAAAAAGTGGTGACAGAATGTGCCTAATAAACCGATAACTATTGCTGATTGAAATCAATAAAAATACGGATTCAACCGATGGCCTGACTGTTTTTTCAACATCGTGGTTTAAAAAAGAATATCCCCGGCAAAAACTGTGAAACAGCATTGCTGTTGTGTGTATTTTGATATGAGAGTGTTAAATTATTGTTTCTTTATTTGTCCATCACGTTTGAGAAGAACAATTTATTAGCAATCAAGAGAAAATTATTCCTGTAATAAAGCCCAGTAAATAGAGGGGCAATCATCTTATAAGTATTGCCCGAAGAATATTCTGATTTTTTACCTGCGCATTTTTGTTAAGTTAACATTAAGGTTGAGTTTGCTACAATTGCTAATAACTCCCAGGATGGTAATTAAGTTGTGATTGTCGCTAAACGATATTTTCTCATTTTTTCATTTCTTTTTATTCAGTTAGCTTTCATTCCCCAGGGCGCTGCTGAAGATAAAGGCTGGTTTGCCACGTTTAAAGATAATGTCAGTGAAACCTGGCAGCAGCCGGAGCATTATGACCTGTATGTACCGGCTATTACCTGGCATGCCCGTTTTGCCTACGATAAAGAAAAAACGGATCGCTACAATGAACGCCCATGGGGGGCCGGATTTGGCCAATCCCGTTGGGATGATAAAGGTAACTGGCACGGGCTTTATATTATGGCCTTTAAGGATTCCTACAATAAATGGGAACCGATTGGCGGCTACGGCTGGGAGAAAACCTGGCGACCGCTGCCTGATGAAAACTTCCATACCGGCCTCGGCTTTACCGCTGGTTTTACCGCACGCGATAACTGGAACTATATTCCCGTGCCGGTGCTGTTGCCGCTGGCATCAATCGGTTATGGTCCGGCAACGTTCCAGATGACCTACATTCCAGGAACCTATAACAATGGTAACGTCTACTTTGCGTGGTTACGCTTCCAGTTTTGATGGGCTACCTTTATTGTCAGTCAGCTTTTAAAAAAACTATTAAAAACATATGGATGGAAACGGTTACTGAAAAATAACGCGACATTTATCACTTTTTGATAAAGTTCGACTGGACAAAGCGCATCACAATTGTTGTACTGATACCCGACACAGCATTTGTGTCTATTTTTCATGTAAAGGTAATTTTGATGTCTAAGATTAAAGGTAACGTTAAGTGGTTTAATGAGTCCAAAGGATTCGGTTTCATTACTCCGGAAGATGGCAGCAAAGACGTGTTCGTACACTTCTCTGCAATCCAGACCAATGGTTTTAAAACTCTGGCTGAAGGTCAGCGCGTAGAGTTCGAAATCACTAACGGTGCCAAAGGCCCTTCTGCTGCAAACGTAATCGCTCTGTAAGCATACGACAGCAAGCATTCAAAACCCGCTTAATTGCGGGTTTTTTTCGCTCTAATGTGCGGGAGAGGCAGAAACCAGCCAGAATGCCAGGGCGGTCATCGCAAATGATCCCAGCAGATTAACCAGCACATTCACCATAGCCCAGCCAAAGCGTCCTTCCTGAAGTAAAAACACGACCTCTGCCGAGAAGGTGGAGAACGTTGTCAATCCGCCGCAAAAGCCGGTAGTAATCAGCACTTTCCACATTGGATCGATGTTTGTCATGCGATTAAACCACGCCAGACCCATACCAATGATAAACGCGCCAAGTAAGTTTGCCGCCAGCGTACCGAATGGGATAGCCTGATGCAGTGGGTTGAAGCGCATGCTCAACATCCATCTTGCTACGCTACCTGTACCACCACCGATAAAAACCGCTAAAAGAAGTTGTAACACTGCTAAATCCTGCTATTTGATTGTATATAGGATGAGTGTAACGCTGAATAATCACTGTTGGCGAGCCTGACAAACTTTTCTGGAGGGAATATGTTCGTTGCAGCAGGGCAGTTTGCCGTGGGACCTTCGTGGGAAAAGAATGCAGAAACCTGCGCTTCATTAATGTCTCAGGCCGCAGGAGAGGGAGTATCGTTGTTGGTACTACCGGAGGCGTTGCTGGCCCGTAACGATATTGACCCTGACCTGTCAGTGAAGTCAGCGCAATTGCTGGAGGGTGGGTTCCTGACGCGTTTACTCCGAGAAAGCGCGCAAAATGAGATGACGACAATTCTGACGATTCATGTTCCTTCTGTGCCAGGTCGGGCTTTTAACATGCTGGTGGCGTTGCGGGGAGGTCGGGTTGTTGCCCATTATGCAAAATTGCATCTTTACGACGCGTTTGCGATTCAGGAGTCGCGAAATGTCGATGCAGGAGACGCCATAGCGCCGCTGCTGGACGTAGACGGATTAAAGGTAGGGTTGATGACCTGCTATGACCTGCGTTTCCCTGAGCTGGCGTTAGCGCACGCTCTGCAGGGGGCAGACATTCTCGCTTTACCTGCCGCCTGGGTGCGGGGAGCGCTAAAAGAGCATCACTGGGCAACATTGTTGGCGGCAAGGGCTCTTGATGCCACTTGCTATGTTATTGCCGCTGGAGAATGTGGTAATAAGAATATTGGGCAAAGCCGGGTCATCGATCCCTTTGGGGTGACCATTGCCGCAGCGGCAGAAACACCGGCGCTGATTATGGCCGAGGTTTCTGCAGAGCGGGTGAAGCAGGTCAGGGCGCAACTTCCGGTGTTAATTAACCGACGCTTTGCGCCACCGCAATTATTATGACGTTTTTTTAAACAAGACTTGATTCACCTTGTTACAGATTGCTATTGTGTGCGCGCGTCGAAAGGCCGTTAATATTCTCAGGTTAATATGGCGCATTATGTAGCCTGGTTTAAGTTAAGAAGGTATCTATGGGTGAGATTAGTATTACCAAACTGCTGGTGGTTGCCGCACTGGTCGTTCTGCTGTTTGGTACCAAGAAGTTACGTACACTGGGTGGAGACCTGGGAACGGCAATTAAGGGCTTTAAGAAAGCGATGAACGACGATAATACCGATGCCAGGAAAGAGGCTGATGGTAGCGTTCAGGCGGAAAAGCTCTCTCATAAAGAGTAATATCAGGAGCATGATGCTCATACTGTGTGCTCTGTATGAAAAAAACCGGCAAATTGCCGGTTTTTTTATTGCTGATATGTAAGTGAGTATTACACGATTACTTCACTTCCAGCCCTTTGGCCTGCATATCAGCGTGGTATGAAGAACGAACAAACGGGCCGCAGGCTGCATGGGTAAAGCCCATCGCCATGGCTTCGGCTTTCATCTCGTCGAACTCATCCGGGCTGACATAGCGTTGCACCGGCAGGTGATGGCGGCTCGGCTGCAAATACTGCCCCAGCGTCAGCATGGTCACGCCATGACTGCGCAGATCGCGCATGACTTCAATAATTTCGGCATTGGTTTCACCCAGACCTACCATCAGACCCGATTTAGTCGGGATCTCCGGGTGCGCTTCCTTGAAACGCTCCAGAAGCTTCAGCGACCAGTTGTAGTCAGCTCCCGGACGGACATTGCGGTAAATACGCGGTACGTTTTCGAGGTTGTGGTTAAATACGTCCGGCGGCGTGGCCGTGAGGATATCCAACGCGCGATCCATACGACCACGGAAGTCAGGCACCAGCGTTTCGATTTTAATCGATGGGCTTTTCTCGCGGATAGCGGTGATGCAGTCAGCAAAGTGCTGAGCACCGCCGTCACGCAGATCGTCACGGTCAACGGAGGTAATGACGACATAGCGCAGCGCCATGTCCGCAATGGTCTGAGCCAGTTTCAACGGCTCGTTGACATCAGGCGCAACCGGACGGCCATGGGCAACGTCACAGAATGGGCAACGGCGAGTACAGATTGCGCCGAGGATCATAAAGGTTGCGGTTCCGTGATTGAAACATTCAGCCAGGTTAGGGCAGGAAGCTTCTTCGCAGACAGAGTGCAGGCCGTTTTTGCGCATTGCCGCTTTGATGCCCTGGATGCGGGTGGAGTCCGCTGGCAGTTTTATTTTCATCCATTCCGGTTTACGCAGCAGGGCTTCACGCTCTGTTGCCACATTTTTAACCGGGATAAGAGCCATCTTATCGGCATCGCGGTATTTAACACCGCGTTCCATCACAATGGGTTTACTCATAGCTTGCGTGTTCCAGTTGCGAATTACGAAGGAAAGCGTTTCAATTCAAGGGAATGTTGCATTTATCAACTATTTTTGAATTAGTGATACGCAGTATATCATTGAAACGGGCCAGAAAGCAGCCTGACAGGCTGGCAAAATGTAAAATAGTTGTTGTTTTGTGCCATTTGCCACAACATATGCCGTGGCAAAGTATGACAGCCTTTTTAGTCCACAACGTACTCGTGCGGTGGGTTACCCAACAGCGCCAGAATGTTGGCCAGCAGGCGTGGGCGAATGCTCTCAGTCGTGGCAGCGCTATCCCATTGCGATACTTTTGCCATCTCCATTCCGGCATAACCGCAAGGGTTGATACGCAGGAAAGGCGACAGGTCCATATCCACGTTAAGCGCTAAGCCGTGAAATGAACATCCCTTACGAATACGTAACCCTAATGAGCAGATTTTCTTCTCACCGACATAAACGCCTGGCGCATCGGCTCGCGGGTGGGCGTCGATGCCAATTTCCGCAAGGGTATTGACGACAGTTTGCTCCAGCAGCGTAACCAGTTCGCGAACGCCCAGTTTGCGGCGTTTCAGGTTCAACAGCACATACATGACCTGTTGACCTGGACCGTGGTAGGTCACCTGACCGCCGCGATCGCTCTGAATCACCGGAATATCTCCCGGCATCAGTACATGCTCGGCTTTACCGGCCTGACCCTGGGTAAAGACAGGATAATGCTCTACCAGCCAGATTTCATCATGACTGTTTTCATCGCGGGTATCGGTAAATTCGTGCATGGCCAGAGAGACTGGCTCGTAAGGTTGAAGACCGAGCTGGCGGACCAGAATTTTATCCTGATACAAAACGGCATCTCCGTAGATACTCACACAGAGTAGAGAATGTTAAAGAGGGGAAAAGTATATCACAGGAGGAAGGGGTTACCCGAGCGGGGATGCAGCGGGTAACCGACAGGTTTTTACAGCACCATGCGTACGATATCAATATTGCCTAATTCTTCGTACAGTGTTTCAACCTGCTCAATGTGTGTAGCAGTGATGGTGATAGAGACCGAGTGGTAGTTGCCTTTGCTGCTCGGTTTTACCGTCGGAGAGTAATCACCTGGCGCATGGCGCTGTACCACTTCAACCACCTGATCAACCAGCTCAGGCAACGCCTGCCCCATTACTTTGTAAGTAAATGGAGTAGGGAATTCAAGCAGTTCGTTAAGTTTGGTTTTCATGTCAGCTCCGGCGTTACATCAAAAAATAATAACTCCCACAGCGCGTGGGAGTTATCTGGATACCTAGTATATGGGGACGTAAATCACACTTTCAAGTGTTCGATTTTTAGCCAAACCAGTGATGGAACATTAATTTAATGTAATCAATGATTTTCCCAAAGAAGTTGCCTTCCGGGATTTCCTGCAGCACGACCAGCGGGCGCTGTTCGATGGTTTTACCATCAAGCTGGAAGTTGATGGTACCGACAACCTGGTTTTTCTGCAGCGGCGCGTGCAGTTCAGTGGTGTTCAGCACATAACTTGCTTTCAGATCTTTCATACGACCACGCGGTATAGTCAGGTAGACATCCTTATCGACACCTAACGATGCGCGATCGGTGTTACCAAACCAGGCGGGTTCTGAGGCAAATTCTTTACCCACTTTCAGCGGGTTGACGGTTTCGAAGAAACGGAAGCCCCAGGTCAGCAGTTTTTTACTTTCGGTTTCGCGACCTTTATAGGTGCGGCCACCCATTACGGCGGAGATCAGACGCATCTGGCCTTCGGTTGCGGATGCAACGAGGTTATAGCCAGCTTTATCGGTGTGACCGGTTTTGATACCGTCGACATTCAGGCTGTTATCCCACAGCAGACCGTTACGGTTTAACTGACGAATGCCGTTAAAGGTGAACTCTTTTTCTTTATAGATAGAGTATTCATTAGGCACATCGCGAATCAGCGCCTGACCAATCATCGCCATATCGCGGGCTGAACTGTACTGACCGTCAGCATCAAGACCATGAACGGTCTGGAAGTGGGTGTTTTTCAGACCCAGCGCGTTCACATAGCTGTTCATCAGGCCGACGAAAGCATCCTGGCTGCCGGCAGCGAAGTCAGCCATCGCCACACATGCGTCGTTCCCGGACTGCAGGTTAATACCACGGATCAACTGAGAGACAGGAACCTGCATGCCAGGCTTGAGGAACATCAGCGATGAACCTTTAAAGACCGGGTTACCCGTAGCCCATGCGTCATTGCCGACGGTGACCAGATCGGTTTCTTTGAACTTCCCGGCTTTCATCGCCTGGCCGATGACATAGCTGGTCATCATCTTGGTCAGGCTGGCGGGGTCGCGGCGAGTGTCAGCATTCTGTTCTGCCAGAACTTTACCTGAGTTGTAATCAATCAGGATATACGACTCCGCATCGATCTGCGGAACGCCGGGGATCATGGTTTTAATATTCAGGTCATCGGCATGGGCAGCAGAGAGAGTAGCTGCGCAGAGAGCCGCGGTGAGCGCCATACGCTGCACGAAACGAGCGGAAAAAGTGGTCTTCATGGTCTGAACTACGACGTCCGTGATGAAATTAAAAAAAGTGCCCTACTATAGCAAATGCATAACGGGCAGGCATCTGACTTTCCGCGTGACTTTGTTAATGTCATTTACGGAAATTGACAATTCAGATACCCGGTTTACGTTATTACATGCCGGTGATGAAGGACTGTAATTGCGCCTCGGATTGAAGACGCTGCTGCAATGAGGAGGCTTCAGTTTTACTGGCGAATGGCCCCATCTGAATACGCCATACCGCGCCGTTTTGCACTACCCGTCCAGGGACGCCAAACTGCTGACTTAAGCGCTTTTGATACTGCTGCGCACGGGTTTGATCGCTAACGGCACCGACCTGAACGACATAGCGTCCGTTGGCCGTAGCGGCTGGCGCGGTAACGGTCGCTGGCGCGGATACCGGGGCAGTTGACGCTGCGGGAGCGGCGGTTACAGGCTGTGTCGCAGGCGTGGGTTCGCTGCCTTCAAGTACACCGGCAGCAAGCGTTGTCGGTGCGCCGAGGAAACCACTGCTGTTGACCGGCGCACCGCTGGTATCCTCGCTTTTCAGCGTGGAATTACTGATAGGGCGGATATCGTTTTGCGGCTGACCCGCATCCGGTGCGGAAGACATCGCGCCGCCACCGCTTAAATCAGGACGAGCCGGCAGGGCATAGGTTTGTTTCGCCACAGTCGTGCAGGCCATACCCGGGCCGGATAATGAACCATCCTGCGCGACGATGATAGGGTCGATACGCACTTTGGTGTTGTTAGACGTGTTCAGTCGATCGGCGGCGGCACGTGAAAGTGAAATGACGCGATCGTTGCCATAAGGGCCGCGATCGTTAATGCGTACGACGATCATCCTGCCGTTTGCCAGGTTGGTGATTCTGGCATAGCTTGGGATCGGCAGCGTCGGGTGCGCAGCGGTCAACTGCATTGGGTCAAACGCTTCACCAGACGCGGTTAAATTGCTTCCAGGCTCCGCATCATAAATAGCGGCAAGCCCGGCCTGGCTAAAGCGGGAGGGATCCTGGACTATTTTGTAGCTCTTACCATCACGCTGATAGTCCTGATTCGCCGTTGGGTTCAGGGGTTCAAAGCGCGGATCGGCCCCGCTGATTTCAACAATCGGACCATTACACACCGCAGGCTGCGGCGCGACAGCAACCTGTTGCTGACCATCATCATTCGAACACGCCGCGAGCATTCCTGCTGCGATGCAGATACCAAGCCACTGCTTACGCATTGCGTACCCCTTACACGCTTTTCGACAACATTTTTCTATGGGTGTGGATCGACATAACAATCCCGAACCCGGCCATCAGCACGATCAGTGCCGAGCCTCCGTAACTGACCAATGGGAGTGGAACCCCAACCACAGGTAGAATACCGCTCACCATACCAATATTTACGAAGACATAAACGAATAATATCAACATTAAACCACCCGCCATGACGCGACCAAAGGTGGTTTGTGCGCGAGCAGCGATCCACAACCCGCGCATAATCAGCAAAATGTACAGCGTCAGCAAAATCAGGATTCCTACCAGGCCCAGCTCTTCCGCTAAGACGGCGAAGATAAAGTCAGTGTGGCGTTCGGGTAAAAACTCAAGCTGCGACTGCGTACCGTGCAGCCAGCCTTTACCGCGTAATCCGCCGGAACCAATAGCAATTTTAGACTGAATAATGTGATAGCCCGCGCCCAGCGGATCGGTTTCTGGATCAAGTAACATCATGACGCGCTGACGCTGGTAGTCATGCATCAGGAAGAACCACAGTATCGGAATAAACGCGGCGACTAAAACTACTGCCACACCGATTAAACGCCAGCTTAAACCGGAAAGGAACAGGACAAACAGACCAGAAAGGGCAACCAGAATTGAGGTGCCGAGGTCAGGCTGAGCGGCAACCAGCAGCGTGGGCATAAAAATCAGCACCAGCGCAATCGCGGTATTTTTTAGCGATGGCGGGCAGACGTCGCGGTTGATGAAGCGCGCGACCATCAGCGGCACGGCAATCTTGGCGATTTCAGAAGGCTGAAAGCGCACGATACCCAAATCCAGCCAGCGCTGGGCGCCTTTGGAAATAGCGCCGAAGGCGTCAACCGCCACCAACAGAATGATACAGAAGATATAGAGATAGGGCGCCCAACCTTCATAAACCCTGGGGGGAATTTGCGCCATCACCACCATGATGACCAGACCCATCGCGATCTGGCCGACCTTACGCTCCATCATGCCAATATCCTGGCCGCTGGCGCTCCAGATGACCAGCGAGCTGTAGACCAGCAGAGCCAGCAAAATAAGCAACATTGTGGGATCGATGTGGATTTTGTCCCAAAATGTTTTTTTGTTCGGATTATCCGTCACGATTATTGGTCCTCAGCTGCTGCAACCGCTGGGTTTTCCGCAGGCAGATTGGTGTTGTTGTCGCCCAACATAATGTGGTCAAGGATCTGGCGCATAATCGTCCCTACAGCCGGACCCGCGCCGCCGTTTTCAAGGATCATGGCGACAGCGACCTGGGGTTTATCATAGGGTGCGAAGGCCGTCATTAATTTGTGGTCACGTAAACGTTCGGCGATCTTATGCGCGTTATAGGTTTCATTCGCTTTCAGGCCAAAGACCTGTGCGGTACCGGATTTCGCCGCAATTTTGTAAGGCGCGCCAGCGAAATATTTATGTGCAGTCCCGTTAGGGCGGTTAGCGACACCGTACATACCGTCTTTGGCGATTTCCCAGTAACCGGAATGAATATCGCCCACGGGCGGTTCGTGCGGCTGAACCCATGGCACTTGCTTGCCATTTTCTGCCGTGCTCATCAGCAGATGCGGGACTTTTACCAAACCGTCGTTGATAAGGATCATCAGCGCTTTACTCATCTGGATAGGGGTTGCCGTCCAGTAACCCTGACCGATGCCGACCGGAATGGTATCACCCTGGTACCATGGTTTTTTAAACCGTTTTTGCTTCCATTCACGGGTTGGCATGTTCCCGGAACGTTCTTCGGCAAGATCGATACCCGTATATTGGCCATAGCCAAACTTGCTCATCCACTCGGAAAGCCGGTCTATCCCCATATCATAGGCGATTTGATAGAAAAACGTATCCGCGGACTCTTCCAGGGAGCGGGTAATGTTCAGGTGGCCGTGACCCCATTTTTTCCAGTCGCGGTAACGTTTCTCAGAGCCGGGTAACTGCCACCAGCCCGGATCGAACAGACCGGTATTGCGGGTGATGACGCCCGCGCTTAATGCAGAAACCGCCACGTAAGGCTTAACCGTCGACGCCGGAGGATAAACGCCTTGCGTGGCGCGATTAACTAATGGGGTATTCGGATCATTGAGCAACCCGGAGTAATCTTTACTGGAGATGCCATCCACAAACAGGTTCGGGTCGTAGCTTGGCATGGAGACCAGCGCCAGAACGCCACCGGTACGCGGGTCGGTGACCACCACGGCGGCGCGGCTACCTGCCAGCAGCGTTTCAATATACTGCTGGAGCTTCAAATCCAACGTGAGGTAAATATCATGCCCGGCCTGCGGCGCGACCTCTTTCAACTGACGAATGACACGACCGCGGTTGTTGACTTCAACTTCTTCATAGCCGGTCTGCCCATGCAGTACGTCTTCATAGTAACGTTCAATACCGAGCTTACCAATATCATGCGTCGCAGCGTAGTTAGCCAGTTTGCCGTCTTTGTCCAGGCGGTCCACGTCTTTATCGTTGATCTTCGATACGTAGCCAATCACGTGGGTCAGGGCGGAACCGTAAGGGTAATAGCGGCGTTTATAGCCTTTAACTTCAACGCCAGGGAAGCGATATTGATTTACGGCAAACCGTGCGACCTGAACTTCCGTCAGGTTGGTTTTTACCGGAATAGAGGTGAAGCGGTGTGAACGGGCGCGCTCTTTTTTAAACGCGGCAATATCGTCATCCGTCAGGTCTACGACGTTGCGCAGCGCGTCGAGCGTATCCTGAATGTTATCTACCTTCTCCGGCATCATTTCAATCTGATAAATGGTGCGGTTAAGGGCAAGCGGAATTCCGTTACGGTCATAAATAATGCCGCGACTGGGAGGAATGGGTACCAGTTTAATGCGGTTTTCGTTCGAACGGGTCTGATAATCAGTAAAGCGAACGATTTGCAGATTATACAGGTTGGCGATCAGCACGCCGGTCAGCAGCAAAATCCCCAAAAAAGCGACCAGCGCCCGGCGCACAAACAGCGCGGACTCAGCCGAATAGTCGCGAAAAGAATTCTGTAGTTTCATCCGCTGCTTAATCTACTCAAGAATCAATGATCACTCACGGTGATAAGGATGGTTGGTGGTAATGCTCCACGCCCTGTACAGACTCTCTGCGACCAGAACCCGAACAAGAGGGTGAGGTAGGGTTAATGCAGAGAGTGACCAGCTTTGTTCCGCCGCGGCTTTACAGGCGGGAGAAAGACCTTCCGGCCCGCCGATCAGCAGACTGACGTCACGACCGTCCAGTTTCCAGCGCTCCAGTTCGGTCGCCAATTGCGGCGTGTCCCAGGGTTTGCCCGGAATATCAAGGGTGACGATGCGGTTTTTGCCTGCGGCGGCCAGCATCTGCTCACCCTCTTTGTCGAGAATGCGTTTAATGTCCGCGTTCTTGCCGCGTTTTCCTGCCGGGATTTCGATCAGCTCAAAGGGCATATCTTTCGGAAACCGACGCAGATATTCGGTAAATCCGGTTTGTACCCAGTCAGGCATTTTCGTACCCACAGCGACAAGTTGCAGCTTCACGCATTAACTCCAGAGTTTTTCCAGTTCATACAGGCGACGGCTTTCTTCCTGCATCACGTGGACAATCACATCGCCGAGGTCAACGACGATCCAGTCAGCGACGTTCTCGCCTTCCACGCCGAGCGGCAGCAGGCCGGCAGTGCGGGACTCCTGAACAACGTGATCTGCGATAGACATAACGTGACGGCTGGATGTACCGGTGCAGATAATCATGCAATCAGTGATACTGGATTTACCCTGTACGTCTAAGGCGATGATGTCTTGACCTTTCAGGTCATCAATTTTGTCGATTACAAAATCCTGGAGTGCTTTACCCTGCAAGTGTTCCCCCTGGGTGAAAAGAGATAAAAACGTCTGTTAGTATACCTGAACCAGAGGCGATATCGGGACAAATGTCTCCGAAAGCGCTTTTGAAGTGCGCTATCATCCCACCCCACGCCACAGAATGCATCGCCATTTTTGTAAAACAATTTCTGCAAAGCTCTGAAGGGCGGGAAAAGTCAGGTTGCGGAGGATAACAGCCTGTCAGGGGGTGTCAATGGGAGAGAGGCCCTTCGGCAGAAAAAACCGCGCATTCACTCCCCGTCGTCCCATACGGCCCGGCTGTTAAGCACTTTCAGAACCGCGAAATCGTCACATAAATCTATTGCGCTCCAGCAGCCTTGTTCGACGCGGAAATGCCACATTGCCGCAGCCGGCATGGACAGCAGGCGAGCGATCAACACGCTCAGCACGCCCTGATGACTCACCACCAGCAGGTTTTGACACGCTTTATAATCGGCAAGTTGGGCAATGAAGCGTTCAACCCGCTGAGAAAATGCCTGAAAGCCTTCGCCATTCGTTGGCGTTGCGTTCTGCCAGTCATTACACCATAAGGCGTAATTTTCAGCGTCTTCGCGCGCTAAATCGCGATGGTGGCGCATTTCCCAGTCACCAAAAAACATCTCATTCAGTTCAGGCATAATGCGCACAGGGAGGTCGCGATCGCCTAAGATCAACCGGGTTGTATGGCGGGCGCGTTCGAGTTCGCTGCAAAGAACATTGTCGACAGGAAGATTGCGTAACAGCTTGCCCACTGTTTGCGCCTGTGCGATCCCCCGCTCCGTTAGCGAGGTGGGGGCGTGGCCGCTGTATAATCCGGCGACATTGGCGTCGGTTTCGCCATGCCGTACTAACCAGAGTCTCATGTTTTCCTCGTGAAGCTATTCGCACAAAATATGATGTTTGCCCTGATTGCGCAGAGTTTTTTCACTAAAATACCCTTTTTTACGTGGAGCGGCACGATGTCTTTATTGAAGAGCGCGCATGGTGGTAATACCCGAGAAGCCGCCGAATTGTTGGGTATCTCGCCTGAACAATTGCTGGATTTTAGCGCGAATATTAACCCGCTGGGTATGCCGGCAAGTTTAAAACGCGCGATTATCAACAATCTGGACTGCGCGGAGCGTTACCCGGATGTCGATTACGCTCAACTGCATGCGGCGCTGGCGGATCATCATCAGATCCCGGCCTCGTGGATCCTGGCCGGAAACGGTGAGACCGAGTCTATTTTTACCCTGGTGCATGGTCTTAAGCCACGTCATGCGATGATCGTTACGCCCGGATTTGCGGAATATCGTCGGGCGTTGCAATGGGGGGAGTGTGCGATTCATGAATTTGCGCTGCGTGAACAGGATGGCTGGCAGCTTACCGAGGCGATTCTTGATGCGTTAACCTCTGAGCTGGACTGCCTGTTTCTCTGTACGCCTAACAATCCCACCGGCTTACTGCCAGATAACCACCTGCTACGTGTGATCGCCACCCGTTGTGAACGGCTTGGGATCAATCTGATCCTTGATGAGGCGTTTATTGATTTTATTGCCGGTGAGCCGGGATTTATCCCGCTGCTGCACGGGAATCCACATATTTGGGTGCTGCGCTCGTTGACTAAATTCTATGCGATACCGGGATTGCGTTTGGGGTATCTGGTCAACAGTAACCAGCACGCCGTTGCACAGATGCGTAGCCAACAAATGCCGTGGTCAATTAATGCGTTTGCTGCCCTTGCAGGCGAGATTATTTTACGCGATAGCGCCTATCAGCAGGCGACGTGGAAATGGCTGGAGCAAGAGGGCGCGAGGTTTGATCAACAGTTGCAAGAACTGTCCGGCCTGACGGTGTATCCCGGCCGGGCAAATTATCGTTTATTACGCTGCGATCTGGCGGATGTTGATCTGCAACGCGCCATGCTCGAACAACATGTTTTGATCCGCAGTTGCGCTAACTATCCGGGGCTGGATACGCGCTATTATCGCGTAGCCGTTCGCAGCATGGAAGAGAATAACCGACTGCTGGCGGCATTACGCAAGGCGCTTAGCGGTACAACCCTTGTTGATTGATATAGTCAAGCACAGCGCCCGGCAGTAAGTCATCGCACGGCTCGCCTTTTTCCAGGCGCTCGCGGATCAGCGTGGCGGAGATGTTAAACCACGGCGTTTCGGCCAGGTAAATTTTCCCGCAGGGCAGGTTGTGCAGGTCTTCCGGCGAATGGGTCAGATGATCCTCCAGCCACTGCTGGTGCTTTTCCTGCGCCATCTCGAGTGGGTAGCCCGGGCGTCGGCACACAATAAGATGCGTGTTAACCAAAATCGTGTCGTAGTCATGCCAGGACGGAAAGGTAAGTAGCGAGTCCTGACCAATAATAAACGCTAACGGCACGTCCGGACCTTGTTCTTCACGCCACTCTTGTAGCGTTTGCGCGGTGTAGGAGGCGGTATCGCGTTTGAGTTCGCGTTCATCCAGAGAAAACAGCGGCTTATCAGCAATGGCCAGTTCAACCATGTGCTTACGTTGTTCGCCGGACGCTTCGGGTTGCGCGCGATGTGGCGGCACGTTATTGGGCATGATGATGACCCGGGAAAGGCCAATCAGATTAGCCAGAATTTCAACCGGTTTAAGATGACCATAATGCACCGGATCAAAGGTGCCGCCGAACAGAGCCTGCAATGATTTCATATCAACCATCAATAAAAACATCGGCCAGCGATTTATGGCAGAGCAAAAGGGAAAGTCCCTCAAGTTCCGCCCACACTGACTGACCATAGTCTTGTTTAAGCGTAATTTCCGTACGCGTTAACAGCGTCACGGCCTGACGCAGCTGTGCCGGATTTAGCCGGTTAAGCGCGTCTCCCATCATGCCACGGCGATTTTGCCACACACGATGTTTATCAAACAACGTGCGTAAGGGCGTATGGGCCGACTGCCGTTTCAGGTTGACCAGCAACAGCAATTCGCGCTGTATCGTACGCAGTAAAATAACCGGCTCGCTGCCCTCAAGACGTAACTGTTGCAGGATGTGCAACGCGCGCTTGCTTTTGCCCATCAGCAGCGCATCCACCCAGTGGAATGGGGTAAAGTGCGCGGCATCGTTAACAGCTTTCTCCACGCGAGGCAGCGTGAGTTTGCCATCAGGCCACAGCAACGCTAACCGCTCAAGGGCTTGCGCCAGTGCTAACAGGTTACCTTCATAGCAATAGCATAATAGCTGATTGGCTGCGTCATCCAGTTGCAGGTTGTTAAGTTTCGCTCTCGCGGCAACCCAGCGTGGAAGCTGTGCTTGTTCCGGCGTCTGGCAGCTAACCTGAACCGCGTTATTCGCCAGCCCGGTATACCATGCGCCGTTTTCCTGCGCCTTAGTCAGTTTGTTGCCGCGAACAATCAGCAGCAGATCGTCATGAAGCAAAGTAACGAGCGAAGCGAGTTGTTCGTTAATGGCGGCATTGGGGCCATTTTCAGGAAACTGCAGGAGTAGCGTTTGACGGCTGGCAAACAGGCTCATCGCCTGGCAGAGTGAAAATATTTCTCCCCAGTCGGTGCTGGTGTCCAGAGTAAAAGCGTGGTGTTCTTCGAATCCTTGCGTTGCGGCAGCCAGACGGATGGCATCCTGGCTTTCCTGCAATAAAAGGGGATCGTTGCCCAGTAGTAAATACGCCGCGCGCAGCCCTTCATTGAGCTGTGCGCGGAGTTGTTCAGGGTACAGCTTGAGCATCAGTTACCCAGCGTGGTGGAAACACGCGCCGGAGATGACGCAGGCGCTGCAGGTTTCGTCGCTGCTGGCTCAGCATCCACACTGGATGACTGAGTATCGGCCAAATGTACGCTTGGCAGCTTACGAATCAACTGTTCTGCCGCTTTGTCGTACATCTCTTTGATGATCATGTCCTGCTCGTTATCCTTCGCCAGTGCAGCCTGTGGGTTGTCAAAGAACGAACGATAAACTTTGGCGCTGATGGGGTAAATATCATGTCCCGGAATCAGTACGGTAGCGCTTACGGACATCACCATCTGGTATTCAGCCGTTTGACCATTCTGGAATACCGACGCCGTATCCTGCGAAATGCTGACCGCGCCAAGGCGTAAGGACGTCACATCTTTGCGCATGGTACCGTCTTCAAGCAGCGTAACGCCGTTCAGACGCAGCTGATTACGCACCGCGCGGCTTAATGGGCCATTCGGATCGCCAGAGTTCAGGATCATGGTTTTCATTGAGGGTGGAACCTGCGTAGTACTACGCAGATGCCAACCACATCCGGCGGTGACCAGCACCGCCAGAGATAACAACAATGTTGTCAGAAGTCGCACGCTTCCTCCCGCGCTTAGCCAACGACCAGATTGAGGAGTTTACCCGGTACGTAAATCACTTTACGCACGGTAACGCCATCAAGATATTTTGCCACCAGGTGTTCCTGGCCAGCACGTTCACGAACCTGTTCTTCAGTGGCGTTTACCGGAACGGTGATTTTGCCACGTACTTTACCGTTAACCTGAACGACAACCAGCGTTGAGTCTTCAACCATAGCGCTTTCGTCAGCTACTGGCCACGGTGCGTTATCGATATCGCCTTCGCCTTTCAGCGCCTGCCACAGGGTGAAGCAAACGTGTGGGGTGAACGGGTTAAGCATACGCACAACGGCCAGCAACGCTTCCTGCATCAGGGCGCGGTCCTGCTCGTCTTCCTGCGGCGCTTTCGCCAGCTTGTTCATCAGTTCCATAATCGCCGCAATTGCGGTGTTAAAGGTCTGACGACGACCGATATCATCGGTGACTTTAGCGATAGTTTTGTGTACGTCGCGACGCAGCGCTTTTTGATCTTCGCTCAGAGCAGCAACGTTCAGGGCAGCAACATCACCTTTAGAAGTATGCTCGTAAACCAGTTTCCAGACACGTTTCAGGAAGCGGTTAGCCCCTTCAACGCCGGATTCCTGCCATTCCAGGGTCATGTCAGCCGGAGAGGCGAACATCATAAACAGACGCACGGTGTCCGCGCCGTAACGCTCAACCATCACCTGCGGGTCGATGCCGTTGTTTTTGGACTTGGACATCTTGCTCATGCCGGTATACACCAGTTCATGACCTTCGGCGTCCTTCGCCTTCACGATACGACCTTTTTCGTCGCGTTCAACGATGGCATCAACCGGAGAAACCCAGTTACGCTCGCCGTTAGCGCCGACGTAATAGAACGCATCAGCCAGCACCATGCCCTGACACAGCAGTTGTTTAGCCGGTTCGTCAGAGTTCACCATGCCCGCGTCGCGCATCAGCTTATGGAAGAAGCGGAAGTAGAGCAGGTGCATGATGGCGTGTTCGATACCGCCAATGTAGATATCAACTGGCAGCCAGTAGTTAGCGGCCTCTGGATCCAGCATGCCTTCGTTGTACTGCGGGCAGGTATAACGCGCGTAGTACCAGGAGGACTCCATAAAGGTATCGAAGGTGTCGGTCTCACGCAGCGCAGGCATGCCGTTAATGGTGGTTTTCGCCCACTCAGGATCGGCTTTGATCGGACTGGTGATGCCGTCCATGACCACGTCTTCCGGCAGAATAACCGGCAGTTGATCTTCTGGTGTCGGCAGCACGGTACCGTCTTCCAGCGTCACCATCGGAATCGGCGCGCCCCAGTAACGCTGACGGGAAACGCCCCAGTCGCGCAGACGATAGTTAACTTTACGCTCACCCACGCCTTTTGCGACCAGCTTGTCAGCAATGGCGTTGAAGGCAGCTTCAAAGTCGAGGCCATCGAACTCACCGGAGTTAAACAGCACGCCTTTTTCGGTCAGAGCTTGTTCCGACAGATCCGGCTCTGCGCCTTCGGCGGTCAGAATGACCGGCTTGATGGTCAGGCCATATTTGGTGGCAAATTCGTAGTCGCGCTGATCGTGACCCGGAACGGCCATCACTGCGCCAGTGCCGTATTCCATCAGGACAAAGTTTGCCGCCCAAACCGGGATCTCTTCGCCAGTCAGCGGGTGAACGGCTTTAAAGCCAGTGTCGACGCCTTTTTTCTCCATGGTTGCCATTTCGGCTTCAGCAACCTTGGTGTTGCGGCATTCGTCAATGAAGGCGGCCAGTTCAGGATTGTTCGCGGCGGCTTTCTGCGCCAGCGGATGACCTGCGGCAACGGCCAGGTAGGTCGCACCCATAAAGGTGTCCGGACGGGTGGTATAGACGGTCAGCGTGTTGTCGTAACCGTTCACGTCGAAGGTGATTTCCACACCTTCAGAACGACCGATCCAGTTGCGCTGCATGGTCTTAACGGTGTCCGGCCAGTGATCGAGGTTATCCAGATCGCGCAGCAGTTCGTCAGCGTAAGCGGTGATTTTAATGAACCACTGCGGGATCTCTTTACGCTCAACTTTGGTATCGCAACGCCAGCAGCAGCCGTCGATAACCTGCTCGTTGGCAAGAACGGTCTGATCGTTCGGGCACCAGTTGACTGCAGAGGTTTTCTTATATACCAGGCCTTTTTTATACAGCTCGGTGAAGAACTTCTGTTCCCAACGGTAGTATTCCGGGGTGCAGGTCGCCAGCTCGCGGCTCCAGTCATAACCAAAGCCCAGCATTTTGAGCTGGTTTTTCATGTAGGCGATGTTGTCGTACGTCCACGGTGCCGGAGCGGTGTTGTTTTTAACCGCAGCGCCTTCCGCAGGCAGACCGAACGCATCCCAGCCAATGGGCTGCAGTACGTTTTTGCCCAGCATACGCTGGTAGCGGGCGATCACGTCACCGATGGTGTAGTTACGTACGTGGCCCATGTGTAGTCGACCAGAAGGATAGGGAAGCATAGACAGGCAGTAATACTTCTCTTTGCTCTCGTCTTCGGTCACTTCAAATGTGCGCTTCTCATCCCAGTGAAGCTGTACTTTGGATTCTATCTCTTCCGGGCGGTATTGCTCTTGCATGGCAGCCAGTGGTCCTGTTTTCAATACAGCTACAAACGTAGCTCTAGATGTGGTGTTTCAGATCCGCATAGCATAGCCCAAACGCCCGCGCCAAAACAGCCTTTCGCGCATTCAGCGTTGAATTCCCGCAAGGATAATTCTTGCACGAATTTACACACTCTGTGGACAGTCTTGCAAAGCGTAGCGTAAATAACGTCTATTATTATAGACAGTTAACGACCCAGGAGGTGAAGTGATGAACAAGGTTGCTCAATATTACCGTGAACTGGTGGCTTCACTGAGCGAACGCCTGCGTAACGGCGAACGCGATATTGATACGCTGGTGGAGCAGGCGCGTCAGCGAGTTATGCAGACCGGGGAGTTAACGCGAACCGAGGTGGAAGAGGTCACCCGGGCCGTCAGACGCGACCTGGAAGAGTTTGCGTTGAGTTATGAAGAGAGTCTCGATGAAGAGACTGATAGCGTCTTTATGCGGGTTATCAAAGAGAGCATCTGGCAGGAACTGGCCGATATTACTGATAAAACGCAGCTCGAATGGCGCGAAGTGTTTCAGGATCTTAGCCATCATGGGGTTTATCACAGCGGCGAGGTGGTCGGCCTGGGCAATCTGGTCTGCGAGAAGTGCCACTTCCATTTAGCGGTATACACCCCGGATGTACTGCCGCTGTGCCCGAAATGCGGCCATGACCAGTTTCAGCGTAGACCGTTTGAGCCGTGATCCCTTATTGCCGGATGGCGACGCGAAGCGTCTTATCCGGCCTACAAACTGCACGATTTTGTAGGCCGGATAAGCGTTAGCGCCATCCGGCGTGTATTAGGCGTAAAACTTCAGCCGTTCTGCCAGCAAATCGACAAACCCCTGGCGATCAACGTCCACCATCACGGTTGCGTTAGGTTTATTGCCGCTCAGGAAATAGTAGTCCACCACCGTCATCCCCTGGGTATATTTGCCCTGCGTTTCCACGCCAACCCAACGCTCAACGGTAGTAAACAGTTCAGGTTTCAGCAGCCAGGCAATGGTACACGGGTCGTGCAGTGGCGCGCCGATGAATCCCCATTTTTCGTCTTTATGATATTCAAAGAAAAAGTCGAGTAGTTCAGCCACGATCGTCGAAACAGGGTTGCCGATAGCGCGGAATCGCTCGGTATCTTCACGGTGTATTTGCGCTTTATGCGTGACGTCCAGACCTGCCATCACCACAGGGATACCCGACTGGAATACGATCTCAGCGGCTTCAGGATCGACATAGATATTGAATTCCGCCGCGGGCGTCCAGTTCCCAAGGCCCATCGCACCGCCCATAATCACGATACGGGCGATTTTGGCGTGCAGCTCAGGATGGCTGTTCAGAAGCAATGCCACGTTAGTTTGCGGCCCGGTGGAGACAATCGTGACCGGTTCCGGGCTTTCGCGCAGGGTTTTCGCCATCAGTTCTACGGCGGTACAGTCCAGAGGAGCGAAAGCGGGTTCCGGCAATGCCGGGCCATCCAGCCCACTCTCACCGTGGACGTTATCGGCAATAATCAGATCGCGCATCAGCGGTTTTACGGCTCCGCCGGCTACAGGGATATCCGTACGGTTGAGTAACGTTAACATGCGTAATACGTTACGCAGCGTTTTGTCGGGCGTCTGGTTGCCGGCAGAAGAGGTGATTGCTTTCACATCCAGTTCAGGTGAGGCGAGGGCGAGAACAATTGCGATAGCGTCGTCATGACCTGGATCGCAATCAAACAGGATAGGAAGTGCCATTGTTGCTCCTTGTAAGTGGGACTTTGTGACAAGGTTAACGCTGGGCTGTACCTGTTTCGAGAAGTGAAGAGATAAAGCGTGAGGTGGCGCGCACATAGCGGTGCGCGCCAGCAAGATTAGTGCAGGATTTTCGCGAGGAAGTCTTTGGCGCGGTCCGATTTCGGATTGGCGAAGAACTCTTCTTTCGGTGAGTCTTCAACAATTTTCCCTTCATCCATGAAGATCACCCGGTTCGCCACTTTCCGCGCAAAGCCCATTTCGTGGGTAACCACCATCATGGTCATCCCTTCATTGGCCAGTTCAACCATAACGTCCAGCACTTCGTTGATCATTTCAGGGTCAAGCGCAGATGTCGGTTCGTCAAACAGCATAGCGATGGGATCCATGCACAGCGCCCGGGCGATGGCGACACGTTGTTGCTGTCCCCCGGAGAGCTGAGCCGGAAACTTTTCGGCATGGGCCGCCAGACCGACACGCTCCAGAAGCTTCTGCGCTTTTGCGCGGGCAGGCGCTTTATCGCGTTTCAGCACTTTTACCTGCGCCAGCGTCAGGTTTTCAATGATCGACAGATGTGGAAACAGTTCAAAGTGCTGGAACACCATGCCCACACGGGAGCGCAGTTTGGCCAGATCGGTTTTTTTGTCGTTCACCACGGTGCCATCAACCGTGATGACGCCCTGTTGTACCGGCTCCAGACCGTTCACGGTTTTGATAAGCGTGGATTTACCGGAACCTGAAGGACCGCAGACCACGACCACTTCACCTTTTTTCACTTCCGTAGAGCAGTCGGTCAGCACCTGAAAGTGACCATACCATTTAGAAACATTTTTCAGGGTAATCATTAAACTGTCCTTTTCTTCAAATAGCTGACCAACAACGATGCGCTCAGACTGAATACAAAATAAACGGCGCCAGCAAACAGGATCATTTCAACCTGCGTGCCGTCACGCTCGCCAATGGTGGAGGCGGTACGGAAGAAGTCTGCCAGACTTAATACATAGACCAGCGAGGTATCCTGGAAGAGTACGATGCCCTGGGTAAGCAGCAGCGGCACCATCGCGCGGAAGGCCTGCGGCAGAATAATGAGCTTCATCGACTGCCAGTGGGTCATCCCCAGCGCCAGCGCGGCGCTGGACTGCCCGCGAGAAATACTCTGGATCCCTGCCCGAATAATCTCTGAGTAGTACGCGGCTTCAAACATCGAAAACGCGACCATCGCCGAGATCAGGCGAATATCGGTCTTTGGCGACAAACCCAATACGTTTTGCAGGAAGCCGGGCACAATCAGGTAGAACCACAGCAGTACCATCACCAGTGGAATGGAACGGAATACGTTGACGTAGCCTTTCGCAAACCAGGCAATCGGCGCGAAGCTGGACAGACGCATGACGGCCAGGATAGTTCCCCATACGATACCGATGACGACCGCCGTGACGGTAATTTTCAGCGTGATCATCAGCCCATCCAGCAGATACGGCAGGGAAGGGACAATAGAACTCCAGTCAAATTCGTACATTATTTGCCTCCCATATTGCCCGGCAGGCGGATCTTGCGTTCGACGAGATTCATCACCAGCATGATGACAGCGTTAATCAGCACGTAGGCCAGAGTAATGGCCGTAAACGATTCCCAGGCGTGGGCGGAGTAATCCAGCAGTTTCCCCGCCTGCGCCGCCATATCGACCAGGCCGATAGTAGAAGCGATCGCGGAGTTCTTTACCAGGTTCATCATCTCTGAGGTCATTGGCGGAACTATCACGCGGTAAGCGTTTGGCAGCAGAACATAACGATAAGCCTGCGGCAACGTCAGCCCCATCGCCAGCGCAGCGTTTTTCTGTCCACGAGGCAGAGACTGAATAGCAGCGCGAACCTGCTCGCAGACGCGCGCGGCGGTAAACAGCCCCAGACAAAGCATGGATGAAAGGAAGAACTGAATATTGGGATCCAGTTCCGACTTGAACCACATACCAATGTTTTCCGGCAACAGTTCAGGAATGACCAGATACCAGGTAAAAAATTGGACAATGAGCGGAACGTTACGAAACAGCTCAACGTACAGCGTGCCGATCCCGGCAAGGAAGCGGTTGGGAACTGTACGTAAAATGCCGAATAAAGAACCGATGAGGAAAGCGATAATCCAGGCCGTAATGGATAACGCGACCGTGACCTGGAAACCACTCCAGAGCCAGCCGAGATAGGTGGTGTTGCCGAACGGGGCTTGTTGTAAAAAAATGCCCCAGTTCCAGTCTATAGACATAAATCTACTCCAGAAAAAAAAAGGGTAGCAGCGCTACCCTCGAAGATTGTTATTCAGCGTTTTGCGGTTTTCAGGCCTGATGGGGAACGACCATCAGGCTTATAGTCTGTCCGTGCCGAGTAGCAATCGAGAGGGAGGGGAAGCCTCCCATTTATTTTAGTTAGTTAAGCGCTTTATCATTCGGTTCTTTGAACAGAGCTTTCATCTCATCTGACAGTTCGAAATTCATGTTCAGGTTCTTCGGTGGAATTGGGTTTTTAAACCACTTATCAAACCATTTCTCTGCTTCGCCTGAGGTCTGCGCCTTGGCGATCGTGTCGTCCATCAGTTTTTTGAACTCAGGGTCATCTTTGCGCAGCATGCAGCCATAGGCTTCCTGAGACTGCGGCTTGCCGACGATCTCCCAGTTGTCTGGTTTCTTCGCCTTCGCGCGTTCACCAGCCAGCAGGGCATCATCCATCATAAAGGCAACGGCGCGACCGCTTTCCAGAGTACGGAAAGAGTCACCGTGGTCTTTCGCGCTGATGATGCGCATGTCCATTTTTTGTTCTTCGTTCAGCTTGTGCAGAAGCACTTCTGAGGTGGTGCCCGAAGTCACGACCACGGCTTTGCCTTTCAGGTCAGTGAAATCTTTGACGTCGCCGCCTTTTTTCGCCAGCAGACGGGTGCCGACAACGAAAATGGTGTCAGAGAATGCCGCTTGTTTTTGACGCTCGACGTTGTTGGTGGTGGAACCACATTCAAAGTCGAAGGTACCGTTTTGCAGCAGCGGGATACGGTTCTGTGAGGTAATCGGGATCAGTTTTACCTGCAGGTCAGGCTTGTTGAGTTTTTTCTTCACGGCTTCAACGATGGCGTTGGAGTAATCCTGTGAATAACCGACCACTTTTTGCTGATTATCGTAGTAAGAAAACGGTACCGATGATTCACGGTGACCGACAACGATAACGCCATTTTTGGCGATCTTGTCCAGCGTGCTGCCTGCCGCTGGTGCCGCATCTTCTGCGTGCGCCAGACCGGCGGACATTCCCATGACCAGCATGGCAGTGGCGAGCTTACGTAATTGCATATCCAACTCCTTTATCGTCTGCGCCAGGGACGCATTGATACCCATTGTGATGTTGTTATTGTTTGCTACTTAAACGTGCAGTCTTGTATATGTTTGTTAACATTTAGTTTGGATGAATGTAAAGAATTTGCTGTGTTATTGTTTATTTTTGCGAAGTGCGCCGCACCATTTGGGGGCAAAAATATCTTGTTGCACATTTCAGGTGCTACCAAAGATCAACTTTGGTGCGACCAGGTTGCACATTCAGCCAAAACTGCTTTTGCCTTGTATAACAAAGCAATAGACGTGCCAGAATGGGCAAGGTAGGGAGTTTGTCGGCCGGATAAACACATCGTTATCCGGCCCGGGGAAGGAAGGTTATTTACGACGCTGGCGCAGGCTCATTACCAGCGCACCAAAACCAAACAGTGCGGTAAGCAGCCATAGCGGCCAGTTACCGGTACGGGCATACGGGGTTAAGCCCGTGGTTGGCGTTACGCTGGTGGTCAGAACCTGGCGGGTAAACTGCGGGATCATCGCCTGAATTTCACCCTGTGGACCAATCACCGCCGTAATACCGTTGTTGGTGCTACGCAGCAGCGGGCGCGCCAGTTCCAGGGAACGCATACGCGCCATCTGGAAGTGCTGCCATGGGCCGATAGACTTACCAAACCACGCATCGTTAGAGATGGTGAGCAGATAGTCCGTATCCGGGCGGAAGTTATCACGAACCTGTTCGCCAAGAATGATTTCGTAGCAGATTGCTGCGGTCAGCTTAAAGCCGTGCGCATGCAACTGTGGCTGCACATACGGCCCGCGGCTGAACGACGACATAGGCAGGTCAAAGAACGGCGCTAATGGGCGCAGGATCGATTCCAGCGGGACAAACTCGCCAAACGGTACCAGATGGTTTTTATTGTAGCGGTTACTGGAGTCGTAGCTGTACGGGCTGTCTTTACCCAGCGTGATGATGGTGTTGTAGGTGTCGTAACGGTTCTGCTTATTCAGCCGCGCGTCTACGATACCGGTAATCAACGTGCTGTTTTTCGATTTCAGCAGATCATCCATCATGCTCAAAAAACGCTGCTGGTTAATTTCCAGGTCCGGGATAGCGGACTCCGGCCAGATGATCAGCTGTGATTTACCCATTTCGGGCTGGGTGGCGTCGAGATAAATTTTCAGCGTGTTAAGTAGCTGACCCTCATCCCACTTCAGTGACTGCGGAATGTCACCCTGTACCATCGAAACCTGAGTTGTTTTTTCCGGCTCAAGCGTATACCACTGGATATAGCGCAACGGGAAGGGCAGAGCGAAAAGCACCACGCCAGCAATCAGCGGTTTCCAGTTGCGCGTCACCAGCGCCAGCGCCAGCAGGCCGCTGACCATCATCAGCAGGAAGTTAATCGCTTCAACGCCCATCACCGGCGCCAGCCCTTTTAACGGGCCGTCAATTTGGCTGTAACCAAACTGCAGCCACGGAAATCCGGTCAGGACCCAGCCGCGCAGGAACTCGGTTATCTGCCAGACAACCGGCGCGGCAATGGCGACGCGTAGCCAGGTTGTCTTCGGCCACAGGCGTGACAACACGCCAGCAAACAGACCGGTATAGAGTGAAAGGTAGGCGGCAAGCAGTACCACAAGGAAAACGTTAACCGGACCTGGCATACCGCCAAACTGCGCGATGCTGACGTAGACCCAGTTAATGCCGGAGCCAAACAATCCCAGGCCCCAGAAGTAGCCGATAGCGGCTGACTGAAGTGGACGGCGGTTGAGGGTGAGAGCCTGCAGGCCCATCAGCGATACGATCGCCGCAGGCCAGATGTCATACGGAGAGAAAGCCAGCGTCCCGCAGGCACCGAATAATAACGCCAGCAGCAGGCGAATGCGCTGGCGTTCAATTAGTGAGGCAAATGCCATGTAGTCTTAGATCCAGTTTCGGGTTTATTCGTCCAGTTTGGGCTGGGGTGAGTCGTCCGGAATTCTGACATGAACCTGAATAATACGACGGCTGTCGGCCATTGCCACTTTGAACTGGTAACCATCAATGTCGATAGTCTCCCCACGAGCGGGAAGATGACCAAAGGCCTGCATGACCAGACCGCCAATGGTATCGACTTCTTCGTCGCTAAAGTGGGTGCCAAAGGCTTCGTTGAAGTCCTCAATTGGCGCCAGCGCGCGAATGGTCCAGGTGTGGCGACTGAGCTGACGGAAATCAATATCGTCTTCTTCGTCGTACTCATCTTCGATTTCACCAACGATCAGTTCAAGGATGTCCTCAATGGTCACCAGACCAGAGACACCGCCGAACTCGTCGATGACGATAGCCATATGATAACGCTGGGAGCGGAACTCTTTCAGCATGCGGTCAACACGCTTGCTTTCCGGTACGACAACCGCCTGGCGTAACACTTTCTCCATGCTGAAGGCTTCGGCATCGCTGCGCATAAACGGCAGCAGATCTTTGGCCATCAGAATCCCTTCAATGTGATCTTTGTCTTCGCTGATCACCGGGAAACGCGAGTGTGCTGACTCGATAATGACATCGAGGCATTCATCCAGGGTCTGGTTGCGTTTCAGGGTAATCATTTGAGAGCGGGGGATCATGATGTCGCGAACGCGCTGGTCCGCAATGTCCATCACCCCTTCGAGCATATCACGCGTATCTTCATCGATAAGGTCGTTCTGCCCGGAATCACGGATCAGCTCCAACAGTTCGTCGCGGTTTTTGGGTTCACCGTGGAAAAGTTGGCTCAGTAACAGGGAAAAAAATCCCTTTTTGCTGGTTAACGTGTCACTACTGTGTGAATTGTCGTCGCTCATGGCGTCGTATGGGTTCTCATGTTAGTTAATAGGTCGCTCAATGCGCGTAAACTCAGCGCATGGCTTCATGGGAAGCCCGGGCAGATGCCCGACGGCTTATTCCTTCTCGGCAATGTACGGATCCTCATAGCCCAGAGCAAGCATAATCTCTGTTTCAAGGGATTCCATTTCTTCCGCTTCATCATCTTCGATATGGTCGTAGCCGAGTAAATGCAGGCTACCGTGCACCACCATGTGCGCCCAGTGGGCCTCAAGCGGTTTACCTTGCTCCTGCGCTTCTTTCTCAACCACCTGGCGGCAGATGATCAGATCGCCCAGCAGTGGCATCTCAATGCCCGGCGGGGCTTCAAACGGGAAAGAGAGCACGTTGGTTGATTTATCTTTCCCGCGATAGGTCAGGTTCAGCTCGTGGCTTTCCGCGTCATCAACCAGGCGAATCGTCACTTCAGACTCTTCCTGAAACTGCGGGATTACCGCATCCAGCCAGCCCTGAAACTGACTTTCTGTGGGTAAACCAGATTCGTCTTCACATGCCAGCTGTAAATCGAGAATAACCTGACTCATTTTTGCTCCTGCTCCTGCTCCTGAGCTTCGCGCTTGCGTTCCGCTGCCAGCTCGGCTTTTCGTTTCTGTTCTGCTTCTTCCCAAGCTTCATACGCCGTGACGATACGGGCGACTACCGGGTGGCGAACCACGTCTTCGCTATGGAAGAAATTAAAACTAATCTCGTCGACTTCGGCCAGCACCTCAATGGCATGACGCAGACCGGACTTAGTGCTACGCGGCAGGTCAATCTGAGTGATATCGCCGGTGATGACCGCTTTGGAGTTAAAGCCGATACGGGTCAGGAACATTTTCATCTGTTCGATGGTGGTGTTCTGGCTCTCATCAAGAATGATGAACGCATCGTTTAAGGTACGACCGCGCATATAGGCCAACGGTGCCACCTCAATGACGTTACGCTCGATCAGCTTTTCGACCTTCTCAAAACCGAGCATTTCGAACAGCGCGTCATACAGCGGACGTAAATAGGGATCGACTTTCTGACTCAGATCGCCTGGCAGGAAGCCCAGTTTTTCGCCGGCTTCCACTGCCGGACGGGTCAGCAGAATTCGACGGATCTCCTGGCGCTCAAGCGCATCGACCGCAGCGGCAACCGCAAGATACGTTTTACCCGTACCCGCAGGGCCAACGCCGAAGGTGATGTCGTGATCGAGGATGTTAGCGATGTACTGCGCCTGGTTCGGCGTACGCGGTTTAATCACTCCGCGCTTGGTTTTGATATTCACCGCTTTGCCAAATTCCGGCACGCTGTCCGCGCTTTGCTCAAGCACACGCGCTTCTTTAATCGCCAGATGAATTTGCTCAGGTTCAATGTCCTGCGTCAGACCGCGCATTGGGGCGGTATCGACATACAGGCTGCGTAAAATATCAGCCGCAGCGGTGACGCAAATTGGGCGACCGGTCAGCTTAAAGTGGTTATCCCGACGGTTAATTTCGATGCCGAGGCGACGTTCAAGCTGTTTGATGTTGTCATCAAATGGACCGCAAAGGCTCAACAGACGGGCGTTGTCTGCGGGTTCAAGGGTGATTTCGCGAGTGTCTATGTTCAAACTGTTCCTCTTTAGCATGTCTCGCCGGACGCTGAACATTTACCGGCATCTAAGGAAATTATTCACGCCATAGGGAAAAGGCGCAAGCATTGCAATAAATATGGGGATTGCGGGAGGAAATACAAGGCCCGTCAGAGCTGACGGGCCAGAAGATTAAGGCTGGTAAATACCGACGCCCAGATCGTTTTCTTTGCGGGTACGCGCAATGACCGACTCAGGGGATTCTGCGATGCGCAGGCCCATTTCGTCTTCGGTGCGCACCACTTTACCGCGCAGGGAGTTCGTCCAGACATCGGTAATTTCAACATCCACAAACTTACCGACCATTTCCGGGGTGCCTTCAAAGTTCACCACGCGGTTGTTTTCGGTACGCCCTGACAACTCCATGATGCTCTTACGTGATGTGCCTTCAACCAGAATACGCTGGGTTGTGCCGACCATACGGCGGCTCCAGGCCATGGCCTGCTGGTTAATACGCTCCTGCAGGATATACAGACGCTGTTTTTTCTCTTCTTCCGGTACGTCGTCAACCATATCGGCAGCCGGGGTGCCAGGACGCGCAGAGAAGATAAAGCTGTAGCTCATGTCAAAATTCACGTCAGCAATCAACTTCATGGTCTGCTCGAAATCCTGTGTGGTTTCGCCAGGGAAGCCAACGATGAAATCCGAGCTAATCTGAATGTCCGGACGCGCCGCGCGCAGTTTGCGAATGATCGCTTTATATTCCAGCGCGGTATGGGTGCGGCCCATCAGATTCAGTACGCGATCTGAACCGCTCTGTACCGGCAGGTGCAGGAAACTCACCAGCTCCGGCGTATCGCGATAAACTTCAACGATATCATCGGTGAATTCGATCGGATGGCTGGTGGTGAAGCGGATACGGTCAATGCCGTCGATCGCCGCAACCAGGCGCAGCAGGTCAGCAAAAGATCCTGTCGTGCCATCATAGTTCTCACCGCGCCAGGCGTTCACGTTTTGCCCCAGCAGGTTCACTTCACGCACGCCTTGCGCCGCAAGCTGAGCGATTTCGAACAGGATGTCATCCGCCGGGCGGCTGACTTCTTCACCGCGGGTGTAGGGCACCACGCAATAGGTACAATATTTATTACAGCCTTCCATGATGGACACAAACGCGCTTGGACCTTCAGCACGCGGTTCCGGCAGGCGGTCAAACTTTTCGATCTCCGGGAAACTGATATCAACTACCGGGCTACGGCTAGTGCTTCCACGTACTTTGTTGATCATTTCCGGCAGGCGATGCAGAGTCTGCGGCCCAAAAATAATATCGACGTAGTGGGCGCGTTGGCGAATATGATCGCCTTCCTGAGATGCGACACAGCCACCGACACCGATGATGAGATTGGGATTTTTCTCTTTTAACAGCTTCCAGCGGCCCAACTGATGGAAAACTTTTTCCTGAGCCTTCTCACGGATTGAGCAGGTATTCAGCAGCAGCACATCCGCTTCTTCCGCCACGTCGGTCAGTTGATACCCATGAGTGGCATCCAGCAGATCGGCCATCTTCGATGAATCGTATTCGTTCATCTGACAGCCCCAGGTTTTAATATGGAGTTTTTTGGTCATCGACTTGCTCTTGCGAAATTGTGGCTGAAATGCAGGGCGCATAGTGTACTGCTTTGGCGCGGTTGTGACCAGTATGACGGATGTCAGCCTCAAGGGGTAAAAAATCCTGTAAACTTACACAATACATGTAACAGGATGATTGACCACATGACAAATCAACCAACGGAAATTGCCATTGTCGGCGGGGGGATGGTCGGCGGCGCGCTGGCGCTTGGACTGGCGCAGCATGGATTTACGGTAACGGTCATTGAACATGCCGTTCCCGCGCCGTTTGTGGCTGATGGACAGCCCGATGTCAGAATTTCCGCCATTAGCTCCGCCTCGGTGTCGTTGCTGAAAGGGCTGGGGGTCTGGGATACGGTTCAGGGTATGCGCAGTCATCCTTACCGTCGTCTGGAAACGTGGGAATGGGAAAATGCCCATGTAATGTTTGATGCCGCTGAGCTTAAGTTACCTTTACTGGGTTATATGGTGGAAAACACGGTTCTGCAACAGGCACTCTGGCAGGCGCTGGAAGCCCACCCGAAAGTCACGCTGCGCGTACCGGCGTCATTGATCTCTCTGCATCAACATAACGATCGGCATGAGCTTGAACTGGCTGGCGGTGAGAAAATCAGCGCGAAGCTGGTGATCGGCGCGGACGGCGCAAATTCTCAGGTGCGGAAAATGGCCGGGATTGGTATTCATGCCTGGCAGTACGCGCAGTCCTGCATGTTAATCACCGTACAATGCGAGAACGCACCTGGCGACAGCACCTGGCAACAATTCACGCCTGACGGTCCGCGCGCATTTTTACCGCTGTTTGATAACTGGGCCTCGCTGGTGTGGTATGACTCACCGGCGCGTATCCGCCAACTGCAGGGTTTGGGCATGTCGCAACTGCAGGTGGAGATCGCCAAACACTTCCCGTCGCGACTCGGCAACGTTACACCAGTGGCGGCGGGGGCATTCCCGCTTACGCGTCGTCACGCGCTACAATATGTCCAGCCAGGTCTGGCGTTGGTGGGCGATGCCGCGCATACCATTCATCCGCTGGCGGGGCAGGGCGTTAATCTGGGGTTCCGTGATGTGGATGCGCTGATTGACGTGCTGGTTAATGCGCGCAGCTACGGTGAATCCTGGGCCAGTCAGCCGGTACTGAAGCGCTATCAGAATCGTCGTATGACTGATAATTTCATTATGCAGAGTGGGATGGATCTGTTCTACGCCGGATTCAGCAACAACCTGCAACCGCTGCGTATCATGCGTAATCTCGGGTTAATGGCCGCAGAGCGCGCAGGCGTACTGAAACGTCAGGCCTTGAAGTATGCGTTAGGATTGTAATTTAGGCAGGCCTACGGGGGAAATACGTAGGCCTGATAAGCTGAGCGCCATCAGGCGATAAACGCAGAAAAGCAAAAAGCTCGCCGAAGCGAGCTTTTTTAATATGGCTGGGGTACGAGGATTCGAACCTCGGAATGCTGGTATCAGAAACCAGAGCCTTACCGCTTGGCGATACCCCAACGGGCGCACCCACAATGTGGACGACTTTTGAAATTGGCTGGGGTACGAGGATTCGAACCTCGGAATGCCGGAATCAGAATCCGGTGCCTTACCGCTTGGCGATACCCCAACAATATTTTGGCTTTACCGAACGAGTCGATACGTCCTTAATATGGTGGCTACGACGGGATTCGAACCTGTGACCCCATCATTATGAGTGATGTGCTCTAACCAGCTGAGCTACGTAGCCATATATTACTTATTCTTCGATGGCTGGGGTACCTGGATTCGAACCAGGGAATGCCGGTATCAAAAACCGGTGCCTTACCGCTTGGCGATACCCCAATGACCGTTGCGGTAAACCGCTATATCGAAGAAAAAAATGGCTGGGGTACCTGGATTCGAACCAGGGAATGCCGGTATCAAAAACCGGTGCCTTACCGCTTGGCGATACCCCATCCGTGCAACGCTTACGGGTGAATGGTGCGGGAGGCGAGACTTGAACTCGCACACCTTGCGGCGCCAGAACCTAAATCTGGTGCGTCTACCAATTTCGCCACTCCCGCAAAAAAGATGGTGGCTACGACGGGATTCGAACCTGTGACCCCATCATTATGAGTGATGTGCTCTAACCAGCTGAGCTACGTAGCCATCTTTTTTTCGCGTAACCTTATCGGCGTTGCGGGGCGCATTATGCGTATTGAGCCTTGAAGCGTCAACCCCTTTTTCATTGAAAATAGCTGGAATGTGACTGTTTGGTTAGGTTGCGAACAGCATGGCGCAATATTCGGCAATTATTAGTTATTAATTGTTTTTTTGCACAGAAAACAGACATAAAAAAAGAGCCCCGTAGGGCTCTTTTCTAAGGATTAACTTATTTATAAGCGGACTGATGTACGCCAACCGCACGACCAGAGGGATCGTTCATGGTTTTAAACGCTTCATCCCATTCAATCGCTTTGGCGGAAGAACAGGCTACTGATGGTCCGCCAGGCACGCATTCCGCCGCGCTGGCAACCGGGAACAATTCTTCAAAAATCTCACGGTACAAATACGCTTCTTTAGACGATGGCGTGTTGTAAGGGAAACGGAAGCTGGCGGTTTCCAGTTGTTGGTCAGAAACTTGCTCAGCAGCCACCTCTTTCAAGGTATCGATCCAACTGTAACCGACACCATCAGAGAACTGCTCTTTCTGACGCCATGCGACGCTGGCAGGCAGGTAAGATTCAAAACATTCGCGCAGCACATGTTTTTCCATTTTGCCGTTGCCGCACATTTTATCCTGCGGGTTGATGCGCATCGCCACATCAAGGAATTTCTTATCCAGGAAAGGCACGCGAGCTTCCACACCCCAGGCAGACATCGCTTTGTTGGCGCGGGCGCAGTCGAACATATGCAGCGCCTGCAGTTTACGCACGGTTTCTTCATGCAGCTCTTTCGCGTCTGGCGCTTTGTGGAAATAGAGATAGCCGCCGAATACTTCGTCAGAGCCTTCACCCGACAGCACCATTTTAATGCCCATCGCTTTAATTTTACGCGACATTAAGTACATCGGCGTTGAGGCGCGGATCGTTGTGACATCGTAGGTTTCGATGTGATAAATCACGTCGCGGATAGCATCCAGACCTTCCTGCACGGTGAAGTGGATCTCATGGTGCACGGTACCCAGATGGTTCGCGACCTCTTGCGCGGCTTGCAGATCCGGTGCGCCTTCCAGGCCGACGGCGAAGGAGTGCAACTGCGGCCACCAGGCTTCGCTACGTTCCTGATCTTCAACACGGCGCGCCGCGTATTTTTTCGTAATCGCGGAAATGACCGAGGAATCCAGACCACCGGACAGCAGTACACCATAAGGAACATCTGACATCAGATGGCTTTTCACCGCATCTTCCAGCGCCTGACGCAGCTCGTTTTTATCGGTCACGTTGTCTTTGACCGCATCGTAGTCAAACCAATCACGCTGATAATACTGACGAATTTCGCCGTCCTTACTCCATAAATAGCTACCGGCCGGGAATTCTTTGATTGTGCGGCATACCGGAACCAGGGCTTTCATTTCAGACGCGACGTAGAAGTTACCGTGTTCGTCGTAACCCATATACAGTGGGATGATCCCGATGTGATCGCGACCAATCAGATAAGCGTCCTGTTCGCTGTCGTACAGGGCAAAAGCAAACATGCCTTGTAGGTCATCCAGGAACTCTGGGCCTTTTTCCTGATACAGCGCGAGGATAACTTCGCAGTCTGAACCGGTCTGGAACTGATAGCGATCGCCGTATTCCGCGCGCAGCGCCTGATGGTTATAAATTTCACCGTTAACCGCCAGGATATGCGTTTTCTTCACGTTGTACAGCGGCTGAGCACCGGCGTTGACGTCGACGATGGACAGACGTTCGTGCGCCAGAATGGCGTTATCACTGGCGTAAATACCTGACCAGTCCGGGCCGCGATGGCGCATCAGACGAGATAATTCCAGGGCTTTTTTACGCAGTTCAACTGCGTCAGTTTTAATATCGAATACGCCAAAAATAGAACACATAACCTTCTCCGTTAACCTGTTGCGTGATGCTTTTTATGTTTGCTTGATAAAGAAAATGCCGCAAAGCGGGGGAGGGCGCAAGCGAATTACGGTGCGGAAAATAAAAAACGCAATGGTCATTGCTGATTGGTGAAAAAAGATTATGTAATGAGCGCTATTATTGATGAATCAGCAGTGAAAGGGTGAATTTATTGAATGGGCGTGTTTTTCAGGCCGGATAACTTGCAGGTATTGTTATCCGGCCAAAGAGATTAAATGACGTCTATCTCAGCAACGGACGGATAAATCCAGCTCGGTCTGAACGGCATGCTGTCGATGTCGTCAAGGGTTGAGACGCCAGACAATACCAGAATGGTTTCCAGACCGGCCTGGAAGCCCGCCAGAATATCGGTACGCAGGTTATCGCCAACGATAACGGTCTCTTCAGAGTGCGCCTGCATTTTGTTGAGCGCCGCGCGAATAATCCACGGGCTGGGTTTGCCGACATAAAACGGCTTACGGCCAGAGATTTTCTCGATACCGGCGCACAGTGCACCACAGGCGGGATAAAAGCCGCGGCCGTGAGTATCCGGGTTTGTGGCGATGAAACGCGCGCCGTTAGCGACAAAATATGCTGCTTTATGCATCATGTCCCAGTTATAGGAGCGCGTCTCGCCAACAATCACAAAATCGGGGTTCACGTCGGTAATGGTAAACCCGGCTTTATACAGCTCATGAATTAACGCGCCTTCACCTACCACGTAGGCTTTTTTGCCTTCCTGGCGACGAAGAAAATCAGCGGTAGCCATGGCGGAAGTATAAAAGACGCTATCGGGGACATTCACTCCCGCGGTGGCGAAGCGGTTTGCCAGATCTTGCCCGGTCTGTGAAGGATAGTTAGTCAGCAGAACTAACGGCAGGCCTTTTTCCAGGATCCCGGTCAGAAATTCTGCCGCACCCGGTACGGCAACATTGTCGTGCATCAGCACGCCGTCGATATCACAAATTACATTCTTAATGGTCATGAACAACCCAGGGAATTAGTTATGAGTCTTATAGTAATCCACTACTATATGAGAGCATTAGTTTTCCAGCAAACGTTGCAGCAATGTCCCGTTGAGCATCGCGCGCTTCACCAGCGCAAAGGCGCCAATGGCGGAACGGTGATCCAGCGTGGAACGAACCACCGGTAAATTGTGGCGAAACGCTTTCAACGCCTGCGTGTTGATACAGCTTTCTATTGCAGGCAGCAGCACTTTATCTGCCTCAGTAATTTCGCCTGCAATGACGATTTTTTGTGGGTTAAACAGGTTGATGGCGATGGCGATGGTTTTACCCAAGTGGCGACCAACGTGTTCAATCACTTCTGCTGCCAGGTTATCGCCCTTATTTGCCGCCTTACAGATAGCTTTAATATTGCAATCATCCAGCGTGAGTCGGCTGGGATAACCCTGTTTCAGTAAGTTTTGCACGCGGTGTTCGATAGAGGCATTGGCGGCAATGGTTTCCAGACAGCCGAAGTTACCGCAGTGACAGCGCTCACCCAGCGGTTCAACCTGAATGTGACCAATCTCGCCCACGTTGCCATTGCGACCGATGAAAATTCGGCCATTGGAAATAATTCCCGCTCCGGTTCCGCGGTGAACTCGCACTAAAATGGAGTCTTCGCAATCCTGACTTGCCCCGAAATAGTGCTCGGCCAGCGCCAGGCTGCGGATATCGTGACCGACAAAGCAGGTAACCTTAAAGCGTTTTTCGAGCGCCTCGACCAGCCCCCAGTTTTCGACCTGAATGTGCGGCATATAGCGAATGACGCCGCTTTCAGGATCAACCAGGCCGGGCAGGATGACGGAAATCGCAATCAGCTCGCGGATTTTCCGCTGGCAGCTGTCAATAAAAGTGGCAATGGTGTTGAGCAGCGCATACTCCAGCGTTTCCTGGGTACGCTCCGGGAGAGGGTAATGCTCTTCGGCGACCACTTTACTGCTCATATCATAGAGCGTGAGCGTCGTGTCGTGACGGCCCAGACGTACGCCAATGGCGTGGAAATTGCGGGTTTCGGTGACGATAGAGATAGCGCGGCGGCCCCCGGTGGAGGCCTGCTGATCGACTTCTTTGATCAGCCCGCGTTCGATCAACTGACGCGTAATTTTGGTTACGCTGGCGGGGGCAAGCTGGCTTTGCTCGGCAATTTGAATACGCGAGATTGGCCCATGCTGGTCAATCAGGCGATAAACCGCCGCGCTGTTAAGCTGTTTTACGAGATCAACATTACCTATTTGAGCTTGTCCGCCTGGTGTCATTCTTTCTCTTACTCAGTAACGACCTCGTTGCCATTAACGATGGTCTTGATGATTTTAAAGTCGTGCGTAAACGCAGTCAGGTTGGCTACTTTGCCTGGCGCGATGCTGCCGAGTCGTTTGTCGACGCCAATGGCGCGAGCAGGGTAGAGCGTTGCCATGCGTAACACTTCGTCGAGAGCGATATTCGCATGTTCGACCAGATTGCGTACGCCTTCAATCATGGTTAATGATGAACCGCTCAATGTACCGTTCTCATCAACGCACAATCCATTTCGGTAGTATATTGTTTTACCAGCGAAAATGAACTGTTCAATATTTGCACCTGCTGGCGCGGTCGCGTCGGTGACCAGGCACAGCTTGTCGCCTTTCAGGCGCTTGGCATTACGGATGTTAACGTAGTCAACATGCAGACCATCAGCGATGATACCGCAATAAATATCGGCTTCGTCAAGAATAGCGCCCGCAAGGCCCGGTTCGCGGCCCGTTATATAAGGCATGGCGTTAAACAGATGCGTTGCAAAGGTAATCCCTGCGCGGAAGCCGATTTTGGCCTCTTTTACCGTCGCATTGGAGTGACCGGCGGAAACCACGATACCTGCATTTACCAGTTTGGTGATGACCTCTACCGGGACCATTTCTGGCGCCAGCGTCACTTTGGTTATCACGTCAGCATTATCGCACAGGTAATCAACCAACGCAGCGTCCGGTTGACGGACAAATCCCGGATTATGGGTGCCTTTTTTCACCAGATTGAGCCACGGACCTTCCAGATGAAGTCCTAATGCCTGATTCGGGTGTTTCGCCAGGTATTCACGCATGACGCGAACGCCTTGTTTCATCAGGTCATCGCTGGTGGTGATAAGCGTAGGCAGATAGTTGGTACAGCCTGATTTTTCATTGGCTTTCTGCATGATTTCCAGCGTTTCGACGGTCACGGCTTCTGCCGTATCGTTAAACTGTACGCCACCGCAGCCGTTTAGCTGTACATCGATAAAACCGGGGGAAATAATGGCCCCATTCAGTGAGCGCTGTTCAATTCCTGACGGTAACTCAGCCAGTGGGCAAACGCTGTCAATCAGGCCATTGGCGACAACAATCGCATGGTCATCAAGAATTTCGTGACCGGTAAAGATCCGGCCCTGGGTTAAAGCATACATTCCGACCCCCGATTTCAAAAAATGCCGCCCTGCAACTTATCGACAGGGCGGAGACATCAATTACAGACCTTTAATATTTTCCGCTTCTAACTCGTTAAAGTATTTCAGCGTTTTCACTTTCAGTTCCATGGTGGAAGGCTCATCGCACACCACTACGGCTTTTGGATGCAACTGCAGACAGCTGATGGTCCACATGTGGTTAACGTTGCCTTCAACGGCGGCTTGCAGCGCCTGCGCCTTCTGGTGACCCAGTACCAGGATCATCACCTCTTCGGCATCCAACAGGGTGCCCACGCCCACGGTCAGGGCATATTTAGGCACCTGGCTTACGTCGCCGTCAAAGAAGCGTGAGTTAGCAACACGCGTATCGTGAGTCAGCGTTTTGATGCGGGTACGGGAAGCCAAAGAGGAGGCTGGTTCGTTGAACGCGATGTGACCATCGTTGCCTACACCGCCCATAAACAGGTGGATTTTACCGTAAGAACGGATTTTTTCTTCATACTGACGGCATTCTGCATCAATATCCGGCGCGTTACCATTGAGGAGGTTGATGTTTTCTGCTGGAATATCAACGTGATCAAAGAAGTTACGATGCATGAAGCTGTGATAGCTTTCCGGATGCTCTTTCGGCAGGCCAACATATTCGTCCATATTGAAAGTAACAACATGCTTGAAGCTCACCTGGCCCGCTTTATGCATTTCAACCAATGCCTTATAAGCTGTCAGCGGAGTGCCGCCCGTCGGCAGGCCCAGAACGAACGGGCGATCTGCCGTTGGTTTGAACGCGTTAATACGGTTAACGATATGGCGAGCAGCCCATTTGCCGACTTGTTCAGCGGTATTCAGGGGGATCAGTCTCATTCTTCACCTCAAAAGTAAATGTAAGCAATTGGCGGATTGAGTCTCTGTGCAGTATTAAGCGTAACCTGGTTTTGCATCGGTAAGGATCAATCCGTTTTGATTTTTTGAATGATAAAATAAGTTTTCGTAGTTAGCCAGTGAAAGGGAGGGTTAATAACGATATTTGGTGACTGAAATCACAAAAAACACGCGTTTAATTTGCGATACGAATTAAATTTTCACACACTCAGAATGTAGATGAATGGTTAATATCGTTGATCCAGAATCTTGCTGTCAGGAATGGTCGCACAATAAAAATATGGCTTCAAAGAAGCCTAATCGGGGTCTCGTAGGGGGAATAAAATGAATATTTTAGGTTTTTTCCAGCGGCTGGGTAGGGCGTTACAGCTCCCCATCGCTGTGCTGCCAGTCGCGGCACTGTTGCTGCGATTCGGCCAACCAGATTTACTAAACGTACCTTTTATCGCGCAAGCGGGTGGGGCTATCTTCGATAACCTGGCGCTGATTTTCGCCATCGGTGTGGCTTCCAGCTGGTCAAAAGACAGCGCGGGTGCGGCAGCGCTGGCAGGTGCGGTCGGTTATTTCATATTGACCAAAGCAATGGTTACCATTAACCCGGCCATCAATATGGGTGTACTGGCGGGTATCATCACCGGTCTGGTTGGCGGTGCGGTGTATAACCGTTGGTCTGGTATCAAACTGCCTGACTTCCTGAGCTTCTTTGGCGGCAAACGCTTCGTGCCGATCGCCACTGGCTTCTTCTGTCTGGTGCTGGCTGCTATCTTCGGTTACGTGTGGCCGCCGGTGCAGAACGCCATCCATGCGGGTGGTGAGTGGATCGTAGGCGCTGGCGCGTTGGGTTCCGGTATCTTTGGTTTCATCAACCGTCTGCTGATCCCAACCGGTCTGCATCAGGTTCTGAATACCATCGCCTGGTTCCAGATTGGCGAATTTACTAACGCCGCTGGCACTGTTTTCCACGGTGACATCAACCGCTTCTATGCGGGTGACGGCACTGCGGGTATGTTCATGTCTGGTTTCTTCCCGATCATGATGTTTGGTCTGCCGGGTGCGGCGCTGGCGATGTACTTCGCTGCTCCGAAAGCGCGTCGCCCGATGGTTGGCGGTATGCTGCTGTCCGTTGCGATCACCGCGTTCCTGACCGGTGTTACCGAGCCGCTGGAATTCCTGTTCATGTTCCTGGCGCCACTGCTGTATCTCCTGCACGCACTGTTAACCGGTATCAGCCTGTTCGTTGCGACGCTGCTGGGGATCCACGCGGGCTTCTCCTTCTCCGCAGGTGCTATCGACTACGTGTTGATGTACAACCTGCCGGCAGCAAGTAAGAACGTCTGGATGCTGGTCGTGATGGGGCTGGTCTTCTTCGTCATCTACTTCGTGTTGTTCAGCGCGGTTATTCGTATGTTTAACCTGAAAACGCCGGGCCGCGAAGATAAAGAAGACGATATCGTTACAGAAGAAGCGAACAGCAATACTGAAGAAGGTCTGGCTCAACTGGCAACCAGCTACATTGCTGCGGTTGGCGGTACCGATAACCTGAAAGCGATTGATGCCTGTATCACCCGTCTGCGTCTGACTGTGGCCGATTCTGGTCGCGTAAACGATGCGATGTGTAAACGCTTAGGCGCATCGGGTGTCGTTAAGCTGAACAAACAAACTATCCAGGTCATCGTAGGTGCGAAAGCGGAATCCATCGGCGACGAAATGAAGAAAGTTGTGGCGCGTGGCCCGGTTGCGGCAGCGTCTGCTGAAAGTGCGCCAGCAGCAGCGGCCCCGGTGGCAAAACCGCAGGCTGTAGCGAACGCAGTCACCGTTGAAGCGCTGGTTTCTCCGATTACCGGTGACGTCGTTGCGCTGGAGCAGGTTCCTGATGAAGCCTTCGCCAGCAAAGCGGTAGGCGACGGCGTTGCGGTGAAACCAACGGATAAAATCGTGGTTGCTCCGGCTGCGGGCACTATCGTGAAAATCTTCAACACCAACCATGCGTTCTGTCTGGAAACCGTTAAAGGCGCGGAAATCGTAGTCCATATGGGTATCGATACCGTCGCGCTGGAAGGTAAAGGCTTTAAACGCCTGGTTGAAGAAGGTGCGGAAGTGACGGCGGGTCAACCGATTCTGGAAATGGATTTGGATTTCCTGAACGCCAATGCACGTTCCATGATTAGCCCGGTTGTTTGCAGCAACAGCGATGATTTCGGCGCTCTGGTCATTAAAGCCGAAGGTCATGTGGTTGCCGGTCAGACACCACTGTATGAGATTAAAGGTAAATAACTGCTCCTGAGGAAAGTGAGTTAAATGCCTTAAGCGGCGGGGGATATTCCTCCGCCGCTTTTTTTTGCAGCAATTGGCCCCAATATTTTCGATTGATACATATTTTGCGTAACTAAAGGTTGTCAGTCTGCCTGGCTTATAAGATCATATTCCGTTATACGTTGTTTACGCTTTGAGGAATCCACGATGAGTGAGGCTGAAGCCCGCCCGAGTAACTTTATTCGTCAGATCATCGATGAAGATCTGGCCAGTGGTAAGCACACCACGATCCATACCCGTTTTCCGCCGGAGCCAAATGGCTATCTGCACATTGGCCACGCGAAATCCATTTGTCTGAACTTTGGTATTGCGCAAGATTACCAGGGCCAGTGCAACCTGCGTTTTGATGATACGAACCCGGTTAAAGAAGATATCGAGTACGTTGAGTCGATTAAAAACGACGTTGAATGGTTAGGTTTCCACTGGACTGGTGACATTCGCTACTCGTCGGATTACTTCGATCAGCTTCACGCCTATGCGGTAGAGCTTATTAATAAAGGTCTGGCGTACGTTGACGAACTGTCAGCGGACGAAATTCGCGAATACCGCGGTACGCTGACTCAGCCGGGTAAAAACAGCCCGTTCCGCGATCGCAGCGTCGAAGAGAACCTCGCGCTGTTCGAAAAAATGCGTACCGGTGGCTTTGAAGAAGGTAAAGCCTGCCTGCGCGCGAAAATCGACATGGCGTCGCCGTTTATCGTGATGCGCGATCCGGTGCTGTACCGTATTAAGTTCGCTGAACACCACCAGACCGGCAACAAGTGGTGCATCTACCCGATGTACGATTTTACCCACTGCATCAGCGATGCGCTGGAAGGCATTACCCACTCGCTGTGTACGCTGGAGTTCCAGGATAACCGTCGTCTGTATGACTGGGTGCTGGACAACATCACCATCCCGGTTCACCCGCGTCAGTATGAATTCTCGCGCCTGAATCTGGAATACACCGTGATGTCCAAGCGCAAGCTGAACCTGCTGGTGACCGACAAGCACGTTGAGGGCTGGGACGATCCGCGCATGCCGACCATCTCTGGCCTGCGTCGTCGCGGTTATACCGCGGCCGCTATCCGTGAATTCTGCAAACGTATTGGCGTGACCAAGCAGGACAACACCATTGAGATCGCCTCTCTGGAATCCTGCATTCGTGAAGATCTGAATGAAAACGCGCCGCGCGCGATGGCGGTTATCGATCCGGTGAAACTGGTTATTGAAAACTACCCGCAGGGCGAGAGCGAAATGGTGACCATGCCTAATCATCCGAATAAACCGGAAATGGGCAGCCGTGAAGTGCCGTTCAGCGGTGAAATCTGGATCGACCGCGCTGACTTCCGCGAAGAAGCGAACAAGCAGTACAAGCGTCTGGTGATGGGCAAAGAAGTACGTCTGCGTAATGCTTACGTGATCAAGGCCGAGCGTGTAGAGAAAGATGCGGAAGGGAATATTACCACCATTTTCTGCACTTACGATGCCGATACTCTGAGCAAAGATCCGGCCGATGGTCGTAAAGTAAAAGGTGTTATTCACTGGGTCAGTGCGGCACATGCGTTACCGATTGAAATCCGCCTGTACGATCGTCTGTTTAGCGTACCGAACCCAGGCGCGGCAGAGGACTTCCTGTCCGTGATTAACCCGGAATCCCTGGTGATTAAACACGGCTACGGCGAGCCATCGCTGCAGGCCGCGGTCGCAGGCAAAGCGTTCCAGTTTGAACGTGAAGGTTACTTCTGCCTTGACAGCCGCTACGCTACGGCTGACAAGCTGGTGTTTAACCGCACCGTTGGTCTGCGCGATACGTGGGCTAAAGCGGGCGAATAAGCCGCAACACATCCTGTCTAAACGCCGCTTCATGCGGCGTTTTTTTACGCCAAAACGTTTTCCAGGCTCCATTTGCGGAGCGAATTAATTACATGCCTGTAATAATGAATCAGCTGAATGTTTTTACCTTTAAATAACTTACCGCAATATGAAATCGGCTGAAACCGATTTCATCCCCATGGAAAACAAGCGGTTTTTTCTTTTTTTCAACGCTTTTTTATCTCCCGATGAAAATGTAACAGAAAGCAATGAAATATGTGCGGTTGCTCATACTATTACATACTCGTTACAGAAAGAGATTGATAATTCGCGTCGCGAAAAATAGTCTATTCATTGTAGTCACTGAGGTTTTCTTAGCACTACTTTTTTAATTTTTGTTTTTTCGCTGACCGCTTTTATCGGCAGCATTTTTATGTCAAAGAGGATTAACATATGCGTACGTTTAGTGGCAAACGTAGTACGCTGGCGCTGGCTATCGCCGGTATCACAGCAATGTCGGGTTTCGTTGTCGCTCCCCAGGCTCACGCCGAAGGTTTCATTGATGACTCCACTTTAACCGGCGGCATCTATTACTGGCAGCGTGAGCGTGACCGTAAAGATGTCACCGATCATGACAAATACAAAACCAACCTTTCTCACTCCACATGGAACGCCAACCTCGACTTCCAGTCCGGTTATGCGGCGGATATGTTTGGTATTGATATCGCAGCATTCACCGCGATTGAAATGAACGAAAGTAGCGAAAGCGGCCATCCAAACGAAATCGCATTCTCTTCAAAAAATAAAGGCTATGACGAAGATTACTCCGGCGATAAGAGCGGAATTAGCCTGTATAAAGCAGCAGCCAAATTTAAATACGGCCCAACCTGGGCACGCGCCGGTTACATTCAACCAACCGGGCAGACGCTATTGGCTCCGCACTGGAGCTTTATGCCTGGTACTTATCAGGGTGCCGAAGCCGGTGCCAACTTCGACTATGGTGATGCCGGCGCACTGAGCTTCTCCTATATGTGGGCCAATGAATATAAAGCGCCGTGGCACACCGAAGTCGATAAATTCTATCAGGCCGATAAAAAGACCAGCGTAGATTACCTGCACTCAATCGGCGCGAAATATGACTTCAAAAATAACCTGTTGCTGGAAGCGGCATTTGGTCAGTCTGAAGGCTACGTCGATCAGTACTTCGCGAAAGCCAGCTACAAATTCGATTTAGGTGGTAACCCGTTTACCACCAGTTATCAGTTCTACGGCGCGCGCGACAAAGTTGATGATCGCACCGTGAACGATATTTATGACGGCACGGCCTGGCTGCAGGCGTTGACCTTCGGCTACAAAGTGGCGGAAGTGGTTGACCTGCGCCTGGAAGGGACCTGGGTTAAAGCGGACGGGCAGCAGGGGTACTTCCTGCAGCGTATGACCCCGACCTACGCCTCATCAAACGGTCGTCTGGATATCTGGTGGGACAACCGCTCTGACTTCAACGCCAACGGCGAAAAGGCCGTCTTCTTCGGTGCAATGTATGACCTGAAGAACTGGAACCTGCCGGGTTGGGCAGTCGGTGCGTCCTACGTTTACGCCTGGGATGCCAAGCCATCTACCTGGCAGCTCAATCCGGATGCGTACTACGACAAAAACCGGACTATCGAAGAGTCTTCTTACAGCCTGGATGCGGTCTATACCCTGCAGGACGGTCGTGCGAAGGGCACCATGTTTAAACTGCACTTCACCCAGTACGACAACCATTCAGACATTCCGAGCTGGGGCGGTGGTTATGGCAACATCTTCCAGGATGAACGCGACGTGAAGTTCATCGTTATTGCTCCGTTCACCATCTTCTAATGCCAACAGCGGCAGACCAGACGTCTGCCACTCCGTTGAGGAAAGTGCTATGAAAAAACTGATACTCATCGCCATTATGGCATCAGGGCTGGTGGCTTGTGCGCAATCCCCTTCGCCGAAAGAAGACAGTCGCCTGAAAGAAGCCTACAGCGCGTGTATTAACACCGCGCAAGGATCGCCGGAGAAAATTGAAGCCTGCCAAAGCGTGCTGAATGTGTTGAAGAAAGAAAAGCAGCACCAGCAGTTTGCTAATGAAGAAAGCGTACGCGTACTGGATTATCAGCAGTGTATCCAGGCCACGCGCACGGGTAACGATCAGTCCGTTAATGCTGATTGTGACAAGGTCTGGCAGGAAATTCGTAGCAAGAACGCTGCGCAGTAATTCGAAAAATGCTACGGGCGGAGAATTTTCCGCCCGTTTGCTTTTCAGAGCTTATGTTCCACTGGTTGATAGCCCCGACTCAGTCGGACAAACAGCATTGCCGTGGCGGCGAGTCCACAAAGTGCTGCGCACATCAGCCACCATCCAGGTGAGCTTTTATCCCCGGTTAGCTGGACCAGCGCCGTGGATATGACTGGTGTAAGGCCGCCAAAAATCGCCGTGGCAAGACTGAATGCCAGTGAAAAGCCCACCGTACGGACATAGACAGGCATCACCTCGGTGAGTGCCGCGACCATTGCCCCGTTGTACATGCCAAAAAAGAACGAGAACCAAAGCAGTACCAGCGTCATGCGCATGAAGTCTGGCGCGGCGGTGAGCCAGTGCATTACCGGCCAGGTGGTAAGCAGTGCGAGTACGGTAATCCCCATCAATACCGGACGACGACCAATTCGGTCAGATATCGCCCCGCCAATCGGCAGCCAAATAAAGTTAGAAATCCCGACCAGCATGGTGACTACCAGGCTATCGCGCGCGCTCAGGTGGAGTACGGCCCTGCCGTAGGTTGGGGTGTAGACGGTAATAAAGTAAAACGTCGTGGTGGTCATCGCTACCAGCAGCGTACCCGCAGCGATCAGACGCCAGTTTTTGATGATAGTGGTGAAAATTTCCCTGGTGTCGGGACGGTGCGTACGTTGTAAAAATGCGTCTGTTTCCTGAAGCGAACGCCGCAGGACGAAGATCAACGGAATAATCATACAACCAATAAAAAACGGAATGCGCCAGCCCCATTCAGAGATCTCATCGTGCCCCAGTGTGGCATTCAGAGCGTAGCCAATCAGCGCCGCCACCACAATGGCGACCTGTTGGCTGGCGGACTGCCAACTGGTGTAGAAACCTTTATTGCCAGGCGTGGCGATTTCAGAAAGATAAACCGAAACGCCTCCCAGCTCTACGCCCGCAGAGAAGCCTTGCAATAATCGACCGACTAATACCAGCACAGGGGCCAGCAGGCCAATGCTTTGATAACCGGGAACCAGGGCAATCAGCAGGGTACCGCAGCCCATGATCGCCAGCGTCACCATCAGTCCTTTACGGCGACCAATTCTGTCGATGTAAGCACCCAGCACGATTGCGCCAACGGGCCGCATTAAAAAACCCGAACCGAAAACCGCAAAGGTCAACATGAGCCCGGCAAATTCACTCTCCGCGGGGAAGAACGTCTTTGCGATATAGGTGGCGTAAAACCCGAACAGAAAAAAGTCGAACTGTTCGAGAAAATTACCGCTGGTTACCCGCAGTATTGCGCCGAAAGTTCCGGCGCGCGATGGTTGTTGTGTCATTGGGTTTGCTCCACTGTCTTATCATAATATTTATAGAGGTAAGAGTTTGCGGGTTAGTCGCCTGTGACCCCCGCTTGTTTGCCGCGCCGTTTCTCAATCGCCCACTTGAGTAAGGCTGCGCAGCGGTAAAATCCGTGGGCAAATTTTCCGTAAGGAATGGTCAGAAAAAGCGCCATGACCACGCCGAGATGAATGGCCAGTAAAATAGCCATCCATGAGGTGTCTCTTCCCGCCAGCAACGCCAGACCGGTCAGACTGGTCAGCAGCAGCAGCAAAATAAAACCGCGATCCATCGGTTTTTGCCGTGCGTCGCCGTGTAGTGGTGAGCGTTTAAGATTCAGCCATAGCAAGCCAGCCGGGCCGACAACCAGACCAATGCCGCCCAGCGTGCCCAGCATCACCGGAAGGCTGAAGAACGGGTAGGGCGCTTCTATGCCTGCAAAGTAGTGATAGCCTGTAGCCACCACGGTGGCGGCAAAGCAGAGCATAAAACCGTAGAAGGTAAAGTGGTGGAAACGGCGGCGCATCAGGGTGAAAGCATCATCCGCTTCGTTACAACCTTTGCCGTGGCCACCATCGAGATATTTCAGCGTCAGCGCATCGTGTGAGGCTTCAGCAATCTCGGCGGAACGCGGCATACCCGGTGAGATCTCGCGCCAGAAGCGGATCACGCCCGCCATCAGCAAACCGATCGCCAGAATAAAGACCGAACCAAACATCCAGGCCAGCAGGTTATGCGGGAAAATTTGATAGAAATCCCCGGCCAGCGGAGGATGGAATAGTGAACCTTTCAAACCTATAGCGAGGAGTAAAAACAGGATCAGACCGAAAACCAGCGCCAGCGTCACGGTTACGCCCGCGCGACGATAAAGCGCGCCAAAGGCGGCGGGTTGCGCATAATGCTGATAGGTTTCGAGCCGGACCTCCGCCATCGCCTTCGGTACGTTGATGGCAAATTCATGAGGCGGGGCATACTGACACGCGTGCAGGCAAGCGCCGCAGTTATGGCACAAGTTCGCCAGATAGTTAATATCCGCTTTACCGAATTCCAGACGTTGCGTCATCGCCGGGAATACGGCGCAAAAGCCTTCACAATAGCGACAGGCATTGCACACCTGCATCACACGTTCAACTTCAGCTTCCGGTTCGGTGATAATTTGCGCTTCGATGATCAGTTTCTCAAGCTGCTTCATGACGTGTCTCCTTACGTGCGGCCAGCGCGGCTTCTTTTCCGGCAATGCGGCCAAAGGTTGTGCCGATCGACATCCCCACGCCTGCGGTGTAGCCCTTGCCCAACACGTTGCCCGCCATCATCTCTCCGGCGACGAACAGGTTACGGCTTGGAAGCCCGGCAAAATGCACAGCGGCGTGTTCGTTCACTTTTAACCCAAGATAAGTGAAGGTGATCCCTGGCCGCAGGGCATAGCCGTAGAATGGCGGCTGGTCCAGTGGTCGCGCCCAGTGCGTTTTCGCGGGTAGCAAATCTTTGGTGGCGCAGTTATCCAGAACGGTGTGGTTGAACTGACCTGGCTGGCAGGCGTTGTTGTATTGCATCACGGTGTGGGTAAAACGTTCGGCATCCAGTCCTAACTGAAGAGCCAGCTCTGCCAACGTATTGGCCTGCGCGCCGGGAAAGACCGGCGGCATAAAGTGGCCAATAGCTTTACTGTCGATGATGGAGTAGCCAATCTGCCCTGGCTGTTGAGCGACCAGACGTCCCCAGATGGCGTAGCGTTTGGGCCAGAAATCTTCACCTTCATCATAAAAGCGCTCAGCGTCCCGGTTCACCACTATACCGAGCGAGACGCAGTCCACGCGGGTGCAAATCCCGCCGTCATATAATGGCGCTCTGGCATCAATGGCCACGCAGTGTGACTGGGAGGGATCGCCGATAATGTCGGCTCCGGCATCCATCATAAATTTGAGCAGTACGCCCTGGTTAAAGCGCGTGCCGCGAATCAGGAAGTTATCCGCTGGCCATTCGCCGCGCTCGTTCTCTCCCCATGCTTCTCGTAGCCATTCGCGGTTAGACTCAAAACCGCCAGCGGCAAGTACGCAGGATTTAGCGGTGATGCGCTCTTCGCCTGCCAGCGCCGCCACGAACTCGCCATTACGCAGTTCAAGCGCCTGAACCGGGGTGTTATAGCGGATCTGCACTCCCAGCTTTTCTGCGCTGCGATAATAGGCATTCACAAGGGCCTTTCCACCGCCCATAAAAAAGGCGTTGGTTCGCGCCACGTGTAAAGCGCCAGAGAGAGGAGGCTGAAAGTTAACGCCGTGCTGGCGCATCCAGTCGCGGCATTGTGAAGAGGTACGGATCACCAGACGCGCCAGCGCTTCGTTGGTATTCCCTTCCGTGACGCGCCACAGATCTTGCCAGAATTCTTCTTCAGGATAGCTGTCCACCAGCACATCCTGCGGCGCATCATGCATACAACGTAAATTACGCGTGTGTTGGGAGTTTCCTCCGCGCCATTCCCGGGGGGCCGCTTCGAGCAGGAGTACCGAAGCTCCTTGCTCCCGGGCGGTCAAGGCAGCACATAACGCGGCATTACCACCACCAATCACCAGAACATCAACCATCGTATACTCCATTACCATTTAACTATTTGTTAAATTTGTAATTGAAATGTATACGTACAGCTTGTGCGGGCGCTATGATGTGGTGCTAAACAGTACTTTAGTTATTGTAAAGAGTAGCGCCAGGCCAGCTTCCTGCTTCCACCAGTTGATGCATAACTTTCGTCAGCACCACACGGGCGGCAAGGCCTGCCGGGGTAAGTTCATCGTCAGAGAGGCTGACCAGAAAGTTAGGGCGGCTAAGTATCGGATTATAGACGCCGATCACTCTTAGGGTTTCTTTATCGAGATGGGAGATCGCCGCACCGGGCTGAAGAGTGGCGCCAATGCCACTGCGTACGGCGCGCATCAGTAACGCCAGACCATCAATTTCAGTAGCGATCTCAATATTTAGCGCGTGTTCCTGGCAGATGGCATCCAGCCTGCCGCGCAGACCGTGTCCCGGGCTTGGCATGATCAATGGAATATTTGCCAACTGGGCTGGAGCAATATTGTCGTCGACAATATCAGCCAGTAGGGCATGGGTCCCAATCAAAAACAGCCGTTCTTCAAGAATCGGTCTGGCGCTCCAGCGCAGGATCTTTTCTTTTTGAAACACGACAGCCAGATCAATCTGGCGGGTATTAATCATTCGTTCCAGGTTGCCAGAGAGACTTTCCACCACATGCAGGCGAACATCAGCATAGCTTTCCCGCATGGCGTGAATAAATGGCATGCCGAGAACGGAAGCGGTACTGGGGGCCATACCGACGCTGACGTGTCCGGAAAGTCGGGCCTCACGCGCGGCGAGGATTGCATCGTCTGCATGCCGGAGCGCCAGCTGCGCCTGGGAGTAAAAAGCCAATCCGGCGCTGGTGGGCGTCACACCGCGCGAGGTGCGTTGAAGCAGACGAATAGCAAGTTCGCTTTCCAGGCGCGTCATTTGCTGACTGAGTGCCGAAACACCGATATTGAGATCGAGCGCCGCGCTACCCATGCTGCCGGTTTCTACAATACGCACAAAATAGCGTAGTTGACGAAGTTCCATTTCAACTCTCCGAATGGCAATTGATTTTTACATTAAAGCAACATTGACGTAGAAGGAAGAGGGGGATGGTCAAATTTGGCCCATAAAAAAAGCCAACCGGATGGTTGGCTTTTCAGAAAGCGTCACATTATTTGCCGTCGTGCGCATGCTCATCTTCGCGGCAATCGCCTTCGGCGCAGTGGCCATAAAGATAGAGGCTATGGTTGGTTAAGCGAATACCATGTTTAGCCGCAATCTCACGCTGACGCGCTTCAATGGAATCATCGCTGAACTCGACCACTTTGCCGCAATCGAGGCAAATGAGGTGATCGTGGTGATGCTGTTGAGTCAGTTCGAAGACGGATTTACCACCTTCAAAATTGTGGCGGGTCACGATACCGGCATCATCAAACTGGTTCAGCACACGATACACGGTCGCCAGACCAATTTCTTCACCCATATCGATCAGGCGTTTGTATAAGTCTTCCGCACTGACGTGATGGTTATCCGGTTCCTGAAGAACTTCCAGAATTTTTAAACGAGGAAGCGTTACTTTCAGGCCAGCCTTCTTTAATGCGGTATTGTTGTCAGTCATGCGGAATCTGTCCTGTAGCTAAACGATTCACTTCATTAACAGAAGTGACAGAAATTGCACTTGAGAAATTGCGTATCATTATAGAACTGCCATGGTTAAATGAAAACAGCAAGTCTCTGGCATATATTGTTAATCAAAACGTGGTATCGCCGACAAACACACTGTGCAACACCCGATTGGCATCCAGCCATTGTACAGGGTCAGACGGAAAAGTTACAAATTTGTAGCAATTATTTTGATTGGTTTTATCTATTGATGCGGCGCAGATAAAGATCTACGCCGCGCGAAATCAGGCATTGATGATTTCGTCGAGGTGCAGTTCTTCTGAGATCTGCTTAACCCATTTTTCTACACGTTCAGCGGTCAGCTCCGGCTGGCGATCTTCATCGATAGCCAGACCGACAAAGTGGTCGTCGTCAGCCAGGCCTTTGGACGCTTCAAAGTGATAACCCGCCGTTGGCCAGTGACCGACGATGGTGGCGCCGCGTGGCTCAATGATGTCGCGAATTGTGCCTAACGCATCGCAGAAATATTCTGCGTAATCTTCCTGGTCGCCGCAGCCGAACAATGCAACCAGTTTGCCGTTAAAATCAATGTCTTCGAGGGTAGGGAAGAAATCGTCCCAGTCACACTGCGCTTCACCGTAGTACCAGGTTGGAATGCCGAGCAGCAGAATGTCATACCCTTCCAGGTCTTCTTTGCTGCTTTTTGCAATGTCATGTACATCGGCAACGTCTTTACCAAGCTGTTTTTGAATCATTTTTGCGATGTTTTCGGTATTACCGGTGTCGCTGCCGAAAAAGATGCCAGTGATTGCCATGAGTAAAATAACCTCTTGAAACTTATTGAAATGGTGGTGGCGCATTGCCCACGGATAAGGGCAATCATAGCAGAACAGTCAGGCATGCGGAAACAGCAAACACGCGGGACTGCACTCTGTGCTACACGATTTATGATTTATACCCGTCATACTTCAAGTTTCAGGTGCGTTGGCTGCGCTCACTTACCCGAATCACTTACTACAGTAAGCTCATCGGGATGCGTTCATTTGCCGCCTTCCTGCAACTCGAATTATTTAGTGTATAGAGCAGAAATTCAGACTATGCCTGACCGCGCAATGCGGTGAGTTGGGTCATCAGCATCTCTTCGATGAGTTCACTGCGACTCATGTTGCGCGCCTCGGCCAGCTCGTTTAACGCGTCAACGGCATCAGCGTTCAGTTTCAGTTCGACACGCTTAAGCCCGCGAACTTTGTCACGTTTAAGCTGATTACGTTTATTTATACGTAACTGTTCATCACGCGAAAGCGGATTAGTTTTGGGTCGTCCCGGGCGACGCTCCTGCGCGAACAGATCTAATGTCGTACGGTCCGTTTGTTCTTTGGCCATGATCTTGGTGACTTCGGGGAAACAATCAGCCAGGCGTCCGCCCGGATGGATAGCGCGCCATAATACATCAGCAGGAGAGGCACGCCAACGCCCACGCGCGTAATCGCGCACGGACGCTGAGTTTTTAATCAGTTAGCCGGTTCGTTAAGATAACGACGGATGGCCCGCAGCACTGCTTCAGGTTTTTCCGCATGTACCCAATGCCCCGCGCCTGCGATAACGTGCGCCCGAGCCTGCGGGAATTGTGCCAGCAGCTGCTCGCGATACGCTTCGGTGACATAAGGGGAGTTACCGCCTGGAATAAACAATGCCGGGTGCTCCCATGCCGGGAGGGTTTGCCAACCGACGATATTGGGATATTGATCCCACAACACGGGAACGTTAAAGCGCCACTCGCCGTCAACAAAGGATTTCAGCAGAAACTGAATAACACCTTCCTCTTGCAGATGCTGGCGCATGACGCTTGCTGCCTGCTGGCGCGAGGACGCTTGTGCATCGGTTACGGCATTGATTGCCGCAAAAATCTCATCGTGACGGCGTACCTGATAGTCAACCGGCGCAATATCAATAGCCACCAGCCGATCGATACGCTCAGGAGCCAACGCGGTTAACGCCATGACGGCTTTTCCCCCCATCGAGTGACCAATAAAGATCGCTTTTTCGATCTGTTGATCGTCCAGCGTATCCACCAGGTCTTGCGCCATGGCCGCATAATTCATCTCAGGCGAGCGGGGCGAGAGGCCATGATTTCGCATATCAACCTGGATGATATCGTGATCGACCACCAGGGAGCGTGCCAGGATCCCCAGGTTATCCAGGCTACCAAACAGGCCGTGAACCAGGACGATGGGAGAATTATTGTGCAGGTTTTGCGCAGATTGCGCTCGGATATTCAATTTCATGGCAAAGTTCTTTTTTTCACACTCACGGGTTAGGGTATCATGTTGACCATTCTGCCACAGGGCTGCAACAACTACGGTTACTCCGAGTTTTATCAGCCACCAGGCTTGACGCTATCCGCTGTTGGGATTTGCCTTTACACTACGCGTGTTAACCCAACAACTTGTATTCAGCTAAACACTGCACTGGATTAAGATGAAAACGATTGAAGTTGATGATGAACTCTATAGCTATATTGCCAGCCATACCAAGCATATCGGCGAGAGCGCATCCGACATTTTACGGCGTATGTTGAAATTTTCCGCCGCAGCACAGCCTGTCACTCCGGTAGTAAAAGAAGTCCGCGCTGTGCAACCTGTCGTGGAAGCTAAGCCGGTTAACCCCGTAAAAGATAAAGTGCGCGCGATGCGTGAACTGCTGCTGTCCGATGAATATGCGGAACAGAAGAAAGCAGTAAATCGCTTTATGCTTGTGCTGTCTACACTCTATTCTCTGGATCAAAACGCATTCGCCGAAGCAACGGATTCGTTGCATGGCCGGACGCGCGTTTATTTTGCGGCAGATGAACAGACGCTGCTGAAAAATGGTAATCAAACCAAACCGAAACACGTGCCAGGCACGCCGTACTGGGTGATCACCAATACCAACACCGGCCGTAAATGCAGCATGGTGGAGCACATCATGCAGTCAATGCAATTCCCTGCGGAATTGATTGAAAAGGTTTGCGGAACAATTTAATCCTTGCATTAGAAGGACCAGGCAATGGCAATCCACAACCGTGCAGGTCAACCTGCGCAACAGAGTGATTTGATTAACGTCGCCCAACTGACGGCACAGTACTATGTACTGAAACCAACGGCAGGGAACGCTGAGCACGCCGTCAAGTTCGGTACGTCCGGGCATCGCGGCAGTGCAGGTCGTCATAGTTTTAACGAGCCGCATATTCTGGCTATCGCCCAGGCGATTGCTGAAGAACGTGCGAAAAACGGGATTACTGGCCCGTGCTATGTGGGCAAGGATACCCACGCGCTGTCTGAACCGGCTTTTATCTCTGTGCTGGAAGTGCTGGCGGCGAATGGCGTTGACGTCATCGTGCAGGAAAACAACGGCTTTACGCCAACCCCTGCCGTGTCGAATGCCATCCTGGTCCACAACAAAAAAGGCGGCCCGCTGGCTGATGGCATTGTGATCACGCCGTCCCACAACCCGCCGGAAGATGGTGGCATTAAATACAACCCGCCAAACGGTGGTCCGGCAGATACCAACGTCACCAAAGTGGTGGAAGACAGGGCTAACGCGTTGCTGGCTGACGGTCTGCAAGGCGTGAGGCGTATGTCGTTGGACGCGGCGCTGGCATCGGGTCATGTTAAAGAACAGGACCTGGTTCAACCGTTTGTGGAAGGACTGGCGGATATCGTCGACATGGCGGCGATCCAGAAAGCGGGTCTGACGCTGGGTGTCGATCCGTTGGGCGGTTCCGGTATCGAATACTGGAAGCGTATTGCGAAGCACTACAACCTGAACCTGACTATCGTTAACGACCACGTTGATCAGACTTTCCGATTTATGCATCTCGATAAAGACGGCGCAATCCGTATGGACTGCTCCTCCGAGTGCGCGATGGCGGGTCTGCTGGCGCTGCGTGACAAGTTCGATCTGGCCTTTGCCAACGATCCGGACTATGACCGTCACGGTATCGTCACCCCGGCGGGGCTGATGAACCCGAACCACTACCTGGCGGTGGCGATCAACTACCTGTTCCAGCATCGTCCGCAGTGGGGCAAAGATGTTGCCGTCGGTAAGACGCTGGTTTCCTCGGCAATGATTGACCGCGTGGTCAACGATTTGGGTCGTAAGCTGGTGGAAGTGCCGGTCGGTTTTAAATGGTTTGTTGACGGTCTGTTCGATGGCAGCTTTGGCTTTGGTGGTGAAGAGAGCGCGGGCGCTTCTTTCCTGCGTTTCGACGGTACACCGTGGTCGACCGACAAAGACGGCATCATCATGTGCCTGCTGGCGGCAGAAATTACCGCTGTGACCGGTAAGAACCCGCAAGAACACTACAACGAACTGGCTGCTCGCTTCGGCGCGCCGAGCTACAATCGTTTGCAGGCGAGCGCGACCTCTGCGCAGAAAGCGGCGCTGTCTAAGCTGTCTCCGGAAATGGTAAGCGCCAGCACGCTGGCGGGCGACCCGATCACCGCACGTCTGACCGCGGCACCTGGCAATGGTGCTTCCATTGGCGGTCTGAAAGTGATGACTGACAACGGCTGGTTTGCCGCGCGTCCGTCAGGCACGGAAGACGCTTACAAGATCTATTGCGAAAGCTTCCTCGGCGAAGAACACCGCAAACAGATCGAAAAAGAAGCGGTTGAGATCGTCAGCGAAGTGTTGAAAAACGCGTAAACCCCGGGCCGGATAAGACGCTAACGTCACCATCCGGCATGAATACAAAAGCCGGATAGCATGTATGCTGATCCGGCTTTTTTATTCGACTAGACTTACGGCATAAAGCGATAGCCAATCCCGGTTTCGGTCAGAAAATGACGTGGACGAGCCGGGTCCCGCTCCAGTTTCTGGCGCAGGTGTCCCATATAAATTCGCAGATAATGGCTGTGCTCAACGGCGTTCGGCCCCCAGACCTGGTTCAACAGCTGGCGTTGCGTCAGTACCTTCCCGGCATTATTCAGCAGTACCGCTAACAGGCGAAACTCAATCGGCGTCAGATGGATTTCCTCGTCACCACGGTGTACGAGGCGGGCGGCGATATCCACTTTTACGTTGGAAAAATGCACCACCGGTTCGGGAGACGCGCCGCTGGCGTGGCGACGCAATGCCACGCGCAATCGCGCCTGTAGCTCGCCAATACCGAAGGGTTTACTGAGATAGTCATCGGCGCCGGCATCCAGTGCGGCGATTTTATCGCTCTCTTCGCTGCGGGCTGAAAGCACAATTACCGGGATTGCGCTCCATTGCCGCAGGTCGCGAATAAAATCAATGCCGTCGCCGTCTGGCAGGCCGAGATCGAGAATGATGAGATCGGGTTTTCGCGTGGCGGCTTCCAGCAAACCACGTTGTAGCGTTTCCGCTTCATATACACGCAGACCATCGGCTTCCAGCGCAGTGCGCAGAAAGCGGCGAATGGCCTGTTCATCTTCAACAATCAGTACGTTTGTCACATATCCTCATGAAAATCTTCAAGTTCAGGGGGGATCTCCTGGGGTAGTGTAACACGGAAACATGCCCCCCCCTGGGCACGATTATGGGCGGAAATGGTGCCGCCGTGCACGTCCACAATCGCCTGACAAATGGCCAGTCCCAACCCCACGCCGGGTACCGATGACTCTTTGTTTCCTCTGGAAAATTTGTCAAAAACGCGCTGTTCCATACCCGACGGAATACCCGGTCCATTATCCCAGACGTCCAGTAGCAGTTGCTCGCCATCGACGCTGGCGTCAATGCCGATTTGTGCCTGCGGACCCGCGTATTTTACGGCGTTCTCCAGCAGGTTGATCAACACCCGTTCAAAAAGCGGGCCATCGACATGGATCAGCGTCAACGGTTCGGGTAACGACAGGTTAATCGGAGCAGAGAGTCCTGGCTCCAGCATCTGCAGGGCGCTGCCCACCACCTCTTCCAGCGTTAACCACTCCTTCTTAAGATTAAAGCCGCCAGACTGAATTCGCGCCATATCCAACAGATTATTAACCAGTCGGGTGGTATTCAGCACGTGCTGGCGAATCTCACTGGCCTGGCGCGCATGCGGCGAACCTTCACTGGCCAGATCCAGCGTTAAAATCTCTGCCTGACCGAACAGCACCGTCAGCGGTGTGCGCAAATCGTGGGACAGGGCGGCAAGCAGCGCATTGCGAATGCTTTCACGCTCGCTGGCAAACCGGGCCTGCTCTTCGCTGGCGGTCAGGGTCAGACGTTCCAGCGCACTGGCGACCAACAGGGTAAAGGTTTCCAGCAGGCGCTGCTGCTCGGGGATCATCAACTGACGCAGATTTCCCGGTTCCACTACCAGTAGCCCATGCGTTTTATCGGCGCTTTTTAGCGGTAAGATTTGGTACGGTACGCCCGGTAAGGTATCCGTGCCCGCGCCAGCCGGTTGCCCTTTGTCAAAACTCCATTGGGCAATGGCATCGTCCCATGGCGTCATGCCCTGTTGATGGGTGAGGGGAGCCAGCTTACCGTGTTCATCAGGTAATAAAACCTGACTGCGGGCCTGAAACGTTGAGGCGATGAACTGTTCACTGGTCGCGGCGATATCCTGCTGGCTCCGTCCAACGGCTAACGCTTTCGACATCTCATACAGATGACGCGTACGCTGTTCCCGATAGCGCGCCACCCGCGCCTGATAACGGACGCCGGCGGTCAGATTACCGATAACCAGCCCGACCGTTAGCATTACTGCAAAAGTAAGCAGGTACTGAACGTCGGAAACGGCCAGCGTCCCGCGCGGGGCAATAAAGAAGAGATCGAAGCTGGCGACGTTAATAAAGGTTGCCAGTACGGATGGCCAGCGTCCGTAGAAGAGGGCGATAACCACCACACCCAGTAAATAGAGCATTACCAGGTTAGCGGCATCAAAAGCCATCAGCCACTGCATCGCGATCAGCGTAATGATGGCGCATAGCGCGACGGCAACCACACAACCCTGAATTTGTACCCGCCATTTATCTTTAAAGGTGCGGCTATCCGGAGTGGGTAGCGTCGGGCGTGAAGGCGGTTCGTCCAACGCGACAATCATCAGGTCGAGATCCGGTGCGCGATGGGCCAGTTTGTCGGCAAAGGAATCGCTGCGCCACCAGCGACGCGTTGTCGGACGCCCGAGCACAATTTTTCCCAGATTATGCTCGCGGGCGTAGCGGATTACCGCTTTATCTTCAGCAGGATCGGAAAGCGTGGCGGTTTCCGCGCCCAGCTCCTGGGCTAATCGCAGTGCGCTTAAGATCGCGCGCCGCTGTTTTTCGGGGAGTCGGTGCAGCGCTGGCGTTTCGACATACACCGCATGCCAGACGCTGCCGAGACGCGCCGCCAGTCGCGCGGCGGCGCGCACCAGTTTTTCGCTGCCGGTGTTGTGCCCAATGCACAGCAAAACGGCGTCGCGGGTATGCCAGACTTTTTCTTCCCCTGGACGCCCGCGCCAGGCGCGCATTTGATCGTCCACCCGATCGGCCGTGCGTCGCAGGGCCAGCTCGCGCAGCGCGATCAAATTACCTTTGCGAAAGAAGTGCTCGATGGCTCTTTCCGCCTGACCAGCGATATAGACCTTGCCTTCGTTCAGGCGCTGGCGCAAATCATCGGGGGGAAGATCGACCAGCACCACATCGTCAGCGGCATCGAAAAAAGGATCGGGAACGGTTTCGCGCACCTGAATACCAGTGACGCCGCTGACCACATCATTGAGACTTTCCAGATGCTGGACGTTAACGGTGGTAAAGACGTCGATACCGGCTTCCAGCAACTCTTCAATATCCTGCCAGCGCTTTGGATGGCGTGAGCCTGGCGCATTACTGTGCGCCAGTTCATCCATTAAAATGAGCGCCGGACGGCGGGCCAGCGCGGCATCAAGATCGAACTCGCTGATGTGACGACCATGACGCGCATGTCGCTTTAGCGGCAGGATACTGAGACCGTCCAGCAGCGCGGCGGTCTCTTTGCGTCCGTGGGTTTCCACCACGCCAATCAGCACATCTAACCCCTGCGCCCGCAGCCGCTGGGCTTCCGTTAGCATGGCCCAGGTTTTCCCGACGCCCGCGCAGGCGCCGAAGAATATTTTTAGTTTTCCGCGGTGTGGGGCGGTGGTCTGCTCCAACAGGCGATCGGGGTCGGGACGTAAGGGTTCGCTATGCATGTCCTTTTTCTCAGTGCTTATCCAGCGCTAAATTAAGTTCCACCAGGTTCACCACCGGCTGGCCGATAAAACTGACCAGCGGCTTTTGCGTGTATTGTGCAACCAGGCGCGACACCTCTTCAACGCTGAGGTTGCGGGCCTGCGCCACGCGAGGAATTTGCCAGGCCACCGCGGCGGGCGTCAGGTTGTTATCCAGCCCGCTGGCAGACGCGGTTACCAGCTCTAGCGGAACGGCTGGATTAGCCTGTGGATTGGCAGCGCGCAGCGCGGCAATCCGGCTTTGCAACTGTTTATCCAGTTCCGGGTTGCTGACGGCCAGGTTACTGCCGCCAGAAGCCATGGGATTATAGGGCATTTCCGCCGTCGCAGACGGACGCCCCTGAAAATAACCGGCGGCGGTAAAATGTTGCCCAATAAGCTTAGAGCCGCGAACAACCTGATCTTCGCGGATCAACGAGCCGTTAGCCTGGTGGGGAAACCACCACTGCCCCAGCGCGGTGGTCAGCAGCGGGTAAGCCCCGCCGGTAATAAGCATCAGGAAAATCAATGTTGATAATGCAGGACGTAATCCACTCATCTGAAACCTCACACCAGACCCAACAGGGTCAGCAGTAAATCAATCGCTTTAATACCAATAAATGGCACCACCAGACCGCCCAGACCGTAGATCCACAAATTACGGCGCAACATTGCAGATGCGGATAACGGCTTGTAGCTCACGCCTTTAAGCGCCAGTGGGATCAGAAAAATGATGATTAGCGCATTAAAGATAACCGCGCTGAGGATCGCTGAATCCGGCGAATGCAGTCCCATGACGTTAAGCGCATTGAGCTGCGGATAGGTGGCGGCGAACGCGGCCGGGATAATGGCGAAATACTTTGCCACGTCATTGGCGATACTGAAGGTGGTCAGCGAGCCGCGCGTCATCAGCATCTGTTTCCCAATGTGCACCACTTCAATCAGTTTGGTGGGGTTGGAATCGAGATCCACCATGTTGCCAGCTTCCTTCGCCGCCTGGGTCCCGGAGTTCATAGCGACCGCGACATCCGCCTGCGCCAGTGCCGGGGCGTCGTTGGTTCCGTCGCCGGTCATCGCCACCAGACGGCCTTCCGCCTGATACTGACGAATCAGCGCCAGCTTGGCTTCCGGCGTGGCCTCCGCTAAGAAATCATCCACCCCGGCTTCTGCGGCGATCGCGGCGGCGGTCAGGCGGTTATCGCCGGTTATCATCACCGTTTTGATCCCCATTTTGCGCAGTTGGGCAAAACGTTCTTTGATCCCGCCTTTCACAATATCTTTCAGGGCTATCACGCCCAGTACGCGGGAGCCTTCGGCTACCACCAGCGGCGTAGCGCCAAGGCGAGCGACGTTGTCGACCTTCTGCTCGACATCGACCGGGAAGTGACCGCCGTTGGCTTCAACGTGACGACGAATGGCATCGACCGAACCTTTGCGGATCATACGGTTGTCGATGTTGATACCGCTCATCCGGCTTTGCGCGGTAAACGGCACAAAAGTAGCGTGCAGCGATTGCACGTCGCGAATACGCAGATTAAAGCGCTGTTTTGCCAGAATAACGATGCTGCGGCCTTCCGGTGTTTCATCGGCCAGCGATGAAAGCTGTGCGGCATCGGCCAGCGTTTTTTCGTCCACGCCCTGGGCAGGCAGAAAATCTGAAGCCTGACGGTTACCCAGCGTAATAGTGCCGGTTTTATCCAGCAGCAGGACGTCCACGTCACCCGCGGCTTCGACCGCACGTCCGCTGGTGGCAATGACGTTCGCGCCCAGCATACGGCTCATCCCGGCCACGCCAATGGCAGAAAGCAGACCGCCGATGGTGGTGGGGATCAGACAAACGAGCAGGGCAACCAGTACCGTGACGCTGACCGCGCTGCCGCCCCAGGCGGAAAACGGCCATAGCGTGGCGGTCGCCAACAGAAAGACGATAGTCAGGGCAATCAGCAGGATCGTCAGGGCGATTTCATTGGGGGTTTTACGCCGCTGCGCGCCTTCGACCATGGCGATCATCCGGTCGAGGAATGTTTCGCCGGGGTTTACGCTGCATTCGATCACCAGCCAATCGGAGAGGATGCAAGTCCCGCCGGTGACCGAGGCAAAATCGCCACCGGATTCACGAATGACCGGCGCAGACTCACCGGTAATCGCGCTTTCGTCCACCGATGCGCCACCTTCGATCACCTCGCCGTCACACGGGATAATATCGCCAGCTTCCACCAGCACAATATCGCCTTTACGGAGATCATCGGCAGGGACGTGATCCATGGCCGAGCCGTATTTTGGTTCGCGAAGTTTGCGGGCAAAGGCGGTTTTTTTCACCCCTTTCAGGCTGTTCGCCTGTGCTTTACTGCGCCCCTCAGCCAGCGCTTCGGCAAAGTTAGCGAACAGGACGGTGATCCACAGCCACAGACTTATCGCGCCGGTAAACCACGGATTGCCTGGCATATAACCTGTTGCCATCGCCAGCGTTAACAGCGTGGTCAGCAGGCTGCCCAGCCAGACGAGAAACATCACCGGATTACGCCATTGGGTATGTGGGCTTAATTTTTTCACGGCATCCATCAGCGCCTGTGCGACCAGAGAAGGTTCGAACAGCGCCAGTTGCTTGCGACTCATAGTAATGTGCTCCGCATCACTCAGTGTAATGACAGGTATTCTGCGACCGGGCCAAGGGCCAGGGCAGGAACAAAGGTGAGAGCGCCAACCAGTAACACCGTACCGATTAACAACCCGACAAACAGCGCGCCATGGGTGGGTAGTGTGCCAGGGCTGGCAGGCTGGATCTTTTTACTGACCAGCGACCCGGCAATAGCCATCACGGGTACGATCACGCCGAAGCGACCAAAGAACATGCACAGCGCCAGCAGGCAGTTCCAGAACGGGCTATTGGCGCTTAATCCGGCAAAGGCGCTACCGTTGTTGTTCGCGGCAGATGACACGGCATACAGCACTTCACTAAACCCATGTGGACCCGGGTTGAGCATGGCGCTGCGCCCGGCATCGGTCATCATTGCTATTGCTGTGCCAAGCAGGACCAGTGCAGGGGTGACCAGAATCGCCAGCGCGGTCATTTTCATTTCGCGCACGTCGATTTTCTTACCCAGGTATTCCGGTGTTCGGCCAATCATCAGCCCGGCGATGAACACAGCCAGCAATACGAACAGCAGCATGCCGTACAGACCTGAACCCACACCGCCGAAGACCACTTCGCCAATTTGCATCAGCCACATCGGCACCATTCCGCCGAGTGCGGTAAAGGAGTCATGCATCGAAATCACTGCGCCACAGGATGCCGCCGTTGTGACGACCGCAAACAGACTGCTGACCAGTACGCCAAAGCGGCTCTCTTTGCCTTCCATGTTGATATTGCTGTCTGCACCTAACTGCATCAGATGCGGGTTGCCCTGAACTTCGGCCCACATCACGACGGCTACGCAGATGACAAAAATGAGCGACATGGCCCATAACAGGGTCCGGCCCTGACGACGATCGCCCACCACATCGCCAAAGGCAAAACACAGCGCGGTAGGAATTAAGAAAATAGCCAGCATCTGTACCAGGTTGGTCAGCGCGGTTGGGTTTTCAAACGGATGTGCTGAGTTAGCGTTAAAGAAACCGCCCCCGTTGGTGCCGAGCATCTTAATCGCTTCCTGCGAAGCGACAGGTCCCATCGGCAGCAACTGTCTCACCCCTTCAAGCGTCGTGATGGGCTGATAGGGCAATACGTTTTGCAGCGCGCCTTGTTGAATAAAAAACAGGGCGATGAGCAGCGCAATCGGCACGAGGATCCACAGCGTAATACGAACCAGATCGACCCAGGCATTACCCAGCGTATCCATGCTCTGGCGCGTAAAGGCACGCGTCAGGGCAAAAATCACCGCAATACCGGTCGCCGCGGACAGGAAGTTCTGCACGGTCAACCCAGCCATCTGGCTGAAGTAGCTTAAAGTGGTTTCACCGGCATAAGATTGCCAGTTGGTATTGGTGACAAAACTCACCGCCGTGTTGAGCGCCAGATGCCATGAAAGTCCTGGAAGCTGCTGAGGATTCAGCGGCAGCAGGTTTTGCGCCATCAGCATCGAAAACAGGACCAGCAGGCCCAGTACATTGAGCGCGAGGATTGCCAGCAGATACTGCCGCCAGTTCATCTCCTGTTGCGAAATGCCCAGACCACGCCAGAGCACACTCTCCACGCCAGCGAGGCCCGGTAGGGACGTATTATTGATGAGTCGGGCCAGCCCAAACCCTAGCGGTCTGGCGATGACAAACAGCACCAGCAAGAAACTGGCAATGAGTAAAAAACCTTGAGCCGCCATCAGAACGCCTCCGCATTAATCAGGGCATACACAAGGTAACCTAATAATAAAAAGACCAGCCCAATGCCGGTTATCACGCCTGCACTCACAGTGCACCTCCAGTGGCATAAATGTGATAACCAGAGCGTAGGTTTTTGCTTGCAAAGATTTCGCAAAAATCGGCGGGCGGGGTGTAAAAAAAGTATAAAAATGGCAAAGACCATTATTTAACTAATGGTTAGTATTAATTTAACTTTTATGTAACTTAATTACGGTTTTAAGCTAAACGGGGCATAAATAGATAAAAATAAGTGGTCGGATGAGTAGTAAAATTACACACAAGGCGGTATTATTTTCATCAGTTAACCAACTTTATTTTTCCGGTGCGATTCACCGAACAGTTATATGGGAGAGGATTATGGACTTTTATAAAGAATATCCAGCACACATTGTTTTCTTACGCCGTACCTTTGCCGTAGTGGCGGGCGTACTGGCGCTGCCGGTCATGCTGTTCTGGAAAGACCGTGCCCGTTTTTACAGCTACCTGCATCGCGTCTGGTCTAAAACCAGTGATAAGCCGGTGTGGATGGAGCAGGCTGAAAAAGCCACCTGCGATTTCTATTGATAATTTATGAATCCTAAAAGCCGCTGATATCAGCGGCTTTTTTGCTCATGATAGCTACACTTATCTCAGGAATGAAAAGGAGCGATCATGAGCGAGAAAATCCCTGTTGGTATCAGTGCCTGTCTGTTGGGGGAAGCGGTTCGCTATGATGGAGGGCATAAGCGCCTGGCCTTTGCTGTAGAAGAACTGTCGCCGTGGGTCGCGTTCGAACCCGTATGCCCTGAAATGGGGATCGGGTTACCGGTCCCACGACCTGCGCTGCATCTGGTCAAAGAGGGCGAGGCTGTCTCCCTGCGTTTTAGTGATAAGCGCGAGGGGGATTTGACCGACGCAATGACGGCTTTTAGTCAGCGACAAAGCGATCGTCTGGTGCATTTGTGCGGCTATATCGTCTGTGCGAAATCACCCAGTTGCGGTATGGAACGGGTGCGAGTCTACGACGCGGAAGGCAAAAACAACCGTAAAGCCGGACGAGGGATCTTTACGTCTGTGCTGATGTCGACGTTACCCTGGCTTCCCGTGGAAGAGGACGGGCGTTTGCACGACCCGCAGATTCGGGAAAATTTTGTTGAGCGTATTTATGCTTTGCACGAGCTCAACAGTATCCGCCAGCAAGGGTTAACGCGCGGCGCATTAATCGATTATCACAGTCGTTACAAGCTATTACTGTTGGCCCATTCCCAGCCGGACTATCTCGCTCTCGGGCGTTTTGTCGCGGCGATTGGCGAATGGCAAGATTTGCAGGCTTATTTTGTCGAGTATCGCTTAAGGCTGATGAGTTTGCTGGCGCATCTTCCCTCCCGGCGCAACCATACCAATGTGCTGATGCATGTCCAGGGCTATTTTCGTACACAATTAAATCCTCGTCAGCGACAAGAGCTGGCCTCTCTCATTGACGGTTATCGACGTGCGACTCAACCGCTGCTTGCGCCAATAACATTACTCAAACACTATATGGCGGAATACCCGGATGCTTATCTTTCCGGGCAGCGCTATTTCAATCCCTGGCCAGAGGCTCTGCGTTTGCGCTACGGGCGTTAATTTTTTTCTTCAGGAGTGTTATGACCACCCATTTGGTCTGGTTTCGGCGTGATTTACGTCTGCACGACAACCTCGCGCTGGCGGCGGCTTGTCGGGATCGTTCTGCGCAGGTGCTGGCGTTATATATATCTACCCCCGGGCAGTGGAAGGCCCACGATATGGCCCCGCGTCAGGCGGCATTTGTCAACGCGCAGTTGAATGCGTTACAAACGGCGCTGGCAGAAAAAGGCATCCCTTTACTGTATCATGAAGTGGCTGATTTTGCGGCCAGCGTGGACACCGTCAAACGTGTCTGCCTGCAGCATGACGTCAGTCGATTATTTTATAACTATCAATATGAAATAAACGAACGACAGCGTGATGCAAACGTAGAGAAATCATTACCCCAGGTGGTGTGCGAAGGGTTTGATGACAGCGTGATCCTGCCTCCTGGAGCGGTGATGACCGGCAATCATGAGATGTATAAAGTGTTCACGCCGTTTAAAAATGCCTGGCTGAAGCGGATTAAAGACGGTATTCCAGAATGTGTGAGCGCGCCAAAAATGCGAGAAAGCGGCGCTCTTGACGCACCGTTAACATCAATAACGCTGAGCTATCCGCAGCAAGATTTTGATGCCCAAAGGTTTGTGGCAGAGGAAAAATTGGCCATCGCGCAATTACGCCAGTTTTGCCAGCAGGCTGCGGGAAAATACGAACAGCAGCGTGATTTTCCAGCGATTGACGGGACCAGTCGATTATCCGCAAGCCTGGCGACAGGCGGGTTATCGCCGCGCCAATGCCTGAATCGACTGCTCGCAGAGCAGCCGCAGGCGCTTGAGGGCGGGGCGGGCAGCGTCTGGCTGAACGAGCTTATCTGGCGTGAATTTTATCGTCATCTGATGACGTATCATCCGGCGCTGTGTCGGTATCAACCCTTTATCCGCTGGACCGATCGCGTGCAATGGCAGAATAACCCGACGCATTTGCAGGCCTGGCAAACGGGTCAAACGGGTTACCCGATTGTGGATGCGGCGATGCGTCAGCTCAACGCCACGGGCTGGATGCATAATCGTTTACGCATGATTACGGCCAGTTTTTTAGTAAAAGACCTGCTGATCGACTGGCGTAAAGGGGAGCAGTATTTCATGTCGCAACTGATCGATGGCGACCTGGCGGCCAATAACGGCGGCTGGCAGTGGGCCGCATCCACCGGAACCGATGCCGCACCGTATTTCCGCATATTTAACCCCACGACGCAGGGCGAAAAATTTGACCGTGACGGTGAGTTTATCCGCCAGTGGCTGCCGGAACTGCGCGATGTGCCGGGTAAAGCGATTCATGACCCGTGGTCGTGGGCGGAAAAAGCGCAGGTGACGCTCAACTATCCTCGCCCGATTGTCGATCATAAGCAGGCCAGACTGGCGACGCTGGCGGCATATGAGGCGGCGCGAAAAGAGTAAAGGCAGGGGGGATTTCTGCGTAATGCCTTCCAGCAAAATGAATTTGTTGCAGTTGGGCGCGTTTAGCGCTGAAGCGTGCGCGCAAGGTTGTTAATGCCCTGATGCAGATGCTTTTATCTGGCAGTAAAGTTCCGTCATCTTCATTCGGGTGATGGAACTTGATGACAATGCCAACAACCTCCACACCGCACGATGCGGTATTTAAAACGTTTTTACATCATCCCGAAACGGCGCGGGATTTTCTCGACATTCACCTGCCAGCAGAACTGCGGATGCTTTGCGATTTGAATTCGCTGAAGCTGGAGTCAGAAAGCTTTATTGAAGCGGATTTACGTTCGCGCTACTCCGACGTGCTCTGGTCTTTGCACACACGCAACGGTGACGGTTATGTCTATGTGGTGATAGAGCATCAAAGTTCAGCTGAGCCGCATATGGCTTTTCGTCTGTTGCGTTATGCGATGGCGGCGATGCAGCGTCATCTGGACGCAGGGCATAAGGAACTGCCTCTGGTGATACCGATGCTCTTTTATCATGGCTGTCGAAGCCCCTATCCGTACTCATTGTGCTGGCTGGATGCCTTTGCTGACCCCGTGGCGGCAAGACAGCTTTATTCCAGCGCATTTCCGTTGGTAGACATAACGGTGGTACCCGATGATGAGATCATGGCTCACAGACGAATGGCGCTGCTGGAATTAATGCAAAAACATATCCGTCAGCGGGATTTGCTGGGGCTGGTAGAGCAACTGGCCACGTTGCTACTTACTGGATGCGCTAATGACACGCAATTACAGGCGATGTTTAATTACATCCTACAATCTGGCGACGAATCTCGTTTTAATGAATTTATGCAGGAGATAGCGCAACGGATCCCCCAACATAAGGAGAGGCTGATGACTATTGCAGAGCGGTTACGGTTAGATGGATTACAGGAAGGGTTACAGCAGGGATTACAGCAGGGTAAACAAGAAGCCGCATTACGTATAGCGCAAACCATGCTGGAGCAAGGTATAGATCGCACAATGGTGCTACTGGTTACAGGTCTTACTGAAGAGGAACTCGCAGCAATTCATGCATAATTACCTGAAAAAACAGGCCCGAATCTTATCACATCATCGGGCCTGTACACTCAGGACTCTACCGCTAACGCACGGTTTCTGAATTTCAGCGACTGGTACAGCCAAATCAGCAGCACCAGTACCACACAGGCCAGTGCGCCCCAGGTAATTTCGCTAAAGACGTCAATATAGGCATTGATGGAATAGTTGATGGCGCCGGCAGCGTCAAACGAACCTTGTGACGTCTGGTCGGCGATCACCCCAGCCAGGTAGTTGGCGATTGCGCCGGAGAGCAGCATATAAATGCCGGTTAATACACCGGTTACTCCGGGGATCTCAATGCGGGTAATTTGCGACATTGCCACCGGGTCGATAAACAGTTCCGCAAAGCCCATGACCGCCAGCCCCAATACCATCAGCGGCATGGAAGAGTGGCCGTAAGCGGCGGACCAGCGGGCGCTTAAGGTCAGAATACAAAAACCGGCGCTCATTAAACCGAGACCAAGGGCAAATTTGCCCCAGATACGTACGGTGCGATTGCCGCCTACGCTCTCTTTGACCACCCATGCCAGCACGATACCGCACAGCATAACCGCAAAGGCGTTAACCGACTGGAACATCGCGGTGGGTACGGAATACCCCATAATGTCGCGATTAACAAAGCGGTCGATATACAGGCTGATTGAGCTACCGCCCTGTTGAGCAAAGGCCCAGAACAGCAGGCTAAAGAAGGTCAGCGTGACGATGAGCCCCAGCTCTTTGCGTTGCTTCTGGGTTTGCGCCTTGCGGTAAATCTTCGCCAGAACCGCCAGACCGATAACAGTAGCAACGATCAGGGCGTACACGGACCACTCTTTCCAGAACAAGACAGTAATCAGCAGTGGGGCGGCAACCAGCAGAACTAGCAACCAGGCCCAGTTCGGCAACATGTATTTTTTCGCGCGCAGGACGGCCTTATTGACGCCGATGGTATGGGCGAAATGGCGATTACCACATAAGAAAATCACCAGCCCTGCCAGCATGCCGATAGCGGCCAGCGCAAAACCCATCGCCCAGCTGTACTCTTCCTGCACATAGCCACAGGCTATCGGGGCAATGATTGAACCGATGTTGCCGGCGGCGTAGAGCAGAGAGAATCCACCGTCGCGGCGGGGATCTTCAGGCTGATACAGTTCACCCAGCAGGCAACTGACGTTGGATTTAAACAGACCGTAGCCACAGACGATAATCGCTAGCGATAAATAAAGGAATGCCGGGGCCATTTCGCTGGCGCCCAACACCAGATGCCCCACCGCCATCAAAAATGCGCCGATCATCACCGCCATCCGGTTGCCGAGCACTTTATCTGCCAGATACCCTCCGAGAATGGGTGTGACGTAGACCAGCGAGCAGTAGGCGCTGAACAGTTCATAAGCGTGATTATCGTCGTACTTAAGCTGGTTAGTGAGATACAGAATCAGCAGCGCACGCATACCGTAAAAACTGAAATATTCCCAAATTTGTAGCGCGACAACGTAATAAATCGCCCGCGGTTGAGATGCTTGTTTATTCATTGTTTTCTCGAAGTAAATGTCTCGCAACAGGTTGAATGTGCTGTGCGAGCGTGTTTCCTTAAAGTTGTAACTTTGATACAGATCTGATTATTTTTGCAATATGCTGTCTGATTGCATAAATATACATGAATTAGATCGCGTGGTGGTATGCAAATTACGTTCTACAGTGGTGTGATTGTTTCTTAATGTGTCAATGAAATGACTATCGACGAACGCAGGCGAGGACGCTATTTTAACCTAAGCTGTGTTGCTGATTGGGCAGGCAGAACTTATGACAACGAGGACGATGATGAAAAACACCGAACTGGAACAATTGATCAATGACAAACTGAACAGCGCCGCCATTAGCGACTATGCGCCGAACGGTTTGCAGGTTGAGGGCAAAGAGACGGTGCATAAAATCGTGACCGGCGTGACCGCAAGCCAGGCGCTGCTGGACGAGGCGGTGCGCCTGCAGGCCGATGCGGTCATCGTTCATCACGGTTATTTCTGGAAAGGCGAATCTCCGGTGATTCGCGGCATGAAGCGCCATCGTCTGAAAACGCTGTTGGAAAATGATATTAACCTGTATGGCTGGCATCTGCCGCTGGATGCCCATCCGGAACTGGGTAATAACGCGCAGCTTGCCGCGCTATTGGGGATTACCGTGATGGGGGAAATTGAGCCGCTGGTACCGTGGGGTGAACTCTCTATGCCGGTTCCAGGGCTGGAGCTGGCGTCGTGGATTGAAGCGCGTCTGGGCCGTAAACCGTTATGGTGCGGTGATACCGGGCCGGAAAAGGTGCAACGCGTCGCGTGGTGTACGGGGGGCGGTCAAAACTTCATTGATAGCGCAGCCCGGTTTGGCGTCGATGCCTTTATCACCGGTGAGGTTTCAGAGCAAACCATTCACTCTGCCCGCGAACAGGGGCTGCATTTTTATGCTGCCGGTCACCATGCGACCGAACGCGGCGGGATTCGCGCATTAAGCGAATGGCTGAATGAAAATACCGATCTGGATGTCACTTTTATTGATATTCCTAACCCAGCGTAATAAAGAGGGACCAAAGTGCAGCGAGCGCGTTGTTATCTGTTAGGTGAGACTGCGGTAGTTCTGGAACTGGAACCGCCCATTACGCTGGCGACTCAAAAACGTATCTGGCGTCTGGCCCAGCGTCTGGTTGATGCACCGAATGTACGTGAAGCGATTCCAGGAATGAACAATATCACGGTGATCTTGCGTGACCCACAAACGCTGGCGCTGGATGCGATTGAACGCCTGCAGCGCTGGTGGGAAGAGAGCGAAGCGCTGGAACCGGATTCGCGTTTTATTGAAATTCCCGTGACTTATGGCGGTGAGTTTGGCCCCGATCTGGCAGAGGTCGCCCGGCACAGTGGATTAAGCGACAAGCAGGTTGTTGAACTTCATGCGTCAGTCGACTATGTGGTGTGGTTTATTGGTTTTCAGCCAGGGTTCCCCTATCTGGGGAGCTTACCTGAACCACTCCATACCCCCAGACGGTCAGAACCGCGTCTGCTTGTTCCGGCAGGTTCTGTAGGTATCGGTGGATCGCAAACGGGGGTCTATCCGCTTGCCACGCCCGGCGGATGGCAATTGATTGGGCGTACCTCCGTGTCGTTATTTGATCCAAAACGAGAAGAGCCGATCCTGTTGCGCGCTGGGGATACCGTGCGTTTTGTTCCGCAGAAGGAGGGGGTATGTTAAACATCATACGTGCGGGCATGTACACCTCGGTCCAGGACGGCGGACGCCACAATTTTCGTCAATCCGGCATCAGCCACTGCGGTGCGCTGGATAAACCGGCGTTAAACGTTGCTAACCTGCTGGTGGGAAATGATGCGAATGCTGCTGCGCTGGAAATCACGCTGGGGCAACTGGTAGTCGAATTTGAAGCCGATGGTTGGTTTGCCCTGACCGGCGCCGGATGCGAAGCGCATCTGGATCGTGCTCCTGTGTGGAGTGGGTGGCGATTGCCGGTGAAAGCGGGACAGCGACTGACGCTAAAACGTCCACATCATGGTATGCGTAGTTATCTGGCGGTTGCGGGCGGATTTGATGTTCCCGAAGTCATGGGCTCGCGCAGCACCGATCTTAAAGTCGGCATTGGCGGGCTGGAGGGGCGTCTGCTGCGTGATGGCGATCGGCTGGCGATTGGGGCATCTACCCGGCAATTCAGCGGACCTCAGGGGGTAAAACAGCTGATGTGGGGAAACCACATTCGCGCGCTGCCCGGGCCTGAATACCAGGAATTTGACGAGGTCTCGCAGGCGTCTTTCTGGCGTTCGCCGTGGCAGCTTAGCCCGCAAAGCAACCGGATGGGCTATCGCCTGCAGGGGCAGCCGTTGACGCGTATGACCGATCGCGAGTTGCTGTCGCATGGCTTACTCCCCGGCGTGGTGCAGGTTCCGCATAATGGTCAACCGATCGTGCTGATGAATGATGCCCAGACGACGGGCGGCTATCCGCGCATCGCCTGTATCATCGAAGCGGATATGTACCATCTGGCGCAGATCCCGCTCGGTCAGCCGATTCATTTTGTGCAGTGTTCGCTGGAGGAAGCGCTTAAGGCGCGCCACGATCAGCAGCGTTACCTGCAACAGTTAACATGGCGACTTAATAATGAAAATTGATCTCAACGCAGACCTCGGTGAGGGCTGTGCTAACGATGCAGCGCTGCTGCAACTGGTGTCGTCAGCTAATATCGCCTGTGGATTTCACGCCGGTGATGCGCAAACCATGCTTTTAAGCGTGCGTGAAGCGCTAAAAAATGGCGTGGCGGTAGGCGCACATCCGAGCTTTCCAGATCGGGAGAATTTTGGCCGTAGCGCCATGACTCTGCCTGTGGAAACGGTTTATGCGCAGACGCTGTATCAAATTGGCGCGCTGGCAGCCATTACGCGTGCGGAAGGCGGCGTGATGCGCCATGTGAAACCCCACGGTATGCTTTATAACCAGGCAGCAAAAGATCCACAGTTGGCGGATGCGATTGCGAAAGCGGTGCATGCCTGCGATCCCTCGCTGGTTCTGGTGGGGCTGGCGGGAAGCGAACTGATTCGCGCCGGGGAACATTATGGCCTGGTGACGCGTCAGGAGGTTTTTGCCGATCGGTGTTATCAGGCTGACGGCAGTCTGGTTCCGCGTAGCCAGCCTGGCGCATTGATTGAGGATGAAGAGCAGGCGCTGGCGCAAACGCTAGAAATGGTGCAATCCGGTAGAGTAAAAAGCCAGAGCGGAACATGGGCGAACGTGACGGCCCAGACGGTATGCATTCATGGGGATGGCGAGCACGCACTCGCTTTTGCCCGTCGCTTGCGCAGCGCATTCGAAGCATGCAATATTCAAATTAGCGCATAATTTTTTCATACAAAACAATAATATATTACACAACAACATAAGGGATTTAATTATGGGAGAGGTCATTTCTCTCTGGCCATTGACGGGTATCGCCGTCATTGTGGTCGGATTTCTTTTACGTTTTAACCCGGTATTGGTGGTCATTATTGCCGGGATCGTCACCGGACTGGCGGCGCATATGCCAATCGCTACCATTCTGGAAAAGCTGGGTGAGGGATTTCTCAACACCCGCAACCTGCCGTTTATCCTGCTGATCCCCCTGGCGGTTATTGGTCTGCTGGAGCGTCACGGACTCAAAGAGCGCGCTCAGGCGTGGATTGCCAAAATCCGCAGCGCCACCAGCGGCCGTCTGCTCATTGTCTATCTGTTTATTCGTGAGGCGACCGCCGCCTTAGGACTGACCAGCCTGGGGGGACATCCGCAGATGGTGCGTCCGCTGCTGGCGCCAATGGCGGAAGGGGCCGCCGAGAAAAACCACGGTGAGATACCGGGCGCGGTTCGTTATCGTCTGCGCGCCATGTCTGCCGCGACTGATAACGTTGGGCTGTTTTTCGGTGAAGATATCTTTGTTGCCTTCGGTGCCATCATATTCATGCACAATTTTATGCTGGAATCGGGCGGGATCCAGACCGAACCGCTGCATATCGCCCTGTGGGGGATCCCGACGGCAATTTGCGCCTTCCTGATCCACGGCACGCGTCTGTGGCGGCTGGATAGCTATTTGCAGCGTGAAGTGGCGAAAGCGAATGCCGCAGCGAAAGGGGAAGCGAAATGAATTTTCAGCAAAGCTATCTCTACTGGCTGGCAGGCGCGGTATTACTGATTGTGGCGCTGATGTCCTGGCGGGATAAGGCTAACCCGCGTCGCTTAACCACCGGTCTGTTTTGGGGCCTGTACGGCGTTCTCTTTCTGCTTGGCGACTGGACATACTCGCTGTTTGGCGATAAACGCGCGGTGCATATTGCCGTCGGCGTCGCGGTGGTCATACTGGCCCTGATCGCCGGTTTCGGCGGCGTAAAGCTGGGAAGCTACCATCAACGAACGCAGCAACAGCGCGAAGAGAGCGCCAGTCGTCTGGGTAATCGCCTGTTTTTCCCGGCGCTGGCGATCCCGGTGGTAACCGTTATTGGCGTACTGATGTTCAACCATATTCCGGGTTTACAGGATGCGCTGTTTGGGCCGGGTAATCATGCCACGCTGGTGACGCTCTTTTCGATGACCGCAGGTTCGTTGATTGGTCTGGCGATGGCGATAAAAATGACCCATGAGCGGGTGCATCAGCCGATTCAGGAGGCACGCCGACTGCTGGACTCCATCGGTTGGGCATTCATCCTGCCGCAGATCCTGGCCACGCTCGGACTGTTGTTCACTGCGGCGGGCGTCGGCAGCGGCATTTCATATCTGACCCAGGAATATCTGGCGGTGGATAGCCGTTTTATCGCGGTGGCGGTGTACACCATTGGTATGGCCTTGTTGACGATGGTGATGGGCAATGCGTTTGCCGCTTTCCCGATCGTGACCGCGGGAATCGGTATTCCGATCCTCGTACTGCAACACGGTGGTAACCCGGCGGTGATGGCGGCGATTGGTATGTTCTCCGGCTATTGCGGAACATTGATGACGCCAATGGCGGCGAACTTCAATATTGTGCCTGCGGCGCTGCTGGAGCTACCAGACAAAAACGCGGTGATTAAAGCACAGGTGCCAACCGGCATACTGCTGCTGTTGGTTAACGTTTTTCTGATGTATTTCCTGATGTTCCTGTAAGGAGGAAGGATGAAAACAGTACTCATCACGGGATTTGAACCCTTTGGCGGCGAGTCAGTTAACCCTTCCTGGGAAGTGGTCTCGGGCCTCGACAATGCTATCATCGATGGATGCCGTGTCGTTGCCCGCCAGTTGCCGTGCGTCTTTGGCGAGTCTCTCTCCGTACTCAATGCCGCGATTGACGCATTGTCGCCATCGCTGGTGCTGGCGGTGGGGCAGGCGGGTGGCCGAACGGATATCACCGTGGAGCGCGTGGCGATCAATGTTGACGATGCGCGTATTGCGGATAATCAGGGGCAACAGCCGATTGATGTACCGATTGTGGCCGATGGCCCTGCGGCGTGGTTCAGCACATTGCCGATCAAAGCGATGGTTGTCGCCATGCGCAACGCGGGAATTCCGGCCTCGGTTTCTCAGACGGCGGGTACCTTCGTGTGTAACCACGTGATGTATGGCCTGCTGCATAAATTACGCGACGTTCCGGCAGTGAAGGGCGGTTTTATTCATATTCCTTATCTGCCACAACAGGCCGCGCAGCACCCCGGTGCGCCAAGTATGGCGGCGGAAACAGTACGTCGGGCGCTGGAGGTCGCGATTACCACCGCATTGCAGTTGGAAAGCGATATCGCGGTGACAGGCGGCGCAACACATTAACAAAGGACAGTATTATGCCTGAAGGCCCGGAGATCCGCCGCGCGGCGGATACCCTGGAGGCGGCAGTCAAAGGTAAACCCCTGACGGATGTCTGGTTTGCCTTTGAGCAGTTAAAACCGTATCAATCCCAACTCATCGGGCAGAGTGTTACCCAGCTTGAGACGCGGGGTAAAGCCTTACTGACCCATTTTTCCAATGGCCTGACGCTGTATAGTCACAATCAGCTTTACGGCGTGTGGCGAGTGGTCGATACCGGCAACATGCCGCAAACCACGCGGGTGCTGCGCGTCAGGCTGCAAACCGAGGATAAAACTATCCTGCTGTATAGCGCGTCTGACATCGAAATGCTGACGCCAGAGCAGCTCACCACCCATCCATTTCTGCAACGGGTTGGACCGGACGTGCTGGATTTGCGTTTAACGGCCGCAGAGGTAAAAACGCGTCTGCTGTCATCCCGTTTTCGCAATCGCCAGTTTTCCGGTCTGCTGTTGGATCAGGCATTTCTGGCGGGATTAGGTAACTATCTGCGGGTAGAAATTCTCTGGCAGGTGGGGTTGACCGGTCAGCATAAAGCGTCACAGCTTAGCGATGAACAGTTGGATGCGCTGGCGCAAGCGCTACTTGATATTCCTCGCCTGTCGTATAACACTCGCGGCCAGGTCGATGACAATAAGCACCACGGCGCGTTGTTTCGCTTTAAGGTCTTTCATCGGGATGGCGAATCCTGTGAGCGCTGTGGCGGCATCATCGAGAAAACGACACTTTCCTCGCGACCCTTTTACTGGTGTCCGGGCTGCCAGCATTAGGTGGGCTGTCTTGGCGCATGTGCTGAAATAAAACGCGCCACCGCCGGACCGGTCAATAAAATACTGAACAGCCGCAGGGTTTGCATCGCCATGATTAGCGCCATATCGGCGTGGCTGCCAGCGGCAATTACCGCGACGGAATCGACTCCGCCAGGGCTGGTCGCCAGATAGGCGGTGAGAAAGTCGATTTGCATATAATGCGCCAGCCCCCAGGCCATCGCCGCACAAATCGCCATCAGTGAAAAAATGGACAACAGTATTTGCGGCAGTGGCCGCAGTGCCATTAAAAAGATCTGTTTGTCAAAGCCAAGACCGATTTGCCAGCCAATCGCCATATACGCTATCGCCAGTAGCCATTCCGGCAGTTCAATGACCATTATACCGCCTGCGTTTAGCAATGCGCCCGCCAGCATGGGCAGTAACATCACGCCGGAGGGGATACGCAGTAAGCGCCCGGCCACACCAGCAACTGCGGCCAGCAGTATGGTACTTAACAGATTAAGACTCGGCGGTGGAAACCAGACGATTTGCTGGCCGACCGTTTGTGCCTGTTCGCCCATGACAAATCGGGTGACCAGCGCGGCAGCGCCGACCACCAACAGTACGCGCAAATACTGCATAAACGCCACCAGCCGGATGTCAGCGCCATAATCCTGCGCCATCGCAACCATCGCGGCTGCCCCGCCAGGTGATGACCCCCACGCGCCGGTGTTCCCCGGTAGATTACTGTAGCGAACCAGCAGCCAGCCGATCACCGCGCTGCTAATCAGGGTTGCCAGCAGGATGACAATCACCATCGGCCAGTGTGCCGCAAGTGTCGTTAAAATGGATCCAGTGAGGTTTTGCGCAATCATGCAGCCGAGAATGGCCTGAGCGGCAAGAAATGTGCAGCGGGGAGGGTGCAGGGAGATCCCGCGCATACTGAAAATGATACCGACAATCATCGAGCCGAGCAGCAATGCGCCAGGAAGATGTATCAACAGAAAGAACAGGGAAAGAAGGAGTGATAGCAGAAATAGCAGGCTCCACTGCAAAACAGGCATCCCATGCTCCTGAGTGAAATGAGGAAGATCTCAGTAAATCATAGAGAAAACGTGATGAGAATAAAATAATGTGGGTCAAGAATAAACAGACCGGACAGCGGCATTAACACCCTGTCCGGCCTGGAAGATTCAAGGGAGTAGGCCGGACAGGCGAGAGCGCTGTCCGGCAGACAATTAACGCTTAATATCAGACTTAAAGTCGCGCTTGTCGTAGCCGGTATATAGCTGACGTGGACGAGCGATTTTCATGCCGTCGGTGTGCATTTCATTCCAGTGTGCAATCCAGCCAACGGTACGCGCCATGGCGAAGATCACAGTGAACATGGAGGACGGAATGCCCATCGCTTTCAGAATGATGCCAGAGTAGAAGTCGACGTTCGGGTAGAGTTTCTTCTCGATGAAGTACGGGTCGTTGAGCGCAATGTGCTCAAGCTCCATTGCCACTTCCAGCAGATCATCTTTGGTGCCCAGCTCTTTCAGCACTTCATGGCAGGTTTCACGCATCACGGTGGCGCGCGGGTCATAGTTTTTGTAAACACGGTGACCAAAGCCCATCAGGCGGAAAGAATCATTCTTGTCTTTCGCGCGGCGAACAAATTCCGGAATGTGTTTAACTGAGCTGATTTCTTCCAGCATTTTCAGCGCAGCTTCGTTGGCGCCGCCATGTGCCGGTCCCCACAGGGAAGCAATACCAGCCGCGATGCAGGCAAACGGGTTCGCGCCAGAAGAACCTGCGGTACGTACGGTAGAGGTCGAGGCGTTCTGTTCGTGGTCAGCGTGCAGGATCAGGATACGGTCCATGGCGCGTTCCAGGATTGGATTAACTTCGTATTTTTCGCACGGCGTGGAGAACATCATGTTCAGGAAGTTACCGGCGTAGGAGAGATCATTGCGCGGGTAAACGAACGGCTGGCCGATGGAGTATTTGTAACACATCGCTGCCATGGTCGGCATTTTGGACAGCAGACGGAAAGCGGCGATTTCACGGTGACGCGCATTATTTACGTCCAGCGAATCGTGATAGAACGCAGCCAGCGCCCCGGTGACACCGCACATAACGGCCATCGGGTGAGAGTCGCGGCGGAAACCGTGGAACAGACGCGTGATCTGCTCGTGAATCATGGTATGGCGAGTGACCGTGGTTTTGAACTCGTCGTACTCCTCCTGCGTTGGTTTTTCGCCGTACAGCAGGATATAACACACTTCCAGATAGTTGGACTCGGTCGCCAACTGGTCAATCGGGAAGCCGCGATGCAGCAAAATGCCTTCATCACCATCGATGAACGTAATTTTGGATTCGCAGGATGCGGTAGAGGTGAAACCTGGGTCAAAAGTAAACATCCCCTTTGAGCCAAGGCTACGAATATCAATAACATCTTGACCGAGCGTACCTTTCAGCACATCCAGTTCAATAGCAGCGTCACCATTTAGAGTGATTTTTGCTTTAGTATCAGCCATTTACGGTCTCCTTAGCGCCTTATTACTTAAGACTGCGGAAGTCAGACTTGTTTTCGATACATCAATCAACCGTTACCAGTTTTTTATTCGGCTCGCCGCTCTGCGATAGAGGCGAAAACCAGGGTACAGAGCAATGGGCGCTTGCAGGTAAATCAGTTAACTCATGGTGAAATAGTAACAAATCAACAACTTAGCAATCCGAATTATTTAACCTGTCTATCACTAATAACTGTCCTGAAGGTATTGGTCAATACTTCCACACTGTTACATAACTAAATCTCCGGTGAAAGAGTGACCCCATAACTTTTACGCATTATATGCTTTTTCTGGTGTCGTTTGTAACAACTTTGTTTAATGATTGTCAAATCAGATGATTAAAAATTAAAATAATGTTGTTATCGTGACCTATGTCACTGTTCGGGATAAAACCCGACAAACTATATGTAGGTTAATTGTAATGATTTTGTGAACGTCCTATACTGCCGCCAGGTCTCCGGAATACCCTGCAATCCCGAGCCAACCAGCGTTGTAACGTGTCGTTTTAGCAACTGGAAGCAGTGTTTTATATGACGCGTAGTTATAGTAAGGACGCTGTCTGACCCGCAAGCAGACCGGAGGAAGGAAATCCCGGCGTCTTTCAGACTACAGAAGTCTTATCTTCTGTGCCCGAAGTCCAAAGGGAATAATAAGAACAGCATGTGGGCGTTATTCATGATAAGAAATGTGAAAAAACAAAGACCTGTCAATCTGGATCTGCAAACGATCCGGTTCCCAATCACGGCGATAGCGTCCATTCTCCATCGCGTTTCCGGAGTGATCACCTTCGTGGCGGTCGGGATTCTGTTGTGGTTATTGGGTACCAGCCTTTCCTCCCCTGAAGGTTTCCTCACGGCGTCATCCATTATGAATAACTTCTTTGTGGAGTTAATCATGTGGGGGATCCTGATTGCGCTGGCCTATCACGCCGTAATGGGCATTCGCCATCTGTTGATGGATTTTGGCTATATCGAAGAAACCCTCGAAGCAGGGACACGCTCCGCCAAAATTTGTTTCGTTATCATTGTCGTGCTTTCACTTCTCGCAGGAGTCCTCGTATGGTAAGCAACGCCTCCGCATTAGGACGCAACGGCGTACATGACTTCATTCTGGTCCGTGCTACCGCTATCGTTCTGACGTTATACATCATCTATATGGTCGGCTTCTTCGCCACCAGCGGCGAGTTGACCTTTGAAGTCTGGACCGGTTTCTTCTCATCGGCATTCACCAAAGTTTTCACCCTGCTGGCGCTTTTTTCCATCTTGATTCATGCCTGGATTGGCATGTGGCAGGTGTTGACCGACTACGTTAAACCGCTGGCTGTACGCCTGATTCTGCAACTGGCTATCGTCGTTGCGCTGGTGGTTTACGTCATTTATGGATTTGTTGTGGTGTGGGGTGTGTAATGAAACTGCCAGTCAGAGAATTTGATGCTGTTGTGATTGGTGCCGGTGGCGCAGGTATGCGCGCGGCGCTGCAAATTTCCCAGAGCGGACAGACCTGTGCGCTGCTCTCCAAAGTATTTCCAACCCGTTCCCATACCGTATCCGCGCAGGGTGGCATCACCGTGGCGCTCGGTAATACCCATGAAGATAACTGGGAATGGCACATGTACGACACCGTCAAAGGGTCGGACTACATTGGCGATCAGGACGCAATTGAATATATGTGTAAAACCGGCCCGGAAGCGATTCTGGAGCTGGACCATATGGGCCTGCCGTTCTCTCGTCTCGATAATGGCACCATTTATCAACGTCCGTTTGGCGGTCAGTCGAAAAACTTCGGCGGCGAGCAGGCGGCTCGTACCGCCGCAGCGGCAGACCGTACCGGCCACGCGCTGCTGCATACCCTGTATCAGCAGAACCTGAAAAACCACACCACCATCTTTTCTGAGTGGTATGCGTTGGACCTGGTAAAGAACGCTGACGGCGCGATTGTTGGTTGTACCGCACTGTGTATCGAAACCGGTGAAGTGGTTTACTTTAAAGCCCGCGCAACCGTACTGGCCACCGGCGGCGCAGGCCGTATTTATCAATCCACTACTAACGCCCACATCAATACCGGTGACGGCGTCGGTATGGCTATCCGCGCTGGCGTGCCGGTGCAGGATATGGAGATGTGGCAGTTCCACCCCACCGGTATCGCCGGCGCGGGCGTGCTGGTCACAGAAGGCTGCCGCGGTGAAGGCGGCTATCTGCTGAACAAACACGGCGAGCGCTTCATGGAGCGTTATGCCCCGAATGCGAAAGATCTGGCGGGTCGTGACGTGGTGGCGCGTTCCATCATGATCGAAATCCGTGAAGGCCGCGGCTGCGACGGCCCATGGGGGCCGCACGCCAAGCTGAAACTCGATCATCTGGGTAAAGAAGTGCTGGAATCCCGTCTACCGGGTATCCTCGAACTGTCACGTACCTTTGCCCACGTTGACCCGGTGAAAGAGCCGATTCCGGTAATTCCTACCTGCCACTACATGATGGGCGGTATCCCGACCAAAGTAACCGGCCAGGCGCTGACCGTAAACGAGCAGGGCGAAGATGTGGTGATTCCGGGGCTGTTTGCGGTAGGCGAAATCGCCTGCGTATCGGTTCACGGCGCCAACCGTCTGGGCGGCAACTCGCTGCTGGATCTGGTGGTCTTTGGTCGTGCGGTGGGTCTGCATCTGCAGGAATCTATCGCGGAACAGGGCGACTTGCTGGATGCGACGGAAGACGAGATCGATGCTTCTCTGGCCCGTCTGAATCGCTGGAACGGCAACCGTAACGGCGAAGATCCGGTGGCCATTCGCAAAGCGCTGCAGGAATGTATGCAGCATAACTTCTCGGTATTCCGCGAAGGCGATGCGATGGCGAAAGGACTGGAAGAGCTGAAAGCGATTCGCGAGCGTCTGAAAAACGCCCGTCTGGATGATACCTCCAGTGAATTTAACACCCAGCGCGTTGAGTGTCTGGAGCTGGATAACCTGATGGAAACCGCTTACGCCACCGCAGTCTCTGCAAACTTCCGTACCGAAAGCCGTGGCGCGCATAGCCGCTTCGACTTCCCGGAACGTGATGATGAAAACTGGCTGTGCCATTCCCTGTATCTGCCAGAGTCGGAAACCATGACGCGACGTCAAGTCAATATGGAACCGAAGCTGCGCCCGGCATTCCCGCCGAAGATTCGTACTTATTAATGCGGAGACAGGACAATGAAACTCGAGTTTTCAGTTTATCGCTATAACCCGGATGTTGACGATGCTCCGCGTATGCAGGATTACACCCTGGAGGCGGAAGAAGGGCGCGACATGATGCTGCTGGATGCATTGATGCAGCTGAAAGAAAAAGATCCGTCGCTATCGTTTCGTCGCTCCTGCCGTGAAGGGGTCTGCGGCTCCGACGGTCTGAACATGAACGGCAAAAATGGACTGGCCTGTATCACACCTGTTTCTGCGCTGAATCAGCCGGGCAAGAAGATTGTCATTCGCCCGCTGCCGGGTTTACCGGTTGTGCGCGATTTGGTGGTAGACATGGGACAATTCTACGCACAGTATGAGAAGATTAAGCCTTACTTGTTGAATAATGGGAAAAATCCACCGGCTCGTGAGCATTTACAAATGCCAGAGCAGCGTGAGAAGCTCGATGGGCTGTATGAATGTATTTTGTGTGCATGCTGCTCAACGTCCTGCCCATCATTCTGGTGGAATCCGGACAAATTCATCGGTCCGGCAGGTCTGCTGGCCGCGTATCGCTTCCTGATTGACAGCCGCGATACCGAGACCGACAGCCGCCTGGAAGGTTTAAGTGATGCTTTCAGCGTATTCCGCTGTCACAGCATCATGAACTGCGTCAGCGTATGTCCTAAGGGGCTGAACCCGACGCGTGCTATCGGCCATATTAAGTCGATGCTGCTCAAGCGTAGTGCGTAAGTTGTTGTAGTGGTTGCCGGATGGCGACGTACCGTCTTATCCGGCCTACGGGTTACGTACCTTGTAGGCCTGAAAGCTACGCGCCATCGGGCAATAGAAGTGCAGGAAACCTCTAAAAACTGCCATATTATTAGACAGTTTTTAAAGGTTCCTTAGCGGACGCAGATGACACGACAGTCCGCAACAAGTGAACCCCGGCACGCACATCGGTGTGCGTGGTAGTATCCACGGCGAAATACTCGTCATAGTTCACGTTGCATGTGCGTTGGCTGCACTTGCTCACCCCGGTCACTTACTGGATGTAAGCGCCCAGGGATTCGCAAGCTTGCCGCCTTCCTGAAACGTGACCTATTTAGAGTATTAAATAAGCAGAAAAGATGCTTAAGGGATCACGATGCAGAACAGCGCTTTGAAAGCCTGGTTGGACTCTTCTTACCTCTCTGGCTCGAACCAGAGCTGGATAGAACAGCTCTATGAAGACTTCTTAACCGACCCTGACTCGGTAGATGCTAACTGGCGTTCGACGTTCCAGCAGTTACCTGGCACCGGAGTCAAACCGGATCAACTCCACTCAAAAACACGTGATTATTTCCGTCGGCAGGCGTTGATTACCCCACGTTACTCTTCTTCTATTTCCGACCCTGATGCCAATGTGAAGCAGGTTAAAGTCCTGCAGCTCATTAACGCCTACCGTTTCCGCGGTCATCAACATGCGAATCTCGATCCGCTGGGACTGTGGCAACAAGAGAAAGTGGCCGATCTGGATCCGTCTTTCCACGATCTGACCGATGCGGATTTCCAGGAAAGCTTTAACGTAGGTTCTTTTGCCGGCGGCAAAGACACCATGAAGCTGAGCGACCTGGTTGTTGCGCTGAAACAAACCTACTGCGGTCCGATTGGCGCCGAGTATATGCACATCACCAGTACCGAAGAAAAACGCTGGCTTCAGCAGCGCATCGAGTCTGGCCGTGCCGCGTTCAGTAGCGAAGAGAAAAAACGCTTCCTCAGCGAACTGACCGCTGCGGAAGGCCTGGAACGCTACCTGGGCGCGAAGTTCCCGGGCGCGAAACGCTTCTCGCTGGAAGGCGGTGATGCGTTAATCCCGATGCTCAAAGAGATGATCCGCCACGCGGGCAACAGCGGTACGCGTGAAGTGGTGCTGGGCATGGCGCACCGTGGTCGTCTGAACGTACTGGTCAACGTGCTGGGTAAAAAGCCGCAAGACCTGTTCGACGAATTCGCGGGCAAACATAAAGAACACCTCGGCACTGGCGACGTGAAGTACCACATGGGCTTCTCATCGGATATCGAAACCGAAGGCGGTCTGGTACACCTGGCGCTGGCGTTTAACCCGTCGCACCTGGAAATTGTTAGCCCGGTGGTAATCGGTTCCGTCCGTGCGCGTCTGGATCGTCTGGATGAGCCGAGCAGCAATAAAGTCCTGCCTATCACCATTCACGGCGATGCGGCAGTCACCGGGCAGGGCGTGGTTCAGGAAACCCTGAACATGTCGAAAGCGCGTGGTTACGAAGTGGGCGGTACCGTTCGCATCGTTATCAACAACCAAGTGGGCTTCACCACCTCTAACCCGTTGGATGCGCGTTCTACCCCATACTGCACCGACATCGGTAAGATGGTTCAGGCGCCGATTTTCCACGTCAACGCGGATGACCCGGAAGCGGTCGCCTTCGTCACGCGTCTGGCGCTGGACTTCCGTAATACCTTCAAACGCGATGTCTTCATCGATCTGGTGTGCTACCGCCGTCACGGCCACAACGAAGCCGACGAGCCGAGCGCAACCCAGCCGCTGATGTATCAGAAAATCAAAAAGCATCCGACGCCGCGCAAAATCTACGCCGACAAGCTGGAAGCGGACAAAGTCGCCACGCTGGAAGATGCGACCGAAATGGTCAACCTGTATCGCGATGCGCTGGATGCTGGCGAGTGTGTAGTGAAAGAGTGGCGTCCAATGAACATGCACTCCTTCACCTGGTCGCCATATCTCAACCACGAATGGGACGAAAGCTACCCGAACAAAGTTGAGATGAAGCGTCTGCAGGAGCTGGCTAAACGCATCAGCACCGTCCCTGAAGCGGTTGAAATGCAGTCGCGCGTTGCCAAAATTTACGGCGATCGTCAGGCCATGGCCGCAGGCGAGAAGCTGTTCGACTGGGGTGGCGCAGAGAATCTGGCTTACGCCACGCTGGTTGACGAAGGCATTCCGGTTCGTCTGTCGGGTGAAGACTCCGGTCGCGGAACCTTCTTCCACCGTCACGCGGTGATTCATAACCAGGCGAACGGTTCAACCTACACGCCGCTGCAGCATGTGCATAACGGCCAGGGCACGTTCCGCGTATGGGACTCCGTACTGTCTGAAGAAGCAGTGCTGGCATTTGAATACGGCTATGCCACGGCGGAACCGCGCACGCTGACCATCTGGGAAGCGCAGTTCGGTGACTTCGCCAACGGTGCTCAGGTCGTTATCGACCAGTTCATCTCTTCCGGCGAACAGAAATGGGGTCGTATGTGCGGTCTGGTTATGCTGCTGCCGCACGGCTACGAAGGTCAGGGTCCGGAGCACTCCTCCGCGCGTCTGGAACGTTATCTGCAACTTTGCGCTGAGCAAAACATGCAGGTTTGCGTCCCGTCTACCCCGGCACAGGTTTACCACATGCTGCGTCGTCAGGCGCTGCGCGGTATGCGCCGTCCACTGGTGGTGATGTCGCCGAAGTCGCTGCTGCGCCATCCGCTGGCGGTCTCAACGCTGGATGAACTGGCAAATGGCACCTTCCTGCCGGCCATTGGCGAAGTCGATGAACTTGATCCGAAAGGCGTGAAGCGTGTCGTGATGTGTTCTGGTAAGGTTTATTACGACCTGCTGGAGCAACGCCGCAAGAATGATCAAAAAGATGTTGCCATTGTGCGCATCGAACAGCTCTATCCGTTCCCGCATAAAGCGGTGCAGGAAGCGCTGAAACCGTTCGCTCACGTACATGATTTTGTCTGGTGCCAGGAAGAGCCGCTCAACCAGGGCGCATGGTACTGCAGCCAGCATCATTTCCGTGAAGTGATTCCATTTGGGTCCGCTCTGCGTTATGCAGGTCGCCCGGCCTCTGCCTCTCCGGCAGTAGGGTATATGTCCGTTCACCAGAAACAGCAACAAGATCTGGTTAATGACGCGCTGAACGTCGATTAAATAAAGGATAAATAATGAGTAGCGTAGATATTCTTGTTCCCGACCTGCCTGAATCCGTAGCGGATGCAACGGTTGCAACCTGGCACAAAAAACCGGGCGATGCAGTACGTCGTGATGAAGTACTGGTAGAAATCGAAACTGACAAAGTGGTACTGGAAGTACCGGCATCAGCGGACGGTATCCTTGATGCGGTTCTGGAAGATGAAGGGACAACCGTCACCTCTCGCCAGATCCTCGGTCGCCTGCGTGAAGGCAACAGCGCGGGTAAAGAGACCAGCGCCAAGTCTGAAGAGAAAGATTCGACTCCGGCACAGCGCCAGCAGGCGTCGCTTACTGAGCAGAACAACGATGCCCTGAGCCCGGCGATCCGTCGCCTGCTCGGTGAACATAACCTCGAAGCCAGCGCCATCAAAGGCACTGGCGTCGGTGGCCGCATCACCCGCGAAGATGTGGAAAAGCATCTGGCCAAAGCGCCGGCAGCAACAGCCGAAGCCAAAGCACCAGCCGCCGCGCCTGCGCCTCAGCCCCAACTGGGTGCGCGTGGCGAAAAACGTGTTCCGATGACTCGTCTGCGCAAACGCGTCGCCGAACGTCTGCTGGAAGCGAAAAACTCCACCGCCATGCTGACGACGTTCAACGAAGTCAACATGAAGCCGATTATGGACCTGCGTAAGCAGTACGGCGACGCGTTCGAGAAACGCCACGGTATCCGTCTGGGCTTTATGTCTTTCTACGTGAAAGCGGTGGTTGAAGCGCTGAAACGCTATCCGGAAGTCAACGCCTCTATCGATGGCGATGACGTGGTGTACCACAACTACTTTGATGTCAGCATGGCGGTCTCCACGCCGCGCGGCCTGGTAACGCCGGTCCTGCGTGATGTGGATCTGCTGGGTATGGCTGACATTGAGAAGAACATTAAAGAGCTGGCAGTAAAAGGTCGCGACGGCAAGTTGACGGTTGAAGACCTGACGGGCGGTAACTTCACCATCACTAATGGCGGTGTGTTCGGTTCCCTGATGTCTACGCCGATTATCAACCCACCGCAGAGCGCCATCCTGGGTATGCATGCCATCAAAGATCGTCCGATGGCGGTAGACGGCAAGGTTGAAATCCTGCCGATGATGTATCTGGCGCTGTCTTACGATCACCGTCTGATCGATGGTCGTGAGTCAGTAGGCTTCCTGGTAACCATTAAAGAGTTGCTGGAAGATCCAACGCGTCTGCTGCTGGACGTGTAACGAAAAAGAGTATCACCTGCCCCGTAGGTCTGGACGCCTTATCAGGCCTACGGGTAAAAGATAACGATTACCTGAAGGATGGACAGAACACATGAACTTACATGAATATCAGGCAAAACAACTTTTTGCCCGCTATGGCTTACCGGCACCGGTGGGTTATGCCTGTAATACTCCGCGTGAAGCTGAAGAAGCCGCATCTAAAATCGGCGCAGGCCCGTGGGTAGTGAAATGTCAGGTTCACGCTGGTGGCCGTGGTAAAGCGGGCGGTGTGAAGGTTGTTAACAGCAAAGAAGACATTCGCGCTTTTGCTGAGCACTGGCTGGGGAAACGTCTGGTGACTTACCAGACAGACGCGAATGGCCAACCGGTAAATCAGATCCTGGTTGAAGCGGCGACCGATATCGGTAAAGAACTTTACCTCGGCGCAGTGGTTGACCGTAGCTCCCGTCGCGTGGTCTTTATGGCCTCTACCGAAGGCGGCGTGGAAATTGAAAAAGTGGCGGAAGAAACCCCACACCTGATCCACAAAGTGGCGCTGGATCCACTGGCAGGCCCGATGCCTTACCAGGGACGCGAGCTGGCGTTCAAACTGGGTCTGGAAGGTAAACAGGTTCAGCAGTTCACCAAGATCTTCATGGGCCTGGCGACTATCTTCCTGGAGCGTGACCTGGCGCTGATCGAAATCAACCCGCTGGTAGTGACCAAACAGGGCGACCTGATCTGCCTCGACGGCAAACTGGGCGCTGACGGCAACGCGCTGTTCCGCCAGGCTGACCTGCGTGAAATGCGCGACCAGTCTCAGGAAGATCCGCGTGAAGCGCAGGCGGCACAGTGGGAACTGAACTACGTTGCGCTGGACGGCAACATCGGCTGTATGGTTAACGGCGCGGGCCTGGCAATGGGCACCATGGATATCGTTAAACTGCACGGCGGCGAACCGGCTAACTTCCTCGACGTGGGCGGCGGCGCGACCAAAGAGCGCGTGACCGAAGCGTTCAAAATCATCCTCTCCGATGACAATGTAAAAGCCGTACTGGTTAACATCTTCGGCGGTATCGTACGTTGCGACCTGATCGCTGACGGTATCATCGGCGCGGTAGCGGAAGTGGGCGTTAACGTTCCGGTTGTCGTTCGTCTGGAAGGCAACAACGCCGAACTCGGCGCGAAAAAACTGGCTGATAGCGGCCTGAATATTATTGCAGCGAAAAGTCTGACGGATGCAGCTCAGCAGGTTGTTGCCGCAGTGGAGGGGAAATAATGTCAGTTTTAATTAATAAAGATACCAAGGTTATCTGCCAGGGCTTCACCGGTAGCCAGGGGACATTCCACTCCGAACAGGCGATTGCTTACGGTACGCAGATGGTTGGCGGCGTAACGCCAGGCAAAGGCGGCACCACTCACCTGGGTCTGCCGGTGTTTAACACCGTGCGTGAAGCGGTAGAAGCGACCGGCGCAACCGCCACCGTTATCTACGTTCCGGCGCCGTTCTGCAAAGACTCCATCCTGGAAGCAATTGATGCAGGCATCAAACTGATTATCACCATCACTGAAGGTATCCCGACGCTGGATATGCTGACCGTGAAGGTGAAGCTGGACGAAGCGGGCGTGCGCATGATCGGCCCGAACTGCCCAGGCGTGATCACCCCGGGCGAATGCAAAATCGGCATCATGCCGGGTCACATTCACAAGCCGGGTAAAGTGGGTATCGTTTCCCGTTCCGGTACGCTGACCTATGAAGCGGTTAAGCAGACCACCGACTACGGTTTCGGCCAGTCCACCTGTGTCGGTATCGGCGGCGACCCGATTCCGGGCTCTAACTTCATCGACATTCTGAAGCTGTTCCAGGAAGATCCGCAGACTGAAGCGATCGTGATGATCGGCGAGATCGGCGGTAGCGCGGAAGAAGAAGCGGCGGCGTACATTAAAGATCACGTCACCAAGCCGGTTGTCGGCTACATCGCGGGCGTCACCGCGCCGAAAGGAAAACGTATGGGCCACGCCGGTGCGATCATCGCCGGTGGTAAGGGTACCGCTGACGAGAAATTCGCGGCTCTGGAAGCTGCTGGCGTGAAAACCGTTCGCAGCCTGGCCGATATCGGCGAAGCGCTGAAAACCGTTATTAAGTAAGAAGTAAAAAAACAGCCCTGACTATCTGCATGGTCAAGGGCTGGTCCCGTTTCGACATGGTTGGCCATCTGATGATGGCCTTTTTTGTTTTCTGCCGTCTATTCTCTTGCGATTCGATCATAATCATATTCATAAATGAGATTATTTTTTGCGGTCAGCATCATTCTTTCTCTTGATTAAATTCTGCATATTACCGGCTTTAATATCATGAGTGCCGGAGGAGAGCGTGCCGCTGAAAATCCAGAATGACTATTTACACGTTTTTTTCTCAATAGCCGAAGTATTCTCTCGCGCGACCGGGTTAGCCGCGGTCGTGATTGATATTCACGGCAAGGCACTGTCGGATTGTCATAATTTTAATTCGTTCTGCACATTAATGCGGGCGGATGAGCGGTATCGTGTAGGTTGCGAAAAATGCGATAAGCAGTGCGCTTTTGAGGGGCTAAAACAGCTTAAACCCAGAATACTCACCTGTCATGCAGGGTTAAGTTTGTTCTCGATGCCAATAATTAATGAAGGGCATCTTTATGGTTTTATTGTTTGCGGGCAGGTCCGGTCAAAGTATCAGGAATATAAAACTATCGTAATTAATAATAAATTTTCATGGATGGATGACCCAAAAATAAAAGCTGAATGGGGTCAGGTTGCGGTAGTGGATAATAATACGCTGGTGGCATCGGCTAATTTGTTAAGTTTTATTGTTGATAACTTTGAGCAAGAGCGACAATCCGATCAGATATTCACCCCGCCGACCCGTTGCGTTCGTCATTATTTCACTGAACCTTCTCGTCATGAGAAAAAACTTCTGGCGGCGCTGCGTTATATTGATGAAAATTTGTATGGTGAATTATCCCTGGAATCCGTAGCGGCGCATGTGTGCTTAAGCGCGAACTATTTCAGCCGATTTTTTAAGAAGCGGCAGGGCGTTAATTTTAAAACCTGGGTGAATCAGAAAAAAATGCAAAAAGCGGGGGAGTTGTTGCACGATCCCGTGCACTCAATAGACAGTATTGCCCGGAAACTTCAATACGCGCAAACCAGCTACTTTTGCCGCGTTTTCAGGGCGGCGCATCAAACGTCGCCCCAGTCTTTTCGTCATGCCAGACTTTCGCAGTAAAGATCTTCTGCCATGGTGATGGCTTCCGGTATAAAAGAGAGTCGATCGCTCAGGGTCACCACCTCGCCAATAACAATCAGCGCAGGTGGAGCAATGTTAGCCTCCTGCGCTTTGCTCAGTAATGAACCGAGCGTACAGGTTAGTCGGCGTTGATTCTCTCGGGTGGCGGACATAATTAGCGCTGCGGGTGTATCTGCTGATTTACCGCCCATCAACAGTTCTTCGCAAATAAACGCCAGATTGGCGATTCCCATGACGATAACCAGCGTGCCATTTAGCTTCGCCAGTTGACGCCAGTCCTGCTGCTGGTTGCCTTCCCGCGTATGGCCTGTCACCACGTGAAAACCGGAGGCGAAATCGCGATGCGTCACCGGGATCCCGGCATAGGCCAGGCCGCCGATGGTAGAACTGATACCCGGCACAACTTCAAATGGGATACCCGCTTCAACAAGATCTTCAACTTCTTCGGCCCCACGACCAAACACATAAGGATCGCCCCCTTTCAGGCGTACGATGTTGTTATGTGTTTGGGCATACTGGACCAGTAATGCGTTAATTTCATCCTGGGGAACACAATGAAAGCCGGGATTTTTGCCGACATTGATAAGCAGGCAATCAGGTAATGCCCATTCCAAAATTTTGGGATTGACCAGCCGATCGTAAATAATGACATCAGCCTGTTTAATGCACATCATCGCTTTGAGGGTGAGCAATGAAATATCACCGGGACCTGCTCCAACGAGCCAGACCTTTCCGAAAGTTTTCACATTGTGTCCTTTATCACGTCTAACAAAAAAAGGCAGAAACTACATCAAGGAATGATTAAAAGCAGTCGTTTGCCCGTAAGTTATAACGTGAAATTATCTAAAATTATCGCATGGATAATATTGATTAATCTCGCAAAGTTTTTTCTGCAATAAACAAGTTAACTTGAAAAATTATTAAGAACTTATTGGCACTATTTGCATAGGTTTAACCTTATTTAAATTGTGTTTATTGTTGTGCTTGAGTATTATTGGTTAATATTTATCCGCCATCTGTATGAGTAAATCATGGATTGGATCAATGACATCAATGGATGAAATAAAATATAACTCTCGATGCTTATCTGGGTGTCTTGAATTATTTTTTATAAATTAAACTATTTTTGTACGCTGCATATGGAAGAGGTTATGAGAGGAAAAATACCGAAGACGGAGTTGCTGGTAACTTTTGAAGTTGTTGCGCGTCACGAAAGTTATACCCGGGCTGCTGAAGAGCTGGCTTTAACACAAAGTGCTGTTTTCCGTCAGGTGAATGCACTGGAGGATTTTCTGAATACTTCGCTATTTAATCATGCCAAGAAACGCATTTTTTTAAATGCGGCGGGCAAACATTATTTAAGTATCGTTAAAGAAACGTTAAATAAACTTGAGCGAGATACGACGACGATAATGACCTGGCAGCCGACGGTGCAGGTTATTGAGCTGGCAGTGAATCCGACCTTCAGCACGCATTGGCTGATCCCGAATCTGCGCGAGTTCAACAAACTCAATCCGGATATTATCGTGAATATCCATTCGCTGGCGAATATTGGTGATTTTCTCAATCGGGAGTATGACGCGGCAATCATGCGTGAAGATTTCTACTCGCCATGGTCGGGCGTTGAGTACCTGTTTGAAGAGGAAATCCTGCCGGTCTGCAGCCGCTGCTTGCTGGCTGAGCCGGAGCGGAAACTGGCGGTCGAGGAGTTGCTGAACGAATTCCCGCTTTTACACCAAAGCACGCGTATCAAAGGCTGGCAGGAATGGTTTGCGCTGTCAGACGTCAGCAGCCCGTTGGTCAATAAAGGTCCAAGATTTGATCTGCTGTCGATGCTGATTGCGGCGGTTCGCTCTAATCTGGGCGTGGCATTGCTTCCTCGTTTTGCCATTCAGCACGATCTGGACAGTGGTGATATGGTCATTCCTTGCGATGTCCCGATGCGAACCGGGAACCGTTTCATCATGACGTGGCGTGAAGAGAAAGCGGAATCTGTGCATTTACAGATCTTCCGGGACTGGCTGTTGAATAAATCTGTGGTATCGCCTGCCTGATGGTACCGTGTGCCTTGTCAGGCCTGCAAAGAACGGTAGGCCGGATAAGACGCCAGGGCGTCGTTATCCGGCAAAAGAATGGCTACCAGTCGATTCCCACCTGCGCCTGAATACCGCTGTCAAACGCGTGCTTGACCGGGCGAATTTCGCTGACCGTATCGGCCAGTTCCAGCAACAGTGCGTGGCATCCGCGCCCGGTGACGATAACACTCTGACCGACAGGGCGATTTTCGATGGCGCTGAGAACCTCCTGGGTATCCAGGTAGTGGTAAGCCAGCATGTAAGTCAGTTCATCCAGCACCACCAGATCGTAATGCGCATCAGCCAGCATGCGCTTACTTTCTTGCCAGACTACCGTTGCCGCGTCGATATCCGCTTGCCGGTTTTGGGTTTCCCAGGTAAATCCGGTGCCCATAATATGGAATTCAACGCCGAGCGGCTGCAGGGTGTTGTACTCGCCATTATCCCACTGACCTTTGATAAACTGCGCGATGCCAACGGTTTTTCCGTGACCAACCGCGCGCGTTGCCGTGCCAAAGGCTGCGGTGGATTTCCCTTTACCGTTACCGGTGAAGACAATCAGGATCCCTTTCTTCTCCGTTGCCGCCGCCACGCGGGTATCAACCTGTTCTTTCAGTTTCTGCTGACGTTGGCGGTGTCTGTCATTATTGGCTCGCGCTTCCATTACGTCTCCTTAATGTCCTGCCGGACAGGTTGCGCAGCGATGTTGCTGCTCAAACTGACTAAAGAAGTTATTACCTTTGTCGTCGACTAACACGAAGGCCGGCATATTTTTAACTTCCATCATCCAGACCGCTTCCATTCCCAGTTCGGGATATTCCAGGCAGTGCAGGCTTTTCACGTACTGTTGGGCAAGCAGGGCCGCGGCGCCACCGATGCTACCGAGGCTAAATCCACCGTGTTTATGGCAGGCATCAGTGACCTGTTGGCTGCGGTTACCTTTGGTGAGCATAATGAGACTACCGCCTTGTGCCTGGAAAGCATCGACATACCCATCCATGCGCCCGCCAGTGGTTGGACCCATTGAACCACAGGCCTGATTCTCCGGCGTTTTGGCGGGACCTGCGTAATAGACGATATGCTTTTTCATGTATTCCGGCATCGGTTCGCCGTTATCCAGGCGTGCTTTGATGTTAGCGTGGGCAATATCACGGGCGACAACAATTGGACCACTTAACGACAAACGAGTACCGATAGGCAGAGCGGACAGGTCGTGCAGAATCTCGCGTAGCGGGCGGTTGAGATCCAACTGTACGGTTTGGGCGCCATTTTCTATCCGTTGGGAATCAGGAATGAATTTGCCCGGGTTATGCTCCAGTTTCTCCAGCCAGATACCGTGTTTGTTAATTTTAGCCTTAATGTTGCGGTCGGCTGAGCAGGAGAGGGCCATGGCGATAGGGCAGGAACCACCGTGACGCGGCAGGCGAATCACGCGGATATCGTGGGCAAAGTACTTGCCGCCAAACTGCGCGCCGATACCAAACTCACGGCTGGCATTGAGCAACTCGGCTTCCAGGGCCGTATCGCGGAACGCCTGACCCAGTTCGTTCCCGCTGGTGGGCAGGTTGTCGTAATACTTGGTTGAAGCCAGCTTGGCGACTTTCAGCGCCTGGTCGGCCGACAAGCCTCCAACGACGAAAGCGATGTGATACGGCGGGCAGGCGGCTGTGCCCAGTGATTTCATTTTTTCGATCAGAAAGGCGGTGAGCTTTTCCGGTTGCAGAATGGATTTTGTTTCCTGGAACAGCGCCGCTTTATTGGCCGAGCCGCCGCCTTTGTTGACGAACAGGAAGCGGTATTCATTGCCAGGCGTGGCGCTGATATCGATTTGTGCCGGCAGGTTAGTCTGAGTATTGACCTCGGTGTACATATCCAGCGGGGCATTTTGCGAATAACGCAGGTTGTTTTCGGTGAAGGTGGTATACACGCCTTTGCTTAACGCTTCTGCGTCATCGCCGCCGGTCCAGACATGCTGACCTTTGCAGGCCACAATCGTTGCCGTTCCGGTATCCTGACAGTTAGGCAGCACGCCTTTGGCCGAAACTTCAGCGTTGCGCAGCAGTTGCAATGCAACATACTTATCGTTACCGCTGGCCTGTGGATCGTGCAGAATGCTGGCGATCTGTTTCAAATGTCCGGCGCGCAGGAAGAATGAAGCCTCATAAAATGCCTGCTGTGCTAATAAGGTTAACGCTTCCGGCGCAACCTTAATCACTTCCTCTCCGTCTAACTCCGAAACTGTAACGTGCTGATTACTCAGTAATTCATATTCGGTACTATCTTTACCCTGAACAAAGAGTTCCTGCCAGACAAATGGTTTAGACATGTTTACTTCTCACCTCTTCGTGTTGTTTGCCGGATAAGCGAAGCGCTATCCGGCATAGAGTTTTATTTTGCTAAAAAGACATTCGCTTCGGTCGCTTCGGCGACATATTCGATCGTTTTCTGGGCACGAACGCTGTTACCGGCTTCATCCAGCGGCGGGGAATAGACGGCTATCGCATATTCGCCTGGCACAACGGCAACCATCCCACCGCCGACGCCGCTTTTCGCCGGGATGCCTACGGTGTACAGCCACTTACCACTACCGTCGTACAAGCCGGCAATGGCCATTTCAGCCAGTACCTGCGGGACATATTTTTCATTCAGCAATTGCTTACCGTTGAACGGTGATTTGCCTTTGTTCGCGAGTACCGCGCCCATTTTGGCCAGTTGCTCAACGGTGATATCGACTGAGCACTGACGGGTATAAATTTCGACAGCGTCGTCTGTGTTGCCATAGAAGCTGTTATAGGATTCCATTAGCTTCGCCAGCGCCTGGTTGTGCTGGTTGGTTTCCATCTCGGATTTGAAAACCGGCTCGTTCACGGTGAGTGTGGCATCAGCCCAGACGTTCAGGTTGTCGAGGATTTTGTTCCAGCGATCGGTTTTATCTTTGGCTTCGATCAGGCTAACGGTGCTCATCGCCCCGGCGTTTACCAGCGGGTTTTCCGGTGCGCCTTTAGTCAGTTCTACGGCCAAACCAGAATTGAATGGCATGCCGGTGGCATTGGCCCCAAGTTTCTCCAGGACGACCTGTGGACCATGTTGTTCCATGGCGAGCGCCAGGGTGAAGACTTTACTCAGGGATTCCATTGGGAAGGGTTTGTTAACATCGCCCACCTGATAGATCTTGCCGTCCACCGTGGCAATGGTGATGGCAAAATTTTTCGGGCTGTAGGTCGCCAGGGCAGGGATGTAGTCGGCGACTTTGCCATCATTGTTACTTTTATATTTCTGATGTGCCTGGTCGATAATCTTTGCGTAATCCGGCGCGGTTTGCGCGAATGAGGTGGCGCAAAACAAGAGGCTGAAAGAAAAGAGACTCACGCCGATAAGGGTTTTATTCATGGTGTAATCCTGTTGGTGTGTTCATCATCTTGCCGGATAAGCGCGAGCGCCATCCGGCAATCGCGTGCTATCAGGACATCGCAACTTCTGACGGTTCGGTCGCCGGACGTTCTTGTTCCGGTGTCTTCACTGGCGCAGTTCCGCGACAGCCCTGGCCGAAGTGTTCACCTTCCCAACGACCTACAATGGCAGCACCCATGGCGTTACTCATGACGTTGGTAGCGGAACGACCCATATCGAGGAATGGATCCACACCCATTAGCAGGATCAGACCAGCTTCCGGAATGTTGAACTGGTTCAGGGTAGCGGCGATAACAACCATTGATGCACGCGGTACGCCCGCCATCCCTTTCGAGGTCAGCATCAGGATCAACAGCATGGTGATTTGCTCGCCCATGCTTAGTTCGATATTGCACGCCTGAGCAATAAATACTGTGGCAAAGGAGCAGTACGCCATCGAGCCGACCAGGTTAAAGGAGTAACCGATAGGCAGAACGAAACTGGCGATTTTTGAGGAAACGCCGAATTTTTCCAGTTTGTCCAGCGTGCCTGGGAAGGCGGCTTCAGAGCTGGAGGTGGTGAAGGCCAACAGTGCTGGTTCGAGGATTGATTTCGTTAAGCGCGCGATGCAAGGCCCGACGATCATGGTGGACAGACCGATCAGGATCGCCCACAGCATACCCAGCGTCAGGTAGAACTCACCCATAAAGATCCCGGCGCTGACCATTACTCCCAGACCACGTTCGGCAATCAGACCCGAGATAGCGGCAAACACGGTCAGTGGCGCAAACAGCATGACGTAGCCCGTCAGCTTCAGCATTACGTGCACCAGTGAGTCCAGAACCTTCACGATCGGCTCGGCTTTTTCACCAATCGCAGCCAGGCTGCAACCGAGGAAAATTGAGAAGACGACGATCTGCAGAATTTCGTTACGTGCCATCGCATCAACAATACTGGTTGGTACCGCGTGCGAGATAAATACTTTCAGCGTGAACGGTTCAGATTTAACGGCGGCAACGGCCCCGGCGTCATGCGGAACAAAGTTGATGCCAGAGCCTGGCTGGAAAATATTAACGATAACCAGGCCCAGCGCGATTGACAGCAGTGAGGCGCAAATAAACAGGAAGAAGGTTTTCGAAAATATACGTCCCAGCGTTTTGGCATCGCCCATTTTGGCAATACCCACAACCAGAGTTGAAATAACCAATGGCGCGATAATCATTTTCACCATGCGTAAGAATATGGTGGTAAAAATGGAAATATCTGCTGCATAAGATTTTGCCGTTTCAGCCGCGACCATATTATTTATGGCCACCCCGGCAATCATGCCGAGTATCAGACCTAATATGATCATCTTCGTTAAACTTATTTTCTTCATGTGTACTCCATCGGATAAAGGTTGGTAATTGGAATTGTGTAGGGCGGCGCGCGCCTGAACCTGGACAGCAGTTCAGACGCACGCCTGTTGTGACCAACCGCATGAATAATTCGAAGCACTGTGATACAGCTGAATTCTGTGCTCCAATGGCTGTTATTGTGTTTTTTACTACAGGTCGAACTCAATACTTAATAATGGCGCGTGTTGCTGCGCACCATAAACATCATTGTCACCAATGTTGCCGGAGATAATATCGCGCGGCATGACAATTTTTACGGCATTTGCTGGGTCAAACCAGACAATATTATGAATAAAGTCAGGTTTGACATTATACAAACCAGCAATAAGTTGTGGCGTTAATTGTTCTGAACGCTTCACTCGCTGATAATCTTCACGGGTTTTAAATAAAATATCTAAAACCAGTTCGTACGGCCCGGCATTTTTGGAACGAATGACTTGCGCCAGCGAACAAATTGAGTGTTTCATGCCTGAACTCCTTCTGGCGTCACCTGTTCAATGTGGAAATCAAAACGCAGCGCATCGCTCGCTTCAATCAGGTGATAGATCGAGAACTCATACACCGGTCCACTCTGAATATCGGATGGTGAGAACGGGAAGGCGAGGTTGCCCGCGGTCGCAATGCGATTTTCATAACCGTAGTGCAGCAGGGTAGAGCGCACCAGCGAGCAAACGCTGTTGGCGATATCCTGCGTCGGCGCGACGACGTCCAGCAAAATCCCCAGTTCATGACCGGCGGTTTTCATCGGCTCATGGTTGCCCATCACACCGTTCTTACCGTACAGGTGGAACGTCATACGGATACTGTCGTCATTCAGCGAGAGGTTACGCTTAACGCTGGCCTGTACCTCTTCGAGAATAGTGTCAATTCCGGCAATCATGATCGGGTCGCGCGTTCCGGCGATGGTCAGGCAGCGGAAGCCAACCTGACGTGCGCCTTCCAGTTTCAACGCATACGGCGTTTCTTCATGACGTGAACCGCTGACATACACTTCGCCCTCGTTAACCTGGGTGAAAGTGCACGCTTTCAGGTTCAGCACGCCGCCTGGCCCCGGCAGGAAGTACGGATCGGACTTCTCATACAGGGTGTGCGCCGCCGCGGAAGTTTCAGTGAACTTACGCTTGGGATTGAACGCTTTCAGCGTAAAGCCGTTGTCGTCAATGATCCCCATCGCACAATCTGAGCCAGAGCCAGGGGTGGCGGCAATGGCGGCACACTCAAGGATCTTACCGCAATGAAGCGCCAGACCTTCATCAAAGCCCTGCATAATCGGCAGCGCGGCGAAGCAGGCCGGATCGTAGGCTCGTCCGCCCAGTACCACCTGCGCACCGGCTTGCAGCGCGCGCTGGAATGGCTCGACGCCCATCTGCGCGACAATGTAGGTGCTGTCTTCAATTGCCTCGTGAGTCAGTTCAGGCACAAAATCGAGCGCGGTGATTTTGCCGTTATCCAGCGCCTGATGAACGATTTCTTTGTCAACATCAGACGGGATGAGCGCCATGGAGAAGGACAGTTTTTCTTCCTGGGCAATCTCATGGATTATCTGGCGACACCACTCCAGATGCGGAGCGGCGCCTGAACCACCGGCCGTGCCAATCACTACCGGGATGTTGTTCTTAACGCCTGCTACGATCATATAGCGCAGATCGCGTTTCACTCCGGCCCTGTCGGTAAAAGGTTTACCCGCCCCCAGGTAGTGAGGGCCAGGATCGGAGGAACCTGCGTCAACAGCAATAAGATCCGGTGACTCTTCCATGGCTTTACGAAAACTCTCTTCCGGGAAGCCATAACCCAGGATAGCCGTAGGCGATAAGATCTTAAATGTGCGTGCCATCTCTTAATCCTTAGTTTGCAACAGCGCGATGGTGCGGTTCATTTCGTTAAACACGATGTTGAGACCTTCATCGAAACCCATACCTGGTTTGACCAGCATGCGCATAGGACGCGCAGCCAGCGCGACGTGTACGCAGGTGCGAGCACTGATTTCCGTTTCGTTACAGGTACCGCCCTGATAGGCTTCCATCGCGTGTTTGTTGCAATACAGCACTGCGTCAACGATGTTGTGAATACCGCCCAGATCCGGGGTTTTGATCTGCACCATGTGGCAGCTGCCCGCGTCGGTGAAGTCCACAATGTCCTGATAGGTGTTACACCACTCATCCGCAACGATTTTCACGCCGGAACCCAGACGGGTCAGCTCTTTGGTAATGGCGGTTAACATGCGGATCTGATCCGGCTTGTTACCGGCATCCACCGGACCTTCAATGTACAGCGGCAGGCCCTGAGCTTCTGCTTCCAGGCTGGCGATGTATTCAGCGCAGCGCACCGGATCCATATCGAAGATCAGACCGATAGTGCCATAGACATCAATGTGCAGCGTCGGGTGATAACGCTCGCTGGTGCGCAGGGTTAAGATGCGATTAGACAACCAGCGCACATACTCACGCAGCTTTTCACCTTTAAAGCCCAGCTTCTCTTCCACGTTGTTGATCAACGCGTGCGGCAGAACGTCCACGCCTTTAAGGATCATTTTGTCGACGGCGATATAACGGTCATCACCACTCTGACCAAATAATGGAATGGCTTCCGGGACGCATGGCAGTTGCCACTCGTCGCACACCACTTCAGTTTTCAGACGGCCGGTCGCCAGCGCCGCCGCGTCGAGCAGTGCCTGAGAAAGACCGTAACGGACGGCGGTATGCAGTAGATGGCCATCGATACGCAACTGATCAAAGAAGCGGGCGTTTGGCAGGAAAGCATCCACGTCACGGCCTTCCAGCAGCGGCTTGATATGATCGTTGAGGAAAGGAATAAAGTTTTCAGCCAGGAACAGCGGGTCGCGACCGCCTGCGCCTGAATATTGCACCGCAGCACAATCGCCTACCGCCACTGCGCCGTTTTCCAGAACCAACTGCACAGAAACGCATTCACCCGCCTGGCGGACAGAGGTAAAGCCAGGCGTTACCGGGGAGCCGGTATAGATAAACCCGTCATGACCGGCACCGTTTTTGATGGCCTGCTGATCGTCAAAATAAAATGAGGAGTAGCCAGCGGTGAAAAGGGCCTGTTTAATTTTCATTATGGTCTTCCTATTAATTTACTGTGGGATACGGCGTTGATGTCATCAATGACCATCTGGAAAGAAGGTTTACGGCCTTCGAAATGCGCGCGCTCTGCGACGTAGTCGTGGTGCAGGGCGAGAATGTCTTTCGGCAGCGGAACAGCGCCGGCTTCGAGAATACGGATGGCGCCTGTGTTATCGCGTACCGGCAGAATCTTCCCGGCGTTACAGGCGGCAGGGGCGAAAGGCACATCCAGCACGCCTGCTTCAAAGGCCAGCACCGTACCGCGTGCAATATCGCCATTGCCGAGTTCAAAGACTTTTTTCAGCACCGCGCGGACTTCGCTCTTGATCAGCTCGACTTCCTGTTCCACGGCTGCGCACTGCGGGAATTTCTGGTCGCTGACCATGTTGAGCATCTGGCGTGATGCTTTAAGACCCTGAGCGTTAGCGGCCGCTGTTGGGATACCGAACGCTTCGTGCGGGCTTTTGGTGATCACTTTTGTTGCGCCCGACATACCGGCAACCGCTGCGCCCCAGGCGATAACGGAGAAGGCTTTCGCTTCATCTTCCGGGAACCCGCCCATCCACTGGTGGAAAACGGTGCTCAGCTCGTAATCGTCGAAGCCGTGGTTATGGAAGTATTCGTGGGATAGCTCACGCAGCGCCTGAATTGCGGCGATATCCTGCGTCAGGCTACCGACCTGACCGTAGCCGACGGTGATTGACTTCACGCCCTGTTCCAGCGCCAGCAGACCTTCAATAATCGCAACTGAGTGGGACATAAATGGTGGGATCAGGGTGCCGGTCAGCGGACCAAACGGTTCGCGGTTGATGCGAATACCGTTCTCTTCATACAGACCCATCAGACGATCGCAGTACTGCCAGTCGCGGATGGATTTTTCCAGGGTGACGCGTTTGGCATAAGGGATGTTGTAAGAGATACCGCCGCCTTCGTAGCTGGTAAAGCCACTGGCCATGGCGATTTCTGCCAGCAGGCGCGCGTCCGGCGTACCGTGGCGAACCTGGATCGGTTTTTCCAGCGACTCAGTCATACGGCGGCAGGCAGCAACCCCGTGATTGACGACCGGTAAACCATTCAGCTTGGAAGTCCCTGCTTCGATGGATTTCTGGATCCCGACAGCGGCTTCTTCATAGCGGTTCAGACGGGTGTAGGCATCAATAGTACTTGGCAGGAGGTCGCACTCTTCCTGCAACGTTTTGAGCAGCGCAATATGCTCGTCCATTAACGCCACGCCTGCGCGCGGTTGGCTCAGGGTTCTACCTTCCTGATCGGCCTTCAGCAGGGCAAGGGAGAAGCGCTTTTTATCCGGAATTGATTGCTGGTACTTCACGCCATCTTCGAAGTTCTCAACGTCTTTACCGGTTTCCCAGGTTTGCAACACCTGATGCCTTTCGGTCATGAATTCGTCATGGGTCAATTTTTTATTTCGAAGTTCCATTCGTAGCTGCCTTTAGTTTTGTAGGGTTAAACACTGAATGCTGGTGCGAGCAGCGGCTTGCGGGTACAGCCTGGCGACATTTGCCAGTAGAGGGAGCAGGCCATTTGAATCGCGGTAATACTCAAACTGGTTCGGTAACAGAATTCTTTTACCCTGGTCGTCCAGCTCCCGGTATTTGAGCCAGTTATGGATATCGAACTGGCTGGCGCGAGAGAGCCATCCACCTGAACCGACGACTTTGCGTACGGTGGTGAGATCGCGACCCATCTGTAAATCCACGTTACCCACGCAGGTGCAAACCTGCTTTTTAGTGCCCGCGTGGCGCTCAGCGGCATAGCCCACGCATAAACCTGCCAGCAGAGTGTCGAAATATTTCTCCTCCTCGCTGAGTGGCAGGTAATCCGGCTGCCCAACCAAATGACGCAGGTAGCGGTAAAACGCTTCCTCGCGCTGCGGCTGTTGGGCGAAGATGACTTTCACCATTTCCTGTGTGCTTTCTCCCACCACGACGGCGGAAACGCGCATTCCCAGGTCGCCTTCAACGGTACGTTTGACGAAAGGTTCTGGAACGCCATGCAGGACGGTATCGGGGGAGAGGGTATTCGCGCTGGCCGAATAGACATCCGTGGTGGCTCCGCCCATATCAATCAGCATGAATTCCTTCCATGCGCTGTCGTAATCGCTAATGGCTTTGACTAACTCATATACCGTCCATGGCGTCGGCATTGGCTCTTCGCCTGTTTCACCGACAATGACATCCAGACCTTTGCCTTTCACAATGCGCGACAAAAACACATCACAAATCGCCTGGCGTGCGGCAAACGGATTCGGGTGATCGAGATCAGGCAGAATGTTGTCTACCGTGGTCAGATCCTTGTGTCCGAGAATCGTTTGTATTTCATCCTGAATGTCCCGGTTTCCTGCGTAGATAATGGCGCAATCCAGCTTCGAGTCTGCCAATGCATGCGCATTCGCCAGACCATAGCTTTCTTCTCCACCGTCTGTACCGCCGGTAAATAACAGGATGTCCGGTGGTGATGATTCCAGCTCCTGTATGTCATGACGGTTCAGCTTGTACGAATAATATTGCGCGATTTTCGCTCCTGCCGAATGGGCGGTAACTTTTGCCGATTCCAGCGTAATGGAGGGCACCAGCCCCATCGCTGCAACGGCGAGCCCACCTTTAGCCGAGGAGGAGTATTTCAACTGCACTTCACCACTTTTCAGTAACGGGCGAGCATCGGCAACATTCAGCACCTGATTCAGGCTGGCAAAAAAACCGTCTGCCAGATGATGTGTGGTGGTTGGGGTCAGGACATGGTTTACCAGGGTTAACTCCTCGCCTTCATGGGCGAAGAGGGCTGCCTTGGTCCAGGTCGAGCCGATATCGACAGAAACTGTTTGCATCAGATAGCCTCTTCCAGGCAACGCTGTTCGAGGCCATTGTGTTGGTGAATATCATTGGCGATAAGCGCGCAGACATCTTCCAGATCGTGGCTGGGGGCGAAGACGCGGTTAAATCCCATCTCTTTAAACTTCACTTCCACATCGGCGAAGTCATGTTTGCCTACAACCAGGTTGCCGCCGACGTACAGCAGAATGTCACCGAGTCCGCGTTCGATGCAGCGTTCACGTAACCCGAGGCAGTCGATGTCACCATGTCCGTAAATAGAGGACACCACGATGGCATCGGCGCCTGTTTCGATCGCGGCATCGATATATTCATCCTGACTCACCATCACCCCGAGGTTGATTACGTGAAAATCATGCGCAGTAAAAACGCGATCCAGAACTTTATTGCCTACTGCATGGCAGTCAGCACCGATAACGCCAATAACAAGTGTAGATTTTTTCATGGGTAATCCTCTGTAGGGCTGATGGTCAATAAGTGAAAATACTTTTCTAATATTCAGAGCTTGGATTGTGACAACCTTTTAATAGGGTTGGAGTTTCTGTGGAAGAGAAAAAGGAAGCAATTGATCTATTTTCAAAATATCCTGACAAAAATGATTGTTATATTTATTCCCATAAAAATGTGTTTGTAATCATGTGGTTACTATGTGTTTTTTGTTCTGGTTTTAATTTTTTAGAAAATCGAGTAATAAATAACTTGCCATGTTTGTGATCAAAATCTTATTTTGTTGGGCGCGTCATTCAGGTAACAATTTTAATAATTTCAAAAATTCCCTTCACTAAATAACTTGTGAACAACCTAACGGTTTTTTATTTATTAATCTTATATGTCACAATTATTCCTTTGTTAAATTTAGGATAAAAATGATAATGAATTGTTTGTGGCATATTTAATCTTTGCCATAGAAGCAAAGACGCGACGTGAACGATAACTTATGGTGATGACAAAAGTGACAGGCGGACTTTCTGCGCCAGAACGCTCAATGCAATGCGTTGGCCAATGGGGAGCGTTTCCGCTTCCAGTTGAGATAGTTACATCACGGTGTTAATTATAAGTAAAAATAAAATGAATAATTTGTATTAAATAACTATTCCACGCCTTGCTAAACAAAAAACTGTGAGCTACCCAGCAATAGTGACTCTTTATCTGCTGGCAATTTTATTTGCCTGGTCGGTTAAAAGACCGTGTAGATTTAAATAAATATCCTATCATTTATAGTAACGACAAATACTCATTGAAAAACATGTTGTTAACATGGTGTTCACTAGTCATCGTAGTGTTAAACACCATTAACAACAAATTTGAAAATTGATTTAAATCAAAGTTTAAAACTTGGAAAACACCGTCAAAAGAGGTTAAATTGCTGCAGATCAAATTGGTCTGAAAGTGGTAAATTAGCTATAAATTGATCACTATCGAAAAATGCAAATTTGTCTCGATAAAAACCTGTTTATTGTAAGGATTTTACGGCGTAATATAATTGCGGGATCAATTTGAGTGTTTTATTAACATGTTTGTAACCTTTCATCATTGTCTTTTCTTCAAATGAGAAGAATGAACGGCGGCGGAAGGAAGCAGATAAATTTGTATTGGGGCATGCGTGTGACCCTTTCTAACGGGGTTCACTCTCGGAGTCTTCATGCGATGAGCAAGGAGTCATGATGTTAGATATAGTCGAACTGTCGCGCTTACAGTTTGCCTTGACCGCGATGTACCACTTCCTGTTTGTGCCACTGACGCTCGGTATGGCGTTCTTGCTGGCCATTATGGAAACGGTCTACGTCCTTTCCGGCAAACAGATTTATAAAGATATGACCAAGTTCTGGGGCAAGTTGTTTGGTATCAACTTCGCTCTGGGTGTGGCTACCGGTCTGACCATGGAGTTCCAGTTCGGGACTAACTGGTCTTACTATTCCCACTATGTAGGGGATATTTTCGGTGCGCCGCTGGCTATCGAAGGTTTGATGGCCTTCTTCCTCGAATCCACCTTTGTAGGTCTGTTCTTCTTCGGTTGGGACCGTTTGGGTAAAGTCCAGCATATGTGCGTCACCTGGCTGGTGGCACTGGGTTCTAACCTGTCCGCATTGTGGATTCTGGTAGCGAACGGCTGGATGCAAAACCCAATCGCCGCGGATTTCAACTTCGAAACCATGCGTATGGAGATGCTGAGCTTCTCCGAACTGGTGCTCAACCCGGTTGCCCAGGTGAAATTTGTTCACACGGTGGCATCAGGGTATGTCACTGGCGCGATGTTCATTCTTGGCATCAGTGCTTATTACATGCTGAAAGGCCGTGACTTTGCGTTCGCAAAACGCTCCTTCGCGATTGCTGCCAGCTTTGGTATGGCGGCTGTGCTGTCTGTTATCGTGCTGGGTGATGAATCCGGTTACGAAATGGGCGACGTACAGAAAACTAAACTCGCCGCTATTGAAGCTGAGTGGGAAACTCAACCTGCTCCTGCTGCGTTTACCTTGTTCGGTATTCCCGACCAGGATAAACAAGAAAACAAATTTGCGATTCAAATTCCTTATGCGCTGGGCATCATTGCCACCCGTTCTGTTGATACACCGGTCATTGGTCTGAAAGACCTGATGGCGCAGCATGAAGAGCGTATCCGTAACGGGATGAAGGCGTATCAGCTGCTGGAAGAATTGCGTGCGGGGTCGACCGATCAGGCTGTTCGTGACCAGTTCAACAGCATGAAGAAAGATTTGGGTTATGGTCTGCTGCTGAAACGCTATACGGACAACGTCACCGACGCAACCGAAGCGCAAATTCAACAGGCAACGAAAGATTCTATCCCTCGCGTTGCGCCGCTGTATTTCGCTTTCCGTATCATGGTGGCATGTGGCTTCTTGCTGCTGGCCATTATTGCGCTTTCCTTCTGGAGCGTCATTCGTAACCGTATCGGTGAGAAAAAATGGCTGCTGCGTGCCGCGCTGTACGGTATTCCACTGCCGTGGATTGCTGTAGAAGCAGGTTGGTTCGTCGCCGAATATGGCCGACAACCATGGGCAATCGGCGAAGTATTACCAACGGCGGTGGCAAACTCATCGTTGACAGTAGGCGATCTGCTGTTCTCCATGATCCTGATTTGTGGCCTGTATACCCTGTTCCTGGTGGCAGAATTGTTCTTAATGTTCAAGTTTGCACGCCTCGGCCCGAGCAGCCTGAAAACCGGTCGCTATCACTTTGAGCAGTCCAATGTGACTTCTCAGCCGGCACGCTAAGACAGGAGTCGTCAAATGATCGATTATGAAGTATTGCGTTTTGTCTGGTGGCTGTTGGTCGGCATTCTGCTGATTGGTTTTGCGGTCACTGATGGCTTCGACATGGGGGTGGGCATGCTCACCCGTTTCCTCGGTCGTAATGATACCGAGCGTCGAATTATGATTAACTCCATCGCCCCGCACTGGGACGGTAACCAGGTTTGGCTCATCACCGCGGGTGGCGCTCTGTTCGCTGCCTGGCCGATGGTGTATGCCGCTGCGTTCTCTGGTTTCTATGTGGCGATGGTTCTGGTACTGGCGTCTTTATTCTTCCGTCCGGTCGGTTTTGATTACCGTTCCAAGATTGAAGACACTCGTTGGCGTAACATGTGGGACTGGGGCATTTTCATTGGTAGCTTTGTTCCGCCGTTGGTCATTGGCGTGGCGTTCGGTAACCTGTTGCAGGGCGTACCGTTCCATATCGATGAGTACCTGCGTCTGTACTACACCGGTAACTTCTTCCAGTTGCTGAATCCGTTTGGTCTGCTGGCAGGTATCGTGAGCGTTGGAATGATCATCACCCAGGGCGCGACCTACCTGCAGATGCGTACGGTTGGTGAACTGCACCTGCGTACGCGTACCACCGCGCAGGTAGCGGCGCTGGTGACTCTGGTCTGCTTCGCGCTGGCCGGCGTGTGGGTGATTTACGGTATTGACGGTTATGTTGTGACCTCTGCAGTGGATCATCATGCCGCCTCTAACCCGCTGACCAAAGAAGTGGCGCGTGTTGCTGGCGCATGGATGGTGAACTTTAATAATGCACCTATTCTGTGGCTGGTTCCTGCACTGGGCGTGGTTCTGCCGCTGTTGACCATCCTGACTTCTCGTATGGAGAAAGGGGCATGGGCGTTCGTCTTCTCCTCACTGACGTTAGCCTGCATCATCCTGACTGCCGGTATCGCAATGTTCCCGTTTGTGATGCCATCCAGCACCATGATGAACGCGAGTCTGACCATGTGGGATGCGACTTCCAGTCAGCTGACGCTGAACGTGATGACTTATGTGGCACTGGTGTTTGTACCGATCATTCTCATCTACACCACCTGGTGTTACTGGAAAATGTTTGGTCGCATCACCAAAGAAGATATTGAACGTAACACCCATTCTCTGTACTAAGTAAGGAGCTAAATATGTGGTATTTCGCATGGATTCTGGGAACGCTTCTTGCCTGTGCATTTGGGATAATCACAGCCCTGGCGCTTGAGCACGTTGAATCAGGCAAAGCCGGACAAGAAGAAAGCTGATGATCAACCTTATCGCGATGGTTTATGCGGTAATGGACAAGCGCCCCTTGCGGGCGCTTTCCTTTGTGCTGGCAATCGTGTTGGCTGGCTGCATATTCTGGGACCCGTCACGTTTCGCGGCCAAAACCAGTGAGCTTGAAATCTGGCATGGTTTTCTGCTGATGTGGGCTGTCTGCGCTGGCATCATTCACGGCGTTGGCTTTCGTCCTCGCGCGGTGCACTGGCAGGGCATCTTCTGCCCGCTGATCGCGGATATCGTCCTCGTTGTTGGTCTGATTTTCTTCTTCTTTTGAATAAGAAACATCCTTAAATATTTATGGGCTTGCATAAGCCCATAATTTTTTACTCTCCGTTTACTTTCCCCCATTCCAAAGCACCATTCCCGCGCGTATAGTAGCGAAGTTTGAAAGCACTAACCTTTTGTTGCATTACCGGGATGTACAGTGAAGACAGCGCGATATACAACGACATTCTTGATGCATCGCGGCGGCAAAAACGCGAGTCACCAGGCGCTTACCAGGGTAAGCAACGGGTGTGAGTGGACGAAGCCAACAAAGAGGCAGTAAGAATGAATAAGTATATGTTTCGATGGCCGGTTCGTGTCTACTATGAAGACACTGATGCCGGTGGGGTGGTTTACCACGCCAGCTACGTCGCTTTTTATGAAAGAGCACGCACAGAGATGCTGCGTCATCATCACTTCAGTCAGCAGGTGCTGCTGGCAGAGCGCGTAGCCTTTGTGGTGCGCAAGATGACTCTTGAGTATTTTGCGCCTGCGCGGCTCGACGATATGCTCGAAGTCCAAACCGAAATTACGTCAATGCGTGGCACCTCATTGGTTTTCACGCAACGCATTGTCAACGCAGAGAACACCGTGCTGAATGAAGCCGAAGTTCTGATTGTTTGCGTTGATCCACTCAAAATGAAGCCTCGTGCGCTTCCCAAGTCTATTGTCGCGGAGTTTAAGCAGTGACTGACATGAATATCCTTGATTTGTTCCTGAAGGCAAGCCTTCTGGTTAAACTTATCATGTTGATTTTGATTGGTTTCTCAATCGCATCCTGGGCCATTATTATCCAGCGGACCCGTATTCTGAATGCCGCTTCACGTGAAGCAGAAGCATTTGAAGACAAGTTCTGGTCTGGTATTGAGTTGTCACGCCTGTATCAGGAAAGTCAGGGGCGTCGTGATAATTTGGCGGGATCGGAACAAATTTTTTATAGCGGATTCAAAGAATTTGCGCGTTTGCACAGGGCCAATAGCCATGCGCCGGAAGCGGTCGTTGAGGGGGCATCCCGTGCGATGCGAATCTCGATGAACCGTGAACTGGAAACGCTGGAAACGCATATTCCATTCCTCGGCACCGTCGGCTCCATCAGTCCGTATATCGGTCTGTTCGGTACCGTTTGGGGGATCATGCACGCGTTTATCGCGCTGGGCGCGGTAAAACAGGCAACGCTGCAAATGGTCGCACCGGGTATCGCGGAAGCGTTGATTGCGACGGCTATCGGTCTGTTTGCGGCAATCCCGGCGGTTATGGCTTACAACCGACTGAATCAGCGCGTGAACAAGCTGGAACTGAATTACGACAACTTTATGGAAGAGTTTACCGCGATTCTGCACCGCCAGGCGTTTACCGTTAGCGAGAGCAACAAGGGGTAAGCCATGGCCAGAACGCGTGGACGAGGTCGTCGCGAACTTAAGTCCGAAATCAATATTGTACCGCTGCTCGACGTACTGCTGGTGCTGCTGCTGATCTTTATGGCAACCGCGCCGATCATTACCCAGAGTGTGGAAGTCGATCTGCCGGATGCGACCGAATCGCAAGCCGTCAGCAGTAACGACGAACCTCCGGTCATTATTGAAGTTTCCGGTATTGGGCAATACAGCGTGGTGGTTGAAAAAGATCGTATGGATCAACTGCCGCCGGAGCAGGTTATTGCGGAAGCGAAAAGCCGCCTGCAGACCAATCCGAAAACGGTCTTTTTAATCGGTGGTGCGAAAGACGTGCCTTATGATGAAATAATTAAAGCGCTGAACTTGTTACACAGTGCAGGCGTGAAATCGGTTGGCTTGATGACGCAGCCAATCTGATGTCTGCGTATTGCTGGCTTGAAAGATAGCGCGTAACAGGCGAACAGTTTTTTGGGAACCGAGAGTGTCAAAGGCAACCGAACAAAACGACAAGCTCAAAAGGGCGATAATTATTTCAGCGGTGCTGCATGTCATTTTATTTGCAGCGCTGATCTGGAGTTCGTTCGATGAGCACATTGATGCTTCAGCCGGCGGCGGTGGCGGTTCGTCCATCGACGCCGTTATGGTTGATCCTGGCGCCGTTGTGCAACAGTACGACAGGCAGCAGCAACAGCAGGCAAGTGCGAAACGTGCAGAAGAGCAGCGTGAAAAACAGGCGCAGCAACAGGCTGAAGAACTTCGCGAGAAACAGGCCGCTGAGCAAGAGCGCCTGAAGCAGCTGGAAAAAGAACGTTTAGCCGCGCAGGAAAAAGTGCGCGAACAAGCGGAACAGCAGAAACAGGCTGAAGCTGCCGCCGCGAAAGCGCAAGAGCAGCAGAAACAGGCTGAAGAAGCTGCGGCGAAGGCTGCTGCAGACGCGAAGGCCAAGGCGGATGCACAGGCGAAACAAGCGGCAGATGCCGCGAAGAAAGCCGCTGCGGACGCACAGAAAAAAGCTGAGGCTGAAGCCGCTAAAGCCGCCGCTGATGCGAAGAAAGTTGCCGAAGCACAAGCCGCTAAGGCTGCCGCAGACGCCGCGAAGAAAGCCCAGGCTGAAGCCGCTAAGCAAGCTGCAGCAGAAAAAGCTGCCGCCGAAAAAGCAGAAAAAGCCGCTGCCGCAAAAGCAGCTGCTGCTGAAAAAGCGGCGGCTGAAAAGAAAGCCGCTGCGGAAAAAGCCGCTGCAGACAAGAAAGCTGCCGCTGACAAAGCTGCTGCTGACAAGAAAGCTGCGGCAGATAAAGCCGCTGCAGCGAAAAAAGCGGCTGCTGAGAAGGCCGCTGCGGCCTCGGGCGTTGACGACCTGTTGGGTGACTTAAGCTCTGGTAAGAATGCGCCGAAATCAGGTGGTGGAGCGAAAGGAAACGGTCAGCCGGCGAAAGATAGTGGTACAAGTGGTGCAAATGGCGGCGCATCTGGCGCTGATATCAGTGCTTACGCCTCTCAAATTCGTAATGCGATCCAGAGCCGTCTGTATGGTGCTGATTTGTATGCGGGCAAATCTTGCGTACTACATATCAAGTTAGCACCCGATGGTCTGTTACTGGATGTGACCGAAGAGGGCGGCGATCCGGCATTGTGCCAGGCTGCGCTGACGGCTGCGAAAACAGCCAGAATTCCTAAACCGCCTAGCCAGGCTGTTTATGAAAAAGTAAAAGATGCCAAACTGGACTTTAAACTGTAATAACAACCCCTGAGAAATCGGGGGAAACAGTCTAAGGTTGAGACAGAGTTCTGGTAGTTTTGTGTATTTGAGTTTGTTAACATTCTGCTAAATTATCGTGGGCGTTCCGTCCAGATAAGGGAGATATGATGAAGCAGGCATTACGAGTAGCATTTGGTTTTCTGATGCTGTGGGCAGCAGTGCTGCATGCAGAAGTACGTATCGAGATCACCCAGGGGGTGGACTCGGCACGCCCGATTGGCGTTGTCCCATTCCAGTGGGCAGGGCCGGGTGCTGCACCTGAAGATATCGGTGGTATCGTAGGCGCTGACCTGCGTAACAGCGGTAAATTTAACCCATTAGACCGTTCTCGTCTGCCGCAGCAGCCGGGCACCGCGGCGGAAGTTCAACCTGCTGCATGGTCTGCGCTGGGTATTGATGCCGTCGTGGTCGGGCAGGTAACGCCGAATCCGGATGGCTCCTACAGCGTGGCTTATCAACTGGTTGATACCGGCGGCGCGCCGGGTACCGTACTGGCGCAGAACACCTATAAAGTGAACAAGCAATGGCTGCGTTACGCGGGCCATACTGCCAGTGACGAAGTATTTGAAAAACTGACCGGTATTAAGGGCGCATTCCGTACCCGTATCGCGTATGTTGTCCAGACCAACGGCGGTCAGTTCCCGTACGAATTACGCGTGTCCGACTACGATGGTTACAACCAGTTCGTGGTTCACCGTTCTCCGCAGCCGCTGATGTCTCCGGCGTGGTCTCCGGACGGTTCAAAACTGGCTTACGTAACCTTCGAAAGCGGTCGTTCTGCGCTGGTTATTCAGACGTTGTCTAACGGCGCTGTTCGTCAGGTCGCTTCTTTCCCGCGTCACAACGGCGCACCTGCGTTTTCTCCGGATGGCAGCAAACTGGCGTTTGCCCTGTCTAAAACCGGTAGCCTGAACCTGTATGTCATGGACATTGGTTCTGGTCAAATCCGTCAGGTGACGGATGGTCGCAGCAACAACACTGAACCTACCTGGTTCCCGGACAGCCAGAATCTGGCCTTTACTTCTGACCAGGCCGGTCGTCCGCAGGTATACAAAGTTAACGTCAACGGCGGTGCTCCGCAGCGTATTACCTGGGAAGGTTCGCAAAACCAGGATGCGGATGTGAGCAGCGACGGTAAATTTATGGTAATGGTAAGCTCGGCTAACGGTCAGCAACACATTGCCAAACAAGATCTGGTAGCGGGTGGCGTACAAGTTCTGTCGTCAACGTTCCTGGATGAAACGCCAAGTCTGGCACCTAACGGCACTATGGTAATCTACAGCTCTTCTCAGGGGATGGGATCCGTGCTGAATTTGGTTTCTACAGATGGGCGTTTCAAAGCGCGTCTTCCGGCAACTGATGGTCAGGTTAAATTCCCTGCCTGGTCGCCGTATCTGTGATAATAAATAATTGATTAATAAAGGAATCATTGAAATGCAACTGAACAAAGTGCTGAAAGGGCTGATGATTGCTCTGCCTGTTATGGCTATTGCGGCATGTTCTTCTAACAAGAACGCCAGCAATGACGGCAGCGAAGGCATGCTGGGTGCCGGCACTGGTATGGATGCAAACGGCAGCGGCAACATGTCTTCTGAAGAGCAAGCGCGTCTTCAGATGCAGCAGCTGCAGCAGAATAACATCGTTTACTTCGATCTGGACAAGTACGATATCCGTTCTGACTTCGCTGCAATGCTGGATGCGCACGCTAACTTCCTGCGTAGCAACCCGTCTTACAAAGTCACCGTAGAAGGTCATGCAGACGAACGTGGTACTCCTGAGTACAACATTTCCCTGGGTGAGCGTCGTGCAAACGCCGTTAAGATGTACCTGCAGGGTAAAGGCGTTTCTGCTGACCAGATCTCCATCGTTTCTTACGGTAAAGAAAAACCTGCAGTACTGGGTCATGACGAAGCGGCTTACTCCAAAAACCGTCGTGCCGTACTGGTTTACTAAGAGAATTGCATGAGCAGTAACTTCAGACATCATCTGTTGAGTCTGTCGTTACTGGTTGGCATAGCGGCCCCCTGGGCCGCTTTTGCACAGGCGCCAATCAGTAGTGTCGGCTCAGGCTCGGTCGAAGACCGTGTCACTCAACTCGAGCGCATTTCTAACGCTCACAGTCAGCTTTTAACCCAACTCCAGCAACAACTCTCCGATAATCAGTCCGATATTGACTCTCTGCGTGGTCAAATTCAGGAAAATCAGTATCAACTGAATCAGGTTGTTGAACGTCAGAAACAGATATTGCTGCAGATGAATAATCTTGGCAGCGGTAGCGCGCCTGCGGCGCAGTCTGCGGGTGGGGATCAGAGCGGGGCGGCGACCCCTGCGCCTGATGCGGGGGCTGCGGCAACGTCAGGGGCTCCGGCACAAACTGGCGATGCGAATACCGATTACAATGCAGCAATCGCCCTGGTACAGGATAAATCCCGTCAGGATGACGCGATTGAAGCATTTCAGAACTTCATCAAAAAGTACCCGGACTCTACTTACCTGCCAAATGCCAATTATTGGCTGGGTCAGTTGAATTACAACAAGGGTAAAAAAGATGATGCCGCGTTCTATTTCGCTTCGGTAGTTAAAAACTTCCCAAAATCACCTAAGGCTGCAGACGCGATGTATAAAGTCGGCGTCATCATGCAGGACAAAGGCGACACAGCAAAAGCTAAAGCGGTTTATCAGCAGGTTATCACCAAATATCCTGGCACTGATGGCGCGAAACAAGCGCAAAAACGCCTTAACGCGATGTAATGACCACCATGCGACCAGAAATCGTGTTATTTCTGGTCGCGTCGTGTGATTCCTAAGCAGTTGAGTTATTTACCTCGAAATTTTTGTTGCGCTAAAATCTGAAATCAGTAATATATGCCGCCGTTGCCAAGGGATATCAAACAGCCTGAAAGCGGCGAAAAAAGTGGGTCGTTAGCTCAGTTGGTAGAGCAGTTGACTTTTAATCAATTGGTCGCAGGTTCGAATCCTGCACGACCCACCACTAAATCAGTTAGTAAGTAGTATCCAGCGTAGTATCGGGTGATTAGCTCAGCTGGGAGAGCACCTCCCTTACAAGGAGGGGGTCGGCGGTTCGATCCCGTCATCACCCACCACTCGGGGCGTTAGCTCAGTTGGTAGAGCAGTTGACTTTTAATCAATTGGTCGCAGGTTCGAATCCTGCACGCCCCACCAATTCTTGGTGGTTCCGAGTAAATTTTTTCAGGTGACATCCGAGCGGGTCGTTAGCTCAGTTGGTAGAGCAGTTGACTTTTAATCAATTGGTCGCAGGTTCGAATCCTGCACGACCCACCATCCTGAAAGTATAAAGAAGTAAACCCCATAAGGGGGCGTTAGCTCAGTTGGTAGAGCAGTTGACTTTTAATCAATTGGTCGCAGGTTCGAATCCTGCACGCCCCACCAGTGTAAAAAGGCGCCCTAAAGGCGCCTTTTTGCTATCTGCAATATGAAAGATTCGAACCTGCTTGCCTGATGCGCTTCGCTTATCAGGCTTACGGGTGCCAAATGTAGGCCGGATAAGACGCCAGTCACCATCCGGTACTCATCACACGCAATTATTGTGACTTTTCTGCACTAATCCGCTATCTTGTTTAGCATATAAAACAAACTAAACCGAATATGGCGTGTGTCACGCTATTAATCGGTTATTTCGTTAAGCCAGTAAAACGAGAAAGCAAGATGAGCGTGATGTTTGATCCTGAAGCTGCAATTTATCCATTTCCGCCGAAGCCAGCACCGCTGAGTGCGGACGAAAAACAATTTTACCGTGAAAAAATCAAGCGCCTGCTGAAAGAGCGTGATGCCGTTATGGTCGCGCACTATTACACCGATCCTGAAATCCAACAGTTGGCCGAAGAGACCGGCGGCTGCATTTCTGATTCTCTGGAGATGGCGCGGTTCGGCTCAAAACATCCCGCTTCTACGCTGTTGGTTGCGGGCGTGAGATTTATGGGAGAAACCGCCAAAATTCTCAGCCCGGAAAAGACCATCCTGATGCCAACCCTGCAGGCAGAATGTTCATTAGATCTGGGTTGTCCGATTGATGCGTTCAGCGCGTTTTGCGACGCGCATCCGGATCGCACCGTAGTGGTTTACGCCAATACCTCAGCAGCAGTTAAAGCACGTGCCGACTGGGTCGTGACCTCCAGTATTGCGGTTGAACTTATTGAGCATCTTGATAGTTTGGGTGAAAAAATCATCTGGGCCCCGGACAGACATCTGGGCAACTACGTGCAAAAACAGACCGGTGCAGACGTTCTTTGTTGGCAGGGGGCGTGTATCGTCCACGACGAGTTTAAAACTCAGGCTTTAACACGCATGAAAGCGCTTTACCCCAATGCCGCCGTGCTGGTGCATCCGGAGTCCCCTCAGTCCATCGTTGATATGGCCGATGCGGTCGGGTCAACCAGCCAGTTAATCAACGCAGCAAAATCGTTACCGCACCAGCAACTGATAGTGGCGACAGACCGGGGTATTTTTTACAAAATGCAGCAAGCTGTTCCCGATAAAGAGTTGCTTGAAGCGCCAACGGCAGGCGAAGGGGCAACCTGTCGCAGTTGCGCACATTGTCCGTGGATGGCGATGAACGGCCTCAAGGCGATTGCTGAGGGTCTGGAGCAAGGGGGGATTGCTCACGAGATACATGTAGATGCAGCGCTGCGAGAAGGTGCATTGCTGCCGTTAAACCGCATGTTGGAATTTGCGGCTACACTTCGGGCTTAATTAATTTATTTGCTCTGGGGGAAAAGATGGACTTTTTTAGCACGCAGAACATTCTGGTACATATTCCGATCGGTGCGGGCGGTTACGATCTGTCGTGGATCGAAGCCGTGGGGACGATCGCCGGGTTATTGTGTATTGGCCTGGCGAGCCTTGAGAAAATCAGTAATTACGTCTTCGGACTGATAAACGTCACGCTGTTTGCGATTATCTTCTTTCAGATCCAGCTCTATGCCAGCCTGTTGCTGCAGGTTTTCTTTTTTGCCGCGAATATCTACGGCTGGTATGCCTGGTCCCGGCAAACCAACCAGCATGAGGCAGAGTTGAAAATACGCTGGTTGCCGTTACCGAAAGCGATCGGTTGGCTGGCTGCTTGCGTGGTGGCGATTGGCCTGATGTCGGTCTATATCGATCCGGTGTTTGCATTTTTGACACGTATTGCCGTGAACATTATGCAGGGGCTGGGATTACAGGTAGCGGCTCCAGAGTTGCAACCCGATGCATTCCCGTTCTGGGATTCCTGCATGATGGTGCTGTCGATTGTGGCGATGATCCTGATGACGCGCAAATACGTTGAAAACTGGCTGTTGTGGGTGATCATTAACGTCATTAGCGTAGTGATCTTTGCTCTGCAAGGCGTATATGCCATGTCACTGGAATATATGATCCTGACGGTTATCGCCCTGAACGGAAGCAGGTTGTGGATTAACAGCGCGCGTGAGCGGGGTTCCCACGCGCTGTCCCATTAATGGTGATGATGTGCATGGCCGGACACGCCCTGATACAGGTGGCAGTCCGGCCCATTACACGGCTGATATTCCATCTGGATCGTGGCGTGTTCAATCTGGTAGTGATGAATCAGGAAATGTTGAATACGCTCCAGCAGCGCGTCGTGATCGTGCGGCGGGACCACCTGCACATGCAGCGTCATGACCGGTTTTTCACCTACCATCCAGACGTGTACATGATGCACATTGCGAACTTCGGGGATATCCCGGCTGAGATGGCGCTGCAAGGCGGCAATATCCAATGTAAGCGGAGCGCCTTCCAGTAATTCATTTACGCTATCTTTCAATAACCGCCAGGCGCTACGCAGTACCAGCACGGAAACCAGAATCGAGAGAATTGGGTCCGCTGGCGTCCAGCCCGTCCAGATAATAATCAGCGCAGCGATGATTGCTCCAACCGAGCCGAGCAAATCGCCCATTACGTGCAGCGCTGCGGCGCGGACGTTAAGGTTTTTCTCTTCACTGCCGCGATGTAAAACCCAAAAAGCGAGCACGTTCGCCAGTAAACCCGCGACAGCAATGATCATCATCATGCCGCCCGCAACGGGACGTGGCGTATGGAAGCGCTCAATGGCCTCCCAGACGATTAAAATGGTGATCACAACCAATGCGATGGCGTTAACAAACGCGGCTAATGTTGTGAGTCTCAACCAGCCGAAAGTGTGCCTTATAGTGGGCGGGCGCCTGGAGAACTGGACCGCCAGCAGGGCAAATAGAAGCGCGGCGGCATCTGTGAGCATATGTCCGGCATCAGCCAGTAACGCCAGCGAGCCTGAAATAATTCCACCCACCACTTCAACCAGCATAAATCCGGCTGTAATGCAGAATGCGAAAAGCAATCTGCGGGCATTATTGTCCTTAGGTTGCTCAGGGGAAGTATGAGTATGTGAGTGCGCCATTATGCCATCCCTTTGTTATTCTCACCTTTACTGTATGTCATGATACCGTTTTTGGGATGATAAAATTAAAAAGGAGAGCTATTGCTCTCCCGTTATTAGCTTTATTTTCAGCGTTACTGGGTAGTACCGTCAGTTTTGGTGTCGGCATCATTATTGATGCCGTTTCCGGTCTCAACTTTTTTATTCACATCCGGGCAGCGTCCATCCTTACACATGGTGTTTTTATGCACCTCGTCTTTGGTCATTCCTTCATGGTTCATTGATGAACCGTCCGGATGCAGCATTGTGCCACCCGAATTCACGTTGTTGTTATCGACATTATTTGGCGCAACGTTTTCGCGCGCGTCTGGCGCGACTTGACCGGCATCTCCCGCGGAATTTGCCTGGCCGTTATTCGACTGCGTGTTGGTGTCAGCTGCGAGCGCCGCGCCGCTGGCGAGGCTGAGTGTGGCCGTCAAAAAGAGTGAAGTCAGCTTTGTCATATGCATATTATGCTCCTGTTATGATTGAGATGTCGGATAACGTCTTCCAACAGTGCATGTGCCAGTACATCAGCAGGACATGGTTAATAGTTTTGCTATGCAAATTAAAACCAGCATAGAATCTTGAAATTTATGAGAATTTAAGCTGTTACAGTTATAAATTGTAGTCTGGATCTCTTTTTTCGCTACTTTATTGCGTTTTTTGGGCCTATTCCAGGATTAATCCGTCCAAAGTGTAAAACCCCGTTTACACTTTATGACTGAAGATATAGATTGGAGGGATTGCATTCATTTATATAAGTATGGCAACGCTGGAATAATCATGAATTATCAGAACGACGATTTACGCATTAAAGAGATCAACGAATTATTACCCCCGGTCGCACTGCTGGAAAAATTCCCCGCTACTGAAAATGCCGCCAATACGGTGGCGCATGCCCGTAAGGCGATTCATAAAATTCTCAAAGGCAGTGACGATCGTCTGCTGGTGGTGATTGGGCCGTGTTCTATTCATGATCCGGCAGCGGCTAAAGAGTATGCCGCTCGCTTGCTGGCGCTACGTGAAGAGTTAAAAGGCGAACTTGAAATCGTCATGCGCGTCTATTTTGAAAAACCGCGTACAACCGTAGGCTGGAAAGGACTTATCAACGATCCGCACATGGATAACAGCTTCCAGATCAACGACGGTCTGCGCATTGCCCGTAAACTGCTGCTGGATATCAACGACAGTGGTTTGCCGGCCGCAGGCGAGTTCCTGGATATGATCACCCCACAATATCTTGCCGATCTTATGAGCTGGGGCGCAATTGGCGCACGTACTACAGAATCTCAGGTACACCGTGAATTGGCGTCAGGTTTGTCCTGCCCGGTTGGTTTTAAAAACGGTACTGATGGCACCATCAAAGTCGCCATTGATGCAATCAATGCTGCCGGGGCGCCGCATTGCTTCCTGTCTGTAACCAAATGGGGCCATTCGGCGATTGTGAATACCAGCGGTAATGGCGATTGCCATATCATTCTGCGCGGCGGCAAAGAGCCGAATTACAGCGCTCAGCACGTTGCCGACGTGAAAGAAGGTTTGGTCAAAGCGGGGCTTTCTCCGCAGGTGATGATCGACTTTAGCCATGCCAACTCCAGCAAGCAGTTCAAAAAGCAGATGGATGTTGCGAAAGACGTTTGCGGGCAGGTTGCCGGTGGCGAAAAAGCAATTATTGGCGTGATGATTGAAAGCCATCTGGTTGAAGGTAATCAGAACCCGGATAGCGGTGAACCCCTGACCTACGGCAAGAGCATCACCGATGCCTGCATTGGCTGGGAAGATACCGATGCGGTGTTACGCCAGTTGGCGGAAGCGGTAAAAGCGCGCCGCGGGTAAAAAACTCATCCGGGTTAGCCTCGGTAGGCCGGATAAGGCAACGCCGCCATCCGGCAATAAAAAAAGCGTGGAGCATTCCACGCTTTTTTATTGGGAGCGAAAAAATTACTTCGCTTTACCCTGGTTAGCAACGGCTGCGGCTTTTGCCGCGATCTCGTCAGCGTTACCCAGATAGTAGTGTTTAATCGGCTTAAAGTTTTCGTCAAACTCATACACCAGCGGTACGCCGGTCGGGATGTTCAGTTCGAGGATTTCATCTTCGCTCATGTTATCCAGGTACTTCACCAGCGCGCGCAGGGAGTTACCGTGAGCAGCGATAATTACGCGCTCACCGCTTTTCATACGCGGCAGAATGGTTTCGTTCCAGTAAGGAATCACGCGATCGATGGTCAGCGCCAGGCTTTCGGTGAGCGGTAGTTCTTTGTCAGTCAGTTTGGCATAACGCGGGTCGTGACCCGGATAACGCTCGTCATCTTTGGTCAGTTCCGGTGGGGTAACCGCAAAGCCGCGACGCCATTGCTTAACCTGCTCGTCACCGTATTTTTCAGCGGTTTCTGCTTTGTTCAGACCCTGTAGCGCGCCGTAATGACGCTCGTTCAGTTTCCAGGATTTCTCAACCGGCAGCCAGGCCTGATCCAGTTCGTCCAGGACGTTCCAAAGGGTATGGATGGCACGTTTCAGCACAGAGGTATAGGCAAAATCAAAGCTATAGCCTTCCTCTTTCAGCAGCTTACCGGCCGCTTTTGCTTCACCTACGCCTTTCTCGGACAGATCAACGTCATACCAACCGGTAAAACGGTTTTCGTTGTTCCACTGACTTTCACCGTGTCGTACCAGAACCAGCTTAGTTACAGCCATACACTCACTCCTATCAATCATATTTAATGATAATAATTCTCATTATATTGCCGTAATGAGTCAGCGGCAATGCTTACGCATAACCATAGCGAAAATAGCGCCACAGTGTAAGGTTCTTGTGAACTCAAGGTTGCGATTTTGTCTTTGGATGATGGGGGGGTGAGCGGGTTTGCTGCGGAAAACAAACAACAGGCCCGATAAATTTATGCTATCGGGCCTGTCAGGATGAACTGTCAGGCAGGAATAAACTGATATTCCGTCACGCTGGCATACTCTTCACCCGGATGCAGGAAGCAGTCCGGCTGTGGCCATTCCGGATGGTTCGGGCTGTCTGGCAGAAACTCACTTTCCAGCGCCAGACCTTGCCAGTCTTCATAGGCCTCCGGCCCACGTGAAGGCGTACCGCCAAGGAAGTTTCCTGAGTAAAACTGCAATGCCGGGGCTGAGGTGTAAACCACCATCTGCAATTTTTCATCCTGAGACCAAACCTGAGCCGCCGGAGTACGCGCATTGCCTTGTGCCTGGAGCAGGAAGGCGTGATCGTAACCTTTTACCTTGCGCTGATCGTCATCGGCCAGAAATTCGCTGGCGATGATTTTCGGGGAACGGAAATCAAAAGTGCTTCCGGCGACGGATTTCAGCCCGTCATGCGGGATGCCCATTTCGTCTACGGGTAAATACTCGTCCGCCAGAATTTGCAGCTTGTGCTGGCGCACATCCGTTTTGTCACCGTCGAGATTAAAATAGACATGATTCGTCAGATTTACCGGGCAGGGCTTATCAACCGTGGCACGGTAGGTTATCGAAATCCGATTATCGTCAGTCAGGCGATACTGCGCGGTGGCGCAAAGATTACCAGGGAAACCCTGGTCGCCATCGTCAGACGTTAAGGCAAACAGCACCTGACGGTCATTCTGATTCACTATCTGCCAGCGACGTTTGTCGAAACCGTTCGGTCCGCCGTGCAGTTGGTTATCACCCTGACTTGGCAGCAATTCAATGGTTTCGCCGTCAAAGGTATAGCGGCTGTTGGCGATACGGTTAGCGTAGCGGCCAATGGAAGCCCCCAGAAACGCAGCCTGTTCCGGGTATTGCTCCGGACTGGCGCAACCGAGCAGGGCTTCGCGCACACTACCATCGCTAAGTGGAATACGCGCAGAGAGCAGCGTTGCGCCCCAGTCCATGAGCGTGACCACCATCCCCGCGTCGTTACGCAGGGTAAGCAGGCGGAACGGCTGACCGTCGGGCGCCATTACGGGAATTTCGTTTAACATTGTCCGGCTCCTTGTGAAGGTTTACAGACGTAAAATGTTTCTTTAATACCGGTTTTAGCTTCGTACTGTTCGGCGACAGCCTGCTGCACGGCAGGCACCAGATCTTGCGGGATCAGCGCCACAATACAGCCCCCGAAGCCGCCGCCTGTCATACGAACACCACCTTTATCGCCGATGGTTGCTTTGACAATCTCAACCAGCGTATCAATTTGCGGCACGGTAATTTCAAAGTCATCGCGCATTGAAGCGTGAGATTCCGCCATCAGTTGACCCATGCGTAACAGGTCGCCTTTTTCCAGCGCATTCGCAGCTTCCACGGTACGCGCGTTTTCCGTGATCACGTGACGAACGCGTTTGGCGGCAATCGGATCCAGTTCGTGAGCAACTGCGCTAAAGGTTTCAAAGCTGACATCACGCAGGGCAGGTTGCTGGAAGAAACGCGCCCCGGTTTCACACTGTTCGCGACGGGTGTTGTACTCGCTACCCACCAACGTACGTTTAAAATTGCTGTTGATGATTACCACCGCCACGCCTTCAGGCATGGAAACGGCTTTGGTGCCCAGCGTACGGCAGTCGATCAGCAGCGCATGATCTTTCTTGCCAAGCGCGGAGATCAACTGATCCATAATGCCGCAGTTGCAGCCGACAAACTGGTTTTCAGCTTCCTGGCCGTTCAGAGCAATCTGCGCCCCGTCGAGCGGCAGATGATAAAGCTGCTGGAACACGGTGCCTACCGCCACTTCCAGCGAAGCCGAAGAGCTTAAGCCTGCGCCCTGAGGCACATTACCGCTGATCACCAGATCCGCGCCGCCAAAGGCGTTATTACGCTTTTGCAGATGCTTCACCACGCCACGCACGTAGTTTGACCACTGCTGGCTGTCATGAGCGATAATTGGCGCGTCCAGAGAGAACTCGTCCATTTGATTATCGTAGTCAGCCGCGATAACGCGAACTTTTCTGTCATCGCGTGTCGCACAGCTAATCACGGTTTGATAGTCGATAGCGCAGGGCAGAACGAATCCGTCGTTATAATCGGTATGTTCGCCAATCAGGTTTACACGGCCCGGTGCCTGAATCGTATGGGTGGCAGGGTAGCCAAATGTTTCAGCAAACAGAGATTGTGTTTTTTCTTTCAGACTCATTATTTAAACTCCGGATTCGCGAAAATGGATGTCGCTGACCGCACGCAGTCGTTCAGCCGCTTGTTCTGCTGTCAGGTCGCGCTGGGTTTCCGCCAGCATTTCGTAACCGACCATAAATTTGCGCACGGTTGCCGAACGCAGCAGCGGCGGATAAAAGTGTGCGTGCAACTGCCAGTGTTGGTTTTCTTCTCCGTTAAACGGTGCGCCGTGCCAGCCCATGGAGTAAGGGAATGAGCACTGGAACAGGTTGTCGTAACGACTGGTCAGTTTTTTCAACGCCAGCGCCAGATCAGCGCGCTGTTCGTCGGTCAAATCGGTGATACGCAGGACATGCGCTTTTGGCAGCAGTAGCGTTTCGAACGGCCATGCCGCCCAATAGGGCACGACTGCCAGCCAGTGTTCTGTTTCAACGACCGTCCGGCTACCATCAGCCAGTTCACGCTGGACGTAATCAAGGAGCATCGGCGCGCCCTGTTCGGCGAAGTACGCTTTTTGCAGGCGATCTTCACGTTCGGCTTCGTTGGGCAGAAAGCTATTGGCCCAAATCTGTCCGTGCGGATGGGGGTTCGAACACCCCATTGCCGCGCCTTTATTCTCAAAGACCTGCACCCAGGGATAGGTTTTGCCTAAATCTGCCGTCTGTTCCTGCCACGTTTTCACGATTTCTGTTAGCGCAGGCACGCTGAGTTCCGGCAGCGTTTTGCTGTGATCGGGCGAAAAGCAAATCACGCGGCTGGTACCGCGCGCGCTCTGACAGCGCATTAACGGATCGTGGCTGTCCGGCGCGTCCGGGGTATCGGACATCAGCGCGGCAAAGTCGTTAGTAAAAACATAGGTCCCGGTGTAATCCGGGTTTTTATCGCCGGTAACACGTGTATTGCCTGCACACAGGAAGCAGTCCGGGTCATGTGCGGGTAGAACCTGCTTAGATGGTGTTTCCTGCGCCCCTTGCCAGGGGCGTTTTGCACGATGTGGTGAGACGAGGATCCACTGCCCGGTGAGCGGGTTAAAACGGCGGTGTGGATGATCGACAGGATTGAATTGCGTCATGATTGATCCTTAATCCGTATATCCCTGCGGATGGCGTGATTGCCAGTGCCAGGTGTCTTGCGCCATTTCATCCAGGGTGCGAGTTACGCGCCAGTTGAGCTCGCGATCGGCTTTACTGGCATCTGCCCAGTAGGCCGGAAGATCGCCATCACGACGCGGGGCAAAATGGTAATTCACAGGTTTACCGCAGGCTTTACTGAAGGCGTTGACCACATCCAGCACGCTGCTGCCGATGCCCGCCCCGAGGTTGTAAATATGCACGCCCTGTTTGCCCGCCAGTTTTTCCATCGCGGCGACGTGGCCATCTGCGAGATCCATGACGTGGATATAGTCGCGAACGCCGGTGCCATCTTCGGTAGGGTAGTCGTTGCCAAATATGGCAAGGGACTCGCGGCGGCCAACGGCAACCTGTGCGATGTAAGGCATCAGGTTGTTTGGAATACCTTGCGGGTCTTCACCCATATCGCCTGACGGATGCGCGCCAACCGGGTTGAAGTAGCGCAGTAAGGCGATACTCCAGTCGGGCTGTGCTTTTTGCAGATCGGTCAGGATCTGTTCAACCATCAACTTACTTTTGCCATACGGGCTTTGTGGTGTGCCGGTGGGGAAACTTTCAACGTAAGGAATTTGCGGTTGATCGCCATAGACGGTCGCGGAGGAGCTGAAAATGAAGTTTTTCACGTTAGCGGCGCGCATGGCATTCACCAGACGCAGCGTCCCGTTGACGTTGTTGTCATAGTATTCCAGCGGCTTGGCAACGGACTCGCCAACGGCTTTTAACCCGGCAAAATGGATGACGGTGTCAATGGCATGATCGTGCAGAATTTCGGTTATCAGCGCTTCGTTACGAATATCCCCTTCCACGAAAGTCGGGTGCTTGCCGCCTAAGCGCTCGATGACGGGCAGAACGCTGCGCTTGCTGTTGCAGAGGTTATCCAGGATCACCACCTCGTGACCGTTTTTCAGCAACTGCACGCAAGTGTGGCTTCCTATGTAACCGCTACCACCTGTAACCAATACTCTCATAATTCGCTCCGTTAAGCCTATGGTATGCAATAACCATAGCATAACAAAGATGCGAAAAGTGTGACATGGAATAAATTAGTGGAATCGTTTACACAGTGATGTTTTCACTCGTTTGCATTGGTTATTTTATTTTAAATCATAAGGTTAAGTTGTTATCTCGGCGTTTGTCTGAAAAATATGCATAAAAAAGGGCGTGTTAAACGCCCTCAAATGAAAATTAACGCAGAGAGGTTTGTTGATAGGCGTAGACATCGCCCTCGGGCACAAACTCCAGTCGATGGGTAATGCAGGCTGGGGCGTCTTCAGCATGGTGGGAGACAAACAGCAGCTGGGTTTCGCCTTCACCGATCAGTACATCCACAAACCGACGAATCAGTTGGCGATTGAGCGGGTCCAGGCCTTGCAAAGGCTCGTCGAGGATTAACAAAGTCGGGTGTTTAACCAGCGCACGCACAATCAACGCCAGCCGTTGCTGCCCCCAGGAAAGACTGTGGAACGGCGCATCCGCGGTACGTTTATCCATGCCCAGAATATCCAGCCACTGCTGGACCAGTTTGTGCTGTCTGTCAGAGACGGCCTGATAGATGCCGATTGAGTCAAAGTAGCCGGAGAGAATCACATTGCGTACCGTCGTACTGACCCGGTAATCGAGATGCAGGCTACTGCTGACGTAGCCGATGTGTTTTTTAATATCCCAGATAGTTTCACCACTACCCCGGCGGCGGCCAAACAGCGTTAAATCGTTGCTGTAACCCTGGGGGTGATCGCCGGTGATTAAACTCAGTAGGGTTGATTTTCCCGCCCCGTTGGGGCCGACGATTTGCCAGTGTTCCCCCGGATTTACCTGCCAGCTCAGATGATGCAGGATAGGGCGATCGTTATACGAGACGGTGCCATCGTTAAGCACAATACGTGGCTCGTTATCGGACAGCGTGCGACGGACCGAAGGCTCGTCCGGCTCGGGTAATTGGATGCCTTCCAGGCGTTCACTATGGGCAAGTTGAGCGATTAATGCCTGTTGCAGAAGGTCTGCTTTTGCGCCGGTTTCAGTCAACGTGCAATCGGCAAGTACGCCGGCAAATTGCACGAACTCGGGAATCTCATCAAAGCGGTTAAGCACCAGTACCAGCGTAAAACCGGTCTGGTGCAGTTCAGCGAGCAGTTCTGCTAACTGGCGACGGGACGCCACGTCCAGCCCGTCAAAAGGCTCATCAAGGATCAGTAAATCCGGTGCGGACATTAACGCCTGACAGAGCAGGGTTTTGCGTGTTTCACCGGTGGAAAGGTATTTGAAACGCCTGTTGAGCAGGGAAGAAATACCAAACTGCTGCGCCAGCGCAGCGCAGCGAGTGGGGTCGTTGACCTCATCCTGAATGATTTCTGCGGTGGTACGCCCGGTGTCATCTTCACCGGGGCTGAGAAGATCGGTGTTGTTTCGCTGCCACTCGTCGCTGACCAGCTTTTGTAGCTGCTCGAAGGAGAGACGGGTAATACGTGTAAACTGACAGTGCCGCTCACCTTTCAGTAGCGGCAATTCTCCTGCCAGCGCACGGGCCAGCGCGGATTTCCCGCTGCCGTTAGAGCCCACAAACGCCCAGCTATCACCCGCGTGTAATGTCAACGCATCTAACCGGAGCGTTTTTGTGTCGCTAAGACGAAACGTGCCTTGCGAAATTTGCAATGATGACATTTTGTATCCCATTATTTGCAGCAATTAATGACAGGGATACGTGTTCTTCAGGCTAATGTCAATTAACTCAGCACAGCGTCGCAATAATCACTTTGTCAGCATTAAAATATGCTGTTGCGTTAGCACCTTCCGCTAAAGCGTGAGTCTGTTCCACTGGCAGCGTCGCACACAGCGTCTGGCCGTCTGGCAACGTCATTAACACCTCACATTGTTCTGCGCCACGTTCGATATGACTGATCGTTCCATGCAACTGATTATCAGCGGCCTGAGCGATAGCCTCGTCCTGGGTAATGCCTACCCACGGTGCTTTCAACAGAATTAATACTTCTTTACCTTCCTCAAGACCCAAACGCTCACCGCTTTGCGCAGTAATCGCGACTTTCAGACGCGTTTCGCCATCGGCCAACAGGACGTCTACATGCTGTTGAACCTGATCGTGGTCGCGAGCGGTAATCGTGCCAAACCATTGGTTACGGGCGCTGGTTTGCAGTGAAAAGCGGGAAATGGCTGCCAGCAGGCTATTGAGCGGCAGCGCATCGTCATCGCTCAACACATCAAACGCTTTTTGTTGAATTTGTGCGAGCAAATCATACAGTTGGATAAGACGCTGGCCGTAACGCGTCAACACCGCGCCGCCGCCGCCTTTACCGCCGGTGGCACGCTCAACCAGCGTTTGCTCACTGAGCTGGTTCATTTCGTTAATCGCGTCCCAGGCGCTTTTATAACTGATACCCGCATCCTTCGCGCCCTGACTGATGGAGCCGGAAAGCGCAATGTGCTTAAGCAGAGAAATGCGACGGGGATCGGCAAACAGTTTTTGCTGAAGTTTCAGCGTAAGAAGGATTTCGGCCTGCATCACAAGCTCCTGGCAAAAAAGGGTATTGTGACGGAAAACCGCGTGCGCGCAAAGCCAACCGCACAAAAGGGGAGTGCTTTTCTGCGTGATGTGGTTAGAATACAACTAAGGACTATATCTGGAGTTGACCATGTTAGAGTTATTGAAAAGTCTGGTATTCGCCGTAATCATGGTACCTGTAGTGATGGCCATCATTCTGGGTCTGATTTACGGACTGGGTGAAGTGTTCAACATTTTTTCCGGTATCGGTCAGAAAGACCAGTCCAGACAGAATCATTGATTCCCCAAACGCCCGCTCAGTCGGGCGTTTATATTTTTGCCTTTCAGCCCGTTTTCTCTGGCAACAGTTTCTCAAGATCCTGCTTCTCGTGCCGATATTTTCATGGTGTAACCTCTAATTGGTATCAATAACCGCTGGGAAAATTCTGGCTTAACCGTTATATTTGCGCGTACATAACGAAACTCAAAGGAGCTACAGATGGCACGCACATGGTTACGCTTGTTTGCAGGGGCGACGCTTTCTCTTTCTGTCGCAGGACATGCATTGGCGGATGAAGGGAAAATCACGGTATTCGCAGCGGCTTCGCTCACCAACGCGATGCAGGATATTGCGACGCAATACAAAAAAGAGAAGAACGTTGACGTCGTCTCCTCTTTTGCCTCTTCTTCTACGCTGGCGCGTCAGATTGAAGCAGGCGCGCCTGCTGACCTGTTTATTTCTGCCGATCAGAAATGGATGGATTATGCGGTCGATAAAAAATCGATGGATACCGCCACGCGTGCAACGCTGTTAGGCAACAGTCTGGTGGTGGTGGCGCCGAAAGCCAGCGCCCAGCAAGACTTTACTATCGACAGTAAAACCAACTGGACCCGTTTGCTGAATGGTGGACGCCTGGCTGTCGGCGATCCGGAACATGTTCCGGCAGGCATTTATGCCAAGGAAGCACTGCAAAAATTGGGCGCATGGGATACTCTGGCGCCGAAACTGGCACCTGCGGAAGACGTTCGCGGTGCGCTGGCGCTGGTAGAACGTAACGAAGCGCCGCTGGGGATCGTCTATGGTTCCGATGCTGTCGCCAGCAAAGGCGTCAAGGTTGTCGCGACCTTCCCGGAAGATTCACACCAAAAAGTGGAGTACCCTATCGCGATTGTTGATGGGCACAAAAACGCAACGGTCAGCGCGTTCTATGATTACCTGAAAGGACCGCAGGCTGCTGAAATTTTTAAACGTTATGGATTTACGACCAAGTAATGATACTGACCGATCCTGAATGGCAGGCCGTCATACTGAGCCTGAAAGTTTCTTCCCTGGCCGTGTTGTTTAGTCTGCCGTTTGGGATCTTCTTTGCCTGGCTGCTTGTGCGATGCACCTTCCCGGGTAAAGCGCTGCTCGACAGCGTTCTGCATTTGCCGTTGGTGCTGCCGCCGGTGGTGGTGGGGTATCTGTTGTTAGTCGCCATGGGGCGGCGCGGGTTTATCGGTGAGCGGCTGTATGACTGGTTTGGCATCACCTTTGCCTTTAGCTGGCGCGGTGCGGTGCTGGCTGCGGCGGTGATGTCTTTCCCTCTTATGGTGCGGGCCATTCGTCTGGCGCTGGAAGGCGTCGACGTCAAGCTGGAGCAGGCGGCGCGTACGCTCGGGGCCGGACGCTGGCGCGTATTCATGACCATTACCTTACCGCTGATGTTGCCCGGCATTATTGTCGGGACGGTGCTGGCGTTCGCGCGTTCCCTCGGGGAATTCGGCGCAACGATTACCTTTGTCTCCAATATTCCTGGCGAAACCCGCACTATCCCCTCGGCGATGTATACCCTGATCCAAACGCCTGGCGGCGAAAGCGCAGCGGCAAGGTTATGCATTATTTCTATTGTATTGGCGCTGATTTCACTGCTGATTTCTGAATGGCTGGCGCGTATTAGCCGTGAGCGGACGGGGCGATAATCATGCTGGAACTTAACTTCTCCCAGACGTTGGGAACACATTGCCTGACGCTCAACGAAACGCTGCCTGCCAGTGGGATTACCGCTATTTTTGGTGTTTCCGGCGCAGGGAAAACGTCGCTGATTAACGCTATCAGCGGCCTGACGCAGCCGCAGTCCGGACGTATTGTGCTTAACGGTCGGGTGTTAAAGGATGTTGAAAACGGAATCTGCTTAACGCCTGAAAAGCGTCGGGTGGGCTATGTATTCCAGGATGCGCGTCTGTTTCCCCATTATAAGGTGCGCGGTAACCTGCGTTACGGTATGGCGAAAAGCATGGCCGGGCAGTTTGATAAGCTGGTGGCGCTGCTGGGCATTGAACCGCTGCTTGATCGCCTGCCGGGAAGTCTTTCCGGCGGCGAAAAACAGCGCGTCGCTATTGGTCGGGCGCTGCTTACCGCGCCAGAGTTATTACTGCTTGATGAACCGTTAGCCTCGCTGGATATTCCGCGCAAACGCGAGCTGCTGCCTTATCTGCAACGTCTGGCGCGTGAAATTAATATTCCGATGCTGTATGTCAGCCACTCGCTTGATGAGATTTTGCACCTGGCAGACAAAGTGATGGTGCTGGAAAACGGGCAGGTCAAAGCATTTGGTTCGCTGGAGGACGTCTGGGGGAGTAGCGTAATGCACCCCTGGCTGCCGAAAGAACAGCAGAGCAGCATTCTGAAAGTCAGCGTGCTGGAGCATCATCCTCACTACGCGATGACCGCGCTGGCGCTGGGCGATCAGCATCTGTGGGTCAACAAGCTTGAGCAGCCGCTGCAATCCGTGCTGCGCATTCGCATTCAGGCGTCTGATGTTTCGCTGGTACTCCAGCCGCCGCAGCAGACCAGTATTCGTAACATACTGCGTGCGAAGGTCGCCCAGTGCTATGACGATAACGGTCAGGTGGAAGTGCAGCTTGAGGTGGGCGGGAAAACGCTGTGGGCGAGGATCAGCCCGTGGGCCAGGGATGAGCTTGGCATCAAACCTGGCCTGTGGCTGTACGCACAAATTAAGAGCGTGTCGATCACCGCCTGATTACAGCAGGTGGGTGTAGATAAACTTCGCGATGCTGTCGGTGGTGTTGTCACCAATCACGATGTTGGCGCGGGCTTTGACCGCGTCATCAGCGTTACCCATCGCCACGCCGGTGCCTGCGGCTTCCAGCATGCTGATATCGTTAAAGTTGTCGCCAAAGGCGATCACATTTTCCATTGACCCTCCCTGCGCTGCAATCCACTGGGTAAGGCGTCGCCCTTTGCTGTTACCTTTACGGGCAATATCGACCTGATCGTGCCAGGACCATTCACACTCCAGCCCCAACTGTTGTTCAACGTCTTTACCAAACTGCTGCAGTTTTGGAATATCTTCGTCGGTCAGGGCAAATTTCCACACAGCGTTGACATCATGCGCGGCCTGCGCCAGCGAAGGAACCTGGGTGAAGGTTGGGCGCTGTTCCGGCGGCAGCGTTTGCGCCCAGTTAGCGGTACGCACCACATGCCCGGTCGGACGCTCATACAGCATGGCCTCGTCAACATACATCAGCCCATGAATCTGATGTTCATCCAGCATTTCGATCAGCTGCAATGCCTGGTCAACCGGAAGAGGATCGGATTCCAGTACCTTTTTTGCATGATAATCATACAAGTAAGTGCCGTTGCAGCAAATTGCAGGTGTATCCAGCGCCAGCGCCTGATAAAAAGGATGAATAGCAACGTGATGGCGACCTGTGACAATGATAAGTTGGTAGCCTGCTTCTCTGGCGCGTGAGAGCGCTTCAAGAGAGGATGGCAACAAGGTTTTTTTCGGGGTCAGCAAGGTACCGTCTAAATCCAGGGCAATCACGCGTGCGGTCATAGGTTTTTCCAGATTAAGGTTGAGAATTGTGTCTGTTGGAATGGTACACCGAGACGGGAGCCGGACAAAATTCTGAGTCTTAATTAAGCATTCACCGTTAAAAGCGTCTACCTTAGGCGTGTGTCAGGCAATTGCAGCCACCTGCCAACAAGCAAAGGAGTATTCATGAAACAAACCGTTTATACCGCCAGTCCTGAGAGTCAGCAAATTCATGTCTGGAGCCTGAATCACGATGGGTCTTTGACGCTGACCCAGGTGGTTGATGTACCGGGTCAGGTACAGCCGATGGTCGTCAGCCCGGATAAGCGCTATCTCTATGTCGGTGTGCGTCCGGAGTTTCGTGTTCTGGCATATCGTATTGCGCCTGATGACGGTGCGCTGACCTTCGTTGCGGAGTCTGCGCTGCCGGGTAGTCCGACGCATATTTCTACCGATCATCAGGGGCGCTTCGTGTTTGTCGGTTCCTATAATGCGGGCAGCGTCAGCGTCACGCGTCTGGAAAATGGTCTGCCGGTGGAGCTCCTGGATGTGGTTGACGGTCTGGATGGTTGCCACTCGGCCAACATCTCTCCGGATAACCGTACTCTGTGGGTTCCGGCATTGAAACAGGATCGTATCTGTCTGTTTGACGTCAGTGATGATGGTCATCTGGTCGCGCAGGAGCCGGCAGAAGTGACCACCGTGGAAGGCGCGGGTCCGCGTCATATGGTGTTCCATCCGAATAAGCAATACGCCTATTGCGTGAATGAGCTGAACAGCTCTGTTGACGTCTGGGAACTGAAAGATCCGCACGGCAAAATTGAATGCGTACAGACGCTGGATATGATGCCTGCTGATTTCTCCGATACCCGATGGGCGGCAGATATTCATATTACGCCGGATGGTCGTCATTTGTATGCCTGCGATCGTACCGCCAGTCTGATTACGGTGTTTAGCGTCTCAGAAGACGGAAGCGTGCTGACTAAAGAAGGCTTCCAGCCGACCGAAACGCAACCACGCGGTTTTAATATCGACCACAGCGGTAAATACCTGATTGCCGCCGGGCAAAAATCTCATCACATCGCGGTGTACGAGATTGCTGGCGAACAAGGATTGCTGACGGAGAAAGGTCGTTACGCGGTAGGACAAGGCCCGATGTGGGTGGTGGTTAACGCGTACTAATATTGCGTCTAATGCCGGATGAGTATCCGGCACATTGCCCGGCAGAGCATGAGTCTGCCGGGTTTACATCAGAGAATGGCAATTACTGCTTAGGCTCTGCAACCACTTTGCTACCAATACCGCGGTTGTTGTATTCCCACATGCGGTTGAAATTGGTGTCGTTCAGGTTGCGCTGGATTTCGCCTTTATCATCTTCCGCGCCGGTATTACCGGTAAAGGGATGTTTTGAGATAACGCTGTCAGCCCACGGTTTCGCCATGTTAAAGCCTTCGTTAATCACGCTGTCGCGAATAACCACCTGTCCATTGGTGTTAGAATCAACATCCAGCGAGCGGCCCAGTTGCGCCACGCCATCACCACTTGCCGTGAAGCGGCTATTGATAGCCAGGAAACCGTAGTAGATGTTTGACAGGGTAGCCGGTGCAAACACGTACGCTTCCTGCTGGGTACGGGAGTTCACAACGCGGAAATCGGTGTTATCGAATACCACCGCGCCACGACCAGACACGATATCCACATCGCCTTCAATGTAGCTGTTCGTCACCAGCGTACGCGGCTGACGATCGTTTTCCAGACGGTTTTGTACGCCGCTATTGGTCACGAAGAAGGTGTTCTGGCGACCCAGGATGTTGACGTTGTTGATCTGTACTTTATCGCCATCGGTACGCAGTGCGACTGCCGGATGGTTCCCTGCATCAACGCTATCACCGAGGTTGTTTTCAATGGTCAGGTTCTGCAATTGCAGACCGTTATTTTGCGACCAAACGACCGCAGAACACATCACGCCAATATTGGTGCCGCGCTTGCTCTGGCAATTATCAAACATATACCACGCTGGTTTGCCCGGCATATATTTACCGCCCGGGTTCACCGTACGACGCCAGTCAGCGGTGCTCATATCACCGTCAATGGCCTGGCCAATTTTCACATCCAGCGGTTTTTCGCCAGTACCGTAAAGCGTCAGGCTACCTGTCGCTGCCGGGATATAGACCGTGCCCTGATATTCGCCCGGCATGATCGCGATGTACTGACGTTTGTTGGTACGTTTGATGATTGCCGCATCAACCGCGGCCTGAATGCTGGTATGCGTCACGCCCTGGGTACCTGCCGGGCCAACGACAAAGTCAGGCTGCGCGGGCAAAGTAATAGCAGAAGGGCTCCACGGCGCGGTGTTTGGCGTCAGCGCGGAAAAATAGTGCGCGGCGACGAAGTTTTTCGCTTCATTGGCCGACAGAATCGGGCGCGAAGCGGTGCCTGGCGCGGTCTGATCGGAAGGAATTTGATCGGGCGGTGTAGAGCTACAGGCGGTCAGCGTCACGCCAAAAGCCATTGCCAGCGCCAGACGGGAAACTGATGATATGTTCACAGGTTGCTCCGGGCTTTGAAAGTTATCCATTGAAGCCTGCTTTTTTATACTAAGTTGAGCGAAACGGGAAGGTTAAAAGGTAAAAAGTTCTTTTTTATCGCCGTAATGCCCGGCGCGGAGAGACCTTATATCACAAATAGATAACAATTATGCTCATCCAGGTTGACAACATCCGCCGAATCAAAAATAAATATCTATACAACCTATGACAAGTGGTGAGTCAAATGCAGCAATTCTTCCCTGATGATGTTATCTGGCGCAATGTTCGCCTGGCGACCATGGATCCTGAACGTGATAACCCGTATGGGCTGGTGGATGGACATGCGTTGATCGTCCGCCAGGGTAAGATTCGCGCTATTGTGCCGGAGTCTTCGTTATACCTCACACATGACAATACTTTTGATATGCAGGGCCGGCTGGTGACGCCTGGCCTGATCGACTGCCATACGCACCTGGTCTTTGGCGGGAATCGCGCAGGTGAATGGGAGCAGCGGCTTAACGGTGTTTCTTATCAGCAGATAAGCGCCCAGGGGGGCGGTATTAATGCCACCGTGTCGGCGACCCGTAGCGCCACTGATGAACAACTTCTTCATATAGCGCATCAGAGAATGGAGCGGTTAATCAAAGAAGGCGTTACGCTACTGGAAATAAAGTCTGGTTATGGTCTGGATTTGCAGACAGAAGAGAAAATTTTACGTGTGGTGGCAGCGCTGGCGGCGGAGGATGTGATTGAAATAAGCCCGACGCTGTTGGCCGCCCATGCTACCCCTGCGGAATACCGGGGCGATCCTGACGGCTATATTACGCTGGTATGCGAGACTATTTTGCCGCAGTTGTGGGAGCAAGGGCTGTTCGAGACCGTCGATCTGTTCTGCGAAAGCGTCGGTTTTACGCTGGCGCAAAGTGAGCGGGTGTTTCAGGCCGCTCAGGCGCTGGGCATCCCGATCAAAGCGCATGTTGAACAACTGTCATTGCTCGGCGGCGCTCAACTGGTGAGCCGCTACCACGGTTTATCCGCCGATCATATTGAATATCTCGATGAAGCGGGCGTGGCGGCGATGAGCCAAAGCGGTACGGTTGGGGTGTTGTTGCCCGGCGCTTTCTATTTCCTCAAAGAGCAACAGCGTCCGCCGGTAGAGCTGTTACGGCAATATCAGGTGCCGATGGCGGTGGCGACCGACTTCAACCCTGGCACCAGTCCGTTTATCAGTCTGCACTGGGCGATGAACATGGCTTGCGTCCAGTTTGGCTTAACGCCGGAAGAAGCGTGGGCTGGCGTCACCCGTCATGCGGCCCGGGCGCTGGGACGTCATGCCTCTCACGGTCAATTGAAGGCCGGGTTTGTGGCTGATTTTGTGGTGTGGGATGCCGAACTCCCGGTCGAGATCCTCTATGAGCCCGGGCGTAACCCGCTCTACCAACGTGTATTCAAAGGACAACCTGCATGACTAACTGGCAACCTGCGTCTCCTGCGCTATGGCAGGGGCGAGATGACCGCGCCGAGTCGCCGACTGCGCTGCGCCTGTTTCAGACTATCACGCTGAGTCCGGCGTTTTCACCGGAAATGCACTCTGAGCAGATAGCGCTACTTGGTTTTGCCTGTGATGAAGGCGTTAAACGTAATCAGGGGCGTACGGGAGCCGCCGGAGCGCCAGATGCGCTACGTAAAGCGCTGGCGAATTTAGCCAGTCACGACGGGCATCAGCGGCTGGTGGATCTGGGGAATATTGTGGCGCAGGCCCCCGATCTTGAGGGGGCGCAGCAAGCGCTACGCAAGGCGGTACAGCGCTGTCAGCAGGCGAAAATGCGTACCCTGGTACTGGGGGGAGGACACGAAACCGCGTTTGCCCATGGCGCTGGCGTGCTGGATGCGTTCCCGCAGGCAAAAGTGGGCATCATCAATCTCGACGCGCATCTCGATTTGCGTCATGCCGAACAGGCCACATCTGGTACGCCGTTTCGCCAGCTGGCGCACCTTTGCGATGAACAGCAACGCGGATTTCACTATGCCTGTATCGGCGTCAGTCGGGCGGCAAATACCCAGGCGCTGTGGGATGAAGCGCAGCGGCTTGGTGTCACCGTGGTGGAAGATTTGCACTGTGATTCGGCACAGGCCCAACTGGCGCAGTTTGCCTCTGGCGTGGATGTCATCTATCTGACTATCGACCTTGACGTACTGCCGGTTTGGGAAATGCCCGCGGTGTCAGCGCCCGCCGCGCTGGGCGTACCGTTGGCGACGCTGTTGGGGCTGATTGAACCCCTTTGTCGTAGCGGTAAACTGCAGGCGGTGGATATGGTTGAATTTAATCCACGCTTTGACGATGATGGCAGAGCGGCACGCGTTGCGGCGCGATTAGGCTGGCAAATCGCGCACTGGTGGCGCTGACATGCCTGAGGGCGTTACGCTTATCAGGTTCGGGTAATGTCTGTAAACTATACCCATTCACATTTCAGCTTAAGGAAGGCACACGCATGCTCCCATCCCGTTCTGCTCCAGCTCCTTTTTACGAAAAGGTAAAGCAGGAGATCAGCGAAAAGATTGCCAGCGGTATCTGGCAAGCTCACGATCGTATCCCGTCTGAAGCAGAGTTGGTGGCACAGTATGGTTTTAGCCGCATGACCATCAATCGGGCGCTGCGTGAGTTAACGGATGAGGGGTTGCTGGTGCGTTTGCAGGGGGTGGGGACGTTTGTCGCCGAGCCAAAAGGCCAGTCTGCGCTGTTTGAAATTCGCAGTATTGCGGATGAAATCAACGCGCGTCAGCATCAGCACCGCTGTGAGGTTCTGACGCTGGAAAGAACCCAGGCAAATGCGCAGCAGGCTTTAGTGTTAAACGTTAAAGAAGGCACCCCCATTTTTCACTCCATCATGGTGCACTACGAGAACGATTTGCCGGTACAAATTGAAGATCGCTGTGTCAATGCGGAGATTGTGCCGGAGTATCTGGCGCAGGATTACAGCCAGACCACGCCTCACGCTTACCTGTCGCTGATCGCCCCTTTAACGGAAGGTGAGCACATTGTCGAAGCGGTACGCGCCAGTGCGGAAGAGTGCGCGTTGCTGAAAATCAAAGAACACGATCCCTGCTTGCTGATCCGCCGCAAAACCTGGTCCGCATCATCCATTGTCTCTCATGCCCGTTTGCTGTTTCCGGGTTCCCGCTATCGCCTGCAAGGACGGTTTATGTCCTGATGTCGGGATACCAAAACCGTGATTGCTGACGCAATATAATAAAAATGTATCTTAATTGTTAAAATCACCCTTGCGGCAACTTGTATAGACAAGTATATGTTACTTATCTATCCGACGTTCGCGAGGAGTTTTCTGTCATGTCCCATAGCAAATATCGTCAGCAGGATATTCGTGCCCCGCGTGGCACTACCTTAACGGCCAAAAGCTGGCTGACCGAAGCGCCGCTGCGCATGTTAATGAACAATCTGGATCCCGACGTGGCGGAAAATCCGCATGAGCTGGTGGTATACGGCGGGATTGGTCGCGCCGCACGTGACTGGGCGTGTTACGACGCCATCGTCAATGCGCTGACGCAACTGGAGAGCGATGAGACCCTGCTGGTCCAGTCGGGTAAACCGGTCGGTGTGTTCAAAACCCATGACAATGCCCCGCGCGTACTGATTGCTAACTCCAACCTGGTTCCGCACTGGGCAACCTGGGAACACTTTAACGAGCTGGATGCCAAAGGGCTGGCGATGTACGGTCAGATGACCGCCGGGAGCTGGATCTACATCGGCAGCCAGGGCATCGTGCAGGGGACGTATGAAACCTTCGTTGAGGCCGGACGTCAGCATTATCAGGGTAACCTGAGCGGACGCTGGGTGTTAACCGCCGGGCTGGGCGGCATGGGCGGGGCGCAGCCGTTAGCCGCGACGCTGGCGGGCGCATGCTCGCTGAATATTGAATGTCAGCAAAGCCGCATTGATTTCCGTCTGCGTACCCGTTACGTGGACGAGCAGGCGACATCGCTGGACGATGCGCTGGCGCGTATCGATAAGTACACCCGTGAGGGTAAAGCGGTTTCCATTGCGCTGTGTGCGAATGCCGCCGACGTTGTGCCGGAGCTGGTGAAACGTGGTGTGCGTCCGGATATGGTGACCGACCAGACCAGCGCCCACGATCCGCTGCATGGTTATCTGCCGTCCGGCTGGAGCTGGGAAGAGTATCAGGCGAAAGCGGTGTCCGATCCGCAGGGCACGGTGCAGGCGGCGAAACGCTCAATGGCAACGCATGTCGAAGCGATGCTGGCCTTTAGCAAAATGGGCGTACCGACGTTTGATTACGGCAATAACATTCGCCAGATGGCCAAAGAGATGGGCGTGGAAAACGCCTTTGATTTCCCCGGTTTTGTGCCAGCGTATATTCGACCGCTGTTCTGTCGTGGCATTGGCCCGTTCCGCTGGGTGGCGCTTTCCGGCGATCCGCAGGATATTTATAAAACCGATGCCAAAGTGAAAGAGATCGTCGCTGACGATAAACACCTGCATCACTGGCTGGATATGGCGCGTGAGCGGATTAACTTCCAGGGCTTACCGGCGCGTATCTGCTGGGTCGGCCTGGAATGGCGGCAGAAGCTGGGGCTGGCGTTTAATGAAATGGTGCGCAGCGGCGAAGTGTCCGCGCCAATTGTTATTGGTCGTGACCATCTGGACTCCGGCTCCGTTGCCAGCCCGAACCGCGAAACCGAAGCCATGCGCGACGGGTCTGACGCCGTATCCGACTGGCCGCTGCTGAATGCGCTGCTGAACACCGCCAGCGGCGCGACGTGGGTGTCATTGCACCACGGCGGCGGAGTGGGAATGGGTTTCTCCCAGCATGCCGGGATGGTCATTGTTTGTGATGGCACCGATGAAGCCGCTGCGCGTATTGCCCGGGTATTGCATAACGATCCGGCTACCGGTGTAATGCGCCACGCTGACGCCGGATATGATATTGCGGTGGAATGTGCCGTTGAAGAAGGGCTGAATTTGCCGATGGTCGCTGCGACGCAGGGGAAACGCTGAGATGAATACCATGACATTAACGCCGGGCCAACTGACTTTTGCACAACTTCGTGACATCTGGCAGCAGCCGGTCCAGCTAAGCCTTGATGCCAACGCGATTGACGCCATTAATGCAAGCGTCGCCTGCGTCAATAACATTGTTGCTGAAGGCCGTACGGCATACGGCATTAATACCGGTTTTGGCCTGCTGGCGCAGACCCGTATCGCCACAGAAGATTTGCAGAATTTACAGCGCTCGTTGGTGCTTTCTCATGCGGCTGGCGTCGGCGAGGCGCTGGACGACGCGATGGTGCGTCTGATTATGGTGCTGAAAATCAACAGCCTGGCGCGCGGTTTTTCCGGTATTCGCCTGAGCGTGATTGAAGCGCTGATTGCGCTGGTGAATGCCGGGGTGTATCCGCTGATCCCGGCGAAAGGCTCAGTGGGGGCATCGGGTGACCTGGCGCCGTTGGCGCATATGTCTCTGACGCTGCTGGGTGAAGGGAAGGCGCGCTGGCAGGGGGAATGGCTCCCGGCGACCGAAGCGCTGAAAAAGGCCGGGCTGGAGCCGATAACGCTGGAGGCGAAAGAAGGGCTGGCGCTGCTTAACGGGACTCAGGCTTCGACGGCTTTTGCGCTGCGTGGACTCATTGAAGCTCAGGAACTGTTTGCGTCGGCGACGGTGTGCGGGGCGCTGACCACCGAAGCCGTGCTAGGCTCCCGTCGTCCGTTTGATGCGCGGATTCATGCCGCGCGAGGACAACGCGGACAGATTGACGCCGCGGCGCTGTACCGCCATGTGTTGACGGATTCCAGCGCGCTTTCGCAGTCGCATCATAACTGTGAAAAAGTACAGGATCCGTATTCTCTGCGCTGTCAGCCGCAGGTGATGGGGGCATGTCTGACGCAAATGCGCCAGGTGATGGATGTTCTGCTGGTGGAAGCTAACGCGGTTTCCGACAACCCGCTGGTGTTTGCCGAAGAAGGCGATGTGATTTCCGGCGGCAACTTCCATGCTGAACCCGTGGCGATGGCGGCGGATAACCTGGCGCTGGCGATTGCGGAAATCGGGGCATTATCGGAGCGACGCATTGCGTTAATGATGGATAAACACATGTCGCAACTGCCGCCTTTCCTGGTGAAAAATGGCGGAGTTAACTCCGGCTTTATGATTGCGCAAGTCACGGCTGCCGCGCTGGCGAGCGAGAACAAAGCGCTGGCGCATCCGCACAGCGTAGACAGCTTACCGACCTCCGCCAACCAGGAGGATCATGTGTCTATGGCGCCGGCGGCGGGTCGCAGGCTGTGGGAGATGGCGGCGAATACGCGCGGCGTGATTGCCGTCGAGTGGCTGGCGGCGTGTCAGGGAATCGATCTACGTGAAGGGTTAACCTCAAGTCCATTGCTGGAGCAGGCGCGCCAGGCGCTACGCGAGCAGGTTGCCCACTATACGCAGGATCGCTTTTTCGCCCCGGATATTGAGTCCGCGACCGAACTGTTAGCGCAAGGAACGTTGTTGAAATTGCTGCCCGAATTTCTGTAGAAAATTGCCTGATGGCGATGCTAACGCGTCTTATCAGGCCTACGATCTGCTTTGTAGGCCGGATGAGGCGAAGCCGACATCCGGCCCAACAGAGATTAACTAAACATCGCGGTAATCGAGGCGCTGGCGAGCGAGTGGAAGTGAACATTAAATCCAACCATCGCGCCGCTGGCGTCCTCATCGACATCAATACGCTCTACATCCAGCGCGTGAACCGTAAAGATATAGCGATGAGTTTCCCCCTTCGGCGGCGCTGCGCCGCCATAACCGGCTTTACCAAAATCCGTACGGGTCTGAATCACCCCGTCCGGCAGTGCAACCAGCCCGGAGCCGAAGCCTTGCGTGAGAACGCGGGTATCCGCAGGCAGATTAACGACTACCCAGTGCCACCAGCCGGAGCCGGTGGGCGCATCAGGATCGTAACAGGTCACGACAAAGCTCTTAGTCCCGGCGGGCACATCATCCCATGCCAGATGCGGGGAAATATTATCCCCGTCATATCCCATGCCGTTAAAGACGTGACGATGCCCAAGCTTCTCCCCATCGCGCAGATCGTTACTGATTAGTTTCATACTGACTCCTCTCGTTAGCCAAAAAGTGTAGCCAGAAACCGTAGAGCTTACCGCTGTTTAATCGCTAAAAAATGTTGCATGGCGCACAGCCTCATTGACGGCTTGCGTAAGGCGGCGCAACTGCTCGGGCTGGATAATGTACGGCGGCATCAGATAGATCAGCTTACCAAACGGTCGTACCCACACGCCCTGTTCGACAAAGAACTTCTGTAGTGCCGCCATATTTACCGGCTGGGTGGTTTCTATCACGCCGATTGCGCCGAGCACGCGCACGTCGGCGACCCGGCTGGAGTCTGCCGCCGGGGCGAGTTCTGCACGCAACTGCGCTTCAATGGCTGCGACCTGCGAGCGCCACTCGCCGGTGTTAAGTAGCGACAGGCTGGCGGAGGCGACGGCACAAGCCAGCGGATTGCCCATAAAGGTCGGACCGTGCATGAAGCAGCCCGCTTCGCCGTTGCTGATGGTTTCTGCGACCAGACGGGTGGTCAGGGTCGCGGAAAGGGTCATCGTTCCGCCGGTTAATGCTTTGCCGAGGCACAAAATATCCGGCGTAATATCGGCGTGTTCACAGGCAAACAGCTTGCCGGTGCGGCCAAATCCGGTGGCAATCTCATCGGCAATCAGCAGGATGCCTTCCCGGTCGCACATCTTACGGATACGCTTTAACCACTCAGGATGGTACATGCGCATACCGCCAGCGCCTTGCACAATTGGCTCGAGGATCACCGCCGCAATTTCGTGACGATGCGCGGCCATCAGGCGGGCAAAAGGCACCATGTCCAGTTCGTCCCACTCGCCGCCCATGCGGCTTTGCGGCGCAGGCGCAAACAGGTTTTCCGGCAGATACCCTTTCCACAGACTGTGCATTGAGTTGTCGGGATCGCAGACCGACATCGCGCCGAAGGTATCGCCGTGATAGCCGTTACGAAATGTCAGGAAACGCTGACGAGATTCCCCTTTGGCCTGCCAGTATTGCAGCGCCATTTTCATCGCCACTTCCACCGCGACCGAACCTGAATCCGCGAGAAAAACGCACTCTAGCGCTTCTGGCGTCATGTCCACCAGTTGGCGACACAGCGTAATGGCCGGGGCATGGGTAATGCCGCCAAACATCACGTGCGACATGGCGTCAATCTGCGTTTTCATTGCGGCGTTCAACTGCGGATGATTGTAACCGTGGATCGCCGCCCACCAGGATGACATCCCGTCAATGAGCCGCTCGCCGCTGGCTAAAATCAGTTCACAACCTTCGGCCCGCGCCACCGGATACACCGGCAATGGGGAGGTCATGGAAGTGTAAGGGTGCCAGATATGGCGTTGGTCAAACGCAAGATCATCCGTTGTCATAATCGACTTGTAAACCAAATTAAAAAGATTTAGGTTTACGAGTCTACACCAAACTGACAACGAAACGTATACCAATATGGCTCATTCTTCTCGCTGGACAATGTCGCAAGTCACCGAATTATTTGAAAAACCACTGCTTGATCTCCTGTTTGAAGCGCAACAGGTTCATCGTCAGCACTTCGATCCGCGGCAGGTACAGGTCAGTACGCTGTTGTCGATTAAGACCGGCGCCTGCCCGGAAGACTGCAAATATTGTCCGCAAAGTTCCCGCTATAAAACGGGTCTGGAAACGGAACGCCTGATGGAAGTGGAACAGGTACTGGACTCGGCGCGTAAGGCGAAGCAGGCCGGTTCAACGCGGTTTTGCATGGGGGCGGCGTGGAAGAACCCGCACGAGCGCGATATGCCTTACCTGGAACAGATGGTTCAGGGCGTGAAAGCGTTGGGGCTGGAAGCCTGCATGACGCTGGGAACGCTCAACGAAACCCAGGCTCAGCGCCTGGCCAACGCGGGACTGGATTACTACAACCATAACCTTGACACCTCGCCGGAGTTTTACGGCAATATCATCACTACCCGGTCTTATCAGGAACGTCTGGATACGCTGGATAAAGTGCGTGAAGCCGGGATTAAAGTCTGCTCAGGCGGTATTGTCGGATTAGGCGAAACGGTCACCGATCGCGCCGGTCTGCTGCTGCAATTAGCCAATCTGCCGACGCCGCCGGAAAGCGTGCCGATCAACATGCTGGTGAAGGTGAAGGGCACGCCGCTTGCCGATAACGACGACGTCGACGCGTTTGATTTCATCCGTACCATCGCCGTGGCGCGCATCATGATGCCAACCTCTTACGTGCGTCTTTCCGCCGGGCGCGAGCAGATGAACGAGCAAACCCAGGCGATGTGCTTTATGGCCGGCGCTAACTCGATTTTCTACGGCTGCAAACTGCTGACCACGCCGAACCCGAACGAAGATAAAGATTTGCTGTTGTTCCGCAAGCTGGGTCTCAACCCGCAGCAAACGGCGGTGCTGGCGGGGGATAACGAACAACAACAACGTCTCGAGCAGGCGCTGCGTACCCCGGATACCGATGATTACTACAACGCGGCAACCGTATGACCTGGCAGCAAAAAATTGGCGATGCGCTCACGGCGCGTCGTTGCGCTGATGCGTGGCGGCAGCGCTATGCGGTGACCCAGGGCGCCGGTCGCTGGCTGCAGGCCGACGGCCGCCAGTATCTGAATTTCTCCAGCAACGATTACCTTGGCCTGAGCCACCATCCGCAGATTATCTGCGCCTGGCAGCAGGGAGCTGAACGTTTTGGCGTCGGCAGCGGCGGCTCGGGTCATGTCAGCGGGTATTCCGTGGCTCACCAGGCGCTGGAAGAAGAGCTGGCGCAGTGGCTGGGCTATTCGCGGGCGCTGTTATTTATCTCCGGTTTTGCCGCTAATCAGGCGGTGATAGCCGCATTGATGGAAAAAGACGATCGTATTGTCGCCGACAGGCTTAGCCATGCCTCGCTGTTGGAGGCCGCCAGCCTTAGCCCGGCTGTTCTACGTCGCTTTACCCATAACGATCTGCATCATCTGGAGCGTCTGCTGACTGCCCCCTGTCCGGGGCAGCAGCTCGTGGTCACTGAAGGCGTATTCAGCATGGATGGCGACAGCGCGCCGCTCGCTGAAATCCACGCGGTGGCGGAACGACACGGTGCGTGGCTGCTGGTGGACGATGCGCACGGCGTTGGCGTAACCGGTGAAGAAGGACGCGGTTCCTGCTGGCGACAGCAGGTCAAACCCGAACTGTTAGTGGTGACGTTTGGCAAAGGATTTGGCGTCAGCGGCGCGGCAATCCTGTGTTCTGACAGCGTGGCCGACTATCTGTTGCAGTTTGCCCGTCATCTGATCTACAGCACCAGTATGCCTCCGGCGCAGGCTCAGGCTCTACGCGCCGCGCTGGCGGTGATCCGCAGCCGTGAAGGTGATGAACGCCGGGAAAAGTTAGCGATGCTAATCCAGCGTTTTCGCGCTGGGGTGAATACGCCGGGCTTAACGCTGGCGAATTCAACCAGTGCTATTCAGCCGCTTATTGTTGGCGATAACCATAAAGCTTTGCAACTGGCGGACACCCTACGGCAACAGGGATGTTGGGTGACGGCAATTCGCCCGCCGACGGTGCCCGCCGGTACGGCCAGATTACGGCTGACGCTGACCCAGGCGCATGAGGTGCAGGATATCGATCGTCTACTGGAGGTGTTGCATGGCGCAGGTCAATAAACGGGCGATTGCCGCCGCGTTTGGCCGCGCGGCCACCCACTATGAGCAACACGCAGAGCTACAGCGTCAAAGTGCCGATGCGTTACTGGCGTTACTGGATGGCGGCACGTTCTCGCAGGTATTGGATGCGGGCTGTGGGCCTGGACGTATGAGTCGTTACTGGCGTGAGCAGGGGAGTGAGGTCTGCGCGCTGGATCTGTCGTCGCAAATGCTGGCTGAAGCGCAGCGTCACGATGTCGCCCACCATTATCTGCTGGCAGATATCGAAGACATCCCGCAGGCAAGCGCGAGCTTTGACCTGGCCTGGAGTAATCTGGCCGTACAGTGGTGTAGCGACCTGCGCGGCGCGTTAAGCGAGCTTTACCGGGTGGTGCGTCCTGGCGGGACGGTGGCGTTTAGTACCCTGGCGCAGGGTTCGATGCCGGAACTTCGTCAGGCCTGGCAGGCGGTTGACGATCGGGAGCATGCCAACCGTTTTTTACCCGTGGCGCAACTGGAGAACGCCCTGTATGGCTGGGATGTTGAATACCAGTCTCATGCCGTCACGATGTGGTTTGACGATGCGTTGAGCGCCATGCGTTCGCTGAAAGGCATTGGCGCGACGCATTTGCATGATGGGCGCGAGCAACGTGTGCTGACGCGCTCACAGTTGCGCCAGTTACAGCTAGCCTGGCCCTGTCAGCAAGGGAAATATCCGCTGACCTACCATCTTTTTTTAGGAGTGATTCAACGTGGCTAAAACGTATTTTGTCACCGGGACAGATACCGAAGTCGGTAAAACTGTCGCCAGCTGTGCGCTGCTCCAGGCGGCAGGACAAATGGGGTTGCGCGCCGTTGGCTATAAGCCCGTGGCGTCGGGCAGTGAAATGACGGCTGATGGCCTGCGAAACAGCGATGCGTTGGCATTACAGCGCAATAGCGTTGTGGCGGCGGACTATGCGGCGATTAATCCCTACTGCTTCGCTGAACCTACCTCGCCGCATATCATCAGCGCCGACGAAGGTCGCCCCATTCTGGCTTCCGTGATGTCTGCAGGGTTACGCACGCTTGAAGAGCAGGCTGACTGGGTACTGGTGGAGGGGGCTGGTGGATGGTTTACGCCGCTTTCGCCAACGCTGAGTTTTTCCGACTGGGTCAAAACAGAACAGTTGCCGGTGATTCTGGTGGTTGGCGTTAAGCTCGGCTGCATCAATCACGCCATTCTGACCGCCCAGGCGGTGCAGCAGGCCGGACTGACGCTTGCCGGATGGGTAGCCAATGATGTGACGCCGCCCGGCAAACGTCATGCTGAATACATGGCGACGCTAAAGCGCGTGATCCCGGCACCTTTGCTGGGGGAAATTCCCTGGCTGGCAGAAGCTCCTGAGCAGGCATCGACCGGACGTTATCTCGATCTCAGCATTTTGTCTTTGAGGGCATCAGTTGGTTGAATCGAGACGGGAAATAACGCTGGTCGCTATTGCAGTAGGCGGACAAGAAAATGGTGAAAATGCGAGCAAGATCTCGGCTCTCCCTGGCCGCCTCGTTAGCTGATAAATATCAAAAAATAGCGATAATTTTTTTTTAGCCCAGCGGAAAAGAGAGTCAGGGTGTTTTTGCCAGGCTACAGTCCACACGGGCTGGAAGCAGTTATCCACTATTCCTGTGGATAACCTTGTGCATTAGGGTTAGAAAACACAATGTAAGCGAGAGAAGACGCGGCCTGCGACTAAATTGATGCGAAAGACGGCTTGAGATAATAATCTTTAAATTACAGATGGTTAGATAAAAGCAATGGCTGTCGCAGAAGTGTCATGTGTTGCCATAAAACTTTCATCGGCTGGCTTGACAAATGTTAAAAAAGGCATTGGTTTGGGGATAACACATTTTTGCTGGTGTTTTATCTTGTCTGGGGGCAAATTTTGGCCTGCAGTCACGGCTATTTTGCGGGTGTAACAGAAATATTCTGGCGCGTTACTGTTTTTTCATCCAGTATATTTTACTGGCAAAATATACGACTGCGAGTAAAATTACACACCTGCCCGCCCATTGCTTCAGGTAGCTGCTCATGAGTAAACCGTTCAAACTAAATTCCGCTTTTAAACCCTCTGGCGATCAGCCTGAGGCGATACGTCGCCTGGAAGAAGGTCTGGAGGACGGTCTGGCGCATCAGACGCTGCTGGGGGTGACGGGATCGGGGAAAACATTCACCATCGCGAATGTTATTGCGGACCTACAGCGTCCTACCATGGTGCTGGCGCCTAACAAGACGCTTGCCGCGCAGCTATATGGCGAGATGAAAGAGTTCTTTCCGGAAAACGCGGTGGAATATTTTGTCTCCTACTACGACTATTATCAGCCGGAAGCTTACGTACCGAGTTCTGATACCTTCATCGAGAAGGATGCCTCGGTCAACGAACACATTGAGCAGATGCGTCTGTCGGCGACCAAAGCGCTACTGGAACGTCGGGATGTCGTTGTGGTGGCGTCGGTTTCCGCCATTTATGGTTTGGGCGACCCGGACCTGTATCTGAAAATGATGCTGCATCTGACGGTGGGGATGATCATTGACCAGCGCGCGATCCTGCGTCGTCTGGCGGAGCTGCAATATACCCGTAACGATCAGGCATTCCAGCGCGGTACCTTCCGCGTGCGCGGTGAAGTTATCGACATTTTCCCGGCTGAATCCGACGACATTGCGCTGCGCGTGGAACTGTTCGATGAGGAAGTCGAGCGTTTGTCGCTGTTTGACCCGCTTACCGGGCAGGTTGAATCGACCATTTCCCGCTATACCATCTACCCGAAAACGCACTACGTCACGCCGCGCGAACGTATCGTGCAGGCGATGGAAGAAATTAAAGTCGAGCTGGCAGACCGCCGTAAAAATCTGCTGGCGAATAACAAGTTGCTGGAAGAGCAGCGCTTAAGCCAGCGTACACAGTTCGATCTGGAAATGATGAACGAGCTGGGTTATTGCTCGGGGATTGAAAACTATTCCCGCTATCTGTCCGGACGCGGTCCAGGCGAGCCGCCGCCGACGTTGTTTGATTACCTGCCGGCTGATGGTCTGCTGGTAGTGGATGAATCCCACGTCACTATCCCGCAAATTGGCGGTATGTACCGTGGCGACCGGGCGCGTAAAGAGACCCTGGTCGAATACGGATTCCGTTTGCCCTCGGCGCTGGATAACCGCCCGCTTAAATTTGAAGAGTTCGAGGCGCTGGCTCCGCAGACCATCTACGTCTCGGCGACGCCGGGGAACTATGAGCTGGAGAAATCCGGTGATGACGTGGTTGATCAGGTAGTACGACCGACCGGCCTGCTGGATCCGGTGATAGAAGTGCGTCCGGTGGCGACGCAGGTTGACGATCTGCTGTCGGAGATCCGCACGCGTGCGGCGATTAACGAACGTGTGCTGGTCACCACGCTTACCAAACGCATGGCGGAAGACCTCACCGAATACCTCGAAGAGCACGGCGAGCGGGTGCGTTATCTGCACTCAGACATCGATACCGTGGAACGTATGGAAATCATTCGTGACCTGCGCCTGGGCGAGTTTGACGTACTGGTGGGTATCAACCTGTTACGTGAGGGCCTGGACATGCCTGAGGTCTCGCTGGTGGCGATTCTGGACGCAGATAAAGAAGGGTTCCTGCGCTCTGAACGCTCACTTATCCAGACCATCGGTCGCGCGGCGCGTAACATCAACGGCAAGGCTATACTCTACGGCGATAAAATTACCGCCTCGATGGCCAGGGCGATTGGTGAAACTGAACGTCGTCGCGAGAAGCAGCAGCGCTATAACGAAGAGCACGGCATTACGCCGCAGGGGCTGAACAAGAAAGTGGTCGATATTCTGGCGCTGGGTCAGAATATTGCGAAGACCAAGGCGAAGGGCAAAGGGAAGTCACGTGCGGGTGCGAAGTCTGACGTTGTGGAACTGGATATGACGCCAAAAGCCCTGCAGCAAAAGATTCACGAGTTGGAAGGGCAGATGATGCAGCATGCGCAGAATCTCGAATTTGAAGAGGCTGCGACGATCCGCGACCAGTTGCATCAGCTGCGCGAGTTATTTATTGCGGCATCGTAATCCTGTGCCGGATGCGGGGTACCCCCCCTTATCCGGCTTACGGGGTGCTTGCGTTTGTCGGCCTGACAAGCGCAGCGCATCAGGCAACGCCACTCAGCCTAATGCCTGGACCGCTTTCTCCAGCGCGCTGTGCAGCAGCTGACGGTCATGACGGTACGGAATATCGCTGGCTTCCAGCACTTCCTGAATCACAATGCGGTCGGTAACGGCGGAAACATCTACTTTCGGGCCGACAACCACCGCGTCAATCACTTTCTTGCCAACGTACTGTTCGATGATTGCCAGCTTATCGTTAAGCGTCAGGCTGGCTGCTGGCAGGCTTAATTCGCGACCCAGGTTGCCAATGTAGACCATCCTGGCGGGTGTACGCCGTAATGCCTGCGCCAGTTCGTCGAGCAGCAGGATCGGCATCAGGCTGGTATAAAAACTGCCTGGTCCTATCAGAATCAAATCTGCTTCGGCGATTGCCTCAACCGCTTCTCGCGTGGTAGGGACTTTTGGCGACAGCATCAGTTCCTGAGGTGGGATAGTGAGCTGATCGATATTCACTTCGCCATAGACTTCATGCCCCTGATCATCAATAGCCATCAGATCCACCGGCAGCTCTGACATCGGAATTAAATGCGCATCGACTTTCAGCAGGTTGCGAATTAAATTTATGGCTTCGAGAGGCCGCACGCTGAGGTGATCGAGCGCCTTTAACATTAAATTTCCGAGGTTATGTCCGGAAAGCTCGCCATTACCGCCAAAACGGTATTCAAACATAGCGGATGCAACGCTGGGTTGGGTAATTAACTGGTTCAGGCAGTTACGCATGTCACCCCAGGCGATGCCGCCTTCAGAACGACGAATACGCCCCGTGGAGCCGCCATTATCGGTGGTGGTGACGATACCCGTCAGTCGTGAGCCTAAAGGGGAAAGTGAGGAGAGAACGCGTCCTAATCCATGCCCTCCGCCGAGAGCGACAACGCGATCTAAATCTGCCAGCGTGCGAGTGCGCATAGAGTTTCCTGATATCAATTGATCGGCGCTACAGTACCGTAAATAGCGTGTTTTCAGCAATTATCCAGTTGGCATTTGCCGAAATTAATTTTCGGCGATCTACTCCTTTCTGACGACATGCACCTGACAGCAAGATGATGTATATCAATGCAAAACTGTGGTTTTTGCTTATTCTGTAGCGAAATTGCACGATCATGTCGCTATATACGTATTTATACAGCGTAAGTGTGCTTGGCATTATCGCCATTTACACGCTAGTATCGGCATAACCACTACGTACTCAAAGTATGATGAGTATAAACACTCTAGCCTCTGCACCTGGGTCAAATGATACGGTGCTTTGGCCGTGCCAATGCTCGAACGAGATTGTCACCAGGGCGCAGGAAGAAATGACTGCGTCTCCCGTATTTGGAAAGGTGTACATGGGCTCTCAACTTACCGATGCTTTCGCGCGTAAGTTTTACTACTTACGTTTGTCGATTACCGATGTGTGTAACTTTCGTTGCACCTACTGCCTGCCGGATGGCTATAAGCCCGGCGGGGTCACCAATAACGGCTTTTTGACCGTTGATGAAATTCGCCGCGTCACCCGTGCGTTCGCCAGTCTGGGGACGGAAAAAGTGCGCCTGACAGGGGGCGAACCCTCATTACGTCGCGATTTTACCGACATTATTGCCGCCGTGCGTGAAAACGACGCCATCCGTCAGATTGCGGTAACGACCAATGGTTATCGTCTGGCGCGCGATGCCGCCGCCTGGCGCGATGCCGGATTGACGGCACTCAACGTCAGCGTCGACAGTCTTGATGCCCGTCAGTTTCACGCCATTACCGGGCAGGACAAATTTCAGCAGGTGATGGCGGGCATTGACGCCGCCTTTGCAGCCGGTTTTGAAAAAGTCAAAGTCAACACTGTGTTGATGCGCGATGTAAACCATCATCAACTGGACACCTTCCTGGCGTGGATCCAACCTCGTCCTATTCAACTGCGTTTTATTGAACTGATGGAAACGGGGGAGGGCAGTTCACTTTTCCGTAAGCATCATATCTCAGGGCAAGTACTGCGCGATGAGCTTCTGCGTCGAGGCTGGATCCACCAGCAACGCCTGCGCAGCGACGGTCCGGCTCAGGTTTTCTGCCATCCTGATTATGCTGGCGAAATTGGTCTGATCATGCCTTATGAGAAAGACTTTTGCGCCACCTGTAATCGTCTGCGCGTTTCCTCTGTCGGCAAGCTTCATCTGTGTTTATTTGGTGAAGGCGGCGTAAGCCTGCGTGACTTGCTGGAAGATGACGCTCAGCAATCCGCGCTGGAAGAACGCATTTCTACCGCGCTGCTGGAGAAAAAGCAGACCCATTTCCTGCATCAGAACAATACCGGTATTACGCAAAACTTATCTTACATTGGCGGCTGATCGCTAAAAGGAGTTTCCATGAGTCAGGTAAGCGCTGAATTTATCCCGACACGCATTGCTATTCTTACTGTTTCCAACCGTCGCGGCGAAGAGGATGACACCTCCGGTCACTACCTGCGTGACTCGGCGCAGGAAGCGGGACATCAGATTGTTGACAAGGCGATTGTCAAAGAGAACCGTTATGCCATCCGCGCCCAGGTTTCCGCCTGGATTGCCAGTGACGATGTGCAGGTTGTGCTTATTACCGGCGGCACCGGACTGACCGAAGGTGACCAGGCGCCGGAAGCGTTGCAACCACTGTTCGACAGAGAAGTTGAAGGTTTTGGCGAAGTATTCCGTATGCTCTCGTTTGAAGAGATCGGCACCGCGACGCTGCAATCCCGGGCAATTGCCGGGGTTGCGAATAAAACGCTGATTTTCGCCATGCCGGGTTCGACCAAAGCGTGCCGTACCGCCTGGGAAAATATCATTGCGCCGCAGCTTGATGCCCGTACGCGTCCGTGTAATTTCCACCCACATTTGAAGAAATAAGTATGTCGCAACTGACTCATATTAACGCCGCTGGCGAAGCCCACATGGTGGATGTCTCTGGCAAAGCAGAAACGGTACGCGAGGCGCGTGCTGAAGCATTCGTGACGATGCGCAGCGAAACGCTGGCGATGATTATCGATGGTAGCCACCATAAAGGCGACGTTTTCGCCACGGCGCGCATTGCCGGTATTCAGGCGGCCAAACGAACCTGGGATCTTATCCCGCTGTGTCATCCGCTGATGCTGAGCAAGGTCGAAGTCAACCTGCATGCCGAACCGGAACACGATCGTGTACGCATTGAGACGCTGTGTCGCCTGAGCGGGAAAACCGGTGTGGAAATGGAAGCGTTAACGGCGGCCTCCGTGGCGGCGTTGACCATCTACGACATGTGCAAAGCGGTGCAAAAGGACATGGTGATTGGTCCGGTGCGCCTGCTGGCAAAAAGCGGCGGCAAGTCGGGAGATTTTAAGGTGGATGTGCATGATTAAGGTTCTTTTCTTTGCCCAGGTCCGTGAACTGGTCAACACGGATGCTTTAGAGGTCACCGCTGAATTTCCAACGGTCGAAGCGCTGCGCCAGCATCTGGCGGCGCAAGGCGATCGTTGGGCGCTGGCGCTGGAGGACGGCAAGCTGCTGGCGGCGGTGAACCAGACGCTGGTCAGTTTTGACCATCCCCTTAATGCAGGTGATGAAGTGGCTTTCTTCCCACCGGTAACCGGAGGTTAAGATGGCTGAGACGCGAATTGTTGTTGGGCATGCGCCGTTCAGCGTTGGGGAAGAGTATCCCTGGCTTGCCGAGCGTGATGAAGACGGCGCCGTAGTGACCTTCACCGGTAAAGTGCGTAACCACAACCTCGGCGACAGTGTGCAGGCATTAACGCTGGAACACTATCCCGGCATGACCGAAAAAGCGCTGGCGGAGATTGTCGACGAGGCGCGTACGCGCTGGCCGCTGGGACGGGTGACGGTGATTCATCGCATCGGCGCGCTGTGGCCCGGCGATGAAATCGTTTTTGTTGGCGTGACCAGCGCGCATCGTAGTAGCGCGTTTGATGCCGGGCAGTTCATTATGGATTATCTGAAAACTCGCGCACCGTTCTGGAAGCGCGAGGCCACGCCGGAAGGTGAACGTTGGGTGGATGCCCGTGACAGCGATAAGCTAGCAGCAAAACGCTGGTAGAGTACAATTGTTATAGGCTCATACTGATTCAGGAGATTGTCATGGACCGATTCCCACGATCCGATTCTATTGTGCAGGCGCGTTCCGGCCTGCAAACGTATATGGCGCAGGTTTATGGCTGGATGACCTGCGGGTTGTTGCTGACGGCGTTTATCGCCTGGTATGCGGCAAATACGCCCGCGGTGATGATGTTTGTCTTCTCCAGTAAAATCACCTTCTTTGGCCTGATTATCGCCCAACTGGCGCTGGTGTTCGTTTTGTCCGGCATGGTGCAAAAGCTGAGCGCCGGTGTGGCAACCACGCTGTTTATGCTCTATTCGGCGTTAACCGGGTTAACGCTGTCGAGCATCTTCATCGTCTATACCTACTCGTCTATCGCCAGTACCTTTGTGGTCACCGGCGGGATGTTTGGCATCATGAGCCTGTACGGTTATACCACTAAGCGCGATCTCAGCGGTTTCGGCAATATGCTGTTTATGGCGCTAATCGGTATTGTGCTGGCTTCGCTGGTTAACTTCTGGCTGAAGAGCGAAGCGTTGATGTGGGCGGTAACCTACATTGGGGTGATTGTGTTTGTCGGTCTGACTGCCTATGACACGCAGAAGCTGAAAAACATCGGTGAGCAGATCGATCTGCGTGACAGTTCTAATCTGCGCAAATACGCGATTCTTGGCGCACTAACGCTGTATCTGGACTTTATCAACCTGTTCCTGATGCTGCTGCGTATCTTCGGCAATCGTCGTTAATTCTCTGTTGCCGGATAAGGCATTACGCCGCATCCGGCACTATATACACCATCATTTCGCCATTGCCTTCTCGTTTTTCGCCCGCAGCTTTTTCGCCCGACTTTCCAGCAACAGGTAGCAAATAAGCGCCAGCAGCAGCGGAATAAAATAATAAAGGACGCGATACGCAAGCAGGGCGGCGATAATCTTGCCTTGAGAAGTATCTTCTCCCGCCAGCAACGCCATAAAAACCGCCTCCAGCACACCGATCCCCGCCGGAATATGTACGATAACCCCGGCAATACTGCTCACCAGCAGCACGCCCAGCACGAAGAAATAGTTGATATCCTGACCCAGCAACAGCCAGATAATGCCTCCCATCACCATCCAGTTGGTACTGGATATCACCATTTGCGCGATGGCAAATTTCCAGGAAGGCAGCACCAGCTTTTGGCCCCTGATGGTGATGTGGCGATGTTTCGCGAAGGCGCAAAACCACAGATAAACGACAATAATCAGCAGTAGCGCAATGCCTAAAATGCGCAGCGTACCTTCATCGATATACCAATGCGCGGGCAGCTCGACCACGCCAAAGGTAAAAATAAAGCCGCCCAGCAGAATATAGCCCAGCCAGTTGGTGGTAATACTCAGTGAAAAAATCCGCGTAATAGTGCTCCCCGGCAAGCCGAGGCGCGAGTAGAGTCGATAACGCATCCCAATGCCGCCCACCCAGGTGCTTAACGTCAGGTTGAAGGCGTAACAGATAAACGACACCAGCATGACCTGACGTTTTGCCAGCTTGTGCCCACAGTAATGTCGGCCGAGCAGGTCATAGCAGCCGTAGAGTAAATAACTGACGATTACCAACCCCACGGCGCTGAGCAGGGCAGTCCGATTGTAATCCCGGATTACCGTCCAGACCTCTTCCCAATTGACCTTGCTGGCATAAATGACCAGCAACACGATGACGGCAATGAAAAATAGCCACGTGAGTATTTTTTTCGCTAACCGCCAGCGCGGATGTGCTTTGGCCATCAGGATTTTCCTCCGACATCCTCAGTTTGAATGCGATCCTGCGTTTCCATGGCAGGCTGTGCGGGCGGTTCTACCTCGGTCAGATGTGGTGTATGTGCGGGAAGCCAGCCGACCAGCGCCGGGAAATGGCGTAAAAAGTGGAACGCCAGCACGCTTTTGGTCAGGTTCCACCAGGTGCGTTTGGGCAGCATGGATTCATCAACCCGCTTGCAGTCCTGCGCAATAATAGGGTTCAGGTTATCGCGCAGAGTCTGGTTAAACGCACGGTCATGAATAATGAGATTCGCTTCCAGATTCAGCGACAGGCTGAGCGGGTCAAGATTGCTGGAGCCTACCGTCGCCCAATGATCGTCCATCAGTGCTACCTTGCCATGCAGAGGTTTACGGCGATATTCATAGACATGGACGCCGCCTTTAACCAGATAGTTATACAAGAGGCGGGCGCCCACTTTCACAATCGGCATATCCGGTTCACCCTGCACGATGAGTTTTACCCGAACGCCGCGTCGGGCCGCTTTACGCAGGGCATGCAGAAAGCGATAACCGGGAAAGAAGTAGGCATTGGCAATGATCACTTCCCGCCTGGCCTGGGTAAGCATTTTCAAATAATGACGTTCAATATCATCGCGATGTTCTTCGTTGTCGCGCCAGACAAATAGTACCTGCGCTTCGCCAGGCCGATGATTTTCGACTGCGCGATGATGACGTCGCCACCAGCGGCGTACGGCGCTCTGGCCCGGCAGGTTTTCCAGTACGAATGTCAGGATGTCGGCCACGATGGGGCCTTCAACGCGTACGGCGTAATCCTGCTTGGCCTCAGGGCCGTAATCCGACATATGTTCAGCGGAATAATTGATGCCGCCGACGAAAGCAACGCGGTCATCAATGACCACAATTTTGCGATGCATACGGCGAAAGAGATTGGTGCGCATGCCGAACAGACGCGGGCGCGGATCGTAATAGCGGAAAACAATGCCGGCTGCGGTTAGCTCATTAACGAAACTGTCGCTGAGGTCCGGCGAGCCATAGCCATCCAGCAGCACTTCCGCTTTAACACCGCGACGTGCTGCACTCAGCAGCGCGGCATGCAGCTGTTTTCCGACCGCATCTTCAAACCAGATGAAGGTCTCGAGGATAATTTTTTGCTGCGCCTGTTCAATGGCGTCAAACACGGCGGGGTAGTACTGATCGCCGTTTTCCAGCAGTTGAATTTGATTGCCTTCACGCCAGCCAAATTTCATAAATGAATCTCCGCACTCAGAGGGGCATGATCGGACAAATGTCGCCAGTGACGCAGCGCCAGCGTCGTTGGGGTACTGGCATTCGCGTTTTTCACATAGATCCTGTCGAGACGCAGCAGGGGAAACTGCACCGGAAACGTCCGCGCCGGGCGACCGTGGGCGCGGGTAAAGATCTCGTCAAGATCGGCATTGGCTTTCAACGGATGATTAGCTTTTTGTCGCCAATCGTTGAAATCACCGGCGACCACGACGGGCTCACCCTCAGGTAAGGCATTCACCCACTCTGCCAGCATAGCGAGTTGGGCCTGACGGTGGGCTTCACGCAAACCGAGATGGACACACATCACGTGAACCGGGTGGGAGAGCATCGGCGGCACGATGCGGCAGTACAGGACCCCGCGTTTTTCACTCGCGCCGACCGACACATCGCGATTTTCATAATGTTCAATAGGATAGCGCGACAGCACAGCGTTACCGTGATGCCCCTGCGGATACACGGCGTTACGTCCATAAGCGAAGTCGCTCCACATGGTATCCGCCAGAAATTCGTAGTGCGTGGTGTCCGGCCAGTTTTCCACATGCAGAGGATGCACCTCGTGCGCGCCCATGACCTCTTGCAGGCACACAATATCCGCACCGACCGTTCTGACGGCCTCTCGCAGCTCAGGCAAAATAAAACGCCGATTGAAGGCGGTAAATCCTTTATGAGTATTAATGGTGAGCACATTGAATGAAAACCGTTCTGTTTGTCTGGCCATGATTCTCCCGTTGGCGTCACTTTCCTGATTAAAATAGTGTAGTCGTCGTCACAAAAAGATGCGGTGTTGCGGAATTTTCCGTAAAGTCCGGTACTCTGAACAATTAGTCGAAAATCCTTCAGGAGAAAAGCCATGAGGTGGCAACAACGTGTTCGTGTCGCAACGGGTCTAAGTTGCTGGCAGATTGTGTTGCATTTACTGGTAGTGGCATTGCTGGTAATGGGCTGGATGAGCGGCACGCTGGTGCACGTCGGCCTGGGATTATGCGTCGTTTACGGCGTAACGGTTTTATTAATGCTGGCCTTACAACGTCACCATGAACAGCGCTGGCGCGACGTGGCGGATGTGCTGGAAGAACTCACTACGACGTGGTATTTCGGTGCCGCGATGATTGTACTGTGGCTGCTGTCGCGCGTGCTGCAAAACAACGTCTTGCTGGCTCTGGCGGGGCTGGTGATCCTTGCCGGACCCGCCGTGGTGTCGCTGCTGGCGAAAGACAAAAAGCTACATCACCTTGCGTCGAAACATCGCATACGCCGCTGAGCCGGTTGTGGCCGCGATCACCAACAGCGGCCACAAACTTCCCCAGACAATCTTCAGACTCGCATCCTTCAGGTAAATCTGTTTCGTGATGTCCGTAAAATGGCGGATCGGGTTTATCCACGTCAGATTCTGTAACCATACCGGCATATTTTCGACCGGCGAGACGTAGCCTGAGAGCAATATCGCCGGCATCATAAAGACAAATACGCCGATAAACGCCTGCTGCTGGGTGGCGCACAGCGATGAAATCAGCAGACCAAAACCGACCAGCGACAGCCCATAAATCACCATCGTGAAATAGAACAGCCCCAGTGAACCGGCAAACGGAATGTGATAAGCCCAGATGCCGATCGCCAGCACAATGGTGGCCTGAAAAGTGGCCACAATCAGCGCGGGCACTGCCTTGCCGATGAAAATCTGCCAGGTGGTGAGCGGGGAGACCAGCAGTTGATCGAGCGTGCCCTGTTCGCGCTCGCGGGCCACCGACAGCGAGGTGACGATCATTACGCCGATGGTGGTGATCATGGCGATCAGCGACGGAACCACGAACCATTTGTAGTCCAGATTCGGGTTATACCAGTTACGCACCACCAGTTCGCTGTTGTTCGGTTTTGGCTTGCCGTCCATCAGCTCCTGCTGGTACTCCTTCACGATCTGCTGCAGGTAATTGGCGGCAATTTGCGCGCTGTTCGAGTTACGTCCATCGAGGATAATTTGCATGGGCGCTTGCTGGAAGGTATCCAGATTCCGCGAAAAGTTGGCCGGGAAGCGCACCAGCAGCAGCGCTTTTTGCGTGTCGATGGTGGGCTGGATCTCCTGTGGGCTTTTCAGTAACAGGACATGCGTAAAGGCGCTGGCGCGGGCGAAGCGCTGGGTAAGCTCCACCGAGTGTTTGCCATTGTCTTCGTTATAGATAGCGATAGTGGCGTTGGTCACTTCCAGCGTCGCGGCGAACGGGAACAGAATGACCTGAATCAGCACCGGTAGAATCAGAATGGCACGCGTCTGCGGCTCGCGTAATAGCGATTGCAGCTCTTTACGAATTAATGTCCATAAGCGATGAAACATGCCCGTCCCCTTAATCCAGCCGACGTTTGGTTTTAAGCCACGTCAGGCCAATAAACATTACCGCCGAAGCGATTAAAAACAGCACGTTGATAATCAGCACCACCGGAATGTTGCCCGCCAAAAAAAGGCTTTGCAGGGTGCTGACGAAATAGCGCGCCGGAATAATGTAAGTCACCGCGCGGATAATCGCCGGCATGCTGTCTATCTGGAAGATAAACCCCGACAACATAATCGAGGGCAGGAAAGCGGCGTTCAGCGCAACCTGCGCGGCGTTAAATTGATTACGGGTGATGGTGGAGATAAGCAGGCCCATGCCGAGCGTACTGAGCAGGAACAGGCTGGTGATAAAAAACAGGATTAACAACGAGCCGCGATAGGGCACGCCAAGAATAAACACCGACACCAGCATACACAGCAGCATCGCCAGCATGCCTAAAAAGTAATAGGGGATCAGTTTGCACAGCAGCAGCTCGACGCGGGTAACTTCGGTAGACAACAGCGCTTCCATGGTGCCGCGCTCCCATTCACGCGCCACCACTAACGAGGTGAGGATCGCGCCAATCACCGTCATGATGATGGTTACCGCCCCGGGAATTATAAAGTGCTGGCTGATAGCCGCCGGGTTAAACCAGTAGCGGGTCTGCACATCGATTAACGGCTTAAATGATTCCCCGCGATCCTCAGCCCGTTGTTGCTGCCAAATCTGCCAGATGCCTTCGACATAACCCTGCACAAAGTTGGCGGTATTCGGTTCGCTGCCGTCAGTGATCACCTGAATAGGGGCTGTGTCGCCAGGTCGCGCCATTTGTTGGGCAAAATCTACCGGGATCACCACCAGCCCGCGAATGCGTCCGGCCTGCATTTTCTCAATCAATTCCTGACGGTTATCGCTGATGGTGGCGTCAATGTACGGCGAACCGGTCATGGTGTGGGTGAAATCCAGCGCCTCTTCGCTCTGCTGTTCGAGCAAAATTCCCACTCGCAGCTTGCTGGAGTCGAGGTTGATCCCGTAGCCGAAGATAAACAGCAGCAACAACGGGATCACCACCGCAATCAGCCAACTGCTGGGATCGCGGACGATCTGGCGCGTCTCTTTTACGCACAGCGCGCGTACGCGTCGCCATGAGAGCGCGGAGTTACTCATGCGTATGCTCCTTATCCCAGTCATTGATGAGCGTAATAAACGCCTGCTCCATGGTGGGGTCCGGCGTGTCGTTATCGGCAGCCTTTGCTTTCAGGTCGTCCGGCGTGCCGCTGGCGATCAGTTTGCCGCGATACACCAGTCCGATGCGATCGCAATATTCCGCCTCATCCATAAAGTGGGTCGTCACCATTACCGTGACGCCTTTTTCCACCATGCTGTTGATATGCAACCAGAATTCTCGACGAGTAAGGGGATCAACCCCGGAAGTGGGTTCATCGAGAAACAGGATATCTGGCTCATGCATCAGCGAGCAGGCCAGCGCCAGACGTTGTTTAAAGCCCAGCGGTAGCTCGTCGGTAGCGTGGGAGGCGATGCTTTTCAGGCCAAATGCCTCACTCATGCGATCGATCTTCTCTTTCTGCGTCCGACCGCGCAGGCCGTAGACGCCGGAGAAAAAACGCAGATTCTGTTCAACCGTCAGGTTGCCGTACAGGGAGAATTTCTGCGCCATATAGCCCAGATGCTGACGCGCTTTGCCGGAGCTAACCTTGAGATCCATATCCAGCACCAGCGCTTTGCCGGAGGTAGGAACCAGCAGACCGCACATCATTTTAAAGGTGGTGGATTTCCCGGCGCCGTTGGGGCCTAACAGGCCAAAAATCTCGCCGCGCTGCACGGCAAAGTCTACATGGTCGGTAGCGGCAAAATCGCCAAACTTTTTGGTCAACGCTTTGGCTTCGATCACCGTTTCGCCAGGCGTGCCTTCCACGGTATGCAGGATGGCGCCCAGCGGTGACTCTGATGTTCCGGCCCCGCCGAGTAAATCGATAAAAGCATCCTCGAAACGGGGAGCGGTTTCATTGATGATTATCTCCGGCATACCGTTCGCGTCTTGAATCTGCTGGGCCGTGGCCTCTTTTTTCAGGATCAAACGGACGGATTTCCCCTGAATCATCCCGTCGCTGACCTGCGGCAGTTTTAACACACGTTGCAACAGTCGGCGGTTATTTTCCTGCGGGCTGCTCATTAAAAAACTGCGTCCGGCCATCGTCTGCGTAAGCTGGGTCGGATCGCCCTGATACAGCAATTCGCCTTCATTCATCAGCAGCACATCACGACACTGTTCGGCTTCATCCAGATAGGAGGTACTCCATAGGATCAGCATCCCGTCGCCCGCCAGTTCATGGACCATTTGCCACAACTCGCGGCGGGATATCGGGTCGACGCCCACGCCGGGCTCATCCAGCAGCAACACTTTGGGCTCGCCCACCAGCGTACAGGCAAGCCCGAGCTTCTGTTTCATGCCTCCGGAAAGCTTGCCTGCCAGTCGTCCGGTAAACGGACCCAGCGAGGTAAATTCCAGTAACCGGGCAAAGGTTTTTTCTCGCACGTCGCCGGTGACGCTGCGCAAATCGGCATAGAGATTGAGGTTCTCCATGACCGTCAAATCTTCGTACAGGCCAAATTTCTGCGGCATATAACCCAGCACGGCGTGGAGGGCGCTGTCGTCTTTGATGGGATCAAAGCCAATTACCGCAGCACTTCCGGCGTCGGGTTTTAACAAACCCGCCAGCATCCGCATCAGCGTGGTTTTGCCCGCGCCGTCCGGCCCGACAAGCCCGGTCACGTAGCCGGCATGAACGGTACAGTCGAGCGGGGCGACGGCCGGTTTTTCCATTCCGGCAAAGTTTTTCGTCAACCCATTCAGCGTAATGACGGCGTCAGTCATGCCGCGCCTCATCGCCAAACTTTATTGTTACCGGCATCCCCTGGCGCAGCGCATCGTCTGCGTCGGTCACCACAATGCGCAGACGATAAACCAGGTCCGTGCGCAGGTCAGGGGTCTCGACCGTTTTCGGGGTAAACTCGGCGGTAGGCGACACGAAGCCAATTTTACCGTGATAAGGCTTGTCCGGGCGGCCATCGGTGTAGAGCAGGATTTCGCGTCCTGGCTGCGCCTGGCTCAGATTTCGTTCGTCAACGTAGGCGCGAATCCAGACCGGACGCGTGAGTGATAGCGTCAGTACCGTGCCTCCTTCGTTCAGCATACTACCCGGTTCAACCGCCCGGGTGAGAATCGTGCCGTCAGACGGAGAGGTTAACGTGGTGTCATGCAAATTCAGTTCAGCCTGCGCCAGCTCAGCTTGTGCTTGTTCGAGCGTGGCTTTCGCCTGTTCAATATCCTGCACACGATTACCGCTGCGATACTGGGCGAGTTTATCCTGCGCGGATTTCAGTGAGGCCAGCGCCTGGTCACGTGATGAACGGGCGTTTTCCAGATCGTTAGCGGAGATGGTGCGGCTTTTCCACAGTCCTACCTGGCGATTGTAAAAGTTTTGCGCATAATCATAGGCGGCCTGCGCCTGTTTGACCGCCGCTGCGGTTTGCGCAATCTCTTCTTCACGATAACCGGCCAGCATCAGATCGTACTGTGCCTGGGCGGCGGCAACATTCGCTTTTGCCTGCATTAGCGCGTTTTCATACGGCGCGTGGTCCAGTTCGCCCAGCACCTGACCAGCGGTAATGGCGTCGCCTTCGTCAACCGCCAGCGAGGCCAGCCTGCCGCCGACGCGAAAACTTAGATTGACGCTACGGATATCGACGTTGCCGTAGAGCGTCAGACCGTTATCTTGCCGACTTTGATACCACCACGTTCCACCAGCAATCACGGCAACGAGGGCCGCGATAACCAGCCCGAGAACGACAGGTTTTTTCATGACTCCAGACTCCTTTGCGTTAAACCTTGCAGAATAAGATCGATGTGACAGGTAACGGTGTGCTCAATCAGCGCGGTTTTATCCTCATCAAATTGTGACCAGCCCGTACGCAACAGAATAGTTTCTTTCCCCAGACGAAAGGCCAGCACCTCGCCAAGTATGGCGTGGGTGTGCAGAATCATTTGGGTATCGTTGGCATCGCGACCAGTATAGGCAGCAATCAGGCGCGTCAGGTGGGTATGCAGCGGATTGATAACCTGGTCGTGCACCAGTTGATAAGCCGCGGTGGGTGAAAGCTGTTCGCGCGAGATAAATTTGCTCAGGTTAACGGTGTCGTCCTGGGTTAACAGCATGATCATATTTTTACAGGCGCGCAGGATAAGTTCGCGCATCGCGCCACGATCGGGCTCCGGCTGAGCAAACAGACGCTCGGCTTCTTCCGCGTGCGGGCGAAACTGTGAGCCAATAAAATCGGCAATCCACTGGGCGCAGGCGAGGTATAAATCCTCTTTTGAGCCAAAATAGTAGGTGATGGCCGCAATGTTTTGTCCGGCCTGCGCGGCGATATCGCGCGTTGTGGCGTGCAGACCATACTCGCCAAACTGCGCCAGCGCGGCCGCAATGAGCTGGTTTTTCGCCTGTTCGCCTTTGGTTGTCATAGTGGGTGTATTCATTGCGCGGCTCTGATCTTAATCAATCGATTGATTAAGATTATGACTGATATGCCACCTTGTCCAGTCCGCGAGGTTATTTTCCGATGAAGGGATAATTTATGCGGTACATCACAAAAACTGCTACACTCCGCCCCTTCATGACATTGTGGTTTTTGTCATCTCTATTGTGTGTATCTCCCTGAAAACGACACCGGTAACGGTCAGGGCGGTTCGGAGTTGTTATGTCTTTTGATTCCCTTGGTTTGAACCCTGAGATTTTACGTGCCGTTGCCGAGCAGGGTTACCGTGAACCTACCCCTATTCAGCAGCAGGCGATCCCCGCCGTGCTGGAAGGCCGCGATCTGATGGCCAGCGCCCAGACCGGTACGGGGAAAACAGCAGGCTTTACCCTGCCGTTGTTGCAGCATCTTGTGACTCATCAGCCGCATGGTAAAAGCCGTCGTCCGGTTCGCGCGCTGATCCTCACGCCCACTCGCGAACTGGCGGCTCAGATTGGCGAAAACGTACGTGATTACAGTAAGTATCTCAATATTCGCTCGCTGGTGGTTTTCGGCGGTGTCAGCATTAACCCACAGATGATGAAGCTGCGTGGCGGCGTAGATGTGCTGATTGCCACCCCGGGTCGTTTGCTCGATCTGGAACACCAGAATGCGGTGAAACTGGATCAGGTTGAGATCCTGGTGCTGGATGAAGCTGACCGCATGCTGGATATGGGCTTTATTCATGACATTCGTCGCGTTCTGGCGAAACTGCCGGCAAAACGCCAGAACCTGCTGTTCTCGGCAACGTTCTCTGACGATATTAAATCGCTGGCCGAAAAGCTGCTGCACAACCCGCTGGAAATTGAAGTGGCGCGTCGTAATACCGCGTCCGAGCAGGTGACTCAGCATGTGCATTTCGTGGATAAAAAACGCAAACGTGAACTGTTGTCGCAGATGATTGGTCAGGGCAACTGGCAGCAGGTGCTGGTGTTTACCCGTACCAAACACGGTGCGAACCATCTGGCGGAACAACTGAATAAAGACGGCATCCGCAGCGCGGCGATCCACGGTAACAAATCTCAGGGGGCGCGTACGCGTGCGCTGGCCGATTTTAAATCCGGTGATATTCGTGTGCTGGTGGCGACCGATATTGCCGCGCGCGGGCTGGATATTGAAGAGCTGCCGCACGTGGTGAACTACGAGTTGCCAAACGTCCCGGAAGATTACGTGCACCGTATTGGTCGTACCGGCCGCGCCGCCGCCACCGGCGAAGCGTTGTCTCTGGTGTGCGTCGATGAACACAAACTGTTGCGTGATATCGAGAAGCTGCTGAAAAAAGAGATCCCGCGTATTGCAACGCCAGGCTACGAGCCAGACCCGTCTATCAAAGCTGAGCCGATTCAGAACGGTCGCCAGCAGCGTGGCGGCGGTCGCGGCCAGGGCGGAGCAGGACGTGGCCAGCAGCCGCGTCGTCAGGATGGCGGCGCGCCGAAAGGGAAACCGCGTAGCGGCGAAGGCAAACCGGCAGGCGATAAGCCTCGTCCACCGCGCCGTCCGCGCAGACCGTCTTCAGCGCAGTAATTGCGAGCCCGGCCGAAAGGTCGGGCTTTTCTTTTTGCGACACGTTTCAGAAAGTGCCACAATAGTGGCTGTTTATACAGTATTTCAGGTTTTCTCATGGCACTTACGGCTGCGCTGAAAGCGCAAATTGCCGCCTGGTACAAGGCGCTTCAGGAACAGATCCCCGACTTTATCCCCCGCGCACCGCAGCGGCAGATGATTGCTGACGTTGCGAAAACGCTCTCCGGGGAAGAAGGGCGGCATCTGGCGATTGAAGCGCCGACAGGGGTGGGGAAAACCCTGTCCTATTTAATTCCGGGAATCGCCATTGCCCGGGAAGAACAAAAAACGCTGGTGGTGAGTACCGCCAACGTCGCCTTGCAGGATCAGATCTACAGCAAAGATCTGCCGTTACTGCGCAAAATTATTCCTGACCTGCGTTTCACCGCCGCGTTCGGTCGTGGGCGCTATGTCTGCCCACGTAACTTAGCGGCGCTTGCCAGTACCGAACCTAATCAGCAGGATCTGCTGGCTTTTCTCGACGATGACCTGACGCCAAATAACCAGGAAGAGCAAAAGCGCTGCGCCAGGCTGAAAGGCGACCTCGACACCTATAAATGGGACGGGCTGCGCGATCACACGGATATCGCTATTGATGACGGACTCTGGCAACGCCTGAGCACCGATAAGGCCAGCTGTCTGAATCGTAATTGTCACTATTATCGTGAATGTCCTTTTTTTGTCGCCCGCCGTGAGATTCAGGAAGCCGAAGTGGTGGTTGCCAACCATGCGCTGGTGATGGCCGCCATGGAAAGTGAAGCTGTTTTGCCGGAGCCGAAAAACCTGCTGCTGGTGCTTGATGAAGGACACCACTTGCCGGACGTTGCGCGCGATGCGCTGGAGATGAGTGCGGAAATCAGCGCCCCCTGGTATCGACTGCAGTTGGATCTGTTTTGTAAGTTAGTGGCTACCTGCCTTGAGCAGTTTCGCCCCAAAACCACGCCGCCGTTGGCAAATGCCGAGCGTCTGAACGGCCACTGCGAAGAACTGTATGAACTGATTTCTTCACTTAACAATATTCTTAATCTGTATATGCCTGCCACCCAGGAAGCAGAACACCGTTTTGCGATGGGTGAACTGCCAGCGGAAGTAATGGAGATATGTCAGCGCCTGGCGAAGCTCACAGAAATGCTGCGCGGTCTGGCTGAACTGTTCCTCAACGATCTCAGCGAAAAAACCGGCACCCACGATATTGTGCGTTTGCATCGGGTTATTTTGCAGATGAACCGGGCGCTGGGTATGTTCGAAGCGCAAAGCAAGCTGTGGCGGCTGGCCTCGCTGGCGCAGTCGTCAGGCGCTCCGGTGAGTAAATGGGCGACGCGTGAAGTGCGTGACGGGCAGATCCACGTCTGGTTCCACTGCGTGGGGATCCGCGTGAGCGATCAACTGGAAAGACTGCTGTGGCGCAGCGTACCACATATTATCGTTACCTCCGCCACGCTGCGCTCGCTCAACAGCTTTTCGCGTCTACAGGAGATGAGCGGCCTCAAAGAAAAGGCCGGTGACCGCTTCGTCGCGCTGGATTCTCCGTTTAATCATGTTGAGCAAGGCAAAATTGTTATTCCTCAGATGCGCTACGAACCGTTGATAGAGAACGAAGAGCAGCATATTGCGGAAATGGCTGCCTATTTCCGCAAACAGCTGGAAAGCAAAAAGCATCAGGGCATGCTGGTGCTGTTTGCCAGCGGTCGGGCGATGCAGCGTTTTCTTGAGCACGTCGCCGATCTACGTCTGCTGTTGCTGGTCCAGGGCGATCAGCCGCGCTATCGTCTGGTGGAGCTACACCGCAAACGGGTACAAAACGGTGAGCGTAGCGTGCTGGTGGGGCTGCAATCTTTTGCCGAAGGTCTGGATTTGAAAGGCGACCTGCTGACGCAGGTGCATATTCATAAAATCGCCTTTCCGCCAATCGACAGCCCGGTAGTGATCACCGAGGGTGAATGGCTGAAAAGCCTGAATCGTTATCCTTTCGAAGTGCAGAGTTTACCGGCCGCATCGTTTAATTTAATCCAGCAGGTCGGGCGACTCATCCGTAGCCACGGCTGCTGGGGGGAAGTGGTTATTTATGACAAGCGTTTATTGACCAAAAACTACGGCAAGCGTTTACTGAATGCGTTACCCATATTTCCGATAGAGCAACCTGCTGTGCCAGACGTTATAGTAAAACCAAAAGAAAAAGCGAAACCCACGCGCCGCCGCAGGCGTTAACGATGTGAGCAACAGCAAGGAGTTATCGATGGATTACCGCAAAATCATCAAAGAGATTGGGCGAGGGAAAAATCACGCGCGTGACCTGGATAAGGATACTGCTCGCGGACTGTATACCCATATGCTGAACGGCGATGTACCGGAGCTTGAGATGGGCGGCGTACTGATTGCGCTACGTATTAAAGGCGAGGGGGAAGCGGAGATGCTGGGCTTTTACGAAGCGATGCAGAACCATACTATTCGCTTGACGCCGCCGGTTGCTAAACCCATGCCCATTGTTATTCCCAGCTATAATGGCGCACGCAAGCAGGCGAATCTGACTCCGTTGCTGGCAATTTTACTGCACAAGCTGGGCTTCCCGGTAGTGGTGCACGGCGTCAGTGAAGATCCAACCCGCGTGCTGACAGAAACCATTTTCGAACTGATGGGCATTAAGCCAACGCGGCATGCGGGGCAGGCACAGGCAAAACTCGATGGTCATGAGCCGGTGTTTATCCCGGTGAGCGCGCTGTGTCCTCCGCTGGAGAAACAGCTGGCGATGCGCTGGAGAATGGGCGTGCGTAACAGCGCGCATACGCTGGCTAAACTCGCCACGCCGTTTGCTGAAGATGCCGCGCTGCGTCTTGCCAGCGTGTCGCATCCGGAATATGTATCGCGCGTGGCGAAATTCTTTAGCGACATCGGTGGCCGTGGCCTGTTGATGCACGGTACAGAAGGCGAGGTGTATGCCAACCCGCAGCGCTGTCCGCAGATAAGCCTGATCGATTCATCCGGTGTGCGAGTGTTGCAGGAGCGTCAGAGTGAGATGCCCGACGAGCCGGTACCGCTGCCAGTGGCAAAAGATCCGGAAACTACCGCGCGCTGGATTGAACGTTGTCTGGCCGGTAGCGAGCCTGTTCCGGCCTCGTTGAAAATTCAGATGGCCTGCTGCCTGGTCGCAACCGGCGAATCTTCCTCACTGGCTGAAGGCCTTGCTCGCGTCGGGCAAAGCTTCTAATTTTCTTGTTCCCCCCGACAGGTCATTTACCAGGCCTGTCGGTTCATCCTTTGCAACAACGTGAAATTTCTGCACGTTTATTGACCTCCTGACTGCCGTGGCGCAGCATAGTTTGTTGAAAAATAAGAAACACAAAAAACACGCAACACAACAGGAGATAACAATGAACAGTGGACATCGCTTCCATGTGCCAACGCTGCACGCCTTTATTCAGGCCGTTTTTCACCAGATGGGGAGTAGCGAGCAGGAAGCGCGGCTGGTGGCCGATCATCTGATTGCTTCTAACCTCGCCGGGCACGACTCCCACGGTATCGGCATGATCCCAAGCTATATTCGCTCCTTCTCGCAGGGACATCTGCAGATCAACCGTCATGCCAAAGTGGTTAAAGATGCGGGAGCGGTGATTACGCTTGATGGCGATTGCGCATTTGGTCAGGTGGCGGCGCACGAAGCAATGACGCTTGGGATTGAAAAAGCGCGCCAGTACGGTATCGCCGCCGTGGCGTTACACAATTCGCACCACATCGGACGCATTGGTTACTGGGCAGAACAATGTGCGGCGGCAGGTTTTGTCGCGGTGCACTTTGTGAATGTGGTGGGCATCCCGATGGTCGCACCGTTCCACGGTCACGATAGCCGTTTTGGCACCAACCCTTTCTGCGTCGTTTTTCCGCGTAAAGATACCTTCCCGCTGTTGCTGGACTATGCAACCAGCGCCATCGCCTTTGGCAAAACCCGTGTGGCATGGCATAAGGGGGAACCGGTGGCCCCGGGATGTCTGATTGATGCCGAGGGAGCGCCGACCACCGATCCTGCTGTGATGCAGGTCTCTCCGCTGGGTTCGTTGCTGACCTTCGCCCAACACAAAGGTTATGCGTTGGCGGCGATGTGCGAAATTATGGGCGGCGCGCTTTCTGGCGGTAAAACCACACATGATAAGAGCCTGCAGACCAGTGCGGACGCCATCATTAACTGCATGACCACCATCATTATGAACCCGGAACTGTTCGGCGCGCCGGACTGCGATAACCAGGTCGCGGCATTTACTGAGTGGGTAAAAGCGTCCCCGCATGCCGATGACGCCCCGATCCTGTTGCCTGGTGAGTGGGAGGTAAATACTCGTGAGGAACGGCTGGAACAAGGTATTCCGCTGGATGCCGGAAGCTGGCAGGCAATTTGCGAGGCGGCGCTGCAAATAGGGATGCCCGACACCGTGTTACAGGAATTCCGTCAACGGCTGGAACACCAGGCAAAAAAAAGCCCGTCCAGTGGCGGACGGGCAAACAAAGGGTAACAAACAGGGTCAATGAGGGTTGGAGCATTGGGTCGTACAGGTAATCTTTCGGTTATTTATAGATAACCGCGGTGCCGCTCATTTTGTCGTTGCCGACAGCGGAGGTGATGTTGTAGCCCGTTGCGCCGGCAGCGGCGGCTTTCTCAGCCAGTTTTGCTTCCAGACCATCCAGCGTGGTGGCGCCATCAGCAGATACCACACCAATTTTATTCATGCTTTGTGCCTGAGTGGAGGAAACCGGCTCGGCAGCGAAAACGCCAAATGACAGGGTAGAAAGGGCGATGGCGGCAACGGCAAATTTAATATTTTTCATGATTAATCTCTCGCAGGTTTGTTCTGTTAGTCAGTGTTCTGGTAAGAAGACGTTGTTTCGTCGATGTGAGAAGTATCACGTTTTTTTATGCGAGAGAAAATCGAATAGAATTGACGGCGTCAATCAAAAAAATTGAATGACAAATAACTTATTGAATATTAATAAATTCGAAAGAGGGATTTACAGTTCTTGTCACTGCGCTTTACAGTGAAAGCGACAACGGCACATTTTGCTACACAGCATGCGAAAAAGCGTGCTCGTAAAGGAAATTATCTGCGCTGAAACGTTTGGTAAAGATAAGTCAACGTAGCTGGCTGTCTTTCGAACCTCTGCGATTATATCCTGAAAATGCTGAGTTATGTGAATCTTTATCCTGCTGACAGGCTATGCATAAGCGCACGCCTGGCACCGCCTCACGTCTGGCCTGCGGGATAGGATTACCGCACTCTTCGCATTCATACAGACTTTCCCCGGTCGGTAATTCACCACGGGCACGGGCAACAGCATCTTCAATAGTATTGTTGATCTGCTCGTTAACTGCGTCGTCATTTGCCCATCCGGATGCCATATGTACCTCCTGTTATTGTCTACAGAATTAGTATAGCGAATATGATGGCTGAGAAACGACCCCACATCAGCGGTATCAGATTTCAGACCATTCGCGCAGGAAACTGCATTCGGGATGAATGCAGTTGGGCTGAAGTGGAGGGGTTACTTATAGATAGTGGCGCTACCGTACATCTGGTTTTTACCGCCCGCAGAGTTAACGACAAAGCCTTTTGCGCCTTGTTCTTTTGCTTTCTCTGCCAGCTTGTCTTCGAGATCGCTCAGGTTAGTGGCGCCGGTAGCGAATACTGTACCTGAGGCCTGGAGCTGACCGGTTGCTGGGCTGGTGTTGGGCTGTGCGGCAAAGGACGCGAACGTCATACCGGTTAGTACGGTAGCGGCAAGTAATGTGAGGCATTTCTTCATGGTGATATCCTCTGAGAAACAACAGGTGGTGCCTGATAAGTTTAGGCCGCCAGCGGAAGACATTAACCGCAAAAAACTGGTGATAACATGTCTGTTTTTTGAACAATCGGTAAGGCAACGTACAGGCATAAAAAATCAAATATCCTTGTTGTGTGTGTTTACCGCGTGGCGTTATGCGGGTATCTTACGCCGCTGTTAAAAGGAGAATGCTATGTCCCCCCAGAAACCGGGATTACACCCGCGTAACCGCCACAATGGCCGTTATGATCTTGCGACTTTATGCCAGGTTACACCCGAGTTGACGCAATTTCTCACCCTCACGCCCGGCGGCGAGCAGAGCGTTAACTTCGCCAATCCGCAGGCAGTGAAGGCGCTCAATAAAGCACTGCTGGCGCATTTTTATGCGGTGAAAAACTGGGATATTCCAGACGGTTTTCTGTGTCCGCCAGTTCCTGGTCGTGCGGACTACATTCACCATCTGGCCGACCTGTTAGGTGAAACGACAGGAACTATTCCGGTAAATGCGAGCGTGCTGGATGTAGGGGTTGGGGCAAACTGCATTTATCCGCTGATTGGCGTGCATGAATACGGCTGGCGATTCACCGGTAGCGAAACCAGTAGCGAAGCGTTTAACAGCGCTCAGGCGATTGTTAACGCCAATCCGGGGTTGACTCGCGCAATTCGTTTGCGCCGGCAAAAAGATGCAGCGTCAATCTTCAACGGTATCATTCATAAAAATGAGCAGTATGAAGCCACAGTATGTAACCCGCCATTCCATGATTCTGCGGCCTCAGCCCGCGCCGGAAGCGAACGTAAGCGTCGTAATCTGGGTCAGGACAAAGATGATGCGCTGAACTTTGGCGGACAGCAGCAGGAGCTGTGGTGTGAAGGCGGCGAAGTGGCGTTCATCAAGAAAATGATCGCCGAAAGCCAGGCCTTTGGCCGTCAGGTGATGTGGTTTACCACGCTGGTTTCGCGCGGTGAGAATTTACCTCCGCTGTATCACGCATTAACGGATGCGGGCGCGGTGAAAGTGGTTAAGAAAGAGATGGCCCAGGGGCAAAAGCAGAGCCGCTTTATTGCCTGGACCTTTATGGATAACGATCAGCGTCGTCGTTTTATGGCGCGTAAACGCTAGAGCGTTGGCTCCCCTGGCGGCAGTTGTTCGCTTGCCGCCGACGGAGGGCCATTCACCGGTGCAGGCAAGACCTGATACGTCTGTACCGGGGCGCGTACGTTGGCCAGATCGAAGTGTTTTTTCACCTGGCTGTCGAGCGCGAAACGTACCGTCCACTGTTTCAGCGGCAGGGTCGTAAATGAGACCCGTAGCGTGAAAGCCGTATTGGTTAACCCCACGATCCCGGCAAACGACGGCTCGCCGATAATAAGCCCGCGAATATCGTCCTTTTCCATCAGCTCAGCGACAGCGTCTTTCAACGCCTGATTGGCTTTATCCGCATCTTCATGACGGTCGACATCGTAATTGGCGACGACTGAGCCAATGCCACGCACAAAGTTGGCGAAGGTGGTTATCGATGACCAGGGAATGATATGGTACGCCCCGGTATCCTGACGCACCCCCACAGAACGAATGGACATCCTTTCAACCGTACCGGTGAGTGGACCGATAGTGACTAAATCCCCGGTGTTCATACCATTTTCGAACTGAATGAAGATCCCGGTGATAATGTCTTTTACCAGCGTTTGCGAGCCGAAAGAGATCGCCAGCCCCAGCGCCCCGGCCCCGGCCAGCAAGGGGGCGATATTGACGCCAATTTCTGACAGCACAATCATGATGGTAATAGTGCTGATAATCACCGCCAGCGCATTGCGGAACAGCGTTAACAGCGTGCGGGTACGGGCACTGGGCAATGGGCGACCGTGAATATCGGAAGCCAGACGATTTTCAATCAGGCTGGCAAGGATCGTCCAGCCAATGGCGGAGAAGAAAAGAATCAGCGCGATACGAATCAGGATATCCACCGTTTTCTCTCCGGCGCCGTAATGCAGCCAGTTCCAGAAGTCGAACAATCCCCAGGCATTGAGCAGCAGCATCACCGCGACGCACACCGTCAGGATCCGGGCCACGCTTAACGCCGTCGACAGCCAGCCATTCAGCCGTTTTTGTAATTCCGGGTAGCTGCGCTGGGTATGTGGCGACAGGGTAATCGTTTTGGCTATCCAACGCGAAAGCATGCCGGAAACAAAGGCGGCAATGCCGATAATCACCAGGCTGCGTAACGTTGCGCCCATCATGAATTTCAGACTGTTGCCAGGGTCAAACAGCGAAAAGAAAAACAGCACAATGAAGTAAGCGCTGGCCAGCCAATGCCATACCAGCGCGAAGGCGCGGATAAACAGGCTGAAAAAGGCTAACGATCTTTCCGCCAGATTGAGCAAATGCTGCGTGATCTCTTTCTTATTTCTGAAAATCAGATACAGCGCCCATAGCGTGATACACAGCATGATGATGACGTTTGCCATCGCACCGACCTGCACGTTAACCTGATTTGAGATAATAGGAACGGCAACAATCAGTCCGTAACCAATCAGGCTGCTTAATGAACTCAAACGGCGATTCCAGTAGCGCGCGCCGTCATCCTGAATGTTAAACGGGCGTAGCTCCGCTACGGTCGGGCAAAATATCAGACGTAAAATCGCTTTGAAGAACTCAATCAACGCAAAGGCATTGAGGAACAGACTTTGCTGGAAAGCGATGGTGCGGCTCCCGGCGTTCATTCGATCGCTCAGAATCTGCCCTATAAATAACGTCAGCGCCAGCAGTAATAAATCGATAATAAATGCGCCGACGATCATTGCCGGAAGCTGTAGCCAGTTGCTGCGTTCACGGTTTTTCCGTCGCGCCCATTGCCCCATTTTGCGATACAGCGGCAGCGCGCACAGGCGGATCAGCCAGTAAAACCCAAACACTGACGCTGCCAGCATTAAAAAATGGGTCAGGGCATTGGTGAAGGTTTGCGGGTTAAAGGTTTTATGCGGGGCGTCGGTGATGTTGCGGTAAAGCTGGGCAAAGCGGTCGGAAAGAACTTCACTATAGTGACGACTGACATCTGTCACGTTTTCCAACACCGTTTTTTCTTCAGTTAGCGTGGGGGGGACAATCACCGGCACGGGTTCGGGAGGAGGCGTTGCCGCGACTTTGCGCAATTGACCAATCAACTCCTGGCGCGATGCTTCATTGTCCAGTACGTCAGCCAGCGCGGCGTAAGCGGCTTTCTTTTGCTCAACATCAGGCTCTTTTGCGGGGGTGGCTTGCGGGTCGGCTGAAGTCGAGGTTGTGACGCCGGGTATCGTCACCGCGTGAGACGGTATGCTCAGCAGACAAAAGAAGACCAACAGGATCCAGCGCATGACTCCTCCCATGAGAAAATAAATTCAAAAGGATAAGTATAGATGCCAGAGCGTAAGAGAATGGAAATGAGAGGATTCTGGTGAAAACCTCCCTTCGGGCGAAGGGAGGTCAATGCATCAGGAGACGTGCTGCAAGAATTCCTGTAAACGCTGGCTAGGGGGATTTTCAATCAGGGCTTGCGGATTACCGTCTTCGGCAATACGTCCCTTATCAATGAAAATCAGACGTGAGGCCACTTTTTCGGCAAAGCCGATTTCGTGGGTCACAATCACCATGGTCATTCCTTCTTCCGCCAGATCCTGCATGACTTTCAGAACTTCGTGACGCAGTTCAGGGTCTAGCGCCGAGGTTGGCTCATCAAACAGCATCATTTTCGGCTTTACTGCCAGTGCACGGGCGATAGCCACACGCTGTTGTTGACCGCCGGACAGTTCAGAAGGGTAGTGATGCGCGCGCTCGGCCAGGCCGACCTTCGCCAGCAATTCTTTCGCCAACTTCTCTGCCTGTTCTTTATTCGCCCCGCGTACGCGCTGCGGCCCAAACATGACGTTTTCCAGCGCCGTCAGGTGGGGGAACAGGTAGAACTGCTGAAACACCATCCCGGCTTCCTGGCGAATTAACCGCTCATCGACCTTGGGATCGTTGACTTTCAGACCGTCGACGATCAGATCGCCAGAGGTTATCTCTTCCAGCTTGTTAATGCAGCGCAGCAGAGTAGATTTACCGGAACCGGACGGCCCGATGATGACCACGACTTCGCCCTGCTTAATGTTCAGATCAATATTGTGCAGCACCTGGGTAGGACCAAAGTGCTTAGAAACGTTTTTAAATTCAATCACAGGATTTTCATCCTTCTTTCCAGACGACGCAGAATGAAGCTCAGCACCAGTGTAATGATCAGATAGAACACCGCAACGGCGCTCCAGATTTCCAGTGCGCGGAAGTTACCGGCAATGATTTCCTGGCCCTGGCGGGTCAGTTCAGCGACGCCAATGACGATAAACAGCGAGGTATCTTTAATGCTGATGATCCACTGGTTGCCCAGCGGCGGCAGCATACGACGCAGCGCAAGAGGCAAAATAACGTGACGGATAGTCTCTGTACGTGAAAGTCCAAGCGCCATTCCGGCTTCACTGAATCCTTTATGGATTGAGAGCACCGCACCGCGGGTGATTTCCGCAATATAGGCACCGGAGTTGATCATAATGGTGACAACGGCGGCGCTAAAGGGGTCAATACGTAAATCGTTAAACGCCATTGGCAGAGCGAAGTAGATAAACATCACTTGCACAACGATTGGTGTACCGCGAATGACTTCGATAAACACCAGCGCTACGTGGTTGGCTATCCAACCGCCGAAAGTACGCGCAAACCCTGCTGCAAGCCCGATTACCAAGCCGCCAGCCAGACCGAGGATCGAGATCCATAAGGTCATTTTGGCGCCTTCAATCAAAAGCGGGATGGCGGGCCAGATGGCACTCCAGTCAAACTGCATATGTCGTTCCTGTTACCGTGGTGTAAATATTCAAATGCCCGTTTTGCCAGATACGCTGTGCTTATCCGGTTACAGGTCTCAAAAATCCTGGGAAAGGCCCGGTATGCATCGCGCCACCGGGCATCACTGCCAGTTATTATTTAGGTTCAGTACCGAACCATTTTTTGTAGATCTCGTTATAAGTGCCGTTCTCTTTCAGCGTTTTCAGCGCGCCGTTCACTTTCTCACGCAGGTCATTGCTGCCTTTCGGGAAGGCGATACCGTACTGCTGAGCTTCCAGCGAGTCACCTACGGCTTTGAACTGGCCGTTACCCGCGGTTTTGATGAAATAAAGAATATTTGGCGTGTCATGCAGCACGGCGTCTGCGCGGTTGGTGCCCAGTTCCATATAGGCGTTATCGATATTTGGGAACTGACGCAGGTCTTTGGTTTTGATGTTAGCTTTTGCGTAATCAACGGAACCGGTGCCGCTCTTCACAGCAACGACTTTACCGTCCAGGTCTTTCACGCTTTTAACGTCGTTATTATTCGCTTTGACCATCACTAACAGACCGCTTTTGTAGTAGCCGTCAGAGAAGTCGATCGCTTTTTTACGCTCGTCGGTGATGGTGATACCCGCCAGTGCCAGGTCGACGTTTTTGGTTTGCAGAGCAGGGATGATGCCGCTGAAATCCATTGGTTTCAGTTCATAATCCAGCTTCAATTCTTTGGCGACGGCAGCCCACAGATCCACATCAAATCCAACGTATTTGTCACCCTGTTTGAATTCAAATGGAACAAACGCGGTGTCAGTTGCGACAACCAGTTTCTTATCTGCGGCATGGGAGGACACCGCAAAAGCCAGGGTAAGTGCAGCCAGTGAAACTTTTAATACAGACTTCATAGGATTTCCTTTTATATCCACGGGGCGATCCCCTGCGAGAACATATGGCTTAATGAAAAAATCGTGCCACTTTTGCAACTCATTGTTTTAAAAAGAAGGTATTTCTTTTCTCTGCACAATAAGTAGGGCAAAGTGGATAATCTGCACTATTTTGGGGCACTCATTTGGTGCGTACCTGACACGGTGCAAACGGTATGACTATTTAGCGTAAAAATTGTTGATAAAACAATCTTTCGTTAACGATTGTGTGAGGTGATTATTACAATTAATTTACTTTGAGGTGACGAATGATCAATGTTATGCACCATAGATGTGCAAAACCCCCGCCGGAGCGAGGGTTTTATAGGTAATTCTTATGACTACAGTTATTCAATGTTGGCTTCGATAAACCACAGGAATTTGTCGAGATCGCGTGACGCAGCGGTGAAGATATCCGCTGTATCTTCGTCTTTTGCTTCGCTAATGGCTTTACGTACGCTGTTGGCGACCACTGCATAACGATCGGCCAGCTCTTTTAAGTGGTCCTGTACGCTATGGATATCCAGCGGATAGCTTTTTAGCGGCGTTTTGCTGTTAATGACCTGGGTTGTACCCAATGCCACACCGCCTAACTGTACGGCGCGCTCAGCCATGGTATCGAGATGATCGGTCAGGGCAGTACGGAAGCCATCCAGCATTTCATGGACAGCAATAAAGTTCGCGCCGCGCATGTTCCAGTGAGCCTGTTTAGTGATCAACGACAGGTCGATGAACTGGATCACTTGCTGATTCAGCAGTTCTACCGTTGCTTTCTTTTCGCTGTCTGTCACATCGTTGCGAGTATAAACGAGGGCGGATGCTTTTGTTTTTACCAGTTTTGCGGTACTCATATTTTCATATCCTCTTGATATTTATGTCCCAACTCTTCAACGGAAATAAGTATAGCGCTAATTTTGGATTTATTTTTCCGGTGTTACCTATTACTTTAATAGCGAAGAGAGGAGCGGATAATAAAAATCTATTAAAATCATTAGTATAACTGGTTTGATTGTCGCGCAATGTTATTTTTATGTTAATGTGGAAATTAAAAGAAATAGGCGAATAAGAAAAATCTATTTATTAGAAAAATTATCACGAAGATTTACAATTGGATATTCTGCATGATTATGCAAACCATGCAGAATATTAAGGGGTTAATTCACGTCAACTTGCTTAATTTGCGGTTCTTTGCGAATAGTGAGTGTAGAACCCATTGATGCGGCAATAATAGCCCCCAGGGCCAGCGTCTGGATAAGCGTTAGCGTTTCACCGAGGAAGATCATTCCCGAAACCGCAGCCAGCGCGGGCTCCATGCTCATTAACGTACCAAAAGTCCGCGTTGGCAATCGCGTTAGTGCGATCATCTCTAATGAGTAGGGGAGCGCGGTGGAGAGTACGGCCACGGCCAGTCCCAACGGCAGTATTGACCAGTGCCACAGGGCATCGCCGGTCTGAATCGCGCCAATGGGAACAAAAATCAGCGCAGCGATTAATGAACCAACCGCTACGGTTGCCGGACCGTGTTCCGCGCCGGCACGCTGCCCGGTGAGAATATAAACGGCCCAACAGGCGCCAGCTCCCAGCGCCAGCGCTGCGCCGGTTAAATCCACATGAGAAACGTCCTGGCCAAGCGGTAACAGGAACCAAAGCCCAAGAACGGCCAGCGCAACCCAAATAAAATCTACAGGGCGTCGGGATGAAAACAGCGCCACTGCAAGCGGGCCGGTAAACTCCAGCGCCACGGCAATTCCCAGCGGGACAGTCTGAATAGACAGATAAAAGAGGTAGTTCATCCCGCCAAGAGACAGACCATAAAACAGCAGCGGCAGGCGCTGTTCTTTGGCAAAACGTAAACGCCAGGGTTTAAAGAAGGCGATAAGGATGAGCGTGCCCAGCGCGAGGCGCAGCGCGGTAACGCCAGGCGCACCGACGAGAGGGAACAGCGATTTTGCCAGTGATGCTCCGCTTTGAATGGAGGACATAGCAATAAGCAAAACTAAAATAGGTAACCAAACTGGCGCTTTTCGTAACGACCCCGGCATCCTTTCTCCTGACAAATGATGGTACATCTCTTCATCTGCGCGGCGTTGCGACGCGGATGGCAAAATGTATAGAAAAGTAAAACAGCGAGTGTAATGGAAATACACTCAACTGGTTGAGTATTGGTTGAAAAAAAAATTCTTCAGATCCGTACAATGGTACGAAATTGGTGGATTAATAATCTGCGTGATTAGGAATTATCTGGATGAATGTGTCGTATTGTGCGCGCAATAATGGCTCATTAGATTAAAAAAGTGGTGTAAATTGAAAGGTATAGCTGGCTTGTGAAATGTTTTGTTACATGAAAGAGCCCGTTAGACACCGCGAATCGCAAAGAGTTTCCCATCAATTTTTGTTATATTTAAAACTTAGGATTTACTTGAAGCACATTTGAGGTGGTTATGAAAAAAATTGCATGTCTTTCAGCACTGGCCGCTGTTCTGGCTTTCTCCGCAGGTACTGCTGTAGCTGCTACTTCTACCGTTACTGGTGGTTACGCTCAGAGTGATGCTCAGGGCGCAGCGAACAAAATGAACGGTTTCAACCTGAAGTATCGCTACGAGCAGGACAACAACCCGCTGGGTGTAATCGGTTCCTTCACTTACACTGAAAAAGACCGTACCGATGCTTCTGGCGACTACAACAAAACCCAGTACTACGGCATCACTGCGGGTCCGGCTTACCGTCTGAACGACTGGGCAAGCATCTACGGTGTAGTGGGTGTTGGTTACGGTAAATTCCAGAACGCAGCATCTCCGGCTGACAACCACACCACCAGCGACTACGGTTTCTCTTACGGTGCTGGTCTGCAGTTCAACCCGATCGAAAACGTTGCTCTGGACTTCTCCTATGAGCAGAGCCGTATTCGTAGCGTTGACGTTGGCACCTGGATCGCTGGCGTGGGTTACCGCTTCTAATCACTTCGGTGATATAAAAAATCCGCCTTTTGAGGCGGATTTTTTTTGCGTGTAATTTAGAGATTAACGAGATTTGGTCTCAAAGATATCGGTACCCAGATGGTTGTAATCCACCTTCTGCAGTTTGAAGTTGGTGATATACACCGGTCCGGCTTTCTTCTCTGAGATAAAACGGTAGCTGTTGGTAATTTCCTTCGCGCTGATCCCCGTCCATTGAGAGAAAAAGCTGAGGAAATCATTGGCAGAGCGACGGGCTTTGATCACCCGATGCGCTTTATCATCGCTCGACAGCACCATAAAAGGCACCTGGAAATTCTGCTGGAACCGATCGTCATGCGCCAGGTACTGCACCTCTTTTCCCCGCTCTTTAAAGGCGAGGCCATGATCGGAGAAATAGACCATCGAGAAGCTATTGCCGCTGTTACGTAATTGCTCGTAAAGCTGGCGCAGCAGGTCATCCGTCTGCGTCATGGTGTACAGATAGCAAGATGTCTCTTTTGACTGAACGAAGGTCTCGTATTTTCCTTGCGTACGGTCGCAGGCCTGTGGATGTGAACCCATTAAATGCAGCACGATGAGCTGCGGCTGAGTGCGCTCGGTTGCCAGCACCTGGGCGGTCATCTTTAACAGTTCTTCGTCACGGGTATTTTTATCCGCTTCGAAATCACCATTTTTGAGGAAGTGCACTTCATCAGCCCGCTTTGCGATACTGGCGATAGCCGTATCGTATTCACCAATCTGCCCCTGATTGGAAAACCACCATGTCTGGAATCCCGCGCGGTTAGCCAGAGTGACAAAGTTATCCTGGAACTGCGGCTTATTATCAACGACCCGATTAAGCGTTAAGCCAAGCGATTTTTGCGTTGAACCGCTTGCGGCAATGTAATCTGCGAACAGATAGCCGTTAACGGAACTGGCAAACGGGGTGTTATCCCAGTGACCGCCAAACGCGCCTAATGCATCGCGGCGGGCGCTTTCACCAATGACCACGACATAGGTGTGATACTTTGGCTTCACGGCGGTTACTGTCCAGCTGTCTTTCACACTCGACAGCTTCGCCATGCGCTCCTGTTCATCGAGCACTTCGTTATTATTGACGATCACGTCTTTGGCGAAGCGGAAAACCGGATAACCGGTGTCCTTAAGCTTGAACACGCCGCCCCAGGCCAGGTTTTGTACCGGGGTAACAAAAAACGCGACGACGCTAAACAACAAGCACAGACTGTCGTACTTATTCCAACTGCGCTTCTGCGCTTCTTTTTTACGGCGTACGGCGATAACGCCGAGGGCAAAAATAAATACCCCAACCAGATAATTGTACCAGGGGAAGATGGTCAGGATCTCGGTGGACTCTTCCATATTGGTTGAATGCAGCGCCAGCAACGTATTGAAGTTAGGCGAACCGTAAGCCTGACCAAACGGAAAGTACATTGCCGCAATAAGTGAGCAAATGCCGATCAGCACTTTCTGCGCGCGCGGCGCGCTGCGCCACAGCAGTATTAATATACAGGTGAAAGCAACGCTGTAGAGCAAGCTAAGCGGATAGCCCAACGCCAGGTTGATCAGCATAGACTGTAAGAAATAGAGGCCAGTCCACGGACTAATGGCCCGGCTACGAGCAATGATTGAATCTTTGAGGGTTAAATTCATACGCCACTAATGCAAAAACGCCATGTGCTTACCCTGGCGTTAAGGGTCATTGCCTGCCTGAGAGAGCGAGAAGAGGGATAGGGTCCGCATCCGCGAGCCGCAATATACGCAGGGCTGCGAAAAGATAGAGTGTGCATGAGAGAAGGTCAACTACTACAAGGAAATTGTTTTGCGAGAGAGGTGGCAAAACTGACAAAAAGCAGGGTTATTGGGACGAAAAACACTACTGTACCCAGCTGACAGCAGGGAAAGGAAGCGGCGTACCGCGACGCCGCATTATTTTTCTGAAGGTTTATCCTGCTCTGGTTTGCTGTTGATCATGTCACACAGCATAGAGATAAGCATCAACCGTACTTTAAAGGGAGAATGGCTAAACACGCGTATACACCTCTTAAATTCATTCATATAAACCTCCTGACTTCACGATCCCATCAGTCCTTGAGGGATGTCTTTATTATATACAGATATAGCACAGGCTATATTATATAGCTATTGCTAAAACGTTAATTTTTTGTGCCCACGCAACTCTGGTTTACAATGAGCGCTCTCTAATCAGATGCCGTTAACGCGTCACAGTAACGAGGAAGCAGAATGAGTCGTCGCGCAGGTACGCCAACAACAAAAAAAGTGACGCAATTGGTGAATGTCGAAGAACACGTTGAAGGATTTCGTCAGGTCCGGGAGGCGCATCGCCGCGAGCTGATTGATGACTACGTAGAGCTGATTTCCGATCTCATTATTGAGGTAGGTGAAGCGCGCCAGGTGGACATGGCTGCCCGACTCGGGGTTTCCCAGCCGACGGTTGCCAAAATGTTGAAGCGCCTTGCTTCCGTCGGGTTGATTGAAATGATCCCCTGGCGCGGTGTGTTTTTAACCGCAGAAGGCGAACGTCTGGCCCAGGAGAGCCGGGAGCGTCATCAGATTGTGGAAAATTTCCTGTTGATGTTAGGTATCAGCCCGGAAATTGCCCGCCGTGACGCAGAGGGAATGGAGCACCACGTCAGTAAGGAAACGCTGGAGGCTTTTAGCCGTTTTACGCAACAGCAAGGATCTGGCTCTGAATGAGTTTTCCTTTACTACGCGCCTTGCAGCGCGATCGTTTTTTCCAGCTGTTAATCATCGTCGGGGTTGTACTGAGCGTGTTCACACCATTTACGCCCCGTTCCTGGCCTGGAGCGATTGACTGGCACACCATTATTACGCTTAGCGGCCTGATGTTACTGACCAAAGGCGTTGAATTAAGCGGTTACTTCGATGTGTTAGGGCGCAAGATGACCCGCCGCTTTCACACTGAACGCCAATTGGCGATATTTATGGTGCTGGCGGCGGCGCTGCTGTCGACGTTTCTGACCAACGATGTTGCGTTGTTTATTGTTGTCCCGCTGACCATCACCCTGAAAAAATTGTGCGCCATTCCGGTGAATCGCCTGATTATCTTTGAGGCGCTGGCGGTAAACGCCGGATCGTTGCTGACGCCAATCGGCAATCCGCAAAATATCCTGATGTGGGGGCGCTCCGGGTTGTCATTTACCGCGTTTACGTGGCAAATGGCGCCGCTCGCGGGTGCCATGATGCTGACGCTGGTGGTGCTGTGCTGGTTCAGTTTCCCGAACAAAGCATTGCACTATCATACCGGGACGCGCGCGCCGGCCTGGCAACCACGCCTGGTGTGGAGCTGTCTCGCGCTGTATATCATCTTTCTTACGGCGCTGGAGTTAAAACAAGAGCTGTGGGGTCTGGCGATTGTGGCGGCGGGGTTCATGGTTCTGGCGCGTCGCGTCATCCTCAGCGTGGACTGGACGCTGCTGCTGGTATTTATGGCGATGTTTATCGATGTGTATTTGCTGACGCAGCTACCGGCATTGCAGGGGATAACCCACCAGATTGGCACGCTCTCAGCGCCGGGTCTCTGGTTGACGGCCATTGGCCTGTCGCAGTTTATCAGTAATGTTCCCAGTACGATTTTGTTGCTGAACTACGTTCCGCCGACGCTGCTGTTGGCCTGGGCGGTTAATGTGGGTGGGTTTGGTCTGCTGCCGGGATCGCTGGCGAATCTTATCGCTTTACGCATGGCAAACGATCGACGGATCTGGTGGCGTTTTCATTGGTATTCGTTGCCGATGCTGATATGGGCGGCGCTGGTAGGGTATGTTTTGCTGCAGATGATGTAATTGATATGGTGTGCCGGATGGCGGCTGGCGCCTGATCCGGCCTACTGCGTTGGTAGGCCCGATAAGCGTAGCGCCATCGGGCATGTATAGCAGATTAGTTCAGACGAACCGGCATACCAGAACGGTTCTGTACCGCCTGCTCAACGACGGACTGATCGACATCAGACTGACCGGTGACGCTGGTAATGCTCTTGTTCAGCGTAATCGGTACGATTTCCCCGCCTTCAAACTGTGCTTCCGTGGTGGACAGCGGGTTGTGTACCTCGATGTAGCGGCTGCCGTCTGGTTCGGTAGTGGCTTTCACCGGCTCATCGATAAACTGTACGCGAGTGCCGACCGGCACATTTTCAAACAGGAATTTGATGTCGTCGTTACGCAGACGGACACAACCGTGGCTGACACGTAAACCAACGCCGAAGTTAGCATTGGTGCCGTGAATAGCATACAGACGGCCGATATACAGTGCGTACAGTCCCATCGGGTTATCCGGGCCTGCCGGAACCACGGCTGGCAGCGGTTCGCCCGCAGCGCGGTATTCCGCATGCATTTTCGCCGTTGGCGTCCAGGTTGGGCCCGCTTTCTTACGTTCTACTTTGGTGGTCCAGTTGATCGGCGTGTCTTTGCCTAACTGGCCGATACCGATCGGCAGAACGATAACGGTGTTGGTGCCTTTCGGGTAGTAGTACAGACGCATTTCAGCGCTGTTGATAACAATACCTTCATGCACGGTATCCGGCAGGATCAACTGCTGAGGAATGTTCAGTACGGTGCCGCCCTTCGGCAGGAAAGTATCCACGCCAGGGTTCGCTTCCAGCATGTTAGACAGACCCATCTGATATTCTGCCGCAAAATACTCCAGCGGTTGGGTATTGCCTTCAGGAATGGTGATGACCTGGTTTTGGCCAATCAAACGGCTACCATCGGTAGGCAGCGGGTACGTGACGGCTGAGGCAGTGTTGCAAAAACCAACTACCGCAAGTGCCGCCGCGAAAAGCGTTGTCAATTTCATATTCATCTTCATGTATGCGAGATTCAGTGCCAGGCAGGCGAGTGGGTTGAGATTTATGTAGTGTTGGGCACGCATTATATGTGCAATCTGAGCAACAAGGAATTCGGATGTGTACTAAATCACATTTTTTTCCTTTTGCTTTCACTTTCCCCCTTCAGCATGAAGGGGCGATCTTATCGTAGACTTATGGCATAATAAGCGGTTTGTCACATATTTCTTTCTCTTTCAGGATACGCCAGTGTTAGTTTCCAGCAACGTCACCATGCAGTTTGGCAGTAAGCCGCTGTTTGAAAATATTTCCGTCAAATTTGGCGGCGGCAACCGTTACGGCCTGATTGGCGCGAACGGTAGCGGTAAATCCACTTTTATGAAAATTCTCGGCGGTGATCTCGAACCGACGCTGGGTAACGTTTCCCTCGATCCGAATGAGCGCATCGGTAAGCTGCGTCAGGATCAGTTCGCCTTTGAAGAGTTCACCGTGCTTGATACCGTGATCATGGGGCATGCTGAACTGTGGGCAGTGAAGCAGGAGCGCGATCGTATATACGCGCTGGCCGAAATGAGTGAAGAAGACGGCTATAAAGTGGCTGACCTCGAAGTTCAGTACGGTGAAATGGACGGTTATTCTGCTGAAGCGCGTGCGGGCGAACTGCTGCTGGGCGTGGGTATTCCGGTAGAACAACATTACGGGCCGATGAGCGAAGTCGCACCCGGCTGGAAGCTGCGTGTGCTTCTGGCGCAGGCGCTGTTCTCTAACCCGGACATTCTGCTGCTCGACGAACCAACGAACAACCTGGATATCGACACCATCCGCTGGCTGGAGCAGACGCTGAACGAACGTGACAGCACCATGATCATCATTTCGCACGACCGTCACTTCCTGAACATGGTCTGCACGCACATGGCGGATCTGGACTACGGCGAACTGCGTGTTTATCCGGGGAACTACGACGAATACATGACGGCGGCCACCCAGGCGCGTGAACGTCTGCTGGCCGATAATGCCAAGAAGAAAGCGCAGATTGCTGACCTGCAATCTTTCGTCAGCCGCTTTAGCGCCAACGCCTCAAAATCTCGTCAGGCGACTTCCCGCGCCCGTCAGATCGATAAAATTAAACTGGAAGAAGTTAAAGCTTCCAGCCGTCAGAACCCGTTCATTCGCTTCGAACAGGATAAGAAACTGTTCCGTAACGCGCTGGAAGTGGAAGCGCTTACTAAAGGTTTTGATGAAGGCCCGCTGTTTAAAAACTTCAATCTGCTGCTCGAAGTGGGTGAGAAGATTGCCATTCTGGGCGCCAACGGCGTGGGTAAATCCACTATGCTGAAAACGCTGGTCGGTGATTTGCAGCCGGATAACGGTACCGTGAAGTGGTCCGAAAACGCGCAAGTTGGTTACTATGCGCAGGATCATGAATATGAGTTCGAAAACGATCTGACCGTATTCGAGTGGATGAGCCAGTGGAAACAAGAAGGCGATGATGAACAGGTTGTGCGCAGCTTCCTCGGTCGTCTGCTGTTCAGCCAGGACGATATCAAGAAGCCTGCAAAAGTGCTCTCCGGTGGTGAAAAAGGGCGCATGCTGTTCGGTAAGCTGATGATGCAGAAACCGAATATTCTGGTAATGGATGAACCAACTAACCACCTGGATATGGAATCGATTGAGTCGCTGAACATGGCGCTGGAAATGTATCAGGGCACGTTGATTTTCGTTTCTCACGACCGTGAGTTCGTCAGTTCTCTGGCAACCCGTGTGATTGAAATTACGCCGGAGCACGTGATCGACTTCACCGGTAACTACGAAGATTACCTGCGTAGTAAAGGTATCGACGGCTAATTTCCCGTCGTCTTTCACGCTGCAGATGTGTTGGCTTCACCTGTTCACCCCGGTCACATTACTAATGTAAGCTCCCGGGGATTCACAGGTTTGCCGCCTTCCTGCAGCGCGAAATACTTAGGGAAAGGCGTCGAGCCTTTATTCCCTCTCCCTGTGGGAGAGGGGTAGGGTGAGGGCATCAGGCAGCACTACATCAGCCACTCGCCCCCTTCAACCCCATTCACCAGCAGCTTACGTTTTTCCCCCGCCGGTAACGACACCTTCAGCGCCTTCCACGCCGGATGATAATCCCCACGCGCGTTGACCTTCAGATTGATCGCTGCGCCATCACACACCATCTCCCATTCCACCCACAGCGCATTGCCATTCTGGTAGCCCCAGCTTTCGCCGTCATCTTCAAACAGCAGGCCGGAGGTTGTGCCGACGCCTTTCACCGGGAACAACTTCAGCTCTCGGGTGTTGTCTTTTTCAGCGGACACGTGGGTAATGCGTTCGCTTAGCGGAAGAGCAGCACCTGCGCGTACCAGCAGCGGCAGTTTTTCCAGCGGCGCGTCGAGAACGATCGATTGCCCGCCAGCGAACCACTCGTTGGTGTAAAAATCGTACCAACCGGTTTCGTTATCCGGCAGCCAGACGCGACGCTCGCGCTGCCCGGCTTCGACGACGCTTGCCACCAGCAGGTCGCGGCCCAGCAGGAAGTCATCGCACTCTTCAAAGGTCTGTGCATCGTGCTCGTGATCGAGGAAGGTCGGGCGCAGCATCGGCTCGTCGTCGGCATGCGCCTGCCAGAGCAGGGTGTAAAGATACGGCAGCAGGCGATAGCGCAGTTCAATGGCACCACGAATGGCAGGTGTCACGCCCGGATACATCCACGGCTCGTTCACCGTGTGGTCATCATTCCATGAGTGAATGGTAAAGCGCGGATGCATCACGCCGTTTTGTACCCAGCGGACAAACAGCTCGGCGTCCGGTTTGTCGCCGGAGAAACCGCCGACGTCGTGACCGACGTTGAACAGCCCGGACAAGCTCATCCCCAGCCCCATGCGGGTATTGAAGCGCAGGGTGTCCCAACTGGTGCGGTTATCACCGCTCCAGGTCTGCACGTAGCGCTGCATCCCGGCGCAGCCGGAACGGGAGATGAGATACGGGCGCTTCTCCGGGGCGAAACGCTGCTGCGCTTCCAGCGAGGCGCGCATCATCAGCAGCGGCATTACCGGGCGAATGTGTTTGATAGCGATCTCCTGGCCGAAGCCATGGCAGCGCGCTTCGCCGTCCCACACTTCAAACTCGTTGTTGTCGTTCCAGGTGGCGTCGATCCCCATCTCCAGCAACTGCGTGGTCACGCCTTCCTGCCACCACTGGATAGTCTGCGGGTTGGTAAAGTCAAGGTTAGAGCCTTCGTCATCCCAGAAGCTGGAACGTTCTGGCGCATCGGTTTCTGAATCGCGAATAAACAGGCCGCGTTCTGCCACTTCGTTATAACGCGGGTGATCCTGCAACAGACACGGTTTGATATTGGCCGCCAGTTTCAGCCCCGCGTCGTGGAACGCCTGGCTCATCACCTTCGGCTGCGGCACTTTGTCGTAGTTCCAGTTAAAGACGTAGCGCTTGCCGTTGATCGAGGTGTAGCCGGACGAGAGCTGGAACGAGTCGCACGGAATAGCGTGGTCTGCGCACAGGCGGATGAAGTTCATGAGCTGGTTCTGCGCGTCCGGTGCGTCGGTGTAATGCATGGTCGAGCCGCTGTAGCCCAGGCTCCATTTTGGTCCGAACAGCGTTTTGCCGGTCAGACGGACAAAGGCTTTGGTGACGTCCAGCACGCGCTTGCCGGTAAAGATGTAGTAATCAATATCACCGGCTTCCGCCTGCCAGCGGCGATAGGCGGTGTGGTAGTTATCGATTTCGTTACCCAAATCCAGCCAGCAACTGCTCAGGTTGTCGTAGAACAGGCCGTAGCTCACATCATGGCGGCGGGCGATAGTGAACGGGATGTGCTTGTACAGCGGGTCAGTGCTGACTGCGTTATAGCCCATCGCATCGAGGTTGCGCATTTCATAGCGTTTACCGTTGCGCTGCAGATTGCCCGCTTTCTCGCCCAGGCCGTAGAAACGCTCATCCTTAGAGCGGCTCAGATAGTGCGCCACGCCGTCGCCGTGGGCATTCAGCAGGTAGGCGCTGGTTGGTCGGTCATTGACCAGCGGCTGCCACTCGCCCGCCTCATTGCGGTAGTGCCACTCCAGCCACAGGGGCTGGTGGACGGTCACGCGTAGCTGTTCGGTTGCCACGGTTAGCGCACCACCCTGCTGCGTCAGGTTCCAGGCCGGGCAGGAGAAACCGCTTATGTCGTCACGATGGCGGCCTTCCCACGGCACGTCTTTTTCCGGTGCGATGCTCCAGGTGCGGTCCAGCGCCAGCTCGCCTTTGCGCTTAACCAGCACGCGAAAAAGATTCTCTTCCAGCACATACAGACACAGACGGTGCTGGTTATCGACCAGCAGTTCAAGATGGTTTGCTGACTGCTTATCTACGATCCAGTTTTTCAGGGTTTTCATATGCAATACATCCACTATCAGGCGCGTTTAGCGCGACGTTCAGCAATAAATGCTACCAGGAAGACAGCGCCAATCAGGTCAAAGAAGCCCATGGCAATAAACAGCGGGTTAAAGCCGATTTTGTCGGCGGTTACGCCGATTAACAGCGAGAACAGGAAGCTGGCGATCCACGCAGCAGAGCCGCGCATGCCGTTGACAGTCGCCATCTGGCCTTTGTCGAACGACTCCACGACCAGGGCGCTCAGCATGCAGGAGATGATCTGGTGCCCGAAGCCGCCGATGGAGATCAGCACGATGGTGATATACGGGTCGCGGGTGATGGCTACGATGCCCAGAGAGATCATCAGGAACGCGCCCGTCACGGAGCTTGCTACCACAGAGTTAACGCGGGAGCAGCCGAACAGACGGGTATACAGACGCGTCAGGTAACCGCTCACCACGCTACCGAGGTCGGCGGCGAGGAACGGCAGCCAGGCAAACATCGCAATCTGCTTCAAATCCATACCGTGCTCTTTGGCAAGGTACAGCGGCACCCAGAAGCTCAGCACTGCCCATGCGGGCTCCGCCATAAAGGCCGGGATGGCGATGCCGTAGAAGCGTTTGTTTTTTGAGACGGTCTTTAGCGCAGTCAGGAAGGGCAGTTTGACCGCTGGCGGTTCGTTATCCTGCTTAATAAACGCCAGCTCGTCCTTACTCAGATTCGGGTGCTGTTCCGGATTGTGGTAGAACGCCCACCACAGGATCACCCATAGCAGCGCCAGCACGCCGGTAAACATAAACGCGCCCTGCCAGCCGAACGAGGCGTGAGCAAAGTAGATGATAGGCGGCGCCAGCATCGCGCCGATGGAGAAACCCACACCCGCCCAACCGGCAGCAACAGGGCGTTCTGATTTCGGGAACCATTCGCCAATGGTTTTGGCGTTCGCCGGGGTCGCAGCCGCTTCGGTCGCTCCCATAAAGAAGCGAAGAATGGCCAGGTGTAGCCAACTTCCGGCGCCCGCGTGGAAAATACACATCAGCGCCCAGATCGCGGCGCAGATCATAAAGCCAATCTTCAGGCCGATAACGTCGATCAGCCAGCCGCACAGGGGCTGGAAAATGGTGTAGGCAATCTGAAACGCGCCGACGATCCAGGAGTATTGTTCGGTGGTGATCCCGAGGCTCTCTTTCAACTCCGGAGCGAGAATACCTAACGAGTTTCGGGTGATGTAGTTAACGGTGACGCCAAGTAAGAACAGCACCAGGATGTACCAGCGCAAGTTCTTAATGACGCGACGGGTTTTGCTTATCGCAACGGTGTTATTGATGTCCTGACTCATTTTACTCTCCACAAGACGGACGGTAAGGGGACGGAGGTTCAGGTGTCACACAAATTTTTATAGGTTTGATTTCTATACGTTTTAAATACGAAAGTTGATATGCAACTAGTATGGAAGTGGTGTGACAAGTTCACCTTAAGGGAGAACATGAGCGGGAAATAGTCGTTTTTGTGCAAAATTTCTCATAAATAACTTAAGTCATTTGGCATGATGGCTCCCATGCCAGTTATTTACTGATAAATGCGCCATGAAAATTTTTTCATTTTGCAAATGGAGCCAGATCACAAAATGGACAAAAGGCTAAAAATTACCGAAATCGCAGCCCGTACTCAGCTCTCTATCAGCACGGTTTCCCGCGTGCTGGCGGGGAAGGCCAACACCAGTGAGAAAGCACGGGCAAAGGTGTTGGCATGCGCGCGGGAGTTGGGGGTGATTGACGGCATGGCGGCCGGGCGTTTGCTGCTTAACACTCTGGTGGTTTTTGCGCCGCAGCGGGCGTTTGACGAGCGGTCCGACATCTTTTACTACCGCGTGATCCAGAGCGTGAGTAAAGGCCTGGCATCCCACGAGGTTCGCCTGCGCTACTGCGCGCTGGAAGAGAATGATAGCGATGCGCAGTTGTTTCTGACGCGAATGAACGAGCCGGACACCCAGGCCGCCATTCTTCTCGGTATCGACGATCCTCATATCCACGATCTGGCGGTGGATGTCGCTAAACCCTGCATATTAATTAACTGCCGGGACCGGCACATGCGCCTGCCCGCCGTCACGCCCGATCACCGCGCCATTGGCGAACGGGCGGCGGAATATCTGTTCGAAATGGGGCACCGGGAGGTGCTGAATGTAATGTGTCTGCGCCGCTACACTATGGAGCTGCGCCTGTCGGGGATCCGCGACGCGTGGCAGTCACACAACCTGAAATTTAATGACCTGCGCGATCTGCTGGTGGTGCCGAGCTTTAGCGCTCGTGAAACGGAGGAGCTGGTAAATGCCTGGCTTATTGAGCGGCAGGGTAAGGATCTGCCGACTGCATTTTTAGTTGGCGGCGATTTTATGGCGGCGGGTACCATCAGTGCCCTGCAAAAACACGGCCTGCGCGTACCTCAGGACGTCTCTGTCATGAGCATCGACGGCTTTAATCTGGCGGCGATTCAGGATGTACCCTTAACCGCAGTGCATGTTCCCCGCGATGAACTTGGAACGGAAGCGGTATATATGCTCCAGCAGCGGCTGATGCGCCCGGATGCGCCGGTGGGGACGTTGTTGCTTAACGGCACGCTGGCCGTACGGGAATCAGTACGGCGGATACGTCAGGGGAAACGACGCACCGCCGTTGATCGGGAAGGACTGTACGACAGCTAAGCTATACCCAGCGCGCGTTTACCGTGGATATTCAAATCCTCCAGCGTGAAGCGTCCTTCCCAGTCAGTTTCATAATCCTCGCGCGGGAAATCCCCCGGCGACGCGCCTTTTTCCAGCGCGGCCTTCACTTTGTGGGCGTAGGCCAGATTCTTTTCGCACATCGGCGCGGCAGGGATATACATCACATTGCCCCAGCCCTGCTGATTTTCCACCGGCGCGACGGAGTGGATCACATCGCAATGCCACCAGACGGAGTCGCCGGCGTCCAGTTGCGGAATACTGGTTAACGCCTCTATCAGCAGCGGATGCCATTGCGTGGAAATCGGCAGAACTCTGCCGGGCGCGACGCCGCAAAGCTCATCTTCCGGCACATCGTCAAGCAATGGACGTAATAGCACATAGGCCATCGCTTCAGGAATCGGGACTACGTGCAACAATCCCTGACCAGTCAACATATCGGAGAGTGCCGTCCAGCCCTGGAAGGTACGAAATACTGAACATTTAGTGGTGTTATCTACCGTGTACTCTTCAACTTCTGTGCGATGCGCCGCCTGCCATGGATCGTAATCTTCCAGCTTGCCATTGAAAACATTAGCAAAGACCTGCTGATATGCCGGCAGAAGCCAGCGCTCCAGCGCGCCGGAATCCGTATGCGCGCCCAGCCCTTTGGACGTTGTTCCCGGCGGACGACGACGTATGCGGTCAGGATAGATGACGCTGATGTCCGGGTTAAACCATTGTTTCCCTTCGCTTGTAAACGTCCACAGGCGATTAAGGAATGACTGCGCATTGGCCATTTCTTCGCTCTGGCGCGCCTGCATTTGCGCCTGGGACCAGTAGATGGGATAGATCTCCGGGCGGGATGCGCTGAGGGTGCCAAAGAAGTTATCACCGGGGCCTTTGTAGACCTCATCGAAATGGTTTCGATCCAGGTAATCGAGCATCGACTGATCCCATGCCAGCGCCTGTTCGCGGGGGAAATGTCCCTTGATGACCACGCATCCGCGACGCTTAATCTCTTCACGCTGCTCTGCGTTTACGCGTCCCGCCTTGATATCCGCATAGGACAACGTTGGCCAAACCGGGGAACCTTGCGCTTTGAGGGCGTTGATTTCCGCCACGCGAGTGGCAATGGCATCGCTCAGCTGATTGAAAATCAACTGAACATCCCCAAGCTGTGCCCGCAGTTGCTGTTTCATCTGACGGATTGCCGCTTTGTGATCGACGGGCAATGTGTCGCTGGTAAACGTAAAAGCCATAACCACCTCGCATTAACTTTCATTCGAAACTAATTTATCTTACATATGCAATATAAGTTAAAAATAGGTTAATGCAAGTTTAAAAACTTGATGGTGTGCACGGAATGCATTAAGCGTGAGAACCGGAGCACGCCCCGGTTAGCAGGATTAGACGTTAGTTAAAAGGAGAGGTGTTATCCAGCACCGCCTGAATCACATTCAGCGCGCCCTGATGGTTATTGTCGTCGGTCTGATAGCGGGCAATCGCTTTGATGCTCTCTGCCGCATTGGCCATGGCGAAAGAGTAATGCGCCATTTTCAATATTTCTGCATCGTTGCCGCTATCGCCAATGGCGACGACGTTTTGTGGAGACAGGTTCCAGCGTTTCAGCAAGCGACTGATACCGTTGGCTTTATGTAAGCCCGGAATAATCAAATCGATAAACCCAAAGCCGCTGGTGACGGGCTTCATTATGCCATCCAGAGCGGTATGCAGGTGATCGATAACCAACGGGATTTGTTGGTCGGGTAAGTTCAGTGAAAACTTAAACAGTACATCATCAATGTCCTGATAATCCTTCACCGGTTTCAGGCGATGGTAGTGTTTCGACATCAATGCCACGAAAGACTCAGGAGCATTCTCACTGACGTAGGCGCTTTGCAGACCACAGGCAACAAAATTGAGCTGCTTGTCTTTGAGGAGTTCGCCAATAACAATGCGTGATTCGTGACGGGTAAGCTCGCCGTGAAACAGCTGTTTGCCATGCTCATAAACCAGCGCGCCATTCTCAGCGACAAACGATATTTCGTCTTTAAGCTCCGGGAAAAAGGAGATCAGCTGGAAATACTGGTTGCCGCTGGCCACGACAAATTCAATATCTCGTTTTTTCAGTTCCTGATACTGCGCCATAAAACGTGCACGATCGTATTTCTTGGCGTCGTCGAGAAAAGTTCCGTCCATATCGGTGACGATAACTTTGATGGTCATACTTGCTCCTGGCTCATAACTGCGACCAGAAACATTCTAATAACAATGTGACCTGAAGCACAAATTTAATTTCGAATGAAAGTAAAAGGCCGGGTGGCAGCTTCGCCTTACCCGGCTAAGGGGAGAGCAGTTGTAGGCCGGATAAGTGTCAGCGCATCCGGCAATGGGGAGGGTAGCGTGCCGGATGGCGGCGTGAACGCCTTATCCGGCCTACAATATTGCTTACAGCATGTGCTCAGTACGCGCGATGATATCGTCCTGCGCATCCGGAGACAGGGCAGTGAAGAAGGCGGAATAGCCTGCGACACGCACCACCAGGTCACGGTATTGATCCGGGTGTTTTTTTGCTTCCAGCAGCGTTTCACGGGACACAATGTTGTACTGAATATGCCAGCCTTTGTGCTCTTCAAAGAAGGTGCGCAGCAGGATCATCAGCTTTTGTTTATCTGATTCATTCTCCAGCGTGGCCGGATTCAGCTTCTGATTTAACAACACACCGCCGAGAATGGAGCCGGTAGGCAGTTTACCCACTGAGCCAATTACCGCCGTCGGGCCGAGATGGTCCGTCCCGGAAGCCGGACTTGCGCCTTCAGCCAGCGGGGTGTGTGCTTTACGGCCATCCGGCGTTGCCATGGTTGCCGCGCCAAACGGCACGTTGGCGGAGATAGAAGAGGTCCCGGCGTAGTAATTGCCGCCAACCGGACCGCGACCATAACGTGGATTATGGTACTGTTTCAGTTCATCAATATAGGTCTGATAAGCGCGGGCCAGCAGCGTATCAACGGAATCGTCATCGTTGCCGTACTTCGGCGCGCCGTTGATCAGTCGTTGGCGTAATTGCTCGTGAGTCAGACCGTCAAAATCATCAGCCAGTGCCGCAGCTAATTGCTGCTGGCCGATAGCGCCTTGATCGAAGACAAGTTTCTTCACAGCCGCCAGGCTGTTGCCGAGGTTGGCAATACCCACCTGCAAACCTGATACCCAGTCATACTTCGCGCCGCCTTGCTTAATGCTTTTCGCGCGTTCGATACAGTCGTCTACCAGCGCCGAACAGAGAATATCGTGTACGTTCTCTTCCAGCATGGTGTCGACGACATACTCGATTTCGATGGATTTACGCGTGTAGTAGCGAATCTGTGTATCCCAGGCGTCCATCACTTCATCGAAATTGTTGAAATTGCCGGCCGAGAGCGCTTTTTCCTGCGGCAGGAAGACTTTGCCGCTGGTGGCATCGCGTCCGCCTTCCAGCGCCGCCAGCATCACACGGGCAAAGTTAATAAAGCTCATACCGGTACAACGATAGCCCCATTTGCCGCCAACGGCGGTTTCGATGCAACCAATGGCCGCATAGTCGTAGGCATCCTGCGGTTCAATGCCAAGCTTAATAAATTCAGGTATGACGATTTCATCGTTGTTAAAGGCTGGCATCCCGAAGCCGCAGCGAATGACCTGCACACAGGCATCAAGGAAATCGTTACTCATCCCCGCATGATAGCGCACGCTCAGGTTAGGCTGAGTAGAGCGCAGGCGGCCGCAGGATTCGAGAATGGCGTAGGAGAGCGGGTTGACGGCATCCACCGCCTGACCGTTAACCAGATTCTGTCCGCCAATGGTCACATTCTGATACAGCGGGCTACCTGCCGATGCTTTGGAGTGGGAGCCGGAGCGGATTTTGTTCACTTCCAGCAGCTTCAGCCAGCAGCTGTGCAGCAGCTCAATGGCGTGTTCGCGATCCAGCGATTGATTCAGCTCCACATCACGACGGTAGAAAGGATAGAGATACTGGTCCATGCGACCAAACGACACTGAATGGCCGTTCGACTCAATTTGCAGGATCAACTGGATGAAGTAGCACAACTGCAGCGCCTGCCAGAACGTTTTAGGCGGCTCATGGGCAATCACATCACAGTTTTCCGCCATGGTCAGCAGCTCTTCGCGACGGCTGGCGCGGGTTTCCGTGGACGCCATTTTTCGTGCCAGAGCGGCAAAGCGCTCAATATGCAGACTGACGGCCTCCAGCACGATATCAATCGCTTTCAGGAACTGATCGCCATGGAGGTCTTCCAGACAAGTCAGATTGATGCGGGAGCGACGTTCATCGACTTTGTGGCGCAGGCCGTCGAGACCTTTTTCCAGCAGCAGCGGGAAGTTCACTGCCAGGTGTGCGTCGCCGGAGGTCATATTGCCTTCGGCTTTGATAATGCCGGTTTCCAGCAGACCTTTCTGCTCATCGGTAAACATCCCGTAGCAGCGATCCTGTACGGTCTGGCCGCGCCACCACGGGCACACCTCGTGCAATACGCGTTTGTTCTCTTCACTTACCGAAAAGCCAGCGCCCGGCCTGTCGGCGAGATCATCGATCTCTTTTTCAATCCAGGAGACGGTGTATTCCGGGAAGATCGGTGCAGCGCGCACTTCGCTCGCCTGGTTACCAATAATCAGTTCGTCATGCTTGATCCAGATAGTGCGTTCCGCCAGATGATGGGCCAGTGCCAGCGCACGGCGTACCGGGATCGGCTTATCCAGATGTTGTTGATACATCTCGGTATAGTGCTGGGCGCGCTCGGTGCAAACCGGCGGCTTCACGATGTGGATCAGGGCTGTTTTATGCGCTTTGATACGGTCGCTAAGTGTGTCCAGTTTCAGAGTGGTCATGGCGATTATCCTCGTAGGGTCGCGGTTAAACCTTTAAGGCGGGCATACTGCTGAGCAAATTCGAGCAGGGCAGGCGCCTCAAGCGGTTTATCCGGTGCGTTGTAGGGTTGACTGAGTAAGTGGTATTTATTGATGCCCAGGGTGTGATAGGGCAAAAAATGGATCTCACCGACGTGAAGCTCGTCGGCAGCAAAATCGGTAATAGCCTGGATGGCGGCTTCGTCAGCGTTGAAACCCTGAATCAGCGGTACGCGGATAATCATTTTTTTACCCGCAGCGGCCAATTTTTTCAGATTGTCTAATACACGAGAGGCACTGCCATCGGTCCACTGCTTAAACGGCGCGTCGGCGACATGTTTTAAATCAGCCAGGAACAGATCAACGTAAGGTAATGACGGCTCGATATACTTCCACGGCACATGCAGACAGGTTTCGACCGCCGTATGAATGCCCGCGTCGTGGCTGGCCTTGAATAATTCTGCCGCCAGTTCTGGCTGCATAAACGGTTCGCCACCGGAGAGGGTGAGCCCGCCACCGCTACGATCGTAAAACGGTTTATCACGCAGTACGGTCGTCATGATGTCGTCCACGCTTTTTACCTCTCCGCAGACGGTCAACGCCTGGGTTGGACAGCAGTCCGTCAGGGCGGCGAAAGCGTCATCGGTCAGTTTTTCGCGATGAATAAGCAGACCGCTCAGCGCTCGCTCAATCACCGCAGGTGCCGCCTGAGCACAGAGATCGCAACCGTCGAGACACAACCGTGCGTCGTAGAGCAGGTCCCGTGTGCGGGCGCGGCTTTCCGGATTCTGACACCAACGGCAGCCCAGGGAGCATCCCTTAAGGAACACCACGGTACGGATACCGGGACCATCATGCGTGGAATAGCGCTGGATATTGAAAATCATAAGCGGCCTCTCTTCTTTCGTATAAAGATTAAATTACTTTCGAATGAAAGTTATATTGACGTGCGTCAACTAACCGTGAGGTTTCGCCGTGCTACCTTTTATTCATGCTAATTATTCGTTTGAGGAAAGGTTATGGAACTCTATTTAGATACGTCTGATGTCGCCGCTGTCAAAGCTCTGGCGCGTGTTTTGCCGTTGGCTGGGGTGACCACTAACCCGAGTATTGTGGCGGCTGGTAAAGAGAGGCTGGAAGTGTTGCTGCCGCAACTGCAGGAAGCGATGGGAGGACAAGGCCGGCTGTTTGCACAGGTGATGGCGACGACCGCCGAAGGCATGGTCAATGATGCGCGTAAACTGCGGGCAATTATCGCGGATATCGTGGTCAAAGTACCGGTGACGGCAGAAGGTCTGGCGGCAATTAAACTATTGAAAGAAGAAGGGATCCCGACGCTGGGTACCGCGGTGTACGGTGCTGCTCAAGGGCTGTTAGCGGCGCTGGCGGGAGCGGAATATGTTGCGCCATACGTAAACCGCGTGGATGCGCAGGGGGGAGATGGTATTCAGACGGTGACCGATCTGCAAACCTTACTGAACATGCATGCGCCGCACGCCAAAGTACTGGCAGCCAGCTTCAAAACGCCGCGTCAGGCGCTGGATTGCCTGCTGGCAGGCTGCGAGTCTATCACGCTGCCGCTGGACGTGGCGCAGCAGTTTATGACCTCTCCGGCTGTGGATGCGGCGATTGTGAAGTTTGAGCAGGACTGGCAGGGGGCGTTTGGACGGACGTCGATCTAGTTTTAGGTCGGATTACTCCGGCATATTTGCGTAGGTGATTCCGTCAAAATGAATCTGTTGCAGTTAAGAGCAATAAACTGCGAATCCCCCTCGTAAAACCGGTAAAGCCTGCATGCTACCCGTCATCGCGACGGGTACATTCACGTCATCATGTTTATCAGGTGACGGACCGCCATGAAAAAAACACCTACAGCCACACCGCACGATGCGCTGTTTAAAACATTTTTAAAATACCCTGCCACAGCCCGTGATTTTATTGAAATTCATCTTCCTCCCACGCTACGGGCGCTTTGTGATCTGGCGACGTTAGAACTGCGACCCACCAGTTTTATTGAAGAAAACTTACGCGCATATTATTCAGATGTGCTTTGGTCGATGAAAACCAGTGAAGGGGAGGGTTATATCTATGTCGTGATTGAACATCAAAGTCGTCCTGATGTGCATATGTCGTTTCGCCTGATGCGGTATGCGATAGCGGCAATGCAAAGCCACCTTGACGCCGGGCATACCCGCTTACCGTTAGTCGTGCCGATGTTGTTTTATCATGGCGTCGATACGCCTTATCCCTTCTCTTTATGCTGGCTGGATGAGTTTGATAATCCGCTCCTGGCGCGCCAGCTTTATCTGTCGGCATTTCCATTGGTGGATATTACCGTGATCCCGGATGAAGAAATTATGCAGCACCGGCGTATCGCACTGCTGGAACTGATTCAAAAGCATATTCGCCAGCGCGATTTAGTAGGACTGGTGGACAATCTGGCTACGCTGCTGGTTACAGGAAGTGCTAATGACAGCCAGCTAAAAGCGCTGTTTAATTATCTGCTAATCCAGCATGGTCACAAACCGCGCTTTGGGCGATTTATGCGTAAGCTGGCGCAGCAGGTACCCGAACACAAGGAGCGTACAATGAATATTGTTGAAAAAATACGTAGGGCAGGGCAACGAAAGGGGCTACGGGAAGGCATGCGTCAAGGCCGGGTTGAAGGTCGTCGCGAGGAAGCGCAGCGCATTGCCCACTCAATGCTGGCCGATGGTCTCCCACGGGAGCTTATCGTGAGAATCACTGGGCTATCTGAGGAAGATATTAAATCTTTGACGCATTGAATGTATGTTAATACAGCCCCGGAAAATAAATGCCGCCGGGGCTTACCGTTACTGCCCGCACACCTCACATCCCGGGTTACGCATCAGCTTCATTTCGCGAAACTGGCAGGTCATGGCGTCGTACATGACGATTTTTCCAGATGCGGGTTTACCGTAGTTTGCCAATAATTTAATGGCTTCCATGGCCTGTAATGAGCCGATCACGCCGATTAGCGGAGCCATTACGCCAGCTTCCACGCAGGTGAGGGCATTTTCACCGAACAGGCGGCTCAGGCAACGGTAGCAAGGTTCGCCTTCCTGATAGGTAAAGACGGTAATTTGTCCTTCCATGCGAATTGCCGCCCCGGAAACCAGCGGAACCTTTGCGCTAAAGCAGCCAACATTAAGTTGGTTGCGGATGCTGACGTTATCCGTACAGTCCAGCACCAAATCGTGTTTGGCGATCAGCGCGTGAATTTCGCTATCATCCAGCAGCGCATTCACTGGCGTAATGGCGATATAAGGATTAATCCGCGCCAGCGCGTCGCGGGCGGATAGCACTTTCGGTTGCCCTACGGTTGCATCGCTGTGCAGCGTCTGGCGCTGGAGGTTCGACACGGAAACGGTGTCAAAGTCGAGCAGCGTTAAATGCCCGACACCAGCGCCTGCCAGGTATTGGGTCGCGGCGCAGCCAAGTCCCCCCAGACCAACGACCAGTACCCGCGCCTCCTTCAGCGCTTCCTGACCTTCAAAATCGAAGCCGCGCAGAATGATTTGCCGGTTATAGCGCATCATCTCCTGGTCGCTGAGTTCCGCCATTACAGACCTCCAAACAGCGCGTTAAACGGCTCGACTTCAACCCACTCTCCGGCTTCAACGTTACCACGATCGCGTTCCAGCACGATAAAACAGTTGCCGAGGCTAAAGGAGCTAAAAATATGCGAACCCTGGTGTCCGGTGGTGGTGACTTCCAGTTCGCCTTCTGCGGTGCGCTGCAATACGCCACGTTGAAAATCCAGACGGCCTGGCGTTTTCTTCAGACGTGACGCGGTGCGTACGCGTTGACGAGGAGGCAACCCACAGCCCGTGTTGCCGCTAAGCTTCGCCAGCATTGGTTGCACCAGTTGATAAAAGGTGAGGGCTGCTGACACCGGGTTACCCGGCAGGCCGCAAAACCAACTGTTGCTTAGTTTGCCAAAGGCGAACGGTTTGCCCGGTTTGATGGCCAGCTTCCAGAAGGCAATTTCTCCCAGTTCCTCCAGAATGGTTTTGGTGTAATCCGCTTCACCGACAGAAACGCCGCCGGAGCTGATAACGACATCGGCCTGGCTGTCGGCTTCAATAAACGCCGCGCGTAGCGCGATGGGATCGTCGCGAATAATTCCAAGGTTGATTACCTCGCAGCCCAACTGTTGCAGCATCAGGTGAACGGCCAGACGGTTGGTGTCATAAATCTGTCCGTCGCTCAGCGGTTGACCCGGCAGTTGCAGTTCATCACCGGTGGAGAACAACGCCACGCGGACTTTGCGCACAACAGGCACATCAGCAATACCGAGCGAAGCCAGAACCGGGAGCTCGGCGGTTGTCAGGCGAGTCCCGGCGGGGAAGACGACTGCACCGTTTGCAATATCTTCACCGCGCAGACGAATATTTTGTCCGCCGCGGACTTCGGCGGTAAAACGTACACCGTCATCGGTTTGTTCTGTTTGTTCCTGCATGACCACCGCTTCACAACCGGCAGGCACCGGGGCGCCGGTCATGATGCGGATACAGGTCCCCGCGGGCCATTCGCCGTGAAAAGGCTGTCCGGCAAAGGCTTTGCCTGCTACCGCAAGCGGCAGACCCGAGCGTAAATCGTCTAATCGTACCGCATAGCCATCCATTGCCGAATTATCGAATCCTGGTACATCAATGGGGGAAACGACGTCGGCGGCCAGAATGCGGCCAAAGCATTGAACCAGCGGCAGCGTTTCGACGGCGGTGAGCGGGGTAATACGCGACAGCATCTGAGAGAGAGCCGTTTCAAGCGGCATCAGTCCGGCGGTAAATTCCATGAGAAGACTCCTGCGGGCAAAATCGAATCCGGCCATTATGTCAGAAAATGGCCGCGGACAGTATGCTACCTCAGGCTTAGAATCAGATCTGGTCAAGGTTTCATGCCAGAGGATAGCGCCACAGGAAAAATGCAGTATAGACTCAATATTTCCGCTCTTTTCCCCAGGGGGCTAAATGGCTACTCCTATTCCGGACGCAATTCGACGACAGGTGAATGCCGCCAGTGCGCTCATCCGCCAGCTTTTCGAGGAGAATCTCGTGGCTATTCATCTGTATGGTTCTGCTGTCGACAGCGGCTTAAAACCTCTCAGCGACATTGATTTGTTGGTCACCATACGGGAACCAATGGATGCCCGGTTAAGAGAAACCGTAATGCGGGAATTGCTGACCATTTCAGCGCCGTCCGGGACTTCAGAGCGTTATCGCGCGCTGGAAGTCACCGTTGTTGTGTACTCGCTGATCGTACCGTGGCAATTCCCACCCGTAAGAGAAATGCAGTTTGGCGAGTGGTTGCGTGAGGAGATCGACGCCGGCGTGTTTGAACCGGCGCTGGCGGATGCTGATCTTGCCATTTTGCTGACCCAGGCCCGGCGCGCCAGCGTACCGTTGTTCGGTGAACCCGCTGATATATTATTCAACGCCATTCCTGCCAATGATGTCTTGAAAACGTTTCGACATACTCTTGAACAGTGGCAAGAACCCGCAGATTTAGAGGGTGATGAGCGCAATATCATTCTGGCTCTGGCGCGCATCTGGTACAGCGTCGTGACCGGCGATATTGTCGCTAAGGATGAGGCCGCGTCGTGGCTCATGCCTAAATTGCCCGTTGAGCATGCTGACACGCTGCAAGCTGCATGTGCGGAATATCTGGGGGTGGCCAAAACGAACTGGGCTGAATCCATGCCGTCAGTACAACGGTTTGTATGGTATGCAAAAAAACAGATTACCGATCTGCTTGAATAGGTTATTCAACGTCGTCGGGGATTCATTCCTGTTAACTCCATCTGAATGACCTGACAGCATCGATTATGAGAGGCAGGCCTTTACCTTTACATGACGTCTGCATCTTTCTATATTCAAAAATCGAATCAATAAGTCACCGAAATTCTGATATTTATAACCCCGGAACCGGTCACCTTAATGGACGAAAAAATGGGTAAAGCAGTTATTGCAATTCACGGCGGCGCCGGGGCTATTACCCGTGCACAGCTGAGCCAGGAGCAGGAGTTGCGTTATATACAGGCGCTGTCAGATGTTGTCGAAACCGGTCAGCGGATGCTCGAAGAGGGGCGTAGCGCACTGGATGTGGTGACCGAGGCCGTGCGTCTGCTGGAAGAGTGCCCGCTGTTTAATGCTGGAATTGGCGCAGTATATACCCGTGATGAAACCCATGAGCTGGACGCCTGCGTGATGGACGGTAATACCCTGAAAGCGGGAGCCGTCGCGGGAGTCAGTCATCTGCGAAATCCAGTTCTCGCGGCACGTCTGGTGATGGAACACAGCCCACACGTCATGATGATAGGTGAGGGGGCAGAGAATTTTGCCATTGCGCAGGGTATGGAGCGCGTTTCGGCGGATATTTTCTCGACGCCAGAACGCTACGCTCAACTGCTGGCGGCGCGAACGGCGGGTGAAATGGTGCTGGATCATAACGCTACCCCACTGGATGAGAATAACAAAATGGGTACCGTGGGGGCGGTTGCGCTGGATATGTCTGGTAATCTGGCGGCGGCGACATCGACCGGCGGGATGACCAACAAATTGCCGGGCCGGGTGGGTGACAGTCCACTGGTTGGCGCAGGCTGTTATGCCAATAACGCAAACGTGGCGGTTTCCTGCACCGGAACCGGAGAAGTCTTTATTCGTGCGCTGGCGGCTTATGACATTGCGGCATTGATGGATTATGGCGGCCTGAGTTTATCTGAGGCGTGCGAGCGTGTGGTGATGGAAAAATTACCGGCGTTGGGCGGCAGTGGCGGCTTAATTGCTATCGATCATGAGGGCAATGTCGCCTTACCGTTTAACAGTGAAGGCATGTACCGTGCCTGGGGATACGCGGGCGATACGCCAACCACCGGTATTTATCGGGAAAAAGGAGATACCGTTGCCACACAGTGATGAGCTTGACGTCAGTGACGTGCTGGCAGTGAGTAACCTGAACATTGCCTTTGAACAGGAACAGCAGCGCGTGAGTGCGGTGCGTAATCTGTCATTTCGTCTGAAGCGTGGCGAAACGCTGGCGATAGTTGGCGAGTCCGGTTCAGGAAAGTCGGTCACGGCTTTGTCGCTGATGCGTCTGATAGAACAGGCTGGCGGTGAGGTGAGCTGTGATGAAATGCTCCTCCGACGCCGCAACCGCCAGGTTATTGAGCTGGGTGAACAGAGCGCATCACAGATGCGCCACGTGCGCGGCGCGGATATCGCGATGATCTTTCAGGAGCCGATGACATCGCTAAATCCGGTGTTTACCGTGGGTGAGCAGATTGCCGAGTCTATCCGCTTACACCAGGGGGCCAGTCATGAAGAGGCGATGCTGGAAGCTAAACGGATGCTCGATCAGGTCCGTATCCCTGAGGCGAAGGCGATTTTATCGCGTTATCCGCACCAGCTTTCCGGCGGCATGCGCCAGCGCGTGATGATCGCCATGGCGCTGTCGTGCCGCCCTGCGGTGCTGATTGCCGATGAGCCGACCACCGCGCTGGATGTCACTATTCAGGCGCAGATCCTGCAACTCATAAAAGTGTTGCAGCAGGATATGTCGATGGGGGTGATCTTTATTACCCACGATATGGGTGTGGTGGCGGATATTGCCGACCGTGTGCTGGTAATGTATCAGGGTGAGGCGGTTGAAACCGGCAGCGTTGAGCAGATCTTTCATGCTCCCCAGCATCCCTATACTAAAGCGTTGCTGGCAGCCGTACCGCAGCTTGGCGCCATGAGCGGACAAGCGTATCCGCGCCGTTTCCCACTTATTTCTTTACACGATCCCAGTCATGTTGAACCGCAAACCGAGCAGGACACCGTGGTTGAAGGCGAGCCTATCCTACGGGTACGCAATCTGGTGACGCGTTTTCCTCTGCGCAGCGGCATTCTTAACCGGGTAACCCGTGAGGTGCATGCGGTGGAAAACGTCAGCTTTGACCTGTGGCCGGGAGAAACGCTCTCGCTGGTGGGCGAGTCGGGCTGCGGCAAATCCACCACCGGGCGGGCGTTGCTGCGCCTGGTTGAGTCTCAGCGTGGAGAAATAATCTTCAACGGACAGCGGATTGATACCCTCGCCGCCAGCAAACTGCAGCCGCTGCGCCGGGACATTCAGTTCATCTTCCAGGACCCTTATGCATCGCTCGATCCTCGCCAGACGGTGGGATATTCCATTTTAGAGCCGTTACGGGTGCATGGATTACTGCAAGGTGATGCGGCGGCAAAACGGGTTGCCTGGCTGCTGGAGCGCGTAGGATTGCTCCCTGAGCATGCCTGGCGCTATCCGCACGAGTTTTCCGGCGGTCAGCGTCAGCGTATCTGCATTGCCCGGGCGCTGGCGCTCAATCCCAAGGTAATCATTGCCGATGAGTCGGTCTCGGCGCTGGATGTCTCGATTCGTGGGCAAATTATCAACTTGTTGCTCGACCTGCAGCGCGAAATGGGGATCGCATATCTGTTTATTTCCCACGATATGGCGGTAGTGGAGCGGATCAGTCACCGTGTGGCGGTGATGTATCTGGGGCAGATTGTCGAGATCGGTACCCGGCGGGCGGTATTTGAAAATCCACAGCATCCGTATACGCGCAAACTGATGGCGGCAGTACCGGTGGCCGATCCATCACATCATCGGCCCCAGCGCGTGCTGTTATCGGATGATATCCCCAGCAATATCCGCAAGCGCGGCGAAGAGATTTCCCCCGTGTCACTACAGTTAGTTGGCCCGGGGCATTATGTCGCGCGTCCACAACCAGAAAATGCGCTTTCGCGTTTATAACAGGCAGACAGGGTTTAAGGAGAATAACATGACAAAAATTGTTGCTCGAAAATGGCTGGTTGCTGTGGGAGTGGCCTCGGCGCTGGCCGCCGCACCGGGCTGGGCCGCCAAAGACGTGGTGGTGGCAGTGGGATCTAACTTCACCACGCTCGACCCCTATGACGCGAACGACACGTTGTCGCAGGCGGTAGCAAAGTCGTTTTATCAAGGACTGTTTGGCCTTGATAAAGAGATGAAGCTGAAAAATGTGCTGGCGGAGAGTTATACGGTTTCTGATGATGGCCTGACTTACACCCTTAAGCTTCGTCAGGGCGTGAAGTTTCAGGATGGCACTGACTTCAACGCCGATGCGGTCAAAGCTAACCTCGATCGGGCCAGTAATCCGGAAAACCATCTGAAACGCTACAACCTGTATAAGAATATTGATAAAACCGAGGTTGTCGACCCGTCGACGGTGAAGATTACGCTGAAGCAACCGTTCTCGGCATTCATCAATATTCTGGCGCACCCGGCAACGGCGATGATTTCGCCTGCCGCGCTGGAGAAATACGGTAAGGAGATCGGCTTTCATCCTGTCGGCACCGGACCGTATCAGCTTGAAACCTGGAATCAGACGGATTTTGTGAAGGTTAAGAAGTTCGCGGGCTACTGGCAGCAAGGGTTGCCAAAGCTTGACACGATTACCTGGCGTCCGGTGACCGACAACAACACGCGTGCGGCCATGCTGCAGACCGGGGAGGCGCAGTTTGCCTTCCCGATCCCTTACGAGCAGGCGGCGCTACTGGCGAAGAACAAAAACCTGGAACTGGTGGCCAGTCCGTCTATCATGCAGCGCTATATCAGCATGAACGTCACGCAAAAACCGTTCGATAACCCGAAGGTGCGTGAGGCGCTGAATTATGCCATCAACCGTCAGGCGCTGGTGAAAGTCGCTTTTGCCGGGTACGCGACGCCTGCCACCGGTGTTCTCCCGCCATCGATTGCCTATGCGCAAAGCTATACGCCGTGGCCTTACGATCCGGCGAAAGCGCGCGAGTTGCTGAAAGAAGCGGGTTACCCTAATGGTTTTACCACCACGCTATGGTCTTCGCATAACCACAGTACCGCGCAGAAAGTACTGCAATTTACTCAGCAGCAGTTGGCACAGGTGGGCATTAAGGCGCAGGTAACGGCGATGGACGCTGGTCAGCGAGCGGCGGAAGTTGAAGGTAAAGCGCAGAAAGAGAGCGGAGTGCGGATGTTCTACACCGGCTGGTCTGCTTCTACAGGTGAAGCGGACTGGGCGCTGTCGCCGCTATTTGCATCACAAAACTGGCCGCCGACGCTGTTTAACACGGCGTTTTACAGTAATAAGCAGGTGGACAGTGATTTAGCCGCGGCTCTGCAAACCAACGATCCGGCGCAGAAAGCGAAGCTGTACCAAGATGCGCAGGATATCATCTGGAAAGAGTCGCCGTGGATCCCGCTGGTAGTGGAAAAACTGATTTCGGCGCACAGCACCAGGTTGACGGGATTCTGGATCATGCCGGATACCGGATTTAGCTTTGATGATGCGGATTTAAAATAAGCGATGCATTCGGCCCCGTAATGCAGGGGCCGGCGAAGGGAGCGTGATGCTTAACTATGTTTTCAAGCGCCTGCTGGGGTTGATCCCAACGCTGTTGATTGTGGCGGTGCTGGTGTTTTTATTTGTTCACCTGCTACCCGGCGATCCGGCCCGGCTGATTGCCGGACCGGAGGCCGATGCTGAGGTGATTGAACTGGTGCGTAAGCAACTGGGTCTGGACCAACCGCTGCATATTCAGTTCTGGCATTACATGACCAACGTGTTGCAGGGCGATTTTGGAACCTCGATGGTTTCTCGCCGCCCGGTTGCGGAAGAGATTGCCAGCCGTTTTATGCCATCGCTATGGCTGACAATTGCCAGTATGGCGTGGGCAGTGTTATTTGGCATGACGGCGGGGATTATCGCCGCCGTGTGGCGTAATCGCTGGCCGGACAGGTTAAGTATGACGCTGGCGGTCACCGGGATCTCTTTTCCGGCTTTTGCGCTCGGCATGCTGCTTATGCAGATATTTTCCGTTGAACTCGGCTGGTTGCCCACCGTGGGCGCTGACACCTGGCTGCACTATATCCTCCCGTCAATTACGCTGGGGGCGGCGGTGGCTGCGGTGCTGGCCCGCTTTACCCGTGCTTCGTTTGTCGATGTGCTCAGTGAAGATTATATGCGCACTGCGCGAGCTAAAGGGGTGAGTGAAACCTGGGTGGTGTTGAAACATGGTCTGCGTAACGCGATGATCCCGGTGGTTACCATGATGGGGCTACAGTTTGGTTTTTTACTCGGCGGCTCAATCGTGGTTGAGAAGGTGTTTAACTGGCCAGGGCTTGGACGACTGTTAGTGGACTCAGTCGAAATGCGCGACTACCCGGTGATACAGGCCGAGGTGCTGTTATTTTCTCTGGAGTTTATTCTTATTAATTTAGTGGTGGATGTACTCTACGCCGCCATTAATCCGGCTATCAGGTACAAGTAAGGATGCGATTTTTTAACTGGCGCCGACAGGCGATTTTAAATGCGATGCCCCTTGTTAAGCCAGAGCAGATTCGCACGCCGTGGCATGAGTTCTGGCGTCGTTTCCGCCGCCAGCACATGGCGATGATCGCGGGATTGTTTGTCCTTATCCTGATTATGGTGGCGATTTTTGCCCGCTGGCTGACGCCATTTGATGCCGAAAACTACTTCGATTATGACCGTCTGAATGACGGGCCGTCGATGCTGCACTGGTTCGGCGTTGACTCCCTGGGACGGGATATCTTTAGCCGTGTGCTGGTTGGGGCGCAAATCTCGTTGGCGGCAGGGGTCTTTGCCGTATTTATTGGCGCGACGATTGGCACCGTGCTGGGGTTACTGGCGGGATACTACGAAGGCTGGTGGGATCGACTGATTATGCGCATCTGCGATGTACTGTTCGCCTTTCCGGGTATTTTGCTGGCGATCGCTGTGGTGGCAGTGCTGGGCAGCGGTATTGCCAACGTGATTATTGCCGTGGCTATTTTTTCTATTCCGGCCTTCGCGCGTCTGGTGCGTGGGAATACGCTAGTGCTGAAGCAGCAGACCTTTATTGAATCTGCGCGCAGTATTGGCGCCAGCGATGCAACCATCATCTTTAACCATATTCTGCCGGGAACGGTCTCATCGATTGTGGTCTTTTTTACCATGCGAATTGGCACGTCGATTATCTCTGCCGCGAGCTTGTCATTTCTGGGATTGGGCGCGCAGCCGCCGACCCCGGAGTGGGGGGCAATGCTCAATGAGGCGCGGGCCGATATGGTGATTGCGCCGCATGTGGCGATTTTCCCGGCGGTGGCGATATTTCTGACGGTGCTGGCGTTTAACTTACTGGGCGATGGCCTGCGCGACGCGCTGGACCCGAAGATAAAAGGATAAACCACAGGCCGGATAAGACGTAACGCTTATCCGGCCTACGTTGGGTTACGCTATTTAAACGCGGGTGCCCCACAGATCGTATTCATCTGCGTTTTCGACCTTCACGCGGATGATATCGCCAGGTTTCACCTTGGTTTCGCCATTCAGGTATACCGCGCCATCGATTTCCGGGGCGTCAGCCATACTGCGACCAATCGCGCCTTCTTCGTCAACTTCATCAACGATAACCAGAATTTCGCGGCCCACTTTCTCCTGCAAGCGTTCAGCAGAGATCTGCTGTTGCAACTGCATAAAGCGGTTCCAGCGTTCTTCTTTCACCTCTTCCGGGATTTGATCCGGCAGGTCATTGGCGCCAGCGCCTTCTACCGGGCTGTACTTAAAGCAGCCGACGCGATCCAGGCGTGCTTCCTTCAGGAAGTCGAGCAACATCTGGAAGTCTTCTTCTGTTTCACCTGGGAAACCGACAATGAAGGTGGAGCGCAGCGTCAGTTCAGGACAGATTTCACGCCACTGCTTGATACGCGCCAGCTGTCTGTCCACGGAGCCTGGGCGTTTCATCAGCTTGAGAATACGCGGGCTGGCATGCTGCAGCGGGATGTCCAGATACGGCAGAATTTTGCCTTCCGCCATCAACGGGATCACGTCATCAACGTGCGGGTAGGGATAGACGTAATGCAGACGCGTCCAGATCCCCAGTTTTGATAACTGTTCGCACAGATCAACCATGCTGGTTTTGACCGGCTCGCCGTTATGGAAACCGGTGCGATGCTTCACATCCACGCCGTACGCGGACGTATCCTGAGAAATGACCAGTATCTCTTTCACGCCCGCGTCTACCAGACGCTTGGCTTCGCTGAGAACGTCGCCGATCGGACGACTCACCAGATCGCCACGCATCGACGGAATAATGCAGAACGTGCAGCGGTGGTTGCAGCCTTCAGAAATTTTCAGATAGGCATAATGGCGCGGAGTCAGCTTGACGCCCTGCTCAGGAACCAGACTCTGGAACGGGTTATGCTTTGGTTTTGGCACATAGTGGTGAACGTGCTCCAGAACCTGTTCATAGCTGTGCGGACCGGTGATTTCCAGCACTTTCGGGTGGACTTCACGGATCTGATCGACTTTCGCGCCCAGACAGCCGGTAACGATCACCTTGCCATTTTCGTTCAACGCTTCGCCGATTGCTTCCAGGGACTCCTGAACCGCGCTGTCGATAAAGCCGCAGGTGTTAACGATAACCATATCCGCATCGTCGTAGCTTGGCACAACATCATAGCCTTCGGTACGAAGTTCGGTCAGGATGCGCTCAGAATCGACGAGGTTTTTCGGACAACCTAGTGATATAAAACCAATTTTTGCCATTTTCTTATACTGTACATTGCTCGTAATCGGGGGATTATACAGATGCCGTCACGGTACATCTATATCTGATCGGTATAAGGCGCAGGGAAGACTGGCTTCTCATTTTGCATATTGTCGCAGCCAGATTTGCTTGTCTTAGCGGCAGAGTAACTTGCCGAGGGTTGTAACATTGTAAATTATGTTAATCAATTGAGCTTTGTTGATGTAGGACATCTATTTGTTCAAAAAACAACCATACTATTAAGTTGCACCATGGTTGGAAAGAGGAGGAACAAAGTATGGTTGTTGACAGACTGAGAACCGATCTTCTCAACAAATTGATAAACGCCCGTATCGAACTTGCCGCTTATCTGCTGTTGAGAAAAGCGAAAGGCTACATGTCAGTCAGCGAGAGCGATCGTCTGCGTGATAATTTTTTTGTGCTGAATCGCGAATTGCACGAGCAATCACAGCTTCACGGTATGCATCTTGATCAGGAAGAGTGGAATGCCCTTCATCGTGCTGAAGGGGCGTTAGCCGCCGCCGCTGTTTGTCTTATGAGTGGACATCACGATTGTCCAACTTTTATTGCCGTTAACGCAGATAAACTGGAAAACTGCCTGACAACGCTGATGCTGAGCATCCAGTGTTTGCAATCTTATCCAACGCTGGAACACGTCTGAATCAGGGGGAGGGCGCTCCCCCTTTTTGTTAAGATTATGTAAATGTGACGGGGTAATTCCCCCTGCTGGCTACGCTTTATGCAGAGCCATTAAGGAGGTGTTATGCGTCGACTCTTTCTCTGTGCTATCCCACTTGCGCTATTTTCCTCTTATGCCGCCGCGGTAAAGGTGGAGGTGCTGCAAACCAAACTTGATCACCCGTGGTCGCTGGCTTTTTTACCCGATAATCGCGGTATATTAATTACCCTTAAAAGCGGTCAGCTTAGACTTTGGCAACCTGATAAGGGGCTTTCCGACCCGCTGACCGGCGTACCTAAAGTCTGGGCGAATGGTCAGGGAGGATTGTTGGATGTGGCGTTAGCGCCTGATTTTGCACAATCCCGGCGAGTGTGGCTCAGCTTTGCTGAAGTTGATAGTGAAGGTAAAGCCGGCACGGCGGTAGGTTACGGACGCCTGAGCGACGATCTCAAACACCTGCAAGCGTTCCAGACCGTTTTTCGCCAACAGCCGAAGCTCTCAACCGGAAACCATTTTGGCGGGCGCATGGTGTTTGATGGCCATGGCTATCTGTTTATTGGCCTGGGTGAAAATAACCAACGTGCAACCGCGCAGGATCTGGATAAATTGCAGGGCAAGGTGGTACGTCTGACCGACGAGGGCAAAACGCCGCCGGATAATCCGTTTGTGAATCAGTCGGGAGCGCGGGCAGAAATTTGGTCGTATGGCATCCGTAATCCACAAGGTATGGCGATGAATCCATGGAGCGATGCGCTGTGGCTCAATGAGCATGGTCCGCGCGGAGGCGATGAAATCAATATCCCCGCAAGAGGCAAAAACTACGGTTGGCCGATCGCGACCTGGGGGATTAACTATAGTGGTCTCAAAATTCCCGAAGCCAGGGGCCAAATTGTTGCGGGTACAGAACAGCCTATTTTTTACTGGGAAAAGTCACCGGCGGTCAGCGGGATGGCTTTTTATCATAGCGATACCTTCCCGCAGTGGCGGCAGAAGTTATTCATTGGCGCATTGAAAGATAAAGAGGTGATCGTGCTGAACGTCAAAGGGAATGCGGTCACGGAGGATGGTCGCATTTTACAGGATAGAGGGCAGCGGATCCGCGATGTGCGCGTCGGACCAGACGGCTATTTGTACGTGTTAACCGACGAGTCCGACGGGGAATTATTGAAAGTGAGTCCCTGAGCTGATTAGCTGACCGGGATCATTACCACTTTTTGAAATGCCGGGCGTTCAGTCAGTTGCTGATACCAGCGTTCCAGGTGTGGACGCGGGGTCCAGGTGAGACCAACGTTGAACAGGTTATAGACGAATGGCGCAATGGCGATATCCGCCGTGCCGAATTCCGCCCCGGAGAACCACGGCTGGTCCGCCAGCGCGTTATCCAGAATAGCAAACAGGTTATCGCAAACCTGAGTACTTGCCTCAATGGCTGCCATGTCGCGCTGATCGACCGGCGTTCTGACCAGACCAAATAAGATAACCCGGTGCGTAGGACTCAGCGTCTGGTTCGCCCAGTCCATCCATTTTTCGCCGACGGCACGCGCGGCCGGGGCGTCAATCCATAAGCGATTTTGTCCGTACTGAGCCGCCAGATAACGGACAATAGTATTGGATTCCCACAGGACAACGTCCGTTTCATCATCGCGTAGCAGTGGGACCAACCCGTTCGGGTTCATCGCCAGATAGTCGGCGTCGCGGTTACCGCCATGCTGCCCGCCCGCCAGAATTTGGTTATACGGCAGTTCCAGTTCTTCAAGCGTCCACAATACTTTTTTTACGTTGGTCGAGTTATTGCGACCCCATAGTGTAATCATAGTAACCCCGCAAATTAATTGAGCAGCTTCATGGCTGCAGATACCCTCTGACTCGCTCACATGGTGGGGTAAACCTAATATTTACGCAACAACGTCTAAAAAAATCGTGCCAGGGGCAGCGCTGCGCGGCGTTATTGCATAAACTTTAAAAACTTTACCAACTTACGGTTTCTTTAAGCTCGTTAGTGCGTTATTACTCACCGCACTTATTTTACACGTCATCCATCAGGTTTTTTCTGCAATGGGTTGGCCGAGGTTGTCTGGCCAGTTTTGTGTAAACACGGTGTGGTATGACGTGGTTTTTTAGAATGGATACTCGGGTGGCATTTATGACGCAATACTTCTCTTCACTTCGCAGCTTTGCTGCAGGTTCTGCATTCTTAATCCTTTTGGCGCCGACCGTACAGGCGGCGGAGCAACCCACGGCTCCGCCGAGCGTGGACGCGCGTGCATGGATCCTGATGGATTACGCCAGCGGCAAGGTGCTGGCGGAAGGTAATGCTGATGAGAAACTGGATCCTGCCAGTCTGACCAAGATTATGACCAGCTATGTGGTCGGTCAGGCGCTGAAGGCCGGAAAAATTAACCTCAACGACATGGTCACCGTGGGCAAAGATGCCTGGGCGACCGGTAATCCGGCCCTGCGCGGTTCGTCGGTTATGTTCCTCAAACCAGGCGATCAGGTTGCGGTATCCGATCTGAACAAAGGCGTTATCATTCAGTCTGGTAATGATGCCTGTATCGCACTCGCTGATTACGTTGCCGGGAGCCAGGAGTCCTTCATTGGTCTGATGAACGGTTACGCGAAAAAGCTGGGACTGACCAATACCACGTTCCAGACGGTGCATGGCCTGGATGCGGCAGGGCAGTTCAGTACCGCGCGTGATATGGCGTTGCTCGGCAAGGCGTTAATCCACGATGTGCCCGAAGAGTACGCTATTCACAAAGAGAAAGAGTTTACCTTTAATAAAATTCGCCAGCCGAACCGCAACCGTCTGTTGTGGAGCACCAACCTGAACGTGGACGGAATGAAAACCGGTACCACAGCGGGCGCAGGTTATAACCTCGTCGCTTCCGCGACCCAGGGGGATATGCGCCTGATCTCCGTCGTGCTGGGAGCAAAAACCGACCGTATCCGTTTTAATGAGTCCGAAAAGCTGCTGACCTGGGGCTTCCGCTTCTTTGAAACCGTTACGCCGATCAAGCCGGATGCCACCTTCGTGACTCAGCGCGTCTGGTTTGGCGATAAGAGCGAAGTCAATTTGGGTGCCGGGGAAGCGGGTTCGGTTACCATCCCGCGCGGTCAGCTTAAGAACCTGAAAGCCAGCTTTACGCTGACTGAGCCACAGTTAACCGCGCCGCTGAAAAAGGGGCAGGTTGTGGGGACTATCGACTTCCAGTTGAACGGTAAATCTATCGAGCAGCGTCCGTTGATGGTGATGGAAGCGGTGGAAGAGGGTGGTTTCTTTAGCCGGATGTGGGATTTTGTGATGATGAAGTTCCACCAGTGGTTTGGCGGTTGGTTCTCTTAATCTAACCGATTGCCGGATGGCGCTACTATCGCTGTCCGGCAGTATCACTTAATACAACAGCTTTATGCGTTGCGCCTTAGCGTATTCCACAAACTCATCGTCGGGGCGGCTATCACTGATGATGGTATCAAAACGTTTTAATTCCCCCATCCTCGCAGGACGTACCTTCCCAAACTTGCTGTGGTCGACCACCAGAACGTGATGCTGCGCCATCGACATTGCCCAGTGTTTTACTGCTAACTCTTCCAGATTAAAACAGGTCACGCCTTTCTCAATGTGCACGCCTGCCGCGGAATAAAAGGCGATATCCGGGCACAGATTATTCAGTGTTTCCTGAAAATCGAGCGGTTTGAAGATGGCGTTACTGGCATGAAATTCCCCGCCACACAGAATGACGCGACACTGCGGTTTTTCCTGCAATACCAGAAATGTATTTAGCGAGTAGCAGATTGCGGTGAAAGGCAGTTCATTGTCGATAGCCTCAATAATCCACGGCGTGGTCGTGCCGCAGTCGAAAAAGATGGTTTGATGCGCCTGTACGAGGCTTGCCGCCTGCTGGGCGGCACGGCGCTTTTCATCAACCAGACGGGATTTTTGATCGCTGATTAAATAGTGGTTGGCGCTGCGGGGCTCAAGAACAATATAGCCCCCGAGCAAGACGACAGGCGCATTGTTATTATTCAGGTCGCGACGAATGGTCATCTCAGATACGCCCAGCAGCGTCGCGGCTTCTTTGAGGTGTAATTTATCGCTGCGTTTCAGCGCCTGTAGCAACTGACCAATACGCTCGTCGCGTCGAGTTTCCATAGTTCCCCTGGAGAGTAGTATAAGTGCTCGTATTGCGCCTAATACTACTCTTTTTACCGTGGGTTAGTCACGCACCCAGCCTTTACGGATGGGCAGAGCGAAACAGGTGCGATAGCAGGTCTGCAAGCCGAAATATAGGGTGGCGCCGAACCGTTGCCAGATCATCTGGGCGCTCAGGCAGCCGATCAGCCCAGCCAGGAATCCGCCCAGCATATCCAGCGGCCAGTGCACGCCAAGGTAAACGCGCGACCATGCAATCGCCACGGCGACAACCATCAGCAGCGCGCCAGTCCACAGACGATGCCAGAACAGGAAAGCCAGAGCAAAAGTAAAGATAACCGTGCCGTGATCGCTCGGGAAAGAGTCATCCGCCGCATGGTGGAGGAAGTTGTACCCAATGTGGTTAACGAACGGACGATCGTGGGGGAACAGATGCCCCATCAGCCATGAAATAGTCAGGCCGACTGCCAGCGCTATCGCCATTTTTATGACCAACTGGCGCTGGAGAGTAACCTGAGCGCGCGGTCCCCAAAGCCAGAGAATAACGGCTAACAGCGGGACAATGCTGATTAAATCTTTGGCAATAAATATGGCGAGCGAGATAGCCCATTGCGCTGAGTCCGGCGTGGCATTGATGAGATAAAAAAGCGAGTTGTTCAGATTTTCCAGCATAACGTCCAGACTCAGTGTAATTGTTAAAAGGCCCATAGGGGGAGAGCATAAAATTGCTGTTACAGGATAAAAAGCGGTCTTGTCTTATTTGTCTGCTAAATGACTATTTTTAAGACAATTAATGGGACTTATTGAGCATGATAGCGGCCTCAACTTAAATTAACCTTAAAGCAAAATGTTCTTGAGCAAATGAATGTAAAAATGTGCGCATTTTGCTTTCAAATCACATAATTCACTATCACCGGTACGGCGCATTTATTACACTTTGCGCGTTTTTTCCTTTGCTAAGAGACTGCATGCAAAACCGTTTATCTTCAGGCGCCCGGTTGGGGCGTCAGGCATTACTTTTTCCTCTCTGTCTGGTGCTTTACGAATTCTCTACTTATATCGGTAACGATATGATCCAACCTGGAATGTTGGCGGTGGTGGAGCAATATCAGGCCGGATTAGACTGGGTACCCACTTCCATGACTGCCTATCTGGCGGGTGGCATGTTTTTACAGTGGCTGTTAGGACCGCTGTCGGATCGTATTGGTCGTCGCCCGGTGATGTTAACCGGTGTGCTGTGGTTCATTGTGACCTGCCTTGCGACTCTGCTGGCACAGAATATTGAGCAATTTACCTTTCTGCGTTTCTTGCAGGGGATAAGCCTGTGCTTTATTGGCGCGGTGGGTTACGCCGCAATTCAGGAATCTTTTGAGGAAGCGGTATGCATTAAAATTACCGCGCTGATGGCAAACGTGGCGCTGATTGCGCCGCTGCTGGGACCGTTAGTTGGCGCGGCCTGGGTGCATGTTCTGCCGTGGGAAGGAATGTTTATCCTGTTTGCCGCCCTCGCAGCTATCTCCTTTTTTGGCCTGCAACGCGCGATGCCGGAAACGGCGACCCGGCTTGGTGAAAAACTGTCTATTAAAGATCTGGGTAAAGATTATAAGCTGGTGCTAAAAAATGGGCGTTTTGTTGCCGGCGCGCTGGCGTTGGGTTTTGTCAGCCTGCCGTTACTGGCGTGGATTGCCCAGTCGCCGATTATTATCATCAGCGGAGAACACCTCAGCAGTTACGAATATGGCCTGTTGCAGGTGCCGATTTTTGGGGCGCTGATTGCTGGTAATCTGGTGCTGGCGCGTCTGACTTCGCGCAAGACCGTGCGTTCGCTGATTATCATGGGCGGCTGGCCTATCGCCGTCGGGCTGGTGATTGCCGCGGCGGCCACGGTGGTGTCATCCCATGCGTATTTGTGGATGACGGCGGGTTTGAGTATCTATGCGTTTGGCATTGGCGTGGCGAATGCGGGGCTGGTCCGCCTGACGTTGTTTGCCAGTGAAATGAGTAAGGGTACGGTTTCTGCCGCCATGGGCATGTTGCAGATGCTGATTTTTACCGTCGGTATTGAGTTGAGCAAACATGCTTATCTGCTGGGAGGAAACGGCTTGTTCAGCCTGTTTAATCTGGCAAGCGGCGTACTGTGGCTGATATTGATGGTTATCTTTCTGAAAGATAAACGGGTAGGGAATTCCCGGGAAGGCTGAAGCCCGGTTGCCCGGGCTTCGCAAAACTTAGTGGTGATCGTCAATCTGATGTTCGATGATCATCCCTTCACCTACGCTGGCAACATGTCGCGCATAAGGATGCGCGCGATAGACAGGGGCCGGGGCAGGTGCCGGGGCAACATACACCGTTTGCGGCGCGGTCGTCACGCTGACCGCCTGCGGAACGCTGACGGAAGAGGGCACGACCACCACTTTATAACCGCTTGGTACATCCACGGTAACGCTTTGCGCAAATGCTGTTCCGGTAAAGCCCAGCAACAATGTTGCCATCAGTACACTTTTCTTCATGATCCGCTCGCCTGAAGTAATCACCGGAGGTAATAATCCAGTGGAGTTAATTTGAGGCGGATTATGAATAGATCATATCATCATTTTGTTGCCGTCTGTGCTGAGGTGTTAATGCGTAAACGGCGCTTCGTTTTTTAATACGCGGTCGATAACATCCAGCACACCCTCTTCATTGTTCGATCCCGCGCGATATTTTGCCGCCTGGACAACCGGTTCGTGAGCGTTGGCCATTGCGAAACTAAATCCCGCCTGACGCAGCATCTCAATATCATTTCCGCCATCGCCAAACACAACAACCTCGTCGTCGCTAATATTCCAGCGTTGTTGCAGCAGGCGCAGACCGTTTGCCTTATGCACACCTGGAATAATTAAATCGATGCTGCCGTAGCCGGTATGCACCGGTACCATGATATCGCCAATTGCCTCATGGAGATCGGCCTGCACCTGCGGGATACGGTCGTCTGAAATATTCAGCCCGAATTTGAAAAAAACGTCGTTGAGGTTGTCAAAATTATCTACAAATTCAAGACGATGATAGTACATGGCGGAAACGGATTTATGCTCATCGCTGTATTTTTTGAGCGTATAGGCGCTGTTTTTACCGCAGGCGATAATGTCGATGTCCGTACGGGTCAACAGATGCTCCACGATGGCCTTGAAATCGTCTTTTGCCAGTTCACCGTTAAAAATATCTTTCCCTTCACTGACTACCCAACCGCCGTTTTCAGCGACAAATGAGATTTCATTGGCCAGTTCAGGGAAAAAGGAGATGAGCTGGTAATACTGGTTGCCGCTGGCGACGACAAAACGGATGCCTTGTTTTTTCATCTGCTGGTATTGCGCCATAAACCGCTCACGGTTATAGGTTTTTTGGTCGCTTAAAAAAGTGCCGTCCATGTCGACCGCAATTAATTTGATGCTCATTAGCTGTTCTCCATCACAGGGGGATTTTTGAGATCCGGTTTCGCCACCGCTTTCGCGACGATGGCGGCGATAAGCACCAGCGCCAGCACCACCAGCATAGCGCTGCGCAGGCCGTAGTGTTCACCCAGATAGCCGAGCAGCGGCGGCCCTACCAGGAACGCCAGGTAGCCGGTGGTCGCCACAACGCTGACGCGGGTTGGCGCATCGGGACCGGTGTCGCTGGCGGCTGAAATGGTCAGCGGGAAGCCGAGCGATGCGCCAAGCCCCCAGAGAATAACGGAAACACCTGCTACCCATGTGCTATCGACAAAAATAATCAGACTGATGCCAAGCGCACCCATCAGCGCGCTGGCACGCACTACCGCGACGCGGCTGTAGCGGTCGATGAACCAGCCGCCGGTGAATCGACCCACGGTCATCCCCAGCGTAAAACCAGCATAAATCAGCGAGCCTGATGTCGGGCTAAACCCGTGGCCATCCACCATTAGCAGCGGCAGCCAGTCGTTGGCCGAACCTTCAGCAAACGCCATTGCCAGCACTACGACGCCAATCAGCAGCAACTGAATGTCGCGATAAAAAGGCACGCCTTTTTCGCTGGAGTGAGCGCCGTCAGAGGCATTCTTGCCCGTGCCGTCTGGAATGGCCTTGATGGCGATAAAGATAGGAGTGATTGCCACCATTGCCGCCAGTAAAATATGTAAAGTCGCTGGAACGCTGAGGGCGGTAAGCATCATCCCGACCCCGGCTCCCGCCAGCGTTCCCAGACTGTAAAAACCATGCATCATCGGCAGCACGGTTTTGTTCATTTCGCGCTCAACTGCCGCGCCTTCGACGTTGATGGCGACTTCCGCCGCGCCAAAGCTGGCGCCAAACACGCTCAGGCCAAACGCGAAAAGCCATGCGGAATGCAACCAGAGCGCCGCGCTGAGGATAGCCATCCCGAGGACTGCACAGGACATGGTGGTGCGGATCACTTTACGCGTGCCAAATCGTTTCACCAGCCAGGCCGAACAAAGAATGCCACTCATCGAACCAACAGAGAGTCCAAACAATACCGCGCCCATTTCGGCGGTGGAGATGGAGAGGATATCTCGGATGGCAGGAGTACGCGTTGCCCAGGAAGCCATTAGTAATCCGGGTAAAAAGAAAAACGTGAAAAGCGCCCAGGTGCGACGTCTTAAGGCTTTGCGTGGTGAGGTGCCAGTCATGAATTCGAGCCAAAGAAAAGAGGGAAGAAGACAACATTAGCAAGACTGTGTACATTTGTACACAAATGCAAGGAGAGGAAATGCAGTGCGACGCGCGAACGATCCGCTACGGCGGGAAAAGATAGTTCAGGCCACCCTGGAGGCGGTAATCACCTACGGTGTCCATGGGGTTACGCACCGAAAAATCGCCATGATTGCCGGGGTGCCGCTGGGTTCAATGACCTATTATTTCTCAGGAATAGATGAGCTTTTAATGGAGGCGTTCGGACGCTTTACTGACACAATGTCTCAGCAGTATCAGGCTTTTTTTGCCGACGTTGCGGATGCGCAGGCAGCCTGCCATGCCATTACCGAGATGATTTACAGCTCCCAGGTTACGACGCCCGATAATATGGAACTTATGTACCAGCTGTATGCTTTCGCCAGTCGCAAACCGACGTTGAAAATGGTGATGCAAAACTGGATGTTACGCAGTCAACAAACGCTGGAACAATGGTTTGAACCGGTAACTGCGCGGGCGCTGGATGCATTTCTCGAAGGAATGACGCTGCATTTTGTCACCGACAAAAAACCGCTGTCGCGGGAGAATATTCTGGTGATGGTGGAGCGTATTGCCGGATTGCCGCAGAGATAACATTATCAAAATGGTTTGTCGAGGCGGGTAACGGCCTGACGTAAAAAATCGATGACTTTCATCGCCGCTGGCGTCAATGGTCGGGCGGCTATTTTTACCGTCCCGACATCCATATAAGTAATAAAATCATCAATCGTTCTGTGCATAACGCGCAGACCATCCAGTGACCACGGGCGATACACCAGGTCGGATAAAATGGTTATGCCTCTGCCTTTTGCAACCAGGCTTCTTATGGCTTCAAAAGAGTTGCTGCGAAAACTGATATTGGGCGTATAACCACGCTGCTGCCAGTAATCGATGATTACGTCAGGGTACTTATCGGTTTCCAGCAGTAAAAACGGTAGCTTCTCGACGTCTTTTAAACGGATCGAAGATTTGCTCTGTAGCGGATGCCCAATAGACGTCCACAGGCGGCGCTGTGAACGAATAAATGTTTCGATCTCCAGGTCGTTATCATGGCTGATGTTTGAGGTCAGAAGCAGACAAAAATCGACCTTGTGTTCCCGTAGCGCCTGTACCAGTTCCGGTGCTGTAGCTTCATAAAACACGATCTCCAGCAAAGGAAAACGTCGTTCAATATCGTTGAGTATATCCGGGATAAGATAAGCAGAGAGCGTTTCGGCAATGCCTATGCGCACCGTGCCGGTAAGAATTTCACTCCTGTCATGCAGGTCGTCAACAGCCGAGTGGCTACTGTTGATGATGTTGCAGGCATGTGCCAGAAAGCGCTCGCCCTCGGCGGTGAGCTTCACCCCTTTGGGGTAACGTACAAATAGCTGCACGTCTAATGCTTCTTCCAGATTCCGCATGGCAATAGTCATTGATGACTGAGAAATATGACAGCGCGCAGCAGCTTTGGAAATTTGTAATGTTTCTGCAAGCGCGATGTAAAACTCAAGTTGCCTTAGCGTAAATTTCATAGTTTTAATCTATGCACATGGATAAAAACGTTATATTAGCATTCATTTTCACGCCGCCGTAGCCTTGTGGTCATACCGTACAACTGACAATAAGGCGCATATATGCCCTATTTTTTACTCAGTCTGGCCGCCTGTTTTTGGGGTGGAAATTATGTGATTGGTCATCTATTGGTTGCTGAAGTTGATCCCATTGTTTTATCAGCGGCACGCTGGATATTTACCGCGTTATTATTGATGGCGCTCTATTTTCGTCAGGTCGCAGAGCAATGGCCGGTGATGAAAAAATCCTTTGGTACTATCGTCTTCCTCGCGCTTTGTGGTCAGGTTCTTTTTCCCTTAACGCTGTATATCGGCCTGCAATATACAACCTCGCTCAATGCGGCGATTTATATGTCCACCACCCCGGCGCTCGTTCTGTTAATCAATAAGTTCTTTTTTAAAGAGCGGATTTCTGCGCGAAATATAGCCGGTGTGATCCTGAGTACTGTTGGTGTTATCTGGCTGGTGTCGCAGGGCGATATGATACACGCGCGGGTATTTGCACATCTGAATCAGGGCGATGTCTGGACCATGGGGTCGGCGGTAAGTTGGGCTGTTTATTGTGCTTTTTTGCGCATTAAACCGCGTGAGGTGAAGGGAAACGCCTTTGTCGCCGTGAGCGCGCTGCTCGGTGCGATGGTGCTGATTCCGGTACTGGTTGTGGAGCTGATGCGCAATGGTATGCCGGGCTGGGATAGCTATGCCAATACAGGTGTTATTACTGGGCTGGCATACCTTGTTATTTTTCCTTCCTGGCTGTCATATCTGTTATGGAACAAAGGGATTAGCGCCATTGGCGCAACCCGCGGAGAGATATACTCGCACTTGATCCCACTGAGTGGCGGATTATTTAGCGTTATGTTTTTGCACGTCACTCTGCATTCATATCATCTGGTGAGCGCGTTGGTTATTATGTGCGGTATAGCATTGTGTTCCCGCCCGAGTGCCAAAAAAGGCTCGCAGCAGCGCACGGCGTAAAAAAGCGAGTAAATTAGCTTACAGTTGCGCCCCCGGTAATATTTACCACTGTGGCGGTTATTGCTCCGGCATGGTCTGAAGCCAGAAAGGTTGTAACCTCAGCGATTTGTGCCAGCGTAGGCAGGCGTCCGATCATGGTGCTTTGTGCCGCACCGCCTAAGCATTGTTCGATGGTTAAACCCATTGACTGTGCTTTCGCGGTGAAAATCTCCCCGGTATAGGAACCGGCCGCTACCGCATCCACAATCGCATGCGAGCGCACGCCGACGACACGAATGTTTATTGGTCCCGTCTCGCTGGCAAGCGCTTTAATAAACGCTTCTGTTCCTGCACAGCCGACGATATGGCCGAGATGCCCGGGCATCGCCATCGGGGCGGCGGGCGCAACGATGGTGAGAATGACGCCCGCTCGATCGCCGCCCATGTGCGGCGTTACGGCTTTTGCGATATTGAACTGCGCCGCAAGGAAAGGGGTGATACCACTCATAAACTCAGAGAGGGATAATGCGTCGATGTGCTTGCCCTGTTCATGCATAAAGCCGGTCGCGTTAACCACCACATCAATTCCACCGGTTTGCTGTACCAGGCGGGTAACTTGTGTTAAGGCGTCGTGCTCGTCGAGCACATCGGTGATAAACGTATCGACGGTACCCCCCGCCATTCGCAGGCGACTGGCCGCCCAATCAAGCTTTTCCTGACAGCGCGCGCCCAGGTATACATGAGCACCTTCGCGCGCCATCGCCTGTGCAACCGCGCTACCAATAGCGCCGCTGCCGCCGAAGATCACCGCAACCTTTCCAGTAAGCAACATAGTAAACTCCCGTCACCTGTAAGCACCGATTAAAAGTATGTGCCATAACCGGCGTGCTGCAAATTTGGGGAGGAATTACGGGGAGAAGGGGGGATAGCAAATTTCAGGCAACAAAAAACCCATCAACCTTGAACCAAAACGGCGGGGTTGATGGGCTCCACAAATTGGGGACATCAAAGAAAAGCAGTGGCAATAGTTATGACTGACACCTTGAAGAAAAGTTCTGCTGAACTGCAAAAAATTTTCTTTTAAGGGTAATTTTCAGTGCTAACCAAGGCCTGGCCAGACGATGACGATGAGTGTCCCCGCCAATGTCAGCAGAACGTTGGCAATGGCGTAGGTGCCAGCATAGCCTAATGCCGGGATGTTGCTGCGGGCCGTGTCGCTGATGATTTCCATTGCCGGAGCGCAGGTACGCGCGCCCATCATGGCGCCAAACAGCAGGGCGCGGTTCATGCGCAATACGTAAGCGCCAAACAAGAAACAAATAACAACCGGAACCAGGCTTACAATCAGACCGGCAATCAGCATTTGACCACCCACGGCGCCAAGGCCATTGCCAATGCCGCTACCCGCGCTTAAACCGACGCCTGCCATGAATACCATCAAACCAAACTCTTTCACCATGTTCAGCGCGCCCTGCGGGATATAGCCAAACGTAGGATGGTTGGCACGCAGGAAGCCCAGCATAATCCCGGCGAACAGTAATCCAGCTGCATTCCCGATGCCGAAGCTGAAATTGCTGAACTGGAAGGTGATCATTCCAATCATCAGACCAATGATAAAGAAGGCGCAGAAGGCCAACAGATCGGTCACCTGACTGTGAATGGAAATGAAGCCGATACGATCTGCGATCGTTTTAACGCGACGGGCATCACCGCTCACCTGCAACACGTCACCTTTATTGAGCACGACGTTGTCATCAATAGGCATTTCGATCTGGCTGCGGATCACGCGGTTGAGGAAACAGCCGTGGTCGGTCAGTTTCAACTGGGCCAGGCGACGGCCAACGGCATTGTGGTTTTTCACCACAATCTCTTCAGTGACGATACGCATATCGAGCAGATCGCGATCGAACACTTCTTTGCCGTTACGGAAACTGGGATCGAGGCGGGCATGCGCGTCTGGATAACCTACTAAGGCTATTTCGTCGCCCATTTGCAGCACTGCGTCACCGTCCGGGTTAGCCAGGATGCCGTTGCGGCGGATGCGTTCAATGTAACAGCCGGTCTGACGATAAATACCTAACTCGCGCAGGTTCTTACCATCAGCCCATGCTACCAGCTCCGGGCCCACGCGGTAGGCGCGGATCACTGGCAGATAAACCTTACGGTTGGCGTCAGTGTCCAGACCTCGTTCACGCGCAATTTGTTGGGCGCTGGTTTGCAGGTCCTGATGCTGAAGTTTCGGCAGGTAGCGCGCACCGACAATCAGACTGACCAGTCCAATCAAATAGGTGAGGGCGTAACCCAGACTCAGGTTATCAAGGGCAGTGGAAAGCTGCGCGCCTGCCATTCCGGAATGGCGCAAGGTATCGCCTGCGCCAACCAGCACCGGCGTGGAGGTCATCGAACCAGCCAGCATACCCGCCGTCAGGCCGATGTCCCAGCCAAATAGCTTACCCAGCCCCAGGGCGATCAGCATTGCGCTACCGACCATCACCAGAGCAAGCATTAGATAATTTTTCCCATCGCGAAAAAAAATCGAAAAAAAGTTGGGGCCGGCTTCGACGCCGACACAAAAAATAAACAGCATAAAGCCGAGATTTAATGCATCGGTGTTAATACTAAAGTGCTGCTGACCTAATAATAGGGACACCACTAAAACGCCAATGGAATTACCGAGTTGGACTGAACCCAGGCGTAATTTACCCAGGCAGAGGCCCAGAGCCAGGACCACAAATAATAACAGGATGTAATTCCCATTTAACAAATCTGCGACGTTTATATTCACTGAGGCTAACTTCTTGTTTACTAGTAAGCTATTGAAAGAAATGGCAATTTACGCTAATGTTTTTGCCAGAAATTAAGGGGCGACAGCACCGCACACAGCCCCGATTAATGCAGCATAACAATATATGCGGATAGTTTAATCTCATTACGTATCAACGGCTATAAGAATCGTGTGGGTGTGTTTTTGGCATGGAATGCCGAGTTACTTTATCTGACTGGACGCCTGCGGGCGAAAAGAGTGTTCGATAGAGAATGTGTCAGGAGGAACGATTGAAACATAAGCAAAGTTGGGCGGGGGCGATCTGCTGCTTTGTGCTGTTTATTGTGGTGTGTCTTTCATTAACGCTAAACGTGAAAGGGGCATTCAGAGCGGCAGGGCATCCTGAGGTCGGGTTGTTGTTTTTTATCTTGCCTGGTGCTGCAGCAAGCTTTTTCTCCCACCGTCGGGAAGTGCTCAGACCTCTTCTTGGTGCAATGTTGGCGGCGCCATGCTGTCTGTTGCTAATGCGGTTCGTTTTTATGCCGACGCGTTCATTGTGGCAAGAACTGGCGTGGTTATTCAGTGCGGTGTTTTGGTGCGCGCTTGGCGCATTGTGTTTTTTGTTTATCAGTAGCTTGTTCAATCAGCATCAACGACGGAAAAAGAACTGATCACGCCCTCCCGCGGAGGGCGTAGAAACAGCTATCAGGCGAACAGATTCATATTCTCTTTTGCCCACGCCTCAAAATCCGTGCAGCCGCCGATGTGTTTTTGATCAACAAAAATTTGCGGAACGGTTTCTACTGGCTTACCTACCGTCTTTTCCAGATCGGCTTTCGTAATACCTTCGGCATGAATATCAATGTAGCGGAAGTTAAAATCGTCATGCTCATTGCTTAATTTTTCTGCTAATTCTTTTGCGCGCACGCAATACGGGCACCCTGGACGACCAAAAATAACGGCAAACATCTCTCTCTCCTCGAACTTATCAGGCCGGATGGCGAATACTTATTATGATGCCGCGATTTGTGACGGATGGAAAGCAGGTTCGGCCTGTTGCTTTGATATCCTCAAGCTATAACTGTTAAACACGACGAGCCGGAACGTTTTATAATGAAAGCCATTTCGCCGGGAGACCGCTTATGCGCACCATTGGTGTATTACCGAAAAGCGTATTGATGCTGGAAATAATGGGGATGGTTTTGTTATCGCTGGCGCTGCTGTCGCTTAACGATTACCTGACCTTACCCGCGCCGCTTAACAGCCCGCTTGCCTTAGTTGTGATGATATTTCTGGGCGTACTGCTGATGCTCCCCGCTGCGGTGATGTTGATGTGGCGCATTGCTCAACTGCTGGCGCCGCAGCTCCTGTCGCGCGCTCCCGACGATTCTTCCCATTCAGACAGAGAAAAAAGAGATGACGCCAACTATTGATTTAATCCGCAGCCACCGTTCCATTCGCCATTTCACCGAAGAAGCTATTTCTGACGCACAGCGAGAGGCGATTATTGCCGCCGCTCAGGGCACCTCAAGCTCCAGTTTTTTACAGTGCACAACGATTGTTCGGATAACCGATAAAACCCTGCGTGAATCGCTGGCTACCTTATCTGGCGGTCAAAAGCACGTGGCGCAGGCCGCTGAATTCTGGGTGTTTTGCGCTGACTTTAACCGTCATTTGCAGATTTGCCCTGACGCGCAGTTGGGGCTGGCAGAACAACTGCTGCTGGGCGTGGTTGATACGGCGATGATGGCGCAAAATGCGCTGACGGCGGCAGAATCGCTGGGACTTGGCGGTGTGTATATAGGTGGGTTACGTAACAATATTGAGTCGGTCACGGAATTATTGAAGTTGCCGCAGCATGTTCTGCCGCTGTTTGGTTTGTGCCTTGGCTGGCCTGCGGATAACCCGGATATCAAGCCGCGCCTGCCTGCGTCGCTGGTTGTGCACGAAAACCAGTATCAGCCGCTTGATACAGACGTTTTGTCGCAGTATGACGAACAGCTTGCGCAGTACTATCTGACCCGCAGCAGTAATACGCGTCGTGACACCTGGAGCGATCACATTCGTCGAACCATCATTAAAGAAAGTCGTCCCTTTATCCTGGAATATTTGCATAAACAGGGATGGGCCACGCGCTAAAGATTTCAACCCAGTGTATGATACGCCTGCTTTTACCAGGTCATTGAGAGGTGCAGGGTGAAAATTGCCATTTTGTCCCGGGACGGAACGCTCTATTCTTGTAAGCGCCTGCGTGAAGCGGCGATGCAGCGCGGTCACCTGGTTGAAATTATCGATCCGCTTTCTTGCTATATGAATATCAGCCCGGCGGCGTCATCTATTCATTACAAGGGCCGCCAGCTTCCTCATTTTGACGCGGTGATCCCACGGATTGGTTCAGCGATTACCTTTTATGGTACGGCCGCACTGCGGCAGTTTGAAATGTTGGGTAGCTATCCGTTAAATGAATCGGTAGCGATTACGCGCGCGCGCGATAAGCTGCGTTCGCTGCAGTTGCTGGCGCGTCAGGGAATCGATTTACCCATTACCGGGATTGCTCACTCCCCGGACGATACCAGCGACATGATTGATATGGTCGGCGGCGCGCCGCTGGTGGTGAAACTGGTTGAAGGCACACAGGGGATTGGCGTGGTGCTGGCGGAAACACGGCAGGCCGCGGAAAGTGTCGTGGATGCGTTTCGTGGGCTGAATGCTCATATTCTGGTTCAGGAATATATCAAAGAAGCGCAAGGGCGGGATATTCGCTGTTTCGTGGTGGGAGACGAGGTGGTGGCCGCCATTGAACGCCGGGCGAAAGAGGGCGATTTTCGTTCTAATCTCCATCGCGGTGGGGTTGCTACGATTGCGAATATCACGCCGCGCGAAAGAAAAATTGCGCTCAAAGCCGCTCAGACTATGGGGCTGGATGTTGCAGGTGTGGATATTTTGCGTGCAGAACGTGGGCCGCTGGTCATGGAGGTTAACGCTTCTCCGGGACTGGAGGGGGTCGAGAAAACCACCGGGATAGACATTGCCGGCAAGATGATCCAGTGGATTGAGCGCCATGCTACGCCTGAATTTTGTCTTAAAATCGGCGGCTAAACACAATATCGATTGCGATCGTGGTATGACACGCTCTTTTTTCGTAAGCTGTGCCGGTATTTTTTTCATCAATAGAGGTCGCACATTATTATGACATCACTGGTCGTTCCCACTCTGGATACGTTGCGTCAATGGCTCGACGACCTGGGCATGAGTTTTTTTGAATGCGATACCTGTCAGGCGCTGCATTTACCTCATATGCAGAACTTTGACGGCATCTTTGATGCAAAAGTTGATTTGGTGGATAACGTCATCCTGTTTTCTGCAATGGCGGAAGTCAGACCTTCCGCACTGCTGCCACTGGCCGCCGATTTGTCCGCGATTAATGCCAGTTCGCTGACGGTAAAAGCATTTCTGGATATGCAGGATGATAATCTGCCAAAGCTGGTGGTTTGCCAGTCTTTATCCGTTACGCCGGGCGTAACGTTTGAACAGTTTGAGTGTTTTGTTCGCCAGAGCGAAGAGCAGATATCGATGGTGATCCTCGAAGCCGGGGCGCATCAGCTGTTATTTAACGCTGAAGACGATACGCAAAACAGCAATGCTGAAGTCCATTTCCTCCATTAATTCCCCCTGAATCTGGACACATTTTGCGCAGCCGCTACCAGAGCGGTTGCGTACTGCCTGTTTTTATTCTGCGTTTAACCTTTTATTAAAGAATTATTCACTTCCATTCTGCTCCTTCCGCTTTATGTCATAGACAATTCCTGCATAAAAAATTGATAAAAGACGTTTTTTAATCTGGGCTATATCCACAAAACCTGGCTAAAGTTATTCTTGCGAAGCATATAGACGTCAATTCTCGAACTGCCCCGTGTGACCTGAGCTGTGACTACAATACGTGGTGAATGAGTGAGCGGATATCTGCGCGCGATAGCGGCATCGGGAGAGGACTCTCTTTTCATTGATGCCGCATGAAAGAATATGCACGTTTCTTGCATATCATTAGAGTGTGACATTTTGTTCGTTTGTTAACGAACTTTCAGAAGGAAAGAGATTATGACCGCCTTAAATAAAAAATGGTTATCAGGCCTGGTTGTGGGTGCTCTGATGTCCATCTCTGCCGGCACGCTCGCTGCTGAACAAAAAACGCTGCATATTTATAACTGGTCTGATTATATTGCTCCGGATACGGTGGCTAACTTTGAAAAAGAGACCGGAATTAAAGTTATCTATGACGTATTTGATTCCAATGAAGTACTGGAAGGTAAGCTCATGGCGGGTAGCACCGGTTTTGACCTGGTTGTTCCTTCCGCCAGTTTCCTCGAACGTCAACTGACCGCTGGCGTCTTCCAGCCGCTGGATAAGAGCAAACTACCGGGCTGGAAAAACCTCGATCCTGAGCTGCTGAAGCTGGTGGGTAAACACGATCCGGACAACAAGTTTGCGATGCCGTATATGTGGGCAACGACCGGCATTGGCTATAACGTGGACAAAGTGAAAGCGGTGCTGGGGCCAGATGCGCCGGTTGATAGCTGGGATCTGATCCTCAAACCGGAAAATCTGGAAAAACTCAAAAGTTGCGGTGTCTCTTTCCTTGATGCGCCTGAAGAGGTGTTTGCTACCGTACTGAACTATTTGGGTAAAGATCCCAACAGTACCAAAGCAGATGATTACACCGGACCGGCGACCGACCTGCTGTTGAAACTGCGTCCGAATATTCGCTATTTCCACTCTTCGCAATATATTAACGACCTGGCAAACGGAGATACCTGTGTAGCAATTGGTTGGGCGGGGGACGTATGGCAGGCGGCGAACCGTGCAAAAGAAGCGAAAAATGGCGTCAATATCTCTTTCTCAATTCCTAAAGAGGGGGCGATGGCGTTCTTTGACGTGTTTGCAATGCCAGCCGATGCCAAAAACAAAGAAGAAGCCTATCAGTTCCTCAACTACCTGCTGCGTCCTGATGTGATTGCGCATATTTCCGACCACGTGTTCTATGCCAATGCCAACAAAGAAGCGACGGCTCTGGTCAGTCAGGAAGTTCGTGATAACCCTGGTATCTACCCGCCTGCGGATGTGCGCGCCAAGCTGTTCACGCTGAAAGTACAGGATCCGAAGATCGACCGTGTCCGTACCCGAGCGTGGACGAAGGTAAAAAGCGGAAAATAACCTGATGTTTGGGACATGACCCGGCAGGATTTATGCCTGCCGGGCAGTGTTGATCCTAAACACACCTAACCCGGCAATACGCACCACTGTGGTGCGTTATTTGCACCGTTTCTTTGTTTTATGCCGGAGAGCACCTGAGTGAATGATGCAACCCCACGCCCACACGCGAAAATCCGCAAGGCGCTGACCCCGCTGCTTGAAATTCGCAACCTGACCAAGTCTTTCGACGGGCAACACGCCGTCGATGACGTCAATCTTACTATCTACAAAGGTGAAATATTTGCCCTGCTCGGCGCATCTGGCTGTGGCAAATCGACTCTGCTGCGCATGTTAGCGGGATTTGAACAGCCGACAACCGGGCAAATTATGCTTGATGGCGTCGATTTAGCGCACGTCCCGCCTTATCTGCGTCCGATCAATATGATGTTTCAATCCTATGCCCTGTTTCCGCACATGACGGTAGAGCAGAACATTGCCTTTGGCCTCAAGCAGGACAAGCTGCCAAAAGCTGAAATTGCCAGCCGGGTGAATGAGATGCTGGGCCTGGTGCACATGCAGGAATTTGCCAAACGCAAACCGCATCAGCTTTCCGGCGGTCAGCGTCAACGTGTGGCGCTGGCGCGTAGCTTGGCGAAACGGCCGAAGTTGCTGCTGCTGGATGAACCGATGGGGGCGCTGGACAAAAAGCTCCGTGACCGTATGCAACTGGAAGTGGTGGATATCCTTGAACGCGTCGGCGTGACCTGCGTGATGGTAACGCACGATCAGGAAGAAGCCATGACGATGGCAGGGCGGATTGCGATCATGAACCGCGGAAAATTTGTGCAGATCGGCGAACCGGAAGAGATCTACGAGCATCCGACTACGCGCTATAGCGCCGAGTTTATCGGTTCGGTTAACGTCTTTGAAGGACTACTGAAAGAACGCCAGGAAGATGGGCTGATTATTGAGTCTCCTGGACTGGTGCATCCGCTGAAAGTAGATGCAGATGCGTCTATTGTCGATAACGTCCCAGTGTATGTTGCGCTGCGCCCGGAAAAAATCATGCTCTGCGAGGCTCCTCCCCCAGACGGTTATAACTTCGCGGTAGGCGAAGTGGTGCACATTGCCTATCTGGGCGATTTATCGGTGTATCACGTACGTTTGAAAAGCGGCCAGATGCTGAGCGCTCAGCTACAAAATGAACATCGTTATCGCAAGGGATTACCAACCTGGGGTGACGAGGTCCGTTTGTGCTGGGATGCAGACAGTTGTGTGGTGTTGACGGTTTAAGGAGCGAAGATGAGTACACTTGAACCTCCGGCGCGCGTGGATAAAGCAGGGCGATTCACGCTGCTTATGTCGCGGCTGCAAATGAACCACGGGCGCAAGCTGGTGATTGCGCTGCCGTATGTGTGGCTGCTGCTCCTGTTTCTTCTGCCGTTTCTGATCGTCTTCAAAATCAGTTTGGCTGAAATGGCGCGGGCTATTCCACCGTATACCGACCTCGTTTCATGGGCTGACGATCAGCTATCCATCACGCTCAACTTAGCCAACTTCCTGCAACTAACGGATGATCCGCTCTATTTTGATGCCTACCTGCAATCTTTGCAGGTGGCGGGGATTTCGACGATCTGTTGTCTGCTGTTGGGCTATCCGCTGGCGTGGGCCGTCGCACACAGTAAACCCTCGACACGCAATATTCTGTTACTGCTGGTGATCCTGCCGTCCTGGACGTCGTTTTTGATTCGCGTGTACGCCTGGATGGGGATCCTGAAAAATAACGGTGTACTGAATAACTTTCTGATGTGGCTGGGCGTTATCGATCAACCATTGACGATTCTGCACACCAATCTGGCGGTCTATATCGGGATTGTTTATGCCTATTTACCCTTTATGGTGCTGCCGATTTACACCGCGCTGACGCGTATTGATTATTCGCTGGTAGAGGCGGCGCTGGATTTGGGCGCCCGACCGTTGAAAACCTTCTTTAGCGTGATTGTGCCATTGACCAAAGGTGGGATTATCGCCGGATCGATGTTGGTGTTTATCCCGGCTGTGGGGGAGTTTGTGATCCCGGAACTGCTGGGCGGCCCTGATAGCATCATGATTGGTCGCGTGCTGTGGCAGGAATTTTTCAATAACCGCGACTGGCCGGTGGCATCTGCCGTTGCCATTATTATGCTGCTGTTACTGATTGTGCCAATCATGTGGTTCCACAAATATCAGCAAAAAAGCATGGGGGAACACGGATGAATAACTTACCGGTCGTGCGTTCGCCGTGGCGTATTTTTATCCTGGTGCTGGGCTTTACCTTCCTGTACGCGCCGATGCTGATGCTGGTTATCTATTCGTTTAACAGTTCGAAGCTGGTAACGGTCTGGGCGGGGTGGTCAACGCGTTGGTATGGTGAACTTTTCCACGATACCGCGATGATAAGCGCCGTTGGCATGAGCTTAACGATTGCTGCGGGTGCGGCGACGATGGCGGCAATCCTCGGCACTATAGCCGCCGTGGTAATGGTGCGTTTTGGCCGTTTTCGCGGATCGAATGGGTTTGCTTTTATGATTACCGCACCGCTGGTTATGCCGGATGTCATTACCGGTTTATCACTGCTGCTGCTGTTTGTGGCGCTGGCGCATGCCATCGGCTGGCCTGCGGATCGCGGTATGTTGACCATCTGGCTGGCGCACGTCACCTTCTGTACGGCGTACGTGGCGGTGGTGATTTCCTCGCGGTTGCGCGAACTGGATCACTCCATTGAGGAAGCGGCAATGGATCTTGGCGCCACGCCGCTGAAGGTCTTTTTCGTTATCACGCTGCCGATGATTATGCCTGCGGTGATCTCCGGCTGGTTACTGGCCTTCACGTTGTCGCTTGATGATCTGGTTATCGCCAGCTTTGTCTCTGGTCCTGGCGCCACAACATTACCGATGCTGGTGTTCTCCAGCGTACGTATGGGGGTTAACCCGGAGATCAACGCGCTGGCGACGCTGATTCTTGGCGTGGTAGGAATCATCGGATTTATCGCGTGGTATCTGATGGCGCGAACAGAAAAACAACGGATTCGCGATATCCAACGTGCAAGACGCGGCTGAAAAAACTAAAATCTGCCAACCTGTCTATACGGCGCCGCTGTGGTGGCTGCGCCGTTTTCATGGAAGACGACGCGTTGGGATTTTTTAAGAAATCATCCACATCACATGCTCGCTTAAACGTCCCTGCGTTGGTGCAGGTGGCGGCGCTGGCTATTATCATGATCCGCTGTCTCGATCTGTTGATGATTTTTAATACGCTAGGGTTGCGTGGAACCAGCGAATTTATTCATCGCAGCGTGCAGACCTGGAATTTGACGCTGGTGTTTCTGGGCAGCCTGGCGCTGCTGTTTATTGAAATCTACTGCGCATTTTCGCTGGTGAAAGGACGTAACTGGGCGCGTTGGGTTTATCTGTTGACCCAGATTATCGCCAGCGTTTATCTGTGGGCGGCCTCGTTGGGTTATGGTTATCCGGAACTGTTCAGCATTGCGGGAGAGTCCAGACGTGAGATCCTGCGTACGCTGGTGATGCAAAAGTTGCCGGATATGCTGGTGTTGCTGCTACTGTTTGTTCCCGCGTCCAGTCGGCGGTTCTTCCGTTTGCAGTAAATGTGGTCGGTGTTGTTTGTAGGCCGGATAAGGCGTTTATGCCGCCATCCGGCACCGACGCCGCACAATTGCCTGATGGCGACCCTAACGCGTCTTATCAGGCCTACGAAAGCTCAGGCCTGATATGCATCCCGAATGATTTTACGTATATAATCTCCGCCCTCGATCACGTAAAGGTTTTTGTATGCAGTGCGCACTCTATGACGCCGGTCGCTGTCGTTCCTGTCAGTGGATTGAACAGCCGGTTTCCCACCAACTCACCGCCAAAATGGCCGATTTACGCCAACTGCTTGCTGAACATGCGGTGGCGGAGTGGCGCGCGCCGGTCAGCGGCCCGGAACGCGCTTTTCGCAACAAAGCCAAAATGGTGGTCAGCGGCAGCGTGGAAAAACCACTGCTTGGGATGCTGCATCGTGACGGTACGCCGGAGGATTTGTGTGATTGTCCGCTCTATCCTGCGTCTTTTTCGCCCGTATTTGCCGTGCTCAAACCGTTTATCGCCCGTGCGGGGTTAACGCCCTATAACGTGGCGCGTAAACGCGGGGAGCTTAAATATCTGCTGTTAACGGAAAGCCGGTTTGATGGCGGTATGATGCTGCGCTTTGTCCTGCGTTCAGACGCCAAACTGGCGCAGTTGCGTGCAGCGCTACCGTGGTTGCAGGAACGGTTGCCACAGTTAAAAGTGATCACTGTGAATATTCAACCGGTGCATATGGCGATTATGGAAGGGGAGACAGAAATCTTCCTCACCGAACAACAGGCGCTGGCGGAACGCTTTAATGATGTGCCGCTGTGGATACGTCCACAGAGCTTTTTCCAGACCAACCCAGTGGTGGCGGGACATTTATATGCCACCGCACGCGACTGGGTGCGCCAGCTTCCGATTGATCATATGTGGGATCTGTTTTGCGGCGTAGGAGGGTTTGGTCTGCATTGCGCCACGCCGCAGATGAAACTGACAGGTATTGAAATCGCGCCAGAGGCGATTACCTGTGCGAAACAGTCGGCGCAGGAGCTTGGGTTGCAAAATCTGCGTTTTCAGGCGCTGGATTCGACTCAGTTTGCTACCGCCCAGGACGAAGTACCCGATCTGGTTCTGGTGAACCCACCGCGTCGCGGGATTGGCAAACCGCTGTGCGATTTTCTTTCCCGCATGGCGCCACGTTTTATTGTCTATTCAAGCTGCAATGCGCAAACCATGGCGAAGGATATTCACGAGTTGCCAGGGTATCGCATTGACCGCGTTCAGCTTTTCGACATGTTCCCACATACCGCGCATTACGAAGTGTTAACGCTACTCAGCAGACAATAACGGATATGCCTGATGGCGCTTCGCTTATCAGGCCTACGAGGAGGGGCATGACTGTAGGCCGGATAAGGCGCTTGCGCCGCATCCGGCAAATGCAATATGCGAAAAAAAAGCCCGTACTTGCATACGAGCTCTTCTTAAAATATGGCGGTGAGGGGGGATTGACTCGCTTTGCTCGCCCCTTCGGGGCAGCCCGTTCGCGATGCTCCCGATCTGTCCAGCTGGCTGCGCCAGCAGTCGAACCCCGGTCGGGGCTTCTCATCCCCCCGCAGGCGTGCAATATGCGAAAAAAAAGCCCGTACTTGCGTACGAGCTCTTCTTAAAATATGGCGGTGAGGGGGGGATTGACTCGCTTTGCTCGCCCCTTCGGGGCAGCCCGTTCGCGATGCTCCCGGTCTGTCCAGCTGGCTGCGCCAGCAGTCGAACCCCGGTCGGGGCTTCTCATCCCCCCGCAGGCGTGCAACATGCGAAAAAAAAGCCCGTACTTGCGTACGAGCTCTTCTTAAAATATGGCGGTGAGGGGGGGATTCGAACCCCCGATACGTTGCCGTATACACACTTTCCAGGCGTGCTCCTTCAGCCACTCGGACACCTCACCATATTGTATTGCTGCCTGACCGCTTGGGGGGCAACGGGGCGCTACTATAGGGAGTTGCGCTAAAACGGTCAAGCAGAATTTACATGTTCACTGTTGTTTGGTTACGCAGTGTACATATTCCTCCGCCCGGACTGGCGCGGAGGATATAATTAACGCTGAGAGTCCAGTTTTTCGCCGTTGGTCACGACTTCCTGGGCTTTGCTGTAGCTTTCTATCAGCAACTGATACGCCGGGAAGACTTTGGTATACACTTCAGCCCATTCAGCGGCGTCTTCACGGTTCCATGTCCCCTGGATTTCAGAAGCGACGGCAGCGGTATCCATCGGCACGACGCCAGCCTGAACCACGCGAGCCAGGGTGATTTCCTGCGCCATTTTGCTGTAGGTGCCGGAGGCGTCGATTACCGCGAAGACCTTATAACCTTCAGCCACTGCGCTGATGGCCGGGAAAGCCATGCAGACGCTGGTGATCGTACCGGCGATAATCAGCGTCTTACGACCTGTTGCTTTTACCGCTTTAACGAAGTCTTCGTTATCCCAGGCGTTGATTTCGCCTTTACGCGCCACGTATTGGGCGTGGGGCGCATTGGCATGGATCTCAGGGATCAGCGGGCCATTAGGTCCCTGCGGTACAGACGCCGTGGTAATCACCGGCATTTTCGCCAGGGTGGCCATTTTAGCCAGCGCAGCAGCACGCGCACGCAGCTCTGGCATTGGCATATCGCCGACGGTCTGGAAAAGCCCGCTCTGATGGTCGATAAGCAGCATGACGGAATCATTCACATCGATGACCGGACGTGAACCATTAAAGTTTGCAGGACTGGACATATTCTTCTCCTTCGATTCAGATTTGGCCAAAACGGCCGGAGTTAAAATCGCGTACGGCTTCAGCGATTTCTTGTTTCGTGTTCATGACAAACGGGCCGTAACCTACAATTGGCTCGTTCAACGGTTCGCCAGACAGCAGCAGCACGATGGCATCGCTGGTGGCTTCAATGTGCAGCGTTTTCCCCTGCTGGCTTAGCACCACCAGTTGCGCTTCGCTGGCTGGCGTGGTGCCGTTTACGGTGATATTGCCTTTCAATACCACCAGTGCGGTGCTCCATCCTTCAGGCTGAGACAACGCGAGCTGATGATTACGTTGCAGTCGCATATCCCAGACGTTCAGCGGCGAAAAAGTATGTGCAGGCCCTTTGGTTTCCTCGTAGCTACCCGCAATAACGCGAACGCTTCCTGCTTCATCAGGGAGAGCAACCGTTGGGATAACATCGCTGGTGATGCTCTGATAACCCGGCGTGGCCATTTTGTCTTTTGCCGGCAGGTTGACCCACAGCTGTACCATTTCCAGTTCGCCGCCCCGACGGGTAAATTCCGGTGAATGGAATTCTTCGTGCAAAATTCCTGCACCTGCGGTCATCCACTGCACGTCGCCGGGACCGATAATGCCGCCGCGACCAGTTGAATCACGATGTTCAACTTCACCGCTGTAAACGATGGTCACCGTTTCAAAACCACGGTGAGGGTGTTCGCCGACGCCGCGCTTTTCGTTACCCGGTGTGAACGTATGCGGACCGGCGTAATCCAGCAGCAGGAATGGACTTAACTGCTCTGCATGAGACTGGTAAGAGAACATTGAGCGAACCGGAAATCCATCGCCAACCCAGTGCGGGCGAGGTGCGGTGTAGACGCCTGTTACTTGTTTCATTTGTGTCTCCTCAGTGGCGTTATCTTGATGTGAATAAGCTTATATTCATGACAGCGAATTGAGTAGTCGCTAAAATGGTCTTCACTGTCTCATTAATAGGACAATAAAATGACAAAGCCGGATCTCAATGATTTTGCTTGGTTTGTACATGTCGTAGAGGAAGGTGGTTTCGCCGCGGCGGGGCGTGCGCTTGATGAACCGAAATCAAAACTGAGCCGACGTATTGCGCAACTTGAAGAGAGGTTGGGGGTTCGACTTATTCAGCGAACCACCCGGCAGTTTAACGTGACTGAAGTCGGACAAACCTTTTACGAGCACTGTAAGGCGATGCTGGTGGAAGCGCAGGCGGCGCAGGATGCCATTGCGGCTTTACAGGTTGAGCCGCGTGGCGTTGTGAAGCTGACTTGTCCGGTCACCTTGTTGCATGTGCATATTGGGCCAATGCTTGCCCGATTTATGGCGCGTTATCCCGATGTATCCGTGCAGCTTGAGGCGACGAACCGTCGCGTTGATGTCATCGGTGAAGGTCTGGACGTGGCGATTCGCGTCAGACCTCGTCCATTTGAGGATAGCGACCTGGTGATGCGGGTACTTGCAGACAGGGGACACCGGTTATATGCCAGCCCGCGATTAATTGAACAAATGGGCGCGGTTAACTCCCCGGCGGAATTGACCCGTTGGCCGGGCCTGAGTCTGGCATCGGGTAAACATGTGCATCGCTGGGAGTTATTCGGCCCACAGGGCGCACGGGCGGAAGTGCATTTCACGCCGCGAATGATCACCACTGATATGCTGGCGTTACGTGAAGCCTCGATTGCCGGCGTGGGGGTTGTACAACTTCCGCAACTGATGGTGAAAGAGCAATTAGCGGCGGGTGAACTGGTGGCATTGCTCGACGGTTGGGAGCCCAAGCGGGAAATTATTCACGCAGTCTTTCCGTCTCGTCGGGGATTGCTGCCCTCGGTACGCGCCCTGGTGGATTTCTTAACAGAAGAATATGCGCGGATGATTGAGGATTAAATACAGATCCTCAGCCTATAAAAAAGGCCGGTTAAACCGACCTTTTATTATCTGGACGCCATCATGGTGGCGTGAAAACAATCAGCGACTACGGAAGACAATGCGGCCTTTGCTCAGGTCGTACGGGGTCAGCTCAACAGTCACTTTGTCGCCCGTCAGGATGCGGATATAGTTTTTGCGCATTTTACCGGAGATGTGTGCAGTAACCACGTGACCGTTTTCTAACTCTACGCGGAACATGGTATTAGGTAACGTATCGAGAACGGTACCCTGCATTTCAATATTGTCTTCTTTGGCCATCTAATCCTCTGGGGTATCACTACCGTAATTTGAACCGGCAAGATAATGCCGAAGTTCTTTTAATAAGTAAAGATTTGTGCGTTTAAAACACAGCAAATCGGGTTTGGCGCATTACTCTGACCACCCACGGCAAAGCTGCACGTAAAGCGCAACGTATAAGGGAACGAGGAGATAAACGATAGGCGTTGCCTGGCGCGAACTGTTCCTTAACGGCGGCGGGGTAATGGGCTAAACCAACTCTGCGGCACAATTATAACACCCCGACAAAAAATGTGCCGAAAACATTCACCCCTGAGGCGAAAATAACGTCCTTGGTATCCAGAAATGGCTCGGTAGCCGCTGCTGACGCAGTCTGCTCAGCTGCTCAAGGTACTCCCGTCGCGGGGTTTCGATGGCGCCCAGGGATGCTGTGTGGCTATTTAACACCTGGCAGTCGATTAATTTTCCGCCCTGACGGATAAATTCCGCGCAAAAAACAAGTAGTGCGGTCTTGGACGCATTTTCCTGACGACTGAACATTGATTCGCCACAAAACAGCGTACCTTGCGCTACGCCATACATGCCGCCGACTAATTCATTTTGTCGCCATACTTCAATTGAGTGCGCATGTCCCAGTTCGTGCAGCCGATGGTAAGCGTCCACCACATCGTGTGTGATCCAGGTGCCTTCTTCCCGATCGTTCGCACAGCCTTCAATCACCTGACCGAACGCGTAGTTGAGCGTCACACGATAAGGCGAATTTTTATGAAAGCGTTTCATGCTGCGACTGAGGTGAAAGTTCTCAGGCCAAAGAATGGCGCGCGGATCGGGTGACCACCAGAGAATAGGGTCACCGGGAGAAAACCACGGGAAAATACCGCGCTGGTAGGCCATCAACAGGCGGGCAGGGCTAAGATCGCCTCCCAGCGCCAGTAAACCGTTAGGCTCGCGTAAAGCGCCTTCCGGTGATGGGAAGGCTATAGAATGGCGGGACAGTTGCACCAGGCGCATGACAGTGAAACTCCACTACGCGAGTTTGATCGTTCAATAATAGCTTACAGACGTTGCTTAAACTGGTAATAACGCCCCTGCCTGGCTAACAGATCTGCGTGATTACCTTGCTCAATAATTTGTCCGTTGTCCATCACTATTATTTGATCGAAACGCGACAATCCGCGCAGACGATGTGTGACCATCAGCACGGTTTTATCCCGCATCACATCGCCAATTAATTCAAGCATTTGGCTTTCTGTTGTGGCATCAAGCCCTTCGGTAGGCTCATCCAGCAGCATCAGCGGGGCATCATGCAGCAAGGCGCGGGCGATAGCCAGACGGCGGAGCTCGCCGCCGGAAAGCTGACGACCGCCTTCGCCCAACCAGGCGTTGAGCCCATCGTCTTCAAGCAGTTTTTCCAGACCGACGCGGCGCAGGATCGCGGATAATGCTTCATCGCTGGCGTGCGGAGCTGCCAGCAGCAGGTTATCGCGAAGCGTAGCGCTAAACAGATGTACGCGCTGTGGCACGACGCTGATGATGTGGCGCAACGTGGCTTCATTCAGGGCTGAAAGCGGTCGATTGTTAATCAGGATTTCGCCACTTTGTGGATCCCATGCGCGGGTCAGCAATTGTAACAACGTTGACTTTCCGCAGCCAGTGCGACCTAAAATAGCGATGTGCTCACCGGGTTTTGCCAGTAAAGAAAGGGTGTCGAGTGCTTTTTGCGTCTGCCCCGGATAGCTGAATGAGACCTCACGCAGGGTAAGAGTGAGCTGCTCAGAAACCGGAGATTCGGTATCCGGGAAGGTGACTTCTGGCTGCTGTTCGGTCAGTTCGGTGATGCGTAATGCAGAGGCGATAACCTGGCCGAGATGCTGAAACGCGCCGGTGACAGGCGCTAATGCCTCAAACGCAGCCAGCGCACAGAAGACAAACAGCGCGATTAGCGCGCCTGGCTGGGTATTTCCGCCCACGTCGCCTGAGGCCATCCATAACATCATAATCACCGCCAGCGCGCCGATTAACAGCATGATCGCCTGCGACAGTGCCGTTAATTCGGACTGACGTCGCTGCGCTTCATGCCACTGCAATTCGGTGGCTTCCATTTGAGCCCGGTAGCGTTCACTGGCGCCGAAGATAGTTAATTCAGCCTGGCCCTGCAGCCAGGAGGTTAATTGCTGACGATATTGCCCACGCAAATGCGTCAGGTTTTGCCCGGTACTTTTACCGGCCTGATAAAAGAGTGGGGGCAGAATGAATAAGGTCAGCAGCATAATACCGCCGAGGGTGACAGCCAGCGTGAAATCGAGAACGCTCAGTCCCAGCGTGACCACCATGATGACGACAAACGCTCCCACCAGCGGAGACAGAACGCGTAAATAAAGATGATCGAGCGTGTCGACATCAGCGACGACGCGGTTAAGTAATTCACCTTGTCTATAGCGGGACAGGCCAGCAGGGGAGAGCGGTAGCAGCTTGCTGAAGGTATAAATCCGCAGGTGTTGCAGCACTCGGAACGTGGCGTCGTGACTGACCAGGCGCTCGAAATAACGGCCTGCGGTTCGGGTGATTGCCGCACCACGTACGCCCGCGGCGGGGAGCATATAGTTAAAACTGTAAATTCCAGTGACGCCCACCACCGCAGAAGCAGACAGGAACCAACCTGAGAGCGTCAGCAAGCCAATACTGGCCAGCAGCGTAACGATCGCCAGAACGATGCCCAGCGTTAACATCCATTTGTGACGTTTATACAGCGTCAGATAGGGTAGCAAAGCGCGCATTTAGATATCCTCCTGACGATGAGCCAGTAGTGTTGCAAAAGCACCGTTGGCAGCGCTAAGTTCAGCCCAGCTACCTTGTTCAACGATCTGACCATCCTGCATGACCCAGATAGCGTCCCAGTCGGCAAGATCTTCAAGCTGGTGCGTCACCATCAGCGTGGTCTGGCGGCGCGATGCTGCGTTCAATGCCTGCATCACGCGTTGTTCACTGTGGGCATCAAGGCTGGCTGCGGGTTCGTCCAGCAGAAGCAACTGACACGGATTAAGTAACGCGCGCGCCACGGCCACGCGCTGCGCTTGACCAACAGAAAGTCGGGCCGCCTGATCGCCAACTGGCGTATCTACGCCCTGCGGCAGCAGCGGTAAAAACTCGCTCACCCAGGCGCTGTCGAGTGCGGCCTGAAGCTGTTCTTCACTGGCATCGGGCCGTGCCAGCAGTACGTTTTCGCGTAACGTGGCGGCAGGAAGCTGCGGGTTTTGCCCAACCCACGACAGCTGTTTGCGCCAGGAATCAGGCGACAGGTCGCGTAGTTCAAAACCATTGATCCGCAGCGATCCCTGATAAGAAAGAAAACCGGACAGAACATTCAGCAGCGAACTTTTTCCGGAGCCGCTACGTCCTACCACTACCGCACGTTGGCCTGCTGCCAGGGTAAAGTTGAGCGGTCCCGCAAGCACTTTTCCTTCCGGTGAGGTGATGACCAGACCTGCAGCCTCAATTGAAACGGCATCTTTCGTCGCCAGCTCAATCTCACCACGCTCAGGGTGCGCCAGCGGGGTTTCCATAAAGGTTTTCAGACTGTCTGCTGCTCCGACGGCTTGCGCTTTGGCGTGATAAAACGTCCCGAGATCGCGCAGGGGTTGGAAAAACTCCGGCGCCAGAATGAGCGCCAGGAAACCGGACGCCAGCGTGACGCCCATACCGTAGTGGCCGAAGTCAAGCTCGCCGAGGTAGGAAAAACCGAAGTAAACCGCGACCAGAGCGATAGACAACGACGTAAAGAACTCGAGGACCCCGGATGACAGGAATGCCAGGCGCAGGACTTCCATTGTACGCTGGCGGAAATCCTGTGATGCTGCGCGAATACTTTCTGTTTCGGCTTCACCGCGGCCAAATATTCTCAGCGTTTCCATACCCCGGAGGCGATCGAGAAAATGACCGCTTAGTCGGGCAAGCGCCTGAAAGTTGCGGCGGTTAGCGTCGGCTGCGCCCATACCGACCATCGCCATAAACAGAGGGATTAGCGGGGCGGTTCCGAGCAGAATAAGAGCGGCTACCCAGTTTGACGGAAAAACGGCCGCCACAATCAACAGGGGAACGCATACGGCCAGCGCCATTTGCGGCAGATAACGCGCATAGTAATCATGCATATCGTCAATCTGCTCGAGGATCAGGGTCGCCCAGCTCCCGGCTGGTTTACCCTGTATCCAGGCCGGACCCGCCTGTTGCAGGCGATCGAGAACCTGGCGACGAATCTCAAAGCGAATATGTTGCCCGGCGTGAAACCCGACGCGTTCGCGCAACCAGACGACCCATGCGCGCAGGATGAAAACCAAAATCAGCACGATGAAAGGGAGCAGAAGCGCTTCCCGGGGGATATTGCCCATGATCATATGGTCCAGAATTCGGGCCATGAGCCAGGCCTGAGCGACAATTAACAGGCCGCTCACGAATCCCAGCAGGCGTGAAATGTTCAGCCATCGTTGGGATATTACACTTTGCTGTTTTAACCAGCGGGTCAGCTCTTTTTGACGGGTTTTATTCATTGCACGCTTAGCAGGTGAGTTATTGGAATTTTTGGGCAGGACAATGTTACAACGAGGCAAAAATAAAGGCGACTTATAGTCGCCTTTTTTACTTTTGTTACTGATTTGTAAAACTTATTTGCAAGCGTCTGCCAGACCGTCGAGATAACGTTCTGCGTCAAGCGCAGCCATACAACCCGTGCCAGCAGAAGTGATCGCCTGGCGATAAATATGGTCCATCACGTCACCCGCTGCGAAGACGCCTGGAATGCTGGTTTGCGTCGCATTGCCGTGAATACCGGACTGAACTTTGATGTAGCCGTTTTCCAGTTCGAGCTGACCGTCGAAAATGGCGGTATTCGGGCTGTGACCGATGGCGACAAACAATCCCGCAACGTCAAGTGATTCAACGTTGTCAGTATTTTGCGTATCGCGCAGACGCAGTCCGGTTACGCCCATTTGATCGCCAGTCACTTCTTCCAGCGTACGGTGCGTATGCAGCACGATGTTGCCGTTTTCCACTTTATCCATCAACCGCTTGATAAGAATTTTCTCAGCACGGAAGCTGTCGCGACGGTGAATCAAATGTACTTCAGACGCGATATTTGCCAGATACAACGCTTCTTCAACAGCGGTATTGCCACCGCCGATCACCGCAACTTTTTGGTTACGGTAGAAGAAACCGTCGCAGGTGGCGCAAGCGGAAACGCCGCGGCCTTTAAATGCTTCCTCTGAAGGCAAGCCCAGGTAGCGTGCGGACGCGCCAGTGGCGATGATCAATGCGTCACAGGTGTATTCACCGCTGTCGCCGGTCAGACGGAAAGGACGGTTTTGCAGATCAACTTTGCTGATGTGATCAAAAATGATTTCTGTCTCAAATTTGGTCGCATGTTCGTGCATACGTTCCATCAGCAATGGGCCAGTAAGATCGTGCGGATCGCCAGGCCAGTTTTCCACTTCTGTTGTTGTGGTCAACTGACCACCTTTTTCCATACCGGTAATCAGTACCGGTTGCAGGTTAGCGCGTGCAGCGTAGACCGCAGCGGTATATCCCGCAGGGCCTGAGCCCAGAATAAGAAGTTTACTGTGTTTGGTTGCGCCCATGAGATCCCCATAGTTGTTGGCAGGCAATGAGCAGGATTGTAGGGAATTTACAGGCGTAAAAAAAGAGTATGGCGATTTTGTTAACAATATGTGTAATAGCGGAAACCGATGAGCGACAGATTGAGTCGTAATACTATAACGATTTCTACTTAAAATCGGTCAGTTATAAGGTGATAAAATGACGAATTTCCATCACTGCGACTGAATAACTGGCATGTTGTACTAAAAATCGATGTTTTGCTTTGACAATCCCCTGCTGTTTTGCGAAAACATTCAAGGAAGAAAAAAACTGTGTCATGTATGTGCTGCATAATCATGCATGTAGATACCATGTTTACCGTGTTAGCGAAATCTACGCATGGTGTGGACAGATGCCATTCGTGATGTCGATAGCCGCCGACAGGCAACGGTCTTCTCACCATAAACCCAGACATTGCAAGCCGTAAATCCCTCTGGGCTGCGGTTTATTTTGATGGGGAGCGACTCTGAACAGTGATGTTAGTAGAGTCAGGCAGGAGTAGGGAAGGAATACAGAGAGACAATAATAATGGTAGATAGTAAGAAGCGCCCTGGCAAAGATCTCGACCGTATTGATCGTAACATTCTTAATGAGCTGCAAAAGGATGGGCGTATTTCTAACGTCGAGCTTTCTAAACGTGTGGGACTTTCACCGACGCCCTGCCTTGAGCGTGTGCGTCGGTTGGAAAGGCAGGGTTTCATTCAGGGCTATACAGCGCTGTTAAACCCACATTATCTGGATGCATCACTTCTGGTTTTTGTTGAGATAACTCTGAATCGTGGCGCCCCGGATGTGTTTGAACAATTTAACTCTGCAGTACAAAAACTTGAAGAAATTCAAGAGTGTCATTTAGTTTCCGGTGATTTCGACTATTTGCTGAAAACACGCGTACCGGATATGTCAGCATACCGTAAGCTGCTGGGGGAAACCCTGCTGCGTCTGCCTGGCGTAAATGACACACGTACTTATGTAGTAATGGAAGAAGTCAAACAGAGCAATCGTCTGGTAATTAAGACGCGCTAACACGGAACAGGTGCAAAATCGACGCAGTTTGATTACACTCCTGTTAATCCATACAGCAACAGTGCCGGGGCAACCCGGTGCTGTTGTCCGTTTTAGCATCGGGCAGGAAAAGCCTGAAACCTGGAGAGCCGTTTTTGAGCCAGGAATACACTGAAGACAAAGACGTCACATTGACGAAGTTAAGCAGCGGGCGCCGACTTCTGGAAGCGCTACTGATCCTTATTGCCCTTTTTGCCGTCTGGTTGATGGCTGCCTTACTCAGCTTTAACCCTTCGGATCCCAGTTGGTCGCAAACCGCATGGCATGAACCTATCCATAACCTGGGAGGCATTCCCGGTGCATGGCTGGCGGACACGCTGTTCTTTATTTTTGGCGTCATGGCCTACACCATTCCGGTCATTATTGTCGGCGGCTGCTGGTTTGCCTGGCGACACCAGGCCAGCGACGAATACGTCGATTATTTTGCTGTTTCATTGCGCATTATTGGCGTTCTGGCCCTGATCCTCACCTCCTGCGGGCTGGCCGCAATTAACGCCGATGACATCTGGTATTTCGCCTCTGGCGGGGTGATTGGCAGCCTGCTCAGCACTACGCTGCAGCCATTACTGCACAGTAGCGGCGGTACGCTTACGCTTTTGTGCATCTGGGCTGCGGGATTAACGCTGTTTACCGGCTGGTCATGGGTGAGCATTGCGGAAAAACTGGGTGGCTGGTTACTTAATATCCTGACATTTGCCAGCAACCGTACCCGCCGCGACGATACCTGGGTCGATGACGAAGAATATGAAGATGAAGAAGAGTTTGTCGACGCCGCTGATGGTAAACCCCATGAATCGCGTCGGGCTCGAATTCTGCGCGGTGCGTTAGCGCGCCGTAAACGCCTTGCTGAGAAATTTACCAATCCGCTGGGCCGTCATACTGATGCTGCGCTGTTCTCCGGCAAACGCATGGATGATGAAGACGACATTGAATACAGCGCCCGTGGCGTGGTCGCCGATCCGAACGATGTGCTGTTTTCCGGTAATCGGGCAACATTGCCTGAATACGACGAACTCGATCCACTGCTGAACGGTCATTCGGTGACAGAGCCGGTAGCTGCCGCAGCAGCAGCCACAACGGCATCTCAGGCCTGGAGCGCGCCGGTTGATCCGCTGTTGCAAACGTCGCCAGTTACCAGCACCGTTATGGAACAATCGACGCCAGCCGTTGCCTGGCAATCCGCGCCTGGCCCGCAAACCGGTGATGCGGTGATTGCGCCTGCGCCTGAAGGTTATCCGCAGTCAGCCGAATATGCTCAGCCTGCGGTGCAGCAGCCGTATGAGCCATGGCAACAGCCGGTTGCACAGGAGAATCCTCAGCCGGAATATTACGCACCGCAAACGTCTGAACCGGTGTATGCGCAACCCGCCGCGCCGCAGCCGCAGGAATTCACCGCGCAGCAAAACTGGCAGCCGGAACCTGTTTATCAGCCGGAGCCTGAGCCGCAACCGGTCTATCAGCAGGAGCCTGGCTTCCAACAACCTTCCGCGTTCCAGCAACCGGTGGTTGAACAACCTTCTGTAGTGGAACCTGAGCCAGTTGTTGAGGAGACGAAACCCTCTCGTCCACCGCTCTACTATTTTGAAGAAGTCGAAGAGAAACGAGCGCGCGAGCGTGAGCAGTTGGCCGCCTGGTATCAGCCTATTCCAGAACACGCTCAGGAGCCTGAGCGTGTTAAGCCGTCTATGCCATCTATGCCGACGGCTGCCTCCATTCCGCCCGTGGAGTCTGTTGCTGCCGTTGCGCCGCTGGCTGCCGGGGTGAAAAGCGCCGCTTCTGGGGCAAGTGCCGCTGCCGCAGCACCTGTGTTTAGCCTTGCGGGTAGCGGTGCGCCGCGTCCGCAGGTGAAAGAAGGAATTGGCCCGCAACTGCCGCGCCCGAATCGTGTGCGCGTGCCTACTCGTCGGGAGTTAGCATCGTATGGCATAAAACTGCCGTCACAGCGTATGGCTGAAGAGAAAGCTCGCGAAGAGCAGCTTGATACCAATGCGTACAGCGACGATGAAATTGATGCAATGCAGCAGGATGAGCTGGCACGTCAGTTTGCCCAGTCTCAGCAGCACCGTTATGGCGATGATTATCAGGACGATACCCATCAGACTGATGACGAAGATTTGGCCGCAGAAGCGGAACTGGCTCGCCAGTTTGCCTCGTCCCAGCAGCAGCGCTATTCCGGCGAACAGCCTGCCGGGGCCAATCCGTTCTCGCTTGATGACTTTGAATTTTCGCCAATGAAAACGCTGGTGGATGACGGTCCGCATGAGCCGCTGTTTACGCCAGGCGTGATGCCTGAGCCTGCGCCGCAGCACCAGGAACCTGTCGCACCGCAGCAGCATTATCAGCAGCCGGCACAGCCTGCCGCACCGCAGCAGCATTATCAGCAGCCGGCACAGCCTGTCGCACCGCAGCAGCATTATCAGCAGCCGGCACAGCCTGTCGCTCCGCAGCAGCATTATCAGCAGCCGGCACAGTCTGTCGCACCACAGCAGCATTATCAGCAGCCGGCACAGCCTGTTACACCGCCGCCGCAGGATAGCCTGATCCATCCACTCTTGATGCGTAACGGCGACAGCCGTCCGGTTCAGCGTCCGAGTACGCCGCTGCCATCGTTAGATCTGCTCACGCCGCCGCCGAGTGAAGTTGAGCCGATTGATACTTTTGCACTGGAACAAATGGCGCGTCTGGTGGAAGCGCGTCTGGCGGACTTCCGTATTAAAGCTGATGTAGTGAACTACTCTCCAGGGCCGGTCATTACCCGTTTTGAACTAAACCTGGCGCCAGGGGTTAAAGCGGCGCGCATTTCCAACCTGTCACGAGATCTGGCGCGTTCGTTGTCGACCGCTGCGGTCCGCGTGGTCGAGGTCATTCCTGGCAAACCGTATGTCGGACTGGAATTACCGAATAAAAAACGTCAAACCGTTTATCTGCGCGAAGTGTTAGATAATGCGAAATTCCGTGATAACTCGTCTCCGTTGACTGTGGTGCTGGGTAAAGATATTGCGGGCGAACCGGTTGTTGCCGATCTGGCGAAAATGCCGCACCTGCTGGTGGCAGGGACTACCGGTTCCGGTAAGTCTGTTGGGGTGAACGCCATGATCCTCAGCATGCTGTATAAGGCGCAGCCAGAAGACGTTCGCTTTATCATGATTGACCCGAAAATGCTGGAGCTGTCGGTTTATGAAGGCATTCCGCATCTGCTGACTGAAGTTGTGACCGACATGAAAGATGCTGCCAACGCTTTGCGCTGGAGCGTCAATGAAATGGAACGTCGCTACAAACTGATGTCGGCGCTCGGCGTACGTAACCTTGCCGGTTATAACGAGAAAATCGCCGAAGCAGCTCGTATGGGACGTCCGATCCCGGACCCGTACTGGAAGCCGGGCGACAGTATGGACGTTCAGCATCCAGTGCTGGAAAAACTGCCGTATATCGTTGTTCTGGTGGATGAATTCGCCGATCTGATGATGACTGTAGGTAAGAAAGTGGAAGAACTGATTGCACGTCTGGCGCAAAAAGCGCGTGCGGCGGGGATCCACCTGGTGCTGGCAACCCAGCGACCATCCGTTGACGTCATTACCGGTCTGATTAAAGCGAATATCCCGACGCGTATTGCCTTTACCGTGTCCAGCAAAATTGACTCGCGTACTATCCTTGATCAGGGCGGCGCGGAATCGCTGCTGGGGATGGGCGACATGCTCTATTCGGCACCGAACTCGACGATCCCTGTGCGTGTACACGGCGCCTTTGTACGCGATGAAGAAGTTCACGCGGTGGTGCAGGACTGGAAAGCGCGCGGTCGTCCACAATATGTTGATGGCATTACCTCAGACAGCGAAAGCGAAGGTGGCACTGGTGGCTTTGATGGCGGCGAAGAGTTAGATCCGTTGTTCGATCAGGCGGTGAACTTTGTTACCCAAAAACGCAAAGCTTCCATCTCCGGTGTTCAACGACAGTTCCGTATCGGTTACAACCGAGCGGCGCGTATTATCGAACAGATGGAAGCGCAGGGAATTGTCAGTGAGCAAGGGCATAATGGTAATCGTGAAGTGTTGGCTCCGCCGCCCTTCGATTGATTGCAAAGTTAAGTAATTCAGTATTATCTACTTTCCTCATGCTGTTTTTTGGCCTGAAATGGATAGCAGAGGGATCTCCCCGTTGGGAGTGACGTATTTTGAGGAATAACGATGAAAAGAATCGCAATCACCTGTGCATTACTGTCGAGCTTTGTAGTGAGCAGCGTCTGGGCTGATGCTGCCAGCGACCTGAAAAGCCGCCTGGATAAAGTCAGTAGCTTCCATGCCAGCTTTACGCAAAAGGTTACGGACGGTAGCGGTGCGGCAGTGCAGGAGGGTCAGGGTGATTTATGGGTTAAACGTCCTAATCTGTTTAACTGGCACATGACGCAGCCTGACGAGAGCGTCCTGGTCTCCGATGGTAAAACGCTGTGGTTCTTTAACCCGTTTGTTGAACAAGCTACTGCAACCTGGCTGAAAGACGCCACCGGCAACACGCCGTTCATGTTGATTGCGCGTAACCAGGCCAGCGACTGGCAGCAGTACAACATTAAGCAAAACGGCGATGATTTCGTGCTGACGCCGAAAACCAGCAACGGTAACCTGAAACAGTTTACGATCAATGTTGGGCGTGACGGGACGATCCATCAGTTTAGCGCCGTTGAGCAAGACGATCAGCGCAGCAGCTATCAACTGAAATCGCAGCAGAATGGCGCGATTGAACCATCTAAATTCACCTTTACCCCGCCACAAGGTGTAACGGTTGACGATCAACGTAAGTAGAGGCGTGTGAGTGAGCAATCTGTCGCTCGACTTTTCTGATAATACCTTTCAGCCACTGGCCGCGCGTATGCGGCCAGAAAATTTAGCGCAGTATATCGGCCAGCAGCATCTGCTGGCTACGGGTAAGCCTTTGCCCCGCGCCATTGAGGCCGGGCACCTGCACTCTATGATTTTATGGGGACCGCCGGGAACGGGAAAAACCACCCTTGCCGAAGTTATTGCCCGTTACGCTAACGCCGATGTTGAACGAATTTCGGCGGTCACCTCTGGCGTAAAAGAAATTCGTGAAGCGATTGAGCGTGCGCGTCAGAACCGTAACGCTGGCCGACGCACAATACTGTTTGTGGACGAAGTCCATCGATTTAATAAAAGCCAGCAGGATGCGTTTTTACCGCATATTGAAGACGGTACAATTACGTTTATTGGCGCTACCACCGAAAACCCCTCGTTTGAATTGAATTCGGCGCTGCTGTCGCGGGCACGCGTTTATTTGCTGAAATCGTTAACCACCGACGATATTGAACAGGTGCTTGACCAGGCGATGTCTGACAAAGCGCGTGGCTACGGCGATCAGGATATTGTTCTGCCACAAGAGACGCGTCGGGCGATTGCTGAACTGGTTAATGGTGATGCGCGGCGGGCGCTGAATACGCTGGAAATGATGGCCGATATGGCCGAAGTTGATGATTCCGGCAAGCGCGTATTGAAAGCGGAATTGCTGACCGAAATTGCCGGTGAACGCAGCGCGCGCTTTGATAATAAAGGCGATCGCTTTTACGATCTCATCTCCGCCTTACACAAGTCGGTACGTGGTAGCGCGCCGGATGCGGCGCTCTACTGGTATGCACGAATCATTACCGCTGGTGGCGATCCGCTGTACGTTGCCCGTCGCTGCCTGGCGATTGCCTCTGAAGATGTGGGCAACGCAGATCCTCGCGCTATGCAGGTGGCGATTTCCGCGTGGGATTGTTTCACTCGCGTGGGACCCGCGGAAGGCGAGCGAGCAATCGCTCAGGCGATCGTCTACCTGGCCTGTGCGCCGAAGAGTAACGCGGTTTACACCGCCTTTAAAGCCGCGCTGGCCGACGCCCGTGAACGTCCGGATTACGACGTTCCCGTTCACCTGCGCAATGCGCCGACTAAGCTGATGAAAGAGATGGGCTACGGTCAGGAGTATCGTTACGCGCATGATGAACCAAATGCCTATGCCGCCGGAGAAGAGTACTTCCCCCAGGAAATGGCACAAACGCGCTATTATCGCCCCACAAACAGAGGTCTTGAAGGCAAGATTGGCGAAAAGCTCGCCTGGCTCGCCGGACAGGATCAAAATAGCCCTATAAAACGCTACCGTTAGTGTTATCGTTGCGGTAATGTTGTCTCTGTATCCCTGTGACCGCAGGCTGTGGTCACTTTTCCCATTTTAATTCGATAAGCACAGGATAAGCATGCTCGATCCCAATCTGCTGCGTAATGAGCCAGACGCAGTCGCAGAAAAACTGGCAAGCCGGGGCTTTAAGCTGGATGTAGATAAGCTGCGCGCTCTTGAAGAGCGTCGTAAAGTTCTGCAGGTACAAACAGAAAACCTGCAGGCAGAGCGTAACTCTCGATCGAAATCCATTGGCCAGGCAAAAGCGCGCGGGGAAGATATCGAGTCTTTACGTCTGGAAGTGAACAAACTGGGCGAAGAGCTGGATGCCGCGAAAGCTGAACTTGATACCTTACAGGCCGAGATCCGCGACATTGCGCTGACCATTCCTAACCTGCCAGCGGATGAAGTTCCGGTGGGTAAAGATGAAAATGACAACGTCGAAGTCAGCCGCTGGGGTACACCGCGTGAGTTTGATTTCGAAGTCCGCGATCATGTTACCCTGGGTGAAATGCACACGGGTCTTGATTTCGCCGCTGCGGTGAAGCTTACCGGCTCTCGTTTCGTGGTCATGAAAGGGCAGATCGCACGTATGCATCGTGCGCTGTCTCAGTTCATGCTGGATCTGCATACCGAACAGCATGGTTACAGCGAAAACTATGTTCCGTATCTGGTTAACCATGACACGCTGTACGGTACCGGGCAACTGCCGAAATTCGCTGGCGATCTGTTCCATACCCGTCCGCTGGACGAAGAAGCTGACAGCAGCAATTATGCGCTGATCCCAACGGCCGAAGTTCCGCTGACTAACCTGGTGCGTGACGAAATCATTGACGAAGATGCGCTGCCGATCAAAATGACCGCGCATACGCCGTGCTTCCGTTCTGAAGCAGGCTCTTACGGTCGTGATACCCGTGGTCTGATCCGTATGCACCAGTTCGATAAAGTTGAGATGGTGCAGATTGTTCGTCCGGAAGATTCAATGGACGCACTGGAAGAGATGACCGGCCACGCCGAGAAGGTTCTTCAACTGCTGGGTCTGCCGTACCGTAAGATCATTTTGTGCACAGGCGACATGGGCTTCGGCGCATGCAAAACCTACGATCTGGAAGTGTGGATCCCAGCGCAGAATACCTATCGCGAAATCTCATCCTGCTCCAACGTGTGGGATTTCCAGGCGCGTCGCATGCAAGCGCGTTGCCGCAGCAAATCCGACAAAAAGACCCGTCTGGTGCATACCCTGAACGGTTCCGGTCTGGCAGTTGGGCGTACGCTGGTGGCGGTAATGGAAAACTATCAGCAGGCAGATGGCCGCATTCAGGTTCCGGAAGTACTACGTCCGTACATGAATGGCCTGGAATTCATCGGCTAACCTATCTTTCTATGCTAAAAAGCGCCTCAGGGCGCTTTTTTTATGCTCGTTTGACGTTGGACAATAACCCTTACCTACATAGGAGTAATACTGCCTTCGAATGAAAGTCAGTATCTACCAGTCTGTAAAGTGATACTAGCGATATATAAAAATATATACAACGAGTATTTATTTTTTGTTTATTGTGAGCAGCAGAGTGAGCCCCTATGAAAACTAAGATCCCCGATGCCGTGCTGGCAGCTGAGGTTAGTCGCCGCGGTTTGGTAAAAACGACGGCGATAGGCGGGCTGGCGGTGGCCAGTAGCGCGTTTACCCTGCCATTTACCCGTATTGCAAACGCTGCAGAAGCCATTAATCCCACGCAGCGCAATGAGAAAGTCATCTGGAGCGCGTGTACGGTGAACTGCGGTAGCCGCTGTCCATTGCGGATGCATGTGGTAGACGGTGAAATAAAATATGTCGAAACCGACAACACAGGTGATGATAACTATGACGGCCTGCACCAGGTGCGTGCTTGTCTGCGTGGTCGCTCCATGCGTCGTCGCGTTTATAATCCCGATCGTCTGAAATACCCGATGAAACGTGTCGGTAAGCGCGGCGAAGGTAAATTTGAGCGCATCAGTTGGGATGAGGCGTACGAGATCATTGCCAGCAACATGCAGCGTCTGATTAAAGACTATGGTAACGAATCTATCTATCTGAACTACGGCACCGGCACGCTGGGTGGCACCCTGACACGCTCCTGGCCGCCGGGTAAAACCCTGGTGGCACGTCTGATGAACTGCTGTGGTGGGTACCTGAATCACTACGGGGACTACTCTTCGGCACAAATCGCTGCCGGGTTGAACTATACCTACGGCGGCTGGGCCGACGGTAACAGCCCGTCCGATATTGAAAACAGCAAGCTGGTGGTGCTGTTCGGTAATAACCCTGGTGAAACCCGTATGAGCGGGGGCGGGGTAACCTACTACCTTGAACAGGCGCGCCAGAAATCCAATGCCCGGATGATTATTATCGATCCCCGCTATACCGACACCGGCGCAGGGCGTGAAGATGAATGGATCCCGATCCGTCCTGGTACAGATGCGGCGCTGGTTAATGGTCTGGCGTATGTTCTGATCACCGAAAACCTGGTGGACCAGGCGTTCCTCGACAAATACTGCGTGGGTTACGACGAGAAAACCTTACCGGCCGACGCGCCGAAGAATGGCCACTATAAGGCGTATATTCTTGGGCAGGGGACAGACGGTATTGCCAAGACTCCGGAATGGGCGGCGCAGATTACCGGTATTCCCGCTGACCGTATCATCAAACTGGCGCGTGAAATTGGCAGCGCTAAACCGGCATACATCAGCCAGGGTTGGGGGCCGCAGCGTCATGCTAACGGTGAAATAGCGACCCGCGCTATTTCTATGCTGGCCATTCTGACCGGTAATGTTGGTATCAACGGCGGCAACAGCGGTGCGCGTGAGGGTTCATACAGTCTGCCGTTTGAGCGTATGCCTACGCTGGAAAACCCTGTTGAAACCAGCATATCAATGTTTATGTGGACGGACGCTATTGAGCGTGGCCCGGAGATGACGGCGCTGCGTGACGGCGTTCGCGGCAAAGATAAGCTTGATGTTCCGATTAAAATGATCTGGAACTATGCTGGTAACTGCCTGATTAACCAGCACTCCGATATTAACCGTACGCACGAAATCCTGCAGGATGAGAAAAAGTGCGAGATGATCGTGGTCATCGACTGCCATATGACCTCCTCGGCGAAATATGCGGATATTTTGCTGCCAGACTGTACCGCTTCCGAACAGATGGACTTCGCGCTGGATGCGTCCTGCGGAAACATGTCCTATGTGATTTTCACCGATCAGGCGATCAAACCACGTTTCGAATGCAAGACTATCTACCAGATGACCAGCGAGCTGGCGAAACGCCTTGGCGTCGAGCAGCAGTTTACCGAAGGTCGTACTCAGGAAGAGTGGATGCGTCATCTGTATGAGCAGTCGCGTAAAGCCATTCCTGAACTGCCTGGGTTTGAAGAGTTTCGCAAACAAGGCATCTTTAAGCATCGAGATCCTGAAGGGCACCACGTGGCGTACAAAGCGTTCCGTGAGGATCCCAAAGCCAATCCGCTCACCACGCCGTCGGGTAAGATCGAAATTTATTCGCAGCAGCTTGCCGAGATCGCGGCAACCTGGGAACTGCCGGAAGGGGATGTGATCGATCCATTGCCGATTTATACCCCTGGCTTTGAAAGTTTAGACGATCCGCTGGTGGAGAAATTCCCGCTGCAACTGACCGGCTTCCACTACAAATCTCGCGTTCACTCGACCTATGGCAACGTAGATGTTCTGAAAGCATCCTGCCGCCAGGAAATGTGGATCAATCCGTTGGATGCGCAGCGACGTGGCATTAACAACGGCGACAAAGTACGCATCTTTAACGATCGTGGCGAGGTGCATATCGAAGCGAAAGTGACCCCGCGTATGATGCCCGGCGTGGTGGCATTAGGCGAAGGGGCCTGGTACGACCCGGACACGAAGCGTGTGGATCAGGGCGGCTGTATTAACGTCCTGACGACTCAGCGTCCTTCTCCTCTCGCGAAGGGGAATCCGTCACATACGAACCTTGTTCAGGTTGAAAAGGTGTAAGGAGTAACCGATGACAACCCAGTATGGATTTTTTATTGATTCCAGCCGTTGCACCGGTTGCAAAACCTGCGAACTGGCCTGCAAAGACTTCAAAAATTTAACCCCGGATGTCAGTTTCCGCCGCATTTACGAGTACGCGGGTGGCGACTGGCAAGAAGACAATGGCGTCTGGCATCAAAACGTCTTTGCCTATTACCTCTCTATTGCCTGTAATCACTGTGAAGACCCGGCCTGCACCAAGGTGTGTCCGAGCGGCGCGATGCACAAACGTGAAGATGGCTTCGTCGTCGTGGATGAAGATGTGTGCATTGGCTGTCGGTATTGCCACATGGCCTGTCCTTACGGTGCGCCCCAGTACAATGCTGAAAAAGGACATATGACCAAATGCGATGGCTGCCATGAGCGCGTCGCTGAAGGTAAGAAACCTATCTGCGTTGAGTCCTGCCCACTGCGTGCGCTGGATTTCGGTCCGATTGACGAACTGCGCAAAAAACACGGTACTCTGGCCGCGGTTGCGCCACTGCCGGGCGCGCACTTCACCAAACCGAGCATTGTTATCAAACCTAACGCCAATAGCCGCCCGACCGGGGATACCACGGGTTATCTGGCCAATCCGAAGGAGGTGTAAGATGGGAAGTGGATGGCATGAATGGCCGCTGATGATCTTCACGGTCTTCGGACAGTGTGTGGTTGGTGGCTTTATCGTTCTGGCGTTGGCGTTAATGAAAGGGGACTTACGTCCTGAATCACAGCAGCGGGTAATCGCCTGCATGTTCGGGCTGTGGGTACTGATGGGTATTGGCTTTATTGCTTCTATGCTCCATCTGGGCTCGCCGATGCGTGCCTTTAACTCGCTCAATCGCGTAGGCGCTTCTGCGCTGAGCAATGAAATCGCCAGTGGTTCAGTGTTCTTTGCCATTGGCGGCATCGGCTGGCTGCTGGCGATGTTGAAAAAAATGCCGCCCGCACTACGCAATCTGTGGTTAGTTGTCACCATGGTGCTGGGCGTCGTTTTTGTCTGGATGATGGTACGTGTGTATAACACCATTGATACCGTGCCGACCTGGTACAGCGTCTGGACGCCGCTGGGTTTCTTCCTGACGCTGTTTATGGGCGGTCCGCTGCTGGGATATCTGCTATTGAGAATTGCCGGTATTGACGGTTGGGCGATGCGTCTGCTGCCTGCCATTTCGGTTCTTGCTCTGGTCATAAGCGCCATTATGTCTGTAATGCAGGGGGCCGAACTGGCGACGATCCACAGTTCGATTCAACAGGCGTCTGCGCTGGTTCCGGATTATGGCTCACTGATGGCCTGGCGGATCGTGGCACTGGCGTTAGCGCTGTGCTGCTGGATTGTACCGCAAGTCAAAGGTTACCAACCCGCAATACCACTGCTTTCCGTCGCGTTTATTCTGTTGATAGTCGGCGAGCTGATTGGTCGTGGCGTGTTCTATGGCCTGCATATGACTGTCGGTATGGCGGTTGCAAGCTAATTCATAATATGCCGGATGGCGGCTCGTGCCTTCTCCGGCCTACAGATCCGTAGGCCTTAACGCGCGCGCCATCAGGCATTATGTTACGCCAGGTTATTCCCCGGTTTTTTATTTCTGTTTCGTTAACGTGTCGTAGCTGGTCATCAGATTGCGATAATCCGGAATGTGATTAGAGAACAACGTCGCCAGCCCTTCGATATCGTTACGCCAGTCACGGTGTAGTTCACACGCGACGCCGAACCATGTCATCAATTGCGCGCCAGCCTGCGACATCCGATCCCATGCTGAATGGCGGGTGATTTCGTTAAATGTACCTGAAGCATCAGTGACGACAAAAACATCAAACCCTTCTTCTATCGCGGAGAGCGCAGGGAAGGCGACACAAACTTCCGTCACGACCCCAGCAATGATCAACTGCTTTTTACCAGTCGCTTTCACCGCCTTCACAAAATCTTCGTTATCCCACGCGTTGATGTTTCCCGGGCGAGCAATATAAGGCGCATCGGGGAATTGAGCTTTTAGTTCCGGTACCAGCGGTCCGTTCGGTCCTGTTTCAAAACTGGTGGTCAGAATAGTCGGGAGCTTGAAGTATTTTGCCAGATCACCCAGGGCAAGCACGTTATTCTTGAATTTATCGGGATCGATATCCCGAACCAGAGAGAGCAAGCCAGCCTGATGATCGACCAGCAATACTGCCGCATTATCTTTATCAAGTCTTACGTAAGGTTTCGTCATGATATTTCTCCTGTTCGGCATCGGTGCGGGAAATTTGATGAGTTTAAGTCTGGAGAAAGAACGGTATCCGGACTGGAAATATAAATAAGAACTGACTGTTCTATTTCGAAGACAATACCGCTCTGCATCTCGCATAGAGTTTAGTAAGAAATAAAAGTAAGGGGAGTCCATGAAATTTTTCGACTGAACGTAACGTGAGATTTTTGTTTTAGATCAATAAAAACAAGCAGATGTGTTTTTGTATTTTTTATCTATTCACATTAAGAATCAGTAATGCAAATCGATCGTCAGAAAAGCGCCTCAGCCCTTTGATTACGCCGATTGACAATGTTTTTGGCAGTGGCATGATGCGCATGAAATTTGAACTTCCTCACGGTTTTTATTCATGTCCATCTATACCCGTCCCGTCATGCTTTTGCTGTGCGGGCTGCTTCTGTTGACCCTGGCGATCGCCGTGTTAAACACGCTCGTCCCGCTTTGGCTCGCCCATGAAAATCTGCCAACCTGGCAGGTCGGTATGGTGAGTTCGTCCTACTTTACCGGTAATTTGGTAGGGACGTTGCTGACCGGGTATTTAATTAAACGCCTTGGATTTAACCGCAGCTATTACCTCGCCTCGTTTATTTTTGCCGCGGGCTGTGTTGGGCTGGGGGTTATGGTTGGATTCTGGAGCTGGATGAGCTGGCGCTTTATTGCCGGCGTTGGCTGCGCCATGATTTGGGTGGTAGTGGAAAGTGCGCTGATGTGCAGCGGGACTTCGCGCAATCGCGGACGTTTGCTTGCCGCCTATATGATGATCTATTACGTGGGGACGTTCTTGGGACAATTGCTGGTCAGTAAGGTATCAACAGAATTGATGAACGTGCTGCCGTGGGTGACGGGAACCATCCTGGCTGGGGTTTTACCGCTGCTCTTTGCGCGCATCGCCAATCAGCAGGGTGATGAACAGCACTCAACCCCTATTGTATCGATGCTGAAGCTGCGACAGGCGCGTCTGGGCGTTAATGGCTGCATTATTTCCGGGATTGTGCTGGGCTCTTTGTACGGCCTGATGCCGCTGTATCTGAACCATCAGGGAGTAAGCAATGCCAGCATTGGTTTCTGGATGGCGGTTCTGGTTAGCGCCGGTATTCTGGGGCAATGGCCGATTGGCCGCCTGGCGGACAAGCTGGGACGCCTGCTGGTCTTACGCGTCCAGGTGTTTGTGGTGATCGTCGGTAGTATTGCTATGCTGAATCAGGCGGCGATGGCCCCCGCATTATTTATGTTGGGTGCGGCAGGTTTTACTCTCTATCCGGTCGCGATGGCCTGGGCCTGTGAAAAGGTGGAGCATCATCAACTGGTCGCCATGAATCAGGCTTTGCTATTAAGCTATACTGTTGGCAGTCTGCTTGGCCCTTCGTTTACCGCAATGCTGATGCAGAATTACTCAGATAGCTTGCTGTTTATCATGATTGCCAGCGTATCGTTTATTTATTTACTGATGCTGCTGCGCAAGACGGGCCATACGCCCAATTCTATCGCGCATATTTGACCTGTTTTAACAGAATGCGAACAGGTGTACTTGTTGAGCTGGGATTGATTTTCCCGCTGCTGGCGAGAAGAGGGCGTTAAGAAGGCATGAGGTGGGTAACTGGTTTGTTACCCACCTTAAGACTTAATACATCACTTTATGACCATACTGTTCAAGGATGCCTTTCACTCGCTCCATGGTCTCTTTCTTCGGCGGCTTCACACCATCGAGTTTGTACTCTTCGCCCATCGCTACCCATTTGTGTTTGCCCAGTTCGTGATAAGGTAGCAGCTCGATTTTTTCAACGTTGCCCATATCGCGGGTAAATTCGCCCAGACGGTGCGCGGAGTCGTCATCGTCAGACCAGCCTGGCACTACCACGTAACGGATCCACACTTTAATGTCTTTGTTCGACAGGTAACGAGCAAATTCCAGCGTGCGATGGTTAGACACGCCGACCAGATTCTGGTGGATTTCGTCGTTCATCTGTTTGAGATCGAGCATCACCAGGTCGGTGACTTCCAGCAGTTCATCAATTACCGGATCGTAGCGGCGAACAAAACCGTTGGTGTCCAGGCAGGTGTGAATGCCTTCTTTTTTACAGGCACGGAACCAGTCACGTACGAACTCAGCCTGCAGGATGGCTTCACCGCCGGATGCCGTCACGCCGCCACCGGAGGCGTTCATAAAGTGGCGATAAGTCACCACCTCTTTCATTAATTCGTCGACAGTGACTTCTTTACCGCCGTGCGTATCCCATGTGTCACGGTTATGGCAATACAGGCAGCGCATCAGGCAGCCCTGGAAGAAGGTAATAAAACGGATGCCCGGGCCGTCTACAGTGCCACAGGATTCAAAGGAGTGAATGCGACCAATAACTGACATTGCGGTGTTTCTCCAGATGTGGCCCATCCGGGGCCTGTGTTAGTGCACAGTTATTAACTGTGTCGAGTCTGTTTTGGCTGCTATCCATAAGTATAGATAGCTGACAAAGCAGGCTATTAAAAAGGCCCCACTTACGTGGAGCCTTTATTGTACGCTTTTTAAAGTACGATTTCAGTCAAAACCAATTACATGGTCTGAGTGAAGGTACGAGTAATAACGTCCTGCTGCTGTTCTTTAGTCAGGGAGTTAAAACGTACTGCGTAGCCAGAAACGCGGATGGTCAGCTGCGGATATTTTTCCGGATGTTCCATCGCATCCAGCAGCATTTCACGGTTCATGACGTTCACGTTCAGGTGCTGACCACCTTCGATGGACGCTTCGTGGTGGAAGTAACCATCCATCAGACCAGCCAGGTTAGTCTTACGAACTTCGTCGTCTTTACCCAGTGCGTTCGGAACGATAGAGAAGGTATAAGAGATACCATCTTTAGCGTAAGCAAACGGCAGTTTAGCTACGGAGGTCAGAGAGGCAACAGCACCTTTCTGGTCACGACCGTGCATTGGGTTAGCACCCGGTCCGAACGGCGCGCCAGCACGACGACCGTCTGGGGTGTTACCCGTTTTCTTACCATAAACCACGTTAGAGGTGATGGTCAGAACAGACTGAGTCGGGATAGCGTTACGGTAAGTAGTCAGTTTCTGAATTTTCTTCATGAAACGTTCTACCAGGTCAACCGCCATGTCATCTACACGAGAGTCGTTGTTACCAAACTGCGGGTATTCGCCTTCGATTTCGAAGTCGATAGCCAGACCGTCTTCGTCACGAATCGGTTTAACTTTCGCATATTTGATTGCAGACAGGGAGTCAGCAGCAACGGACAGACCAGCGATACCACACGCCATGGTGCGGATAACGTCACGGTCGTGCAGCGCCATCAGAGAGGCTTCGTAGCTGTACTTGTCGTGCATGTAGTGGATAACGTTCAGCGCGGTGACGTACTGCTTCGCCAGCCAGTCCATGAAGTGATCCATGCGGTCCATCACTTCGTCGAAGTTCAGAACGTCGCCTTTGATCGGTTCAGATTTAGGACCAACCTGCATTTTCAGTTTTTCATCAACGCCGCCGTTGATTGCGTACAGCATGGTTTTCGCCAGGTTTGCACGCGCACCGAAGAACTGCATTTGTTTACCAACAACCATCGGGCTTACGCAGCAAGCGATAGCGTAGTCGTCGTTGTTGAAGTCCGGACGCATCAGGTCATCGTTCTCGTACTGCAGAGAAGAGGTGTCGATGGACACTTTAGCGGCGAATTTCTTGAAGTTCAGAGGCAGTTTTTCAGACCACAGAACGGTGATGTTCGGCTCCGGAGAAGGACCCATGGTGTACAGGGTGTTCAGGAAGCGGAAGCTGTTTTTGGTAACCAGAGTACGGCCATCAACGCCCATACCACCGATAGATTCAGTTGCCCAAATCGGGTCACCGGAGAACAGTTCATCATATTCCGGAGTACGCAGGAAGCGAACCATACGCAGTTTCATGACCAGGTGGTCAATCATTTCCTGAGCGTCTTGTTCAGTGATTTTGCCTGCTTTGATATCACGTTCGATGTATGCATCCAGGAAGGTGGATACGCGACCGAAGGACATTGCTGCGCCGTTCTGAGATTTAACCGCGGCCAGGTAGCCGAAGTAAGTCCACTGGATAGCTTCCTGAGCGTTGGTAGCCGGACCAGAGATATCGCAGCCATATTTCGCTGCCATTTCTTTGATCTGACCCAGCGCGCGGTGCTGTTCAGCGATTTCTTCACGCAGACGGATAGTCGCTTCCAGGTTTACGCCGTTTTCCAGGTCAGACTGCAGGGAAACAAACTGCGCGTATTTGTCTTTCATCAGGAAGTCGATACCGTACAGCGCAACGCGACGGTAGTCACCGATGATACGGCCACGGCCATACGCATCTGGCAGACCAGTCAGAACGCCGGATTTACGGCAGTTCAGAATGTCTTTGGTATAAACATCGAATACGCCCTGGTTGTGGGTTTTACGGTATTCGGTGAAGATTTTTTTCAGCATCGGGTCCAGTTCGCGATTGTACGCTTTGCAGGAACCTTCAACCATTTTGATGCCGCCGAACGGAATGATCGCACGTTTCAGCGGAGCTTCAGTCTGCAGACCAACAATTTTCTCCAGCGCTTTGTTGATGTAACCAGCGTCGTGAGAAGTGATGGTAGAAGCAACGGAGGTGTCAAAGTCAACAGGCGCGTGAGTGCGGTTTTCCTGTTTAACGCCTTCCATTACGCTGTCCCACAGCTTGGTGGTCGCGTCAGTAGCGCCAGCCAGGAAGGACTCGTCACCCTCATACGGAGTGTAGTTTTTCTGAATGAAGTCACGTACGTTTACTTCATTCTGCCAGTCACCTTTGGTAAAACCTTCCCAGGCTGTGGCTAACTTTTCATTAAGCTCGGACATGTAACACCTACCTTCTTAAGTGGATTTTTTATTTACTGCGTGTAATGGGCATCAACAGATTAATGATGATCGTTACCACGCAGGTAAATGACCCAGTATGTCAACCCGACCAACAAACCGCCGCCGATAATATTACCGATCGTAACCGGAATCAGGTTATCGGTGATGAAATTCATCACGGTCAGGTGAGAAAAATTCTCCGGAGAAGAACCGACAGCGGTCCAGAATTCCGGGGTGGCGAAATCGCGTATTACAATACCCATAGGGATCATAAACATGTTTGCGATACTGTGCTCAAAACCGCTGGCAACAAACATTGCGACCGGTAATACCATGATAAACGCTTTGTCCATCAGGCTGCGACCTGAGTAGCTCATCCATACGGCCAGACACACCATCAGGTTAGCCAGGATACCGAGGCTTACCGCTTCAACAAAAGTATGGTGTACTTTGTGGTCGGCTGTTTGCAGGACGTTGAGTCCCCACGCGCCGTTGGCGGTCATATACTCGCCGGAAAGCCACATAAGTAACACGAAGATCAGGGCGCCAATCAGGTTGCCGACATAAACGTTAAGCCAGTTTTTAGCCAACTGTCCCCAGGTAATACGACCACTGGCTTTAGCAACAACAATCAGTACGGTTGAGGTGAAGAGGTCTGCACCGCAGATAACACAAAGGATCAGCCCCAGGGAAAAGCAGATACCACCTATTAATTTTGCCATGCCAAAAGGCATGGTGCCGGTACCGGTTGTGGCGGTGATATAGAAAACAAAGGCAATTGAAATGAATACACCGGCAGTAATTGCCAGATAGAACGTCTTAAGCGGATGTTTCGTTGCTTTATAGACGCCTGCTTCTTCGGCAACTTTGGCCATTGCAGCAGGAAGTAAAAGATCAAAAGGGTTGTCAGCTTTCACACTAACTCTCTCTTTATTAAGTCGGCGACGAGATACTAACAAAGCATTATAGATGAGAATTTGATATAGATCATATCTCGCCTGGCTTATAGGCCCGCAAGACGCATGGTTTTTATGCAAATGCGGAGTAACTTATTGATTATCCATATAAAAATAAATTTTAAAAATTATAAAGTGAGTTGAATTTTTTCTTTCAGCCTCCTGTTGGACGGTTAATTAATATGGAGTAATTGAGATAAAAAGCCACATTAATAAGCTATTTTTTTTAATATCAACTACTAATATTTAACCTTGCTTTTACATTTATTTTTTGATTTGACCAAAATAAAAAACAGGGCGCTTAAAGCGCCCTGTAATATAGCCCAGACAATACATTTAGCCTACTTAACGCAGGCTGTTTGGCACTATTTTGACCAGTGCGCTGCTTTCGCGCGCTGCAGTTTTTCATAGGCTTTCAGCAGAGACTGATGCGCCGGGAATGCCTGCAGATCGTTGTCTACTGGCTGAAGGCCATAAAAAGCGGCTTCACCACTCAATGCCGCACTTGCCGCTTCAACCGCATCGGCGCCGTACATGCGGACAAACGCGTTCAGATATTGCAGCGGCTGACGCTCCTCTTCCTGCGACAATAGCAGCAGCGTTTGCAGGCAACGGTAGTAGTTTGCACGTTCAGCGCTAAAGACGGAGGCGTTGAATTCCATCGTCCATTCTGTCCATACCAGCGCTTGCTCCAGGTCACCACCGGCCAGCGCCAGCATCACTTTAAGCTCGCCAATGCGCAGGGTATACCAACCGTTATCTGCGCCGGTCGCCAGACCAAGCAGTTCGCGTACGCGGGTGAAGTCGTCAAAACCTTCTTCATCCAGTTGTTCGAGCAGATTGAGATAGTCTTCTTTATCCCACTCACTGCCTGGCAGAGAGAGGATCGTTTCGCGCAGATGCGTACCCATTGCGTTGTTGGCTAACCACAGATCTTCAGCCGGGTAGATGTCAGACATCCCCGGAACGATAATGCGGCAGGCGTATACCCCCAGATGTTCGTAGTCGGCGATATACACTTCTTTATCTTCTGCATTGAAGATGGCCATCAGGGTGGCGAACTCTTCTTCCGTAGTGCCGGAGAAATTCCAGTCAACGAACGGATAATCAGCATCCTGCTTGAACAGATCCCAGGAGATCAGACCGCTGGAATCAATGAAGTGGGTTTCAAGGTTAGTGTGTTCAGCCACTTCTTCATCGTCGAAGGTTGGCGGGGTGAAGACATCAAGATCTTTCAGACCACGACCCTGCAGCAGTTCGGTAACGGTACGCTCCAGCGCAACGCCGAAATCCGGGTGCGCGCCGAAGGACGCAAAGCAGGTACCGTTGGCCGGGTTGAACAGGACAACGCAAATCACCGGGTATTTGCCGCCCAGCGAGCCATCGTAGGCGAAAATCGGGAAACCTTCCGCTTCCAGTGTGGCGATGGACTCCACTACCGCCGGGTAACGCGCCATCACCTCGGCCGGGATTTCCGGCAGGCTGATGCTTTCCGCGATAATGCGGTTCTTCACATAACGTTCAAAGACTTCAGACAGGCCCTGAACGCGCGCTTCGTTAGGCGTGTTACCCGCAGACATACCGTTAGAAACGTACAGATTGCCGATAATATTCATCGGAATATAGACAGTCTGGTTATCAGACTGACGGGTAAACGGCAGGCCGCAGACGCCACGATGTTCATTTCCGGATTGCAGGTCGATAAGCATGCTTCCGGTCAATTCGTTTTCTGGATCGTAAAACGCGCGCAGACGCGCATCCAGCAGACCTTCCGGCACGTCATCGTCTTCCGTCAGCGGGAACCATTTTTCGTTTGGATAATGCACGAACGGGCCGTTGGCGATGGTTTCGCCCAGCCAGAAATCCGCAAAGAAGTAGTTCGTAGACAGACGCTCAAAATATTCGCCCAGCGCGGAGGCCAGCGCTGCTTTTTTCGTCGCACCTTTACCGTTGGTAAAGCACAGCGCGCATTCTTTGTCGCGAATATGCACAGACCAAACGTTAGGCACAGGGTTCAACCAGGAGGCTTCTTCAATCTGAAAACCAAGGTCGAGTAATTTTTGCTGGAAGCGAGCGATGGAGTCTTCCAGAGCGGCATCTTTGCCGGGAATAAATGTTTGCGTCATGAAAATCACTTTTGTCGTACGGAAAGCGCGCAATGATACGGGTTTTCAATGAACGGCGCTATCGCCGCCGGAGCCCAGGCGTAAATAAAACTATTGGCTATGCTTTCACACAGTCAACAATGTTAAGAGCACAAAATGAAAGCATTCGATTTACAGCGTATGGCACTGGATAAGGTGCCAATGGAGTTTCTTGGTGAGGTTGCGCTGCGCAGTCTCTATACCTTTATATTGGTTTTTCTGTTTTTAAAGCTTACAGGGCGGCGTGGCGTACGGCAGATGTCGCTTTTTGAAGTGCTGATTATTCTTACGCTGGGCTCTGCGGCGGGCGATGTGGCGTTTTATGACGATGTGCCGATGATTCCGGTGCTGGTGGTTTTTATTACCCTGGCGCTGCTTTATCGTCTTGTCATGTGGCTGATGTCACACAGCGAAAAGCTGGAAGATCTACTGGAAGGTAAGCCAGTGGTCATCATTGAAGACGGTGAATTGTCATGGTCAAAGCTTAATCGCGCCAATATGACGGAATTCGAATTCTTTATGGAGCTGCGTTTGAACGGCGTAGAGCAACTGGGGCAGGTGAAACTCGCTATTCTGGAGACGAATGGGCAGATCAGCGTTTACTTCTTTGCCGATGAAGACGTAAAACCGGGACTCAGCATTCTGCCTAAACATTGTACACAGCGATTTAAGGTGGTGCCTGAAACAGGCGACTATGCATGTGTACGGTGTAGTGAAGTGGTGCAAATGAGCGCGGGGGATCATCAATTATGTCCGCGCTGCGCAAATCCAGAATGGTCGAAGGCCAGTCGGGCAAAACGGGTCACCTGACAGCGAAAATCTCGGTTTTTACCCGTCAATCCGATAGATTCTGTTGTGTGACCTATGACTCATTTTTACCCCGCTCCGTTTTACCCATTGCGGCGCGTGTCACTGAATGATAAAACCGATATCCACAGGAATAACTTATACCCAATGTCTGTCACAGGATTATCGTCAATGACAGGATGTTGATTGGATAACAACACAACGTGGTGAGGGGAAATGGCTCAGGTCTTCAATTTTAGTTCAGGTCCGGCAATGCTACCGGCGGAAGTACTTAAACTGGCTCAACAGGATCTTCGCGACTGGAACGGTCTTGGCACGTCGGTCATGGAAATTAGCCACCGGGGCAAAGAGTTTATCCAGGTGGCAGAGGAAGCAGAGCAGGATTTTCGCGATCTCCTCAGCATCCCCTCTAACTATAAAGTGTTGTTCTGTCATGGCGGTGGCCGTGGGCAATTCGCCGGTATCCCGTTAAATATTCTCGGTGATAAAACGACAGCGGATTACGTCGATGCCGGTTACTGGGCCGCCAGTGCGATTAAAGAAGCGAAAAAGTACTGCACGCCGAACGTTATCGATGCCAAAGTCACCGTTGACGGTCTGCGCGCTGTTAAGCCAATGAGCGAATGGCAGCTTTCTGACAACGCCGCGTACCTGCACTATTGCCCGAATGAAACCATCGATGGCATTGCGATTGATGAAACGCCGAACTTTGCCAGCAATGTGGTGGTTACGGCGGATCTCTCTTCTACCATCCTCTCCGCGCCGCTTGATGTTAGCCGCTATGGCGTAATCTATGCCGGGGCGCAGAAAAACATTGGTCCTGCGGGACTGACGATTGTCATTGTACGCGAAGATCTGCTGGGTAAAGCGCATGTTTCATGCCCGTCAATCCTTGACTATACCGTGCTAAATGACAACGACTCCATGTTCAACACGCCGCCAACCTTTGCCTGGTATCTGTCTGGCCTGGTCTTTAAGTGGCTCAAAGAGCAGGGCGGTGTTAATGCGATGAATAAAATTAACCAGCAAAAAGCAGAGCTGTTGTATGGCGTGATCGACAACAGCGACTTCTATCGTAACGATGTCGCGAAGTCGAACCGTTCACGTATGAACGTCCCGTTCCAACTGGCTGACAGCGCCCTGGATAAACTCTTCCTGGAGGAGTCTTTCGCTGCGGGGCTGCATGCGCTGAAAGGGCACCGTGTGGTCGGCGGTATGCGTGCGTCTATCTATAATGCGATGCCGCTTGAAGGCGTAAAAGCACTGACCGATTTCATGGTCGATTTCGAACGCCGCCGCGGTTAATCTGCTGTACTTTTCATCCCCACAGCCCGCCTGTGGGGTTTTTATATCTGTTTTGAGAGTTGAGTTTCATGGAATCCCTGACGTTACAACCCATTGCGCGGGTGGATGGCACCATCAATCTGCCTGGATCCAAAAGTGTTTCTAACCGCGCTTTGCTGCTGGCCGCATTAGCAAATGGCACCACTGTCCTGACCAACCTGCTGGACAGCGACGATGTCCGTCATATGCTCAATGCACTCAATGCGTTAGGGATTAGCTATACCCTTTCCGCCGATCGCACCCGCTGCGAGATTATCGGCAACGGCGGCGCATTACATGCCGAAAGGGCAGTGGAACTGTTTCTTGGCAATGCCGGAACCGCAATGCGTCCGCTGGCCGCTGCGCTGTGCCTTGGCAGCAATGACATCGTGTTGACAGGCGAACCGCGCATGAAGGAGCGCCCGATTGGCCATCTGGTTGATGCGCTGCGCCAGGGGGGAGCCAACATTGAGTACCTGGAGCAGGAAAACTATCCGCCGCTTCGTTTGCGCGGTGGTTTTAGCGGCGGTCAGGTTGAGGTAGACGGCAGCGTATCCAGCCAGTTCCTTACTGCGCTACTGATGACTGCACCGCTGGCGCCGCAGGATACAACGATCGCCATTAAAGGCGAGCTGGTATCTAAACCTTATATTGATATCACCCTGAATCTGATGAAGACGTTTGGTATTGAAATTGAGAATCAGAACTACCAGCGCTTTGTCGTGCAGGGGCAGCAGCAGTATCAGTCTCCGGGCGCCTATCTGGTTGAGGGCGATGCTTCTTCTGCTTCATACTTCCTCGCGGCGGGCGCCATTAAAGGCGGCACGGTTAAAGTCACCGGGATTGGCCGCAACAGTATGCAGGGCGATATTCGCTTTGCTGATGTACTGGAGAAAATGGGCGCGACCATTACCTGGGGTGATGATTTTATTGCCTGTACTCACGGCGAACTGAACGCAGTGGATATGGATATGAACCATATTCCCGACGCGGCGATGACTATTGCCACGGCCGCGCTGTTTGCTAAAGGCACCACGACCCTACGCAACATCTACAACTGGCGCGTCAAAGAGACCGACCGTCTGTTTGCGATGGCGACGGAATTACGCAAAGTGGGCGCGGAAGTTGAAGAGGGGCATGACTTCATCCGCATCACACCACCAGCGACGCTGCAGTTTGCGGATATCGCAACCTATAACGATCACCGTATGGCGATGTGTTTCTCGCTGGTGGCGCTGTCTGATACCCCGGTGACCATTCTTGACCCCAAATGTACCGCCAAAACTTTCCCGGATTATTTCGAACAGTTGGCGCGTATTAGTACACCTGCCTGATTTTATTGCCGCACTACCCAGTGCGGCACATTCTGCCATCTCCGATTGTCTATTTCTTCTACACTCAGCTTCAATGATTCTGCATTTTTCACACAAAGATAACGATCGTTGTCGTTGGCGCGTATAATGCGCGGCGTTCACGTTAACGTATGCCCGTTTAAGGAGAAAAAGATGACGGCAATTGCCCCGGTTATTACCATTGATGGCCCAAGCGGTGCAGGTAAAGGCACCTTGTGCAAGGCAATGGCGGAAGCATTGCAGTGGCATCTGTTAGATTCAGGCGCGATCTATCGCGTACTGGCGCTCGCAGCGTTACATCACCATGTCGATGTCACCTCTGAAGATGCTCTGGTACCGCTTGCCTCACACCTGGATGTGCGTTTTATCTCAACGGACGGCAACCTGGAAGTCATTCTGGAAGGTGAAGATGTTAGTGGCGAAATCCGCACTCAGGAAGTGGCGAATGCCGCATCCCAGGTGGCTGCTTTTCCCCGCGTGCGCGAAGCGCTTTTACGTCGTCAACGCGCGTTTCGCGAAGCGCCTGGCCTGATTGCCGACGGACGCGATATGGGAACCGTCGTGTTCCCGGATGCGCCGGTGAAAATTTTTCTGGACGCCTCCTCGCACGAACGTGCGCATAGACGTATGCTACAGTTGCAGGAGAAGGGCTTTAGTGTTAACTTTGAACGCCTTTTGGCCGAGATCGAGGAACGCGATTACCGCGATCGTAACCGTGCTGTAGCGCCGCTGGTTCCCGCTGCTGATGCTTTAGTTTTGGATTCAACCCGATTAAGCATTGAGCAAGTGATTGAAAAAGCGTTACAATATGCGCGCCAAAAACTGGCACTCGCTTAAGTGCGACCGAATTTGCAGTACCCCCGTTGCAATGGACTGACAGCGGGTATGTTAAACAACCCCATCCGGCATGGAGCCAGGTGGACGTTAAATATGAAACCTGAAGATTAAACATGACTGAATCTTTTGCTCAACTGTTTGAAGAATCCTTAAAAGAAATCGAAACCCGTCCGGGTTCCATCGTTCGTGGTGTTGTTGTTGCTATCGACAAAGACGTAGTACTGGTTGACGCTGGTCTGAAATCTGAGTCCGCCATTCCGGCAGAGCAGTTCAAAAACGCCCAGGGCGAGCTGGAAATCCAGGTTGGTGACGAAGTTGACGTTGCTCTGGATGCAGTAGAAGACGGCTTCGGTGAAACCCTGCTGTCCCGTGAGAAAGCTAAACGTCACGAAGCTTGGATCACGCTGGAAAAAGCTTACGAAGAAGCTGCAACCGTTACTGGTGTTATCAATGGCAAAGTCAAGGGTGGCTTCACTGTTGAGCTGAATGGTATTCGCGCGTTCCTGCCGGGTTCCCTGGTAGACGTTCGTCCGGTCCGCGACACGCTGCACCTGGAAGGCAAAGAGCTTGAGTTCAAAGTCATCAAGCTGGATCAGAAGCGTAACAACGTTGTTGTTTCCCGTCGTGCCGTTATCGAATCCGAAAACAGCGCAGAACGCGATCAGCTGCTGGAAAACCTGCAGGAAGGCATGGAAGTTAAAGGTATCGTTAAGAACCTCACTGACTACGGTGCATTCGTTGATCTGGGTGGCGTTGACGGCCTGCTGCACATCACCGACATGGCATGGAAACGCGTTAAGCATCCGAGCGAAATCGTAAACGTTGGCGACGAAATCACTGTTAAAGTGCTGAAGTTCGACCGCGAGCGTACTCGTGTATCTCTGGGCCTGAAACAGCTGGGCGAAGATCCATGGGTAGCTATCGCTAAGCGTTATCCGGAAGGTACCAAACTGACTGGTCGCGTGACCAACCTGACCGACTACGGCTGCTTCGTTGAAATCGAAGAAGGCGTTGAAGGCCTGGTTCACGTTTCCGAAATGGATTGGACCAACAAAAACATCCACCCGTCCAAAGTTGTTAACGTTGGCGATGTAGTGGAAGTTA